>Ga0315338_1000039_pt1 | contig 742477 bp, 706 predicted proteins | sample ASW8metaG_FD_204518 | JGI IMG/M metagenome (GOLD analysis project Ga0315338, IMG submission 204518) | Ammonia-oxidizing marine archaeal communities from Monterey Bay, California, United States - ASW #8 | ecosystem: Environmental > Aquatic > Marine > Coastal | place: USA: California | collected... | reverse complement strand
CCAGTCAAAAATGGCGACGAGGCTTTGAAAGAGATTTTGGAAAAAGATTCTGACGCGAACGTCGTCATGCTTACCGGGGAGCGTGACATGACAGTTGCGGATGCCTGCATTGAAATTGGTGCAAGAAATTTCATTAGAAAACACGCGGCCTCTAACCTCCTAAGAACCATGGTGAAGATGCAATTAGATGCAATTTCACCGCATGATAACGAAATTCAGAATTAATGAATTTGCCGCCGTAAATGTCAGCTTGCCCCCCCCTAGCGGACGTAATGCGCGGACCGTCTGAAGGTCTCTCCATAGCCATGAGCAGACATGCGTGGACGGCCCCCCAGGGATTTCGCTACTGGCGAAATAGAACCAGTTAAAGCTTGGGCAAATTAGTTTTTACACCAATTCGCGGACAACGTATCTTCAGCATCTGCATTTGCTGTCGAATTAATCGGTAATTCCGGCTCGGGCCTGACTAGGCAACAAGGTTGTCGAAGGCGGTTGGAATTTGAGACTGGCGTAAGAAAAACCGTGACCGATATCATTCTCGAAACAATTCGGGCCATCGTTTTGCTGGGGATCGTCATGTTCCTTTGGAATGCGGGGCGAGGCCGTTTCAATCTGGCCCGACAGGGTTGGGGGCTGATCGTTGGTGGGTTCGGTCTTTTGCTGTTTGGGAGTGTTCTCGACATCACGGATAATTTTGAGAACCTCAACAGATTTGTCATTATCGGTGATACGGAGGTAGAAGCGTTTCTCGAAAAGTTCGTTGGCTTTCTCGGCGGGTTTTTGCTCCTTGCGATTGGATTGATGCGGTGGATTCCCGGCGTTCAGAGCCTTTCAGATCTCGTCGATGATCGGACAAAGGAACTGCATGGCACAAATGAAAATCTAGTCCACGAAATTAACGACCGGAAGATGGCGGAGAATACGGCGAGAGAAAGTGAGCAGCGTTTCAAGGACTTCGCTGAAATCGGTTCAGATTGGTTCTGGGAGATGGGACCAGACCTGAGTTTTACATACGTCTCAGATCGGGTTGAAGTAGTGACTGGTGTTCCCGTCGATTTTCTTATCGGCAAGACTCGTCAGGAAATCTCCGGAGAGGACTTCGATTCTGAGAAATGGCAGACCTTGAATGCCGCTACAGATGCGAGAAAGCCCTTTAGGAATTTCGAGTATCCGAGAAAAGGTCCGAATGGCGAAATACAATATCTCTCTGTATCTGGCACACCAGTTTTCGATGTCGACGGTGGGTTCATTGGATACCGTGGTAGCGCGACGGACATTTCCGAATACGAACTGGCGTTGGATCGAGCGCGAATTGCCGAGCAACAACTGCGAACAGCAATTGAAGCCCTTGAGGATGCTTTCGTCATCTACGACGCGGAAGACCGGCTGCTGCTTAGTAACGAGAAATATAGAGATTTTTATAGCGAAATTGCGGATCTGTTGATCCCAGGCCAAAAATTTGAGGACATCATCCGTATCGGTGCGGAACGTGGCCTATTTCCCGATGCCGTCGGATGCATCGAAGAATGGGTTAGTGATCGCATGCGTACGCACCTCGCTGGGAACACGGAAATTGAACAGAGGTTACCCAGCGGTCGTTGGTTGAAAATATCCGAGCGTCCGATCCCTGATGGCGGCATTGTCGGGTTTCGCGTTGATATTACGCAGCTTAAATCCGCGCAAGAGAACGCCGAAGCTGCCAATCAAGCGAAATCCGCTTTCCTCGCGACCATGAGCCATGAAATCCGTACCCCGATCGCCGGTATTCTCGGCATGGCCGATATCCTACTGGAAGATAATCTGAGTGACGGACAGCGCAAATCGATCTTGAGCATCAAAGGCGCTGGCCAAGCCCTGATCACCATTCTCAACGATATTCTTGATCTTTCTAAGATTCAGGTTGGTAAGCTTGAGGTCGAGAACATCGACTTCGCACTGCATGAACTGATCACAGAATCCCTTGATCTTTTCTATCAGAAAGCCAGTGACAAAGATATTGCACTTGGATCTAAAATCGCCCCAGATCTGCCTCGCAACGTCATTGGCGACCCAACGCGCATCCGCCAAATCTTGGTGAACCTGATTGGCAACGCCGTCAAGTTCACGGAACGCGGTAGCGTCACACTTTGCGTCGCTGTTTCGGAACAATCCGAAGACACTCTGGTTCTTCGTTTCGAGGTCATCGACACGGGTATCGGTATCCGCGCCGATCACCACGACGACCTTTTTCAGGATTTTGCCCAGGTGGATGCATCGACGGCTCGCAAGTACGAGGGAACCGGATTGGGTCTCGCCATTTCCAAGCGCCTGACAGAACTGATGGGCGGTGAGATTGGTGTCGAGAGCATCGACGGCGAGGGGTCGACCTTCTGGTTTACGGTGCACAGCAGACCGTCAAAAGTGGATGTTACGAAAGCGGAGGGTAAGGCAATTGAGGCGGCTTACCGTGCGACACGTTCATTGCAAATACTGCTGGCGGAAGACAATGACTTGAACCAAATGATCATTACCGCGGTTCTTTCCAAGTTCAGCCATCATATCACCGTCGTAGACAACGGCCGGGCCGCTGTCGATGCCGTTTCGCACGGTGACTTCGACCTCGTTCTCATGGATGTACGCATGCCGGAGATGGACGGTCCCGATGCCACACGTACCATCCGTCAGGGATCGAATACGAAGGCCGGCATCCCGATCATCGCCGTTACCGCGGATGCCATGGTCGAGAATCGCGCAGACTACTTTGAAGCCGGGATGAACGCATGCGTCACCAAACCGATCCATCTTCCAGAACTCCTAGATGCCATCAATCAAGTTCTGGATGAGGAAGTTCATATTTCTAGTTAGCCTGATTGGACAATCAGCAATGGGTTTATGGAAATCGATAAGGACGAACAGATAAGTCCGTTTTGGGTCAAAACCCGACGTTTTCGCCGACTTGTTTTAAGGCCTGCTTAGACTCTGATAGCTGACGTCAAAACCGGCAACGCGGATTTGACGCGATTGATTGCTGCTCTGCCCTTCGGAGCGGACAGAATACGCCGACGCCGATACGGCCGCTTCATAGCCGTTTCCAGACTTTATTTGATTTTGAGAGCAATTCACGACTGTGTGAAATAAATCACCAATCAATTGTCCGCATGTCCCCGTCGCGTTAGCCTCGATCATATTCACGTTTTCGCAAGAAAGAGGGACTTATGCATAGCATTCAAATCATTCGGCACCGGCAAACGCGCCGCAGGACCTTTACGCCGCAAGCTCAAAAACTCGTTCTCGCGGTTCTTATTTTCGTATTGAGCTTCACGGTTCCTGGCATGGTTCACGCCGATGGCAACGGGCTCATCGTCAAACAGAGCGATTTCGGCGTCATCAAAACGCTCGACCGTCTGGGCATTGCCCTGGAGCGGAAAGGGATCAAGGTATTTTCGCGTATTGATCACGCGAAAGGCGCCGAAAGTGTCGGCATGAAATTGTCTCCAACCTCGGTGATTATCTTCGGTACACCAAAAATCGGCACGCCTTTGATGATGTCCAATCCTGCGATTGGACTTGATCTGCCGCTCAAAGCTGTCGCCTGGCGCGACGATGACGGCACGGTGAAACTTGCTTATACCGATCCCGCCTGGTTGGCCAAACGCTACGGTATTGCGGACCGCGGGAAAGTTTTTAAGGGTATGACCGGCGCCCTTAACAAGTTCACTAATATGGCAACTAAAAAGGGCGGACTGCCGAAGCAGTAGCTGCAGTTTCAAGAAAGGCGCCAAACATCTCGACCCGCGAGCCGTTCACGGACAACCTCTGAACAATCCATCTTACCCAGAGAAGGTCCGTTGTGGCCGTATTATTGACAAATCAATATGTTTATGATATGTTCTTTATCTTGCGCCTTCGGGTTGCACGCTATTTAACATTCAAATAGGGCCGTGGCGGACCGGATTTCGGGCCGTGCGGCAGCGCCGGGCGCGATGCGAGGCATTGTTCACGGCGGGTAAAAATGACCGGACGCAGCGTCATCCGACCGTGATTGCGGCTGGCGTCAATGCGTCGCGACGACAACAAAAATGGACACATTTGACAACTTTTGGAGCATTTATCACATAAATGGTCGCAATTGTGTCCATCCTATATCCCTGTATTCATTGAGTTTTATTCTCGGCGTAGCGGAATGCGCAACCAAAATGGATACTTTTGGACACATATGACAACAGATGGATACGAAACGTATGAGATGGTGCCGGATGCGGGGCGCTGAAGAGTGACGACCACCGCCGTGTCAGGCTAAGACCAGCTGTCCTCCATCGATTCCTTCTTCCGCGCAATGAACGCCAGCAGTTCTTCGTCCTTGGCGGGGTCGAGCGCCGGCGCTTCGTAGTCGTTCAACCATTGTTTCCAAATGGTGTTGGCGCGTTGCGCCTGATCGAGGCCGCCTTCCGCCGACCATTGTTCGAAGGAATTATTGTCGGCGACGTTTGAGCGGTAGAACGCCGTTTCAAAGTTGGCCTGGGTGTGTTCACAGCCCAGGTAATGACCGCCGGGGCCAACCTCGCGGATGGCGTCCATGGCCTGGCCGTTTTCGGTAAAATCATAGCCCTTGGCCAAAGCCGCCAGCATGCCGAGTTGATCGCAATCCATGATGAACTTCTCGTAGCTCGAGGCCAGGCCGCCTTCCAGCCATCCGGCCCCGTGCAGGACAAAGTTGACGCCGGACAAAAGTGCGGGGACCACGGAGTTGACGCTTTCATAAGCCGCCTGCGAATCGGGCAGTTTCGAGGCGCACAGACTACCGCCTGACCGGAACGGCAGCTTTAGCCGCCGCGCCAGTTGGGCGGCGGCGGAAATCACCAAGGTGGGTTCCGGGGTACCGAAGGTGGGCGCGCCGGACTGCATGGATAAGGCCGCCGAGAACAGGCCGAATATCACCGGCGCACCAGGGCGGATCAATTGAGTAAGCGCGATGCCGGCCATGGCTTCGGCCAGGGCTTGCGTCAAGGTGCCGACGGCGCTGACCGGGGCCATGGCGCCGGACATGATGAACGGCGTAACGATCACGGCTTGGTTGGCGGCAGCGTATGTCTTCAACGCGCCCAGCATGATGGAATCGTAGGCCATGGGCGAATTGACGTTGATCAGGCTGGTGCAGATGGTGTTCTGATCGACGAAGCCCTTGCCGAACAGAATCTCCGCCATGGCCACCGTATCGGCGGCGCGCTCCCCGGCGGTGACTGATCCCATGAACGGTTTGTCGGAATACTTCATGTGGGCGTAGACCATGTCCAGGTGACGCTTGTTCACGGGGATATCCACGGGCTCACAGACGGTGCCGCCGGAATGGTGGATACTTGGCGCCATGTAGGCGAGCTTCACGAAGTTCTGGAAGTCGGCGATGGTGCCGTAGCGCCGGCCCTCGTCCAAGTCGGTGACGAAGGGTGGACCGTAAACCGGCGCAAACACCGTATGGTTCCCGCCGATCTGCACGGAACGGCTGGGGTTGCGGGCATGCTGGGTGTATTCCGCCGGCGCTGTCGCCATCAGCGACCGCGCCAGGCCTTTCGGGAAGCGCACGCGTTCGCCGTCCACATCGGCACCGGCGTCTCGCCAGAGCGCCAGAACCTCCGCGTCATCCTTGAAATCGATGCCGATCTCCTGCAACACGGTTTCGGCGTTGGCCTCAATGATATCCAGGCCCTCGGCGGAACAAAGCTCGGTCAACGGGATCTGGCGGGTGATGTAGGGCGGCGCCGATGCCTGGGCCTCGACGGCGGCGGCGGCGCGCACCGCCTGGCGGGCGGCGCGGCCGCCGCGTCGGCCTTCGCGACCACCTCGTGCAAGCGCAACTTGTTCATTCATGACCGGCGTTCCTTTTCGCATGGCGGTGTCGTTGACCATTTCACATGACTATGCATACGGTTAACGCCAACTGGTCTCGGCGACTACGCTAATCGCGCCATCTACTGGCCCGAAACCGTCGTCTAAGCGACGGAAATGGAATAACGAGCGTCGGCAAGGGTGCAGCAAGACCCTTCTCAGAGGCCTAGGAAGCGGTGTGCAATGGCCGTATCGGCCGGACGGACCGAAGGAGTGACGTGTTATGAAGAACCAAGCACGCGTGGTGGTTATCGGCGGCGGCGTTGTCGGCGTCGGAACCCTCTATCATCTGGCCAAAAAAGGCTGGTCCGATTGTGTCTTGGTCGAGCGCAAGGAATTGACCTCGGGCTCGACGTGGCATGCGGCAGGCCTACTGCCGCTGTTCAACATGAGCTATAGCGTCGGTCAGTTGCACCGCTATTCGGTCGAACTTTACGAGACCCTGGAAGCAGAGACCGGTCTGGACGCGGGGCTGCGCCAGGTCGGCAATATCCGCCTTGCCATGAATGCCGAACGCATGGACGAATATCACCAATACGCCGGTGTCGCCGCGACCTTGGGCGTCGAGGTCAATTTCCTGACGCCGGCCGAGATCAAGGAACTTTGGCCGCTTTGTAACGTCGACGGTCTGGTCGGCGGCATCGTCCATCCGCGCGACGGCTACATCCAGCCCGCCGACGTCACCCAGGCCATGGCCCGCGGCGCGCGCGACAACGGCGCCGAGATCTATCGCAACACGGCGGTGACGGGGCTTGAACAAAAACCCAACGGCGAGTGGCTGGTGAAGACGGATAAGGGTGACATCACCTGCGAACACGTGGTCTCGGCGTCGGGCAACTTCGCCCGCCAGACCGGCGCCATGGTCGGGCTGGATATCCCGGTGATCCCGGTCGAACACCAATACATCGTCACCGAACCGCATCCGGAAATCCAAAAACGCCACGAACAGGGCCTGCCGGAAATGGGCGTGCTGCGTGAATCGGACGGCTCATGGTATTTGCGCGAAGAGGCCCGCGGCCTGATCCTTGGCATCTATGAGGTCGGCGCGCCCGCCTGTTACGTCGACGGCCCCAGCGACGACAGCGAATACGAACTGTTCCAGGAAGACCTGGATCGCCTGGAGCCCTACATCGAGGCCGCCATCAACCGGGTGCCGGCGTTCGGTGAGGTCGGCGTCAAGGAGGTCTACAACGGTGCCATCTGCTACACGCCGGACGGCAGCCCGATCGTCGGACCGGCCTGGGACAGAAAGAACCTCTGGCTTAACGAAGGCCACAGCTTCGGTATCACAGCGGCCGGCGGCGCCGGCTGGCAGTTGGCCGAATGGATGGTCGAAGGCGCCCCCAGTGTTGATATGCTGGGTGTCGATCCCCGGCGCTTCGGTGATTATTGTTCGAAGGCCTATCTGAAGGAAAAGAACGAGGAAGCCTACCGCAACGTCTTCACCATCCACTACCCGGATGAGGAACGCGAATCGGCCCGGCCCTTGCGCACGTCGCCGTGCTATGACCGCCTGAAATCCATGGGCGCTGTGTTCGGCCAGAAGTTCGGCTGGGAGCGCGCCAATTGGTTCGCACCGGACGGCATGGAACAGAAGGACGACTGGTCGTTCCGGCGCTCCAAGTGGTTCGAACCGGTTGGCGATGAGTGCCGCAACGTCGCCGAGAATGTCGGTATCCTGGACATGACGGCGTTCGCCAAATGCCGCATCTCCGGCCCTGGCGCCGATGCCTGGTTGGACAATTTGGTCGCCAACCGCCTGCCGAAGAAAGTCGGCCGGGTCGGCCTCTGTCACGCCTTGAATGTTCACGGCGGCGTGCGGTCCGAATTCACCATTCTGCGGAACCCGGACAATTCCTTCTATCTGGTTTCCGCCGGCGCCATGGAGCGCTTCGACCACGACTATCTAAAGAAACAACTGCCGGATGACGGCTCCGTGCGCTTTGACCGGGTGACCAATCAGATCGGCGTGTTGGTGGTCGCCGGACCGAAGGCACGGACCCTGATGGAGCAGGTATCCCCGGATGCCGACTTCACCAATGAAGCCTTCCCGTGGCTATCATCGCAGCGGATCGATGTTGGTTTCGCCGATTGTATCGTCGCCCGGGTCAACTTCGTCGGCGAGTTGGGCTGGGAAATCCACCATCCCATGGAAATGCAGAACCACGTCTTCGACAAGCTCATGGAGGCCGGCGCGGACCTCGGCTTGAAACCCTTCGGCATCCGCGCCATGGACAGTTTGCGGTTGGAAAAATCCTACCGCCTGGTGGGCACCGAATTGTCGATCGAATACGCGGCCTATGAATCGGGTCTGCACCGTTTCGTGCATCCCAACAAGGGAGACTTCATCGGCCGCGACGCGCTGGTCGCCTGGCAACAGAAGGGTTTCAACAATGCCTTCGTCACCATGGAGGTCCACGACGTCACCGACGCCGACGCGCTCGGCAACAATGCCATCTTCAAGGACGGCGAGAACATTGGCCGGGCGACCGGCGGCGGCTACGGCTTCCGGCTGGAGAAATCCCTGGCGCTGGGCATGGTCCGTCCCGATCTGGCCGAGGCCGGCACGGAACTGGAGATGGATATTCTGGGCACCCGCCACCGGGTCACCGTGATCGACGAAAGCCCGTACGATCCGGAGAACACAAAGTTACGGACATAGTCGTGCCGACTGTCAGGGGTTGGGGAATCAAAGTCCGATGACTTCCGGCGTCGACAGGCTCTTGATGTCGGCGACAAGATAGCCAATGACGCTTTTGGATTAATTTGCCACCAATGACGCGGCTAGCCTTTAGACGGGACCTACTGACGTGATAAAGCCGCTTTAAAAACAACAAAAGTGTTTGGGAGTATCTGTGGTCCCGGCTGATCGTGAATTCATAGTCTGGTGCGCGCTACGGCGTCACCGAGGGGAGACCACAAAATGAACGATACCGCGGAAACCGCCGATCCCGATGTCCCGCATCCGATTGATACGGAGTACAACACGGGGCGCGACAATATTTCGCCGTTTGGGCTGGATATCCACAATCCCGTATTCCTGATATCGGGTCTAACAATTATCGCCTTCGTTCTGGTGACCTTGATGTTCCAGAAGGAAGCGACAGACTTCTTTGGATGGCTGCGGCCATTCCTGACGTCGAACTTTGATTGGTTCTTCCTGAGCGCCGCCAACATATTTGTTCTATTTAGCATCTTTCTCATGGTGAGCCCCATGGGCAAGGTTCGGCTCGGCGGCAAAGATGCAACGCCCGATTATAGCTATTTGGGATGGTTTGCCATGCTGTTCGCCGCCGGCATGGGCATTGGCCTGATGTTCTTTGGCGTCTCCGAACCGATGTCGCATTTCGCCTCATCAATGGGCGGCACCTCGATCGAAAATGGCGTGCGGACTGATTGGGCACCATTGGGCGCTGCAAAAGGCAGTGCCGAGGCGGCCCGAAACCTGGGCATGGCGGCAACCATCTTCCATTGGGCCCTGCACCCCTGGGCCATCTACGCGGTGCTGGCCCTGGCATTGGCATTCTTCACCTACAACCGAGGCCTGCCACTGACCCTGCGTTCGGCATTCTACCCGCTTTTGGGTGAACGTGTCTGGGGCTGGTGGGGTCATATTATCGACACACTTGCCGTCTTTGCGACACTGTTCGGCCTGGCGACATCGTTAGGCTTCGGCACGGAACAAGCCCTGGCCGGTCTGAACTTCCTGTTCGGGTGGAGTACCGGTGCCGGTGCCAAAGTGTTGTTGATCACGGTCATTACCGCGTTGGCGTTGATCTCGGTGATTCGTGGCTTAGACGGCGGCGTCAAGATACTGTCCGAGGTGAACATCGTGTTGGCGGCTCTTTTACTGATGTTCGTGATCTTTGTCGGACCAACGGCGACGATTTTCGAAACCATCTTCGCCGGCGGCATCGCCTACGCAAAAGAACTAATACCCCTATCGATGCCATTCGGCCGTGAAGATGCCAACTTCTCACAGGGCTGGACTTCGTTTTACTGGGCTTGGTGGATTTCCTGGTCGCCGTTCGTCGGCATGTTCATTGCGCGGGTCTCACGCGGCCGCACAGTGCGCGAGTTCATGTTCTGTGTGATCATCATCCCAACGTTAGTCAGCGTGCTTTGGATGGGCGCCTTCGGCGGCACGGCAGTTGCCCAGGTCATGGCCGATGCCGCAGCACCGGTAAAGGCAGCGGCGCTTGAGTTGAAGCTGTTCGTAATGCTGAAGCCCCTGCCCTTCGCGACACTGACGTCGATCCTCGGCATTATCCTTGTGCTGGTGTTTTTCGTCACGTCGTCGGACTCGGGCTCGCTGGTGATCGATACGATAACGGCCGGCGGCAAGACCGACGCGCCAGTCTCGCAGCGCGTATTCTGGTGCACTTTTGAAGGCATCGTCGCCGCCACCTTGCTGCTTGTCGGCGGGGCCGGGGCACTGACCGCCTTACAGGCCATGGCCGTATCGACGGGTTTCCCGTTCACCATCGTTCTGTTGGCCATGTGCGTCAGTCTGTATATGGGATTGAAGCAAACCATCAATGAAGGCTAAGCCGCGGACTTAAGAACGGCTTTTCGGAAATTGATGCCGGGGCAGCGTACGCTGCCCCGGCATTTTCGACTGGGCACGTCGTCATCACGAAATTTTTAGAACATTTCAAGCGTTCCGTCGTATTTCGGACATACGGCGTCTGAAAATAGACAGTCGGATGCAAAAAACTAAATTAAAGCAGATAGTTGATGCAACCACGCATCTGCCCCGGATAGGCGCGGAGTTTTGATCATGAGCGAACAAGAAGCCCCAATCGTCCTTGCAGATTTAGCCGACACCGATCTCGTTCTCCAGATGCATGATGATCTGTATGACGGTCTCAAGGATGAGATTGCCGAAGCCACACAAATCCTTCTGGATCGCGGCTGGTCGGCTTACGATGTTTTACAGGAAGCGCTTGTCGAGGGCATGCGCATCGTCGGCATTGATTTCCGCGACGGCATTTTGTTCGTCCCCGAGGTGCTTTTGTCGGCGAACGCCATGAAAGCCGGCATGACACTGCTGCGACCGATCCTGGCGGAAACCGGTGCGCCGAAGGTTGGCACGATGATCGTCGGTACGGTGAAGGGCGACATCCATGATATCGGTAAGAATCTGGTCGGCATGATGATGGAAGGTGCCGGGTTCGACATTGTCGATATCGGCGTCAACAACGATGTGGAAAGCTATCTTGAGGCCGCGCTGAAGCATAATGCCGACATCATCGGCATGTCGGCGCTGCTGACCACCACCATGGGCTATATGAAGGTGGTGATCGATACCTTCGTTCAGCGCGGCATCCGCAACGACTATGCCATCCTGGTCGGCGGCGCCCCGCTCAATCAGGCTTTCGCTGACGAAATCGGCGCTGATGGTTATTGCCGGGATGCTTCGATGGCTGTCGAGATGGCAACCAAAATCATGGAAGGCCGCCAGGGTTCGGCGGCCGCCATGAAACTGGCCAGCTACGGCTGAAAATTTCCGCATAGGCCGCATGCATATTTGACGGCTGGGCAGTGGCCGGCCCTTGTGGCATGGTCTGCCGAGCGCTGACCCGTGGCGCCACCGCCGGAGTCCAGCGCACGTCATGACCGAGAACTGGAACCGTAAGACCTGGCGTCTGGCCGGACCGGTGATCCTGTCGAACCTGTCGCTACCTCTTCTGGGAGCGGTCGACATTGCCGTCGTCGGGCATTTGCCCGGCCCGCAATATGTCGGCGCCGTGGCCGTCGGCGCGTTGATCTTCACCTTCATCTACCACGTCATGAATTTCCTGCGCATGGGCACCACGGGCCTGACGGCCCAAGCCTTCGGCGCCAGTGATCCGGCGGAAGTTCGGGCCTGGCTGGCGCGGGCCGTGCTCCTGGGCGGGGTGATCAGCCTGGCGATCATCGCCCTGCAATTGCCATTGCTATGGATCAGCCTCCGCGTTGTCGGTTCCAGCGCCGAAGTGGCGACCCTGGCCAGCGACTATTACCAAATCCGTGTCTGGGGCGCGCCGGCGGCGCTGACCATTTATGCCCTCACGGGGTGGTTCTTCGGCATCCAGAACACCCGCGCCGCGCTGATCGTTCAGGTATTCATGAACGGGCTCAATATCATCCTCGATTTTTGGTTCGTGTATGGCCTGGGATGGGGCGTCGAGGGTGTGGCCGCAGCAACGGTGATTGCCGAGTTTTCGGCGGTCATTGTCGGCCTATTCCTAGTCCGCCGCGAATTGGCGCGCGTCGGCGGCCAATGGGACCCATCACAGCTGCGCAACACCAATCGCCTCAAACGGATGATCCGCGTCAACGGTGACATCTTCTTGCGCTCGATCGGCGTTCAGGTCGGCTTAGCCGTGTTTACGGCAACTGGTGCGCGCATGGGTGATGTGGAGTTGGCCGCCAATGCCATCCTCCTCAACTTGAGTTTTTTTATGGTGTACGGTTTGGACGGCTTCGCCAACGCAGCGGAAGCGCTTGCCGGCGAGGCCATCGGTGCGCGTGACCGCGCGCGGTTTCGTCTGGCTGTCCTGGCGACGACCCGATGGGCTGTAATTTGCGCGGTATTATTTTCCGTCGCCTACGCGGTGCTGGGGCCGTTTGTCCTTGATATTATGAGTAGTGTCCCCGAAGTCCGGGCCATGACGGGCGTTTATCTCGGCTGGGTCATTGCCATGCCCTTGGTTTCGGTCTGGTGCTTCCATTTGGACGGCATTTTTATTGGCGCTACTTGGACCAGGGCCATGCGTGACGGCATGGCCATCTCGGCGGTTATCTACGTTATCAGTGTCGTCATTACCGTGCCGGCCTTTGGCAACCACGGCCTGTGGTTCAGTTTCCTGCTTTTCATGGCCATGCGCGGCCTTACTCTAGGAATTCGCTACCCTGGCTTGGTACGGAATATGGAAGCGTCATAGCCGTTGTGTCGATGCCGCGTCGCTCGGTGCTTGGGGTCCGATCAAATTCCTCACGATAACATTTGGAAAAGTGTGACGCGGAAACGAAGCCGGCAGCCAACGCCACATCGAAGACCGGCAGACTGGTCTGGCGCAGCAAATACCGGGCCCGTTTCAGGCGCATTTGTAGATAATAACGTGTCGGCGGGGTCTTCAAATAGGTCCGGAACAAGCGCTCAAGTTGCCGCGTCGAAAGGCCGACGCTTTCAGCCAATTCGGCGGCGCTGAACGGCGTTTCTAGGTTTTCCTCCATCAACGACACGACGGCCAATAATTTCGGGTGACTGACCCCGAGGCGCGTCCGCAGGTCCATGCGCTGGCCCTCGTTTTTCTCGCGGATACGGTGCAGGATCAATTCATCGGCGACCAGCGCGGCAATGTCCGGCCCGGTCTGTTCGGATATGAAGTTCAACATCAAATCCGCCGCCGCCGTGCCGCCGGCGCATGTATAGCGCTTGCGGTCAATCTCATAGAGCTCCGAGGTTACCTCCAGATCGGGAAACTCCTCTACAAAGGCCGGCAGGTTTTCCCAATGGATGGTGCAACGATGCTCATCCAATAGACCGGCCCGGGCCAGCACATGGGCGCCCGTACACAATGCGCCTAATCCGGTCCCGTGCGCGGCCTGTTTGCGAAGGAAGCCAAATAATTCGCTACGTTGGTGTTTTTGAACATCGATGCCGCCGCAAACGAAGATGGTTTCGACGGTCGGCACCATTTCGATCGTCTGGCCGACATTGATGGATATGCTGTTTGAGGCATAAACCGTTCCACCTTCATGAGACATGGTGTACCAGCTATAAAGCGTCTTGCCGGAAACCAGATTGGCCAAGCGCAACGGCTCCAGGGCGGCGACAAAGGCGATCATGGAGAAGCCTCGAATTAAATAAAAGCCGATTCGATGAGCGTTATCATCATCGGCCCACTCACCCATGTAGTTGTTCTCGTTGACGGCATCCATGTGGCTTGGTGACCTCGAGTTCAATTCGCTTTTAGACTATTCCATGTCGGTAGGAGAGAATGCAACCATCTTCGCTACAGCATGAATTTTGCATTCACGCGGCGCTTCGGTTAGGTCTTTAGAAATTCGAGAAATTGAACCGGGAGATAATTTATGACCATTCAAGTAGGCGACAAAATTCCCCTTGTGACACTCGGCGTAATGACGGCCGACGGTCCTGACGTCACATCCAGCGCGGATTTGTTCGACGGCCAGACGGTGGCCCTGTTCGGCCTGCCGGGCGCCTTTACGAAAACCTGTTCGTCCCAGCACCTGCCGGGGTTCGTGCGCAACGCCGACGCCCTGAAGGCAAAAGGCGTCGATAGCATAATCTGTCTTTCGGTCAACGACCCCTGGGTCATGCAGGCCTGGGGCCAATCACAGAACGTCGGCGACAAGGTATTGATGATCGGCGACGGCGCCCTGAATTTCACCCGCGCCGCCGGTCTGGAAGTCGACCTCAGCGCCAAATGCTACGGGCCGCGGTGCAAGCGGTTTTCCATGGTCGTCGTTGACGGCGTTGTCAAAACCCTGCACGTCGAAGACGGTGGGTTTGGCGAAACCAGTGCCGAAAAATTGCTCGAAGATCTTTAGCGTTGGTTCGAGATTAGCCCGGCGACAGTCCACGTAAGCGTTCCGTGCGGCGGCGTAACAATTCGATGGTCGCCAGAAGCATAATGGAAATCATAATCAGAATGGTTGCCACGGCCAAGATCGTCGGACTGATCTGTTCGCGTATGCCTGAGAACATCGCCCACGGAATGGTCCGCTGATCAACGGAGCCGACGAATAAAACCACCACCACTTCGTCGAAGGACGTGATAAAGGCGAACAGGGCCCCAGAAATAACGCCGGGCAGGATCAACGGCACGATGACCTTAAAAAAGGTCGTCGTCGGCGGCGCGCCCAAGCTGCTGGACGCGCGGATCAGCGTCTGATCAAAGCCCACCAGGGTGGCCGTCACCGTAATCACGACAAAGGGTGTTCCCAAGGCGGCGTGGGCAAGGATCACACCTAGATGGGTCGATGCCAGTCCAACCCGGGAATAGAAAAAATACATCCCGGCCGCTGAAATAATCAACGGTACGATCATCGGCGAAATCAGCAGTGCCATCAGAGGTGACCGCCAGGGCATCTCCGGTCGGCTTAAACCCAAGGCCGCCAACGTGCCCAAACTGGTCGAAAGTATCGTCGCGAAGACGGCAATTAAGAAGCTGTTGCGGACCGCTTGCCCCCAACTTTCATCGTTCCAGAAGGCCTCGTACCAGCGCGTGCTAAAGCCGGCCGGGTCCAGAGACATCATCTCCGGCGTGAAGGTGAAATAGGGTTGGGCGTTAAAGCTCAACGGCAGAATGACGAAAATCGGACCGATCAGGAAAACAAAGATCGCGCCACAGAGCACCCGGAAGGTGTAATACCAGGTTTTTTCAAGCGGGCTGGCGTAAATGGGCAGGGACATCTGATTTAACTCCTCAACCCAGTTTCATGTTGTTGATGCCGACAATCTTGTCGTAGAGGAAATACATGAACAATACGATCCCTAAGAGGATCACGCCAAGTGCCGCGGCCAACCCCCAGTTCAGGGTGGTGCTGACATGATCGGCGATGAAATTCGATATGAAGGTGCCGGACTGACCGCCGACCAAAGCCGGCGTGATGTAATACCCGATGGCCAGGATAAAGCACAAAATGCCGCCGGCGCCGATGCCGGGAACGGTTTGCGGCAAATAAACGCGGATGAACGCCAGCGCGGGATTAGCCCCCATGGACCGGGCGGCCCGCATATAGGATGGCGGGATGGTCTTCATCACCGAATAGAGCGGCAGAATCATGAATGGCAACAGGATGTGCGTCATGGCGACGAACGTTCCTATCTTATTATGAATCAATTGGACTCGCCCGTCGTCCGATAAAAACCCGACAAAAACCAGCAAGTCATTAAGAATTCCCTGAGTTTGCAACAAGGCAATCCACGATGTCGTCCGCACCAACAATGACGTCCAGAAAGGCAACAGCACCAATATCATCAACAGGCTGCTGGTTTTCATGGGCAACGTGGATAACAGATAGGCAACCGGATACCCCAAGAGCAAACACAGGAAAGTAATACCGATACTCATTAAAATGGTCCGCAGGAACAGATTTCCGTATATTTGCCGCTCTTCCGGTTGGGCGGTCATTTCGCCCTTTTCCGAATAACGCATATCGACGGCAGCCAGAAAATAAGATGCGGTGACGATATCGCTTTCCCGCTTAATCAGGGACCAGACTGTTACGTCGCCCCATTTTTTGTCAATCTTCAGGAACTGGTCGCGGAAATTCGGACCCGTCATTTTTTTTGACCGGCGGCCACTCTTGCGGAACAGGCTAGACATGCCCGGCTTGTCATAATTTAGACGGCGCGCCAGCTTGCCCAATGTTTTGAGCTTGAACCCTTTGACCACGTCCTTGTGGAGCGCCGCGAACACGGCTTCCGGCGGCGTTTCCCCGGACTCGGCATCCCAATCCGCCAGCGCCACGACGGCGTTTGGCAGAACCTCTTCGACGACGCTGTTCTCAATGCTCCGGTACAGCATGTCGATGATCGGCACGACAAAGGCGATGGAGATGAAGACTAACAGCGGCGCGGCCAGCATTAACGCACGCCTGCGATTTCGTGCAAGCGCCCGCTGCAGGCTCACTTTCAAGGGTGTACCGTCAACCGTGGTCAATACTTCACTGGAAATTGTTGTATCCGCCATGATCTTCCTTCAGGCCTGCGGCCACGGTGTCGGTTTTCGGCACGTATAAATAAACAAATAAATAAATGAGTGCCCCGGGCGGGCCAAACGCCCGCCCGGAACCTCGCGTTAGCTTATTTCGCCAACCAAGCGTTGAAGCGCTCGTCCATTTCGGCGCGGTGGTCGGCCCACCACACGTAATCGAAATTGAGCACGGATTTCGCATTAGCGGCATTTGTCGGCATATGCGGCTTCATGTCGATGCCCAGTTCGGCGTGCTTGCCGACCAACGGGCCGGACGACTTACGCGCCGGGCCGTAGGAGATGTACTTGGCCTGATCCGCAAGACGCTGGGTGTCGGTCGAGAACTTGATGAACTTCTTGACCTCGGCCAGGTTCTTGACGCCCTTGGGAATGACCCAACCGTCAAGATCGAAGACCTGATAATCCCACATCATGCCAAGCTTCTGTTTTTCAACGGCAATGGCGTTGAACAGACGGCCGTTGTAGGCAGAGGCCATGGCCACTTCACCGTCGGCGAGAAGCTGCGGCGGCTGGGCGCCTTTGGTCCACCACACGGTTTGGCTTTTAATGGCGTCGAGCTTCTTGAAGGCCCGGTCTACACCGGCCTTCGTATCGAGAACCTTGTAGACATCCGCGGCCGGCACGCCGTCGGCAATAAGCGCCCATTCCAGATTTCCGATGGGCTTTTTCTCAAGGGCCCGCTTGCCCGGGAAGTTTTTCAGATCAAAAACATCGGCGATCTTGGTCGGTGTTTTGCCGCCAAAGGCGTCAAGACGATAGCCAAACGTTGTCGAATAAACGATCAGCGGAATAAAGCAGTTGGTTCCGCCCGGTGTCAGCGTGCCGGGGAAGAAATCCTTCGCCGCCGAGGTGCCGTCAGGCGCCTTCGCCAACCATTCGGCCGGATCGATTTCCATGATCAGGCCTTCGTCGCAGGCGGTGATCGAATCCGACGCGACCATGTCAACGACATCCCAGGTCAGGTTCTTGGCTTCGATCTGGGCCCGCAATTTGGCCAGACCTTCGGACGCGGAATCGTCATTGACGATCTTGGTGCCGGACATTTTGGTGTACGGCAGGTGGTAAGCTTTGGTTTGGCTGGCCGTGTAGGCGCCGCCCCAAGACACGACGGTCAGCGAATCCGCTGCCTGCGTGTTCGCGGCAAAGGCAAGGACGCCCGCAGCCGCGAATGCTGTAATTGATTTTCTCATGAGTTTCGTTCTCCCTGGTGGTTGGTTAGTCAGTTAGGTTGGTAGATTGGTGACGGCTCTCAAATTTGTCCCGCCTCCCAGGCTTCAATATATCCCCGGCATTGCGGTGGATATCATCCGGTCACCCATCAAGTGCCCGGCAATCTTCGACGGCCCAGCCGAATTGTGCCGTTGCGCCTTCTTGCAATTGGGCGTGATGGCTGGCGTTCGGAATTTTGACGATAAAATCGTCCTGGCCGCAGACACTGGCCCGGGTTCGAATATGATCGCCTAGGTAAATCAATTCTTTGATGTTTGCCTCGAACATGTTCGGCAGGCTGCCGGGCTCAGGATTGACCTCAACGCGTTCCGGCCGCAAGGACAGGGTCGATTTCGAACCGACGCCGTCAATATTCACCGGCAGCGCCTGGACGACACCGCCACCATCGACTTCGACGACGCAGCTGCTTTCACCGACTTCCTTTACCGTCCCCGTCAAGGTGTTGTTTTCACCAATGAACTGGGCGACGAAGGCTATGTCAGGCCGCTCATACAGATCATCCGGCGGCGCCAACTGCTGAATGATGCCGTCATTGAACACAGCAATTCGATCCGACATGGTCAGGGCTTCCGACTGATCGTGGGTGACGTAGACCATGGAGACGCCGAGATTTTCGTGAATATGCTTGATCTCATACTGCATCTCTTCGCGCAGCTGTTTGTCCAACGCGCCGAGCGGTTCATCCATCAACACCAACTGCGGATCAAAAACCAACGCCCGGGATACCGCGACGCGTTGTTGCTGGCCGCCGGAAAGTTGCGCTGGCCGGCGTCCGCCAAATCCACCCAGACGCACCATGTCGAGGGCACGATTGACCCGGGTCTCAATTTCCGACTTGTCCATTTTCCGCACTTGCAGGGGAAAGGCCAAATTCTCCGCCACCGTCATGTGCGGAAACAGGGCGTAATTCTGAAACACCATGCCGATGCCGCGTTTATGCGGCGGCACTTCGTTGATGGATTGTCCATCAAGCAGAATTTGGCCGTGCGTTGCCGGCTCAAAGCCGGCCAGCATCATCAAACAGGTTGTTTTACCGGACCCGGACGGGCCCAACATGGTCAGAAATTCACCTCGTGCGACATCGAGGTTTAGGTTTTTGACGACCAGACTTTCCCCGTCGTAACTTTTTTGAACTTCAATAAACCGGACGATCGCGTCAGAAGCGTCAGTCATAAACTTTTCCACCCTGTTGTTCTTCGACGGACCGATTAGCCGGCCTCTTGAAGTCTTTATTCGTGGCAACCTAAGCCATCAAACACAAGAAGTTGTCGCATATACGACATGTTCTGTCAGGGACCGTAACATGGCCATGCGCGGGAAATAAAGGCCCCATCGAAGGAATAGCTATTTTTATATCCCCGGTTCGCATGGGGGAACTGGACAAGTCGTCGAATTCAGACAAATCTGAGCCCGCTCAAATACTGTCCCCTCGCCGAAAGGATCGTTCTTGACCCGGCTATTATATGACAATGCGGACCGCCGCGTGAAAGGCGCCTTATGTGCGGCATAGCCGGGCTACTGTTTCCGACCGCTGTCACGGCGCCGGGACCGGCGGAGATGACGAACCGGTTGCGCGCCATGGCGGATGCCATTTCCCATCGCGGCCCCGATGGCGACGGCTTTTGGCAGAGCCCGGACGCCAGGGTCGGCCTTGCCCACCGGCGCCTGGCCATCATTGACTTGTCGCCTGAAGCCGCCCAGCCGATGACCAGCAATGACGAAAAAATATGGGTTACCTTTAACGGCGAGATTTACAATCATCTGGTCCTGCGCCGCGAATTGGAAGCCGCCGGCCACCGGTTCCGGACCGATCATTCCGATACGGAAGTCTTGATCCACGGCTACAAGGCATGGGGCATCGAGGGCCTGGCCAATCGACTGGACGGCATGTTCGCCTTCGCGCTGTGGGATGCGGACCGCCGGGTATTGAGCCTGGTCCGCGATCGTATCGGCATTAAACCGATTTATTTCACCCGGGCCGGCGGCATATTCCGTTTCGCCTCGGAGATTAAGTCACTGCTGAGCGATCCTTCGGTACCGCGCCAACCAGAAATGCGCGCCCTTGGCCATTATTTGAGCTTCATGGTGACGCCGGCGCCGCTGACGCTTTTCAAAGACATTTATAAGATTCCCGCCGCCCACATCATGGAAGTCAACGCGGCCGGCGCGATCACCGCCCGGCGCTTCTGGGACGCCCTGCCCGGCAAGGGCGCCGGCCCGGATACCGATGACAGAGCCTTGGCAGCAGGTGTTTTGGAGCGCCTGGAGGCGGCCATTGAAAAACGCATGATGTCCGACGTGCCCTTCGGCGTGTTCCTCTCTGGCGGCATCGATTCGTCGGCCAACGTCGCGCTCATGGACCGCGTCTCCAGTCAACCCGTGGAAACCTTCACGGTCGGTTTCAGTGACCACACGCAGCTCAATGAGTTGGATTATGCCCGCAAAGTCGCCGAGCGGTTCAAGACCAACCACCACGAAGTCCTGGTCAATGCTGGCAATATGCAAGGCTACCTCAGCGACCTGATCCACCATCAGGATGAACCCATCGCCGACTGGGTTTGCGTGCCGCTGTATTTCGTCTCCAAGCTGGCCAAGGACGCGGGCGTCACCGTTGTTCAGGTTGGTGAGGGGTCCGACGAACAATTCTGCGGTTATGACAGCTGGATGACCTATCTGGATGTCCACCGCCGCCTGTGGGAACCCTACACCTCGGTTGTCCCGGGCCCGGTCAAACGCGCGGTTGGGGGACTGGCGGCACAATGGGCCCCGTCGGCCCGCGCCAAGGGCGCGCAAATGGCGGAAGCACTGCACCGGGCCGGTACGGGACGTGAATTGTTTTGGAGCGGCGCCAACGCGTTTTGGAACGTTCACAAGAACCGTGTCCTCACGGCTTCACAGGAAAATGCCGGCTGGGAAGACCTGGCCGCCATGGGTTTCGATCTCACCGGTCTTGATCAAGCCGATAGCGGCGCCGTTATCGATGGCTATTTCGAGACCCTGGACCGTGACCATCCCGATCGCGATGTTCTAACCCGCATGAGTTATTCGGAATTCCGTTTGCGTCTGCCTGAATTGCTGCTCATGCGGGTCGACAAGGTGACCATGTCGACATCCGTGGAGGGCCGCGTTCCGTACCTGGACCATGCCCTGGTTGATTACACCATGGACATGCCGATGACGGCGAAGGTGCGCGGCGGCGTGAAGAAAGCGGTGCTGAAACAAGCTCTGACCGGCGTCATCCCCGATGAGATCATTCACCGCCCGAAGATGGGTTTCGCGGCGCCCGTCGCGGATTGGCTGCGCGGTGACTTCGGCCACGATGCGGAAAACGACGTGCTGGCATCAACTTTGGTTAAGGACGGACCCCTTGACGCAGGCCACATCGCCGATCTGTTCAAATCCCACCGGGCCGGCCAAGCCGATCACGCCCTGCACATATGGACGTTGCACAACCTGACCGCCTGGCACGATCACTGGATCAACTGACGCCACCCATTGAGGCCAGCACCGCCTTTATTTAGCGGCAGCGCGGTTCGCCTCCAGGCGGTCGTTAACCATTTTCACGGTCTGATCAACCACGTCCAAGTTCATGCCTTGGGACTCAGCGGCCGTCTTCACCAGCAGATCGACCCGTTCGATATTCGGTGCGCCGGCAAATAACGCCCGCGCCGCCGACGACGGTTTTGCCAATCCGGTCGCCGCGTTGGCATACTTCTCAAACGGCACGAGGTCCGTTTCCGCCGCGCCAAGACCGACGCACACCTTGCGCACCCATTCATACACGGCCCGCGAAGCTTCCAGGTCCGTGTGCACGGCTTCCTTGATGGACCGCGCTGCATCGGGCTGAACGCAGCGGTAATTGCCGGTTAACAGCATCGCCCACTTGGCCAGGGGCACGAAGACAGAGTCGTGAACGCGCAACTTCACCGGCAGTTCCACTTCGGTGCCATCGCCCGGATCAAACCGGATATCCAAGATGCCCTGTTCGATATTTTTCAATATCGCCGTGTGTTCGTCGGAATCAAATCGCGCCACCTTGAAGTTGGTCGGCAAGCTGACCTGCAAAACATTCACCGGCTCGTCGGGAGGACGGAAGGCTTGCGGGTCGGGGCTGGCCAAGGTCACCAGCGCCGGATCGAAATTCGCCCACACGCTGGGGTCCGTAAAACAATGATCCAACGACAAGGCATTCAATGCAGGAATGCGTTTCAAATACGGTAACGGCGGCATGTTCATGATCGACATACACGGCTTCCCGGATTTCGCCACGGCGTCCAGCAGTTCGCGAACACCCGGCGAGCGGTACTGCGGTTCCTGCATGGCCAGGGCAATCAGGTCAAAGTCACCCGGGTTTACATCGCCCGGACCGGCCGCGGCCAGGGCGCCCGGCGCGTTTTGTGAATTGACTTCCACAAGGTCATCGCGCCCGCGGACGGGAATTCGTACGCGTATGCCTTCAGCGTTTATCAGGTCGGCCTCTTCGGGAAGACAGATCAACGTCGCGTCGTGGCCCGCCAGGACCAACTTCGACGCCAGTAGGGATCCGTAGGACGCCCCCAGTATGAGTATCCGATATTTGCTGTCCGTCATGTTGTCCGCGCTCCTGTCTGGTATGCCGATTGGCCCAACCTTTTAAACCTAGTCGATAGTGGATGCAGTAACAAATTCGTTGGCGGCGGCCGCGCGAACGTATTCGGCGATTGTCGACCACATCTATTTCTCTAATTCACGACGAAATTTTCTGGAACGCCACCGGACCACAGCTTTCCATGCTGCCGGGCTGATCTAAGCTACCGCGCCGCCGCCAATCAGTCTCTGATAGGAGGCCACAGTCCGCGCGCCATAACCCGCCCAATCAAAGCCATCGGCAACGCGCGCCCGTGCTGCAAGCCCCTGGGCGCGACGCTTATCCGCATCGCCAAGCAGGTCCGCAAGTGCCGCCGTCAGCGCCGGCCCATCGCCGGCGGCGACGATCTCACCATCCTTGCCAGGCGTTAGAATATCTCCGACGCCTGTCGCCGCACTGGCGATGACAGGTAACCCCATGGCCATGGCTTGCAGCAGGACCAAAGCAAACCCCTCTTCCCAGGACGGCAGGCAGAAAATATCGGCGGCGGCGTATTCGCCTGGCAACTGGGACATAGGTACGGGCCCACGGACATGAACGTTTGCGGCCTCCGGCATTTGAAACCCGGGTTCTATGGGACCGACCAGATGCAATTCGGCCTGCCCGGCCAACGGCGCAAAGGCTTCCAACAGATCCGGCACGCCCTTGCGCAAACCCACGCGGCCGACAAAAAGGATCCGCGGCCGGACGTGGTTGCGAGCCGGCGGCGGCGTGAACTTCGTCAAGTTCACGCCGTAGGGATTGATCATCAATTTTTCCGCCGGCACGCCCCGCGAAGTAAACGTCTCGGCGGCAAAGGCCGACGGCACGGCGATGGCGTCAGCGGCTTCATATTCTGCCAATTCGCGCTCAATAATCCGTGCCGACGTGCCGACGAAGACCTGGCCGTGTCGTTCATAGAGCCCACTCAGCACCGCCGTTTGGTGTCCGATGTGGGTCGAGCCGCGCTCAAGCACGAACCGCGCACCTTGCGATTTGGCCGCATCAATGACCTCAAGGCTGGCGCTGCTCCAACCGACGACCAGGTCACAGTTCTCCGGTAAATGCGCGGCGGAGAATTTGCCAAAGGCCGCAGCAATCGCGCCGTCCACGTCACCGCAAATACCGCCCAGCCGTTGACACAGCCGACGGCGAACTTCGAGCCAAGGTGCTGTTGCCAGATGGCCGACGGCGCCGACATGTTCGACGGTGGCAAATTTCGGATAGGTGGTCAGCAGGCCCGCAAGATGCCCACCGGCGTTGAGTTCGCGGGCCAGATCGAAGCCGTGGTACCGGCCGTGCACGGAAACCGCAACCCTCATGCAGGGCCGCCGATCACCTGAGTCAGAACGCTTTCCAAAACCTTCGCCCGCGCCGTCCAGGAATATTCGGCTCGTGCCGTGGCATCCGCCGGCGGCAAATTTCCGGCGGCAACCACATCCATGGCGTCGGCGATCTGTTCGCGGTCGGCGCAGATGAATAGCGCCGCCCCGGCCTCGCCGGCCAATCGCCGGGTTTCAGGAGTCTCGTCGGGGAAGCTGAGGATCGGCTGGCCGGCGGCGATGAGTTCCAGAGCCTTGTGATGGAACAGACAGCGCTCGTTATGGACATAGATGTTGACGCTCGCCTGCATCTGAAGGGTCGTCAGTTCCGACAAGCTTAGATAGCCCGGAAAATGCCGTTCGCAAAAATCCTCCAACGGTGCGCTCACCCGTTCGACGGTTTTGGTGTCGTTGCCGGCGTAAGTGAAAGCGACATTGCCGCGCGCCGCCGCCACCAACCAGTCACGCAGCCCCCAAACCAAACGGCCCAAACGATTCTCATCATAAATACTGCCGGCCAAGGTAATTTTGAGACCTGCCGACGCCGCAGCGGGCGGTGCCGGTACGGACTCAACGCCGCTGTAGAGCACCGATTTGACGCCACCGAACCAGCGCTCGGCCTCGTCGCAATGGGTCTCCGAGAGCACCGTCATATGGGCCGCGTCGCGAAATCGCCGAGCCATCAGCAGCTTCAAACCATCCGGAATAAAGGCGCCCCAATTGTCCTTGAAATCAGCAACCCAGGGCGCGCCACAGCGTTTCGCCAGATGCTGTGCGATGGCCCAGTTGTCCGTATTGCCGAAGGTCGCCCAAATCACGTCGGGTTTGAAGGCATGCGCCAGGACGTCGGCATTGGCAGCGGCGCCATCCTGCCAATCGGCAAACATGCCGTTGTCGGCGACAAATGATTTCAAAATGGTCGCGTAACGGCGCAATGCGCCACCCTTGCCGGCACGGGCCCGCCGCGCCGCCAGATGGCCCTTTGGACGACACGGCAGAATATAGGGCGCCGACCAGTCATGCACCGCCAGCTCCGCGGCCACCCGCTCCGGTGTTGGGCAGTCGGCATCGCGGGGATAGGCTTCGACCAGCAGGACAATCTCATGGCCGCGCGCCGCCATGGCCTCTGCGAAACGGCCCAACCGAATACCGCAAACATGCGGCATTTCGGGATGACAATGATTGATGAATACGGCGCGCACGTCCTATCTCCCGCCTTCCGAACCGGCAAAGACGGAATGGCGTTCCGTATTTTGACACCGTTGGACGAAATGTTCGGCCCAGGCCTCTGCCATCAACGGCTTCCAAAGCGACCAGGCCAAATGCCGTTCACCGGCAATAAATCTTTCCACCGCACGGCGCCACCAAGGAACATTCCAATAGCCCCGCGCCGCGAACGCCGGTGAGGCAAAGACCGCGCGCATCCAATCCAACAACGGCCCTGCCAACCAATCTGCCTGCGGCGGCAAAAAACCCTGCTTGTTCCACCGGGTGCGGACCGTATCCGGTAGCACGCCGCGCATGGCCTCGCGTAACAGACGCTTGGTCTGGGCCTCGCCCATGAGGAAATGCGGCGGCAAGGACAAAATCAGTTCGGCAATACGATGGTCACAGAACGGCAGCCGCACTTCGCGTGAATGGGCCATGGAATTGCGGTCTCCATAGCGCAGCAGGGTCGGCAATTGGGCATGAAATGCATCGCCCCTCAAGGCCGCCGTCAGGGCATCCGGCCCCTCGTTGGTGGTGGAATGATCGCCGCCGAAGCGCCGCGCCACTTCCGGGTCCAGCCCGAATAGAAAATCGCTGCCCCGGTCAAACATGTTGGCCAGCCGATGCCGGACGGACTGTGGCAGCCGTGTCGACCATGCCTGCGTCGGTGATAGCAGCGCCGCCGGATAGCGTTCACGGATGGCGCCCTCCTCGTCCCTGTCCGCCTCATCACGAGCCCGGCGGGCCCGAAGATAGGGCGCGAAATATTGCTCATAGCCACCTAACAGTTCATCGGCGCCCTGGCCGTCCAGCAATACCGTGATGTCGTTCTCCGCGGCCAGACGGAACACGCACCATTGGGCATATTGCGAGGTGCTGCCGACCGGCAATTCGTTGTGCCAAACAAACTCCGGCATTTCCTCCAACAAGCGTTGCGGTGACGGCTCGGTAACATGGCTGGTGACTTGCGTGGCGCCGATCACTTCCTGGGCGTACGGCCATTCATCCGAGGCCGTGCCGGGAAAACGTCCGGTAAAGACATGATAGGCCGGCCCGTCGCCGACGTGTTGGCGGTTCAGACAGACAATGGCGCCTGAATCCAAGCCGCCCGACAAGCACGAGCCCACCGGCACATCGCTGCGCATGCGAATCTTGACCGAATCGCTCAGCAACGCCTTAAAGCGCAACACCGCCTCGGTCTCGGTAATGCCATCGTGCGCGGCGTCAGGCCCAGGCTGCCAATAAGTGCCGCGGCTCACATCGAGTGTCTTGGCATCAACACTCAGATAGGCACCCGGCAAAAGTTGTTTGATATCACTGAACACAGTCTCATCGTCATCATCCAGGCCGCCGCGCGGCTGGTGCAGAAAGCCTAGCAGGCGGGTTTCATCAACATCGCCGGCAACCTCGGCAAGCGCCAGCAGCGCCTTGTATTCCGATGCGAAGGCGAAAAACTCCGGTGTCGTCACGTATAGAAGCGGTTTTTCGCCGAACCGATCGCGCGCGCAGAACAACCGCTCTTTGTCCCGGTCATAAAGCGCGAAGGCGAACATGCCGTTGACCTGGTCAAGGCCGGCTTCCCCCCAGGCTTCGTAGACGGCCATGAGAACTTCCGTATCGGATGCAGAGGCAAATTGCCGGCCCTCGGCCTTTAAGCGTTCAGCCAATTCAATGTAGTTGTAAATCTCACCGTTGAAGGTCAGCACCAGCCGTCCGTCCGCACTGACCATGGGTTGATGGCCGGCCGGCGTCGGATCAATGATCGCCAGACGTCGATGGCCGAGCATGATGCAGGCGTCATCAGACGACCAAAGCCCCTCACCATCGGGACCGCGGTGCGCCATCAGGTCATTCATGGCCTGTACGGCGCGCCGGTTCACCGGGCGCCCTGCGATCAATCCGGCAATACCGCACATGAGATTTACCGGTTCCGCTGAATGGAAAGGCTGCACATGGCGCCAATAATGCACAAGGCCGGGGCCGCCGTCACGGATAGTCGTCAGTCAATCACGCGATACGTTGACATTCGCCGTCACGGGGCGTTTCACTGGGCCGGTTTCCATTGAAAAAGACACCGCACAATGCCTGCAGCCCCGCGCGTTCTCTTCGTCGCCGATCTGAATTTCTATGCCAAGGGATATTCCCGCCTTGAGGCGCTGACACGATTGGGCGCGGTCCTTGATCCCGTATCGCATACGCCGGTGAGCGCATCGGAAGAGGGACATCCGGATTTCTCATTGCTGTTCCGGTTCGCCTGGAAACTGGGAATCCATATGGATACGGAGCAGGTCAACGCCTATCTGCTGCGGCGCGCCGCGAAGTTTGAACCGGACATCATCTGGATCGAGAAAGGCAACATGATCCGGCCCGGAACATTGAAGACACTGCACGACATATGCCCGACGGCGGTGATCGCGTCGTATTCCGAAGACGACATGTACAACCCGATCAATCGGTCCTTGGCCTACCAGCGCGGCCTGCGGCACTACGATATTGTTTTTGTTTCGAAGTCCTTCAATGCGGAGCAAGAGGAACTGCCGTCGCTGGGTGCTGAGGTCTGCCTTGCGGTCGATAAGGCCTATGATCCGGAACAGCACCTGCCACTGACACTTAGTGATGACGATCAGCGTGAATTGGCCGCCGATGTCGGCTTTATCGGCACCTATGCGCCGGAGCGCGGTCGCGATGTCCTATTCCTGGCCAAGAACGGCCTATCGGTCAGGGTTTGGGGCAACGGCTGGGAGGATTTTCGCGGCCGCCATGAAAACCTGACCGTCGAACGCCGCGCCCTGGTCAATCAGCCGAAAAATCTGCGCTATACGAAAGGTATTGCCGCAACGAAGATCAACTTGGGTTTCCTGCGCAAGGTCAACCGCGATCTGCAAACCGACCGGAGCATTGAAATTCCGGCCTCCGGCGGCTTCATGCTGGCCGAGTATTCCAGCGAGCACGCGCGGCTGTTCGTGGATGGTCAGGAAGCCGTTTTTTATACGGATTTGGACGATTTGCTTGCCAAGGCACGGCACTATTTAAGCCACGAAGACGAACGCCGCACTATTGCCGCGGCGGGCCGCCAGCGCTGTGTCGATGCAGGCTATAGCCACGATGCGCGGATGGCCTTCATGCTCGACGCGGCGTTGAAACAACGGCCTTGAGCGCCGTCTTGAGGCCGCTCAGGTCCTCGGCAAAGCTCCATGTTTGCATGCGCCGCCGCGCCGCCGTGCCCATGGTGGCCACGCCATCGGCATCGCGAAGAACGTCTTCAAGCGCCGATACCAACGCCGGGCCGTCGTTGGCCGGCACCGTCCGGCCACAGGTATTATCAATCAAATCGCCGGCACAGCCACATTCGTCAGTGGCGATGACCGCGGTACCGCAGGCCATGGCTTCATTCACACCGAGCCCCCAGGGCTCACGTCCAGACGGCATGACAAACAAATCGGCCAGTCCGTAAAGCGCCGGTAATTCACTTTGGTTGCGGAACCCCAGCAGCCGCACCCAATCAGCGGTGCCGGCCAATTGGTTCAGCCAGGATCGGTCCTCGCCGTCGCCAGCGAATATCAGATAGGGCCGGCGCGCCCTTTCACGGTCCATCCGCTGCATGGCTTGCAGAAGCAAAGCCGGATTTTTGCGGCGCTGGAACTTACCGGCGAACAGAACCACCGGCCGGCCCGGCTCCAAGTTCAGTTCGCGCCTCAGAGCGCCATGATCCGCTTGTGCCGCGGCATCGGCGAAGGCGTCGTTGTCGATGGCATAGGGCATGGAGAACAGGCGGTTATCGGCAACACCATGGCGCTGATAGTAGTCGCGATTATCGCTGCCGATGCATAAGAACCCGCTGCAGCGATAGAAAATCCAACGTAAATAGGCGCGCTTTAACAGGCCCCTGAACATACTGCCATCGGGCATGGCCGACATCGTGTTCTCGCCCCGCATCAGCACCGGCACGCCGCGCCGGCGCGCCAATTCCAGGGCTCGTCGACGCAGCAGGCTATCCCAGCCGTGGACCCAAAGCGCATCGGCATCCAAAAGATGTTTCTCAACATCCGCCACCGAGCCAACGTGTTGGGACGCATAACCCGCCGTCAACGCGCTATCCCAAGTGACTTCGGCCTGAAACCCTGGATCAAAATAGGTACCCGCCGTGTCCATCTTCTCAAACAGCACCAGCAAGTTGATCTCAGGGTCGGCCGCGATCCGACGCAACAGTGGCGCCTGATATTGGATGGGTTGACTGACAAGATAAAGAAGGCGCAATTGAAAAATTCCTGGTATCGGCGTGAGGCATCAAGGATATATACGCCAAATTCCCTGAACCCCAGATTAACAATGTCGGGACATCAAATCACGTGCGTACAGACCTTCTTGATTTTTTAGCTTGCCCGACGTGTCGGAAGGAACGCCCGTTCGAGGTCACTGGGCGTCAGGTTAATGACGCCGGCGACGTCATTTCGGGGACATTGGATTGTCGTGAGTGCCGGGCAACCTTTGATATCCGCGACGGCATTCCGCGCTTCGTCAAAACCGCTGAGGATTACTGCGCGAATTTTGGATTTCAATGGCAGGAATGGCGAACCCTACAGATCGACCGGCTCAGTGGGCATACCTTGTCGGAGGACCGGTTCCTGGCGGACAGCCGATGGCCGAAGGATTGGCTAGCCGGCAAGTTAATCCTGGATGCCGGATGTGGAGCCGGCCGGTTCGCCGATGTCGCCGCTGGATTTGGGGCGACAGTAGTTGCCGTCGATCTCAGCGACGCCATTGACGCCTGTCAGAAAACAACCGCCGTTCATCAAGGCCGCGTACATTGCCTGCAGGCATCCCTTTTGGCGTTGCCCTTGCGGGCCGATCTTTTCGACGCCGTCTATTGCATGGGCGTCATTCAGCACACACCGGATCCGCCGGCGGTCATGCGTGCCTTGCCGACACACCTCAAGGCCGGCGGCCGACTTGCCTACAATTTCTACGAAGAGGGTCTGTGGCGACGTCTGCAAGTGGTCAAATATTTGCTGCGCCTATTCACGCCAAAACTTTCGGTGGCGGCGAACCTGGCGTTATCGCGTTTTCTGGTCGCCGCGCTTTTTCCGCTTACGAAAATTCTGGCCGGTATTCCAAAGATACGGATTGTGAACCATTTTCTGCCGATCGCCGCCGTCCACGATCCAAAGCTGCCACCCGATAAGCAGCGAGCCTGGACGCTGCTGGACACCTTCGATTGGTATGGCGCGCGGTACGAAAAACGCCAGCATCATCAAGCTGTCGCGGGGTTGCTTTCCGAAGCCGGCATGCAGGCCGTTGAAAGCCTTCCCGGATTGGCCTGGGCGGTCCGGCCCAGCGACGATCAAGGCTAAAGCTGAACCAACAACCCCTGTTCAACGAAAAAGTTGGTCGGTGAGAAATCGACAAAATACCGAACCGTGCCGCCGCGGTCTTCCACTGCTGCCAATAGCGCTGCCTCGGCGCGGCGCAGATCACCGTTTGGAATGGTCATGTCCTTGTCGGAATTGTCGAGATAAATCCAGCCCCCGGCGCGGACTTTCGATACCGCGCTGAGCACACAGCCATGCCTGTCCCAACCATCAATGAGAACAAAGTCGAATGACGCGTCGGCAAATGCCGACAGGTCAGCATAGTCGCCGCGCTCACGCAGTTCATACTGAACGTGGTTTATGCCGGCACTCCGGATCCGTGCCTGAACTAAGGCATGCCAATCGGAATTGTCTTCAACACTCAAAAGGAAGTCGCACCGCCTAGCGAACCAACCGGTGGACAAACCGGATCCAAATTCGACGCACCGCCAATCATTTTTCAACAAATCATCAATCACACGGGTCGCCCGATAGGACAGCATGGGGCGCGGTGGGCGATAACCGAATGCCACGCGTCCCACCGCCGAGGCAAAGGCCAATGGCGCATAGAGTGCCCCGGTCAGATCAACTCGGTTGCCTTTCTCATCGTGAAAGCGGGATATGCGGTTCTTGATCGCCATCGCTGCGCCGGTCTATGCCTCCTGGTAGCGTTCTTGCCAAACGTCGCGCCAGACGACGTCAAGAAGTCGAGAAAATGCAGCTTCGGAGAATTCTCGTTCGACCTTATCACGCCCGGCCAGCGATAGACGTTCGCGTATTTTCGCGTCACCGATGATCCGAGCCAGGGCGCCGGCCAAATCAGCAGCTGTAGAGCCCGTCAAATAGCCGGTCTCATCATCGATGACGTAGTCCTCCGGACCACCCGAGCGCGTCGACACCAGTGGCGTGCCGCAGGCCATGGCCTCAAGGCCGGCGATGGCCAGGCCCTCACGCGTTGACGGCAGGACGAAGGCGTCCAATTCCTGAAAAAACGTTCTCAAACCCGACCGGTCCAAGACACCAAGAAACGCTATGTGATCGGCCAGTCCCATTTGGCGAGCCAGGGATTGCGTATTTGAATCAAGCGGCCCGGCAATGTGCAGCGATGCCGGTATGCCCTGTCGCCGCAGCTCGCCCAGGCCTTCAAACAGCAATGGCGCGTTTTTGCGGGGATCACCCATACGACCTGCGAAGCCGATCCGCAGCGCAGACTTAAACACCGGCGGCGGTGCAAAGTAATCCAAATCCACGGGAATGGGCAGCCGTGCGACCGCCTCAGGCCGCACCGCGCCGTGTGCCAACAGGCGCGACACCGTATATCCGCTGACCCCGCGAATGGCATTTGACCCCTGAAGAACGGCGTCTTGTTGTTGAATTAATTTTCCTTCGACAGCGATATGATCGGCAACCCGCCGTAGCGCCGAACCAGCCTGAAGACGCGATTCGCGATCACCGTGAAGATCATCGGCACACCACAGAAAATGCTTCCGCCCGGCGCGGACCAACGGATGGGCGATGACCGGGCTGCCACCGACGGCGACAAATCGATCATAATCTTCAAACACCGAATTCCAGTTTTCCGAACCGGCCGTGTAGGTATCTTCGAACGCCGGAAATCGTGTGCCAACGACATGATGTGCAAAACCCTCATCATCGACAAAATGATCAATGGCGCCTTGGCCCCCAACCATTGTTCCCAACAGTGACGCGTTCAGGTCGGGCCGCAATGATCGGGCCGCGTAGTAGGCCAAGGACACCCGATGGCCGTGCCGGGCAAGATGGCGCGCCAAGAACAAAGCTTTTGAACCCACACCGCCGAGGATCTGCACCGGCAACGTCACCAGCAATACGCGCCGACTTGATCTAGGCATGGTCAGTTCGGGACATGGGTCTCATCGCCACGTATGACCTCAATAGTCCGCCGCTTGGTTTCGTTCCACGAATACGACTTGGCGCGTTCGATGGCGCGGGCGCTCAAATCAAGCCGCCGGTCGGGAGATTTCAATAATTTTGTCACCACCGCGCACATGTCATCGATACTGTTGGGGTCAAAGAACTCCGCCGCATCACCAAGCACTTCCGGCATCGCCGCGGACTGAGAACTGGCAATTGGTGCGCCGCAAGCCATCGCCTCAACCAACGGATTTCCAAATGTCTCCACCGTCGATGGAAAAACAAATACCCGGCAGTTTTCATAAAGGCCCTTCAAACTGGCCGGCGTCACGTGGCCAAGAAACTCAACATGGTTCTCCAGTTTTTCTTTGCGGATCAGCGCCTTCAATGAGTTGAAATATTCCTCATCGACCGGACTGCCCGCGACCTTCAAATGGATATCCGGAAACTCATGGCGCAGGCGCGCAATCACATTTATCAATCCGACAAAATTTTTCTGCACATAAATATCGGAAACGGAAAGGAGATAAGAATCCCGCTTATGCGATGCAGGCGGCGAGGCATACGTTGGATCAACGCCATGCGGCACGACCACCAGCCGCTTCGACAGGAACCCGGAGAACGCACCTTCGATCCCCCTTTTCGCATAGTTCGAAACCGCAATGGCGCGCCGGCAGTTGAATAGGGATGTCAAAGTCGCCAGGTACAATAGAGCCCAATACGCCAACTTCATGGGCCGGCGTTCGACAAACCCGACCGACACCGCATTGCGGATCAAAATCACATGGTTCTTGGAAAGAAACGGGCCATAGTTGGCCGGTGAAAACGTCGCGTGCATATTCAAACGTCGCGCCAGTCTTGGTAAATCGATTTGTTCGCGAAATAACACCCGCCAGAATCCACGCTTGTATTTCTGATAGTGATATCGAATGCCGCTCAGGCCGGTCGGCAATACGTCGCGTTGGTCTTCGTGCAGGCAGACATGAATATCCAATCTTTCATCAGCCGCCAGCAGCGGCAGCATATTGTGCAAATAGGTTACGCCGCCACCGGATCTCGCATGCAGGGCGTTGATCATTAACCGGAAGCGCGACGGGTCGGTTACCGATTGGAACTCGGCGACCAATTTGTCCACATGCTGAGCCCAGGTGAATTGGCTTTCAGCCCGTTGGCGCCCGGCCTTCACCAACCTGTCACGAAGCTCGGCATTGTCGTTCAACAACAATATTTTGTCAGCCAGGTCCTCAGCCACGCCGAGCTTAAAATAAATGGCGGCATCGCCACAAATTTCTCGATGCACAGGGATGTCTGAAACGACCAGCGGCACGCCGGCACGCATGGCTTCAACCATCGGAAAGCCGAAAGTCTCCGCCATGGAAGGGAACACAAACGCATCGTAAGTCGCCAACACATCGCCCAGCGCATCATGTTCGATGCGGCCCATCTCCAAACAGTCCCCGTACTTGGGGTCATGCAACAGATCAAACTCGGCCTGCGCCGTGTCCCAGGCTTCAAAGTCATGGGCTTCCATCGTGATATGGGTCTTCACAGGTACGCCGCGCCCACGCAGATCAAGCGTCGCTTCGGCCAGGGTCGTCGGGTCCTTGTGGGGATAGTATACGGAAACATAGAGCAGTCGGATGGTACCGTCCTGGCGCCATTGCCGACGGCGTGCCGGCTCGTCGAACCGCGGACTGACTCCCAAATAATTGACGACCGAGTTTTCCGCCAACTGCGGATCAAAATCCAGGGCCGCATCAAGCGCGACCTGGGATGGAAAAATGGTTGTCCGCGAATGCCGTGCGGAAACCAGCATGAGGTTTCGCCGCAGCAACGCAGACAGGCGTTCGCGCCAACTTAACCTGGGTAGCACCAACTTTCGGTATACCGGGTTGAGGTAAATTTCACCTTGAACCAGTAGCACCTGCGGTACGGGTGGGAAGAGGATGCCGTAATTTGCCGACGAAAAGACTATGTCGGCACCGCTTTTCTTGACAATCTTCCGCCAACGAAATTGTTCCCATAGGAACCGGTGCACCGGGCCGAAAAACCGTGTCTTAACCGTTTCGACACGGACATTCAGTCCAGCGAATTGCGAGGTGTCGAACCATCGCGGAACATAGACGATAACCTCCACGTCGCGGGCCGCAACATATTCGATAAGATTGGTCGTATACGTAACGATCCCGCCCGTGTTCGCGGAAATGGCATTGACGATAATGCGCATGAAACTTGATTGCCTTGACCGGTCTTGTCCCAGTTCGCTCGCGGCGAACCCGTTTTGAAGTTAGGTGAGCACACGGGGCCTGACAACACCCGACACCAGAGTCACGCCGGGACGTCCATGTCCGATGGTGTGTCGCCATCTTCTTGCCCATCGTCTATCTTCAAATCGTCTCCCGTGCTTACGATTGGCGACGCCTTCAACCATTCGGCCAGGGCCAGTGCGATGACTTCCGTCGATATCCGCAGATCATCAAGCGCCAAGCTCTCATCCGGTCCCGCCGGATTGGCGGCATTGTCAAAGGACGGGCCGGCGCCGTAAAGAATTGCCGGCACGCCGGCCGCCGTGTAATGGCGCGCCACGGTCTCGCGGGCAACCCCGTAAGTCGCCGGCGCCTCGCCCAAAAGGGCCTCCAAATGCCCGCCCATGGTCTGGATCAAATCACGGCTCATTTCACCGGATTTCATGCCGGGTAAAAACCGGTGGCGTCGCACCTTACAGATGACGCCGGGAACCTGGGCAACCGATCGACCGATGATGTTGGTCATTTCAGCCTCGACATTGTCAGCCGATTCTTCGGGAAGAATTCTACGATCGATGGACAAGCTCACCCGATCCGGCACGGTCAAGGGACTGTCGCCGCCCGAAATTTCGGTGACCACCATGGTCGGCGCACCGATCCCCGGCGTCTCGGAAATGATCTCATTCAAGCCATCGCGATAGGCATACAGGGCGGCCAGCACGGGCGCGGTCGCTTCCAATGCATCGGCGCCTGATCGCGGTTGCCCGGCCGGCGCGGCCCGACCCTGAATTTCAACCGCCAAATTCAACACCGCCGTCGATTCCGTACCCATGGCACGCGCCACGCCGGGGACGATGGCCAGCGCCGGCTTGTCGGCCATCGCCGCCAATATCCATTTGGCGCCAAGCTCGCCGCCCGCCACTTCATCGAAAGTCAAATGCAACTCGACACTGCCTTGAAGATCATCAGCCACCTCCGCCAACGCCCGCAGGGCAAATAGATAGGCGGCCAGATCACCCTTGCCATCGCTGACCCCGCGCCCGTACATGCGGCCATCGATGATCTCGGCACCAAATGGATTGTGTTGCCAATTATCACCGGCCGGCGCCGTATCAAGATGCGCCGACAGGACAACAACCGGCCCGTCACCGAACACGCGCCGCACCACCAGGTTGGCATGGTCTTCGTATCCGGCCGCCGCAGCTGCCTCGTCAGGCACGTCCAGAACGTCAGCGACCAGGTCGAATGCCACCAGCAGTTCAATGACACGCGCCCGGATGGCGGCGCCGTCCCCGGGTGGGTTTTCACTGGGCACGGATACCAGCGATTTGAGAAACCCGAACTGATCGGCCCGGCAGCCGACAAGATATTCACGTATGCGGTCTGAATTCGACAAACTCATGAAACACCGACACCCATTTCCTTGCCGAGGCTTGCAAACTGCGCCGCCAGCGTCAAATTAGTTTATATGCCGAATTGCGGGCGGCGGCGAAACCTGCTTTTCTCGCCGTCTTGCAACGCCACTATATGGAACCAACATGGCCGACAGCAAATCCATCGAATTGATCGAACAGCTCATCGCTTTTGATACCACCAGCCGCGAATCCAATCTGGAATTGATTGCCTTTATTCAAAATTACCTGCAAGGGCTTGGCATCAACAGCCAGCTTGTCCATAACGCCGAGGGCACGAAAGCCAATTTGTACGCGACCGTCGGCGATGCCAATCAATCCGGCGTCATGTTATCAGGCCACACCGACGTCGTGCCGGTCGATGGCCAGGAATGGGACACCGACCCGTTTCAGGTCAGCCACCAAGGCCCGCGGCTGTTCGGCCGCGGCACCTCGGACATGAAAAGCTTCATCGCTATTACCCTGGCGCAGCTGCCGAAGTTCCAGGCCCGCGGCCTGAAGACCCCCATTCATCTGGCATTTTCCTATGATGAGGAAATTGGCTGCATCGGCGTGCGCCGCCTGATCGAGGCCATGAACGGCATGCCGGTGAAGCCCGCCATGTGCATTGTCGGTGAACCGACAAGCATGCAGGTGGTGACCGGGCACAAGGGAAAACGCAGCTACAATGCCCATGTACGAGGCCTGGAAGCCCATTCCAGCCTGGCCCCGCAGGGCGTCAACGCGATCCAATACGGCGCCCGAATGATTGCCTTTCTCAGTGAACTGGCCGGCCGCATTGCCGACGAAGGTCCCTACGATGAACTTTATGACGTTACCCATACCACCGTCCACACGGGCACGGTTTCAGGCGGCACGCAATTAAATATCGTGCCCAAGGATTGCAGCTTCGAATTTGAGTTTCGATATGTCGGCCAACAGGACCCGCAGGCCTTGGAAGACAAAATCAAGGCCTATGCCCGCGACGTCCTGGAACCCGAGATGCATGCCATCAGTACGGACACGGGGATCACCATCGAATGCGTCAATGACATGCCCGGCCTGGATCTGGACGCCAATGCGGAGGTCGTGACTTTCGTTAAGGCGCTGGCCGGCCGCAATGATCACGCCAAAGTGGCGTTCGGCACGGAAGCCGGATTGTTCAACGAACGGGCCAACATTCCGACAGTCGTCTGCGGCCCCGGGTCCATCGATCAGGCTCATAAGCCCAACGAATATATCGACATTGAACAGATCGACGCCTGCGAAGCCTTCATGGGCCGATTGATGGACCGGGTGTGCGATTCCTGAGCCGAATTTAGCCCGACGAATGGGGATAGTCCGTGCAACAAGAACGCGTCAGACTTGAAGTGGACGGCCATGTCGGCGTTGTCACCATCGACAACCCGCCGGTCAATGCCCACAGCCAGGACGTCCTTAGCCAAATCCAGCGGACCTTCGACATCATCAGCGAACGCGCCGATATCCGGGTCGCCATTCTGACCGGCGCCGGCAAGGTCTTTTGCGCCGGCGCCGATATCAAGGCCCGTGCCGGCGCATCCCGTGAACCCGGCGACCCCGCCGCCAACAGCCGCAACGCGCGCGAGGCCTACCACGCCGTCATGGAGTGCGCGAAGCCGGTGATTGCGGCGCTCAACGGCCCGGCGCTGGGCGGCGGACTTGCCTTTGCCGCGGCCTGCGACATCTTGATCGCGGCCGAGACCGCCTGCCTTGGCTTGCCGGAAATCGACGTCGGCCTGATGGGCGGCGGGCGCCACGCGCAACGCCTGTTCAGCCATTCGAAATTGCGCCGCATGGTCCTGACCGGGCACCGGGTATTCGCACCCGAGCTCTACCGGCTGGGCATTGTCGAGGCCGCAGTCGCGCCAGAAGATCTGATGGCGACGGCCATGGACATGGCCCGCGAAATCGCCGCGAAAAGCCCCGTCGCCAGCCGGATGGCCAAGCACGCCCTCAATCAGATCGAAGAGATGAGCCTGCGCGACGGCTACCGCTTCGAACAATCCCTGACCGCCCAGTTGGGCGAAACCGAAGATTCGAAGGAAGCCATGCGGGCCTTCGTCGAAAAGCGACCGCCGATCTTCAAGGGCTGTTGAAGCCAGACATTCGGGACTTTTCACACCGACCACGGAAATTGATCACCATGAGCGACGATCCCCACCCCCTCTGCCAGGGACCCGACCCGAGCCCCCTTCGGCCGAGCTTCAATGTGCCGGCCGGCGCCATCGATTGCCACGCCCACATCTTCGGGCCTGATGAGGCGTATGCATATTCACCAAAGCGCGGCTACACGCCACCGGCAGCCAGCCTTGAGACATTCCTGAGCCTGCACCAAACCCTTGGCGGCATCGGCCGCGCCGTGCTGACCCAACCCAGCGTCTACGGCACCGACAATTCGTGCATGCTGGATGTTTGCGACCGCATGGACGGCAAGTTCCTGGCGATCGCCGCGGTCGATGCAGAGATTACCGACAAGGCGTTGCAGGAATTGCACGAACGCCGGGTCCGTGGGGTCCGGGTCAACATGGTCGACAAGGGCGGCATGCCGTTCGAGGACATCAACGCCGTCAAAAAATTCACCGAACGCATCAAGGACCTGGGCTGGCATCTGGAAGTCTTGATCCACGTCGATGAATTCGAAGACCTGCGCGCCACCATGAACGCCATGGCGGTGCCCGTGTCGGTGGGTCATCTGGGCTACATGAAGACCTCAAATGGCCTCAGCCATCCGGGTTTTCAGGATTTTCTAAATCTGGTCCGCGATGGCAACTGCTGGGTCAAGCTGTCCGGTTCCTACCGCATCACGACCGAGGAAAAGCCGCCCTATGGGGACGTCACACCCTTCGCGCAAGCCATCATCAACGCCAATGAGGACCGCGTTATCTGGGGTACCGATTGGCCGCACCCATGGGTCTTCGGCCACATGCCGAATGACGGCGCCTTGATGAACCAATTGGCGGACTGGGCGCCGGACGAAGCGGTGCGCAAAAAGATATTGGTTGATAACCCGCAAGCGCTGTTCGGGTTCACCTAAAGGATCGGAATTTCGGGTGACGTCACCGGGCGTGCGATGGGCAATGCGAAGAGCGCTGCGTCAGTTACTCTTCTGACGCAAAATAAATCGACCGTCCTCGATACCCTCGAAGAACTCTTCCAATTCCGGGTGATCAATGGGGTCTTCACCCCGGTCTTCAGGCACCAGGTTCTGTTCGGAAACATAGGCAATGTAGGGGGAGCGCTCGGGCTCCGGGGTTTCCGCCAACAAATGATAGAACGGCTGGTCCTTGCGCGGACGCACATCCTCGGGAATGCTCTCCCACCATTCGTCGGTGTTGTTGAAAACCGGATCGACATCAAAAATGACGCCGCGAAAACCGTAAACGCGATGCTTCACGGGCGCGCCAATCTCGAACTTCGCCGAGGCAATTACCCGTTCTGCGGGGAGGACCGAAAGCCCACCGTCAAAATCGCTAAAATGTTCCATGAGCGGAATTGTAACCGTCAACGGTCCCGGGTCAATGCCGGAACCGGTTTCGGTCCATGACAGGGTGTTACCGAAAATTTCAGGTCCGGGCCGCGCGGCGCGCCGCCCTAGAGGACCTTAAGCCGCGATGCCGCCGGAACGCCAGACAGACGTTTCCTTGCACGACGGACAAACCCGTTCGCCAATATGGTTGGACTGGAACTCGCCGCTGCACATCAGGCACTTGCGGGATTTCTTAACCGGCGGACGATCCGGTTCCGGTTTTTTTGTATCTGTACGACGCGAAGCCATTAAGCTGCCTCCCGCGTTTCAACGGCCGGCTGCACCGGGCGGTTCAAAACCGACGTCGCCAGGGCCAGAAGTTCTTCGGCTTCGGCAAGCAGCGCTTTTGCCGCACCTGGCGCGGCGGATTCCGCATTTTTTAGCGCCTCACTGGCGCCGTCCGAAAGAAATCGGACAAGTTCAATATTAGCCATCGTGTTTACCTCAAGCTTCATGACATGTCGTCACCATGGCTTGCGCCATCGAATCCATATGTCATTAGTTAGTTACTGCCGCAACTATACACGAATTCATTTCGCATTGCATCATTTTTTTGTGCAATGCAATATTATTATTTCAACCCGTGAAACGGCTCCAAACCTCTCCTGCAATAATCTATATTTGTTGTTATTTTTTAAATACTTAGATATTCACATCAACCGGTGCCGGCGCGACTGCACGCCGACGACATCAAGCGACCCAGCCGAAATTGCATCCAAATAACGTTCCTTATCCATGGGTGTACCCCGCAACGCAGGGTCCAGGCCCGTGAAGTGGCGAACGTAGTAACGCCTGGTCGATTGATCGCTGATTTTACGGAACTTAAAGGTCTTTCGTAACGCCATATTCTGTCTCCAACCCTGGTCGTTTTTGATTGAAAGCAATATGTGCCGCGAGTCATTAACATTCGCTGAATCGCCTGAATAAATTCGAAAACATTCAGCCCTTTCAGATCAGGCGGATTCGGCCAAGGCCGGCGCCGGCCGATACGGTAAATCGGCCACCGCCCCGCAGGCTTCGATCGACCAGCATGCCGCCAGCAATGCCGAGGCCGCGGTATCGCCAATCACGGGCGTCACCAATTCACGATATTTGTCTTCAAGTTCACCGTCGCTCAACGGGTTGTCCGGATCGCCTTTTCGGGTCGGCGAATGGTGTTCCAATCGCCGCCCGTCGGTGGTGGTAACTGTCACCGTCGCCGAACGATGGTTCGGAAAGACGGCTTCGGCTGCGGCGTCGGTCTCAAACGTAATCCGCGCCATGACCGCGCGGATTTCCGGATCATGCAGGCGGTCTTCGGAAAAAGCCGCGAATCGGGCGCGTCCCAAGACCAAACCAACGGCCACCGCATAGGGCAGCGAGAACTTCGCCTCGTATACGGTTTTCGGATTTGCGTTGCCGCAAATCTCAACACCCTTGGCATAGGTGCCGACATGAATGGCCTCAATATTGTCAGGCGTCAGGTCATATTCCCGGGCCAGAGCAATCATCGAATCGATGGCCGCGAACGTATGGCCGCAACAGGTGTGGTTCTTCTGGGTCATCCGGGTAATCGTATAGTCATCCACCAAATTGCTGACCGCTGCGTCCCAATTAACGTCGCGGCTCATGGCATTGCCGAAACCGCGCGGCCCTTCAAACATGGCCTCCGCGCCGGTGACACCGGCACCGGCCAGCATAGCCGCCGTCGCGCCGGCCTCCGCCGCATGACCCGCATGAATAGGCTTCCCCATGGAATCGGTGGCGAAGGCTTGCTGCAAGGCGGCTGCCATGGTGACTGCATTGGCCAGGGCATGCTTGGTCTGCGCCGCGTTCAGTTTTAGCGCCGACGCCACCCCGGCCGCCGCACCGATGGTGCCGATGGTGCCCGTGGTGTGCCAATAATCATAATGTGCCGGTTGCATGGCCTTGCCGACACGATTGGAGACTTCATAGCCAGCGATGATCGCGCGCAGCAGTGCCATGCCATCACCGGCTTGCCCCTGACAGGCCGCCAGCACGGCGGAAATCACCGGCGGTCCCGGATGATAGACGGCGTCACGGAAGATGTCGTCAACCTCCATGGCGTGCGCCGCGGCGCCGTTGATCAAGGCCGCAGTGCGCACCGGCGCGGCCTGCCCCGACGGCACGATCTGGGCGCCGCCGTGATCCAACTCCTCCGCCAAAGCGGCACTCATCAATGTCGCCGGCGGGTGCACAGCGCCGCAAATCATCGCCGCCAGTCCATCAATGAGGCAGCGCTTCGCGGCGTGCAGAACGTCGTCAGGCAATGGCCGTTGGCCTAAGTCAACGGCATAGGCAGCAAGTTTCCCGGCAATCATGGTCGTCTCCTTCTTGATAGCCTTAGATGGATAGCATTTTCCGCCGCGCCATATGAATTGTTTTCGGCCGGCATGCGAATCTCAGTCCGGACGCCACGCTGGCGGCGGCGCCCATTTTGACAGGCCGATGTGGCTCTGCCATATTGTATACCTTCGTACACAATACGAAACAGGGGTTTGATTCATGAGTGAAATGATGGCCGATGTGATTGTCGTCGGTGCCGGCAACGCCGCCTTTTGCGCCGCCTTCGCCGCCCAAGAGAGCGGCGCGAAAGTGCTGATGTTTGAGCGCGCGCCGAAAGATGAATGCGGCGGCAACAGCGCGTTCACGGCCGGCGCCGTGCGGTTCGCCCACGAGGGCATCAATGATCTGAAAGAGATCATGCCCGACCTCACCAATGAAGAGATCGCAAGCACCGATTTCGGCACCTATACCCAAGATGATTTTTATGACGATATGTTCCGGGTCACCCAATACCGGACAGATCCGGAGCTCTGCGAACGCCTGGTGACGACCAGTTTGGAAACCATGAAATGGTTGCAGGGCCGAGGCATGCGGTTTGTGCCCAGCTATGGCCGGCAAGCCTTCAAAGTTGACGACAAGTTCCGTTTCTGGGGCGGCCTGTGCGTCGAATTCTGGGGTGGCGGCGAAGGCCTGGTGGAATGTGAAACCGACATTGCGCTGGCCAACGGCATTCGCGTCGAATACGGCGCCCGGGTTTTGGAATTAATCTATGACGGCCTGGAAGTCAGCGGCGTCCGCGTCAAACAAAACGGCCGCATTTATGATGCCCGCGCCAAGGCCGTGATCCTCGCCTCCGGCGGTTTCGAGGCTAACCACGAATGGCGGACCCGCTACCTGGGCCCCGGCTGGGATTTGGCCAAGGTCCGCGGTTCGCGCTTTAACACCGGCGACGGCATTCGCATGGCCCTGGATATCGACGCTGCGCCCTACGGCAACTGGTCCGGGTGTCACGCAGTCGGCTGGGACCGCAACGCGCCGGAATTTGGTGACTTGGCGGTCGGTGACAATTTTCAAAAGCATTCCTATCCCTTCGGCGTCATGATCAACGCCACGGGCCGGCGGTTCGTTGATGAAGGCGCCGATTTCCGCAACTACACGTATGCCAAATACGGCCGGGTGATCCTGGAACAGCCACAGCAGTTTGCCTGGCAGGTCTTTGACAACAAAGTCCTGCATCTGTTGCGTGACGAATACCGCATCCGTCAGGTCACGAAAGTCAGCGCCGACACCCTGGAAGGTCTGGCCGATAAGCTGGATGGCGTCGACCGCGACGCCTTCCTGGCCGAAATTGACGCCTATAACAAGGCCGTGAAAACCGACGTCACCTTCAACCCGACCACCCTGGACGGCCGCGGCACCAATGGCCTTGATGTGCCGAAGTCAAACTGGGCCAACACCATCGATGAGCCGCCTTTCGAGGCCTACCAAACGACCTGCGGCATCACCTTCACCTTCGGTGGTTTGAGGATCGATTCCACTTCCGGCCAAGTACTGGACAATGATCACGACCCGATCCCCGGTCTCTATGCCGCCGGCGAACTGGTCGGCGGCGTCTTCTACTTCAACTATCCAGGCGGTGCGGGATTGATCAACGGCGCCGTGTTCGGACGTTTGGCCGGCGCCTCGGCGGGCGGCACAATCAGTTAGGCGGATGTCCCGACGAAAACCCGATCCCGCAACCTCTGAAGACGGCAACTTATCGCGCGGCGAATGGGTCCACGTGAGATTGCTGGACGCCATACGGGCCGGCAAATTTGCCCCCGGCGATCGTGTCCGCGAGACCGATATAACGCAATGGCTGGGGGTTAGCCGCACACCGGTGCGTGAAGCTTTCCGCCGCCTGCAGGCCGACGGTCTTCTGGTCTTCGAGCCCTGGCGCGGGGTCATCGTCGCGCAGTTAAACCAACAACAACTAATTGAGTTGTATGCCATGCGCCGGGTCTTGGAAGGCACCGCTGCCGGTCTGGCCGCGCAACATGCGGCGGAATCGCAAATCGCCACCCTGACCGACATCATGGATCAGGCCGACCAAGCAACCGGCGCCGATGAGCGGGCCAGCCTGAACCGGCATTTCCACCAAAACATTTACGCCGCCGCCCACAACCGGTATCTCCTGCAAGCCTTGAACGCGCTGCGTGATTCCATGGCTTTGTTGCCGAGCACAACATATGCGCTGGAAGGCCGGCACGCCCTCGCCCAAGACGAACATCGGCGGATTGTCGATGCCATTCAGACGCGCGACCCGGCCCGGGCGGAAACCGCCGCACGCGACCATATCAGCGAGGCCGAAAAGGCGCGCCTGAAAGTCATTTTGGAATTGGAACGCAACATGGAACGCGACAACGAAGGAAACGCCCATTGACCTATTTTCCCAACATCGCCAACGAATGGGCGGCCATATCCGCCGATGAAGCCGGCCTTGATGACGATAAATTGGCCGCCGCCGTCGCTTTCGCCAAGGCCCACGAGACATCTTGGCCACGCGAGATTCAAAAAGACGGCCGCATTCCCGGCCTGAACGAGTTGGAAATGCCGCCTTGGAACGAACTCTTGGGCCCCGTTGAACCACGCGGCGGACCGAACGGAATGGTCCTGCGCGGCGGAAAAATTGCCGCCCAATGGGGCGATCCGTCGCGGCCCGACATGACCTTTTCCATCGCCAAGAGTTATCTGTCGGTTCTCACCGGGCTGGCTGTCGCCGACGGTCTCATCAGTGATGTCGATGCCCCGGTCGGTGCGTCGGTTGACGGAGATTTGTTTGCCGGAGATCATAACGGTGCCATCACCTGGCGCCACCTGTTGCACCAGACCAGCGAATGGGAAGGCACACTGTTCGACAAGCCGGATCGCATTGACCGCAACCGGCAGGTCGGGCCTGGCTCAGACAACAGCCGTAAGGGCCAGCACCGCGACCTGCAGGCGCCGGGGACCTATTGGGAATACAACGACGTTCGGGTCAATCTGTTGGCCCTCAGCTTACTGCATGTATTCAAACGCCCCCTGCCCGACGTCCTGCGCGAACGCATTATGGGGCCCATTGGTGCCTCCGACACATGGACCTGGCATGGCTATGGGAATTCATTTGTTGAGATCGGTGGTCAAACCCTGCAATCGGTGCCCGGCGGTACGCATTGGGGCGGCGGCATGCATATCAATTCCTTCGATCATGCGCGTTTCGGATTGTTGATCCACCGTCAGGGGCGCTGGCACGATCAACAGATTTTGCCGGAAGATTGGGTCCGCGACCTATCGACGCCCAGTTCAATTCGGCCGGGATACGGGTATTTGTGGTGGCTCAACACAAACCATGGCGAATGGCCAAAGGCATCGGAAAGCTCTTTCTGTGCCGTCGGTGCCGGCACCAACATCATCTGGCTGGACCCGGACAACGATCTGGTGGTGGTGGCGCGCTGGATGGATCAAGGCGCGGTGGCGGAATTTCTTGGCATGGTCAGTAACGCGGCCGCCTAGACAGCTTCGTTTTTGTCGCCAATCAGCCGCGCGGCGGGCAAGTTGACGACGACCGTCGTACCCTTGCGCGGCACGCTTTCGATGGACAGCGTGCCACCGTGCAGTTCGGCCAGCACGCGACTTAGGTAAACCCCCAGGCCGGTTCCTTCCTTCGCCAGATTCTGGCTTTCGCGGACCTGTTCGAACGGCATCAAAACGCGCGACATGTCCTCTTCGGCGATGCCGATCCCCGTGTCAGCAACGACAAACTCCATATTGCCGGCCGCATTGACCGACGTCCGGACGGAAATACGACCGCCCGGCGGCGTGTACTTCACCGCGTTGGAAAGAAGGTTCAACAATATCTGTTTGAGGCGAAGTTCGTCAGCAAGCAACTTCGGAATAGTCGGAGAAATTTCCGTCGACAGGATCAGTTGCGCGCGATCCGCGCGCTCGCGCATCATCTTCATGCAAGCCAAAAGCGTTTCCGCTACATCGACGACGCTTTCGCTGATGTTCAACTCACCGGCTTCGATCTTCGAGATATCCAGAATATCGCTGATAACATTTAACAGGTGCAGGCCCGATGTATGAATATCGCCGACGTATTCAACATAATTGCGATGTCCCAAGGCGCCGAACATTTCACCCATGAGAATTTGCGAAAAGCCGATGATGCAATTCAACGGCGTCCGCAGTTCATGGCTCATGTGGGCGAGAAACTCACTTTTCGCCCGGTTTGCCAATTCGGCTTCTTCCTTGGCGCGGATTAGATTGAACTCGGTCGCCCGCCAGGCGGTGATATCAATGGCCGCGCCTTCAAAGAACCGCGCAACACCGTCCAGGTCACGAATGGCGCGCAGACTGACCATGACCCAGATCACCGACCCGTCCTTGCGGCGCCAGCGAAGCTCTTGGCGTTCCAACCGGTCCGTTTTCTCAAGGCGAGCCGACAGCTTGGCATGATCCTTGGGGTCGACGTAGATTTGCGTTTCAACGTCGTTGATTGAATCCATCAGATCGACAGGACTGTCATAACCCAAAATATCCGCCAACGTCGGATTGGCGTCGACATACCGGCCTTCCGGGATCATTCGGAACAGGCCTTCACCGGCGTTTTCAAATAACCGCCGGTGCTGCAGTTCGCTTTCTTTCAGCGCATCCTCGGCCAGCACGCGTTCGGTGACGTCAGCAAGCGTCGTGCAGATCGCCGGCTCGCCCATCCAATCAATGAGTGCCGGGCGGTTGTTGACCCAGATGAATGACCCGTCCAGACGCCGTGCATGCAAGATGTAATCGGCCTGCGGTTCCTCACCGCGCAACCTGGCCAAATGCCGCTGGCGAAAAACTTCCCGGGATTCCTTGGTGAACAGTCCGTCCGTGCCGTCAAAGGCCAAAACATCAGACGGCCCGTCGAAACCGAACAGATCGGCAAAAGCCTGATTGGCGTAAAGCGGTTGAAAGTTTCGGTGCACCAGGATGCCGACGTTCAGCCGGTCCGCCAGCACCCGAAATTTGGCACCGTCATCATCCGGTACCTTCACCGTATCGGAAGCCAGCGGCGTCTTGCTTACTGCACTTTCGGCCATATCACCGACGCCGGCGCGCATGCCGTGGCGTCCTTCCCCGCTTATGATCGCTAACGGCCCTCAGCGTCGCCCATCTGACAATGCGAATCAACCGCTCCAAATACACGCTCAGACGGTCGGATAAATCCAGGGCCGGGCCTTGCGGTCGGCGTCTTGGAAGGCATCGATACGGTCGGCGCGCTTCAGGGTCATACCCAGATCATCCAGCCCCGCCAACAAGGCCTGGCGCCGGAACGCTTCGGTCTCGAAACTGACGACGCTGCCGTCGGGCGCCGTCACTAACTGGCTTTCAAGATCAACGCGGAAGGTCGATCCGTCCGGCGCGTTTGCCGCCTGATCCATGAAGTCATCGATCACGTCGGATGCCAGGACAATGGGCAGCAACCCGGATTGAAAACAGTTGCTGAAGAAGATACCGCCGAAACTCGGCGCCATGAGAACCCGGATACCAAATTCCTGCAACGCCCAGACGGCACCCTCGCGCGAACTGCCACAGGCGAAGTTGGGTCCGGCGATAAGGATCTGGGCGTCCTGGTAGCGTTCCTGATTGAGCACGAATTCCGGGTTCGGATTGCCGTCCGCATCAAACCGCCAGGGCTCGAACGCGTGCTGGCCAAAGGTGCCGCGCACCGTGCCGACCAGCCTGCCGATCGGGATGATGATATCCGTGTTGACGTTTTTCTCGGCCAAAGGTGCGGCAACGGCTGTCAGGGTTTCAAATTTCTGCATGATCCGTCTCCTATGCCATCAGCTTGCGGACATCGGTGATCGCCCCGGTAACAGCCGCCGCCGCGGCCATGGCCGGGCTGGCCAGGTGAGTACGGCTGTTCTTGCCCTGGCGGCCGACGAAATTACGGTTCGACGTCGACACGCAGCGTTGCCCCGGCGGCACGGTCTCGCCGTTGGCACCGACACAGAGCGAACAGCCGGGCAGCCGCCATTCAACACCAGCCGCCTTGAACACCCGGTCCAGGCCGGCGGCTTCAACTTCGGCTTTCACGTCCTCCGATCCCGGCACCGCCCAGGCGCGCACGCCCTCGGCGACCTTGCGGCCGTCAAGCACCCGCGCGGCGGCCTGAAAATCGCTGAGCCGGCTGTTGGTGCACGACCCAATGAACACCCAATCAACCGGCGTGCCTTCGATGGCGGCGCCCGGCGCCAGGCCGATATAATCCTGCGCCGCGCGCAGGGCCTGGCGGCGTTCGGGATCGGTTTCATTGCCCGGATCGGGAACGGTGCCATCAACGGCGATCACGTGTTCGGGGCTGGTGCCCCAGGTGATCTGCGGACGCAACTCACTAACGTCAACGCGGACCTCCTTGTCAAAGGTCGCCGCATCATCCGTCACCAGCCCGCGCCAATGCGCCACGGCAGCACTGAATTGTTCACCTTCCGGCGCGTAGGCCGTGCCGGCTAGATAGTCGAAAACCGTATCATCCGGCGCCACCATGCCGACCTTGGCGCCCATTTCGATGGACAGGTTGCAGAGCGTCAGGCGGGCCTCGACGCTGAGCCCACGAACCGCCCGGCCGGCGTATTCCACCGCATAGCCATCGCCGGCGTCGGTGCCTTCGCTGCCGATGACGTGCAAGATCATGTCCTTGGCGGAAACCCAGTCGGGCAGAACACCGTCGTAGCTGACCCGCAGGCGCCGCGGCTTGCGTTGCATGATCGTTTGGGTCGCCAGGGCATGGGTCAGTTCGCTGGACCCAACACCCCAGGCCAGCGCGCCCATGCCGCCGTGCGTACAGGTATGACTGTCGCCGCAAACCAGCGTTGTGCCCGGCAATGTGATTCCCATTTCGGGGCCGATCACATGCAAGATGCCGAAGCCTTGCTGGCCCATGGAAAAATGTTTGATCTTGCCGGCCTCGGCCAATGCCTTCAGCGGCACCACGCAGGTTTCATGAAATTCGCCGACACCGCCTGTCGCCGGATCCGTCAGCACCGTGTGATCGGGCGCCGCGAAACAAAGTTCCGGATTACGGACCGGCCGGCTTTCGTCGGACAACATGCGCAGCGCCCGCAAGCCGCTCAAATCGTGCAGCAAGATACGGTCGACGTGCACCAGGGCCATGCCACCGCCTAAATCGGCCACCACATGCTGATCCCAGACCTTATCGAACATCGTTTGTGCGTCGGCCATGCTCCGGTCCTCTCCTCAATCTCCTTCACATGTAAGACGTCCACGCGTCTGCGGAAAGTCCCAATGATTTCGTTTTCTGAAACAACGGTTACACTGGCGCCTCCATAAGTTACCGTTAACCGAAGGACGAGCGATGACCACAAAGTTGGATGAGAGTGCGAAGGGCGTTTACGTCATCGCCGCGACCCCGTTTACCGATCACGGCGCCATCGATTACGCCAGCACCGACCGGCTCATTGAGTTTTATCTCGAAGAAGGTGTCCACGGCATGACCGTGCTGGGCGTCATGGGCGAGGCCCCAAAGCTGAGTTCCGATGAACAGCGCGACTTCATGGCGCATTTTTTGAAACGCGTCGATGGCCGTGTCCCGGTTATCGTCGGCGTCTCCAATCCGGGCATCGATAATCTGGCCGTACTTTCCGCCGAGGCCATGGATGGCGGCGCCGCCGGGGTCATGATCGCCGGTGTGCCGGGCCTGAAAACCGACGATCAGGTGAACGGCTATTTCGACAAGATCATGGACCGCCTGGATACCGGCACGCCGGTCTGTCTGCAGGATTATCCGCCGACCACGACGGTCTATTTCTCGATGAACGTGATCCATCGTTTGATCAACGACCACACCAACCTGGTCATGTTCAAACACGAAGACTGCCCCGGCCATCGCAAGCTCTCCAACCTGATTGAGGCCTTCGAGACCGGCGACGTCCGCCGGGTTTCCGTGCTGGTCGGCAACGGCGGGCTATATGTACCCCAGGAACTGGCCCGCGGTGCCGACGGCATCATGACCGGCTTTGCCTTCCCTAACCTTTTGGTCGAGGTCTTCGAGATGTTCCAGGCCGGCGACGCCGATGCGGCCGAAAATCTGTTCGATCTTTACCTGCCGCTGATCCGCCACGAACAACAGTTCGGTTTCGGTCTGGCCCTGCGCAAGGAGACGCTACGCCGCCGCGGCATCCTGGCCTCGGCCCACGCCCGCCAGCCGGGTCCCGCCCTGGACACCCGCGATACGGCGGAATTGGAAGGTTTGTTCGACCGCCTGCGGGTAAAACTCAAGGCCGCCGGCAAGGCGATTCCGGTCGGCCTGTAACGGCGCCTAGTCGCGCCGCCGCAACAGCCGTTTGGCGCGTTCCATGCCATGGCGAAATTTCGATCCGCCGCGCCGCCGGTGATGATGCACGAGGGGTTGCAGGTCCTGCACGATGTCGTGGAATTGTTCCGGCAGCCTGACCAGGGGTTTCGGCTTGCTGTGCCGAGGCGGCGGCGATCCCGGTTCTTCATATTGGGCCAGGGTCAGCACCCCGAACATGGCCGTCGCGGCAAAGGCCAATACGTAATAGAACGATGTTTTCGTCGGTGACGCCCAGATCGCCAGCGGCGTCACCATCAGAATCAATCCGCAAAAGGTCATGCCGGCTTCGACCAGGGATTTACCGTTGATTTTCAAGACACCACCTCCCTATCCAGACCCGACCTCAACCGGGTGGCGTGCAGTATATCCGAAAACCGCCGGAATCGCGAATGCCAGCGGCACGCAGAAAATTCGTCAGCGTTTTAAATATTTTTCGAACAAGGCGCGATATTCAGGCGAGCCGACAAAACCTGAAATCTCGGCGTCCAGTCGGGACACAATGGCCGGCGTCACGGTCTTGCGGCTGTAGAGGAGATGCAGCTTGTCCGTTGAGCCCTCGATCTCAACGACGCGGAACGCCGGGTTCCCATCGACCTGCTTGAAGGTGGCATGCGGGTCGTTGATTTCAGCCAACATCAAATCAAGCCGCCCCTTCTCCAGAAGCTCAATCATCTTTTCATAGCTGGCGCCCTGATAGACTCGTCCGGCCGCCTCGGCCGGCGCTATCGCCTGCTTGATAAAAGGCGGCAGATAGCCGCCGCGGAAACGGCCGATCATCGGATTGCCGGCGATGATATCGGCCATCGATTGAGAACCGCGTTTGGCACCGGCATCGTGATATACGGCGGCGTAGCTGACAGTCCGATAAGGTTTTGAATAATGGCCGAAGTTGCTCCGGGCTTGCGTGTAGCTCGCCGACAGAATGGCATCAACCCGGCCCTTCTCGACCTCGGCCAGCATGCGGCTCCACGGCGCCTTGCGATATTCCCGGACTTTACAGCCGGCGCGCTGCATCACCGTCTGGAAGATTTCCATGTCGAGGCCCGTCGGCTCGTCGCCGGTCCCCGGCATTTGAAACGGCTCGAACACGGACCAGCCCAGACGCAAGGTACACGGCTCGGCTGCCGACGCCGGCACCGCGAACGCCATGGTGGCGCAAATTGTCGCCGCACAAAGCTGTCTGACGGACACACGTCCCCGCATCATGTCACCGTTCCCCTGCCTACCCCAGACCGCGCACTGCCGCCGCCTGTTGACGCGCCCCGGCCATCATGAAGGCGAAATCACTGCCCGACAGAATAAACCGCGCGCCGATCTCGATATAGCGCTGCATCAAGCCCGGATCATAGACCCCGCCCATGCCGGCATGCTTGCCGTGCGCCTGACAGGCGGCGACCACGGCGCGGTAGGCATCCGCAACCCTGTCATCATCGAACTGACCCGGGATGCCCATCTCCATGCAAAGATCATTGGTGCCGATCAACAAGGCATCGACACCCGGCACGGCGGCGATGGCGTCAGCGTTCTGAACCGCCAGCGGGGTCTCAATCATCACCACCAGCAGGGTCGCGGCGTTGACCGCCTCGGCGACTTCGCCGAAGGGATGCGACTGGAAATCCAATTGCGCCAGGGCGCCGGTCATCGAGCGATGACCAACCGGCGGATAGCGGCAGTTCGAGACCATCCGGGCCGCCGTCGCTGCGTCGTCCACATGCGGCACCACAATGCCCAGGGCGCCGCCGTCCAAAACCCGCGTCGCGTGGTGATGTTCAAATCCCGGTACCCGGACGATCGGCGTGATCCCGGCATCCTGGGCGGCGACGGAAATCTGACAGGCCATGTCGACGTCCATGGTGTTGTGTTCCATGTCGATGAACAGCCAGTCATAGCCGGCCGTCTTCATGGCTTTGCCGATATCGACGCTGCGCGCCTGGCGCAGCCCGACGCCCAAGGACAATTCCCCGGCCTCAAGGCGCTGCTTGGCGTGATTGGTGATCTGGATCATCGACCTGTCTCCTCCGTAACCGAATGACAGTGTGCCCGCCCGGCCGGCGCGGGTCGAGATGAAATCGTGTTCGGTTGGCCCTACTTATCCTTCAAATACTCTTCGCACAGATACCGGTTCATCAAGGCGAACCCTTCGACGGCGGGACGCGTTAACAGGTCGCCTTTCTTCATGGTTTCCACATAGAAGTGGGGATTTCTGATGAAGCTAATGAGTCGACCCGTTAACGTAGAAAAACTTATCTCCTTCGATTGATAGCATTCGGAAACTCCGAGATAATTTTCACGCGTCTGCGATAGATATCGAAATGCGTCTGTCATTCCGCGTACATATTCGTAACGATCTCGCGGTTGTGGCATTTGGAGGTATCTTTGACCGGTCACGAACCGCATTTTCAGCCCCGCGTCGGCATATACAATACCAAAATCACACATCGCAACGATGAGTGCGAGAGGTCCCAATATCCATTTCATAGTCCGCCACCTCAATGATAATTCCCCATTAAATTGTACAATTCTACCGCAAATTTGTCTGCTCGCACGAGATCCTATATTTGCGGACAGTTTCAGCAGCTAATTGCCTCCATTTCGTCCCGAATTGCACCCGCCTTGACTTCTTCGTCCTCGGCCACTGTCTCGTGGAAATCACGTCGATCCCTGGCCTCTTCTGATTTCACTTCAGCTTCCTTCAATTCGTTACGTGCAGCCATGAGTTCCACCACAGTGGAAACGTCCCTCGGCTTGAAGCTCTCCAGTGCATCGGCGATCTTTTTAAGTTTTCCTAGCTTGCGAATTACATCGATGACCGGCCCCCCAATTTCGAATGCCAATTTCGCAAGGATTTCATCGACCTTCGCGGTCAGACGCACAATCTCTTTTTGCCATTTTTCAAATTCCGCGTCGAATTCACGGGCTCGGTCCCGCGCCTCCTTGGCCGCCTGCTCGGCGTTTGCCAGATCAACGGCCAGTTGCCGGCATTTCTTTTCGTCCGGTTTCGACTCGCTCGGCTTGCTGGGGTCGCCCGGCGACGGCGCGTCGGGCTCCGGTGTGCCGTCGCCGCCCTCGCCATCCTCGCCAAGGGGCCGCCGGGCCGCGATGCGTTGCTTGAGCGCCAGGGCCTCCTCGGCGCGCTCCGTGGCCAGATCATCAACCAGGCGGTCCAACAGCGCCGCCTCGGTCCGACCCAGGAACGGGTCGGCCTTCTTGCGGACAATCTTCGCCCGGTCCGGGTCGTGCCGGCGAAGCTGGGCCAGAAAGTCCACGGCCTTCGCCCGCAGCATGCCGGCTTCGCGGAAATCCTCGGCCAGCAACTGCGGAAACAGCCCGTCGCCGGCCGACGTTTTCATATAATCGACACTGCGCTGATTGGCCGCGTGGGCCTCGCCGGAGAGTTTCTTCATTACCGGCTGATACGACAAGACCGGGCGCGGCAGCCTCGGCGCCGTCTCGCCGAAGGTCTTGGCGAGCGTCGTCACCGTCGGCCCGGCCGGGTTCAAAAGGCCGTCCTCCTTCAAATCATTGTCACGCTGAAAGGCCCGCACCGCCTGATCAAGATGCGTACCGTGATGACCCTTTGCCGGGCTTTCAGTTGCCTGTTTGTTCATATAGCGAGTTTCCGATAAGGCCGCCTCAACCAACCCCACATCCTCGGTGCGGTTGGCGCCGCCGTTACCGACAGGGGCGTTCAGGGCGAAGGGCCGGTCCAGACGGGCCGCCTGATCGACGGTCCAATGGCGGGACCGCAAGGGATCGTCGCGGCGATCCAGAAGCGAGCTGCGTCGGTCGTCATATGGGGAACTCACAAGGGCATCCTTTCATGTTGACAATAGTCATAGACTATTTCCGTATTGTTGTTGATATACCTATCTAAGACTCATACGTCACGGAACAAATATAGGTTATAAGAAAATATTTATGCTAAGTCATCATTTTTATGGGAATCTTATCAAAAGTGTGGAAGCGGTGTCAGCCGCGCTTAAAGATGAGAAATGGCGGAACTCCGGCATTTTTGGTTTTCCGGGTGATTACATTTTGTCATCTTCTGATTGCGTTCAGCGGCCTAAAACCTTGCCGGCAATGTTGGCCCGCCCGCGGCGGAGTGGTATAGGTTGATGAGGTTTCGGATCGCACTCGGATCACACGGGAAAGCACACAGACCATGACGATGAAACGGTTTTGCGTCCGGCCCGGCAACACCGGGGTTCAGGCCCTTATGGCGGGTCTCCTGATTGCAGCGGTCAGCCTTGGCGGCTGCGCCCAGAGGGCCAGCATTTCATCAACCGGCGGCGCCACCCCGGTCAGTTCGACAACACCGTCGGCATTTGCGCAATTTCCCGATATTCCGGTCCCGCCGGGCTCCCAAATCATCGTCGACAAAACCTTGGTGTTCGGATCAAAACCCTGGTTCGGACAGTTGGCCCTCGATTCATCGTCCAGCGCCAACCTGGCTTTTGATTTCTTCCGCGCCAACCTGTCCGGCATGGGCTGGGAGGAAGTCACCTCGGTGCGGGCGCCGACCAGTATTTTGACCTATGCCAATGAAGACCGCGTGCTGGCCATTTCCATCCGCGGCGGCACCATCAGCGGGTCCGAAATCACCATCACCGTGTCACCGCGGGGACAACCTCAGCCGCGAGGTGTTCAGGGAGGCGGCGCCCTGCCGCCGCCGGTCAAATAATTCACCACCACAGTTGGTCTTTAGTCTGAGAGGAATCATGAGAGAAGTTGTCATCGTTGACGGAGTCCGCAGCGCCATCGGTAAATACGGCGGCGGCCTGTCGAAAGTTCGGCCCGACGATCTGTTGGCCGAGGTCTATAAGGGCCTGATGGACCGCACCGGCGTTGATCCGGCCCTGCTGGATGATGTCTATGCCGGCTGCGGCAACCAGGGCGGCGAGGACAACCGCGACGTCGCCCGCATGTCGGTGTTGTTGGCGGGTTTTCCCACTGACGTCTCAGGCGTCACCGTCAATCGCAACTGCGCCTCGGCCCTGGAGGCCGTCAATCAGGCGGCAAAAGCCATCATCGCCGATGAGGGTGACGTCTTCATCGGCTCCGGTGTCGAAAGCATGAGCCGGGCGCCCTGGGCCATGGGCAAGCCGGACCGCACACCGGCCATGGGCAATCCGAAAATGTGGGACACCACGGTCGGCTGGCGCTTCAACAACCCGAAGATGGACGCCATGTACCCGATCGTCTCTCTGGGTGAGACGGCGGAAAACATCGCCCAGGAAATGCAGATCAGCCGCGAGGAACAGGACGCCTTTGCCGTCGAAAGCCATCGCCGGGCCGTCGATGCCATCGACACCGGTAAGTTCGCCGAAGAGATCGTGCCCATTGAGGTGCCGCAACGGCGCGGCGATCCCGTCGTTGTCGATACGGACGAGCATCCGCGCTACACCCGCGACGGCGATTCTTTTGCCCTGGCGACGGATGCCGAGGATATGGGACGGCTGCGCCCAGCGTTTACCAAGGACGGATCGGTGACCGCCGGCAATTCCTCGGGCGTCAACGACGGCGCCGCGGCGGTCTTGATGATGAGCAAGGAGAAGGCCGCTGAACTGGGCCTGAAGCCGAAACTCCGCTGGATCGCCTCATCGGTGGCCGGGGTTGATCCGGGTGTCATGGGCTATGGCCCCGTGCCGGCAACGGAGAAATTGTTGGCGCGCCAGGGCCTGAAGATCGATGACATCGATCTGGTCGAATTGAACGAAGCCTTCGCGGCGCAGATCATCGGCTGTATGAAGCGCCTGGGTCTGGATCACGACAAGACCAACGTCAACGGTGGCGCTATCGCGCTCGGCCACCCGACGGGGGCTTCGGGAGCCCGCATTCTGGTCACCCTCATGCATGAAATGCAGCGCCGGGCACCCACCCGCGACACGTCGAAACCGTTCTATGGCCTGGCGACGCTGTGCGTCGGTGTCGGCATGGGGGTTTCAACCCTGGTTGAGTGGATCGGAGACTGAACGCATGAGCCCCGCCTCCCCTGCCCGGCCGCTTGAAGGCATCCGGGTCATCGGCCTTGAGCAATACATGGCCGGCCCCTACTGCACCATGTTGCTGGCCGACGCCGGCGCCGAGGTCATCAAGATCGAACGCCCCGGCTCAGGCGATCCGAGGCGCGCCATGCCGCCCTTCGCCGAAGGCAACGGCAAGAAAAAAGCCGCCGGCTTCATGGGCTATAACCGCAACAAGAAAAGCCTGGCGCTGAACCTGCGCGCGCCAGAGGGCCAGGAGGTTTTTCGCAAACTGGCGGCCACCGCCGACGTGGTGGTTGAGAACCTGCGGCCCGGCGCCATGGCCAAACAGGGTCTGGGCTTTGACGATATGCGCCAGCGCAACGAGGGCCTGATCTGGGCGGTGATTTCCGGCTTCGGGCAATTGGAGGGTTACCGCGGCCCCTATGCCGACCGGCCGGCCTTCGACATCGTCGCCGAGGCCATGGGCGGCATCATGCACATGGTCGGCTTTGACGATAAACCGCCCAGTTGGACCATCTACGGCATGGCCGATATCTATTCAGGTCAGATTGCCGCCTATGGGGTCATGCAGGCCCTGTTCATGCGATCCCGCACGGGCCAGGGGCAATTGGTCGATTCGTCCATGTTCGACAACATGATCGCCATGAACGAAGCGCAGATGGCACTGTATTCGGTGGCCGGCCAGGTCAATTCCCGCGGCAAGCCGAAGAACGCCTGGCCGCGCGACGCCTATGAATGCGAAGACGGTTGGCTGGCGGTCAACGTGCCCGACAACATCATCTGGGGCCGCATGGCCGAAACCGTCGGCCGGCCGGACCTGAAGGACGACGAACGGGCCCGCGACGGCACCGCACGCTGCCAGAACATCGACTATCTGCAACCAATCCTGGCCGGCTGGTTCAAAGCCCAAAAACGCGACGCGGCGGTCGATGCCCTGAACGGCGCCGGCGTGCCCTGCGGGCCGGTCTATGACGCCGAAGACATCTTCAATGATCCGCAGGTCCAGGCCCGCGGCGTCTTGGTCGATATCGAAGATCCGGATGTCGGCGCGTTGAAGTTTGCCCGCACCGGACCCTATATGGGCGCAGCGCCAGAAATTGCCACCAATCCGGCGCCGGATCTGGGTCAGCATACGCGGGAGGTCTTGGAAGAACTGCTGGGCTACAGTTCCGGCGAGGTCGATGGCTTGGCTGCGGCCGGTGTCGTGCAATTAGCCGACGAAACCTAGCCGGCGCCCATCATGCTCGGCTCACAAAACTGGCGGCGGCGTTTCAGCTGACGGCAAGCGCTCTTCGCTGATGTGGCGTTCTTGAAGGGCCCGGCCTTGAGGCGGTAATAAGTCCCCTTGCGACCCAGGGACACCTTGCTCACTTCGTGCTTCAGACTGCCCAACACGGCCTTGTGGGCGCGCTTGATCTGGGCCCAACCGCGCTGCGCCTGCTTCATGGATTTATAGGACGCCAAATGCACCGCCGAACGCGGCCCGGTCCGCTTTGCGCCTTTCGCCATGTTCTTATCCAGCGTCGCCGGCTTAGAAACCGACTTCGCCGCCATGGCTTTCGGCGCCTGTGGCGAGGCCGGGCGCATGGCCAGTTCAATGGCCTGGCGCTCGCGCGCATATTCGTCCGAACTGATAAACCCTTCGTTACGCAGTTTCTCCAGCCGGCGCACCGAATCGGCGGCTTCCATCAAGCCCCTCGGCGGGAGCGCCGGATTGGCGACCACGACAGGGGCCGATGGCATCAGGGCATCCAAAATCATGCTGCGTTCGGCCGAATGCTGGGCCACGGAGATGGCCCGCATTTCCAGGGCCCGGCCGATGGCCCGAAGCCGTCCGCCGATCTGTTCCGTCGTCGGCACCGGCCGGTCCAGGCCGGCGGCCGGCGGCGGCGAGGTCAGCGGCAACAAGGCGCCGGCATTCGTCCGGCGCCGCGCACTGAACTCATCGGGCGTGATCAACGCCTGATCACGCAGCGCCTTCAGGGTTGAATACCGCGACATGATGTTGGCGTCCTTGCCGCTGAAACCCATCGCCGCATCGGGCGCCATCGTCCGCGCCATGGTCGGCGACGGGGCGGACGGCGTCGCGGTCCGGCCCAACATGGCGGAGCCGGCCGGCGCGCCGCGCACGGAAACCGGCGCAGCCGGTCTCGCCGTGGCGCGTGGCACCGTTGGCGTGATGCCACCACTGTCCAGTAAAGACAAATTGACGCTGGCGATTTGTGACGCCGGGCGGGTGGTGATGTCGCTCCAAACGACGAATTGCTTGGCTTCATCGGGACGCAGGGCGAGGACGGATTCGTACATCTGACGGGCTTTGGTCAACTGACCGGTATTTTGATACAGAATGCCGGCGCCGATAAGGGCGTCGATATCGCGCGGATTGCTTTTCAAGGCTTTCTTGAAATGCGCTTCGGCGGTGATGTAATTGCCCTTCGCCAATTCGGCGATGCCCAACTCGGCTTCCTGGTTATTGTGGAACGGTGAGCCGGCCCAGAAGGCGTCATCCAAAAGCTGGCCTTGCAATGCCCCGCAACCGGTTAACCCGACCGTTAGGGCCATCATGACGGCCATTCGTCTCAAACTTCGAGCCACCGGAGCCCCCTTTGGTTTGTCCTGGCGCTGTTGTCTTGGAATCGATATTGGCCAAAGAATACGGCCCAAGTAGCACTAAGTATAGTGTTTTTTTGGAACTCAGGCACAAATTCTTGCGCTCGGAGGGGGGGGTCATTTCTTCTTTTTGGGGTCCTTTTCCTCTTGCAGTTCATCGCAGCCGTTGACGCTGGAAAATGGCAGCTTGGTGACCGAACCGCCGCCCGACCGGAAGGTGCCTTTAACGACCAGAATGCCGGTCACCTCATCCTTGTCCATGCGGATCGTCTTGTTGATGATCTTCAACAGCTTCTTATCCATGGCCCGCTGTTCGGAGGTCCGGCGATAGTCGACGCTTGTCTTGCCGCTGCGTTTTGTCCGTTCGTAAAGATAGGCGCGAGGAATGGCCTTTTTGTACCAGGTGCGCAGCAAAGCATCGGTAATTCTTGGGCCTTTCTTGCAGACCTTGCCGACTTTGAAGTTGTCCTTGACCGTCAGCACGACCGTTACCGGGGTATTCGCTGTGCGTTTCGATCTGGCGCTTTTGCGGACCGGCGCGATCATAGATTTCAGCTGAACATGACCGCGGCCTTCTTTGCGCAAACCGAAGGTGCGCTTCTTGGACACCGACCCGCTGGCCGCGGCTGCGTCACCGGCCGCCATGGCACCCAGCACCAACCCGCCAATCAAAGCAATCCAAAACCGTCTCATGGCCTCAATCCCTCAGTCTTCGTTATACATATTGAGTAACATGCATCGTCCATTGGTTCACGAAAAAGTCTATCACAAGGCGCTTACGATCTCCTTAATTCCGACCCTTTCAAAGCCGAATGCCCATGTAGGTCACGCCATCCAACGGGTTGTCGTAATAGGCGGCAATCTCGTCAAAACCCATGTCGCGATAGAGCGCCCGCGCAGCGTCCAGATGCGCCAGCGTATCAAGGCACATGTCCCGGTAGCCGGCAGCCCGCGCCTCGGTCATGCAAAGCTCAGTCAACGCCCGCCCAAGCCCCCGCCGACGCCACGCCGGGCGCGCATACAGCCGCTTCATTTCACAGCGCCCGCCGTCGCGCGGGCGCAGACTGACACATCCGACTAACCGTTCGTCCGCGGCATCAAAGACCAAAAACAGCCGCCCTTCCGGCGCCGCGTAGAGGCCGGGAAGGCCCTTCAGTTCCGTGTCAAAATCCTGGAAACAGAGATCGACGCCCAGCCAATCCTGATATTCCCGAAACAGTTCGCGGATCAGGTCCATATCGTCGGCCCCGACGGCGGGACGCACATCAAATCCCTCAATCATGGTCGTTCCAATCAGGGCGGTTCCAATCACGGCAATTCAATGTGGCCGGTCAGGAACAACACGGCCTGTCCACCCATCCTCACCCGGTCGCCGTCCATGCGGCAGTAGAGATCACCGGACCGCGCCGAGACCTGACGCGCATGAATGTCGGCTTTGCCCAGGCGGTCCGCCCAATAAGGTATAATAGTACAATGCGCCGATCCGGTCACCGGGTCTTCGTTAATACCAACCTTCGGCGCAAAAAACCGGGACGCGCAATCGCAGTCGTCGCCCGGCGCCGTCACAATCAAGCCCATGGCGTCCAGGCCGGCAATAAAACCGAAGTCCGGATCGATGGACTGTACCGTCGCCTCATCGGCAAACACGGCCATGTCCTTGACGGCCCGGAGATAGGCCATGGGCCTAATCCCGATGGCGTCGACAAATCCATCGGGAACATCCATGGGCGCGGCGGGCAAGGCCGGAAAATCCATCACCAGATGGCCTCCGTCACGGACCACGCTCAAGGTGCCGCTGCGGGTTTCGAAACTGACCGTGTCGGTATCCGGCGTCAGCTTGTCCAGTAACAGCGACGCCGTCGCCAAGGTGGCGTGACCGCACAAATCCACCTCGGCGGCTGGCGTGAACCAGCGCAGATCGTAATTGTCATTGCCATTGGCAACGAAGAACGCCGTTTCCGACAAGTTATTCTCCGCCGCAATGGCCTGCATGGTCCCGTCATCCAGCCAGTGCTCAAGCGGACAGATGGCGGCTGGATTGCCGCCAAAGGCTCGGTCCGTAAAGGCGTCGATCTGATAGACGGGGATCTGCATGTTTATCTCCTATAGGGCGTCGACGACCGCCTGGCCCAGTTCCTGGGTATTGGCCTTGCCGCCCATGTCCGGCGTTTTCACATCCGAATCGCGGATGACGGTTTCGATAGCAGTAACGATATTGTCCGCCGCGTCCTGATGCCCCAGGTGCTCGAGCATCATCGCCGCCGACCAAATCTCACCAATCGGATTGCAGATGCCTTGCCCGGCAATGTCCGGTGCCGATCCGTGAACGGGCTCGAACATGGACGGGAAATCACCTTCCGGGTTGATGTTACCACCGGGCGCAATGCCGATGGTGCCGGTGATCGCCGGGCCCAAATCCGAGAGAATATCGCCGAACAGGTTGGAGCCGACGACAACGTCAAACCAATCGGGGTTGCGGACAAAGTGCGCGGTCAGGATATCGATGTGGAACTTGTCGGTGGTGATATCCGGGTATTCGGTGGAGATGTCGGCAAAGCGTTCGTCCCAATAGGGCATCGAATGAATGATGCCGTTTGACTTGGTCGCCGAAGTGACGTGCTTCCGCGCGCGCGTCTTCGCCATTTCGAAGGCGTAGCGCATGATCTGTTCGGTGCCGGCCTTGGTGAAGATTGATTGCTGCACGGCCATTTCGCGGTCCGAGCCTTCGTATTGACGTCCGCCGATCGCGGAGTATTCACCCTCGATGTTCTCGCGCACGATCACCATGTCGATTTCGCCCGGCTTGCGGTTCGCCAGCGGACACGGCATGCCCTCGAACAGGCGCACCGGGCGCAGGTTGACGTACTGATTGAAATCGCGGCGGATGGGGATCAGCAGACCCCAAAGCGAGATGTGGTCCGGCACGCCTGGAAATCCGACGGCACCAAGCAGGATCGAATCGTGGTCCTTAATCGAGTCCAATGCGTCGTCGGGCATCATCAAACCGGTTTTATGGAAACGCTCACAACTCCAATCCTTTTCATCGAACTTGAACCCCAGGTCGTGCTTGCTGGCGATAGCCTCCAGAACCTTGATGGCTTCCGGCACAACTTCCTTGCCGATGCCGTCCCCGGCGATCACAGCGATATTGTAGGCATTCGTAGACATGGAGTTCTCCCTGGCAGGTTAGAGGGTGCGTACCATCAACAGCGCGTCACCGGAATACTGAATGAGTTCATGGGGCACGACGGCCCGGCGGCTGACAGTCTCATAGCCAAGCCGTTCATACAATCGGACGGAGCCGGTATTTTCCTCAAAGGCAATCAAGGAATGCTGTGCCAGTCCGTGCCCCACATACCGACCGGCAAATGCCGCCAGCAGCGCGTTGCCAATCCCCTGCCCCCGGTGGTCCGGGTAGCAGGCAATACCGGCAATATAGAGGCTCGGCACTTGCTCCAATTCCGCGAAGGGCAATAGGACCGGATCGAAATCGGCATCAATATCCGTCGCCTCAAGCATGGGATAGGCGTGGATCATGCCGACAACGGCACCGTCAACAGTGGCCATGGTGCAATTCTCGAAGGAATAATCTTCACCGGTGCGGGCAAAACGGCGTTGGCCCACATCCAAAACGGTCTCACCCGACTCTGCCATGCCCGACCACATGTAGTCGGCGACGCCGCCGGCCGCCATTTGGTACAACTCGGCGATCTGGCGGCTGTGCTCGGGGCCGCCCGGAACTATGTCGGGCGCGTCCGCCACCTCAATCCTCCAGCCGAACGTTCACCCGGCGATTGCGTTTACCTTTATTCTCGATCTTACCGATCACCATGTTGCCAATCTCTCCGGTGCGGGCCACATGAGTGCCACCGCACGGTTGCAGATCGGCACCCTCGATCTCCATTAGACGGACCTGGCCGATACCGGTCGGTGGACGCACCGACATGGTACGCACCAAATCCGGTTGCGCGGCCAGTTCCTCATCGGTAATCCAGCGTGCCGCCAATGGCCGATCCGCCGCGATCAGTTCAGAGACGGCAGCCTGCATTTCCACTTTATCAATTGTCGCATTTTCCGGATCGAAATCGATACGGCTCTTTTGGGCATCCACCTTGGCGCCGGTGATCTGTGCGTCAACCACGGCACAGAGCAGATGCAGGGCCGAATGCATCCGCATCAGCCGATGGCGGCGGTCCCAATCAATGGTCGCGGTCACGGTGTCGCCGGAAACCAGGCCGGGCGAGTCATCCGCCGGCACGTGAACTTGACGTTTCGACGTTGAGTCCTGACGGCTATCAATGATCGCCACCGTCCGGCCATCACCGGTCGTCAACGTCCCCGTATCGCCGGGCTGGCCGCCGGATTCGTAATAGAAAACGGTGCGGTCGAGCTCGATACCGGTCTCATCGACAGACACCACGGTCGCCTCACAGGATTTGACGTAGGCGTCTTCGCGAAAAATTTCTTCAGTCATCTATCCATACCCCAAATATAATCAAAACACTGGCCGGCCATAATGTTGAGCCCTTCCGGGAATCCGACATATGTGCCAGCATTCGCCAAATTTTCAATTGGATATTACCATTTGAGCCGGCAACCTCTGTGATGATATCTTAGGTGTCGAATTTTGCAGAGGGTGGAAATGGCACGTTCCAAGATTCTCCTCACCATGGGCGCGGCAATAATATTGTCCGCCTGTGCGGTCCTGCAACCGCCGGCCGGCACGGACAACCCCGCGAATGTTGTCGTCTCCGCCGACGACCTGCCGATTCAAGCCAATGCACCGACCCCCGTCGGCACCCGTCTGTCGGGCCAGCGCGAGGTGCAAGGGGCCCAACACTGGTTTAACCTGGCCCGCGATCTTGCCGAAGGTCTCACCCAGGCCTCGGACCGTAAGCCGGGCAATCGATCGATTTTTATTGACCCGCCCGACCAGGGCATGCCTTTCGCCAAAGCCTTTCACGGACATTTGGTGACCAATCTGCTGGCCCGCGGGTTCGCCGTGACGACAACCCGCGGCGACGCCGATCGCGTGCACATATCCATACAACCGGTACATCATGAGTACCTGCCCAACAAACCGCCACCCGGCGTTATCAGCGCCGTGGCCTTCGGTGCATGGGCCGTTGATTACTTTTCCGGCAACATCGCCCCGGCAATCTTTGGGGCCGTCCTGGCGGAAGGCGTCAACGGCCTGCCGTATCTCCGCACGGACGCTTTTTCTGAAATTATTCTGACCGTTTCCGTGGTTCGCGGCGGCGATCTGACAACACGGTTGTCGACCGCCTTCTATGTCGACAATCGGGAACTGCCTCAGTATCTGCGTTCGCGGCCTGAACCGCCGCTGATCGTGCAGGCTTCCGGCGCCGATAAAGTGTCGCTGCCAGTACGCACCTTCCGGGTTGTCTCGCGTTCGGATATTGTCCAATGAAATGGCGTAGCTTGGCGGCAGTGGTTGTTGGTGTGGGGTTAATGATCTCGGCCTGCACGCCCGGCAATCGGACGGCCGAAAATCTTGATCGGGGCGCTGTCGCATCAGATTCTGCCCAGAATTTTCTGCGCGCCGCCTACGACGCCACTGACCGACTGGTGCAAACCAGCCAGGCCGCACTCAGCCCCGGCAAGCCGCTTCTGATCACCAGCTTGGTTGACATCAATGATTACGACGCGTCCTCGGCATTCGGCCGACTGATCCGCGAGAAAGTCATGTCGCGGCTGGTCAATGCGGGCTATTCGGTCGTCGAGGTGACGCTGCGCAATAATCTTCTCGTGCGGCGCGGCGGCGGCCAGTTCATGTTGTCGCGCAATGTACGGAACATCGGGCAAAGCCGGGGCGCCCAAGCGGTCATCGCCGGGACGTATGCCGTCGCCAAAAAGGATGTCTTTGTGAATTTGCGGCTGATCCGGGCGGACGACGGACATATTCTGTCTTCCGTCGATTTCGCCGTCCCCCTTGATGGCAATGTCGCCTCCCTGGTTCCCCCGCCGACGGCCTATATCAGCTCCGGGAACTGACCCGACCGAGCGCTTTTGGTTGGCGCGGGACCCGATAATCATACGCTTCCCTGTTGCGCCAGCACGTCGTGAAACAATGCCCGATCCGCATTACCCCCCGATAAGATCAACCCGACCCGCTTCCCGGCCATTTGGTCACGTTCTTTCATAAGCGCCGCCAGGGGCGCCGCGCCGGCGCCTTCGGCGACGTTATGGGTATCGGTGAAATAATGAACCATGGCGGCCATCATTTCTTCTTCCGATACGGTGACGATACGCGCCGCGCCGCCCATGATGATCTCAAAGGCGCTTTCGTCAGGCACCCGGCAGGCCAGGCCATCGGCCATAGTGTCGGCACTGTTGGTGGAGACGCACCTGCCGGCTTCAAATGACAAGGCATAGCTTGGCGCGTTTTCGGCGACGACGCCGACCACCTCGGTGGTTTTACCCAACGCGTCGCGGGCCGAAATCATGCCCGAGATTCCCGAGCCCATGCCGATCGGCACATAGACGGTGTCCAGGTCATCGACCGCCGACAAAAACTCAATCGAATAACACCCGACGCCGGCGACCAAATGCGGATGGAACGGCGGGATCATGTGCAGGCCTTTTTCCTCGGCCAGACCGCCGGCGAATTCCCGGGCTTCCTGGAAATCCTCACCATGCTCAATCAACGTACAGCCGAAGGCCTCCATGGCGGCGTTCTTTTCCGGGTTGTTGCCGTGCGGCACCAGAATGGTTGCGCTGATGCCGACTTTTGACGCGGCCAGGGCGACGCTTTGGCCATGATTGCCACGGGTTGCCGTGATGACGCCGGGGCAATCGGGCTGGTCGCGTTTCAGACGGGTCATGAAGTTCAAGCCGCCGCGCACCTTGAAGGCGCCGATGGGGGTATGGTTCTCGTGTTTGACCCAGACCTCGGTGCCGGTGCGCTTACCCAACAAGGGCCAGCGGTATTGCGGTGTCGGTGGCATGTGGGCATAGACGATTTCTGCGGCAGCAGCCAAATCGGCCTTGGGGATTACGGGCATGCGGAACTCCTGTCATGACATCGCGAGATTGACACTATTTATTACCCCTTCCGGGCCAGGGCGACACCGGTCAAGATCAACGCGGTCGCAATCATCAGCGGCACAGTCATCGCCTCCGAGAATATCATCACCGCCAACAGCAGGCTCACCAACGGCTGCAGGTATTGCACCGGCGCGACGCGGACAACACCGCCGTGGGCCAGGGCCCAGTACCATGTGGCGTAGCCGATGACGGTGGTGACGAGGACCATGTACGCCAAGCCGCCCCAGGCCGGTAACGGCACGGCGGTCCAGTCGGTGCCGCCGCTGACCCAGAGGAGCAGCGGTAGTTGCAACAATCCGGCCAAAGTAATTCCCCAGGCCGTCGTCGCCCAGGCGCCGATTTCCGTGCTCAGGCGACTTCCGGCCATGTAGCCGACGGCGGCACAGACCGTTGCGACGACGACCAGCAGGTCGCCGCCAAGTGTCGCGTCCCCGGTGCCGCCGGCGCGGCCGAAGATCAGCAAGGCTTCGCCGGCAAAGGCAATGGCGGCGCCGATGAACCAAAGACGGCTGGGCATCTTGCGCATCACCAGGGCCCCGGCAAGGCCCGTCGTTAGAGGAATGCCGCCCAATATCAGACCCGCATGGGCCGTCGACGTCGCTGCCACGCCGAAGGTAAACAATAAAGAGAACGCGACGAAGCCGCTCAACCCCGACACGGCCAGAAGTCCCCAGGACCTTCGGCTTTTTGGCAACGGCAATCGGCAGATCAAGGCAATGGTGAGGATGACCGGCACGGCCAGGACCGTCCGCAGCACGCCGACGGCGACAGGCTCGATACCGCTGACCGCGAACGCCGTGGCGGCCGGGGTCGCGCCGAAGATGACGGCGCTGATGAAGGCCATGGCGAACGCCGCAAATATACGCGGTGATGGTGGATCGGCGACGGCGGCGGCGGCGGTCATGGCCGGATCAGGAAGCGGCGGCGGGCGCCGGATGTTTGGCCCGGTCGAGGGGCAAAATCTGATCACCCAACAGATAGGTGACCACCGCGTCCCGGACCTCTTCCGCGTCCATGGCGTGGGTCTCGATCATGGCCTGGCAATCGGCGACAATGGCGTCGGCGTCTTGCATGAGTTTCAGTCGCTTGAACATATCGGGCCGGTCCAGCCCCATGCTTTCGGCAAGCAGTTCCATGTAATTAACAACGTCAAACGGCCACTGGTCCTGGTGCCCCGACAACTCCCGGTGCTCGGCGTGAAAGATGCCGGCCAAGGTGGTCACGCCGGCGTCTTCGGCGGCCTTCAAGGTGTTGGCAATGTGCTGTTTCTGAAAATCCGGAATGACGGAAAGCGCCGAGATCTGATAACCGACGCCGGGCTGGCCAATATCCACAAGGGTCAATCCGGGGATCGCCGTCAGCAATGCTTTGACGCTGTCCATAACGCCGGGCGATCCCGGATACTCATGCAGCGCCACGGTCTTGTTGACGGGATGCGTCATGTGCGGTTTTAAGTCATCGAGGCGGCTGGCCAAATAGACCGGGAACATGCCGATATCAATGGCCGGTTTGGTTTCCGGGATCAGGGTTTCGCCAAATTGCATGTTGCAGGTCGGACACCAGGACAAGACCTCGGCGGCGCCTGTATCGACGAACCGCTGCAAGGTCGTTCCGGCTTGCCGGCCGGCGTTGGCGTCGTCGCCGGGGCGCAGTTGAAGAATGCCGCAACAGTTTGACGGCCCGCCGTAGACCTCAAAGCTCACGTCCAGGCGGTCCAGAATGTCCAGACAGATGAGCCCGATATGCGGGGTCTTCAGCATATTGCAGCCAGTGTAGAAGATGACGTCCGGCGGCGTTTCCCGCCCCGGATGAGAGGATGGGCTCAGCCGCTCCATCAAATCCGGCGATAATTGCAATCGTGAGATCACCTTGACGCCCCGGCTCATGGCTTGGAACGCCGTCTTGCCGGTGCCCTTGCGATCCGCCTCCGGTTCCAGCCGTGACATGGCACGGCGTGCCATGGTCAGCATGAAACGCGGATTGATGCCGTGTTCACAGACGCTCAGACAATGGCCGCTGCCGCAACACGCCGACGCCCATTGTTCCGCTGCCGCCGAACCCGCACCATCGCGCAGCATATCCAGCACGCCGCCGGCAATGGCGGTGCCGTCGCCGGCCGCGACACCGATAATCGCCGGCGTCGGACAGACCGTCACACAGGCGCCGCAAGCCGTGCAGGCATCGATGATGGCGGCTGTCCGTTCGTCCAAGGAACCGGCAAGATCGGTTGTCAGGTCAGTCATCGGCTCATGCTCAAAAATTCCTCACCACTTTACGCCCTTCCGGTCAACCGCGACACAGGAAAGCAATCGCCCTGGTCCAAGACATGGCCAGCACCTGCCAGGGTGAGCCCGGCCATGTCTCGGGGAATCGGACCGATTGCCTTCCCGTTCGAGGCAAACACGACAGGGATCACGCCGCCCAGAAAGGTTTGGCGGCTTCGCGTTCAGCCATGGCGGCTGAAATGCCGATGTCGTCCAACCGGCTCCAGGTCATCTGGGAAATCCGTGTGCGGTCCATATCCCGTTGCTGCCAGCGGCAAAGAACCCCGAACACACGTGTCACCGACATCTGGATCCGACTGCCGGCTTCCGCCGCGAGGTCATCAAAGGCCCGGCCGGCCGCCTGCCGCTGGGCGTCCATTGTTTCGATATAATACGAAGACATTGTATGTACTCCTGTCCAAATCATCGATACAATTTATACAATTGACTTATAAACTTCCACAATGTATTTATTGTCACCATGACAATGTGGATGCCTGACCTGGCCGAACATCACGGCCCCAAGTACCTGGCCATTGCCGATGCCCTGGCCGAGGCGATCACCTCGGGCACGCTGCCCGCCGGCAGCAAGCTGCCCGCGCAACGCAATCTGGCCTATGATATCGGCGTTACTTTGGGCACCGTGACCCGGGCCTACCGCGAAGCCGAACGGCGCGGCCTGGTTGGCGGCGAGGTCGGCCGCGGCACCTACGTCAACGGTGAAAAGCGCCGGCGCGGTGATGGGTTCATTGAGTTCGAAGCAAAAACACCGCCCGGCGTGTTGGATCTTACACACGCCACCCTGCCGCACGCCGAGGCCGGCCGGGCGATGGCCAAGACGCTGGCCGAATTGAGCCAGCTGTCGGATTTGTCGCCGCTGGCCGACTATCAGCTGAATACGGGCATGGCGCGGCATCTGGATGCCGGCGCCAAGTGGGTCGCCGGGCGCGGCGTCACCACGTCGGCCGACAATATCGCGATCAGCGGCGGCGTTCAGCACGGCACCTTGGCGGCGATGATGGCGCTGGTACCGTCTGGAGAAACCATTTTTGTTGAGGAACTCACCTACCCCGGCGTCATCCGGCTGGCCCAGCATATGGGCCTGCGTGTTGAAACCGTCGCCATGGATGATCAAGGCTTCCTGCCCGACGCCCTGGATACGGCCTGCCGGCGGACCACGGCGAAGCTGATCTATTGCATGCCCAGCGTCCACAACCCGACCACGGCGACGATGAGCATCGAACGCCGCCAGGCCATTGCCGAGGTGGCGCGGCGCCATCACCTGCACATCATTGAAGACGACGTCTGGGCCGCCGTCGGCGCCCACCACCCGCCGCCACTGGCCAGCTTCGCACCGGAACGGACATTTTTTCTGTCCGGTCCATCGAAATGCATGGCGGGCGGCCTGCGCATCGGCTTTATCCACTGTCCCGACGGTCAGGTGGACCGGGTGCGCTCCGCCGTCAGGGTCAGCAGCTGGACGGCGCCGCCGCTAATGGCCGAAATCACGACGCGCTGGCTTAATGACGGCACCGGGACCGAACTGACTAAGGTCATCCGCCGCGAGATTGAAACCCGTGTCGCCATCGCCCGCGCCCACTTCGCCAACCACAGTCTACGCAGCGACCCCAGTGTATCCTTTGTCTGGCTGGAATTGCCCTCACCGTGGCGGGCGTCGGATTTCCAAGCTGAAGCCGAGGCCCGCGGCATCCGCGTCCTAACCGCCGAGACCTTCACGCCGGGCCGCGACGCGGCGCCGCATGCGGTGCGTATTTCGGTCGGCGGCAATCATAGCCGGGCCGAGATTGAGCGCGCCATGGCCGAGTTGGCGGATATCCTGAGCGGGCCGCCGGGCGCCGCAAGTTCGGTAATCTAGCTTTTGATCGTATGGCCGTGGTTCAGTGGCCCGTGGCCGGCGCCGTAGCCCGGCGCCGTCACAATCGCTTCGCGCACATAGGCATGAGCCCGGCCGACCGCATCGGCCAAGGCCAAACCTTGCGCCAACCCCACGGCGCAGGCCGAGGCCAGAGTACAACCGGTCCCGTGGGTGTGGCGGCTGTCGATGCGCGGGCCCGAAAAGATCACCGGGTCATCACTGCCGTCAAATAACAGATCGCTGACCTCATCACCGTTCAGATGGCCGCCCTTCATCAACACCGCCCGCGCGCCCATATCCAGCAACCGGCCAGCCGCGACGGCGGCATCGTCAAGGTCGGCGACCGGACCGCCGGTCAGCACGGCAGCCTCCGGCGCGTTCGGCGTTAACAGGCGCGCCATGGGCAGAAGGCGGGAGATCAGCGCCGATTGCGCGGCCGTTTCCAGCAGCGCCGCGCCGCCCTTGGCGACCATCACCGGATCAACAATGATCGGCAGGCCGGCGGCCTTCCGGGCCAACACATCAGCGACGGTCTGAATGATTTCCGGTCGATGCAGCATACCGATCTTGATCGCGTCGGCGCCCAGGTCATCGAGTACACTGGTCATCTGAGCGGCGACGAAATCCGCTGGCACGTCGTGGATACCCTGCACGCCAATGGTGTTCTGAGCGGTCAGGGCGGTAATCGCGGTCATGGCGAAGCCGCCCAAGGCGGTCACCGTCTTGATATCCGCTTGAATGCCGGCGCCGCCGCCGGAATCAGAACCGGCAATGATCAACACCCGGCCGTTCATGAATTTAGGCCCCGGTGCCCGTGGCCTGTTCAATGGCTTGTTCAGTGGCCTGTTCAATGGCCAGGGCAACGTCACCGACGACGCTGGCAATCAGCGCCTCGTCCTCGCCTTCGGCCATGACGCGGACCACGGGCTCGGTCCCCGACGGGCGGATCAGCAACCGACCGGTGCCGGCCAGGCGGGCTTCGCCATCAACAATGGCTTCCTTGACCCGGGCGTCGTCCAGCGGCTTGCCGCCGCCGACCCGGACATTCGTCAGCTGCTGCGGATAGGGATCAAAGCGCCGGCAGACCTCGCTGGCCCGGCCGCCGTCGGCGACCAGCACCGCCAAAACCTGCAGTGCCGCGATCAGACCGTCGCCGGTGGTCGCATAATCGCCAAGCACGATATGACCGGACTGCTCGCCGCCCAAGTTGTAGCCACCGCGGCGCATTTCCTCGACCACATAGCGGTCACCGACCTGGGTCCGCAGAAGGCCAATGCCCTGCCCGTCCAAATATTTCTCAAAACCCAGGTTCGACATCACCGTGGCGACAACACTGTTGCCGCGCAAATCTCCGGCCGCCGACCAATGCCCGGCAATCAGCGCCATAATCTGATCGCCGTCGATCAAGGCACCCTTTTCATCGCAAACAATCAAACGGTCCGCATCACCATCAAGCGCCAAGCCGATGTCGGCGCCGTGCGCCATGACTTGCGCCTGCATGTAGTCGGTATCCGTCGAACCGCAGCCCCGGTTGATGTTGAAGCCGTCAGGATCGACACCAATCGGCACCACCTCGGCGCCCAGTTCCCATAGGACCTCGGGTGCCACCCGGTACGCCGCGCCGTTGGCGCAATCGACCACGACCTTCAGCCCGTCGAGGCGCGAACCGCGTGGGAAGGTCCGTTTCACATGTTCCGTGTATCGGCCGATGACATCATCCAATCGCCGCGCCCGGCCCAAATGGTCCGGCGCGGCGCGCAGATCATCAAGGCCGTTATTCATGCGGGCTTCAATGGCGGCTTCAACCTCATCAGAAAGCTTATAGCCATCGGGCCCGAAAAATTTCAGGCCATTATCGTGATAGGGATTGTGCGACGCCGACAGCATGACCCCAAGATCGGCGCGCAGCGAGCGCACCAACATGGCAATGGCCGGTGTCGGCATGGGCCCGACCAGAATGACGTCCATGCCGACGGAAACAAACCCCGATGTCAGTGCCGGTTCCAACATATACCCCGACAGCCGCGTGTCCTTGCCGATGATGACGCGGTGGCGGTGCGCGCCTTGAATGAAATGGCCGCCGGCGGCCATGCCAACGCGCAAGGCGGTTTCCGCTGTCATGGGATAGGTGTTGGCCGTGCCGCGGATGCCGTCGGTGCCAAAAAGTGTACGGTTCATGAAACCTCAATACTGTCCTGCCCGGAACGGGCCGAGGCGTACGATACCTCGTCTTGTATTGCAAATCCGTTAAGCTGTGGGGTCACGATTTGTTACGGATCGTTGCTCAACACGTTAACCAGAAAATTTGCCGACGCCGCCGGCCGCCGCGATGGCCTCCCAGACATCAAGGGCCTGGCGCGTTTCGGCAACGTCGTGAACCCTGAATATCTGAACACCCCGGGCCCGGACAGCCAGCGCCGTGGCCAGTGATCCGGGAACCCGGTCATGCGGGTCTTTGGCGTCCGACAGACGGCCGATATAACTCTTCCGCGAAGCACCTAAGACAACGGCACAACCCAGGCCATGAAAAACCTCCATGTGCGCCAGAATTTCCAAATTGTGTTCCAACGTCTTGCCAAAACCGATGCCCGGATCAACCGCGATATTCGCACGATCAATACCGGCGGCCTCGCAGATTGTAATGCGGGCCGCCAGATAATCCCGAATGTCATCTGACGGCACGTCATAGGAAGGGTTTTTTTGCATAGTGCGGGGCTCACCCTGCATATGCATCAAAATCACCGGCACCCGATAGTCGGCAACGACGGCCATGGAGTCGGGGTCGCCGGTCAGCGCGGTCACGTCATTGACGATCCCGGCACCGGCTTTCAGCGCCGCCGCCATGACGTTGGCACGGCGGCTGTCGATGGAAATCAGTGCGCCGTCACCGGCCAGCATTTCGATGACCGGCAGCACGCGATCGATCTCTTGTTGAGCAGAGACCGGATCAGCACCTGGCCGAGTTGATTCACCACCAATGTCGAGGATGTCGGCGCCGGCGTCGCGCATGGCGCGACCGCGGGCCACGGCGGCTTCAACCCGAAACGCCTCACCGCCATCGGAAAAACTGTCGGGCGTGACGTTGACAATACCCATGACCCGGGGTTGGTCGAGGGTAAGACCGGCGAATTCAAGGTTTAACGGAGCCGTCATCTCAGAACGTCTCGCAGGTGAACGGACAGGCCCGGCCGTCTAGGATTCCGGCTGCGGCTCAATATCCCCAATACCGGGTGAGCCTTTGTCTTTTTTCGCAGGTCCACTGGTCGGCACCGATGCCTTATGGCCGCCCTCGGGCGTCGTGTAATCATCATCCTCTTTGCGGATAATCGGTTCGCCACGGAATAGAGCATCCACCTCAGCGCCGGAAAGGGTCTCGTATTCAAGCAGCGCCGCCGACAAAATATCAAGGTCCTCACGCCGCTCCGTCAAAATCCGTCGCGCGGTGGCTTCACCTTCTTCAATTAAGCGGCGGATCTCGCCATCGATCATCTGCGTCGTCGCGTCGGACATGGTCTTATGCTGGGTGACGGAATGACCGAGAAAGACCTCTTCTTGATTATCGGTGTAACGCAACGGACCAAGTTTCTCACTCATTCCCCATTCCGTAACCATCGCTCGGGCCAGGTTCGTCGCTTGCATGATGTCATTGCTGGCGCCCGAGTTGAGATGCTGGTCGCCATACACGATTTGCTCGGCGATGCGCCCGCCGAAGGCCTTGGCAAGATTAGCGATACACCAATCCATGTGCATGCTCAGCCGGTCGCGTTCCGGCAAGGACCATGTCACCCCGAGGGCGCGTCCCCGCGGTATGATCGTGACCTTATGCAACGGATCACTTGCCTCCATGGTCACATTGACGATGGCGTGCCCGGCCTCGTGGACCGCCGTCATTTCGCGTTCTTCTTCGGACATCACCATCGAACGGCGCTCGGCGCCCATCATCACCTTGTCTTTGGCGTCTTCGAATTCCTGCATGGTGACGACGCGCTTGCCGGTGCGTGCCGCCAACAGCGCCGCCTCGTTGACCAAGTTGGCCAAATCGGCACCGGAGAACCCAGGCGTGCCACGGGCAATGACCCGGGCGTCAACGTCCGGGGCCAGCGGCACTTTTTTCATATGCACCTTGAGGATCTTTTCGCGGCCCAGGATGTCCGGGTTCGGCACCGTCACCTGGCGGTCGAAGCGGCCTGGACGCAGCAGCGCAGGGTCTAAGACGTCGGGCCGGTTGGTGGCGGCAATCAGAATGACGCCTTCGTTGGATTCGAAGCCGTCCATCTCGACCAGCAACTGGTTGAGGGTCTGTTCGCGCTCATCATTACCACCGCCAAGCCCGGCACCGCGATGCCGGCCGACGGCATCAATTTCGTCAATGAAGATGATGCACGGCGCGTTCTTTTTGCCTTGTTCGAACATGTCGCGGACACGTGACGCGCCGACACCGACGAACATTTCAACGAAATCAGAGCCGGAAATGGTGAAAAACGGCACGTTGGCTTCGCCGGCAATGGCGCGGGCCAGCAGTGTTTTACCGGTGCCCGGCGGGCCGACGAGCAGGCAGCCTTTTGGAATCTTGCCGCCCAGGCGCTGGAATTTCTGCGGGTCCTTGAGAAATTCGACAATTTCTTCAAGTTCCTGTTTCGCCTCGTCAATCCCGGCCACATCCTCAAAGGTCACGCGGCCACTTTTTTCAGTCAGCAAGCGGGCCTTGGATTTGCCGAAGCCCATGGCCTTGCCGCCGCCGGACTGCATTTGACGCATGAAGAATATCCACACCCCAATGAGCAGCAGCATGGGGAACCAGGAAAGCAGAATACTGAACAAGGTGGGCGAGTCTTCGTCCGACGGTAATGCCCGGATACGCACGCCTTGCTTGGTCAGTGTCTCAACCAAATTCGGATCGTCGGGTGTATAGGTCTGGAACTGGCGGCCATCGCGGTATTGGCCGTGAACGGTATGACCCTGAATGGTCACTTCACGCACGTCGCCTTGCTCGACCGCCGTGAGGAAGTCGGAAAACGCCATGCTGTTTTGCGCCGTTCGGGGCGATGTGCCCTGGAACAGGTTGAACAAAGCGAACACAAGAAGCGCGATAATCACCCAAAGGGCCAAATTGCGGCTGAAATTCAAGGTTACGGTCCTTTCCGTCGCTGCCGGTTCCCGGCCCGCAGATTAAGTCAGACGGACCTTTCGCCCGCCGTTACGTATAGAGATAGTCTGTCATAACCATTACGCAACAAAAAATACCGCGTGCGACAACGCCCGGCGTGGGCGAAAGGTCATGGATACGTTGGTATTCCGGGCATTGTCCGCGGACCCAGGCAGCTTCAAATTATATGTCAGAAGCGGCGCCGAGAAAATCCCGGACGCATCCGCCAGAACCGGCAGCGAGGCGCGCGCCGGCTGAGGCAGCCGTTGCCATCTCAGATGGCTCGGGTTGCCGAGCGCCGCCTCGGACCATTTTATTGTCTGGCGGGGGGAACTTTCCCCGGCGACAAGATGAACATCCGGCCGGGCGCCGTCGGCCGTCCGTACCGCAATCCGGCCATCCCAGCGCAGGTTCATATTATCGGCCAAGGCCTGTGGCGCGGGAAGATTTCGGGCCTCGCGATAGATCATCACGGTCCGGCCGTCGGCGATAACCCGGCAGCGTCCCAAGGTGTCCGACGCCGCGCCGGGCCCACATAATTTTTCATAGAGACGTTCCAGAGGCTGGCGTTTCGGTGGATACCACGTCCCGCCGACCGCCGTGATCACCCGCGCCAATGCGCGCACCGCCGTATCGTTTGGGATCGTCCGCAGGGCATCATGCGTGAGCCCGCCGTATCCGGCCGACGACATCCGCCCGTAGGTGGCCAGGAAGCGGTCAACGGCTTGTTCGGCGACGACCCGAACCTGCCCGTAACGGTGAGCCGCAGACCACAGCGCCTCGGGTTCCAAGACACCGGCGGAAAGTTGCTGTCGAACGGCGGTCCGGGCGAAGCGGGTATCGTCGTTCGTCGGATCATCAATCCAATCCTGTCCGTGCGCCTGCAAAAACCCCTGCAAGGCCGTGCGGCGCATGCGCAGCAGCGGCCGCAACAGCCGGCAATGCGTCAGTTCGCGAACGGCGCTCATACCGGACAGCCCGTCCGGGCCACTGCCGTGTTGCAGTCTGAGGAAAAATGTTTCCGCCTGATCATCGGCCGTGTGGCCAACCAAAAGATGCAAGACGCCGTGGTGCCGGCACCAATCCTCCATCAGCGCATAACGGGCTTCGCGGGCCCGGGCCTGCAACCGGCTTGCCGGTTTTGTGCCGCGCCACACCAGGATGTCGCTCGCGATCCGGCGTTGCGCCAGCCAGTCGGCAACCCGGCGGGCTTCATCGGCCGACCCATCGCGCAGACCGTGATCGACAATCAGCGCCGTCAATTGCCCGCCTTGGCGGCGGCACCATTCGGCGGCCAGCAAGCAAAGCGCCAAGCTGTCAGAACCGCCGGAAACGCCGAGCGCAAGGTGCGGGGTATGTTCGAACGGGCCGAATGCCGCCATCGACCCGGCGAAGGCATCGAATGAGACCGGCCAGGCGGTCCCGATTGGCATTTAGCGGCAGCCCGCCCGTTTGCGTTCCCGGGTGATCGCACTGTTAATGCGCGTCGACGCGTTGGGGAAGTCGCCGGCCAACTTGTTGAAGGTGGCGCAGGCTTCGGTCTTTTTCTTCAACTGGGCCAGCGCCATGCCCAACTTGAGCAGCATGTCGGGGGCCTTTGCGTTGGTCGGACTGGCTTGATAGCCTTGAAAAAACGCCTGTGCCGCCTGTTCGTAATCGGCCCGCACATAATGGGTTTCGCCCAACCAATAGCGCGCGTTGCCGGCCAAAGGATCGTCGCCGTGTTGGGCGACGAATTCCGTCAGCGCGATCTCCGCCTGATCATAGTTGGTTTGGCGCAACAGATTGAGCGCGTAGGTATATTTCTCCTTCACCGTTCCGGCCGGCAGCGGCGCGGCGGCCTGTTGGCTGGGGGCGCGCTGAACGGCCACGGCGGGCTGGGTCTGCAAGGGCTGAACGGCTTTCGCCGAAACCGTGCCGAGGGATTGCGTTCCAGGCGCCAACGGCGCGCCGGTGACGGTAACCGGCGCATCAACCGGCGCGCCCTGAATGGACCGCGGCGGCGTTGCTGAGGCGGCGCCGGACGGCGCCGCCGCCTGTGCCTCGACCGGGCCACCGCCCAGTTTGCTCTCCAGCGAACTCAGGCGGTAATCCACATCACCGACCAGTTTGTCCAGGCGTTCCGTCAATTGAAGTATCCGATGGCCCAGTTCTTCCATGCTGCCGGTCGCGTTGCGGATATCGCTTTCAAGGTTATCCAGGCGTTCGGACAATCGGGAAATGCCGGGGTCGTTGCCGGCCCCGCCGCCGGACGACGCTGAAATGGGGGCCTCCGCGCCGGCCGCGCCGGAACCTCGCGAAATTTGGATATTGAGGGTGCGGATATCGCGCTCCAACCGGTCCAGGCGGTCCATGACCGGGCCCAGTTCCTGCGCGCGGGCCGGATCCGTGACCGGCGCTGAGATCAACACGGTGCACAACAAGACACCGCCGGTTGCCTGCTTCAAGAATTTACGAACTGCGCGCCCGGGGAACTTCACCATCACGACTCCTTGCCTTACGGCTTTCCGTTCGATTTCATTTTATCCGACTCTGCCGACAGCTTGACGCATATTCCAGGCAAAATTATGGCGCTTGCCCGAAAAGGCCGAAGCCGCGGGCAAGCGCCAAAAAAAATCGTCAAACGGAGGCGTTAGCTTCCGGCGCCGATGACCTTAGTCACGCCGCGACGGTTTTGACGCCAGGCGGCTTCGTTGGAGCCGTTGGCGACAGGCTTTTCCTTGCCCCAGGAAATCGTCACGATGCGGGCCGGGTTGACACCCGACGCAGCCAGATAGTCTTTGACGGAATTGGCCCGGCGTTCACCGAGAGCCAAGTTGTATTCGCGAGTGCCGCGTTCGTCGCAGTGACCTTCGACACGGACTGTCGTCGACGGATTGGCTTTCAACCAAGCCGCCTGCTTGTCGAGGGTGGCGCGGGCATCGCCGCTCAAGTTGAACTGGTCGTAGCCGAAGAATATCCGGTCACCGACGTTGACCACCAGATCATTCTGGGTGCCGGCTTTGATGGCCATGGATTTGCCGAGTGGCGGCGCTTTGGTTTCAACGGGCTTGGCTTTGGCGACGCCCGAGCCGCTGCTCTTGCCAGCGCCTTCAGAAGCGGTTTCGCAGGCGCCCAACAGCGCCACGGCGGCCAGGATGCTCAATAATTTAATACGCATTTAACTCTCCCCTTTGTCGGGATTTTTACGGTGAGTATCGTCGCTGCCACAAACGCTCATAGTCGTCGTCATCGCCAGCGTATTTCGCCATCGCACCTATTCAAGGTGCAGGACCTGTCTAATTAAATGGGAATAACCCGGATTCCAAGCATTTTTTCCGAAAAAACCTTTGATTCCCAAACATATGCCGGGACTGTGACAATTAAGCCAAATCACCGTTTGCACGCTGTATCAGGGAATGAGCGGTGACCAGGCCGGGTCGGAGGCATCCACAGGTGTCAAAATTTCACGTTCGTTGTGCCCGGTGAGATCAATGGACCAAAGCCGGGACCGCCCGCCTTTGCCGTCTTTCGTCGTCCGGCTCTGGCGGAAAAACATGAGAACCCGGCCGTTCGGCGCCCACGTCGGGGCTTCGACCAGGAAGTCCTGGGCCAGCAGCCGTTCGCCGGAACCGTCCGGGCGCATGACGCCAATATAGAAGGTGCCTGAGAGGATTTTCGTAAACGCGATCAGGTCGCCGCGCGGCGACCACACCGGGGTCGCATAGCGGCCCTTCCCGTAACTGATGCGCCGCACCTTCGAGCCGTCGGCGTTCATGGTGTAAATCTGCTGGGCGCCGCCGCGATCCGAATTGAAGACGATCTGTTTGGCATCCGGCGAAAAACTTGGCGAGGTGTCAATGGCCGAATGACGGGTCACTTGCGTCGCCGCGCGGGTCTGCAGGTCCATGACATAGATTTCCGTGTTGCCGTTCTTGGCCATACTCATGATCACTTTGCGGCCGTCCGGCGAAAATCTTGGCGCGAAGGTCATGCCGGGGAAATCACCCAGAATTTCCTGACGCCCCGTGTCGATGTTGAAAATGTAGACCCGCGGCAGATTGCCGTAATAAGAAAGGTATGTGATCTCTTGCAGGGTTGGCGAAAACCTGGGTGTCAGCACCAATGAGCTGCCGTCCGTCAAAAACCGGTGATTGGCGCCATCCTGATCCATGATCGACAGGCGTTTAACACGCTGCGTTGCCGGTCCGGATTCGGATATGTAAACGATGCGCGTATCAAAATAGCCGCTTTCCCCGGTCAGGCGTTTATATATGGCGTCGGCGATAATGTGCGCGACGCGGCGCCAGTTGTCGGGAATGGTGAAATAGGCCAGCCCGACCATCTGCTGTTCGGCCAGCACGTCCCAGAGACGGAATTCGACCCTGAGCCGGCCGTCGGTGACCAGATGCGCGCGGCCCTGCATCATGGCTTGCGCGTTGATCACCCGCCAGTCGCCGAAGCGCGGCAGCGTCTTGATGTCGCCGCCCTTTTGGATGAAGGCTTTCTTGTCCAGCGGCTTGAACAGACCGGAGCGTTCCAGGTCCGACGCGATGACGCGTGAGATGTCGGCGCCGTACTGGGATGGCTCACCGGACGGCCCGACCATGTCGGTGACGGCGATGGGAATGGGCTCAACGACGCCTTTCGTAATGTCGATGCGCAATTCGGCGCGAACCCCTGAGGCAAACAGCCCGGAGACCAAGGTTATGGCCAGCACCACCACGGCACGGTCAAGAAATCGCTGCATCCGGTTGTCCCTCATCGTCAAAACATATCCTTCGGATCAAATACCAAGGTCATTTTCTGCCACTCCCGATACTTGGCCTGCCAGTCGGGGAACTTGTCCGCAGGCAGACTGAGCGTATTGCATTTTGGATGCAAGACCGCTCTTTGCGCCGCCTCCGCCGAGGTCCGGAAAAATGGGTCGGAATGCATGCGCCCGGCATCAATCACCTGGACAGCGCGCACCGAACCGTCACGCAGGAACATTATTTCCAATTCCACCACCATGTCTTTCGCATCCTTGGCACCGGCCGGCACGTTCCAACATTGCTGGAAGTGTTTTCGGATGGCATCCGTTTCGCTCATGGACACGGGTAAACCCGGATTGTGGCGTTTTTGTGGGGTTGATTTCAACGCCTCGGCAATGGATTTCTCAAACGCCGATCTCTTGTCGGCAGTGTCTTCGGCCTTGGCTTTCGGCAATGGCTTCTTCTTCTGCAATTCGGCCAACGTCTTGAGCACCGAGGCAAAGGCGTCCGGCGGCTTCGGCTTGCGCGGCGGGCGGACCCCGGCCAAAGCCGGTTTTGGTTTCGGTTTCGGCTTCTCTTTGACCTTGGGTTCAGGCTTCGGTTCGGGCTTCGGTTCAGGTTTCGGCGCCGGTTCCGGCTCGGGCGGCAGCTTGGCGATTTCCGGTTCCGGCTCAGGCTCAGGCTCAGGCTCAGGCTCAGGCTCAGGCTCCGGTTCAGGCTCGGGCTCGGGCGCAGCTTCAACCACCGGTTCGGGCGCCGGTTCAGGTTCGGGCGCCGCGACCGGTTCGGGCGGCGGTGGCGGCGGTTCGTCGGCTTTCGGCGGCGGCGGCGGCGGTTCCAGCGCCTTGGCCTCTTCCGGTTCCGGCGCCGGCGCGGGTTCCGGCGGCGGCGGGTTTGATGTCTCGGCAATATTGATCACGTCGACGTAAATCGGCGTCTCTATGATCAACGGCTGGGCCTCCAGATACGGCAGGCCCAGGTAGGCGACGATGGTGACCGCCGCGTGGAAGACCAGGGAGACGAAGAACCCGCCGCGCATGACGCCTATTTCCCTTTGATATCCTTAGCGGCCTTGCCGGTTTGCGGCGGTTTCGAGCCCGGCTGACGTGCAATCAGCGCCACCTTGCGAAAGCCGGCCGCGTTGATCACTCCCATGACCTCCATCACCCGGCCGTAATTTACCGCCGCATCGCCGCGCACGAATATGCGGATATCGGCGTTGTTGCCACTGATCGCGCGAAGCTTGGCGACCACGCCGTCAATGCCGGTTTCCGTATCCTGGATAAACACCTGGCCGTCCTTATTGACGCTGACGGCCAGCGGCTCATCGCTGCCCTTGATGGTCGACGCCTTGGTTTCCGGCAAATCAACCTGCACGCCGACGGTCAGCAGCGGCGCGGTGATCATGAAAATCACTAACAGCACCAGCATCACGTCGACCATCGGCGTGACGTTAATCTCGCTCATTGGCACCGTATGGCGGCGCACGGAACGGCCGCGGGCGGATCTCAGGACGACGGCCATCTCAGGTGTCCTGATCCATTTCGCGGCTCAGGATCGCCGCGAACTCACCGGCAAAGCTCTCCAGTCGGCCGGCGTAGCGGTCCAGGTCACGGGTCAGCTTATTATAGGCAACAACCGCCGGGATCGCCGCCAGCAATCCCAAGGCGGTGGCGAACAAGGCTTCCGCAATACCCGGCGCAACGACGGCCAGACTGGTGTTCTTGGTCACGGCGATCGATTGAAAACTGTTCATGATCCCCCAGACCGTGCCGAACAAGCCGATAAACGGCGCCGTCGATCCGGTCGTCGCCAGAAAGGTCATGTAGCGCTCGGCCCGGTCCATCTCGCGGGCCAGGGTGATCTGCATGACCCGGTCGATGCGGTCGGCGAGACCGATGTTGGCGGTGCCGCCGCTACTTGTGCTGCCCGGCGAGCGCCGCCATTCGCGCATCGCGGCAACAAACACCGCCGACATGGAATCACGCGGGTTGGCCGATATCTGGTCGTAGAGATCGTCCAGTGAGCCGCCCGACCAGAACTTCTGCTCGAACACATCGGACCGTTTGTTGAGGCGCCGCATGCCGAACCATTTGTCGAAAATAATCGCCCAGCACCAGACCGACGACAGCAACAAGATGATGATCACGCTCTTGACCACCAGGTCGGCACGCAGGAACAGCGCGATCATGCTGAAGTCCAATTCCGCCGCCGAGCCGCCCAGCGTGACTGCATCCACAATTTGGTTTTCCATTAATTACCCCTGGAAATGTCTACGTCGTGTTTGAATTCATATAGGCCGCCAGCGTGTCGCGCAGGCCGGTTGGCATGCGTGCCGCGCCGCCGTTCAGCGACATGCAGCCCAGTTTAAGATCAATGCGTACCAGGTCCTCGGCGTTACGGCGTACCGTTTGTACGGCCTCCAAGGACGCGCCGCCAACGCGGCACACTTGCGTTTCGACAATCAACTGGTCATCCAGGACGGCCGGCAAAATGTAATCAACAGCACACCGGCGGACCGCCAGCGCAACCCCGTCGCGTGCCATCAGGGCCGAGCTTTCAACACCCAGCTCGCGCAGCAATTCGCTGCGCGCGCGCTCCGCATAGCGCAGATAATTGGCGTAATAGACAATGCCGCCGGCGTCCGTGTCTTCGTAATAGACGCGAAGCGCGAACCGATGGTGCGGCGTCTCAGCCATCGGCCGCCTCCCCGTCTGTGGTGTCCGGCGTTTCCGCGATCAATTCCAGCTGCCCCATGTTGGCCGGCGCCTGCAGGCCCAAATGCCGATAACCCTCGGCCGCCAACGCCCGGCCGCGCGGCGTCCGCATCAAAAACCCTTGCTGCAACAAATAAGGCTCGATGACTTCTTCGATGGTGTCACGCTGTTCCGAAAGCGCCGCCGCCAGGGTCTCAACCCCAACCGGACCGCCGCCGTAATTCTCAGCGATGCAGGCCAGATAGCGCCGGTCCATGGCGTCCAGACCGCGGGCGTCCACATCCAATCGGTTCAGCGCCGCATCAGCGGCCTTGGCATCAACAGCCGGCGCACCGGCGACGGCGGCAAAATCCCGAACCCGGCGCAACAGCCGCCCGGCAACTCTGGGCGTACCGCGCGCGCGGCGTGCAATCTCACCGGCCCCGTCCTTGGTCAACTCAAAACCCAGCAGCCGGGCGCTGCGGCTGACGATCAACTCCAACTCCTCGGGCTCGTAAAAGACAACCCGCAACGGAATCCCGAACCGTTCGCGCAGCGGTGTCGTCAGCAGCCCGGACCGCGTCGTTGCGCCGACCAGCGTGAACGGCGGCAGATCAATACGCACCGAGCGCGCCGCCGGGCCCTCGCCGATGATCAGGTCCAGCTGCCGGTCTTCCATCGCCGGATAAAGTATTTCCTCGACCACCGGATTGAGGCGGTGGATCTCATCAATGAACAAAACATCGTTCGGCTGCAGGTTGGTGAGGATTGCCGCCAAATCACCGGCCTTGACGATCACCGGCCCCGAGGTGGCGCGAAATCCGACGCCCAGCTCATGCGCGACAATTTGCGCCAGCGTCGTTTTGCCAAGCCCTGGCGGTCCGTGAAACAACACGTGGTCCATGGCCTCGGCGCGTTGCCGGGCGGCCTGGATGAATATGTTCAAGTTTTCACAAACCGGGCGCTGACCGATGAAGTCGTCGAAACTCAGGGGCCGGGTGCCGCCATCGGCGAAATCGGCCTGCCGGTCCTCGGGGTTCACGTCCGGCGCAACAACGCGATCATCGGCCATGCCCTACCTCCCCGCCCGCACGTCTGATGGCGCCAATTCCCGCAGTCCATCACGGATCAGTGTCTCGACGTCCGCGTCGTCGCCCAGATTGGCGGCAACACGTGAGACAGCACCAAGCGCCTCCGACGGCCCGTATCCCAAATTAATCAGCGCGGAGGCAGCTTCCGATACGGCGCTGGGTGCACCGGCCGGCAGGGCCGCGGCCGACGTTGCGGCGACGCCCGGCATGCCCGCCGCCGGACCCAAGGCCAAGGCGCCGACCTTGTCTTTCAACTCGCTGACAATCCGCGTCGCCAGCTTGGGCCCAACGCCGGACGCCCGCGATACGGCGGCCTTATCGGCGGCGGCCACGGCTTGCAGCAATTCGTCGGGACCCAGCACACCGAGAATAGCCAATCCAACCTTGGCGCCGACGCCTTGGACAGTGGTCAGCAACTTGAACCAGTCGCGTTCCGCCGCATCGGCGAAACCATAAAGATGGATATGATCTTCGCGGACATGTGTCTCAACCTCGACAATCGCCGCCTCGCCGACGGCCAGCCGCGCCAGGGTCCGGCTGGAACAGAACACCTGATAACCAACTCCGTTCACGTCGATCAACGCCCAATCATCGCCGAGCGCGTCAATCAATCCCTTGAGGCGGGCAATCAACGCGCCGTCTCCAACGCCGCCGCCCGCGCCCGGGCGTCGCGGTGGTGGGCATGACAAATCGCCACCGCCAGGGCATCGGCGGCGTCGGCGGAACTGACGTCACAGCCGGGTAACAAGGTCTTGACCATCATTTGCACCTGCTCCTTGGCGGCATGACCACTGCCGACGACGGTTTTCTTGACCAGGTTCGGCGTATATTCACCGACCGGCAGACCGCACGACGCCGGCACCAACAGCGCAATGCCGCGGGCCTGGCCCAATTTCAGGGTCGATGCCGGATTGGCGTTGACGAAAGTTTCTTCAACGGCCGCCTCTTCGGGTGCATAGCGTTCGATCACGTCGGTCAATCCATCGCGCAATTGGACCAGACGCAAGGCCAACGACAGGGCGCTGTCGGTCTTGACGACGCCGGCCGCGATATGGGTTAGACGATTGTCGCGGACCGCAATCACCCCCCAGCCGGTGATGCGCAATCCGGGATCCAGTCCGATCAACCGCATGGGGCTAGGCTCTCCCAATCCGTTTGGGCTCAGGCACTGAGACGCTCAAGCACCGAGTCATCAATATCGAAGTTCGCCGCGACATGCTGCACGTCATCATTGTCTTCAAGCGCATCAAGCAGTTTCAGAAGGGTCCCGGCCGTATCCTCATCAACGGCCACCGCGTTCTGCGGCTTCCAGTCCAAGCGCGCGTCGTCCGGATCACCGAAGGTGCCTTCAAGGGAATCGCGAACCGTTGAAAAATCATCCGGATCACAAATCACCTCATGGGATTCACCGCCGCTGTCCACATCCTGGGCACCGGCTTCCAGGGCAGCCTCGAACATATCGTCGGCGCTGGCTTTGTCGGCGCCGTAAACGATCATGCCGACGCGGTCGAACATGAAAGCGACACTGCCGCTCTCGCCCATGTTGCCGCCGTGTTTTGAGAACGCGGAACGGATTTCCGAGGCCGTGCGATTTCGATTATCGGTCAAGGATTCGACGATGACGGCAACACCACCGGGGCCGTATCCTTCGTAGCGGACTTCGTCATAGTTGGCGCCGTCGCCGGCTTCGGCCCGCTGGATGGCGCGTTTGATATTGTCGTGCGGCATGTTCTGAGCTTTTGCCGCTGAGACGGCAAGCCGCAGGCGCGGATTGAAATCAACGTCCGTACCGGCCCGCGCCGCGACCGAAATTTCCTTCGCCAGCTTGGCGAAGACCTTGGCGCGTTTGGCGTCCTGACGCCCTTTGCGGTGCATAATATTTTTAAACTTTGAATGGCCGGCCATGCGGAGTTGCCTCTATATCCTGATTTTGAACGTGGATTCTCATACCATATGTGGGAAGCGATGGCACGAATGCCGTTCACCTGTGATGACAGGGCAATATGGCAATATTTTGGCGGTATGGGAAGCCGTGTTCAGGTTGCCGTGAAACTGCCAGATGACATATCGCAACGGCATTCGCAGCATCAAAAAAATAAATTAACTATTACTTTTATCCTTGATATAATATATATTAAGTAATAGGATATATATCACCATGACCATTGCCGATGAAACCGCCCTGCCTGGAAATCGACCCCAACGGCGCTTCGAAAGCAGATTTAAGGGGCATCAATCCGCACAATGTTTAAAGAACGCGGAACACATACACGACGAAGCGACAAATGATTTCCGGGACGTTCTTTCAGGCAGGCAATAGCCGCAAAATAGGAAGGATTGTCTTATGCCAAATATCAATAAAAGCATTCTTTGGATGCTCGTTTTGCCGGTTCCCGTTGTCGCATTGATCGGAATTGTCGCCACCAGTGTCTTCCTGCCCAACTTTATCGGCGAAAATGTTCGGACCGATGCGACGCATTCGGCAACGGCCATCGCCAATCAATACAAGACAATCCGCGGTTACTACACCCGCAACGTCATCGTCAAAGCGAAGGCAAACAAGGCACTCAAACCCAGCTATGACCATAAAAACATGAAGGACGGAATCCCACTGCCGGCCACCTTCATCCACGACATGAGCGAACTGCTGGCCGAAAAGGACACCAGCGTCAAACTTTACAGTGCTTATCCGTTCCCGAACCGGGCCGATCGCAAATTGGATGAATTTCAACAAGCGGCCTGGGACCATTTGAACCAAAACCCCGAAGATACATTCGTTCGCGAGGCGACCGTCAACGGACGCGAATTCGTGCGCGTCGCCATTGCCGATTTGATGGTCGCCAAGGGCTGTGTCAATTGCCATAACACGCGCGCCGATTCACCGAAGACCGATTGGAAACTGAATGATGTCCGCGGTGTTCTAGAGGTCTCCACCGCCATTGACGGTCAACTGGCGCGCGGCGCCGGCATGAGCACGACGCTCATTGCCGCTGTCATCGTCCTGGCCGTCATACTGACCGCCATTACGGTTGCCGCGGCACGCTCGGTCTCCGCCCCACTGCGCCGCATGACAGACGCCATGACCAGCCTTGCGGACGGCCATACGGACATCGAAATTCCGGGCCGCAAGCGGCAAACGGAGATCGGTGACATGGCCAAGGCCGTTGAGGTCTTTCGCAATAACATCATTGAGAAAGTTGCTTTGGAAAAAGAGCGGACCGATTCGCAACTGCAAGCCGAAGCCAAGCGCAAGGAGGTCTTCAACCGCATGGCCGACAACTTCAGCGACAAAGTCGGTCATGTGGTCGATGCAGTGTCCACTGCGTCGGTCGAGCTACAGGAATCGGCCGAGTCCATGTCCGGCATGGCCGGCCACGCCAATGACCAGACAAATGCCGCCGCCAATGCCGTCACCGAAGCGACGGACGGTGTCGAAGCGGTGTCTTCGGCGGTCACTCAACTGTCATCGTCGATCGCTGAAATCAGCCAACAGGTCAGCCAATCGTCAACCATTGCCAACAACGCCGTCAGGGCCGTCGATGAGACCAACATCAAGGTCGAGGGCCTGGCCAACGCGGCCCAGAAGATTGGCGAGGTGGTGGCGCTGATTACCGACGTCGCCGATCAGACCAACCTGCTGGCGCTGAACGCCACTATTGAGGCCGCACGCGCCGGCGAGGCGGGCAAGGGCTTCGCCGTGGTCGCCTCCGAAGTCAAAAACCTGGCCAATCAGACGGCCAAGGCGACGGAGGAGATCGAATCCCAGATCTCCGGCATCCAGGGTGCCACCCAGGAAGCCGTGGAGGCGATCAAGAGTATCGGCACCATTGTCGGTGAGATTGACGCCATCGCCACCGGCATTGCCGCCGCCGTCGAGGAACAAGGCCAGGCCACCCAGGAGATCGCCCGCAACACGGGCATCGCCGCGGACGGGGCGAAGCGGGTGAGCGGTAATATCGGTGAGGTCTCGACCACCGTCGGCGAAACCAAGCAGTCTTCCGGACAGGTGCTCACCGCGGCCCAGGAGCTGTCCCTGCAGGCCGATAAGCTGCGCGGCGAATTGGACGAATTCCTGAGCGGCGTCCGGGCGGCATAACCGGCCGCTTTCAGGAAGAACGACCCGGCGGACCACCGGCATGGTCCGCCGGGTCTGTTTATTTTTGGGCCCCACATCCACGACGCGCGGCCGGGTTGGCGCCGGGTTGGCGCCGGGTCGGGGCCCGCGCGGTCCATCATGGGCACGAAGATGTTCCGACGCGTCCCATCAAGGAAACGAAAACAGTTTTTAGATTTGCGGCAGGACTTCCGCCAGCTGCCCACCCAATCGCACGGGCTCGATGCGGCGCGCCAGACCGGTGGTGTCATCGGTCTCGATGAAGGCGGCGCAGAACGTCGCCTCGCCGTCCGCCGGCTCAAGACGGCCGTTCGGCATTTTCGTCATGAACCGGCCAATAGCCGCCTTTTTCTTCATGCCGATGACCGAATTGTAATCGCCGGTCATCCCCAAATCGGTCATATAGCCCGTGCCGCCCGGCAACACATGATGATCCGCCGTGGGCGTGTGGGTGTGGGTGCCGACAACGGCCGAGACGCGGCCGTCCAGAACGTGACCCATGGCCTGCTTTTCACTGGTCGCCTCGCCGTGAACATCGACCAGAATAGCGGCAGCGTTGGCGCCCAGGATATACTTGCCCAAGGCCGCCTCGGCGCCGGCGAAGGGATCATCCAGGGGATCCATGAACAACCGGCACATGGGATGGATGACCAACACCTTGCGGCCGTCGCGCGCCTCGAACAGGCCGGAGCCGCGGCCCGGCGTGCCGTCTGGAAAATTTAGCGGCCGCAGCAGCTTCGGGTCGCTGTCGATGTAGTTGATGATCTCGCGCTGGTCCCAAACGTGATTGCCCGTGGTGATGACGTCGGCGCCGGCCTGATACAACGCCGCGCAAATCTTATCGGTGATACCAAACCCGTGCGCCGCGTTCTCGCCATTGACGATGGCGAAATCCAGTTTCAAGTCCTGGCGCAGCTTTGGCAGGTAGGTGGCGACCGCATCGCGGCCCGAGCGGCCGACCACATCACCGACGATGAGAATATTCATGAACGTCCTGTCATCATCAACGGCGGACCTTGGTGAGGCCGGCTTCCGTGGCGATCCAATCGAGGCCGGCATCATGGTCATCGCGGGGAACTTTGTCCACCCGCTGCGCGGCGTAGGCAATGCCCACCGCCGACACCGGGCCTTGGCGGCGCAGATCGGCCAGGGTCCGGTCATAAAATCCGCCGCCCCAGCCCAGCCGGTAGCCGTCGCCGTCATAGGCCAGCATCGGCACCAGCAGCACGTCGGGGACCAAGACCGGGCTGTCGTCGGGGGGATGACGGGTACCGAGCGGCCCCGCCTGCAGGGCCATGCCGGGCTGCCAGCGGCGGAATATCAACGGCTGTTCGGCACCGATGACGACCGGCAGAGCAACCTCGGCACCTTGACGGGCAAAACCCTGCAAGGCCGACGTAACGTCCAGTTCAGAGCCGATGGCCAGATACCCCGAAACAACGCGAACATCACGTGACCGGACCCAATCCGCCAGATGCCGGGCCAAGTCGGCGGCGGCGTTAGGACCGGCCCGATCAGCCGCCGATGCCCGGGCCGCCTGCGCGGTCTTGCGCAATGCGGCTTTCTGTTCGGAAACGAACAGGCTGGCAGAAGGAGTGGTGGTTGGGGTATCAGGCATGGCCGGGCCGGGTTGGCTGGGAAGGAAGTTTAAGTACCGCCGCACTGCCGTCGTCTTCGAAAAACCTCCGTGGCCTGCATGTGCAGGTGGGCGCCATATAACCGGCCCACGAGCCGGTCAGGGACAGCTCCCGGGAAGTAATCAGCCCCGGGGTTTGAAAGTCTAACGCACAGCGCAGCGGTATGAGAACCTAGGGACGTTCCAAGGATTCGGCAATGTTTTCTATTCGCGCGGCGACGCTTTCCAGAGCCGTCGTCAGGGTTTCCTCGCGGTCCAGGCGGGCCGCAGCGCCGTCGTTGGTGCTGGCCACTTTCAATTCCGCATAGGCGTCCGACAATTCATCAGCCAGCAACAGCGAGACCATGACCAGCAAGCGCGCGTCGCCGACCTGACCGACCGCGGCGATCAATTCCTGGACCCGGTTATCTATATAGCCGCCAAGCCGGGAAAGATGCGCTTCCTGGCCGTCATCGCAGGCGATCTGATAGCTACGTCCGTTGATTTCGACACTGACCTGCGACATGACCTCAGGCCTCCACCGCCGCCTTGAGGCGGCCGATGACGGCATCGAGGCGGCCGGCGACGGTATCGTTGGTGTCATTCAGCCGCGCATTGCGCTGTTTCAGGGCGGCGACTTCGGATTCCAATTCCTGGACCCGGCTGTCGTCAGCGGCCTCGGCGACCGGCAATCCGGCGGCTACGGCGCGTTCCAAATTCGCGAGCGCGGAATCGATCCGCGTCTGCGCTTGCTGCACGCGGGTCGGCTTCTGTAATGCGTTCGATTGATTCACCAGTAGCGTCCTCCCAGGACGGACGAAAAAGGCCTCGAATCAGAGCATAAGCGCGGCCGCTGTTCTGCGTCAACCTTTATCGCAGAAAAATGGCCTAAAACATTCGATTCGTTAACAAATCCTTATAGCGGTATATTCTCGTCACAAACACGCCAAGAGATTCCCGTTGACGAATCCCGCCGTTGGTCCGATGGTGCCGCCGACGCTGGGGATAAGCCCCGGCATTGACGGATTTGTTTCATTTTTTAGCGGCGGCGGGCTTCTTCAAGCCAACTCATCTGCCGCATCTGCGAACGGAGGACAGCATGGCGGTACGTGTGGCGATTAACGGTTTTGGCCGGATTGGGCGTTTGGTTCTGAGGGCCATCATTGAAAGCCGCCGCAACGACATTGAGGTGGTCGGAATCAACGATCTTGGATCGCCGGAAATGAACGGCCTGTTACTGAAACGCGATTCGGTGCACGGCAATCTGACCAGCGACGTCACCGTCGACGGCAACACCATGGATGTCGGCACCGGCCCCATCAAAGTCACCGCCGAACGCGATCCCGCCGCCCTGCCCTGGGGTGAATTGAACGTTGACGTGGCGCTGGAATGCACCGGCCTGTTCACCAAGCGCGACGCCGCCGCCAAGCACATCGAAGCCGGCGCCAAGAAAGTTTTGATCTCGGCACCGGGCACCGACGTCGACAAGACCATCGTCTTCGGCGTCAATCATGAAAGCCTTGGTGCGGATGACACCATCGTCTCAAACGCATCGTGCACCACCAACTGCCTGGCCCCGGTCGCCGACGTCCTGAACAAGGCGATCGGCATTGAAAAGGGCTTCATGACGACGATCCATTCGTTCACCGGTGATCAACCGGTGCTCGATACATTGCATTCAGACCCGCGCCGGGCCCGCGCCGCCGGACAATCCATGATCCCCACATCGACGGGTGCAGCAAAGGCCGTCGGCTTGGTTCTGCCGGAACTGAACGGCAAGTTGGACGGCACCTCGGTGCGCGTGCCGACGCCGAATGTATCGCTCATCGATCTGACTTTCACGTCCGGCCGCGACACCACGGTTGACGAGGTCAACGCCGCCATCGCGGCCGCCGCCAACGGCCACCTGGCCGGCGTGCTGGCCTATAACGAAGAGCCGCTGGTCTCCATCGACTTCAACCACAACCCGGCGTCTTCGTCCTTTGACGCGACGCAAACCCAGGTCATGCAGGGCAACTTCGTCCGGGTGCTCAGCTGGTATGACAACGAATGGGGTTTCTCGAACCGCATGTCGGATACCGCCGTGGTGCTGGCCAACGCCGGCTAAACAGTTCAGGCCAGCGCGCCGCTCAGCTCGCGCTGGTCAATTCGCCCCTGTTAATTCAGCCCGCACGATGGCGGCACCGTCGGCCATCGCCTTGAGCTTGCCGAAGGCAACATCACGCGGCAGATATTTCATGCCGCAGTCCGGCGCCGCGATCAGGCGTTCCGCCGCCACGTGTTTCAGCGCGCCGCGCAGGCGCCGGGCGATCAGTTCCGGCGTTTCCACCTCTTCAGTACCCAGGTCCAACACGCCGAACAGGATTTGCTTGTCCGGCAATCGTTCCAATATCGCCGGGTCCAGGTTCGGCTGTGCGGCCTCCACGGAAATGGCCTCGGCGCGACAGTCCGCCAATTGCGCCAGGAACGAGTAGCCGCTGGGCTTGTCACTGACCACGTAGGCATAGCCGAAACACAGATGCACGACGCTCGGCCCGTCGATGCCGTCGAGCGCCTGGTTGATGGCGGCGACGCCGAACCGGTCGGCGTCTTCCGGGTTGGCCTGCATGTAAGGCTCGTCGATCTGAATGACGTCGGCGCCGGCCGCCTTGAGATCGCGTATTTCCTCATTCACCGCCTGGGCATAGGCGCCAATCAGCGCTTCTTGGTCATGATAGTGCTCATCAACGGCCAACTTCGCCATGGTGAAGGCACCGGGGATGGTGATCTTGATGGCTCGGTCCGTATGCGCCCTCAGATACGCCACATCGCGGACCTGGACCGCCGCGTTGCGCCTGATCTCGCCGACGACGCGGGGCACCAAGGTCGCCTTGCCCGACCGGTTCTCGACCGTCGCCGGGTTGTCTAGATCAAGACCGTCCAGGGCATTGGCGAAGCGGTTGAAATAGCTCTCGCGGCGAATTTCGCCATCCGACAGAATATCAATGCCGGCGCGTTCCTGATCGTGAATGGCGGCGAGCGTCGCGTCGTCCTGGGCCTCTTCCAGAACGTCGGCGGGGATGCGCCAGACGTCGCGCATGCGCACCCTCGGTGGTGAGTTGCCCAACAATGCGTCCTTGTCGACCAGCCAGGCCGGCTGCGGATAACTGCCGACCAAGGTGGTCGGAATGAGTTTGTCGGTGATCACGTCCCCAGCTCCTTCCGCGGCTCCTTCCCTTTGTCGTGGCGACACCCTATCACCAAGCGCGCCGATGGCCGCCAAATTAAACCGATGGAATTTGACCGCCGCGCAATCCACGTTACGTTACATTGTGATCTGCGTGATCCGCCCGCCCTTCACCTGATTCCCGAGGTATGCATGCATTACGACGCGATCGAAAACCAACACGGCCTCAAGCACGACCCCTTCAAGGCCCTGGTGGCGCCCCGGCCCATCGGCTGGATTTCAACGCTCAGCGCCGACGGCGTCCTCAACCTGGCGCCCTACAGCTTTTTCAACGCGATCAGCGACAAGCCGCACTATGTCATGTTCACGTCCAGTGGCCGCAAGGATTCCATGCGCAATATCGAGGCAAACGGCGAGTTCACCTGTTCGCTGTCGACCTGGGAGACCCGCGACGGCATGAACATCTCATCGGCACCGGTGCCGCACGGCGCCGATGAATTCGCCCTGGCCGGCCTGGAGACCGCGCCGTCAACCTATGTCGCGCCGCCGCGGGTCAAACAATCCCCGGCCGCCCTGGAATGCACCTTCTGGAAGACCATCGAGCTGCCCGATGTCGAGCCCGGCTCGGACCGTGGCCACTTCGTCGTCATGGGCCAGGTCATCGGCATCTACATCAACGAGGATTTCATCACCGACGGCATGGTCGACACCGGCGCCATGCGCCCCATCGCCCGCATGGGCTATATGGACTACGCCGCCGTGACGCCGGAAAACGTGTTCAACCTGAACCGCCCGGTGGTCAGCGACGACGGCAGCGTCGCCAACCCGTCGGCGGACGCTTGGGATGGGACGTATAAGTAGGGGCGGATAAGACGATGGGAAGAATAACGCCTAGGCCACATTGCACTCTTCCTCGGTGAGCAAGATTGTGAAAGTGGCAGGTACGAAGAGTTCAACTTTCAAGACCCGCACCCAAAACTACAACCGTGGTCAAAATATTGCTGGCAACGGTGCCGGCGAAACGATCATGTGCCAGGCTGCAAGGAAACAGCCGGTGTCAATCACGCAAGGAACCACCAATCCGGAAATGACAACGACTGAAGAGCTTGGCCATGGCAAGGCCATTGGTAAACCTGACTTCCATAAATTTAATTCAATATCCATCCCCCACAACTTTGAGGTTTTGGGGCCTCAGCCGGGCAGTTTAAGGGAATTCTCACTTACTGGTATCTCGTTATTTACCAATTCCATCGACTATAGCCAAAAAACCAGCGAATAATCCTACGATCGCGGTAATAGCTAAAAACATCGACTTGAAGTACGCATTGTCACGTCGCAGTTTAGCAACGTCTTGTTTTAGTCGGCTCATATCGTTGCGAACGGAATATATAAAATTATCTTGTGCAACACTAGCGGGCAGCTGCTTACCCGCCATGAAAGCCACTATCTCGGCAACATTATTCGAATCCTCTATGCCAAGATAGTATTCTGACACGGATTTGTGGTTTGTCTTGAATGGTGGGTTGTCGACCATCGGGCTGGGATTTCTTGACATTTCCAATGCAATAGTGTATATTTTCCTTATTGTGATTATTTAGCTCATTGAATGGTTCCCGGATGGCCTTACGAACTGGGTGTAACCGCATTATCCTTCAAAAAACGGCGGATTTCCCCCGTTTTTGTATCTGAGCCTGTTTACATTATGTCTACATAATCCGCGTGATCGGCGGTTTTGTGGTTTTTCAAAGACTTAACTCCGAAATGCCGGGTTTTTGGGCAGATGGGGTCAGCCGGGAGCCGTTGCCGGGCGCCGCCGGCAACTTTTCGCCGCGCCGGAAATCCGGTACAATAACGGGCTGGCCGTTTGTCCAGGACTGCCAAGGACCCTGCCCATGACCTTGCCCATGCCCCAACCCATGACGGCGCCGACGATTATCATTCACGACCTTGACCACGCCACGGCGGCCCTGGCGGCGGCGGCGCGTGCCGGGCTGGCTGTCGAACTGCGCAGTGCGGCGGGCGCCGGTGCGGGCCTGGGGCCCGGCGTGTTCAAGGCGATCACCGAGCAGGCCTTCGCCCACCACGCGGACACGCACTGCATCGCGGTGTTGGATTGCGGAGACGAGGCCGGCACGGCGCTGGCCGCCATCCGCGCCGGCTGCCGCCACGTGGCCATCGATTTGGACCCGCCGGCGCGGGACAAGCTGGCCGATCTGGCGGCCGCGCGGGATATCCGCCTGCATGCCCGGCCGGCCGGTCCGGTGCTTGATCTGGCCGACGTCGATGACGCGCCTGCGGCGCTGCGGATCTATCTGGAAGGCGACAACTGCGATGGATGACACGGACGACACCGGCTGCCGGCTTTATCTGATCACGCCGCCGACGCTTGAGCCCCTGGCCTTCCGCGACGATTTGGCCGCCGCCCTGGACGCCGGCGACGTCGCCGCCGTGCAGCTCCGCCTTAAAGATGTCAGCGACGATGAGATCAAGCGCGCCGCCGAGGTCTTGCTGCCCGTCGCCGATGCCCAGGGCGTGACATTCATCATGAATGACCGCCCCGACCTGGCCGCCGCAACCGGCTGCGACGGCGTCCACATCGGCCAGCAGGACGCGGATTACGCTGCCGCGCGGGCCGCCGTGGGTGATGACCGGGTGGTCGGCGTGACCTGCCATGACTCACGCCATCTGGCCATGCAGGCCGGTGAACAGGGCGCCGACTATGTGGCTTTCGGGGCGTTCTTCCCGACCCAGACAAAGGCCGCCTCGCATCAGGCCGACCCCGAGGTCCTGGCCTGGTGGAGCGAGATGATGGTGGTCCCCGTGGTCGCCATCGGCGGCATCACCCAGGCCAACTGCGCGCCACTGGTGACGGCCGGCGCGGATTTTCTGGCCGTCGTCTCGGCGGTCTGGGATTACCCGGACGGACCGGGCGCCGCGGTGCAGGCATTCAACGACGTGATGGCGGCGGCCGGGGCGGCGCCATGAGACATTGCCTCGATCTCAGGCGTGGTCTCAAACATGGCCTCAATCATTGCCACTCCCCCGGCAAGCTGATAGAACCCGCGCACTCTCAATTTCCCACATATTTTTCGGGTCAGGTACGATGAAGATTGACGGCAATTCCATCCGTCCGGGCATGGTCCTGGAACACAAGGGCGGCCTGTGGCGCGCCATCAAAACCGAGCATACGCAGCCCGGCAAGGGCGGCGCCTATCTGCAGGTCGAACTGAAAGAAGTCCGCGTCGGCACGAAGCTCAACGAACGCTTCCGGTCTTCGGAAAAGGTTGAGCGCGCGACATTGGAACAGCGCGAACACCAATACCTGTTTTCCGACGACACCCTGCACACCTTCATGGACAGCGAGACCTATGAGCAGGTGGCTCTGGACACGGATTTGCTGGGCGCCGATCAGGTTGCCTTCCTGCAGGACGGCATGATCGTCCAGGTCGAGACCCACGAGGGCGCCGCCTTGGCCGTCCAGTTGCCGGGCTCGGTGGTCTTGGAAGTCAGCGAGGCCGACGCCGTGGTCAAGGGCCAGACGGCGTCGTCGTCCTTCAAGCCCGCGGTCATGGAAAACGGTGTCCGCGTCATGGTGCCGCCGCACATTGAGGCCGGCACGCGGATCGTCGTCAACACCGCCGACGGCACTTACGTAGAACGGGCCAAAGACTGACCCGGGGCTCATAAAGGGGACACCCGCCGCGTGCGTTACAACAGAACCACCGGCGCCGGATCGGCGCTGATTAACGTCATGGTTGCCGCCGCCGAAAAGGCCGGTCGTGGACTGGTGCGCGGGTTCGGTGAGATCGAGAACCTGCAAGTCTCGAAGAAAGGCCCCGCCGATTTTGTCTCGGAGGCCGACCGGCGGGCCGAGGAAACCATCTACCGCGAGCTGTCAAAGGCCCGGCCGAACTATGGGTTCTTGATGGAGGAACGCGGCGCCATCGCCGGCGAAGACACGTCGAACCGCTGGATTGTCGATCCCCTGGACGGCACGTTGAATTTTCTGCACGGGCTGCCGCACTTCGCCGTTTCTATTGCCCTGGAACGCGATTCGAAAATTTTTGCCGGCGTCATCTATGAACCGGTTTCCGATCAGATGTTCTGGGCCGAACAGGGCAAGGGCGCCTATCTGAATGGCCGCCGCCTCAGGGTTTCCGGGCGCCATGACCTGTCGGAATCGGTGTTCGCCACGGGCATTCCGTTCATGGGCCGCGATGGCCACGAAGAATTCCGCCATGAATTGGCGCAAGTCATGGCGGTCTCGGCCGGCGTGCGCCGGTTCGGCGCCGCGGCGCTGGATCTGGCCTATGTGGCGGCCGGACGTTACGAAGGTTATTGGGAACGCGGCGTCAGCGCCTGGGATATCGCGGCGGGGATTGTCATCGTCCGCGAGGCCGGCGGCTTCATCAGTGATTTCAAGGGCCGCGACAAGGCCTTGGAAACGGGTGAGATCATCGCCGCCAACGGCGAGCTGCACACGCGGTTTCGGAAGCTGTTGGCGACACCGCCGTGACCGGTGCTCGGGACACATCCGTTGACGCGCCGCAAGACACACCGCGCGACATCGGGGGCGTATCGGAATCGGGTTGTGCGCCTAAGGGGCCTTGGTTATGGTGAGCGGGATCGAGGGCGTTGAGCCGTCGCCCCGTTGTCAATGGGCGCCGGGAAAGGTGAATGAGAGCATGCATCATGATTGGACCGGTAGGACGTTCTGGAGGTTCAACATGGTGAAGAAATTTACCGCTGCCCTGGCGTTGACGGCCCTGATGGCGCCGGCGACTCCAGAGGCCCAAGCCCAGGCGACGAACAATGTATTTGTCGATTTGAGTGTCCTCAACGACAGCGGTCGCGGTATCGGCGCCAGCGGCGGCGGCGGTGGCAATCTGATCGTGCCGCCGCGTGTCGCCCCTTCATCGAAGCTTCATGTGGCACCCAAGGCGCGGGTCAAATTGCGCGCCCCCATGACAGCAGGGACTTCCGGTAAGGCCCGGGCACCTGTTGCCAAGGCTGCCGCACCGGCCGCCAAAAAACCCATGACAAAAGCTGCTTCGGCAAAGAAGATGCCGGCCAAGCAACAAGTCGCCGAGGCCCCGCCGAAACCGGCTGCGCCGATGCCCAAACCGAAGGTAATGGCGCCACCGCCGCCGCCCGCCAAAGCGCCGGCAGCACCAGTTCAGTCCGCGGCCGCGCCACCGCCACCGCCACCGGCGACCCCCGCCCCGCCGCCCCCCAGCGTTGCCACCGCCGCACCGCCGCCGCCGGCTGTATCGGCGGCACCGCCGAAGCCAGCCGCCGCCGCTGTTGAGACGGCCAAGGCGCCGGCAACCTTTGAGGCGAAGCCGGGCCGCGCGTTGCGCATTGCTTTCGGCGACACGGAAACCAAATTGCCGGATGCCGATAAGGCCAATTTGCAAACATTGGTAACCGCGGTCCGCGACAAGAAGGATTTGCGTCTGCAGTTGTTGGCCTATGCCGGCGGCAAGGACCTGTCGACCAGCAAGGCGCGGCGGCTGTCTCTGTCACGCGCCCTGTCGGTGCGCTCGTTCCTCATCGACAACGGCATTCGCAGCACCCAGATCGACGTCCGGGCACTCGGCAACAAGACCACGGAAAAACCCGTCAACCGCGTCGATCTCAACCTTGCCCGACGCTGAGTGGTCACGGCATTGCCGGACGGTCCGTTGATCCCCGCTGAATATCGAGGCCGGTGATGACCCGTCCCCATACCTACCTCGTTCGCATGTTGATTTTCCTTGGCCTGGTCAGCGTTGTCTGCGCGGTGCTGTTTCCGCCCATGCGCCAGTTTTTTTTCGCCAACGCGGCGCTCAATGGCTTGATCGTTGGCGTCCTGGTGCTCGGGATCATCTACAATTTCCGCCAGGTCCTGCGCCTCTATCCGGAGGTCACCTGGATTGACGAATTCCGCCGCAGCATCGATGAAGACGTCCTCAACCCGGCCGCCCCCAAGGAAGTTCGTGCGCCGCAGTTGCTGGCGCCCATGGCGGCCATGGTCGCCAATCGCAACAGTCTTAGCCTGTCGGCGATGTCGCTGCGTTCACTGTTGGACGGGATCGCCTCGCGGCTCGATGAATCGCGGGACTTATCGCGCTATACCATCGGCCTGCTTATTTTCCTCGGCCTCCTCGGCACCTTCTGGGGGCTGTTGGAAACGGTTGGTTCCATTAGCAACGTGATCGGCGGATTGAGTGTCGACGGCGCCGACGCGGCGGCGGTTTTCTCATCCCTGAAACAGGGCCTGGAAGCGCCCATGGCCGGCATGGGCACGGCCTTTTCGTCATCGCTGTTCGGCCTCGCCGGGTCGCTCATCCTCGGCTTCCTGGATTTGCAGGCGGCACAGGCTCAGAACCGATTTTACAATGATTTGGAAGAATGGCTGTCCAGCGTGACCCGGCTTTCCACCGGCGCCATCGGCAGCGATGGCGAGCAAGGCGTGCCAGCCTACGTCCAGGCCTTGCTTGAACAGACGGCGGAAGGCCTGGAGAACCTGCAGCGGACCATGGCCCGCGGCGAGGAAAGTCGCGCCAATGCCGACGCCGGCATCCATGCCTTGGCCAACAAGATTGAAACCCTGACCGACCAAATGCGGACCGAACAGGCGTTGATGAAAAGCCTCGCCGAAACCCAGGTCTCGATGAAGCCGATCCTGCAGCAAATCGCCGACAACGCCAGCCAATCGGGCGGCGGCGGGTTTGACGAGACCAGTCAGGCCCATATCCGCAATCTGGATGTGCATGTCGGACGCATGGTCGATGAACTGCGGACCGGCCGCGATGATCTGGTGCAGCAAATCCGCAGCGAGATTAAACTTCTGGCCCGCACCGTGGCCGCGGCCAGCGACGACTTCGATCGGTAATTTCTGATGGCGTCCCTCGGACGGTACGAGCGCAATACGAATATCTGGCCGGGCTTCGTCGATGCCCTGGCGACGTTGCTGATGGTCATCATTTTCCTGTTGATGATTTTCGTGCTGGCGCAATTCTTCCTGGGCCAAGCCTTGTCGGGCCGTGATTCGGCCCTGCAGCAGTTGGAAAGCCAGGTCAGTGAACTGGCCGACCTGCTGGCCTTGGAAAAACGCGCCAATACCAACTTGAGCGAAAATCTGGCCCAAATGTCGGAACAATTGCAGGCGTCCGTGGCAGACCGCGATGACCTGCGCGCCACGGTCAACGCACTGCGCGCCAATGCCGACGACGCCCAGGCCAAGATGGACAACCTTTTCCAACAGATTTTGACGGACAAGGATACGTTGCAGCGCCAAAGTCTTGAGTTGGCGGAATTGGGCCAGGATGTCGACGCTCTGCGCGCGCTTCGGACTGAATTGGAGAGCGAAGTTTCAAATCTCGCAACCCGCGCCGCCCTCCTCAAAAGCATTGTTGAGAAAGAGAAAGAAGCCCGCAGCAAGGTGGAAACCCGTCTATCGGCGACGGTATCGAAACTGACCGCAACGGCATCCGATCTGGAAGGAACCAAAGATACCCTGCAAGTCACGATCGAAGAATTGGAGGCAACTCAGCGCGCGCACTTGCTGTCGCAGGCTGAATTGGACGCCGCAGCAAAGGCAAACCAAAAGACGGTAGCCGAACTGATGGCGGCAAGGCTGGCCCGAGGGAAAACTCGCGCCGAACTTGCGGCAGCGCGGCAAGCCGGTGAGAAAACGTTGGCCGAACTGGCGGCCGCAAAACAATCGGATCAAAGGACCAAATCGGAACTTGAGGCGGCGCGGCTCTCCCATCAAAAGACGCAGACCAAACTGGCAACCGCCAAGCAGGCCCAAGATTCATCGCAATCCGTATTGGATCAAATTCGCCGCACCTTATTGCAAGAGAAAGACCTGTCGAAGAGCGCCCGGGCCCAATTGGCGTTGCTCAATCAGCAAATGTCGGCATTGCGGCGGCAATTGGCCAATCTGGAACGCGCCTTGGAGGTGTCTGAAAAATTAACCACGGAACAAAAGGCGCAGATTTTTAACCTCGGCAAGCGTCTGAACGCCGCGCTGGCCAGCAAGGTGCAGGAATTATCGCGCTATCGTTCAGAATTTTTCGGCCGTCTGCGCGATGTATTGGGCCGCCAAAAGGGCGTCCGTGTCGTCGGTGACCGGTTTGTATTTCAGTCGGAAGTGCTGTTTGACAAGGGCTCCGCAGGCATCGGCGCAGCCGGGCGGGATCAACTGACAGCCCTGGCTTCAACATTGAAAAATATTGCTGCAAAAATTCCTGATGGTATCGATTGGGTGCTGCGTGTCGACGGACATACGGACAGTGACCCCATCAAGACGTTGCGGTTCCCGTCAAATTGGGAGCTGTCGTCCGCCAGGGCGATTGCCGTGGTTCGCGAATTGGTCGCGAACGGCCTGCCACCGAATCGCCTTGTCGCTGCCGGGTTCGGTGAATTTCAGCCCATCGATTCAAAAATCGACGAGATAGCTAAGCGCCGCAACCGCCGCATTGAACTCAAACTCACCCAGCGTTAATACGGCGCTTTCCCCCTCTACCGGAGCCTTTATGCCGATCCTGTTTCTCATTGTCGTTATCGACCTAATCGGGTTCGGGATCGTCATTCCACTGCTGCCGTTCTATGCGGAGTTCTTCCAAGCCGGCCCGGCAACAGTCGGCCTGATCATGGCGACCTATTCGTTTACCCAATTCCTGGCTGCACCATTTTGGGGGCGATTGAGTGACCGCATTGGGCGGCGGCCGGTCCTGTTGACCAGCCTCGCCGGCGCGGCCATTGCCTATGTCTTGTTGGGATTTGCCGAAACGCTTTGGATGTTGTTCGCGGCGCGTGCGCTTGGCGGCTTCATGGCCGGCAATATTTCGGCCGCCTTTGCCTACGTTGCCGATACGACAACCCGCGAAAACCGGGCCAAGGGTATGGGTCTGATCGGTGCCGCTTTCGGTCTCGGTTTCATCATCGGCCCGGCTGTCGGCGGCTTGCTGGCCGGCCCGGATCCCATCCACGCGGACTATCAAAGTCCGGCTTTCGCCGCCGCAGGCTTGTCCGTCGTCGCATTAGTGCTTGGTTTGGGGTTTCTCAAGGAATCACTGTCACTGGAAATCCGGGATCGAATTAACAGCCGGTCCAGGGAAGGCCGCGTCCAGCAATTCCGCCGCAGTCTCACGCATCCGCATGTCGGGTTTCTGATTTTTATTTCGTTCTTGGCTACTTTCGCGTTTGCCGGTCTGGAAGCGACCTTTGCCATGTGGTCACGCCGTCAATTCGGATGGGGGCCGGAGCAGAATGGTTATCTGTTTGCGTTCGTCGGTATTCTCGGCGCCTTGGTACAGGGCGGGCTGGTTGGGCGCTTGGCCACGCGGTTCGGTGAATCGCGTCTCGTGGCCTACGGCGCTGGGGCGCTGAGCGTTGGCGTATTGTTGATCCCATTTGCGGCGAGCCTGCCGGTGCTGCTCATTGCCATGACCGTCGCTGGCCTTGGATTTTCGATCATATCGCCGGCCCTAAACAGCGCGATTTCGTTGCGCGTTGATGATGAGAATCAGGGCATGGTGATGGGCGTGACCCGCTCGGCAACGACAATGGCTCGGGTTGCCGGTCCAGCATTCGCCGGCGCCCTGTTCGCGTTTATGGGTAAAGACTGGCCCTATTATGCCGGCGCTGTGATCATGGCTATAGTGATGGTGTTTGTCTGGCGCGCCATCCCGCGCCTCGACAGCGACGACCTGCACGGTGGCAATTCGGCAAAGGAGCCTTGATCGACCCTGCGCGTTCGCCTATATAAAGCCCCCGATTGGTCGGAGCGAGACGATGAAAAAAGAAATTCACCCGGAATATCATGAAATCAACGTACAGATGACGGATGGCAGCACGTTTACCACGCGCTCTACTTGGGGCGCGGCCGGTGATACGTTGAAACTCGATGTCGACCCGAATAGCCACCCGGCGTGGACCGGTGGCGCCCATCGCCTTGTTGATACGGGCGGGCAATTGGCGAAATTCAACAAACGCTTCAAGGACTTCGGTCTAAAGGGTTAAGCGATACGCTTGACCGGCAGTTTAACGCGCATTGTGGTTTCAATGACGACCGCAACTGACGCCATGATGCCAATTTTGATGCAGCGCGCCTAAATTTGATATATATTAACAGCTTGGAGCGATTCGCTCTAAGTTCCTTAGGCGCTGGGTTTTCAGGGCCGACGGGTTTATGATTCGTAAGGCTTGCTGAGCCAAGGGGCATGTTCGGCAAGACTTTTGGTGTGGCGCCAATGAGGGTCGGGGACCATGGCACTACAAACGCATTATGAGGTGCACGTTCAGCAAGGCGGACGATGGAGCATCCATGCCCAATTCGGTTCAAGCCAAAAAGATGTCGCCATCGAAGAGGCGAAGCAATTAGACAGCCAAGGCAACATTGGCGCCGTCAAAGTCATCCGTGAAGTTTATGATGTGGCAGAAGGGACGCATCGTGATTACGTCGTCTATAAAAGCGCTGGCGCGACCGCTTCCGACGGCGAAACCGACACCACCGAGCGCAAAGCCCGGACGGAAAGTTCTGACGACGGCTTCGGTGGCGGCGGCGACGACGATGAAGACGACGAGGTCGATTATGACGAAGGGGCTAATCCCATACCCCGCAAAAAAACGCCAAAGAGAAAGACCACGCTGACCGGCTTCATCGTCAAGCTGTTGCTGATCATTTTATTTAGTATTTGCCTCGCTGCCATCGCCAGTTTCATCGCGACCGAATTACTGGGCGGGTCGACCCTGTTCGGATACCGGATAACCGGCCCACGTGAAGCCAATATGCTGTTTATTGTCTTCCTGGTAACCTTCATCTTCAGCGCCGCCGCCATGGGGATGACTTTCATGCGCGGCGACAGTATCGATGCAAGTGACCGGCCACAGCGCCGCCCCCCGCGGGCGCGCGCTGCGCCGAAACAAGCCGCAGCGGAACAACCGGCAAAGAAGACGAAAAAGAAAAAGCGTGGCGATGAGTTGGATCGCGCCATGGCCGGCAGTGAGGATTTCGTCTTGGCCGAACAAGAGGCCGACGATACCAATGATCGATTGCAGGAGGAGATTTCCGCCAAAGAAGAGAACGACGAAGTCATCGACCCGGATGCCGGTGCTACGGGTGTCGACGGGCTGTCTCCACATGCGGAAAAGCAAAAAGCCTATATGATGGATTTCCTCACCGACTCCCTGGCGAAAACCGGCCAGGACAATAAGAAAATGGACAACTTCAACAAGTTCGGCGTTAATTTATTTCTGGCTGGCGCCTGCGAATCTTTGGCCGATAAACGCGACCTGGACGATAAATCACGCGCCAAGGTGCTGGCGGACAGCGTCCGCGTCATGGGCTTCAAAAAATCCCACGCCGCCACCTTCGCCGGCAAATATGAAGAGTATCTGTTGCAGGACCCGCGCTACATGCAGATGTACCAGGCCGGTCGCAATGCTATGAACACTCATTTTCAAGACCCGGACAGCTCCGCCCAGCATATGGAATCGGCCATGGGGGAATGGAACCAACCGAAGAAGAAAGTTGAAGAGACCGGCCCCATCACTGTGCTGTTTACAGATATCGCCGGCTCAACCGCCATGACCCAGGCCCTGGGTGACGCCGGCGCACAGGAAGTGGTGCGCGCCCACAACCGCATTGTCCGTGCCGCCTTGACCAACGCCAACGGCCGCGAGGTCAAGCATACGGGCGATGGTATCATGGCGTCCTTCACGAAGGTTACGGACAGTGTTGATGCCTCTATCGAAATGCAGCGCGAAACGATGGTTCACAACCAACAGAACCCGGAATTGCCCCTTCATCTGAAAATCGGCATCAATGCCGGCGAACCAATTGTTGAAGATAACGACCTGTTCGGAACGGTGGTGCAGTTGTCAGCCCGGATCGTTGATAAGGCCCAAGCCGATGAAATTTTCGTGTCCGAAATTATCAAGGGCATATGCACCGGCAAGAGCTACAAGTTCAATCCCAAGGGTGGATATGAAATGAAGGGTTTTGAAGGCCCGATGCATCTCTTCGAAGTCATCTGGCGGGACGCCGCCGCCGCCGCCGCCGAATAATTTTAAAATATATTCGCCGGCCCCTTGCGCCGGAAAACTTTCAGCCCCATTTCTCGATTATGAGCAAACGCCTTTTAAAGGGTTTGCCACATGCCTGGAAGCCTCCGGGCAATCCTACGGATCTGGCCATGGTGGCGGGTCCTCTGAACCCATATAGCTCAAAGGAGAATATGGCTATGCGTACAATCGATTTTTCACCCCTGTTCCGTCACTCCGTCGGTTTCGACCGGCTTCAACGCCTGGCGGACACGGCCTTGCAGGGCGATAACAACGCGACCAGCTATCCGCCTTATAACATCGAACAATTGGCCGACAACGGATACCGAATTGCCATGGCCGTCGCCGGGTTCGGCGAAGCCGATCTTGATGTCACGGCGAAGGAAAATACCTTGGTCATTTCGGGCAAACTGCCGGATTCCGAAGACGTAACTTACCTTCACCGCGGTATCGCCGGGCGCGCTTTTGAACGCCGCTTCGACCTGGCAGAGCATATCAAGGTCTCGGGTGCGAGCCTTGTTAACGGCCTGTTGCAGGTCGATCTCGTCCGCGACGTACCGGAGGAGAAGAAGCCGCGCTCGATCACCATCAACACCAAGGCTATTCCGCACAAGAAAGCGGCGTAGCCAGCTTTTTACTAAAATGACACGCGCGCCCACCGGTTGGTGGGCGCGTTTCGTTTTGGATTTGGGCGGAACGCCCAGCGCTACCCCTGGGTTCCGTCCCTCAAATTCGCCGGCGTTTGGATGGTTGCCAGGGCGCGGCGAATGGAACTGGGAATGGGAACCGGCTTACGGGTTTCGCGATCAACGAACACATGGACAAAATAGCCATTGGCTGCGGGCATCTGCTCGCCGGTGATGAAAATTCCGATCTCATATCGAACACTCGAATTACCCAAACTGCCGACCCGCAATCCGGCGTCCAACGCATCCGGATAGGCGACCGGCTTATGATAATTACAATGAGTTTCCGGACAAATGCCGATGGCGTCGCCACCGTGCGGATCAAAGCCGCCTTGTTCGACCAGGAACATGTTCACGGCCGTATCGAAATAAGCATAGTAGACGACATTATTGACGTGGCCGTAGACGTCGTTGTCGTTCCATCGGGTCTGGATGGGATGGAAATGCAAATAGGCATCGCGACTTTCTTGTTCTGCAGGCATATTCAGAAAGTTCTTCCATACAATTCAATACGTTAGACAAAACGAGAGGGGCCGCCTTCATGGGCGACCCCTTTATTATTAAATGCCTCAAACCTGTCAAACTCGCCTGAACACGTACCAAACCGTACGAACGAGGAGCACACTCTAGTCGCCGGCAATTTGCGCGTCAATAGGCTTATCGGCTAGGTTTTCGCGTATTGAAATCAGCCTGATATCACCCGACTGCGTGACACAAAAAGGCCGCCCCGAAAGTTGGGGCGGCGAGTGTTCAACAGGGAGGCGTCGAAATTGTGAAATGAGTCATTAAGCTCATCCACGAATCGATATGTAGTCAGTAAGGTTTAAGGAAGCGTAAACAACCCCGTCTCGGAAATATGCTATTGTGGCGTTCTACCGCCTGAGCACGAACCTTGGGAAAGAACATATGGAAGCGTACATCGGCTGGGCCGTAGTGATCATAGGGTTCGTCTTGCCGCTGCTGCATGTCGGCGTAACCCGCGATATGATGCCGCGTCCGAATACCGGCACCTGCCCGTTTAGCCCGCGCGCCGGCTGGATCGTTTTGGTTCTGTTTCTGGGTCCCATCGGTTGGTTGATGTTTCTACGTGCGCGACGGCGGCGCAAAACTGCGAACGCCGCGATCAACTCTTAAACACCGATTCAGCGCCATCGCGCGCGTTTTCCTTATCACCAATCATTGCTTCGGCACGGGCAATCTCAGCTTTCAGTTCGTCGATATATTCACCCAGCGCCTCAATGGACATCTCATCCAGGTTCTTCGGCTTCGGCTTTTCCTTTAGCGGTTCCAGGTCATTCCATTCCATGTCGGGGCCTCCTGGTGGTGGGCTTACGCATCTTGTCTCCAGGCAGACAACATACTAGACACAGGGCATGCCGATCAATTGCTGACGGAGGCCCCCGATGAACGCCGAAACCGAGATGACCTGTATTGAAATGACCGGGCCAGGTGGACCAGACGTCCTGGTCACGGGAACTCGGCCACGCCCCGTCGTCGGTCCCGGAGAAGTCCTGATCCGCGTCGCCGCGACCGGCGTCAACGGTCCCGACATAATGCAGCGCAAGGGCCTGTACCCGCCGCCGAAAGGCGCCTCGGACCTGCTCGGCCTGGAAGTCGCCGGCACGGTCGAGGCGCTTGGTGACGGCGTCGACGGCTGGGCCGTCGGTGATCGGATTTGCGGCCTCGCCAACGGCGGTGGCTATGCGGCGTATTGCACCGTCGATGCCAGCCATTGCCTACCCATCCCGGCAGGCCTGAACATGGCCGAAGCGGCATCCCTGCCGGAAACCTACTTTACCATTTGGAGCAACATTTTCATGACCGCCGGGCTCACCGCCGGCGAGGTCTACCTAGTTCACGGCGGCGCCGGCGGTTTAGGCACCACGTCGATCCAATTGGCGAAAGCGTTCGGCGCGACGGTTGTCGCCACCGACAGCCCCGCGACACGTTGTGCCGTCTGCACCGAATTGGGTGCCGACCGGGTCATCGACTACAACGACGAGGATTTTGTTGAGGTTGTTCGCGACGAATTTGGCGGTGCCCAGGTGATCCTCGATATCGTCGGCGGCCCCTACATCGAACGCAACTTGAAGGCTTCGCGTCACGATGCGCGGATCATTCAGCTGGCGTTCGCCCTGGGGTCCAAGGTCGAGGTTAATTTCATGCCAGTGATGCTGAAGCGGCTGACCTACACGGGTTCCACCCTGCGCAGCCGGCCCGACGATTACAAAAGTTTGATCGCGGCGGAATTGCGCGACAAAGTCTGGCCATTATTTGCCGACGGCACCCTCAAACCGGTCGTTAACACCACCCTGCCCCTGGCTGATGCCAGCCAGGCCCACGGCCTAATGGAAAGCGCCGGACACACGGGGAAGATCGTCCTGGTAATCTGACCCGGTCACGGTCAACGCGGTCACAGGAACACCAATGCCACGGAGATGACCAGCAATATGGCGAAGGATATGTTGGCAATCCGCCCGGCGCGCGGGCTTTTCAGTACGACTGAAAATGCCGAACCGAAATAAAGCCACACTGTATTGACGACGATCACCACCATCATCAAAGCCACCACCTTCATGGCGGCATCGGCGAACAAATGGTCCGGCAAAACCGTGGTACTAGAGAACACGGCGCCAATGGCCGCATAGGCCTTGGGATTGGCAATGGCCAGAACGAACCCACTGGCAAAAGACGGTGCGGCAGTTGTCGATGCGTCGGCCTCCACCACCGGCGCCGTGGCGATCCTATAGGCCAGGTACAAAATATAGGCGGCACCCAAAACCGTGATGGCCAGTGCCGCGCCGGGCATCGCGAGGATGATTCCGGTCAGCCCCGTGGCGATCAGAAACAGTACACACGACGTACCGGAACTGATGCCAAGCATATAAGGCATGCCGCACTTTGGGCCATAAGCAGCGCCCGTCGCAGCGACACTCAGCGTCGCCGGGCCGGGACTGCCCATCAGCGGCAAGGCCGTCATCCATAACAATATGATACTGCTGATCATCCGCGTTTCCCAGGAAGGCCTCGTGAAAGCAAAGCCCATTTCAACGTATATTGGAACTCAGGGAAACCATCGCAATCATCTAATTACTCGGCCACCGGGTGATAACGATTGCATCGTTTCTGCCATCGCATCGTGTTTGACCATCGGCCCGGCGGGGCGCTATAAAGAGGCCGAATACCGCAGCCGGCGCCGAATAGGCGCCGGCGGATTTTTTGAAAAGGACGAAGACGATGGCGCATCCGCTGATGCCGAAAGCGACGGCCGTGTGGCTGATCGATAACACGACCCTCACCTTCGAACAGATCGCCGCGTTCTGTGGCCTACATGACCTGGAGGTCCAGGCCCTGGCCGATGGTGAAGTGGCGCCCGGCATGCAGGGCCTCGATCCCGTCGCCCGTGGTGAGTTGACCATGGATGAAATCAACCGTTGTCAGGAGGATGCGACGGGTCAATTGAAGATGGCCAAAGTGACGACGCCAATGCCCAAGGCGCGCTCGAAGGGTGCACGCTACACGCCTGTCTCGAAGCGCGGCGACCGTCCCAACGCCATTGCCTGGCTGTTGAAAAACTATCCGGAACTGAGCGACGCACAGATATCCAAACTGATCGGTACGACCAAGCCGACTATCAACGCCATCCGCGACCGCTCGCACTGGAACACACCGAACATCAAACCTCAGAACCCAGTGGGCCTGGGGTTGTGCGGCGGCGCCGACCTGGAGAAGGTGATCGCAGTCGCTCGGGCGCGTGCCGGCAAAGTGCATGCGCCAGGCGCCGCAACTGCGCCGGACGGCATTCTTTCGAAAGCCGATACCGAGCCGGCGATGCCCGATGCCGCCGCTGAGCCGGCGCTGCCGGAACTCTCCATCCCGGAAACGCCGGAGCCGGAACCGGAAAAAGAAGTCAGCGTTGAATCGGTGTTCGGAGAGGCCCCGACCGCCGCCGATGACGAACCGGACTCCAAGCCGAACCCGGCCTGATCGATCTCTCCGGCTGTCGCGGCTTAACCGGCCGGCGTGAGGTTCACGGGGCGTCCTTCATCGGATTCCTCGTGGTCCTGATAGGCGATGCACTGCTCGCAGGGCGTCCCGGTTACATCCTTCTTCAGGTTGGCGTCGCGGAGCGTCTGGAACGCCACGCTGTGCCAGGCCTCCATGAATGATTTCTCGTTCAAATCACCCATGTTGAACCGCCCGTCGTGGTCGAAACAGCAGGCCGCTAGCTTACCGTCGTAGGTAATATGACCTTCCGTGAAGATCGACCAACACGGCAACGGATCGCGCATGGCGCCGGCGCGGCCGACATTGCCGGCCACCGGCGTCGTGCCGCGCGCGCCGGCGGTCAGGCCCGCTTGGCCGTAGAGCGGCAGCCAATAGTGTTCGTCCACATGGTCTTCAATCTCAGCGACGGCGTCTTTCATCATCTCCAACTGCTCGCCGTCGTATTCGATGGATGAGGCGTAAAGACCGCATCGATGGCCGGTTTCGGCCTCCACGTCGTCGCGCATTTTCTTGGCCGCGCGGATGTTGTCGACGATCTGATGGAAGGCATCGACGCCGGTGATTTCCTTGCATTGTTCCGGGCCGGCGAAATTAAAAGAGAATTTCAGGCTATCCAACCCCGCGGCGAAACAGGCCCGCGTCTTCGCAGGCGTTGCCATGCGGCCGTTGGTGGTCAGGAAGATATAGGGAAAGCCGGCGTCCTTCTTGGCATAGGCGATGGCTTCCGCCAGTTGCAGGTAAAGGAACGATTCACCGAGATAGAACATGCCCAGTTCCTCGACCCCGGCGTCGCGCATTTCGTGGGCGATGCGTTTGAAGAATTCGAAGTCCATGTCCTGTTTTTTGCGCAGCTTGAACGCCGATGCGCAGAAGAAACATTGGAAATCGCAGCGCGCCGTCAGCTCGATCTTGACGCTCGGCGGGGCCGGCGGGGTGATGGCGCGAAAATCCGGCGGAATTCGCGTGATGTTGTCGATGCGCTCGGTGATGGTCATGGGACGGTGGCTCCTGAACGGGGATGGGCACCCCTTTCATGGACGTCGCCACCGGCTCACGCATTGATCTTCATCAAGTCCAGCCCTTAGCCCCCAGACTTAATCCCCAACCTGCAATTTTGCCAGACACGCCACTTCGACACAGGCGCAGAACACCTCCATGGCCTGTTCCACGTCGGCGGCCCCCGGAAAAGTCGGCGCTAGGCGGATATTACGGTCATTCGGATCTTTGCCTTGCGGCCAAGTGGCCCCCGCCGGGGTCAACTTGACGCCGGCCTCGCCGGCCAGACGGATAACCTCGGTGGCGCAGCCGTCCAGCACATCGACGCTGACAAAATAGCCCCCCTTCGGTTTCTTCCACGTGGCGATGCCCTTGCCGCCGAGGTTCTTTTCCAGCGCCGCATCAACGGCGGCAAACTTCGGCGCCAACAGGGCCGCGTGCTTTTCCATATGCGCCAACAGGCCGGCCATGTCGCCGAAGAACCGGACGTGCCGCAACTGGTTGATCTTGTCGTAACCGATAGAGGCGTAGAACAACTTCTTCAGCATATCGGCGACGTTGGTTTCGGATGCCGCCAACACAGCGACGCCGGCGCCGGCGTGCGTGATCTTCGATGTCGATCCGACCATCAGCACCCGATCGGGATTGCCCGCCGCCTTGCAGGCCGTCAGCAGGTTTTTCACCACCGCCGGTCCGTCGCCCAAGTGATGCACGTTGTAGGCGTTGTCCCAAATGACCCGGAAGTCCTTAGCCGCTACGGCCATGGACGCCAGGCGATCAACCACGGCGTCCGCATACACTTCGCCCGACGGATTGGAATACTTGGGCACGCACCAAATGCCCTTAACCGACGCATCGTCGGCGACCAGGGCTTCGACCACGTCCATGTCGGGGCCATCGTCGGTCATCGCCACCGTCACCATCTCAATGCCCAATCGGTCACAAATGGCAAAGTGCCGGTCATAGCCGGGCACCGGGCAGATAAATTTGATCGGTCCCTGATCCTTCCACGGCGCCTCGCCGCCCGGCATGCCATGCAGCATGGCCCCGGCCAGCGCGTCGTACATGAGATTAAGGCTGGAATTGCCGCAGACCACCACCTCGTCGGGTTCGGCGCCCATGTATTCGGCGAAGAAAGCCCGCGCCTCCGGGATACCGGCCAGGTAACCGTAGTTGCGATAGTCATCACCATTGCCGCCATCAGTCTCACCCGGCTTGACGATGGTCAAAATCTCATCGGTCAAATCCAGCTGTTCCGGCGCCGGTTTGCCGCGGGTCATATCGAGGGCCAAATTGCGGCCGCGCAGCCGGTCATAAGTCTCCCGTGCCGCTTCGGCCGGCTGGGCCAGGTCGTCGATGTTCAATTCGGTCAGGTCCATGTCCGCCTCCTCAGTCCGCCACCGGTACGGTGTAATTCAACCCCAGGCGCCCACCATCCACGTAGACGGTCTCACCGGTGATATAGCTGGCATCGTCGGAGGCCAGAAACACGGCGACGGAGGCAATCTCATCGGGCTCACCCATGCGGCCCATGGGGGTGCGCGACATGATCCGATCGCGGGCCGCCTTGTCGGTCATCAGGCTGCGCGCCATTTCCGTGCCGATGGTTCCGGGCCCGATGGCATTGACCCGCACACCCTTCGCAGCCAGGCCCAGGGCCATGGCGACCGTCAGCTGTTTGACGCCGCCTTTGCAGACGGCATAGCTCAGGATCTCCGGGATCGTGATCAAGGCTTGGATCGATGACATATTAATGATCGCACCGCCGCCGTCCTGGCCAACCATCTGCCGCGCCGCCGCCTGATTGGTTAGAAAATAGCCCTTCAGATTGACCCTCAGAACACGGTCGAAATCTTCCTCGCTCAGCTCCAAGGGATCGGCAATGTGCAATATGGCGGCGTTGGCCAAGGCCACGTCCAGCCTCCCGAAAGCCTCGACACCCGCCGCGACCATGGCATCCACTTGGGCCTTATCGCCGGTGTCGCAGCTCAAGGCGATGGCTTCACCGCCGGCATCGCGAATCAGCTGTGCCGTTTCCTCGACGCCTTCGGCGTTAATGTCGGACGCCACCACCTTGGCCCCTTCCCGCGCGAACCGTTCGGCGCAAGCTCGCCCCAATCCCTGCGCCGCACCCGTCACGGCACAAACTTTTCCTTCAAGACGCATTGTCGTTATCCCTCATCCCACTCATTTGGACTTCATTGCTGTCGTTATTTTAACGCCACCCGCCGGATAGGACAGCCCGGTCTCCACGGACCCGGTGAAATGTTTTAGGCAGGACGAAAGGTCGGCCACGTGCAGGCCGCGAACCAGCGCATTCAATCCCGCACTTCGGCGACCCTTTTCATTGGAAATGAATTCCCTCACTATTACCAAAGGAGAGTAGAGTTTTTAGTGGTATCTGATTGGGGGGGACGCAAGGCGGCGGATTGGGTCCGGCGTACGCGTCTTCGGAATGACGGAGAACACAGGGAGAATTTGATGTCGTTCTTCGGCAATCTGTTCATGGGAAGGCTTGGCCTCGCCAAGACTTTTTGGCTATGGGGGATACTGGTACCGGTCCTGGCATCCGCCGTCGTGTACGGCGTTAGTTTCGCCACCATTTCCATCGAATCCGACGCATTTAATCTTTTAGATATTCCCTTTTCCATTATTGTCGCTATTTGGGAGTGTTTGATTGCCAATGCCATTCTCCGCGCTGCGACTTATGAAAGAACACGCGGAGTTTGGGGCTGGATCGCGAGTATCTTTGCGATTTTCTTGGCCATCGGATCTTTATTGAAGATCGCTGCTGCGTTCTTTCTGTCGGCGATTATCACCATGTTGCCGCCGGGGTTTTACGGCGCGGCAAAATGGGCGAATTTTGAGGAAGAAGTCCGCGCTGAAAACGCCGCATTGCCAAAAGACTTGGGCGCCGGACGCATCCTGACGGCCAAAACAGTCAGCGGCACAGCGCGCACGCTGACCTATTCCATTGATGTCGCCACGGCATCAATCAAGGACCCGGCGGCGTATGGGAAACTGAAAAGACCCGGCGAGGTCAAAAAATGCGCCGTGCATATATTCGATTTCATTGCCGGCGCCCGGCTAATCAAATTTGTCCATAAGGCCAAGGACGGCACGACAGCCGAGTTCCAATTGTCTCCCGAAGACTGTGGCGCCCCGCCCGCGCCTGAAACACCCGTCGACAAAAAAACCACGACCGATAAACAGCCCGCGGCCGCAAAACCGACGAAAGCGGCGCCTGCAGAAGTCGCGCCCACCAAGGGTATGCCGGCGACACCCAAACAGGATACACCCACGGTCACGGATAAGGCGGCGACGCCGGTTTCAAAACTGGCCGGCCTTCAAAAGATCATTGCCGCCGGTGGCGCTGACGCGAAAGCGGCCGCGAACACGCTTCGTGGCCTGGCCTTGCGGGGCGACACAGCGGCACAGATTTATCTGGGAGATCTTCATTTGGCAGGAAATGCGGTGATGCATAATCTCTCGCTGGCCGCAATTTGGTATACCGAGGCCGCTGAAGAAGACGACGCCGAGGCGCAATACAAGCTGGCCCTCCTGTACCGCGACGGCACGGGCGTTGTCCGATCCCCCGCATCGGCCCGCGAATGGCTCACACGGGCCGCCGAAGCCGGCCATTCGAAAGCCCGCCAACTGCTTCGCGAATGGGGGATCAAGCCGCCCCCCTTGAAAGCCATAAAACCCATAAAGATACCGAAGAAATCCGACACCCCGGCGGAGGATAAGGCATCCCAATAATGTCACGGCTTATGGCAGCGACAATCGGTGCGTGGTTGGGGTTCGCAACGTTAATTATATCGCCTGTGTCATCCGCCGAAAGGCCTATCGGCGCAGCCGAGGGATGGACGACTGATCCGGCCACCGGTTGCGCCGTCTGGAACGCCGCGCCGAAGGGCGGCCAGTCGGTGGTATTCGAAGGGAATTGCCTCAATGGGCGGGCCGGCGGCAACGGCCGGGCCCGTTGGTACCGGGACGGTAATTTGACCAGCATCTATAAGGGCGGCTTCAAGGCCGGTAGGCCGCATGGCCACGGCATCTACCTGCTGACGGACGGCAGTCAGTACACGGGGGGTTTTCTTGACGGCCGGCGCCATGGCCAAGGTGTGCGGGTCTGGCCAAACGGCAACCGCTTCGAGGGTGAATTCCGAAACGGCAAACGGCATGGCCCGGGCATTATGGATTTCGCTGACGGCCTACGCTACGCCGGACCTTACGCGAACGGCAAACCGCACGGCGCCGGCGGTTGCTATACGCCGGATCGGGGTCAATGGGCGTGCCGTTGGATGCGCGGCAAGTTGGTCGAATGAGCCCCGCGCCCGACGCATGCCTGAAATGCCGAAAATGATCTGGTCCCACCCGGTCACCAGGCGCATAGGACGCGCCAACGACAACGCCGCCGATAATTCCCCTGATCACAATTCCGAGGCCGCCATGCGCGATGAAGAGCATCCCCTGAACGGACCGCACCCGACGGATTGATCCGTCTGACCTGGCGTTTTTGCCGGGATCCGTTTCGATTACGGCGGCGGCAGGCTGTCGCCGCCGGCCTTGGTAAACAAGATGGCGAACCGCTGGCCCTTGTCGGCGCGCGCCATATGGGCCGTGCCGGCGGGCACGTGCACCATTTGACCCTGGGCGACGTCCAGAACCGACCGCGCACCGTCGCGTTCCAAGACCAAAGAGCCCTGCCCGTCGAGGCCCAGGAAAATTTCGTCACGATCCGCGTGGGCATGCAGAATGCCTTCCTGACCGGCCTCGAAACACACCATCTGGGCCATAATCGTCGGACTGTCGATCAGGTCCCTACGGATTCGTTTTTCCGACGAGAAGGCCATTTCTCCGGCCATGTCGATAACAGTAATGTCGTCCAGTGACGGCATGACGGTTCCTCCGAAATTTGACGCGAATTGAGCATAGCCCATCGGGCCGCCGACGGGTATCTTTGCCGTCCAAGATTCAATGACGAGGGAACAGATATGAAAATCGCGGTTATGGCGACGGGCGGGGTTGGCGGCGTGTTTGGGGCAAAGCTGGCCAGCGCCGGCGAGGATGTGACATTCATCGCCCGCGGTGCGCATCTCGACGCGATCCGCAGCAACGGGCTGCGCATCGCCGGCGATGGCGATGATACGGTAGTTGCCAACGCTCAGGCCACCAATGACCCGGCCGAGGTTGGACCCGTCGACGTGGTCATGTTCGCGGTCAAACTGTGGGACACGGAAAGCGCCGCAGCGTTTTGCAAACCCCTGTTGGGCCCCCAGACCGTCGTCATTCCCCTACAGAACGGTGTTGTGGCGACGGAAACGATCAGCGGCGTGCTGGGCGCGGCGCACACGGGACGCGGCCTGTCGCGGGTTTCCGCCTCCATTGAGGCACCTGGCGTCATCCGTCAGGTCGGCAGCTTTGCTTCCCTGGCCTTCGCCGAAGCCGACGGGACGCGCTCACCACGCATGGAAGCCTTTCTGGCGGCCTGCGAACGGGCCGGCGTCGAGGCGGATATTCCGAAAGACATGCTGCGCGCGGTCTGGCAAAAATACATCCTGCTGGTCGCCGTCAGCGGCATGACCACAGCGGCGCGCCTACCCATGCGCGCCCTGATCGAGTCCCCCGAAGGGTTGGCCACTGCCGAAACCAGCATGGCCGAGGTCGCCGCCGTCGGCCGGGCCCGTAATATCGACTTACCAGACGATACGGTCACCAAGCTAATGGGGTTCATTGAGAACATGCCGCCGGCCATGAAGGCCTCGCAGGCCATCGACCTGGAAAACGGCCGCCGCCTGGAAGCGCCTTGGCTGATCGGTGCGGTCTGTGACATGGGCCGGGAGCTGGATGTGGCGACGCCGGTCAACGACGCGCTCTATGCCGTCATCAAGCCCTACAACATGGGCCCCGCCGCCTAAAACCCGATAAGGAGACGAACATGGACGCCAATCTTACGAAAGCCCTGGAAACCCTGAAGGGGGTCTCCACCAACACCCTGACGACGCAGCTGTTGAAGCGCGGCCTGGCCAGTACGTTCATCGGCGGCACACGGCCGCTTAATCCCGCCGCCGGCCGCTTGGTCGGGCCGGCCTATACCTTGCGCCTGCTGCCCATGCGCGAAGACAAGCTGACGCCGGAGAAAGGCCGGGCGCCCGAATACCCGCAGCGCCGCGCCGTTTCTGAATGCCCGGCAGGCCACGTTTTGGTCATCGACGCGCGCGGTGATACGGGAACCGCGGTGCTGGGCGACATCTTGATGTCGGGACTGAAATCGGCCGGCGCGGCGGGCGTCGTCACCGACGGCGCCATGCGAGATACAGAGGCCATGATCGCCCTGGATTTCCCAATTTTCTGCGGCGGCATCGCGGCCAAGAACAGCCACATCAGCCATTTGGCGACGGAATTACAAGTGCCCGTCGCCTGTGGCGACGCAGCGGTGTTTCCGGGCGATATTATTGTCGCCGATGCCGACGGCGGCGTTGTCTTTCCGGTTGAGTTGGCCGAGGAACTGGCCGAACAAGGCGCCGAACAGGAACAGTTGGAAGAATTCCTGCAGCAGCGCGTCGCCGGCGGCGCCCCAGTCACCGGCACCTATCCGCCAAACGATGAAACCCGCGCCGCCTATGAAGCCTGGAAACGCGATCGCTAGTAACGGAGATTACCAATATGGATGCTGCCACCCAGACACCCATCACCCTGGATGACGTGGACGCCGCCGCTGATCGCATCAAAACCCGGGTGCGGCGCACACCATGTTTGCGCAGTCGTTTCATCCGCCAGCCGATCCATCCACAGTTGCTGCTGAAACTGGAATGCCTGCAGGTGACCGGATCGTTCAAGGCGCGTGGCGCCAACAACGCTGTTTTGAGCCTTGACGATGCGGCCCTAAACCGCGGCATCATCACCGCATCAGGCGGCAATCACGGCGTCGCCGTCGCCTATGCTGGCCATATGTCCGAGGCCCGCGCCGTGGTTTACCTGCCGGATCGCGCCGACAAGGCCAAGGCCCGACAACTTCAGGATTGGGGCGCCGAGGTGGTGATCGAAGGCGACGTCTGGGATGACGCCAACACCGCCGCTCTTGAGCGCGCCGAGCGTCACGGCCTGACCTACCTGCACCCCTTTGCCGACACCGCCGTCATTGCCGGCCAAGGCACGGTGGCGCGGGAAATGTTGAAGCAGTCTTCGGAAATCGACGTGATCCTTGTCGGCATCGGCGGCGGCGGCCTGATCTCCGGCGTCGCCACGGCGGCCAAGGCCATCAATCCCAACATCCGGGTCATCGGTGTCGAGCCGGTCGGCGCGCCGACACTGAAGACCAGCTTGGCCGCCGGCACGGTGACGACGCTTGATGAGATCACCACCGAGGCGATCACCCTGGCGCCGAAACAAAGCGCCGCTCTGAACCTTGGCATCATTGAGCGGCTTGTGGACGAGATCGTCTTGGTGGACGACGACGCCATGCGCCGCGCCGCCGGCTGGCTGTTCCAGGAAATGGGTGTCGCCGCCGACTTGTCCGGCGCCGCCGCCCTGGCGGCGTTGCAATCGGGCGCGGTGTCGGTGCCGGACGACCAGACCGTGGCGGCCATTGTGTGTGGGCGCGGCCACGACGGGACGTTTTGAGCCGGCAGGTTTTTTTTGGATCATTCCAAATCATCGGTGTTGCCGGGGCCGGCGCGGGTTTCTAAACTCCGCCGCCTTCGATTTCGCAGACAAGGAACGCCACCATGCTGACCACCCCGGTATTGACCGATGCGCACCTGCAATCCTTCCTCGACGACGGATTTTTGATCGCGCGCGGGCTATTCAACGCCGGTGAAATGGCGCAGATTTCCGCGTGGTCCGACGAGATGCTGACGCGGCCGGAGGAATCGGGGAAGCATTGGGTTTATCATGAGAAAAGCCTGAAGGACGATAACGCCGATCTGGTCAGCCGTATCGAAAACATCTCACCGTTTCATACAGGTTTCGCCGCCCTCATCGAGGCCCTGCGCGCGCCGGTGGGCCAGTTGCTAGGTCAAGAAGCGGTGCTGTTCAAAGAAAAGATCAATTTCAAGATGCCCGGCGGCGACGGCTTCAAACCACATCAGGATTCACAAGCCGGCTGGGATACCTATGCGGATTTCTTCATTAGCGTACTGGTTAGCATCGACGCGGCGACTACGGAAAACGGTTGTCTGGAATTGTGCGCCGGCCACCACCAACGCGGCCTGTTCAAGTCCTGGGCGCCGTTGACTGACGCTGACATGCAGGGAATGCAGTTCAAGCCTGCCCCGACCCAACCCGGCGATGTCGTCTTCTTCGATTGTTACGCACCGCACCAATCGGCGCCCAATATGAGCGACCAGGTCCGGCGCATCTATTACGCCACTTATAACCGCGCCGCCGATGGCGACCACATTGCGCAATACTATGCCGACAAGCATAAGAACTACCCACCCGACATCGACCGCAAGCAAGGCCGCGAATACGTCTACCGGGTATGAGAAATGATTAGTTGGCGACCGCGTCAAATTCCGCAATGCGCGGGATAACCTGAGTTTCGGCCTTCTTCAAATCGGCCGCATAGTCTATCTCGACCCAGGGTACACCGGTAATATCCTCGAACCCGAATGTGCCCGTGGGTGTGTCCAACAACACTGCCGACATGGCGCGTTCGTAGGCGCCTTCGATCTCGCCGCGGGCGATAATTTCGGCCGCCGTGTCGGCGATTTTGGCGGCGACTTCCGGCGACATTTTCATGAAACCCGGCCATTCACCGACCGTGTCGTGGTCCTGGCTGAGTTGCTTGCCGAAATCCACGACACGACCGTTCTTCAGGCACACTTTGACGAAATCGTCTGTCGATTGAAATTGCCGGTCCATAATGAAGCAGCTTTGATGATCCGATCGGACAAGCCGCCGCAACAGATCCGGGTGGTACAGCACATCGGCGTCCATGAAGATGACCGATTGTCCTGAACGAAGAACGCGCTCGCCGCAGGCCAGCGACAGGATCGGTCCCTCACGATAGCGCGGATTGAAAACCGGAGAAACGAACCCCTCGGGCGCAACACGCTGAGTTTCGGCCAGCAGGTCTTCCTGGCGATGCCCGACGACCAACAACAGTTCATTGATACCGCAGGCCCGCAGCGCCTCAATGTGACGGTGCAGCAGGCTTTCACCCTCGAAGGTCAGCAGCGCCTTCGGCAGTTCCTCGTTTTCATCGCCGTAGAGACGCCGCGCCAACCCGGCGGCAAGCATAAGGGCTTTCATGGGTGCTCCAATGTTCGGAAATCGTCCAGCCGTGCGCTCTTTTAGTAACTACCGGCGACGTCGGCAAGCGCCTCAACCCAAATAGCCATGGGCCTGAAACCAATCGATAGCGTCGCTCAAGGCCTGGTCCGCCGGCCTGGGCCGGTAGCCCAGATCGGTTTCCGCCTTGGCGGACGAGAAGAACATGTGCTTGCGTGCCATCTTGACACCATCGACAGTGACGAACGGCTCGTCGCCACCGCTTAGCCGAGTCCAGGCTTCGGCCACATAGGCGATGGGCATGATCAAATCGTGCGGGATTTTCCATTTCGGCCGCGGCCGGCCCATCTTGTCGGCGATCTTCGCCAAAATATCTGCCAAGCTCATATTCTCGCCGCCAAGAATATAGCGTTCGCCGATGGCACCTCTATCAAACGCCAATAAATGTCCTTCGGCGACATCATCAACGTGGGCGATGTTGAGGCCCGTGTCCACATAGGCCGGCATTTTCCCGCCGGCCGCTTCGACAATCATTCTGCCGGTCGGTGTCGGCTTAATATCGCGCGGGCCGATCGGTGTTGATGGATTGACAATCACCACCGGCGCCGCCATCTCGTCGATCAATGCGCGGACTGCTTGTTCAGCGCGGAACTTGGACTGTTTGTAGGGCCCGATCATGTCGCCGTAGGCGACCGGCGTCTCTTCGTCGGCAGAGGTGCCGGGAATATTGCCCAATACAGCGACGCTGCTGGTGTAGACGATTCGCGGCACGCCGGCCTCGGCGGCGGCCCGGACCAAGGCTTGCGAGCCGTCGACGTTGGCCCGGAACATGGCCGCCGGATCGCGCGTCCAAAGACGGTAGTCGGCGGCAACGTGATAAACGCCCGAACATCCTTGAACCGGGGCGCGCAGAGTTTCCGGATCGAGCAGGTCGCCTTCAGCGATTTCAACTGGCAGGTCTTGAATGTTCGTGCGGTCACTGTTGGCCCTGCTGAGCACCCTGACGGCGTCGCCGCGCGCCAACAAGCGGCGCACCACGGCCGATCCGACAAACCCAGTGGCACCCGTAACCAGAAACATCTCTGAACAACCCTAGCTTTTACCGAAAATTTCTTTTAAAAATCAGCGATCTGGGGTTCACCTTTAACGGTTTCGTACCTATTTTCAATAAGAGGGTATGGGCCCAACCGTTAATCATTGTGGAATACGGCCCCGTCCCACGAAAACGAACCGGAGATATTGATGGCCAAGAATTTAAAGGTTTTGCTGGCCAGCCCACGTGGCTTCTGCGCCGGCGTTGAGCGCGCCATTGAAATTGTCGAACGCGCCCTCGATCTTTACGGCCCGCCGGTCTACGTGCGCCATGAAATCGTCCACAATAAGCACGTGGTCGATTCGCTTCGCGAAAAAGGCGCGATCTTCGTTAAGGAAGTTGACGATATCCCCGAAGGCGCCCACGCGATCTTCAGTGCGCATGGCGTCTCCGCCGCTGTCGTCGCTGCCGCCAGTGACCGCAATCTGGAAATTATTGACGCCACATGTCCGCTGGTTTCAAAGGTCCACAAGGAAGGCCAAAACCATGTCGGCCAAGGCCGCCAGGTCATTCTTATCGGTCATGCCGGGCACCCGGAAGTGGAAGGCACGCAGGGGCAAATTCCCGGCGGCGTATTGCTGGTGACGGATCCCGAGGGCGTACCTGAACTGGAAGTCGATGACCCAACGAAGCTGGCCTATGTGACCCAGACAACCCTCAGTGTGGATGACACGCGCGACGTTATCGCCGCCCTGCGCAAACGCTTTCCAAAGATCACCGGGCCGGATGTTAAGGATATCTGCTACGCCACCCAAAACCGCCAGGATGCGGTGCGCGAATTGGCGCCGCAGGTTGATTTGCTGCTAGTTGTCGGTGCCCACTACAGTTCGAATTCCAATCGCCTTCGCGATCTCGGGTCGGCACTTGGCATTGAAAGCCACTTGATCGCTTCGGCTGATGATTTGAAACCGGATTGGCTGAACGGCATCGATACGGTTGGCATCACCGCCGGCGCTTCGGCCCCCGAAGAACTTGTTCAGGGGGTTATCGAACGGCTTAACGATTTTGGCGAGGTTAGCGTCGACAAGTTATCGGGCGTCGTTGAAAACATTACCTTCAAACTTCCGCGTGAGCTTTTAAACGCGCCGCCGCCGCCGGCGACGGCCTGAACGGAGCGACATTCATGGCCGTACCCCTGATCCAGCAATGGCGCGTCGGTTCGTATATCGTTAAACAGCGCCTTCGGGGCGTTGATAAGTATCCGCTGGTGCTCATGCTCGAGCCCCTGTTCCGGTGCAATCTGGCCTGTCCCGGTTGCGGCAAAATCGACTATGAGGATTCGATCCTCAACAAACGGCTGTCCGTTGATGAATGCCTGGCCGCCGTTGATGAATGCGGCGCCCCCGTGGTCTCGATACCGGGCGGTGAGCCGTTGATCCACAAGGATATCCAAGCCATCGTCGAAGGCATCATCGCGCGCAAGAAATTCGTCTATTTGTGCACAAACGGTCTGCTTTTGGAAAAACGGCTGGACCGCTTCACGCCGTCACCTTACCTGACTTTTTCGGTACACTTGGACGGACTGAAAGAACACCATGACCGCGCCGTCGACCAGGAAGGCACCTTCGATATCGCCGTCAGCGCCATCCGCAAAGCCAAAGCCATGGGCTTTCGGGTCAACGTTGCCTGCACCCTGTTCGATCAGATGAATGCCGAAGAAGCGGCCGCATTCTTTGACTTCTGCACCAACGACCTGCAGGTCGAGGGCGTCACCATTTCGCCCGGTTACGCCTATGAGCGGGCGCCCGATCAGGAACATTTCCTGAGCCGCCGCAAGACCAAGCAGTTGTTCCGCGATATCTTTGCCAACCCGGCGGCGAAATCCTGGCGGTTCAGCCAGTCCACCTTGTTCCTTGATTTCCTGGCCGGCAATCAGAGCTACAAATGCACACCCTGGGGCAATCCGGCGCGCAATGTGTTTGGCTGGCAGCGGCCTTGCTACTTATTGGGTGAGGGTTATGTGAACAGCTTCCGTGAGTTGATGGATGATACCGAATGGGACCTTTACGGCACCGGTAACTATGAAAAATGCGCTGACTGCATGGTGCATTGCGGCTATGAGGCGACAGCGGTGGCCGATACGGTCGCCCATCCCCTGAAGGCGCTTGGCGTCTTCATGCGAGGCGTCCAGACCGGCGGCGACATGGCGCCTGAAATCCCCCTCGACAAACAACGTCCAGCGGATTTCGTTTTCGAAGGCTTGGTCAAAACGATGACCCAGAAACGCGAAGAGGAAGAGGCTTTAAAGGCCCTCGGTCAGTCCCAGTCCGGGACCCAATCGGAGAGCAACGCGGCGTAAGCCATCAAACGCCTTGCCGGAATCGCCGGCCAGTCCGATCACATTTCCCCAAGACCAAGGCCGCCGGGCGGCCTGCCAGATCAGCGCGCCCGTGCGCACGCCACCGTCCGGCGTCAGACAGCCGAGCACCCATGTCGGCACGACACGGTCGTGTGGATCCGAGATCGCCCTGACGACCACGAACGGCACATTGTATGCGCCGGCGACGCGGGCCACCGCATGACTTTCCATATCGCAGGCAATGGCCGAGGTGTCGCTGTGAAGTTGGCGCTTTGCCTCGGGGCTCGGCACCATATGGTCCGATCCGGCCAACGGCGCTTCCACAACCGGATGCGTATCGCCGATCCGCTGGCGTATTTCGGCCCGCCACGCCGCCGTCGTTTCATGGCGCGCATCACCATCGGCAACCGATGTTGCCAAAACCACCATGCCGGCTGGCGCCGCTTGGGATAGCCCTCCGGCAACACCGAAACTCATCAGGGCCCGGGCACCATTTTCAATCAACGCCCGCGCACCGGCCTCGGCCCGCGCCGGACCGACGCCGGCAAAGGTCTGAAAATGTCGTTCATCATCGGGGATATCCGGTAGACACCGGGTCTCACGGGGTAGGCCGCTGACCACGCCGGCCTGCACGGCTCAAATACCGAAGATCGGATATTTCGTGTTGCGCTTCTGCAGTCCGCGATAACGTGCCAGTGTCCACAGCGGGAAGAAGGCGCTATAGCCGTGGTAGCGTAGATAGAAGACGCGCGGGAAACCAACGGCGTTAAAATATTCCTCTTCCCACTTGCCGCCTTCACGCGGCGCCTTCAGCAGGAATTCGATACCGCCCTTGACGGCCACACTGTTAATCTCGCCGGCCGCCATCAGCGCCAAGACGGCCCAGGACGTTTGTGAAGGCGTTGAGGTTTTCACTTCGTCACGGCGATGCTGCCAATAGCTGGCACAGTCCTCGCCCCAGCCGCCGTCGGCCTGTTGGCGGCCCTTTAGCCAATCAACCGCCTTCAGGATATAAGGTGCGCGCATGTCCTCGCCGGTGGCGTTCAAGGCACACAGGACGGACCACGTGCCGTAGACGTAATTATTGCCCCAGCGGCCGAACCACGAGCCGTCTTCCTCCTGCTCGCGGCGCAAATAGTCGATGGCCCGTTGAACGACCGGATATTCGCGGCCATACCCGGCCTGCGCCAACATGCCAAGACAACGCGCACTGACATCCGCCGTCGGCGGATCCAACAAGGCACCGTGATCGGCAAAAGGAATATGCTGCAACGCGTCATGATCGTTATCGACATCGAAGGCACCCCAACCGCCGTTCGAACTCTGCATGCCGATCACCCATTCGATGCCGCGGTCGATGGCCTCGCGGTATTTTTGCGGGTCGGCACGGTGCAGAGCCATGACGACTAGCGCCGTGTCGTCCACATCGGGATAATAGTCGTTCCAATACTGGAAGGCCCAACCACCGGGGCGAACATTCGGCGCCTTCTCAATCCAATCGCCGTCAACGTCCAATATCTGTCGATCGACAAGCCATTCTGAGGCCGTATCCAGACACGTATCCCCGGTTTTTAAACCGGCCTCCATCATGGCGTGAGCCGCCAATCCGGTGTCCCAAACCGGCGACAGGCAGGGCTGGCAATAGCCCCAGTCATCGCGCAGCACCAACAGTTTTTCAATGGATTGGCGGGCCGTCACGTAATCTTCATGGTCGTGGCTGTAGCCCAATGCATGATAGGCCATGACCGTGTTTGCCATGGCCGGGAAAATGGCGCCCAGACCGTCCTCACCATTGAGGCGTTCTTTCATGAATTTCAGGGCTTTTTGGATTGCCAGTTTAGTCAACGCCGTCGGAATGAACCTCTCGAAGGGACGAAGCAGCTGGTCGATCCCCATGAACACCTTACCGAGCCAGTGCCCCGTCGGGTTGACCATATAGGCCGTTTCCTGATCGGCCGGTGTCAGAAACAACTCACGAATATGGGCGCCGCGCGGGTTTACTGCAGTAGGTTTCAGGGCCGCCAGAATAAACAGCGGCACCATAACCGTACGCGACCAATAGGAAACCTTATCAATATGAAACAGCGCCCACTTCGGCAACAGCAACGCCTCAACCCGGATCACTGGCACGGCGCGCCATGGCAGTTGGCCAAACAACGCTAGGGCCATTCGGGTAAATACATTGGCTTTGGCGGCGCCGCCCTCGGCCAAAATGGCCTTGCGGGCCCGCACCATATGCGGCTCATCAGGATCATCGCCGGCCATTTTCAGGGCGTAATAGGCCTTCACCGAGGCACTCATGTTGAAGTCGCCATCGTGATATAACGGCCAACCGCCGTGGGCTTCCTGAACGCCGCGCAGGTAATTGGCCAACTTTGCCTCGGTCTCGTCATCAACATGACCCAGGAAATGATTGAGGAAAATATACTCGGCAGGAATAGTCGCGTCAGCCTCAAGCTCAAAGGCCCAATGGCCATCTGCCGACTGTGCGTCGGCCAGCCACGTCCGTGCTTCTTCAATTACTCCGTCGATCTCACGGTCGTCAGAAGCCTGCGCTTCTTCGAACGGAGTCGCCCTGCGGTCCCGCATTTCCATCGTAGCGTCGCTCTTCCCGGCACAATTGCGATCTTTTAAGCTGCCGCAACCGGTCTTTCTAAATTCTTAATACCGTATAGATTTTTGTCAAAAAACCGCCACGATATCAAGTGTTTCCGAGAAGAAATCCTAAAAATCAAGAACTGACAGTACGGCAAGGTTGCCTGATCGGATGGTGCCCTCGATGGTCGCGGGTAATCCGGTATCGGTCCAGTCTCCGGCCAGAAATAGATTGCGCCAAGACGTCTGGCAAGGTGGCCGGCGGCGCATCTGGGCCGGGGTTTGCAAGAACGTCGCGCGCTTTTCCTTGAGAATCCGATACGGGCCAAGCGGTAAATCGCCCAATCCGTAAGCGCGGACAATATCCGTCCACATGGCCGCGGCAATGTCTTCGGAGCTCAAATCGGTGCATGATTCCGCGGCGCTGATGGTGACCGAAACCATGTCGCCGCGCCGGAACAGCCATTCCGCGGTACCGTTGATCAATCCTAAAAAAGCCTCGCCATCGGGCACTTTCGGCAACACGAAATGGCCGTTGACGATGCTGGAGAACGCATCCGGCGCCTGGATGTCGTCAAAAAGGTCGGCCGCAATATGCGCGGGCAGACACGAAACCACCGCGCCGTCTGTGGTCGTGACTTCTGAGCCGTCACTGAACTTCAAGCCGACCACCGTGTCTTCGGAGCGGATGATTTCCCGGACCCGGGTATTGAACCGGACCTGGCCGCCCCGTGACTTGATGAATTCAAGCGCCGGCGCGACCAGCGATTCGCCAAGACCGTCGGGGAAAAACACCGGCCGGCAGGCGGCTTCGCCGCAAGCCAGGGTTTCATGCACGACCCTTGCCATGGGGCCGGCGGCGGCTTCGGCCGGGTCCGTATTGGTCACCGCGACGATAACCGGCGCCCAGAACCGGTCCCACAGGGCGCCGGATACGGGCAGCACCTGGCGGATGGCTTGATCATCAGCGGCCCGAACCAGGCGCAAGGTGCGCAGATAATCACCCAACGAGGCACCCGGTACCCGGCGCGCGGCTGACAGCCATGACCACGGCAAGCGCCCTTTGTCGGGCGCCACGGTCCATCTTTCGCCGCTGTTTAAGTCATAAAACGGAAAAGCCGCGGGCGCGGCGATCTTGACTGTCTGCCGCGACCCGATGGTTTCCAAATACCCTATCACTGCGCGGTTGCCGCTGAGCACCAAATGATTGCCGTTGTCGATAGTCCGGCCCAGCACATCATCATGATAAGACCGGCAGCGCCCACCGGCGTGTCCGGCGGCTTCGTAGACAATTACCGATCTGCCAGCCGCTGTTAGGCCCACCGCCGCCGACAAACCAGCTAGCCCAGCGCCCAAGATATGCACCGGCGCGTTCACAACATGCCGTACCGAACCAGCAACCACAGCTTCGCCGTAGCCGACAATCGCACCCGATGGCGCGGCGCCGCCCAACCGGTGTGGGTCAGTTTTTCAAGGATGCGCCCGTAGACCTCAAGCATCATCACGGCGGGCCGCACCGCATCACGATCACAGGCCTTGATCAATTCGCGAGCTTCACCAAACCGGCGCCGGGCGACATCGGCCAAAAGCTCACAGACCAAGTACAATTGCGGTTGGCGCATGACATCTTTTAGATCTTCCGTCCGCTCAATGCCGTGCGCATGCAGCACGTCTGCCGGCAGATAGAGCCGGTCGCGGCCCGCGTCCTCGTCCACATCACGCAGAATATTGGTCAATTGCAACGCCTGGCCCTGAGCAAACGCCAGTTTGTCGCCCAGGTCAGGGGCCAAGCCAAAGACCCGCGTCGACAGACGGCCGACGGCGGAAGCGACCCGGTCACAGTAGAGCGTCAGTTCGTCCATGTCGGCGATACGCACTCGATCACCGGCGTCCATCTCCATGCCGGCGATAACGGCGCCGAAGTCCTGCTGACGCAGGCCGAAGGCCTCAACCGCCGGCAACAAGGCGCGGCCTGTCAGGGTTCGCGGATCACCGCCGTAGAGACGTTGGATTTCGGCCCGCCATTGGCCCAGTTTGTAACGCTTTTCCGTCTCGGCGTCGGGGCCGCCGCCGATCTCATCGGCGATATCATCGACCTCACGGCAAAACGCATAAACGGCATACATGGCGGCGCGTTTCTCGGGCGGCAACCGGCGCATGGCCCAGTAAAACGATGTCCCCGAGCGGCGCACTACGTTTTCCGCATGGGCTTCCGGAGTGGGGTCGAGCCCACCTGCTTGGGCTGAACTGGAATTTACTTCGCTCATGGTGCCTATGGATACACGACGGTTTCGGCCACGTCACCTGTTGCCGTAATGGCGGCCCTTCCAGGCACCACCCTGGCCCTGCCAGTGCCGCCACGCCGACGACAGCGTCATCAGCCCATAAAACAAGGCGGCCGCCGGCAGCCACATGCCGCGCCACACCGGCTGTTCGTAAAGCCTCAGCGTCGGCTGGTAAGACATGGTCATCACGGCCCAGGCAATCGCCCCGGTGATCGCGATATCATCGCGGCTCTCTACCAACCCGTAAAACGTCGCCAGCGGCGGCATCAGATAAACGACAAACATACCACCAACCGTGCCGATCAGCGCCAGGATGGAATAGTCCAACTGCACGAACGCCGTGCGCGCGACCATGTCCCAAACCTCATCCAGGGAGTCGTAGGCCCGCAGGCTGCGGGTGTCGGCGCTGAGCCCCAACCAGATCGGCCCCATGCGCTTAATCAGGGCGCCCATGGCGCAGTCGTCAATCAACCGATCCCGGATCGCTTCTACGCCGCCGGCAGCGCTCAGGGTATCGCGCCGGATCAGCATGCAGCCGCCCGCCGCCGCCGCCATCGGGCTGGCCGGGTCATTCACCCACGGGAACGGATAGAGCTTCTGGAAGAAAAACACGAAGGCCGGAATCAGCAGCTTCTCCCAGAAACTGGAACACCGCAGTTTGACCATCAGCGAAACCAGATGCAGCGCTTCAGTCTCAGCCTTGTAAACCAGTTCCCGGATATTGTTGGGGGCATGGTCAATATCCGCATCGGTCATCAACACATAACTGGCATCCGGCGCATAGACGTGGGCCGCACTCAGGCCTTGATGGACGGCCCATAGCTTACCGGTCCAGCCGGCTGGCAAGGGCGTCCCCAATACGACGCGCAGCCCCGGCCAATCGCTGGCGGCGGCGGCGGTACCGTCATCGCTGGCGTCATCGACAACGATCACGTCGATCCGCCCCGAATAGCTCTGGTTCATCAACGACGCCACTGTCCGGCCGATGGTCGGTGCCTCATTGCGGGCCGGAATAACGACAACCACGTCCGGCCACACGTCCAGATAACCGGCCGCCGCCAACCGCTGGTCGGCCCGCCAGAACCCGCCGCGGAAAAATTCCAGAATGATCCAGGCGGCCAAGGACAGGCCGGCCAACAACAGCATGGCGTCGGCATTCACTTGGGATCGGCTTTCGTCAAACCGGCCGGCGCATGGGCCGCGCCCCCAAGGCCACCGGCATCGCGCCTTTCAGACATTGCCACAGATACCCCGCCTTGCTCAGTTCGACCCGCGACGCCAGGGGATCATCCGTGCGCAACCGGCGGATCAGGCGCTCGGCGATATTTAATATGGCCGCCGATTCCATGGCCAGGCGGCGGTTGCGCAGGCCCGCCGGCAAGCGCCAGGCTTCGGACATCAATTCTTCCGTGGCGTCCAAGGCGCGATCCAGAACCCGGCGCACCGCCGTCGAAGCGCGATCACCTTCCAATTCGTCAATCGTCATACCGTCGGCCGCCATCCAATCGCCCGGCAGATAAACCCGGTCCAGGCTCAGATAGTCGTCCTTACAGTCCTGCAGATGATTGATCACCTGCAAGGCATTGCAGAGCGCATCAGACGGCCCGTAGCCGTCCGCAGAACCGCCGTGCAAATCCAAGAGGTAGCGCCCGACCGGTGCCGCCGAGCGGATGCAATAGCCCATCAGATCATCCCAATCGTCGTAGCGGCCCTTCACCGCATCCTGCTTAAACGCATCGATTAGGTCCAAACAATGGCGGGCCGGTACGGCCGTTTCGGAAAGGCTTGCGTGCATACGATGGCCGGTTTCATAGGCCGGGTCCGTTGCCGCGCCGCTGCGCACGGCGGCGGCAAAACCGTCCAACCGGGCAATCTTTTCGTCGGGGGGTGTGTTCGGATTGTCGGCAATATCGTCGATGGCCCTGGCGAACCGGTAGAAAACAGCAATATGCGGCCGCAGCGCCGCCGGCAGAAGCCACGACCCGACCGGAAAGTTCTCATAGGCCGCGTCTTTCCCTGACGGCGTTTCAACAGGCAAGCCGTTGGCGGTGTTCATGTTTGTCGACAATCCCGCGGCGGCGCCGGTTCAGGAATTCGCATCCAGGCGCTTTTTCAATTCATCCAAAAGGGCCTGAACGCGCCCACCGTTCTGGCGGATGACCGAGGCGAATTCCCTTTGCTGGGTCAGCCCCATACTCAACCCTTCGACCATCAGATCGACGATCTTGAACGTCTCGTCTTTCTGACGCATCCGCCAGATCACCGCCACCGGCTTCAATCCCTCGGGCCGGGTGATCACGGAATGCACAAGATAGTCGTTCTTGCCGCGAATTTCGGATTTTCCGATATCTAACGATTCGCCCGAATACTTGGCAAACCTGTCAGCGTAGATGACAACCATCAGGTCTTCGAAAAGTTTCAAAAACTCAGCCCGTTCTTCTGCGCTGGCGCGCCGCCAATAGCGGCCGAGGACCCATTTAGCAATTCCCTTGAAGGCAAAATTTTCCAGCATCAGGGCTCGAAACCGCTTGCGCCGTTCGGTCTTATCGATGCCGTCCTCGGTCAGGGTTTTCACGGTTTTTTCAGCCAAGCCGGAAACGAAGGTTCGCGCCTCGTCAACGGAATCTCCGGCAATGACCGACGGCGCCGCAAAGCCTACAGCGATCGCCACGAAGAAGGCCGGCAACAGGCGCCGGGCGGGTCTTTGAAGGTAAACCATCGGCAATATGTTTCCTCCCTGCTGTAATAGACTGCCGACCGGGACGCAGAAATCAACGATAAAATGAAATCGCGGTTCCGCCCTCACCAGTTTGCTATGGCAGACTTTGCGCCGCAATTGCCATGTTGCGCAGCTTCGCCATGGCCAAATCGCGTCCCAACAGGCCCAATCCGCAGTCCGGCGCGGCGATCAGCCGGGCCGCGTCGATGTGGTTGAGCGCCCGGGCCAGCCGGTCGGCGAGTTCCTCAACCGTCTCGACCCGGCTTTTGGCGACGGCAACGACACCGAATATAACGGTCGTGCGGGTAAATTTCTCCAGCAAGCTCAGATCATTGGGCCGATGCGCATCTTCGACGGAAACAGCCTGGATGGACGAGCGGTCAATGGCTTCCGCCAGATCAAAATAACTGTTCTTCGGAGCTTTCGGATAGTTGGGATTATCCAGCCGGTCCGGATACCCGCAGCACATATGCACGGTCCGCGTCACCGTCTCGGTAATACCATGAAAACAGCGTTCCAGGTTATCGAACCCATAGTCCAGGGCCGCATCAACCTGGCGCGCGAATAACGGTTCATCAATCTGGATATGCCGGCAGCCGGCGGCCGCCAGCCGTTTGACCTCGACATTGATGGCGTCTCCCAGATCGGCGCCGGCCGTCCTTGGATCGCCATAAAAGACATCGGCGACACTGTCGAAAATCGTCATCGGTCCCGGCAAAGTCACTTTAACCGGCCGGTCGGTCAAATTTTGAGCGGCACGCCAATCGTCGGGTAAAAATGCCTCGCCTGCGCTAACGGCAGTGCGAATCGTCGGTAGCCAGGCTTTGTAATTGCCGCCACGCACATCTTTTTCGGTCAGATTGTCGAAATCAAATCCGCCCAGCCGTCGGCAATGATAATAAATATAATTCTCGCGTCGCACTTCGCCATCAGTGACGATATCGACGCCGGCCGCCACCTGATCGTCAATGACTTGGCGGGCCGCCTCGACAAACTGCGCCTCGGCGGTGGCGCCCATTTCCTCGATAGCCGCCGCGTAACGAGCCGTCGGATGGGCCGTGTCCGGACCGCCGTCGGCCTGGAACCAATCAAAGACCGGCAGGCAATCCGGTTTTGGAAAGGCGCCGATGCAGGTTGTTTTCAGCGGCATGAGCGGACGCTCCCAGGGGAAATTATTGAGCCGCCAGTGTTCCGCCGCCGCCTTACCGCGTCAACCGCGAAGATCGGCGGATATCTTTTCGGCGGCGCGGCGCAAGAGGGGCACCTGGCTACGCGCGGCGTCGAGGTCCATGCGGATCAACGGCGCGTGGACGGCCAACATGGCGGCCAACCGACCGCGCCCATCGGTGATCGGCACGGCGGCGGCAACCATGCCGGTGACGAACTCTTCATCGTCCATACTGACACGGTTTCGCCGAATCACCTCAATTTCGTCAACCAGCCTTGCCCTATCGGTGATTGATTTCGGCGTGTGCGCCTGAAGATCCAGACTGTCAATCAGCTTGCGTCGCCGCGCCGCCGGCAGGGAACTTAAATAGAGTTTGCCGCTGGCCGTACAATGCAGGGGAACGCGGCTACCCACGGGCAACTGTGTCCGCAGCGGCCATTCCGTCTCAACCCGGTCGACGTAGAGGATTTCACTGCCCTGTGGAACGGTCAGGTTGCAGGTCTCGCCGATCTCGCGGGAGATATCCATAAGAACCCGATGACGATACGCATCAACCCCGCCGAGCGCCATGACGCCCAGGGCCAGTTCGCGGGCCCGATGGCCGAGGCCCAATCCCTTGCCGCCAATTTCCGGTTCAAGAAATCCCTCATTTTCCAAAAGCGCGCAAAGCCGATGAACGGTGGCTTTTGGGAGTTGCGTCGCTTTCATGATCTCGGTGATGGTCATCGGCCGATCCGCCGAAACCATGGCCTCCAACACCTGCAGTGACCGGATCGACCGTGAGCCTTTTTCCGTCTCTGTCTCAGCCATCAATCGGGCCTTCCCATCTGCACTGATGAAGGAATTTTGCACAGAGCCGGCGCTGACGCCAGCCCGTGAACGGCGCTATTCGTTCAAATTGAGACTAATTCTGCAAATCATATGTCGTCTTATTGGTCATCAAAGGACAATATTAATTATCATTATAGGTACAAATAAATATCAATATTGAAATTATCTCATATTCCGTGTACTAATTTTTGACTTCCGCAGATTGGAACTCAAGGTCAACCACGTACGGAACCGCCGAAATGACCGACACAATGCAACACTACGATTACATCATTGCCGGGGCCGGCTCGGCCGGTTGCGTCCTCGCCAATCGAATATCCGTGGACCCGTCAAAACGGGTCTTGCTGCTGGAAGCCGGCGGCAAGGATTGGTATCCCTGGATACATGTTCCCGTCGGCTACTTCAAAACCCTTCACAATCCGCTGACCGACTGGTGCTACAAGACAGAACCGGACCCCGGCCTCAATGGCCGGGCCATAGACTGGCCGCGCGGCAAAACGCTGGGCGGGTCCAGTTCCATCAATGGTCTTTTGTATATTCGCGGACAGCGCCAGGACTACGATCATTGGCGCCAATTGGGTAATGCCGGCTGGTCCTTTGACGACGTGCTGCCTTATTTCATGCGTTCCGAAGACCAGCAGAACGGCGCCGACGGATTTCACGGCACCGGCGGCGGGTTGTCGGTTCAGAACATGCGGGCAAAACGCCAAGTTTGCGAAGACCTGATTTCAGCCGCCGAAGAATTGGGCCTGCCCCGGAACAAAGACTTCAACGGCAAAAACCAGGAAGGCGCCGGATATTTCCAACAAACGGCCCGCAACGGCCGGCGTTGTTCCACGGCGGTCGCCTTCCTCAACCCGGTGAAACATCGGGCCAATCTGGAAATTGTCACCCATGCCCTGGTCGAGCGCGTGCTGGTCGACGGGACCAAGACCCGCGGCATTGAAATTTCGATTAAGGGGACGCCCCGAAAATTCGCCTTAAGGCCCGGCGGCGAGGTGATTCTTGCCGGCGGCGCCATTGGCTCACCGCAAATCCTGCAGCTTTCCGGCATCGGGCCGGGTGCCCTGCTTCAGGGGCACGGCATCACGGTCGTCAAAGACCTGGCCGGCGTTGGCCGGAACCTTCAGGACCACCTGCAAATTCGCAGCGTCTATGAGGTCAACGTGCCGACCCTCAACGAAGAGATCAACAACGTCTTCCGGCGCATGAAGATCGGCCTGCAATATGCGCTGACCCGCGGCGGCCCCATGAGCATGGGCGCTTCACAGGTGTGTATCTTCGCCCGGTCACGGCCCGATCTGGAGACCCCTGATATCCAATACCACTTCCAGCCCCTCAGCGCCGATAAGCCGGGCATTGAGATGCATCCGTTTCCGGGCATCACCCTTTCCGTCTGCCAATTGCGGCCGGAAAGCCGCGGCCGTATCGAGATCACGTCAGCCGACCCAACCGCCCATCCGGCCATTCATGCCAATTATTTGTCGACGCCGACGGACCAGCAAACGGCTGTTGATTCGCTGAAATTCACCCGCCGTTTGGTTGAAACATCGGCGCTCAAACCGAACATCGTCCGCGAACATCTTCCGGGCCCCAACGTCCAAACCGATGCGCAACTGCTGGACAGTGCGCGCAATATTGCTCAGACCATCTACCACCCGACCAGCACCTGCCGCATGGGGTCGGATGATATGGCGGTTGTCGATGAGCGCCTGCGGGTCCATGGCATCAGCGGTCTCCGCATCGTCGATGCCTCGGTCATGCCGGCCATTGTCTCCGGCAACACCAATGCGCCGACGATTATGATCGCCGAAAAGGCCTCGGACATGATTGCCGAAGATTCTAAATCCGCATCCGACGCCGCCTGAGGCTGTTCAGCGGGCCCTCCATTGGTTAAAATCCTGATACACAGGATCGTCAGGGAGACCGCCATGTCGCCGATGCCGCCGCCGCCGCGTATCGATTTGTATTCCGATACGAAATCCAAACCGACGCCGGAAATGCGCCAAGCGATCGCTAATGCGGAGGTTGGCGACGAACAGCGCGACGAAGATCCCACCGTACGCAAGTTGCAGGAAATGACAGCCGAATTGCTGGGTAAGGAGGCGGCACTGTTCCTGCCATCGGGGACCATGGGCAACGCCATCGCCTATCGGGTCTGGGCCGAACCCGGCCAGGAAGTGATTTTGGACAAAACCTGCCACACCTTGCATTCGGAGGCCGGCGGCCCGGCCGCCTTGGCCGGCGTGATGACCCGTATCCTGGACGGCGACAATGGCATCTTCACCGGTGACATGGTGCACGCCGCGGTGCGTCCGCTTGGCCGCCATAATGTGCCGCAATCGGCCCTGGTCTCCATTGAACAGACGGCGAATGCCGGCGGTGGCGCCATCTGGCCGCTGGCAACCATTGAGGAAGTTGCCGAAGCGGCGCGTGCGCACAATCTGATCGTTCACATGGACGGCGCGCGGCTGCTCAATGCCGTGGTCGCGACGAACGTCTCAGCCGCCGCATATGCCGCGCCCTGCGACAGTCTGTGGATCGACCTCTCCAAAGGCCTCGGTTGTCCGGTCGGCGCCGTGCTGGCCGGCAGCGCCGACTTCATCAACCAGTCGCGGCGGTTCAAGCACCAGTTCGGCGGCGCCATGCGTCAGGCCGGGATCATCGCGGCTGCCGGGGTTTATGCCCTGGAGCACAACATCGAACGCATGGCCGTCGATCACGCCAACGCCCGCAAGCTAGCCGAGGGCATCGAAAACCTCGATGGTCTCAGTTTGGAATTCGGTCTGCCGCAAACCAACATGGTTTATTTTCGCGTCGCCGAAGAACGCATGACCGCCCAGGACCTGCACGAACGGCTGTGGGCCGACCACGGCATCCGCATCGGGGTTTCCGGCGCCCAGCGCTTCCGGGCGGTGACGCACATTGATGTCAGCACCGACGATATCGACGCGGCCCTGTCAGGATTGAGCGCCGTTTTGGCGGCCTAACGGACGCCTACTTGGTGAATTCCTCGCCAAAGCGATTGGCGTCGTGGAACATGACGCAGCGATAGCGCGGGTCTAGCTTTAAACCGCTGGCCTCGATCATGCCGCGTGAGGGTTGGTTGTCTAGGCGCGCGTGTTCGTAAACGGCGGCGCAATTCAACTGCGCAAAGGCCTGCTCTATCAGGTAGGCGTTGATCAAGGTGCCCAAACCCTTGCGTCGGTGATCAGGATGCACGGCGACCATACCGGCGAAGATATACCCCGACCACCGCCCATCGGCATGGTGCCGCTGCTGCGCCTGGGCGGTGGCGACAATGGCGTCTGCCGCATCGCTCAAAAGCACCGAGACGGCAGGCACGGCGCGGCCGCGCTGATAATAACCGGGCACCGGGGCAACCCCGGAAACCTCCTGTACGGTTTGGATTTCGGCAATCATCTCGGCCGGTGCATCGGTCTCGAGACACGATAGCTGCCAGCCTTCGGGCAGCTTAAATCCATGCACATAGGCCGCCGACGCGGCTTGTGCGTCGCCGCCGCCGACAAACACGTCCCAAGCCGTGAAGCGGCGTTCCGGTGCTGCAAATCGGGCTCGGAAATCGGCTTCCTTGTCGGCCGGCAGAAACTTCACAATCACCGCACCGGTGGCGTTATAAATACGGTTCACCAAATCATCGCCGAGACGATCCAGTTCGTCGATGCCGATCAGGCGCCCGCCGTGAGTCAGGCCGGGGGTCTCGATGATCTCCCAGGTCCGCGCCCAAACGGCACGTTGCAGGCCAAGCTGCGCCAAGCCGCCACGGAATTCCGGGTCTTCCTTCGGATCAATCATGCCCCACTATAGCCGAAAGCCGGCCGGCGTTCGTGCGTAATGTGCCGCTCAGATGCGGTTGCGGGCAAAGGCGGCGACAGCCGTGGTGGCTTCAATGGCGCGGGCCACGTCTTCGTCATCGGTGAAATAGCCTGGCGAGAACCGCACCAGACCATTGCCTGCAGTCGTGTTCCGGTCTTCATGGACCAGCGGCGCACAATGCAGGCCGGGCCGGACACAGACCTCGTGATCGGCGTCAAGCATGGCGCCGGCCTGATCGGCGGCCAGTCCATCAAAGGAAATCGACAAAGTCGCCACCCGAAGGCCATTGCCGCCAGGCCCGTGTACTTTGACGCCCTTGGTGGTCGCAAAGGCCAGCATCAATTGATCGACGCAGCCGGTTTCCACCGCATGCACCTTCATCAGCGCCTTGCGGCAGGCCTCGGCGTGCGACATATCGGCGCCGTTACCGTTGCGGCCTAACGCGGCGAACCACTTCTGGGCGGCGTTCAAGCCGGCGATACCGGGAATGCATATGGTGCCGGCTTCCAACCGATAGGGATATTCGTCGGGCTGAAACGGTGAGATCGAATCGACGCCCGTCCCGCCAACCCGGGCGGGCCGCATCTCCACGCCGTCGCGGACGATCATGCCGCCGATCCCCATGGGGCCGAACAAGCCCTTGTGGCCGGTGAACGCCAGCACATCGATGTGCCAGGCATCCATGTCGATGCTCAGCACCCCGGCGGTCTGGCAGGTATCGACGATAAACAGCGCATCGGTTTCAGCGACGATGGCGCCAATGGCCGCGATGTCCTGCACTGCGCCCAGAACATTCGACGCGTGATTGACGACAACAACCTTGGTCTCGGGCCGAATCGCGGCGCGGATATCTTCGGGATCGATATAGCCCTGGGTATCGCCGCCGACGCGCGTGACCTGGACGCCGTGATCGTGTTCCAGGTGGTTGGCGGGACGCAGCACGGAATTGTGCTCGAGCCGCGTGATCACCATATGATCGCCGGGCCCGACTAGGCCGAAGATCGCCATGTTCAACGAATCCGTCGCATTTTGGGTGAACACGACGCGGTGCGCATCGCCGGCGAAACCGAAGAAACTGGCTAACAAGCGCCGCGTCTCCGTCACCATGGCTTCCGCCTCGACACCCATCTGGTGGCCGGCGCGGCCCGGGTTGACCCCATGCGCGCGGAAAAACTTATCCATGAACTGATAGACAGGTTCGGGCTTCGGCCAGGTCGTCGCGGCGTTGTCGAAGTAATAGTTCTCTTTCACGGCTGTCCCCTTGTCGGAATCGGTACTGGCACAAATCATAAGGGGGATAAGGCGGAAAGAGATTTCTTAAGTGACCAGTATTCAACAATATATTGGAATAAATTATTGTAAAAATTCAATAAATTAGATGTTTCACCTAGTCAGCACGGTATCGACGATGTGTACCGAGAACGCCCTATGCCCGCATCGTCAATTGCGCGTAGAATTAAACCGGCATTATGGCTTTCCGAACGTGAACGCAAAACCGTCCGTTGATTGAGGAGCGAGAGATGCGCCTGAAACAATTCCCGATAATCGCCGTTGTCCTGGCCGCCGTTGCGGTGTTTCCATTGACCGCCAATGCGGCGCCGCAAATTCTTGGTTTGGTGGCGACAACGGCACCGTTGCCGCTGCAGTGCATCGACGGCATCTGTTCGGTGGAAGTTTCCGGCGTTTGCCTGCAGGAACACCGCCCGGCGCCGGTTCCGGGAACCGCCTACCGGCCGGCAGAGGGATCGGCCCTGACATTGGTCGTGAAAGACCGGCACGGCGCCAGTCGGACATTGGCAGTCGCCGAACAGGTCGCCATCAGATCGGCGCGCGGTTTTAATTCGCTGAAAGTCAGTTTACCGGAAACGGTTATTCGGAATATGGGTGGAGAGATTGTCCAGGCGGCCTTGTCCGTCGCCCCGCTGACCTCCTTGGTGCCGGTGGTGGAGACCGGCGACCCGTCCCCACTCACAGAAACCGAAATACGCGAAACCACCGGACGCTTGCGCGAGATCGCAGAAACCGCCTTCGGCCAAGATCCGGCGAACCTCTCGGCGACGCGCATTCTCAATCAAATGATCAACCAACTGCCGACGGATACCGCCGCCGGCGCCGAACGCATTGCGGCGCTTCGCGAGCGAACAATGGCCCCGGTAGTGGCAGCGGAAAGGCCGCGGGTGGCCGGGTTGGTCAACCGGGCGCTGAGCACCTGCCGGGAAAAGCTGCGGGTTGATCGGACGCCGCACCTGCGCGCCTGCATCGCCAATCAGCACGATATTCTGAATTCGAACACGACCCAATATGTGTGGCGAAGCCTGCGGCCCGGCAGCTGAGCCGGTCGGCGCATCGTCATTGCCGGAAGGCCGCGCCGGTGGGCGTCACCAAAACCCCTCATGCACGGCAATAATATCACCCTCTAATTCCTTATAGGGTCCACGCACAACAACCTCGCGCTGCCCGGCGGCAAAAACATTCTGACAGGGCATATTCATGGTCAGGTTTTCAGGATTGTCGCCGGTTAGTTCGGCCAACCGCATTTCCGTGATGCCGTATACCAGCGCACCAATGCCCGACCAATAGGTGCCGCCGGCACACATACAGCACGGCTCAACCGACGTGACCAAGGTGCAACCCGCCAGAAACGCCGGGTCATATTTGAGCGCGGCCTGACGCGCGACATTCAGTTCGGCGTGGCCAAGGCCCTTGTCAGCGAGAAAGGTGTTACCGCTTTTGATGACAACTTCTCCATCCGGCCCGGCGAGAAGCGCGCCGAAAGGGTGATTTCCCCGGGCCCGTGCATCACGTGAAATCTTGATGGTTTCCTTCAGAAATTCCAGGTCATTCATGTCAGCTCCTTCCCCATGCCGCCGCGATCAGTTTCGACATCTATAGTCGATCACCGGAGCCCGGAAAAAGTTTATGTGCATTTCCTCGATGGGCTTGTGATTATATGTGGCCGCACAAAACATTCGATGAGTGCCCTCAATGCGTATCCATTCCGCTGCCATACGATATTTCGATGCCGTGCGCCGCGCCGGATCAATCCGCGGCGGTGCACGCCAATTGAATGTGGCGTCTTCCGCCGTCAACAGGCAGATACTGAAGCTCGAACAGGAATTCGATGCGCCGCTGTTTGAGCGGCAAAGTACGGGATTGAAACTGACCGAGGCCGGAGAATTATTTGCCCGACACGTGACGACAATTCTTCAAGACGCCGGCCGGTTTGAGGATGAGCTGGCGCTCATCAAAGGCGGCGGCAGAGGGGAAATCGCCGTCGCCGCGGTCGAAGGCTTAACCCACGATTTTCTGCCCACGGTTATCGAACGTATGCTTCGCTCTCATCCGTTCGTAAAATTTAAGGTTCAAACCGTCGGCACTCATTTCATTCCACGTGCCCTGGCGGATGGTGAATCGGATATCGGAATCGCATTTGCGATTTCCGGCACACCGGATATTGAGCAATTGGCCTTTGGCCAGTTCCATATTGGCGCCTTCATGCGGCCGGATCACCCCCTTGCCGAAAGCAAAGAAATCGCCTTGCTGGACGCCTTGGCGTTTCCATGGATTTTGGGCAATGAAAACCTCTCCATTCGGCCATTGCTTGAGCCGACCCTGCGGACACTAGGACAGTCCGCGCCGACGATTATTGAGACGAGTTCCCTTGAGCTGATGAAAAAGCTGACACTGCGGGGCATCGGCATAACCTTTCAATCGGTATTCGGATTCGAGGACGATCTCGCGGCAAAAAAACTGGTCCATATCCCGGTCGCCCACAACGGACCCATATTCCGCGACCTCAGCATTCAAGTCCGCAAGGGCCGCGCCCTTTCCGCCTCAACGCAAGCGTTTATTGATCTTGCGGCCGAGGAATTGACGGTTCGGGAGCAAATGGATCGTTAGATATGATGCCATTTCGGCATCACCATGGACTAATACTTATTCTTTTTAGAACAACTTAATGTTGCTAAGGCTAATTGGCAGCGAAAGTAACTTGGGTCTCCGATACGTCCCCGAAAAAACAGAAAATCATCAATTCAGGGACAGATTCAATATCGACGGCGCACCGCGATTTTGTGTTGATCCACATCACTCAAAAGGAGCAGTCAGATGAAACTCCGAATTATTGCCCTTTCGATCCTTGGTTTGCTTACGATTTTCGGTTCCATCGCTGAGGCAGCATGGCCCAGCAAACCTGTCCGAATTATTGTTTCCTTCCCGCCCGGCGGCTCCAGCGATCTGGTTGCGCGCCTGCTTAGTACACATCTTACCGACAAGTTCGGCGAACAGTTTGTCGTTGAAAACAAGCCCGGCGGTGGCGGCACCGTTGCCGCCATGGCGCTGAAACGGGAAAAAGGTGATGGCCACACTTTCATGCTGTCCAATCTGGCTCCCTATTCAATCGCACCGACCTTGTTCCGGAAACTGCCCTACGATGCGTTGAAGGATTTCACTCATGTGTCCTACATCGGGACGGTCTACCTTGGGCTTTTCGTATCCCCGAAAATGGGCGTGAAGACGCTTGCGGAGTTCATCAAGAAAGCCAAGGCCGAACCGGGCAAGTATGATTTCGGCTCATCCGGTGTCGGTTCGTGGAGCAACGTCATCGGCTTCCAGTTCAATAAAATTTCGAATATCGATGTCGTCAGCATTCCCTACAAAGGATCCCGGCCCATGCGCCAGGACTTTCGCGGCGGTGTTATTCCAATTATGTTCGACGCCTTGCCGCAGAATGTGCCGGCCATCAAGGATGGCTCAGCCATCGCCCTAGCTATCAGCGCACCGGCCCGCACCAAGTCCAATCCGAATCTGGCGACCTTCAAGGAACAAGGTTACGACATCGTCGCCGAGAACTGGTTGGGATTTACGGCGCCCGCCGGTCTTGACCCAGCCATCGCCAGTCGCGTCGACAAGGCCATTGCGGAAATCGTCCAAATGCCGTCAGTCCAGGAGAAGTTCGGTTTCTGGGGTCTTGTTCACAAGCGGAAATCCACGGCGGAATTCCAAGCCTATGTCGCGCAGCAAATTCAGAAATGGGAACCACTCATCATTTCTTCGGGCGCTAAGAAATAACCGCGATCAGCCATAAGAGGATTGCGGCGTGAAGATTTCTGCGTTTTTCGTTGGAGAGCTACACGATAACGGCTTCAATGCCAGTGCCCTGGTTGGCGTTGAAGCCGAGCAGTCCAATGGCCGTCATGAAATCGATGTTATTTCCGGTATTCCTTATGATCAGACGATCATGGCGGCAAGGCTGTCAGATGTCGCGGAGCAATCAGATTTCGTAATTTTCATTGGCGGGCAAGGCGACAACGTCATGCCTAAAATTGCCGGGTCGCACTTGGATAAGCGGTTTGCCGTCATTCAGGGTTCAGTCGACGGTCCCAACCTGTTTAGCTACGAGGTCAAACAGGAGCAATCGGCATTTTTGGCCGGTATCTTCGCAGCACATTTCACCAAGAGCGGTGTCATTGGCCACCTGTCGGGACACAGGGTAAAGCCCGGTCTGAAGGGACAAGCCGCCTATGTGGCCGGTGCGAAATCTGCGAATAAAGACGTTTCAATCCTGACGTCTTTTTGTGGCACGCAAGATGACTGCGACATCACCCGGGCTTGGGCCGGCGCTCAGATATCGGATCGTGCCGACGTTATTTTCACCATGCTGAACGGCGCCCGCGACGGCGCCATCGACGCATGCCGTACCGCCGGCGTACATCAAATCGGCAACGCCATGGACTGGTGTGCCGAGGCGCCAGATGTTTTCGTCGCCTCGGCTATTGCCCGCATCGACACCGCCGTCCGTCTTGCCATCGAAGACGCGTCGACGGCCGTTTCCCATACGGATAAGATTGAAATCGGCTTGAATGACGGTGACGCCGTGTATTTACGTCTCTGCGATGCCATCGGTGATGATCTGCGCACAACCGTCGAAGCCGCAGAAAACGCCTTGAAGGCCGGTGACTATGTCATTCCGGAAACCTATGACGGTCCGGAATATGAACTGGCGAAGACCCTATGACCGCATCAAAGTGGATCAATTGTATCGGTTCCCTATTGCTGCTGGCTTTGGGTCTGCATTTCGTCAACGGCTCACTTGATATGGAACTTGGATCGGCACGCCGCATGGGGCCTGGTTATTTTCCGCTGGTTCTCGGTTCATTGGTGTCGATTTTGGCTGTCATGGCGGCAATAAAATCATTCCTGGACCCGACAAAAATTGAACGTATCGATGTCCGATCATTCGCCGCCGTCAGCGTCGGCGTCGCCGCATTTGCGTTCGTAACACCTAATTTCGGACTGATACCGGCGGCTTTCCTGTCCGTTCTCGCAAGCAGCCTCGCGGATTCGCGGCTAAGTTTTCAACTGAAACTTATTTTGGCGTTCGGCGTCAGTCTTTCCGTCTGGCTGATTTTTATTGTCGCCCTGCAACTACCGTTCACCGCTTTCAGGGTTCCCTGACATGGAAATGCTGAACCTCAGCAATCTCGCCCTCGGTTTCGAAACGGCGTTCTCTCCGCAAAATCTGTTATTCTGTTTTGTCGGTGTGACGCTCGGGACATTTATCGGTGTTTTGCCGGGTATTGGCGCACTCGCAGCCGTAGCCATGCTGCTGCCCGTCTCCTTCCACCTGGAACCGGCAACGGCGCTTGTCATGTTGGCCGGCGTTTATTATGGCGCCGAATATGGCGGTTCCATTGCTTCAATCATTTTGAACATCCCCGGCACGCCGTCCGCTTCGGTGACCTGCTTGGACGGCCATCCCATGGCGCAACAGGGCCGCGCCGGCGTCGCTTTGTTCATGACCGCCATTGCGTCTTTTTGCGGCGGCATCATGGGTGTTGTGGTGATTACATTGCTGTCGCCCGTATTGGCGAACGTCGCATTGTCGTTTGGACCGGCGGAATACTTCTCGGTCATGGTCCTTGGTCTTGTGGCCGCGTCAATCGTCAGTCAGGCCGGCGCGCTGAAGGGAATTTTGATGGTCACGGTCGGCGTCATGCTCAGTACCGTCGGCCTGGACATCAACACGGGCGTGGAGCGGTTTACCGGCGGCATTATCGAACTTCGCGACGGCGTCAGTTTGGTTATCGTGGCCATGGGTCTTTTCGGTATTTCCGAGGTGGTGATCTCAATCCATGGCAATTTGATAAAACGCGAAGAGTACAAGATCAATTTCGCATCCTTCTTTCCGAAACGCAGTGAATGGTTCCGCTCCATCGGGCCGGTTTTGCGCGGCGGCGCCATCGGGTCGTTTTTCGGTGCCCTGCCTGGTACGGGACAAACCGTGGCGTCCTATGTGGGCTACGCCATAGAAAAACGAATATCAAAGAACGGCGGGCAATTTGGAAAAGGCGCCATCGAAGGCGTGATGGCGCCTGAATCGGCCAACAACGCGGCCGCCCAGACGGCCTTCATCCCAACCCTGACGCTTGGTATTCCTGGCAGCACGACAATGGCGCTCATGCTTGGCGCCTTGATGATTCACGGGATCATTCCGGGGCCCAAGCTGATGACCGAGCATGCGGATTTGTTTTGGGGATTGATCGTCAGTTTCCTGATCGGAAATGTTCTACTGCTGATTTTGAATATCCCTTTGATCGGCATCTGGGTACGGCTTCTACGCGTTCCCTACTATTTCATGTACCCGACCATCGTCGTTCTCATTTGTGTCGGCGTGTACAGCATCAACAATAGCCTTTTCGATATTTGGGTGACCCTGGCCTTCGGTGTCATGGGTTACCTGATGCGCATATTTCATTTCGAGCCGGCGCCGCTGCTCATCGGTTTCGTGCTGGGCTCAATGATTGAGGAATTCATGCGGCGGTCATTGCTGCTGTCACGCGGTGACTACATGGTGTTTTTTGAACGCCCCATCAGCGCCGGGTTACTGGCCATTGCAATCCTAATTCTCGCCTGGGCAATGCGCTCGGCGTTCAAGGCCCAGGATGACTGAACCGCTCGGATAGGCAGGTTAACGACTAAGCCCAATACCTATTCCGGTATCTGATCCTTGGCCATCGTGATCATTTCTTTGAAGAAATCCAGGATGCGCGTGATGATTTGTATGTCTTTCTCATCCTGCTGGGAGCGCTGTTCGCGGGCCTTGTATTTCTCCGCCTGCTCGGCCGCCTTGATTTCCGCATAGCTGCGCGGCGGCGGCGTCGCGGCTTCCGATGATTTGGTGCACATCAGGCGCTCGCCGCGCAACGTACACACGGTAATCTCGCCCGATTCCTTATTCAGGCGCCAGACGCGGTTCTCCGTGGCCTTCATGAACTGATATTTTTCGACGGCCATGGCCGGCCGCGCGGCAACACTGAGCACCGCCAGCGTCAGCACAACAATCCCAAAGCCTAATAACCGCGTCATCAAGATGCCTTCCTAATATTTCTGCCTAAATTACAATACCTTAGAGACCGGGGCCTTGAAAAGGTTCGTGATACGGGCGGCCCGCTGAAGTGTCGGCGATCAGGTGCCGCGCCGCACCACTTCTTTCATGAACCGGTCCTTGATGACCACCGGCGGGATTTCGATAGTGTTGACTGGAATATTTCCCGATTCGCACTTACAGACGATGATCGTCATTTGGTTTGACGCCAGCGCCTTTTGCAATTCATCCGCCGTATCGGCGGCCTGACATTCGACCACATTGTCACAACCGCACGCCGTGGCGACTTTCGCCAATGAGGTCTTGCGCCCGGCGTAGGTCGGCTGGTCGCCGGTCGAGCCGTAACTGCCGTTGTCGATGATCAGCAAGATGAAATTGTCGGCGACATTATTGGCGATGGTCGGTAGCGTGCCGAAGTTGGTCAGCACCGAGCCGTCACCGTCAATGGCAACAACTTTCGCCGGCTGCGCCAAGGCCAGGCCCAGGCCAATGGAAGACGCCAGCCCCATGGTGCCGAGCATATAGAAATTGCTGGGCTGGTCATCGAACATGAACAATTCCTGCGACGGCAGGCCGATGTTGCAGATCACCAATTCATCGGTAATCACCGGAACAATCGATTTCAGGACTTCGCTTCTGATCATCTCAGGCCCCTCCAGAACGTCGCGTCCGTCAGGATCGCGGTCGGCTTGTTGCACATGGCGGTGTATTTCAGGATTTCCGGCAACTCGACAACGTCATCCTGCTTATGGAAATGGAAGGTCGGGATTGCCAATTGCTGCAATAGGGGTTTCGTATGCACCGCCATTTCAACCTGGCAGGCCACCGGCTCACCCAGTTCACCGCGGAAGCTGATCAGCATGGGCAGCGGGAATTGATAGAACTGGATCAAGGTCGCCAGCGTGTTGATGGTCACCCCGATGGCGGTGTTCTGCATGATGATGCAGGGCCGCTTGCCGCCCATGAAGGCGCCGGCGCAAAGTCCCATGCCCTCGTCTTCCTTGTTGGCCGGCACGTGATGGACCCGGTCGTCCGTCTCCAAGGCGTCGATGACGCCGGCCAGTTGCTTGCACGGTACCGTGGTGACGAAATCGATTCCGTTTGAAATCAGATCGTCAACGATCTGCTCGCTGATGGTTGATGACATGTCGTCCTCCTTCCTCGTATCAGCCGTCTATCAACGGCTTTAGAATGGTATTGTAAAGCTCGGCCTTGGTTTCAACCCCCAACCCCGGCACTTCTGGCGGCGCGACCAAGCCGTCCTCGATCACCGCATCATCACCAAAGCCGCCGAAGGGCTGAAAAACCAGCGGATAGGTCTCGGTGCCGCCCAGTTGCAGCCCGGCCGCCAAATGCAGGCCCAGTTGCTGGCCGCCGTGCGGGCCGTGGCGCTGTGGCGACCAGCCCATGTCCTCGGCCATCTTGACGATGGCGATAAACTCCGTCGGCCCGTAACACAGCGATGGATCAAATTGCAGCCAGTCGCGGTCGCGCCGCAGCCCGCCGTGACGGATCAGGTTCAACGCATCGATGCGCGAATACAAGTTCTCGCCGGTCGCGATGGGCATGGTGCATACCTTCGCCATTTCGGCGTGAGCTTCATAGTCCAAGGGATCAACCGGCTCTTCGAACCAGGCCAGACCATAGTCCGCCATGGCGCCCGCGTAGGCCGTCGCCCTGTCCAAATCCAAAGCGGCATTGGCATCGACCGCCAGAAACTCGCCGCCGCCTGTAACCTCAAGCGCGGCCTCGATGCGGGCCTTGTCTTCGTCAATGGTGGCGCCGCCGATCTTCATCTTCATGAGCGTATAGCCGGACTCCCGATAGCCCCGCATTTCGGCCTTCAGACCGTCCAGACCCTTGTCGGGATCGTAATAACCGCCGCCCGGATAGACCGGCACCTTGGCATCATGGGCGCCATTGTTGAAGCGCTCGGCGATGACCCGGTAGAGCGGCCGTTCCTCGATCTTCGCCACGGCATCCCAAATGGCCGCATCCAGGGCCCCGACGGCAAAGGCGCGCTCACCGTGGCCGCCCGGTTTCTCATTGGATATCATGCAGGTGCGGGTTTTCACCGGGTCGAAGTTATCGCGCGCAGCGTCCAGCAGGCTGTCGGGGTCAGCCTCCAGCAGTCGCGGAATAAGCCGCTCGCGCAGCACACCACCCTGGGCATAGCGGCCGTTGGAATTAAAGCCGAAACCGACAACGGGCCGGCCGTCGCGAATCACATCCGTGATCACGGCAACGGCACTCATGGTCATCTTCGAAAAATCGATGAAGGCGTTCCGCATGGTCGAGGACGCGGACGCGGAGATTTCACGGATGGCGGTGATGCGCATGGATTTGGTCCCGGTGATCAGATCGCCGCAGTGTGTTTCGATACGTCCGGCGTGATGACAAGGATTTAACGGCCGCGAGCGTTGCTCACAATGTTTAGTTTTCGGATTTAGACGCTGTCCAGCGGTTGGCCGGGTTGACATCGGCGCGAAATAATCCAATTAGAGCGGGTCCCTGTTCAGTGAGCCCGCCGATGACCTTGTCCACCAAAGTAAAGAAATTCGCCGCCATAACATTGGTACTCGTCGCGGCCGGCCTTTCGCTGTTGGCCTGTGCCGCCTCCGACCAGCCGAAGCCGGGCGGGCCGGCGCACCATACGGTGGATGGATTCAGGAACCTCTACATCGAGGACCCGAACAAATCGCTGTTTCATTTTCTAGCCATGAAGCATTTTGGCGACACCGTGTGGGCCGACCACGCGGCGCGCGCCAATGAAGTCCCAATCCGGACCCTGGACCCGAAAATGTTAGCCAGCAAGCCCGACGGCCTGCGCATCAGTTGGCTGGGCCATGCGACGTTTCTGATCCAGTTGGGCGATGTCAATATCCTGACTGATCCAATTTTCAGTGACCGCGCCTCGCCGCTTTCCTTCACCGGACCGCAGCGTTATGTGCGCCACGTTATCGACTATCGCAAACTGCCGAAAATCGACTACGTGGTCATCAGCCACAACCATTACGACCACCTGGATCAGACGGCCATCGACATCCTGGGCAGCGTGCCCATGTATCTGGTGCCGCTAAAACTGAAGGCCTGGTTCACCGACGCCGGCGTCCACCCTGACCGGGTCCGTGAGATGGATTGGTGGGACAAGGCAGAATTTTCGAACGCCCGGTTCCAGGCCCAACCGTCACAACACTGGTCGGCCCGCAGCTTTTTCGATCGCCGCGAGACCTTGTGGGCGACCTGGCGCATGGAACTTGGCGGGCGCAGCGTCTGGTTTGCCGGCGACACCGGCTACAACGACAAGCAGTTCAAGGAGATCGGCGAAGCCACCGGCGGCGTCGATGTGGCCCTGATCCCCATCGGCGGATATCTGCCACGTGATTTCATGCATCTTTATCACATCAATCCCGAAGAAGCCGTGCGCATGCACAAGGATGTCGGCGCCAAGATGAGCATCGGCATGCATTGGGGCACCTTCCCGTTAACCGCCGAAGGTCCCAGCGATCCGGTCATTGAATTGGCAAAGCAGCGCCAACGCCAAGGCCTGGCGCCGGCTGCCTTCGTCAACATCCCCATCGGCGCGACCGTCACCCCGGCACCATAACAAGGCTGTACGGCGGCGGCGCATTCCGTCATCGTCAATCCCATGAGCGACGCCAAATTCGTTGAGGGCTCGACCCTCAAACACATCGCCGTCATGACCTCGACGGCAGGCATCGGCCTGATGGCACTGTTTGTCGTTGATCTGGTCGATCTGTTTTTCCTGAGCCTGCTGGGTGAACAGGAATTGGCCGCCGCGGTCGGTTATGCCGGCACCATCAGCTTTCTGACATCATCAATCTGCATCGGAATGGCCATCGCCATGGCGGCTTTGGTGGCGCGGGCTGTGGGCGCCGGCGCCGGGGATGACGCAAAGCGCTATGTCGCGCACGTGAGCATCGTCACGCTGGCGTTGACCATACCGCTGGCGGCAGGATTCTGGCTGACCGCACCGTACTTGCTGACACTCATTGGTGCCGTCGGCAGGACCCATGAATTGGCGACCTCGTTTCTGCGCATTCTGCTACCCTCCATGCCGGTGCTGGCCCTGGCCATGGCGTCGGGCGGCGTCCTGCGGGCGATTGGCGCGGCAAAGCTGGCCATGTCGGCGACCTTGGCCGGCGGCCTGGCCAACGCCATCATTGATCCAATCTTGATCTTCGGTTTCGATATGGGCATTGCCGGGGCTGCGTGGGCGTCCGTCGTGGCGCGCTGTACGGTGTTCGCGGTTGGCGCCTATGGGGTGTTGAAATCAGACCTCCTGGGCGGCGCCGATTGGTCGGCATTCGGCGGTGACTTGAAACGGATCAGCGCCTTGGCCGGCCCGGCCATCCTCACCAACATCGCGACCCCCATCGGCAATTCCTATGTCACCGCGACCATGGCCGGTTTCGGTGACGACGCCGTGGCGGCGTATTCGATCATCGGTCGGATCATTCCGGTCGCCTTCGGCGTGGTGTTTGCCCTATCGGGCGCCGTCGGCCCGGTCATTGGCCAAAACTTCGGTGCCGGCAAATTGGACAGAGCCCGCCAATCCCTGCTGGATGCGTTGCTCATCGGCACGGCCACCGTGCTGTTCTCGGCGTTGATGATATATGTTTTCCGCGCCGACATCGCTGATGCCTTCAGCACTAGTCCGGGGGCGCGCCTGGTCTGGGAATTTTTCGCAACTTTCGTTGCCGCCCAATGGATTTTTGTCGGCGCCCAGTTTATTGCCCATGCGGCCTTTAACAACCTGGGTAGGCCCTTGTGGTCAACCTGGTCGAACTGGGGCCGGGCAACCTTGGGCACATTTCCGCTGGTTTGGCTGGGCGCCGAAATCATGGGCCCGAACGGCGTGCTGTTGGGACATGCCGCGGGCGGTGTGGTTTTCGGCATCGGGGCCTTCATTGTCGCCTGGCGCATGTGTGAACTTAAACCGGCGCCCGGCATGGCGGCGGAGCCGGTCCGCATGTTCCGGGTGCCGTTGTCCGCGCAAACAGAGTATCGGGGATGGATGGGTATGTACGGGTGCGACGAGGAAGAACGCGCCGGCGATGCCGATAAGGACACCGCCGACGCCGCTTGAGATTTAGTTCATGTTGGTTTTCAGAAACTCGGCAAACGCCGTCCAGGATTGCGTATCGGCAACCTTCCGATAGCGTTTCGAGCCGATCACCGTGAAGGCATGCGGGGCGCCGGAATAGACCTGCATCTCATACATCACACCGGCCTTTTCCAGATCCTTCGACAGGCCCGCCACGTGATCCATGGTGATTGACGTATCGGCGCCGCCGTGGGCAATCAGCAGCGGCGGCGTGTTCTTCGGATAGCTTTGGCCTTCCGGCGTCTTCAGGCCGCCGTGGAACGTGGCGTAGCCTGCAACATTCGACGCCTTGCCTGAGCGCGCCAGTTCCAAAGCCGCGGCGCCGCCGAAGCAATACCCGATGACCACGGCTTTACCCTTGAAAGATTTCCGGCCTTCCGCCAAACCGGCCAGGATCAGATTGCGCATGAGCTCGCGGTTCTTGTAGAGCTTGCCCATCTCGGCTTTCCGCTTGCCGATCTCCTTCGGCCGGTTGCCCTTGCCGTAAAGATCCAGAGCAAAGGCGTCATAGCCCATGGCTGCCAACATATCGGCGCGTTTCTCTTCGTAACCGGTCAGACCGTCCCAGTCGTGAATGACCAGCACCATGCCCTTGGATTTGCCCTTGGCGGCGGCGCTATAACCTTCGTAATCGGCGCCGCCCGAACTGTAGGTGACGTTTTGTCCGGCCATAGCACCGAACGGCAACAATGTCGCCACGGCACCGGCCAGAACGGATTTTGAGATTGCAAACTTAAACATCTTAGTGACCTCCCATTGCGTTAAATTGTAATAATTCTAGCAAACCCGAGGCCCCCGCAACAACTGCATATCCGTGGTTATGACACCAACCGCCCGGCTGCGGATTTGGCGTTGGCGGCCTCCAGGGTCAGGCGGAACAGATCGCGTTGCGCATTCGAGCCGCCGATCCGGTAGGTGTCGTCTTGAACCGCGCTGATGTGGGCGGCGGCCTTGTCAAATTCGCCGCGCCCGAAAGCGATCACGCCCAGGCAAATATCACGGCCGACGGTCTCGATGATCTGACTGTTGGTACACGCCTGACCCTCGATATACGCGTGCTGACTTTCCAAGAACCGGCCCAGTTTCTTCTCACCCCCGGCGGAAATCAGGGTCATGGCCAGATGCGCGTCGGCAAAGGCGAAGGCGTGTTCATCCGTATGATAGACCCACATATCAACCAGATCGTCCCAACGGTCACCGACATCGATGCCGGCCAATTCCAGGCGCCACAGCAACGACGTGCAATCATTGAGCCGCGTCACCATGTCTTTGTCGCAATCGGACACGTGTTGGTCATAGATCCGGATGACCCGGTCCGTCTGGCCGGTCTCAATCAGCGGCAGGCTGAGATGCCACCACAGGTGCCCGCGCAACCATTTGGCATCTTCCCAATTGGGGTTGGTGTCATCAAGCCAGGCAATGCCTTCGTCAAACCGTTCCTCCATCTGCAGGACATGGGCAACGGCGTGAACGCCCCAGACGTCGCGCGGTTCAATGTCAACGGACCGCCGGCCCATCGCTTCGGCCTCACGGTAATCACCGCATTCCTCCAGGCCGAAGGCGCCCATGCCCAGCAGATAGCCGTAATAGGCAACCGTGTCGTTCCAGGCCGGCAGGATGGCCTGTACCGAGTTGCGCATCCGCCCGGACTCGCCGATCAGATAGTAGGCTTCGTGGGCGCACTTGGCGGCCATCATGTCGTGGGGGTATTCGGCCAAAATGGCATCCCAGCGTTCACCGGCCGCGCCCAATTCACCGGAAGCCGCCGTCGCAAACGCATCAATGTGCGCTTGTTCGCGAAGCGTTACGCGCGAGCGCCTGGCCTGTGCCGCGCGCAGTTCAAGATTAACCCTGGGATGCGCCGAACTGACACCGCCGAACAGCCGCAAACATCCGGTCAGGCAATAGCCCATGGCAAAATCGGGATCGACTTCCGCCGTCGCCAACAGGCTGCCAACGGGCTCGCCGGTGAACAGCATATAGGCGTCCATGGCACTGTTGAAGGCGTCCACCGTTTCCGGCAACGCCGCAGTAAAATCCAAGCCAAGTTTATCCGTCGCCATGCGGCCCCTCCGGCAAGATTGCGTGATGATGGAGATCAGGTTTCAGGTTTTGAACTCGAAAACAGGGATCTTTTATTGCGCAGGCAGGTGTCATAACCGGCCGGCCATTTCAGAACTTCGCCACCCAGTCCGGCGCCGATGCCGATTGTGCCGCCGATGGCCGCCCCGCCGCCGACAAAGGCCCAGGCCGCCTGGTTGTCGACCTGTCCGCCGATCATATTCGCCGCCACAGCGACACCCTTACCGGCACCGTCCAGTCCGCCGCTCAAGGTTCCCATCGTTACCTCGGCCAAGCCTCCGCCGACACAGGTCAGATGCAGTGCCGCCGTGTCGCTGGCGGAGTGCACAGACGGCCGCCATCCGTCGTCTGCCGCACTGCAGGCGCCGAGCCCGCCAATGGCAAACGCCAAACAGATTACACGCATCCGTCTCAAGGGTTGTCGCCTCCGGTCGTCATCCTCGGAATATGGGACCACAGCCTGATGCCTTGGTCAAATGGCGCTTGGCCGGCCATGATTGCGGGCGCAACATGGATCACGGCCATCATGCACTGGAACTATCGGAATACGAAGGCGCCGTCTCAACTGTGAAATTAACGGGAGTGAACAACATGAAGCTATACGGATTTTGGCGTTCGGCGGCGGCCTTCAGGGTCCGCATAGCCATGAACTTGAAGGGCCTTGAGCCGCAAACCGTTTCCATCAATTTAATGGCTGGTGAGCAGGCCGACAGCGATTATGACGGAGTCAATCCGCTGCACGTTGTGCCGACCTTAGTCGATGGCGATGCCGTCCTGCACCAGTCCGTGGCGATCATTGAATACCTGGACGAAACCCACCCGGAGCCGCCATTGCTGCCCGGCGATGCGGCAGCGCGCGGCCGCATCCGCGCCGTCGCCCTGGCGATCGCCGCCGACACCCATCCGCTGCACACCATCCGCGTTTACCGCTATATGGTGGACGCCTACGGGATCGACGATGACCAATTCACGGCCTGGACCGCGCAGTGGTTGAACGCAGGCTTCAGCGCGGTGGAAAAGACCCTCAAAGACAGAGCCGGGGACTTCTGTTTCGGTGAAACACCAACCCTTGCCGACTGTTGCCTGGTGCCGCAATTGGCAGTCGCCGAGCGTTTCGGGATCGACATGGGGTTATTCCCGACACTTACTCGGATTGGTGAGAAGTGCCTGCAGATGCCGGCGTTTGAAAAGGCGCTGCCCGCCAATCAGCCAGATGCCGTCTAACAAAGGGGCTGGGCGGCCGTCAGCTTACTGACCGGCGGCAATCCGGCGCTGCCGCAGCGACAACACCGTATCGCCGCCGTCGCTGGCCGGCTGATAGGGCGTGGTGATCGCGGAAACAGCCGACTCCCAGCCCTTAACGGTCTCCGTGTCGGGCACCTCAACGGCATCAAACCCGCAACGTTTCAAATGCCAATACTGGTCGCGGAAAATATCGCCGACGGCGCGCACCTCGCCTTGAAAATTAAAGCGCTCGCGCAGCCGCCGGGCGTTTGAAAACGGCCGGCCGTCGGTGAAGGCCGGAAATTCCAGCGCGACGACGCCGAAATGCCGTAAGTCATCGGCGACCTGACCGGGCGTCTGTTCGCTGGTCAACCTGAGGCCGATCTGGCTACCGCGGCCCATCAACGCTGTGCGCTCCGCCCGCCAGCGTTTGAGGGAAACGATCACCGGACCGCCGGGCGGCAGCGCGCCTTCGTCATCCACATGGGTCCACGGATCATCGGCGAAGGCGCCGTCCTTAAGCAGCGGCATGGAACTTCTCCGCGTAAAGCCGTTCCTTGAAAGGCGTCTCACCGATGCGGCGATAGGTGTCCAGGAACCGCTCACCATCGCGGCGGCGCTCCAGGTAGACATTCACCACTTCTTCGACCGCATCGACCACGTCGTCGCTGGTGAAGGCCGGTCCGACGATCTTGCCGACGCTGGCGTCTTCGCCGGGCGCCCCGCCCAATGTGATCTGGTAATTCTCCTCGCCTTTCCGATCAACACCCAAGAGACCGATGTGGCCCACATGATGGTGGCCGCAGGCGTTGATGCAGCCTGATATCTTAATCCTCAGCTCGCCAATGTCATGTTGCCGGTCCAGATCGGCAAAACGCTTTGAGATGCGCTGCGCCACGGGAATCGACCGGGCACTGGCCAGCGAGCAGTAATCCAGCCCCGGGCAGGCGATAATGTCGCCGGCCAAGCCGACGTTCGCCGTTGCCAATTCCAAATCAACCAGCTTCAGCCACAGCTCATACAGATCGCCCTGCTTCACATAGGGGAAAACCAGGTTCTGCTCATGGGTGACCCGCAATTCGTCCAGGCTATAGATCTCGGCCAGATCCGCGACGGCGTCCATTTGCGCCGCCGTCACATCGCCCGGCGGCTGGCCCTCGGGTTTGACCGACAGATTGACGATGGCATAACCCGGTTGCTTGTGATGGGTGACGTTGGACCGCGCCCACAGGGCAAAGGTCTGGTCCTCGAAACGTTTGGCCGCAAAGCCGGGATCTTCGGCCGGCACGTCGTCATAAACCGGCGGCGCGAAATAGGCCTCGATGCGGGCGATCTCTTCGGCCGGCAACTCCAACTCACCGGTTTTGATGCGCGCCCATTCGTCCTCAACCAGTTCGCTGACCTCATTGATCCCCAGTTCGTGGACCATGATCTTAATCCGCGCCTTGTATTTGTTATCGCGCCGGCCGACCAAATTGTAGACCCGCAGGATGGCTTCCAGATAACTCAGCAAATGGCGCTTCGGCAGAAACTTGCGCACCGTCTTGGCGATCATCGGGGTACGGCCCAGACCGCCGCCGACCAGAACCTCAAACCCGACCTCGCCGTCCCAATTGCGATGCAGGATCAGGCCGATGTCATGGAAGCGTACGGCGGCGCGATCATGCGGCGCGCCGGTCACGGCAATTTTGAACTTACGCGGCAGGAAGGCGAATTCCGGATGCAGGGTTGACCACTGGCGGACGATCTCAGCCCAGATGCGCGGGTCTTCCACCTCATCGGCGGCGACACCGCCATAGGCGTCGGCCGTGACGTTGCGGATGGTGTTGCCGCTGGTCTGGATCGCGTGCATCTCAACATCGGCCAATTCCATCAGGATATCCGGGGTCTCGTCCAGCTTCGGCCAGTTGAATTGAATATTCTGGCGCGTCGTCCAATGGCCGTAGCCGCGATCATAGGTGCGCGCGATATGCGCCAGCTTGCGCAGTTGCTTGGCGGACAGGGTGCCGTAGGGAATGGCGACCCGCAGCATATAGGCATGCAGTTGCAGGTATAGCCCGTTCATCAGGCGCAGCGGCCGGAACTGTTCTTCCGTCAATTCACCGCTCAGGCGCCGGGCGACCTGATCGCGGTATTGGGCGACCCGTTCGCGGACCAAGGCATGGTCAAATTCATCATAGCGGTACATGGCTTAAGCCTTTCCGGACGCCGGTCGAAAGACCACGGCGTCAACGCCGTCGGGGTGTTGAAAATGGCCGGGCACATGGGCCCGTGAAAAATCACGATGCGTCGTTGGCCCAAAGGCGCGGATACGTTCGCGCATCCGTACCGGCACTACATCGTTGGCATCGCGCGATACCTCGACCTCATAGACGCCGGTGACGATATTGGCGATTTCGCCCTGCCCCGCCGTTTCCAGGGCGGCCATCCGGTCAGGATCATCGCCCACGACCCGGGCACGATTGATCGCTTCAACCCAATCGCCGTCGTCGGTCAAGTAAACCACCAGACCATCAATCAGACGGTTCGCGGTGACCACATGCAACGCCATCATATTCTCCTAACGCAACATTATTTTACACATAAATATATGGAATAATTTTTATTATACGTCAATAAAAATGAATTTTTATAATAAATACTTATTTAATATGTAAAATATATTTACCGAAACACTCTAATTGAAACTACTGTCGTCTATCCCCCAATATGTCCACCTCAGACATTCCGCTTTCGCCGTTCACGCTAAGACGAGGTCCGCCCATGCCCACCTTCAAAGAACGCCTCCCCTATTCGGCCATTGTCGACCGCCCCGCCCTGAAACTACCGAACGGTGCGCGCATGGTGGTCTGGACCATCATCAACGTCGAGGAATGGAGCAACGCCGGTCCCATGCCCAGGATGGTGTTGCCGCCGCCCATGGGCCAGCCGCTGCTACCGGACCTACCGAATTGGGCCTGGCACGAATACGGCATGCGGGTTGGCTTCTGGCGCCTGCATGAGATGTTTGAACGCCTCGGCATCATTCCGACCATGGCGCTGAACGGCATCGTCTGTGAGAATTATCCGCGCATTGCCCAGGCCGGGCTGGACGCCGGTTGGGAGTTCATGGGCCATGGCTACCTGCAAGGCCCCATGCATAAGCTCGATGATCAGCGCGAAGCAATCCGCCGCACCAACCAAGTAATCAAGGACTTCACCGGGAAAGCGCCGGTCGGATGGGAATGCCCCGGATTGACCGAAACCGATGAAACCTTGGATATTCTGGCCGACGAAGGTGTCAGATACACGGCCGACTGGGTATTGGACGACCAGCCTTGCCGCATCAGAACCTCAAGCGGTGAGATGATTTCGGTCCCCTATTCGGTCGAGACCAACGATATCCCCATCTTCGCCCTGCAGAACCAACCGTCCGACGCCATGCTCAAACGCACCGTTGATCAGTTCGACCGCCTGTACGCGGAAAGTGAGACCGTGACCCGGGTCATGGCGATCAGCGTGCATCCTTATCTTTCCGGCGTACCGCATCGCATTGGATATCTGGAAAAGATATACGAACACATTCAGGCACGATCCGACGTGCTGTTGTGGACTGGTGAGCAGATTTACGAATGGTACGCGGCGGAGACCGGCTGAAGATGTAGGAGGCCGATCTATACTCCCCATCCCAGGACGATAGGCTCAAGGGGCCGGACAAGATCGAGAAGTTGCGCGCGGGTGTCCGGATCCAGCGGCGGCAACGGGTGGCGGACGTGATCGGATTTGATCACGCCGCCTTCCATCATCACTGTCTTACACGCCCGCAGGCCGCATTGGCGGTTCTCAAAATTGATCAGCGGCAGAATGCGCGCGTATTCGCCGGCCGCAGCATCCGTCCGACCGTCGCGGTGGTGCTCAAGAACCGGCTTGATCAGGTCGGGCAGCAAGGCGCTTGGCATGGTGCCGGTGGCGCCGGCATTCAGATCGGCCATCAGTGTGATCGATTCTTCACCATCAAAAGGCCCGACGATAGCCGGCCCGCCGGCGGCGATCAGGGCCCGCAATTTGCCCGCCGCCATGGGTGTTTCGATCTTGAAATAGGAAACCTGTTCAATCTCCGTCGCCATGCGGACCAGTAGATCGACCGGCAACTCAACGCCGCTCAGGGGCGCATCCTGGACCATGATGGCGACACCGGCCGCCGCCGCGACCCGGTCGAAATGCTCGAAAATACCCTGCGGGCCGGCCTTCAGGGCGGCGCCGTGGTAGGGCGGCATCAGCATGATCATGTCGGCGCCGTGTTCTGCCGCCTGGCGTGACCGGTCGGCGGCGATCTGGGTCGAGAAATGCGAACAGGTGGCAATCACCGGCACCCGGCCGGCGATATGCGCCGTGCACAACGCCAATAACTCCTCGCGCTCGGCATCGGTCAGCAGGAATTGCTCAGAGTAATTGGCCAGGATGCAGATGCCATCGACACCCTGGTCGATCATGCAATCCAAGATGCGTTTCTGGCCGTCGCGGTCAATGTCGCCGCTGTCCGTAAATGGTGTCGGCGCAATGGGAAATATGCCACGGTAGTGATCGCTCATGATGTGTTCCTAGATTGTCTTGGCGGTTTCACTCATCGCCTATGTTCTGCCGGCGGCGCCCACCATCACCTGCAAAAGAACCTGCGTACCGGCGGCCAAGTCGTCGGGCGTGGCGTCTTCCAATTCCGTATGGCTGACGCCGTCCTTGCAGGGCACGAAAATCATCGCCGCCGGTGCCACCTCAGCGATCTTGCAGGCATCATGACCGGCGCCTGAAAATATGTCGCGCCACGGTATGCCGGCATCAGTGGCGGCACGGCGGATTGATTGAACAAGGTCGGGGTCAAATGTGGTCACCGGCGAAACACTGGTCTCCAGGATATCCAGGCCCAATCCCATGTCCTTGGCGATACCTTGCATGGTGCCGATCATATCAGCTTTTATGGCCGTCAACGTGGCGGCGTCCTCATGGCGGCTGTCGATGGTAAAGACGGTTTGACCGGGGATGGTGTTGCGGGAATTCGGCCGCACCCGCACATGGCCGACGGTGATTACCGGGGTCGGTTGATGGCGAAAGGCGACTGCATTCAACGCGTCGGCCATCCGCGCTGTCCCCAAAAAAGCATCCTTGCGCAGCGTCATCGGCAGCGTCCCCGCATGGCCCTCTTCACCGGTGACGGTAATTTGAAATGTCCGCTGGCCCTGAGCGCCTAGGACCGCGCCGACGGGAATGCCTTCGTGTTCGAGGATCGGACCTTGCTCAATGTGATTTTCGAAATAGGCGGCAATGGCAAAGCCGCCACAGGGCACCGTGCCGGCATAACCAATGCGGGTCAGTTCATCGCCAAACCGACGGCCGTCGGGATCGACACCGTCCAGGACGTCCTGTGCGGGGAAAAGTCCGGCGAAGACGGCCGATCCCATGGTCTTGGTGGTAAACCGGCAGCCCTCCTCATCGGTCCAGACAACCACGTCGAGGGGCGCGCGGGTGGTGATACCCGCATCGTTCAAGGTCCGCACCACCTCCAACCCGGCCAGCACACCATAGGCCCCGTCAAAGCGGCCGCCCAAGGGCTGGGTGTCCAGGTGGCTGCCGGTCATGACCGGCGGCGCATTGGGGTCCGTACCGTCGCGGCGCGCGAAGATATTGCCAACCGTATCAACACGCACGGTGCAGCCGGCGGCCTCGGCCCATTCAACGAACAGATTGCGCGCTTCACGGTCTTCATCGGACAGCGCCAGACGGCAGACCCCGCCGCGCGCCGTGGCACCGATTTTCGCCATCGCCATATGGCTTCCCCACTGGCGGTCGCGGTCAATCTGTATGCTGGTTGAGTTAGAACCGTCGGCGGCATTCATGCGCCCTGTTCCTCAACCCAACGCGCGGCCCGCATCAAGTCACCATCGCGGCCCTTGCGGCCGATGACCTGCACGCCGATGGGCATGCCGTTGGGACCTTGCAGCAAGGGCAATGTGATCGTCGGCACACCGGTCAGGGTCCAAATGCGTTGAAATGCGGCATTGCCCGTTGAGTCCAAGCCCAGCGGCGCCTCACCGGGCGCCCCGGCGGTAATCAGCGCATCATAATGCTCGAACAGGCCGTCCAGGGCGGCAGCCAATGAATCGGTCAATTCCCGGGCGGCAATATAGTCCGCCGCCGGAACGTCCCGACCGGCAATGGCACGGCGCACGGTTTCCGGAAGCAGATCGTCTTCGTGATTTTCCACGTAATCACGTAGGTTCATCCAGACATTGGCGTTCATGACCGTCGCCTGGGCGTCCAGGGCGTGGTCGAAGATACCGGCCAGTTCGACTTCCGGAATGCCGCCTAATTGGTCCAGATAGGTGGCGAACAGTGTGTCCATATAATCATCGGCGTAGGCCCACGGCGGGCCTTTAACAAAGGCCAGACGCGGCGCGGCGGGGCCGGGTTCGGCCAAGGCCTCGACCAGACGCCCGCCCGGATGGGCGCGCATATCCAGATCACCCTTGTCGCGGACCATCAAAACGTCACCGATCATCGCCAAATCGCTGAGGCTGTTGGCGTAAACACCGATATGATCCAAGGCCCGGGCCAGGATGAATACGCCGTGTCTTGAGATACAGCCGTAGGTCGGTTTGTATCCATGAACGCCGCAAAAGGACGCCGGGCGGATCACTGATCCGCCGGTCTGCGACCCCAAAGCCAAGGGCACCATGTGATCGGCCACGGCAGCACCGGATCCGCTGGACGATCCGCCCGGAGTGCGGTTGGGGTCGTGGGGATTGCGGGTGCCACGCGCCCCGGTCATGGCAAATTCGGTGGTCACGGTCTTGCCCAAAATCACCGCCCCGGCGGCACGCAGCAGCGCCACGCAGGTGGCATCGCGGGTCGGCCGGCGGCCTTTGAAATGATCCGAGCCGCTTTCGGTCGGCATGTCGGCGGTGTCAATGATGTCCTTGATGCCGACCGGCACGCCATGCAGCAGATCAAGCGGATGACCGGCGGCGCGGTACGCATCGCGCTCACGGGCCTGCGCAAGCGCGGTCTCCGTATCCAGATGCGCCCAGGCGCCAACATCAGCTTCGCGCGCCGCGATTTTGTCCAGGCAGGCGCGGGTCAGGTCCTCCGCCGAAACATCTCCCTCGGCCACGGCGTTTGCCATGTCCCAGGCCGTCCATTCATTGATTTCCGTCACAATATCCTCCCGGTTCGGCGGGTCGCCACTATAGGGGCTGCATACCGCCAGAAGCAACGCCACGCACAAGCCATACGTTAGGGTGGTTTTCAACCCACTCCTTTTATCTTAACCTACCACCTTTCGGTGTGTTCTCTAAACTACATGGCCGCTTTAACCTGCTTAGACAATTTTTCGCCGCTACCCCTGGCGGCAGGATTTCGGATCAGCGGCAACCCGCTGGTTGATGGTGGGGCCGGGTGCGTCCGGGGCGGGCGTCCGGCCCCATCGCCCATTCAGAGCCAGATAAATTTCCTCTCATGTTTGCAAGATCGGCACGGACCGCTAAATTTCCGCTGAGGGAGAGGCCCATGACATCAAATGATGATCGGATCGTGGCCGAGGTGGACGGGTTCATCGGTCGCTTCACCATCAACAACGGCGCGAAACGCAATTGCATGGCGCTGGCCATGTGGCAGCGCATGGGCGAGGTTTTCGAGGCCTGGGCTGACGACCCGAACGTCCGGGTGGTGATTGTCCGCGGCGCCGGCGACGCGTGTTTCTGCGCCGGCAACGACATTTCAGAATTCGCCACATTGCGCGCCGACGCCGACAGCATTGCGCATTACACATCGGTGACCGCGCGCGCCTATCAAGCCTTCAAGACAATCCCGAAACCGACCATCGCACGGATTGCCGGTTTTTGCATCGGCGGCGGATTGGAAGTGGCGCAGCTTTGCGATATTCAGATCGCCGCCGAAACCGCGACGTTTGGCGTCACCCCAGCCAAACTGGGCCTTGGCTATAAGTTGGACGATGTGCGCTTGCTGACCGCCAACGTCGGCGCCAAGGTGGCAAAAGAGATTCTGTTCACCGGCCGGCGTTTCCCCGCCCAAGACGCCCTGCGCTGGGGTTTGGTCAACCGGATCGTCGCCGACGCCGATCTGGACGCCACCGTCGAGGCCTATGCCCACGAGATTGCCGCCAATGCGCCTTTGTCGGTAACCGCCGCCAAAGTCATCGTCGGCGAGGCGGTTAAGGAAACCGGCGAGCGCGACACCGCCGCATGTCAGGCGTTGGTCGATGCCTGCCACAGCAGCGAAGACTACCTTGAAGGCCAGCGCGCCTTCGCTGATAAACGCCCCCCCCAATTCAAAGGACGCTAACCCCGCCATGCCCGCCGACTTAACCGACCATGCCAGCATTGACCTGACCGACCGCGGCAACTTCGCTTACTTCACCGATGTTACGGTGCGCTATTCGGATCAGGACGAGTTGGGACATATCAACAACTGTTCCTACATCGCCTATGTGGAGGCGGCCCGCGTGCCCTTCCTGGGCGACCTGTTGGATCCGCAAACGCATCCGGGCATCGACTTCATCCTGGCCCGCATCGCCGTCAACTATCTGCAAGAAGCTCATTATCCGGGCATCATGGAGATCGGCTCGCGGATACTAAAACTCGGCAATAAATCCATGACCACCGGGTACGGCCTGTTCAAGGATGGTGCCTGCGTGGCGACGGCGGAATGCGTGAACATTTATTTCGAGACGCAAAGCCGCGACACCATCACCATACCGCGGGATATCCGCGCCGCGCTGGAAGCCGACCCGACCCAGGCGGCGCGCGCCGGCTAATCGCCCGGCAAATCCGGATCAATGTGCGCCCAAGGCACGGCGGACCCCAGCCAACTTTGCGACGCCGGCTTGATCAGCGTCGGATCATCAAGCACGCCGGCCTTCACATAAACGGCGTCGGGGTGCCGGGGCGAGCTGGTGTACAGGGGTGATCCGCAGTCGCCGCAGAAATGCCGAGTCAATTCATTGCCGCTATCGGCGCGTTTGGTGAACGTCTTGGGCGCGCCGTCAACAAATTCAAAATCAGCGGCGGCAAAGGCGATGCTGACATTGAAGGCGCTGCCGGTCACCCGGCGGCAATCTTCACAATGACAATAAGCCGCGTCGCCGGGATCACCAGTGTATTGAAACCGTGTCGCGCCGCACAGGCATCCGCCAGAGATGAGCTTGCTCATGTGATTATCCTTCCGATCCGGCCTTCCGATCCCGGTAAAAACCGCCGAATGTGATCGACCACCGTTTCCGGGGCTTCCTCCGGCAGGAAATGCCCGCAATCGACAGGCGCGCCGGTGACCCGATCCGCCCAACGTCGCCATACGGCTAAGGGATCGGCGCCACCCTGCGGCCCGCCGAAGCCACGTTCGGCGCCCCATAGGAAATGCACGGGACATTGAATGCGTTTTCCGGCATCCAGATCCGCTTGGTCCAAGTCGTGGTCAATGGTTGCACCAGCGCGATAATCATCACAGGTCGCGCGGATGACGTCGGGGTTGACGAAACAGCGAAGATATTCGGCCATGGCAGGCGGATCGAATTCGAAGTCCGGCGCCGTCCAGCTGTTCATCAGCCAGGCCGCAAAAAAGGCCGGGTCGGCACCGATCATTTTCTCCGGCAGCGGCGCCGGCTGGGCCAGAAACGGCCAGTGGAAAGCCCCGATGGCACGTTTCTTATCGGTGCCTTCCCACATGTCCAGGGTCGGCACCACATCCAACGACATCAACGCCGTGACCTTGTCGGGATGATCGAGCGCCATGCGATAGGCGACCCGGGCGCCACGGTCATGACCAACCACGGGGAATCTGTCGACCCCAAGTGCGGCCATGACATCAATCATATCCAAGGCCATGGCGCGCTTTGCATAAGCATGATGTTCCGCATCTGACACGGGTGTGCCACTGTCGCCATAGCCGCGCAGATCGGGGATCACGACCGTGAAGTTTTCGGCTAAAACCGGCGCCACCCGGTGCCAACAGACATGGGTTTGCGGATAACCGTGTAACAGCAGCACCGGCGGCCCGCTGCCACCCAGGCGCAGGTTTATTTCCGTTCCCTGGGTTGATAGACGGCGAGGTTCAAAGCCCTCAAACATATGAAATTTCCCCGGTCAGATCACAATGGCGAACGTTGGTTACCAATCAAACGCTCGAAATTTCAAACCCGATAACGGCAACATCGTCGCGGCGGACCTGGTCGCCCTGAAACTCAGTAAACGCTTCATAGATACGCTCGCGCTGTTCGTCGAAGGGCAATTCCTGGATCGACAACAACAATGATTTCAGCCGGCGTTTACCAAAACTCCGGCGGCGCGTTCCGCCGATCTGATCGATCAGACCGTCGGTGGTCAGATAAAATCGCTGACCGTCGCGTACCTGCAGCGTCTTGGTTTCGAATTCCTGGACATAGGGAACGGCCCGATACCCGGCGCCCTTCTTATCGCCCTTAATGATGCTGACGTCTTCGCCATCAACCACCATCAGTTCAAACCGCGCGCCGGCATAAGCCATGCTGGTTTGATCTTCGGGCAGATAGCAGACGCCCAGTTCAATGCCGTCATCGGATTCGCCCGTATCAATATTCTGGCGCAGGGTCAGTTGTATATATTGGTGCATGCGGGCCACCAGACCGCCGACATTACCGACCTCAACGTCCTGTAATGACCGCTCCAGGGCGCTGGTCGAAATCAACGTCATGAACGCACCGGGCACCCCATGCCCGGTACAATCACCAAGCATGATCAGAAAACCATCGCCCCACATGCCGGCCCAATAGATGTCGCCGCCGACGATATCGCGCGGCTCCCAAAGAATGAAATGGTCCGACAATATGGCCGACAGATAATCATCGCCCGGCAGGATTGAGCGTTGAATGCGCGACGCATAGTTAATCGAGCCGGAAATCAATTTGTAGGCCTGCTGCAATTGCTCCTCGGCTTCCTTGCGCGCCGTAATATCCGTGTAAGTCGTAACGAACCCGGTCTTGTCGGCCAGGGGGTTGCCCCTGACTTCAATGACCGTGCCGTCGGGACGGGTCCGCTCGAACTGATGGGCCTCGAACTTGCGCGCCAGCTCCATACGAAGTTGTATCGCTTCGTCTATGTCTTCATCACCGTATTCACCGCGATCCGCGTTATAGCGGAGAAGCGTTTCCATGGACGTACCCGGCGGGAACCGGTCGGCTGGAAACTCCAGCAAATCCAAAAACTTCGCATTGAAGGCTAGCATGTTCAGTGAATCATCGATCATGGAAATGCCCTGGTCCATGGCTTCCAGGGTAACATCCAGGACTGCCTTTTCGCGGGCCAATTCCTGCTCGGCCGTCTTGCGCGCGGTGACGTCGCTGATGACGACCACACATCCACCGGCATTCATCGGCATCTTGTTGATAAAATTGTAGCGCGCCAATTCGGGCATAAACATTTCCGACTCGACGGGCTGGTCGTTGCCCAGATTGGTGATCCGCAGATCGACAAGTTCCTCAATGTCACCCGGACCATAGTCGCCGCGTCGCGCGTGGGCCGTGACCGCATCGCGCATCGGTTTGCCGATGCCGACGCTGCCGGCCGGCAATTCGATCATTTCAAGATAACGGTCATTGTAGAGAACATAGTTGAGATCGGCATCAAGCACGAATATGCCGTCCGACATGTTGTCCAAGGCGGCCCGCAACTGACCTTCTTTCTCGGCCAGCCGCTCTTCGGCTTTTTTGCGTTCGGTGATATCAATTTCGATCCCGCCGTAACCGGAAATCTCGCCGTGCCGGTCTTCAATCGGGAACATCACCGAAGACAGCACGATGGGATTGCCGTCCATTTTCTGGGTGTGCTCGGTCTCGGTCAGGCCGCTCTGCATTTTCGCCTTGGCGTCGATGGCCGTGAAGATATCTGCCTGAACCTTCGGATAAAGGTCGTAGAGCGTTTTGCCGCGCACATGGTCCAGAGTTACGTCATAGATGTCTTCATAGCGCTTGTTGACCAGTTGAAACGCGCCCTCGGCGCTTTTCAAAAAGACCGCCGCGGGCATGTTATCAAGAACGGTCTTAAACAGGGCCTGGTTCTCTTGCAACTCCACCGTTCGTTCGGTGACCCGCTGCTCCAAGTTCTCGTTAGAGTCTTCCAAGCTCAACGCCAGTTCGCGTTGACGTCTCAGGGCGTCCTTCATTTCACGGGTATAGAGAACGCCGATAAGCGCCAGCATTAGGAACATGACCAGCACACCAAACTGCATGGTTTGGGATAGCGTCGCGGCTTGATCTGCCTGTTGTTCGCTGCTCAGGATCATTTCGCGCAAGGCGCTGGACAAGCTGGCCCGATATATTCCTTTTTGGCGCCGAAACGCCGGTTCGGTGACAAGTTCCAGGGCATCTTCCCATTTCTCTTCGTCGATAAAGGAGATGGCCTCTGATTCCGCGTCCTCGATATCCGCCTGTACATCTTCCATGCGCTTGAAGTATTCGCGAACCTTGTCGCTGACTTGGAATTTTGAGACCTCATCCAGCAGGGCATATTTGGTGTCCTGATAGTCCTGATAGTTCAAAACGTAGCGTTCTGATTGCAGGCTGGCTGACAGACGGACGGCGGTGGTGCTGTTCAGATCGGCGGCAAGAATGCGCTCCGCATCGATGGTCAGTTTGCCAAGTGTTTGCTGGCTCTTCTTAACTGCGTCATCGGCGTAAAACAGCGCACCGAAGGACGCCAGCAGAACGACCGAAAGGACGATCAGGCTGGTGCCGCTGCCGAGGGTTTTTGAGACAATTTTCAACATGGTGCAGAAAGGCACATAACGTCCGGCACGTCAGCGCCATCAATCCAAATAATACCGTTTCCCTTTATTGAAGAAATACATGACGAATCCGGGATTTGAGATGTCGCCCTTGGCATCAAAATTGACCTCACCCAGGACCGTGTTGAATTTTTGTGACCGCAGGGTCCTGGACACCGCCGAGGCCTCCAAAGTCCCAGCCTTGTTGACGGCCTGGGCCCAAAGCTCGATCGCCCCGTAGGTGTAAAACGTGAAGGCTTGTGGCTTGTAACCTTGTTTCTTGTATTTCTTTGTAATCTTGCGATTGCGCCGGTCATCGGCGGGGTCCGGCGGGAAACTGAACTGTGTGCCATCGAACAACCGCTTGTTTTCATCGGTGAACTTTATTCCCGAGAACGAATCGCCGCCCACCATGCGAACTTTGACACCGGCCTTTTTGGCCTGTTCGGCGAAGCTGATCATTGAGCCGGGAAAGCCCGGAAACAACAGCACATCGACCTTATTGTCGCGAATCTGGCCAATCAGCTTACTAAAATCGGCGGTCTCCTTCGGAAACTCCAGGATAAACTTTTCCTGCATGCCACCCTTGTTGAGAAATTCCTTGGTGACGTTGGCGACGCCACGGGAATAGGCCGCGTCTTCGAAGGCAATCCCCAATGTCTTGGTCTTAAAACTACGCAGGATATGTTCAGCAATGACAAACCCCTGCATATCGTCGCGGCCGGTTGTGCGGAACACATACTTCAATCCACGATCCGTGTAGGTCGGGTTCGTCGATGACGGCGATATCTGGATGACACCGGCTTTTTCATAGATGCTTGATGCTGCAATGGACGCATCGGAGCAAAGATGCCCCATGACGAAGGGAATCTTTTTCGCGACAATCTCCTGGGCGATTTTGACGGCTTCCTTGGCGTCACACTTACCGTCGCGGACGATGTAGGAAACTTTTTGGCCCAATACGCCGCCGGCTTCGTTGATAGCTTCCACGGCACCGCGCGCGCCTTCGGTAAATTCCTTGCCAATTTTTTCGAACGGCCCACTCATGCCGCCAACCACGGCAAAGGTGATATCCGCTTTTACCGGCGATGCCGCGCCCATCGCCAAAACAGCGACCAACAGCCGCACTGAATAGAATTTACGCCATTGCATGGGTTCTCTCCTTAACTAATTGTCAGCCGTCGCCGGTCCGCATCATATTATCGTCGGTCAATAGGCGGATATGATTTTCGCAATCGTACCGTCTGCCCACAACTCATCTACGGCTTTCTGCAAAGGCGCCAGAACATCAGGATCCGTCGAATTATGGAAAGCGTATCCCATTTTTCCCTCTTTCAACACCATCAGTTCAACGTAATCGGCGGGATCATCACCGGCATTCCTAACCGCATGGCTGAACACATCGGCAGCATAGGCGACAACATCAACACGCCCGCTGCGCAACAGATAGAACAACTGCTTGAGCGAATTTTTGCGATGGATGGATTCCGAGCTTAACGGAAACTTCCTGATCAATTGATCACCAATGTCGTCGCGGACGACGCCAATATCAAATTCGCTCAGGCTGTCGGCTGTAATCTTCCCGAGATCGGCCTTTTTTGGCGCGATGATCGATACCCTCACGGAAACGGCCGGCCCGACGAACTTCATGATCTTCCGGCGCTCCGGCGTATAGGTCATGCTGAATAACGCCGTGCCCGGCTTTTTCTGGATATATTTATAACTGCGGTTCCAGGGCACGATACGAATGTCTTTGGGCGTTACCTTTACGCCGACCCTCCGAAACGCGGCCATCAGAATATCGACGGACATGCCCGCGGCAACGCCGTCTTTCTTGAAATTGTACGGCGGATATTCCTCGGAATACCAAACCATCTTGGACAGCCGTTGGGCCGCCGCGTTCACCGACATGGAGTCGGCTTTAGCGGAAACCGGCAGCAGAAAAACTACCCACAAGATCGCAAAAAATGGGAGTTTTCTCACCGTCGCCCTCCCTGCCTGACAACAACTTCAGTATGTCCCATTGCCAGACTATACACATCGCCCGACAACGGAAATGGCGAATTAAAGCGCTATTGGTTCAAGCAGAGGGACGCGGCGGGCGGCTTGAGACGGCGATCCCGCCCAGGATGGCTCCAAGCGCTAAAACGGCCTCAAGTTGCACAATCTCGCTCAACAAAAGCGCCCCCCACATGACCCCGAAAACCGGATTCAGGTAGTTGACGTAGGAGAAAAACGAGGCGCCGCGGGCTTCGACGATGTGGAAATAGATCAGCATCGCCAGTCCCGTCGGCAAGATGCCGATATAGAGCGCCATCCACCATCCCGCACTATCGGCGCCGAGCGCTGCGGTCGGGCCATCCATAATGACGGCCAGGGGCACCGAAATGGCAACACCGCACAGCATCACCATGACGGCGCGGCCGATCAATGAACTGTCCGGCGGCAAATTGCGGGTCACAACAGCATTGACGGCATAGCATACGGCGCCGCCGGCAATCGCCAATTGATACCCGAGCTGACCACCCAGACCTTTCAATGCCTCCGGACCGACCAATATGACAATGCCGCCAAATCCCATGACGATGCCGATCAATTTGCGCCAGTGAAACGGGTCGCCCTTGGTGAAAAAATGCGCCAGGGTCATGGTCGCCAAGGGCATCACCGCCATCAGGATGGCCGCTTGACCGCTTTCAACCCCCTCCTCGCCCCATCCGATCAGGAAAAACGGCAAGGCCAAGCCGAAAACACCTAGCACAAAACCCAGCTTCCAACTTTCAACATCACGGGGAAGCCTGGCGCGCTGAATTATCATAATCGGAAACAGCACCATCACCGCGATGACGGTACGGACCGCAACAAGCGTCATCGGCGGCATGGTGACGACGGCAACCTTGATGGCGGCAAATGAAGAGCCCCAGATCAAGGCCAGGGTAATCAACCAAAAAACATCCCGGAGTGGGACCGTACCCATCCCCTAGGCGCCGTAATAATCGCGGTACCAGGCCACCAACTTCGGCAGGCCCACATCAATGGAGGTCGCGGGCACGAAGCCGAAATCCCGGGTCGTCGCCTCGATATCGGCATAGGTCGCCTTGACGTCGCCCGGCTGCATGGGCTGAAAATCAATTTCGGCCTTCATGCCCAACTCTTGTTCGATGATCCCGATGAATCGCATCAAGGGTTCGGCGCGGTTGTTGCCGATATTGTACACCCGGTGTGGCGCCCCCGTCTCCGATGCCGATGGCGGCTTCTCAAGGCAGGCGGAAACACCGGCAACAATATCGTCCACGTAGGTGAAATCACGCTGCATCTCGCCATTGTTAAAGACCGGGATCTGCTCGCCGGCCAAAATCTTGCGTATAAATATGAAGGCGGCCATGTCGGGCCGCCCCCAAGGGCCATAGACGGTGAAGAATCTGAGGCCGGTCAGCGGCATTTCCCACATGCGGGCATAGGACTCGCTCATCACTTCCATGGTCTTCTTCGTGGCGCCGTAAAGCGAGACCGGATTGTCTGTCCGGTCATCCACGGAAAACGGCATTTTGGTATTAGCGCCGTAAACCGATGACGATGAGGCGTAAACGAAATGCCGAAGCTCCGGCAGACGGCGGGCCGCCTCCAGCAATACCAGATGACCTTCCACGTTGGCCTGGGTGTAGGCATAGGGATTAACCAACGAGTACCGGACCCCGGCCTGGGCCGCCAAGTGAACGATACCTGTAATGTCACGGTAGGCGGCCGCCAGGGCCTCGATCCGCACCCGGTCAGATATATCCATTTTATGGAAGACGAAGCCCTCGCGGTTCGACAATCGGGCCAGCCGGGCCTCTTTCAAGACCGGGTCATAGTAGTCGTTCAGGTTATCGACGCCGATAACGCGGCGCCCCTGTTTCAAAAGTACATCGGCCAATTGTGAGCCGATGAAGCCGGCAACACCGGTAATGAGCACGGTCATGGAAGTTCCCTCGGTCCAGGCCGCTCACCCTATACCCGGTTCGAGGGGAAAAATCACCCGCTAGATGCAAGTTTGCCGATGCCGATGTTAGCGGCTGTTAAACAGATATTCGGGACGAATGACGACGGCACCGAAAAGATCCCGGCCGATTGCGCCGACTTCGCGATGCAGGACATTGAGGTCCGTATCCTGCTGGCTGACCAATTCGAGACAAAAGACCGCACCGTCCGTGCCGGCGTTGCACCACATGGCCCTGTTGTTTCAATCCCTCAAGGATGGCGGAAAAGAAACTCGGATATGCGGCAAGGTCTCGGCAAGAAATCAGGCCGGCAGCCGGCGCCATGCCTGAGTGCCAGAAGAGGCATGACCGATACAGGACCAGAAAGTCAAAATATTCCGGCGGGAAATATTGTTGCCTCTGATCACATGGGGCCGGCATGACGGTGGCCTCTGATCGCGATCTTCCGCACGATCATTGCGAAATGCTCACGGACCCGTGTCCACCGATTGTCGGCGCGTGTCCGGCGTACTACATTTGTAGGGGGAGGACACATGCCACTACTCAACGTATCGCTCGACGACAAGTTCACCAAAGAAGAGGGCCGTATCTATCTGAACGGCACTCAGGCCTTGGTCCGCCTCACCCTCATGCAGCGCCGCCGCGATCTGGCTGCCGGGCTCAACACGGCCGGCTATGTGACCGGCTATCGGGGCTCGCCCTTGGGCGGCATGGACCGCGAATTCACCGCCGCCGCCCGGCATTTGGCTGACCATCACGTAAAATTTCATCCCGGCGTCAATGAGGATTTGGCCGCCACGGCGCTGTGGGGGTCACAACAGGCCAACCTGGACGCCGGCATGGCGAAGTACGACGGCGTTTTCGGCATGTGGTACGGCAAGGGCCCCGGTGTCGATCGCTCCGGCGACGTCTTCCGTCACGCCAACATGGCCGGCACCTCACCCAACGGCGGCGTGTTGGTGCTCGCCGGTGACGACCCGTCGTGCAAGTCATCGACCGTACCCAGCCAATCCGAGCACGCCCTCATCGACGCCCAAATTCCGCTCCTGCATCCTGCCGATACGCAGGAGGTCCTGGATTACGGTATTCTCGGCTGGGCCATGTCACGGTATTCGTCGTGCTGGGTCGGGATGAAATGCATCACCGACAACGTTGACAGCTCAGCCTCGGTCCTGATTGATCCGCACCGCATTGACATCGTCACCCCGACGGATTTCGAAATGCCGCCCGACGGCCTGCATATCCGATGGCCGGACCAGCCCATGGATGCCGAAATGCGGCTGCATAAATACAAGATTTACGCCGCCTTGGCCTTCGCCCGGGCGAACGGCCTGAACCGCATCACCATGGACAGCTCGACGCCGCGCTTCGGCATTATCTCAACGGGCAAATCCTATCTCGATACCCTGCAGGCCTTGAACGATCTGGGCATTGATGCGGCCGAAGCCGAGCGCCTGGGGTTCCGCCTGCTGAAGATCGGCATGCCGTGGCCCTTGGAAAAGGAAATCGTCCGGCAATTTTGCGAAGGCCTGGACGAGATCTTGGTCATCGAGGAAAAACGCGCCGTCATCGAAAACCAGGTCAAGGAACAGCTCTACAACTGGCGCGCCGACGTGCGGCCGCGGGTCATCGGCAAGTTCGATGATGCCGGGGAATGGATATTGCCGAGCGCCGGCGAGCTGACGCCGGCCCGCATCGCCCGGGTCATCGCCAGCCGCCTCAAAAGCTATGGATCGGCGGATTCCATCATCAACCGGCTGGCTTTCCTGAACGACAAGGAAGGCGACCTGGAGAGGCTGGATACGGACATCACCCGGATACCCTATTTCTGCTCCGGCTGTCCGCACAACACCTCGACCAAGGTTCCCGAGGGATCAAAAGCCGCCGCCGGCATTGGTTGCCACTACATGGCCATCTGGATGGACCGTGAAACCGAGACCTTCACCCACATGGGCGCCGAGGGCACCAACTGGATCGGTCAGGCGCCGTTCACCAAACGCGAACACATGTTCGTCAATATCGGCGACGGCACTTATTTCCATTCCGGTATTCTGGCGATTCGCGCCGCCGTCGCATCGGGCGTCAACATCACCTACAAAATTCTCTACAACGACGCTGTCGCCATGACCGGCGGCCAGCCCATGGACGGCCCCCTGGACCCGGCGATGATCACCCGCCAGGTGGCGGCGGAAGGCGTCAAACATATCGCGCTGGCTTCTGATGAACCGGACAAGTACCCCATGGGGACCCAATGGGCATCCGGCATTACCTTCCACCACCGCCGCGATCTGGATGCCCTACAGCGTGACTTCCGTACCCGGGCCGGTGTATCGGTGATTGTCTATGACCAGACTTGTGCCGCTGAAAAGCGCCGCCGGCGCAAACGCGGCACCTTCCCCAACCCGGCCAAACGCGCCTATATCAATGAATTGGTCTGCGAAGGTTGTGGCGATTGCGGCACGGCGTCGAACTGCGTCTCCATCATGCCCAAGGAAACCGACCTGGGCCGCAAGCGGGCCATTGACCAATCGTCGTGCAATAAGGACTTTACTTGCATTGATGGTTTCTGCCCAAGCTTCGTGACAGTCCACGGTGCTGAGCCCAGGAAACCGAAAGCCGCGGCACCCGGCATGGCGGAAGTTCCCTTCCCGGCCCTGCCCGATCCGGTTCCCGCCGATGCATCCGATCCCTTTGCCATCATCATCGCCGGCGTCGGCGGCACCGGCGTGGTCACGGTTTCCGCCCTGCTGGCCATGGCGGCGCATATGTCGGAGAAGGGCGTCACCGTCCTTGATCTGGCCGGCCTGGCGCAGAAAAACGGCGCCGTCTACAGCCACGTGCGCATCTGTGATGACCCGGAAAAACTACACGCCGTGCGCATCGCCGCCGGCGGCACCGATTTGTTGTTGGGCTGTGACATGGTCGTCAGCGGCAGCTTCGAAACTCTGTCGAAACTGCAGGCCGGCCGGACCCACGCCATTGTCAACGGTCAACAGACCATGACCGCCGACTTCACCCGCGACCCGGACATGAACTTCCCCGAACGCCGCCTGCACAAGGCCCTACACCTTGCCGTCGACGGCACCGACACGCCCGATGACACCAGCCGCGTCGACTTCGTCGAAGCGACGGCGCTGGCCCGTGGCCTCATGGGCGACACCATTGGCGCCAATTTGTTTGTCGTCGGCTATGCCTTCCAAAAAGGCCTGTTGCCGCTGACAGAGGCGTCCCTGCACGCCGCCATCGATCTCAACGGCGTCGCGCCCGCCTTCAACAAACGCGCCTTCCTGTGGGGCCGCCGCGCCGCCCATGACCCGGCGGCCCTACATGCCGTACTGGCGAAATCGACGGCGCCGACGGCGGACACGGCTGCCGCCGACGATCATGTGGAGACTTTCATTTCGCGTCGCGCCGCCGACCTGACCGCCTACCAAGACGCCGCCTATGCGAAACGCTACACGGACCTTTTGGACGCCGTCAGCAAAGCCGAAGCGGCCGCCGTGCCGAACGCCAGCGACCTCACCGAAGCGGCGGCGCAATCCCTCTACAAGGTCATGGCCATCAAGGACGAATACGAGGTCGCCCGGCTGTACACGGACGGACGGTTTGAAAAAACCATCCTTGATCAGTTCGAAGACGGCGCCAAGCTGACTTTCCATTTGGCACCGCCGCTGTTCGCCGAGCGTGACCCGGTGTCGGGTCGGCTGCGCAAAAAAGAATACGGGCCCTGGGCCTTCAAGGCGTTCCGCGCGCTGGCCGGCCTGAAGGGCCTGCGCGGCACGGCCTTCGATCCCTTCGCGCGCTCAGAAGAACGCCGGGCCGAGTTGGCCCACCTGAGCGGCTTCACGGATACTCTGGAGACGCTGACCTCGGGCCTGACGGCAGCCAACCATGAGACCGCCGTGGATATCGCCAAGTTGCCCATGAGTGTGCGCGGCTTCGGTCACGTCTGGGCCGCCAACCATGCAACGGCGGCGAAACGCCGGGCCAGCCTGATGGATGCGTTTAAGTCGAGCGGCGCGAATAAGGAAGCCGCAGAATAACCCTAGCCGCCGCGCCCGTCCTTATCCCGATCCGGGTCCTCATCGTCTTCGCGCCGCGCCGCCGGGCCAAAATAGTGCAAGGCGATCATCACCGCCGAAACGGCGGCGACCACGAGCAGCGAAAACGTCTGATTGTCGGCCCCGACGGTGGCGACGTAGACCAGCAGCGCCAGCAGGACGATAACATTGTGCCACGCCCCGTTGGCGATCACCCAGATCAGCATCAATCCAATGACGATCCCGCTCGGCATATAAGTCTCCGGGGCAGATTATATCATAGGGCGCCGAAGATCGGATAGCCTTCGTGAGATATCCCTCAGGTCAGTCGCGCCGGATCAGGCCAAATTATGAACTTCTTCCAAATGGCGAGATCGATGAGATCAACGAACGCTCAAAGGCCGCGATGGCGTCCTTGATCGTGCGGTCGGACAAGACGCCGTCATAGAGTTTCTTGAATGCCGATATGTAATTCTTGTCGAGACAAAGCATGCCGACAATTTGGACCCACGAATTGTCACATTCATGCGTCTACAAATGTATGTCGTTCACTGACGCTACGCACCTGTCAGGTTGACGATAAAACTTGATCGCCGTCGGAAAATATCGGCGACCAACAGCACCCATGATCTTGCATGGCCCGATTCCGATGAGCCGCGGAAATTGATCGCAGTTGCGTTAAGAAAATATGGCGGTCACCTCATGCGGCCACCCATATTGGGCTCGAATTAATCGTCCGAACCGTCTTCTGGCTTCACAAACATGGCTTCGAACATGCCCATAATTCGGGCGACGGCATCGCGTTTGATGTGCCGTTGGTCGGCTTCCCACGGATCTTCGATGCAATGCATGACCATTTCGTAGCTGGGGAAATAATGAACATCCTCGTTGTCGTTGACGAATGTCTCCGCGACGACGCGGAGCACCGCTTTCGAATGGGCGTTGGCGGCGACAACATGTTTCGTGTCGGCAAGTCCCGTCGCCAGGAACGGCACCGGAGAGACGGAAAGTATGATGCGAATCGCCGGGTTGTAACGACGCAGAATGTCCAGAAAGGATTGCAGATAGGCAAGGTTCTCCTCAACGCTCAGGACACGGTGGCGGAACAGTGCAACATGCTCTCTCGACTTCGGATTGCGCGACGCCACGGTGCCGTCGGGGACAAACTCCCAACATTCGTTGAGGCCAAGGGTGATGATCAGACATTCGCACGTCTCAAGAGCCGAGCGACAGGCATCGATATGCGGCGTACGGTCGGCCTCCAGTTGCTCGACGGAATCGTAGGAAATGTTCTCGCGGAAAGGGTCCTGCCAATATCCATCCTGGTGATACTCAGCCAGTTTCGGCATGCCACGAAGGCCGAACGCTTTTTCCGCCAATTGCGTAAAACTCGGTGAATTGAAAATAATCCCCCACCGGGCGCTCGATTCGGGTAGCGGTCCGTCACGCGGATCGGATTCGGCAACGACGTAGTTGTATCCGTTGTTCTGCAAATAGTAAGCGATCTCACTGGCGAAACAGCTACCCGCCGACCCGATGGCACTGGACCGGGTCAGGAACGGCGTCGGCTCGACGAAAGGCAAAGTCTCGAACAAGGTTTTCGGCACATCGGGATGGGTCGGGTTCGGCCAATAAACAGCGTCTGGATTGGGTTTATCGTGGACACGATAACGATACGCGTCGGCGTTGAATCTGGTTTCAAACTCAGCGAGATGCTTTGCCTGTGCGATCACATCAAGATCAAGGCCCCCCATGTTGGCGTTTTTCATGGTCTCCGCGAGGTTCTGCGCGAAGAACCCGCGAAGCGCGCCGATCAGTTCATCAAGGTTTTGATACGTTGTGTCGCCATCGGCAAAAGTTGCTTTCAGGAAATTTTGGACCGGGCCGTCGGAAAACACTGAATTGATAACGTGATTCACGTATTGAGGGCTCAGCGGAATAGCGTCGTCAGCCGATATCTGCAGAACCGTCGTTGCCTCGGTATCCGTCATTGTATTCTCCGCCGGCCAATTTTCTTCCGCGATCATGCGATGTCATACGATGCTAACATCATCGTGCCAAACATGTAATCCAGGGAACCGGACCGGCTTAACCGTATATCAAGGTATCGGTCATAATTTCGTGCTATTCTTTATCACATCGGCCTCAAGGCGGACGCAAGACAGGTGGAAATTCAGCTTACCCAGCAAGACGGGTTACTCGCGTTCGATGACGCCTCGACGAGTCATTATCTCACCTGGAACCCGATGGTTTTCCATGCCGAGTTTCATCGCATCTGCCAACAAATTTACCAACAAATGCGGCCGGAGCCCGCGTACGGCCAATCGGCGCTCCACAAAGTCGGTTTCGATGTTATCGATCAAATGGTGCCCGCCGACGAGGCCCGTGGACTTTCTGATATCTACGCGCATGAGGCAATCGAACAAGAGGGTTCAGCAAATACGGTGATCACCCCATCGCCGAAATTAAAAACCGATATCATCAATGTGATTAACAATTACCTGGCCGGAACCGAGGCGTTGATCGAGTCCTATCTCGGCTGTTTCTTCCGCGTTCACCACGTCGATCTCATGCGTTCACGCCCGGCGGAAGATTTGGGGCACTCCTACAAGTGGCATCGTGATTTCGATCCCATGTCGAAGATTCATATTTTGATTTATCTGACCGACTGCGGCCCAGAAAGCCCAGCGACAGAGTTCATGAATTTGGACGACACCCGCCGATGCGTTGATCAGGGGTATATTTTTCCAGCACAAACAAAACGGATCGACAATATTGGTTCGTTGTTCGAAGACGGGACCGCCCCGATCAAGACCGTGCGGCCCGAGCTCAAGGCCGGTGATGCCACAATCTTCACGCCATCACGGATTCTGCACCGTGGTGTAATGTTCGATGAAGATTATCGCGATCTTTTGGTTCTCAATATCCTGCCCAGCCTCAATCCGTGGGATGCGGAAATCGACCATTTGGGGACCGAGCGGTTGTTCGCGCCGAGCGACACTTTGTTCTTCGATCCCTTCACCCAGTTCAAGCCGTTGATTGAAAGCGCAGACGGGATCGAGGTGCCGATCTGGGCACAACACGGATACCATTTCCCGCTGACATAACCTTGTATCGGCAAATAGCTTAAGTCTCCCACGCCTTGATCAGCGCCGGGCGGGCATTCAGGCGGTCGGTGTAGGCCTCCACATTGGGCTTGTCGGAAAGGTCCCCGTCCAAACGTCTGGCCACGATACAGGCATGGCCGCACATGATGTCGGCGCCGGAGAAATCGTCAGCTAGGAAGTCACGGCCCGCAAGGCCAGCTTCGACGGCGCTAAGCATGCGGTTTAGCAGCTTGGTGGCGCGGGCAATGTTGACCGGATTGCTTTTTTCGGCCGGCAAAATTTTGGTTTCGACCACCAGGATATTGACCTGCGGCATGATCATGCCCTCGGTGTAGTGCAGCCATTGTAGATAGGTGGCAAAAGCGGGCGCGTCCGCCGCCGGTACCATCCGCCCTTCGCCGTACTTGGCCAGCACGTATTGAACAATGGCGCCTGATTCGAAAATTGTCAGATCGCCATCTTGCAGCGCCGGCACCCGGTTCATGGGGTGGACGCCTTTGTAGTCGTCCTGACGCATGCGCGGGTCGGCCAAACTGTCGAAGCGTTCCATTTCATAAGGCAGGCCCAATTCCTCGAACAGCCAGATGATGCGGGTCGAGCGCGTGCCGTGGGCGTGGAAAATTTTCATCGCAGAGCCTCCCTGTCAGGTGCGGATGATCACAATATGCCGGCGCGATGGTCAAGTTGCCGACGTTTCAATTGATCAACTTTGCTTTGAATGTTCATGCCGTTGGCGCGGTTGGATACGAAATGCGCCGCCAATCATCCGGCCCGCCGTCGCGTTTCAATTCGCCATCCTGGATTTGGTAGTCGAAACCAAACGCGCCGATGGTGTGCTGGCGCTCGTCTTGATCACCATCAAGTGGCAACCAAATGCCTTCATAGGTCCGGGGCACGGTGACATCAACAAGGCGGACGATGGTGACGACCCTGAGCGCCCCGTCGGCTGCCAGCGCCATGTGAAGTCTGTCGCGCAAGATATCGGCAGATTCCGGATTGAAGGATTCCGACAACAGCTTGCCTGTCGGTTCGACGCCAAAAATGTCGACCAACCGGGTTCCCCAATACCGGCAGCGGAAATCCGTACCGCCATTAACCAAATCACGGATCGTCAGGACAGGGGCGACCTTATAAAGGGCCATGAGATCGAAGTCGCTCAGGCGCGGACGCGGTCGCTCGCCGCGCTTTTCCAGCCAATACTCCAAGAGGCGCTGCGGCTCGGGTGTGTGGAAGACCGTGGAATACTCCACCAACGAATGGCCGGATTTCGGCGTCGGCGAGGAAGATGACATGGTTGTTCCCGGATGGCGAAATTACCGCACGCAAATCCACCATAGCACAGACCTGGCGTGCAACGGCGAACATTTGCCGGCGCGGCGCGCTCACTCAGGCGAAACTAAGCAGGGTCCGGATTTCCAGGCTTTCGCGCGGCGGCGTGTCGGCGGGCACGCTGGGATCATCAAAAGCCCCGTGCGCCGTATATCGCGCCCGGCCGTCGCGCGCACTGTCAAAGCATTTGAGCAAAACAACTTCGTCATGGGTCATATTGGGGAAGTAGCTCCAGCGCTGGTTGGGGCCACCGGCGATCTGGTAAATCTCACCCAACCGGTCGGCATAGACCATGTCCGTGGCGACGAAATCGTCCTCGGTCATGGTGCGCGCGTCGGCAATGGCCAACGGCAGGCGTTGCACGTCGTGACCGATGGAGCGCCAAACGTTGACCAGGGCGAAACGGCCGGCCAGGAATTTCGCCGCCCGGTCCGGTGCCAACAAATCGGTGATGCGTTGCGGCCCCGATTTTTCCGTGTAGTCGTTGTGGACCACATGCACGGGGCCGCGGGTGTCGTGGGCCTGGCGCTTGGTATCGTCCTGGACGCGCAGGGTGTGATCGAAGATATGGACGTCCGTGGCGCCCGTCACCGCCATCAGGAAACGGATGATTTCCGGGTAATGGCCGACTGTGATCTGGTCTTCGTCATAGAAATTACTGACGTCCGAAGTGTGCCGGCACAACTCAAAACCTTCGCGGTCCAATGCCGGTGCCGGTTCGGCCAGGCGGCCGTTGCGAATGGTCATGGGGGTGTCGCGGAAGGTGCCGCTGCGCCGGTTTTCCTCGGTGTAATCGTCGGCCATGAGGACCCGCGGTTTGTCACCGTCGGGGACAATAAAATTCAGCGCTGCGGTAACCTGCGCTCCGACGTGCGCCCCAACATGTGCATGGGCCACAGGCGGGGCCTCGTGATCAGCGGCGGCATCGGGGGACATGACGTCTCTCCTGGCAATCGAATGATGACCCGCCAAATCTAATCGGAATGGCGTCCGGGCATCAAGCCGGCCCGGCGATCAACACCTGTGAATTCGGCTCACGGTCGTGTTCACGCGGCTTGCGCCAAAAGGAATATGGCGATACCGGCGACGGCGATGGCGCCCCCCTTGCGTAGCGTCAATGCTTCCATGCCCATGGCGGTCGAGATCAGCAACGCGACAACGAAGCTCAGGTTGGCAATCGGCACAACCACGCTGGCGTCGCCGGTTGTCATGGCTGCGATGATAAAATTCGCGGTCAGGCACAGCAGTAATCCGGAAACCGCGCCATAGGCCAGCTTTGACGCGGTGATCCGAACCTGACCTTCGCGCCGCCACGCATAGACCAAACCACATGGAATCCACGCCATGGCATACAGCAACAACATGGCGTCAGCGTCGGCCCCGGCGCTCAAGCCGTCTTTCGCAACGACACCAAAAATCGCCCGCAACGCCGAGGCCGCCACGGCCAGCCAAAAGAATGCCACGGCGCCCTTAACCGTGTCGCCGCCCCGAGGCCGTTCATAAAGCACCCAAACCGCAAAAATACCGCACATAACCCCCAACACCTTCAACATGCCCAAGGGCTCGCCCAGCACCAGAACGGATAGAATAATCACGCCGATGGTGTTCAAGCGGTAGATCGTTGAGCCCATGCTGACGTGCAAGTGCGTCAGGCTTTCGATCAACAAGAGGTTCGCGAGCGCCAAAACCAGACCGGCAACAATGCCATAGCCAAGGGTTATCCCATCGAAGGTGATGGCGATGTCTTGGGACACGAAGTAGACCAATTGCAGCATCGTCCAGGACACGCCGCAGAAGGCCACATAAATGCCGCGTGAGCGCGATTTTCTTGAGAACCGCTTGAACGACACATCCAGGCACCCGGCCGCGGCCAGACTGAGCAGTGCAAATGTAACTGCGGCGTTCATGGGCACCGCCGGACGGCGCCCCTAAAGCTGATCGGCAACATAGGCCGCCAACGTGCCGACGACCCGGTCAAGGGACTGGCGCAGGGCCTGAAATCCGGGCTTTTTGGTCATCTTCCATTCATCCATATAGATGCCCCGGTCGATCTCTATCTGCACACTGTGGCAATCGTTGGCCGGGTCGCCGTAGCGGCGGACCAGTTCAACGCCCTTGAACTGGTCATTGATGGCGACGCTCAGGCCTTCGCCGCGAAGTGCTTCGGCGAAGGCATTGGTGAAATCCGGCCCCGATGTGGTGCCGTCCCGGTCACCCAGGATGATGTCCGTGCTGGGCGTGTAGGGGTTGTTGAGTTGCGCCGCGTAGGCCGGTGAATACATGGAGTGACAATTCACATGCCACCGCCGGCCCCAGCGTTCGATGATCGCGTCGGCCATGAAATCCATCTGGTTCCGATAGGGCTGCCAATAGGTGTCGATACGGTTGCGTACCTCGGCCTGGCTGAGCTGGCGGTCATAGAAGGCATGGCTGTCGTCGGCGCGCTTCCAGATCAGGCCGATGCCGCGGTGGGTTTTGTCGGTGATATCAACGGGATCAGGCCAGCCGCCGTCAATCATCGATGCGTCCAGATCGACCAGGGCGCGGTTCGGGTCGATGTAGGTACGCGGAAACCCGCAGGCCAACAGCCACGCCCCGTGTCCCGGTGCATGGTCGAACAGCTGATCGACAAAGGCGTCCTCACCCCACAGGATTTTGTCGCGCGGGCAGGCATGGCCGAAATCATCCGGATAGACGTTGCCGCTGTGCGGCGAATCGAGCATCAACGGCACGGCGTCGCCGACCGGATCGTGGCGGGTCAGGACTCCAGGGATGTGAACGGCGGGTTCCGGCATGCGACATCCTTTGCGAAAAAATCGCCCCAGACTATCGCGGCGGTGCAGCCTTGGAAACCGCCCTGACATTCTCTAGATTATGGCCGTCCCGCAAAGCCACCGACCAAAAGCCAACCAAGGAGCATACCATGTTCGATACGGACCAATTCATCGCAGATTGCCAGACCGCCGTCGCCGATCAAGACAGTCACATGGCGGTCAAGGAACTGGTTATCCGCGCCGTCAGCGACCCGGCGGCGGTGCTCAAGGGCTTGGGTGAGCCAACCAAGGCGGGCGTCAATAAGGTGTTCGTATCGGACAAACTGACCATCCTCAATCTGGTATGGGGGCCGATGATGACCTTGAAACCTCACGACCATAAAATGTGGGCCGTCATCGGCATCTATACGGGCCGCGAAGACAACATTTTCTGGCGCAAGATCAAGGATGATCCTGAGGGCCGCATTGAGGCGGCCGCGGCGGAAGCCATCGGTGCCGGCGACTGCGCGCCGCTCGGCAAGGACATTGTGCATTCAGTCACCAATCCGATCCCGCGCCTGACCGGCGCGCTGCATGTTTACGGCGGTGATTTTTTCGGCGACGGCCGCAGCGAATGGGACCCGGAAACCCTGACCGAACAGCCCTATGACATGCAGGGCAACATTCAATTGTTCGAGGAATCCAACATCCGCCAAAACGCCGCCTGAGGGCGGTACGGCGGCACCGGGCATGGCGGATTTTTTCGCCTTTGAGCCGATGTTCTACGTTGTCGCCATTGTGGCGGTGATCATGACGGGCATATCGAAAAGCGGGCTCGGCGGCGGCATGGGACAACTGTCCGTGCCGTTGATGGCGTTCTTCATTTCTCCGGTCGCCGCCGCGGCCATCATGATGCCCATACTGGTGTTCATCGACATCTTCAATATTTGGGGCTACCGCCGCGATTGGCATCGCGGCAACATCGCCGTATTGCTGCCCGGTGGGATCGTCGGCGTCGCCATCGGCGCGCTGACCTATCGCTATGTGGATGAGAACACGGTGCGGTTATTGCTAGGCGTCATCATCATATTTTTCGCCTGCAGCTATTTCGCCCAGCGCTCACCCGCCGAGGGCGCCAGTAAACGCAGCCGGGTTCTTGGCGTAATCTGCGGCGGATTGTCCGGGTTCACCAGTTTCGTCGCCCACGCCGGCGGTGGGCCGATGAAATTCTATCTCTTGCCACAGCGTCTGGCGCCGCGCCTGTTTGTCGGCACGCATGTTATGTTCTTCTTCCTCATCAATATGATGAAGTTCGTGTCCTATTACTGGCTGGGGCAGTTCTCGGCGGAGAACCTGTCAACGTCGCTGGTCCTGGCGCCGTTCGTTCCGGTCGGCGTTTTCCTGGGTTGGAAGTTGGCCAAGGTTATCCCGTTGGATCTGTTCTACCGGATCATCTATGTGCTGTTGTTCATCTCCGGCACCAAACTCATATGGGATGGCCTGACGCGCGGCGGATTTATTTAAACGCCTCCAGAAATTCCCCAAGCACCGCGTTATAAGTGGCGGCGTCTTCCATATAGGGCGCATGGGCGACGCCGGGCAGATAATCGGCCCGCAGCGACGGTACCGTATCGGGCACGGACGCAATCATCGCTTCGGTAAATTCCTTGGTCACCGTGGTGTCCACTTCGCCGGCCAGAACCAATACGGGCATGTTCAGATTGGCGAACACCGGCGTGTTGTCGGCCTCGGAGATTACACGCGCCGCGGCCTCCAGGCCGTCGCGGCGGGTTTCCGCGGCAATGCCGGCGAAATGCTCGAGAATCTCCGGGTCACAACCAGGCGCAACCATGGTCTCGGCCCGCCGACGGCCGTATTCCACGGGGCCCAATTCATCCAGTTGGGCAATCCGCGCCAGATATTTTTCACCCAGGGGCGCGCCTTTTGGCTGATTGCGGCCGAGCAACGTGCACGACAGGACCAATCCGTTGACACGATCCGGGAACCGACCGGCGAAATTTCCGGCAACGATGCCGCCCATTGAATGACCTAGCAGTATGAAATTTTCCAGGCCGACGGCATCGGCGAACGCCGCCAAGGTGTCGGCATACGTTTCAATGTCGGGCGCGACGGTATCGGTCTCGCCGTACCCCGGCGCATCCCAGGCGGTTATGCGGAAATCATCGGCGAAGGTTTCGAACTGGCGTTCCCAGGTGCGGGCGTTGCCGGCTAGGCCATGCAGCAAAACCAAATCCGGGCCGCTGCCGGTCTGGCGGTAGGAAAGTCGGCCGCTGTCCAAGCTCACGAACTGGCGTTCGGGAAGCCCCATTCAGCTTCTCACCAGTCCGAATTTCCGCGCCACCGGCCATCCCCAGGGACGTGGCAGGCTTTCGGCGTTGCAAATCCGGGTGTTCAGGGCGCTTTTCAGATCATCTTCGGAAAAGGCAAACCCCAGCCCGTCCGCATGGGCAACCACGACCGCCGGCTCCGGGTCCTGAAGGGCCGGGTCGGCGGAAGGTCCTTGGCCGTCCCAATGGGTGATGAAGGCGTTGACGTTTTCTTTGCTCATGGCGCGACTATACCCACGCAGGCCAGGGCCGCAACCCGCTCAAAAATTTTCCACCCAGGGACGCAGCTCAATTTCCCAGGTCCAGGCGCTGCGGTGCTGGTCGAAGATGTGCATATAGGTCTCGGCAATGGAATCGGGATGCAAAAGGCCATCGTTGCCACGTGCCTCGGCCCGTGGATCGTTGTCTTTTTGGATACCGCCATCGATGACGAAGTGCGCCACATGAATGTTTTCCGGGGCCAGTTCACGGGCCATGCTCTGGGCCAGGCCGCGCAGGCCGAATTTGCCCATGGCGAACGGCGCCGAATGTTTATAGCCCTTGACGCTGGCCGAGGCCCCGGTGAAGAAAATTGCGCCCGAACCGGCCTTGGTCATACGCTTCGCCGCTTCCAGGCCGACCAGAAAACCGCCATAGCATGAGATCATCAGGGTCTTGCGCACCTCGTCGACGTCCAACTCAATAAACGGCGCGCGCTGGCGGTAGCTGGGATTGTAGACGACCAATGTCGGGGTTCCCGTATCGCCATCGACGGCGGTGAACAAGTCCGCCACGGAGGCCGGATCGCTGGCATCACAGGCATAGGTTCTGGCCTGCGTCTCGGCGGCCAAATCACTGAGCTTCGTGGTATCGCGCGCCGCCAAGGCAACGCTCATGCCGCGCGCCACGCACTGTCGCGCCAGGGACGCACTCAGGCCGGGGCCGGCGCCGACGATCAGCGCGGATTGTTCTGTCATCACATCTCTCCCAGTTCATGTTATTGTCAGATTCGGACCCTAGCATGGTATTGTTTTGCGCAGGATACTTGCTGGTTACATGGGCAGGAAAATATGAAGTTCCAAAAATTCTTTATCGGCTGGATGCTGACGGTGTTGATTGCGTTGGTCGCGCCCGGCGTCGGCGGTAACGATGCAGCAGCGCAAACCAAATTGGTCCTGGTGACGCCGCCCAATTCCATCGACACGGTGATCAGTGAGGTCATCACCCGCGAGGCCTATCGGCGTATCGGGATCCAGGTGGTCATCAAGAAATATCCGGGTGAGCGGGCCCTGCGGCTGGCCAACGCCGGGAAAGTCGACGGCGAAGTCCAACGCATCAACGGCATTTCGGCGAATTATCACAACCTTGTCCAGGTCTATCCGGCCATCAACTACATCGAAGGCGCCGCCTTTTCGAAAACCAAGGACTTCAAAATTGCCGGGTGGAATAGCTTGAAGCCGTACCGGTTGGGCTACATTCGCGGCATCAAATTCGCCGAACGCAACACCAAAGAAATGGATTCTACTGCTGTCGGAGACTACCCAGGCCTATTTCAGATGATCAACGACAAACGCCTGGATGTGATCATCTCGCCGCGTCTCAACGGGCTTTTCCAGATGAAGCAACTGGGCATCACCGGCGTGCTCAATCTTCAACCGGCGATCATGCGTTTCGATCTGTTCCATTATCTGCACCAGAAGCACGTCAAGCTGGTACCGAAAATTTCGGCGGTGTTCCAGGCGATGCAGAAAGCCGGTGAACTGGCCAAACTCCGCGCGCACGTGGTTGACGTGTCGATGGCGCGGGCAGAAAAGAAGCAGCCGATCTGCGATACGGATTATGCCTGTTTTGACGTTGCCAAGGCACTAGGAAACTAAAACACCGCCACGATTATGTAGGCCGCGACAGCCACCGCCAGAGCCATCAATCGCCCAAGCGTCTCTTCGCGGCTATCGGCGCGGCGCATACGGTCGGCGTCGGCCAATGATGCGGCGCCGGTCTGGGCGCGCATGCGCTGCAAACCCCGCCACAGATCGAAATCCTCGCCGCCGCATCCGCCGGACATGGTGTTAAAGGCCTCCGTCAGGACCGCGCGTCCGAAAACCCGATGGTCTGCAGGGCCGTATCAATCTCGTCCAGGATCGCCGGATCATCGATGGTTGCCGGCATTTTCCATGCCTTGTTGTCGGCGATGGCTTGCATGGTGCCGCGCAAAATCTTCCCGGACCGCGTTTTCGGTAAACGCTCGACAACGACGGCCAGCTTGAAAGCCGCGACAGGTCCGATGCGGTCGCGCACCATCTGCACGACGTCTGCAACAATATCATCATTGCCTTTGACGGTGCCGGCGTTGAGCACCAGGAAACCAACCGGTAACTGGCCTTTCAGTTGATCATCAACACCGATGACGGCGCATTCGGCGACGTCGGCGTGCTCGGCCAACACTTCCTCCATTCCGCCCGTCGACAAACGGTGACCGGCGACGTTGATGATGTCATCGGTGCGCGCCATGATCGAGATATAGCCGTCTTCGTCGATCATGCCGGCGTCGGCGGAGCTGTAATAACCGGGAAACTCATCGAGGTATTTTTCCCGGAACAGATCGTCGCGCTGATAGAGCGTCGGCAGGGCTGAGGGCGGCAATGGCAGTTTGATGACGATAGCACCGATGTCACCGGCCGGCACCGCATTGCCACTGTCATCCAACACCTGCACATCCCAACCCGGCACGGCTTTTGTCGGCGAGCCCGGCTTGATATCGAAGGCATGCAGGCCCAGGCAATTGGACGCGATCGGCCAACCCGATTCCGTCTGCCACCAGTGATCGATGACCGGGACCTTGAGCTTGTCTTCGGCCCAGTGCAGCGTGTCCGGATCCAGCCGTTCCCCGGCTAAGAACAGGGATTTGAAATCACTCATGTCATAATCGGCCAGCAAGGCGCCGTCCGGGTCTTCGCGCTTGATGGCGCGAAACGCCGTCGGTGCCGTAAACATGCACGACACCTTGTGCTGAGCAATAACCCGCCAGAAGGCGCCGGCGTCAGGGGTCCCAACGGGCTTACCTTCGAAGACGATGGTCGTGCAGCCGTGCAGCAAAGGCGCGTAAACGATGTAACTGTGGCCGACCACCCAGCCCATGTCGGAGGCTGCCCAATAGACCTCGCCCGGGTCCACATTGTAGATGTTCTTCATGGACCACTTGAGCGCCACCATGTGGCCGCCATTGTCGCGGACCACGCCCTTGGGTTGGCCCGTGGTGCCGGATGTGTAGAGAATATAAAGCGGATCGGTGGCCAAAACGGTTACGCATTCGGCGGGCTCGGCTGATTGCATAGCCGTGGCCCAGTCCACGTCGCGGCCGTCGGCCAACGCAGCTTCACATTGCGGGCGGCCCAGGATTACGCATTTGTCGGGCTTGTGGCTGGCCAGGTCGATGGCGCCGTTCAGCAGGGGCATGTATTCAATCACCCGGTTGACTTCGATGCCGCAGGTGGCGCTGACGATGACCTTCGGTTTGGCGTCATCGATGCGCACCGCCAATTCGTTCGAGGCAAACCCGCCGAACACCACTGAATGCACAGCGCCCAGCCGCGCGCAGGCCAACATGGCGATGCCAGTTTCCGGCACCATGGGCATGTAGATGATTACCCGGTCGCCCTTTTCCACACCCTGAGCGCGAAGCACGCCGGCGAAGGTGGCGACCTCGTCGCGCAGTTCCGAATAGGTATAGGTGCGGACCGTATCTCCGGTGACCGGGCTGTCGTAGATCAACGCCACTTGGTCGCCGCGGCCGCCGTCGGCGTGGCGGTCGAGCGCGTTGTAGCACGTGTTGCATTCGGCGCCCGTATACCAACGGTAAAACGGCGCATCTGAATCATCCAATACCTTGTCCCAGGGTTTGATCCAATCGATCTCGTTGGCCGCGTCAGTCCAGAACCCTTCCGGATCCTCGATCGACCGTTGGTAGGCGTCATCGTATGCGTTGGTCATGTCTTTCCCCTCGTCTTTCTCCCAGGTCTTCCCCCCAGGTCTTTTCCCGAGATATCAACCCGATCACCCGCGGACTTTCAGCCAACCGGCGACGCAACAGTTTAACGGCAATTCCCACGATCTCAACGATTCGCGATCCGCCGCAAGATGCTGAATTTTGCCCGACCCGGCCTTGATTAGGATCAAACCCCGTCCTGCAAGGGCTCCAAACGGGCGGCATTTGCGCAGCCCGCGTTTTGTGGCAATCTTTTGGCTAATTGATTCACGATATCAATATCGGGAGGCTCCCCCGTGAGCGGAAACAGTATTTACGACCAACATCTGGACCAATCGCCGGCCAACTTTACGGCCCTGTCGCCGGTGACGTTTTTGGAACGCGCCGCGGCAACTTATCCGAATTTGACCAGCGTCATCCATGGCGCCAAACGCTTTACCTGGGCCGAGACCTATACCCGCGCCCGACGCCTGGCATCGGCTCTGCAACAGGCTGGGGTCGGCCGAAACGATACGGTCGCGGTGATGGCGTCGAACACGCCCGAAATGTACGAATGCGCCTTCGGCCCGGCGATGATCGGCGCCGTCGTCAACACCTTGAACACGCGCCTCGACGCGCCGGCCCTGGCCTTCTGTCTCAACCATGGCGAAGCCCATGTGCTGATTTCGGACACCGAGTTTTCACCAACGGTGAAAGCGGCGTTGACCGAATTGGGCCGCGACATACTGGTCATCGATATTGTTGATACGGAAGCCGCCGTCGATGGCGAAACGCTCGGCGAAATGGATTATGAGACATTCATTGCCGGCGGCGACCCAGCCTTCGCCTGGACGCCGGAGGCCGACGAATGGAACGCCATTTCACTGAATTATACATCGGGCACGACAGGTGATCCGAAGGGCGTGGTCTATCATCATCGCGGCGCCTATTTGAATGCGCTCTCGAACGCCATCGGCTGGAACATGCCGCATCACGCAAATTATTTGTGGACGCTGCCGATGTTCCACTGCAACGGCTGGTGCTTCCCTTGGACCCTGGCGGCCATCGCCGGCACCAATATTTGCCTGCGCCGGGTCAATGCGGCCAACATCTATGCCGCCATTGCCGATCATGGCGTCACGCATTTCTGCGGTGCGCCCATTGTCATGAACTTCGTCATCAACGCGACTGATGAGGAGCGGCGCGCATTTGACCACAAAGTCAACGTCATGACCGCCGCCGCGCCGCCGCCAGCCGCGACTCTGCAACGCATGCAGGAACAGGGCTTCGACGTCACCCACGTCTACGGCCTGACGGAAACCTATGGCCCCGCCGTGATCTGCGCCTGGCATCCCGAATGGGATCAGCTGCCGATCGATGAACAGACCGAAAAGAAGGGCCGTCAGGGGGTCCGCTATCACGTCCTGCAGGGCCTGACGGTCATGGACCCGGAAACTATGCAGCCGGTGCCCGCCGACGGCGAAACCATGGGTGAGGTCATGTTCCAGGGCAATGTCGTCATGAAGGGTTATTTGAAGAATCCAAAGACCACGGAAGACTCACTGGCCGGCGGCTGGTTCCATTCCGGTGATCTGGCCGTCTTGCAGCCGGACGGCTATATCAAACTGAAAGATCGCTCCAAAGACGTGATCATCTCCGGCGGCGAGAATATTTCCTCTATTGAGGTCGAGGACACCGTAACCAAGCACCCGGCCGTTTTCCTCGCCGCTGTGGTCGCCAAGCCGGACGACAAATGGGGCGAAACGCCGTGCGCCTTTGTCGAACTGTTGCCGGGCGCCGAAACCACGGAAGCCGAGATTATTCAGTTTTGCCGCGACAACATGGCGCACTACAAATGCCCGAAAAACGTGGTTTTCGTGGAACTGCCGAAAACCTCGACCGGCAAGATCCAGAAATTCAAGCTGCGCGACAAGGCGGCGGCGGTTTGAGCTGACCTATTTGGCGCGAACGCGGTAGGCACAGCGTCGCGCCCCGGCGATGATGTGATCGATGCGTTCGACGTCGGCGCCGTCGCCCAGAACGCGGCGGAATACGTCCAGTTCCATGGCGCACAAACCAGTGCAGCTGCGCGCCGCAGCGCAGACGGGGCAGTGGTTTTCGATTAGCAGCAAACCGCCATCGCCGTCGTCCTCGATGGCGGCCATGTAGCCTTCTTCGGCGCGGATGGCGGCCAGTTCCTGGCACTGCGCCTTCAGACCCGAAGCCGCCCCAACCCGGGCTTCATAGGCGGCGGCCTGATGGGCGGCCCGGACCGCCAGCAGTTTCTCCATGCCCGGCTCACCGAACACAATCCGCACCGATTCAATCAGATCAACGGTGAGGTCCGCATGGCCGTCGGGAAAATAGGCGTCCGCCGCCTCGGTCAACCGCCAGACCTTGGCCGGCCGGCCCTTCGGGCGCGGCACCTCGTCGAAGCTCACCAGTTTCTCGCCAGCCATCGCATAAAGATGCTGGCGCACGGCCATGGCGGTAATGCCCAGCGCGCCGGCCAGGGTCTCCGCATCGGCCGGACCTTGTGACTTCAATAATGCCCGCAGGCGCTGGCGTGTGGTAGGTTGGGGGGTAGTTTCGGACATGATTATTTTTCTAAAGATAAATCTTTACAAATTCAAGGACAGTAATTTATAAAGAACTACCTTTAGAAAACAAAGGAGTTCCTGATGCCGGACTCAACAGAGAACGCGACACCTTGGATCCGGGCCGCTTCATTGGCGGAATTACGCCAGCGTGGCCGCATGACCGCGAAGTTGGCCGGCCACCAAATCGCCCTGTTCGCCGGTGACGGTGGCGAGGTTTGGGCCTGCGACAACCGCTGTCCGCACGAAGGCTACCCTTTGGTTGAGGGCCATTTTGCCGATGGCTGCATCCTGACCTGCAACTGGCACAACTGGAAGTTTGACCTGAAGGGCGGCGAAACCCTGGTCGGTGGCGATACGCTTCGACGCTACCCGGTCCGCACCGACGGCGACGATATCCTTGTCGATCTGGCCGATCCGCCGCCGCAAGTAGTGGCGGCACAGGCCCTTGCCGGCCTGAGGGCCAGCTTTGACCGGCACGAATACACCCGCATGGCTCGGGAGATTGCGCGATTGCAGGCCACCGGCACCAACCCTCTGGATGCGGTCCGCGAAACCATCGGCTGGACATACGAGCACTTCGAATACGGCACCACTCACGCCGTCGCGGCGGCGGCCGACTGGCTGGCGCTGCGCGACGACCACGCCGACGACCCGGCCCGCGCCCTGACGGCGCTGACCGAGATCGTCGGGCATTTCGCCTGGGACAGCCGGCTGGAACCGGCGTTCCCCTACCCGGCCGGAGAAACGGCCTATGACGCGGAAGCGCTGGTCCGAGCCATCGAGGACGAAGACGAGGCCGCGGCCGTGGCGCTGATCCGCGGCGGTGTCGCGGCGGGCCTTGATTTCGCCGCCTTCGAACCGGCGCTGAGCCGCGCTTCCCTGGCCCATTACCAGGACTTCGGCCATGCGCTGATCTATGTCTACAAGACCGGCCAATTGGCTGCCCGCCTTGACGGCGACATGCTGGAACCACTGTTGTTGATGTTGACGCGGTCGCTGATTTACGCCAGCCGCGAAGACCTGATCCCGGAATTCAAGGCCTACGCCGGCGCGCTGGCTTCGTGGGACGATGCCGGTGAAGCGGTCCCGGCAGCGATCGACCTGCGCGGCGGCACCGTGGCGGCGATCCTGGAGCGGATCACTGCCGGGTCGGCCAATCCTGAAGCCGTGTTCGATGCCGCCATGGACGCCGCCGCGTGGCAGATGGCGCACTATGATATGAGTTACCAAAATCACGTCGATAAGCCGGTCTCGCGCAATGTCGGCTGGCTGTCATTCACCCATACGTTGACCTTCGGAAACGCGGTCCGCAAGACCTGTGAAAAACACCCCGCGCTGTGGCCGGCGGGCCTGTTGCAGATCGGCTGCTTCCTGGGCCGCAATGCCGGCTTCGTCGACGCGCAATATGACCCCGCCCCTTACGCGGTCGCCGACCCGGCGGCGTTTCTTGCCGATCAAAAGACAAAACTGTTCGATCACGGAAACCCGGAGTTCATCGTCTCATGTCATCTGGTAAAGTTGCTGAGCGCCATGGCTGAGGAGATTGCCGACCGCCCGGACATCCCGTGGCGGGCCGACGCGGTCGCGGCCGTCAACCGGTTCCTGAACGAGCCCTTAAAACGCAAACACGCCTTGCGGGCCGCGCATCAGGCACTTGCCGCCGTCAAATAACAATAGGCGCCGAAATCAGACCGATCATAGTGATGACGTCGCCATAGCGCCGCCGCCCCTAAGCACGGTGGGCAATTTCCAATGAACAGACTATGAGTGGACTTGTCGCGCCGGCACCCGGCGTGCGCACTGAGCGTTGAACTCTGTTGCCGCCCCCACCGCTATGGGCTCAGGGGCCGTTGCCGAAATTTAGGCTTGCGCCTCCAGATCGGCGATCTGGTCTTTGATCGCGAGTTTTTGCTTTTTAAGGCTGGCGATCTGGTAGTCGTCGGGATGAGGTCGGTGATGTTCTTGGTCTAGGGCTTTTTCGAGATGCTGATGTTGGGACCTGAGGTCTTCAATCGTCTCCTGCAAGCTCATATTCAATTCCTCCTCCTCAATTTCTGATCGATAGTCAGAATACAGTTATGTTAGCGCAATGCGCATGTAAAATCCACTGATTGGCCGCAATTTTTACCGCCTGCCCGTTAGATTTGCTATCATAGTTGAGGGATGGATCAGCCATTGTGGGGAACATGAGCGAAAGCAAAGGCCTTGCGGCCAAATTAGTCGAGTTGAAAACCGAACACCGAGATTTGGACGACATCATCGCCCAATTGGCTGAACAGGGGCCATTCGATCAATTGCAGGTGCAGCGCTTAAAAAAACGGAAGCTGCAATTAAAGGATCAAATTCGCGCTCTGGAAACCCAACTGTTGCCTGATATCATCGCCTGAGATCATCACCTGAGATTTTCACGCAGATCGGCGTCGGCGGCCTCGACGGCCTGCACCGCCGACCAGGCGTCTTTAATTTCGACGCATCCGACGGCGGCCGTCAAAGGCAGTGCAACACCCATCCAGTCAAACGATACGCCAATCAGATGATCGCTGATTTCCTGAGCCCGGCGGCGCGCCGTCTCACCGGTCCCGTTCAACAAGATCACCCCGAAATCATCACCGCACAGACTGCCGACCGCATCGGTCGGATGAATGGCGCCTTCCAAAGCCTGCGCCGCCAGGCAAAGGGCCTCATCACAAGCCCGGCGGCCCATACGGCGGCGAATATCCCCGGCGTTCATAAGATGCACCACCATCAAAGCCGGCGGCGGCTGCAAGCTGTCCATGTGGGCAATCACGTGGCTCAGTTCACGAAGGAACTCGCGCCTGTTCGGCACCGGCAGAAAATCGTGTTCAACGGCCAATTCATGAAAATGTGCGGCCTGCCTTCTTGCGGTTTCCAGTTCGGCGCGCAGGGGTTCCATTTGCGCGGCAAAGGCATTGAGGACTTCTTGCGATTCGGGCGTCAGCTGGCCGCTTAGGGTGCCGGCCAAATCAACTGCGGCGTCGGCCGACCATGACTCGTGGCGCTCGCGTCGCGCCTGATCATCGTCGTCTTCTTGCGGCGCATCGTGGTGGCGCTCGGCCGGCGGCCGATGCGGTTGGTCGCCCACGGCGTATACCCGTTCAGGCTTATTAACATCCATCGTTGCCGTCCTCTTTTCAAGGATCAACGCCAGACATACCCTGCTATCGTCAATCCTAGCATGATTATGGTTAATTTTTCCTTATAGGCCTCTTGCACCGCAAAGCCGCCCCCTTATAATGGCCGGCTTTCCGGGATAGTCGGGTTCCACCAAGAGGACAAAACATGAGCCAACCAACGCCTCTCGTCGGCATCGTAATGGGCAGCAAGTCCGACTGGGACACCATGAAAAACGCCACTGAAACACTGACCCAATTGGGTATCACTTTCGAGGCCAAGGCGCTTTCCGCGCACCGCAATCCGGCCCAGGTCCATGAATGGGCCAGCACCGCCGAGGATCGCGGCATCAAGGTGATCATCGCCGCCGCCGGCATGGCCGCAGCACTGCCCGGCGTCGTCGCCGCGGTCAGCGCGCTGCCGGTGTTGGGTTGTCCCATGGAAACCCGCGTCATGGGCGGTATGGACAGCCTGTTGTCGATGGCGCAAATGCCCGGCGGCATTCCCGTCGGCACCTTGGCCGTCGGCAAAGCCGGTGCCAAGAACGCCGCACTTCTGGCCGCCGCCATCCTGGCGCTTTCCGATGACGATATTCGGACCCGCCTGAAAGCCTTCCGCGCCGAACAAAACGACACCGTCGCTGAGCTTACTTAAACGCTGGTCCCGCTTAGGTGTGCGACCAGTCATCGGCGCTGTCAGCATTGTTCGGTGACAGGCCGAGGATATCGCCCGACGTTGAACAACCAAGCCCCAGCACGGTGCGGTTTGCATAAGCGAAATAGGCGACAACCTGGTTAATCTCCAGAATCTGGCCGTCGTCCCAACCGGCGTCGCGCAGCGCATCAACCATCGTCACATCAACGGTTTCAGGCGACCGGGTTAAGGCACTGGCGTAACGCAACGCGGATTTTTGCGGCGCATCGAAAGGCCCTCCGTCAATATCACCAGCCATCAACGCCACCTTGATGGCGTCAGCGCGCTCCGGGTCGCCCAAAAGCCGTGCCAGCCCGGTGAAGTGATGATCAAAGCAGTAGCCGCAACCGTTCAACTGGCTGACCCAGACGCCCAGGGTTTCCAGAAACCATTTATCGATGGTGTTGCGCGCGTGATGGAGAACGCTTTTGTAGATCGCCATGTGGCCTTCCATGGAATGCGGCCGCAGGCTGTGTGCCATCATGATGTTATCGACGTTGTTGTCGGGTCCCTTGATCCGATCGTAAAGCTCTTTCAGGCGACCGGTCGCGTCGGCGTAGGCGATTGTGTTAATCCAAGGCATCGTCGCAACCTCCCTTCGTTGGACGGCGTTCATGATCAAGAAATATAGGGCCGTCGCCGCGCCGGAAACTCAGCCGGCACCGCCCTGCGCCAGGCTGATTTCGATATCCCCCATGGAGAGACGCCGCAACTTGAAGGCTTCAAGAAGTTCGATTTCAATGATCGACCCCTGGCCCAGTTCGTTCGACACCATGTAGCGGATGAACTCAATCAGTTCCTGAACCTGGCCGGGATAGACCAGAATATTGGTCAACAATTCGCGGCGGATCAGGGCCGGGTATTTAAGCAACTCCAGGACCAGAAGTTTTTTCACCTTCAGCGTAACCCGCACACTGCCGAACAAACGATCCAGGCAGAAACTGTAAATGCCGAAATCCAGTTTGCCGGCAACCTCTTGGGTAAAGTCGCGAAATTCATCCAGGAACGGCCCGGCCGTGATCTTCCGGTCCATCAATTTCTTGACGATATCCAGGAACTGCCGGTAACGCAGCCGTGCCGGGCTCAACAGGTCCCCCAATTCGGCTTCCAGAGCACGGATTTCGGCGGCCCGGAATTGCGCCTGGCGGACGGCCTGGGCTGACGTCCGGACATCATCGGAAAGCGCTTGTTCTTCAATCAATACAAACAGGCGTTCGAATTTTTCACGGTCACGCGGCGACAGGCGCTGGGCTTTCTCGGACAACGGCAATAACGCCGCCTGAGCGACCAGATAGTCCTTCGAATAGATCGCCGCCATGGCCGACGCCGTGGAGACAATGGGGGTCGTGCGGAAGTCGTCGGTGATGATGAACCGGCTGTTGTCGGCAACAGTCAGATATCGGCCCAGCTTTGCACAGCCCAGAAAATGATCGGCCAAATCGCCGGCCGCGCCGGTCGGCCGCTCACCAACGGGCCGAGCCGCAGGCGCTTCCGGCTGAGGCTGGCTCGGCATGTCCGACGCTTTCAGCTCACCACTCACATAAATAGACTTGGGCTCGGCGTCGCTGCTGGCCGGCTGGATTGGATCGGCCAAGTTGGGCGCCGAGCGCGCCGGTCCGGCCGAACCATTGCCCGACTTGCCGTTTGCGCGGCGCCGGAAGGGGTTGAGAAATGGAGATTCGTCGCTCATGAATACCGATATGCCAGAGACTTCATAGCTTCGACTTCATACCTTCGCCTACAGATATCCGCATCATACGCCCTTCCGCGCGGCGCGCCAATCTCCCTTTACCGTCAGGCCCAAAATCGCAGCCCAAACCCCCGGTCCGAGTTCTCACAAAAGCGTGTTGCGATGTTACTGGCACGGATCACAGAAAAAGCGCATCTTTAATTCATCAGCAGTCCCCAACTGCTGGCACCCCTCCCGGGAATTTTTCCCGGAATTCCGATCCACCCTTCCCCCTGGGTGGGTCGACCGAAACATCCCTGATGACCCCGAGGCGCGGTGAAAACCGCGCCTCTTTTTTTCCAATGACCCTGGGGCGCGGCGAAAACCGCGCCTCTTTTTTTTCCAATGACCCTGGGGCGCGGTGAAAACCGCGCCTCTCTTTTTCCAATGACCCTGGGGCGCGGTGAAAACCGCGCCTCTCTTTTTCCAATGACCCTGGGGCGCGGCGAAACCCCGCCTCTATTATTAATTTTCTGGCAGCGGAGAATACCGTGCGGGCCTGGGTTTTTTCGACTTGGCAGGTGGGCCCTTATGCCGTCATGTTTAGGTTCCTCGGGAGAAAATTAAAATGTCCGCATCCGACGTGGTCAAACGCGCCAACTGGCTGGAATTGTTCTTCGACTTGGTTTTCGTCTTCGCGGTCGCCAAGGCCACGCACGTCTTGGTGCACACGCACGGCGGACACGTCAGCGCCGGCCAGTACGGCACCTTCATGCTGATCATGATCCCGCTCTGGTGGGCTTGGGTCGGCCATACGCTGTTTGCCACCCGGTTTGATACGGAAGACACGGTCCAGCGCCTGCTGACCCTGACGCAAATGCTCGCCGCAGTCTTCCTGGCAGCCTTCGTCAATCCGGATTTCGATCCGAATTACCACGGGTTTTTGTTTTCCTATCTGACCATCCGCGCCTTGTCGGTGGTTATGTATATCCGCGCGGCGGCGCTGCGCGATGATGCGAAACCGATCGCGATTCGCCTCGGTGGCGGCTTTACCATCGGCATCTGCATCACCGCGACGTCGTTGTTTTTCGAACCACCCTGGCGCTACGTGGTTGTTTATATCGGCATCACCATCGAGGTCATTGCACCGCTGTTGGCCAGAGATGTTTTAAAGAAATTTCCGGTCAATTCGCACCACCTGCCGGAACGCGTCGGCCTGCTGACCATCATCTTATTGGGCGAATCGGTGGTCGCCCTGGCGGCACAGTTAGGCGAAATAGCGTGGACGCCGATGACCGTGCCGACGGCGGTTATCGGCTTCATTGCCGTCTCCGCATCCTGGTGGGTCTATTTCGACGCCCACGACCGGCGCATCATGGGACATGCGCTGGGCACCGGGCAGCGCCTTATCTACGGGCATCTCGGTATTTATGCCAGTTTGTCGGTCATTTCGACAGTGATCCGGTTCGCCATTGGCGGTGATATCGGCCTTGTCGATCATTGGATCATGACTGCGGTGGGCTTGTCGGGGTTTATCGGGTCCATGCTGTTTATCCACGGCCCGGCCTTGTTGAGCGCCTGGCCGTGCCGCACGGCCTACGCCGTGATGATCATCGCCACCATGGCCTTGCCGTTCCTTCGATCCTTTTAATCAACGAACCAAATCACGTGACGACGTAGCGCAGGGGCCTCGGGCCGTCCGCAATTTGTTAACCTTTTCCCCTTAAACCTGAACCCAACAACGGGAAAACACACCAAAACAATAAAAATCCAATGACAACCCGTGCCTTGGGGATACAGAACCTGATGACTTCTTCATACCGAATTGCCGGTGCCCTGGTGGCGCCCCTGATGCTTGGCGGCTGCGGCCTGCCCATCGGCATACAAGTCGCGTCACTGCTGGCCGATGGAATCTCTGTCTGGAAAACAGATAAAACACTGACTGACCACGGCCTGTCGGCGGTTACGGAGAAAGATTGCGCGCTGTGGCGCGGCGTCGAAGGTAAGGACATTTGCACGGATACGGACGACGCCGTCACGACCTTGGCCGATGCGTCGACGCCGCGGGCTCAAGAAGCGCCATCGCAGGAAGCGCCGTCACAGGAATTAAGCATCACCGAAACGCCTATCGCCGACAAGAATGCGCAACAAGATTGGGGCGCGGCCGCCGCCGGGACAGACAATAAAAAAACGGCTCAGAGGGAAACACCCGAGTTTCCCACGGAGGATCCGGTCACGGCGGCCGTCGCCCCATCCACGTCACTGCCATCCGCCGCACCCATCGTCACGAAAGTCACCTTGGTCGAGCCGGCACCTGTGCAATCGTGGAAACCGGTTGCCCCCATCCCCGTCACGGCGGTTGTCGGGCCGGCGCCGAAACCGAAGGCGCGACCCGCGCGGATATCAAAGCAACCGGAGGCCGCCCCGGCGCGGCGCACCTACTATGTCATCGCCAGCTATCATCGGGCCGTTGGGGCACGAAGATTCTCGCGCGCCAACAGCCGCCTGGAGCCGACCATTCTTCAGGGCACGGCAAAGGGCAAACGCGTCTTCCGCGTCGCCATTGGCCCAGTCGCGCCGGCGGGGCGAAAGACCACCAAACAGTTTCTGAAAAAGCGCGGGTTTAAGGACGCCTGGGTCCTGCGCATCAAGAGCCCAAAGATTATAACCGAGGTTGCCGCCCTAAACTGAACGGCGGCGGAACGGGCCGATCGGCGGGATCAGGCGACCAAGGCGCTCGCCGATCCGCTTCGGCAATCCAAAGGTCTTCAGCACATCATCGATACGGCGTTCCAGAAAATCCCAGGTTTCCGGAAAGTCGCCGGTTTCGTCGCCGTCGTCGGACATCCAATAAAGAATGGTCGAGGAATAGACCGTCGCCAGCAAACCGCGCTTTGAATAATGGTTCCAGTCCGTCGATGTGTCGCCGGCGGCGTACCACATCACCGAACACGTCCGCCAGGTGATCTTCGCCGCCAGACCGGCATTCTGCGGCAGTGCCAGAAACGACAACAACCGGCGCATGGCTTCGCGGTGCGCCGCGTTCATAGCAAGCCGCGTCTTCACGCAGGCATGAATGCGTTCGCGGATGCGCATGGCATCCAGGTCCAGTTCAGCCAATGCGGCCAGCATGCGGCGGTCCGACCATCCAGCGAAATGATCGGCAACTTCGGCCAAACCACCGGGAAAGGCCATGCGGGCCACGGTCTCGTCGTCGCCGACGGTAACGGCACCGGCGTTCAACGCCTGGCGCGACCAACCATCGAAGGGCACATGTGCCAGCATCGCCTCGACAAGCTGATCGCGTTGAAGTTCGTGCGGGTCAGTCGTTGTCATTGTCGTTCTCCGCCGTATCGGGTCCGTCACTATAAGGCGGCTCAGCGGCTTTTGACATCTCTTCGGCGTAACCCAGCTTGCCCAGATCGGTCATCCGCATGGGATACAGGATACCGTCCAGATGGTCGCATTCGTGTTGCACGACGCGGGCATGATAGCCCTCAGCTTCAACCTCAAAGGCCTCGCCGTTCAAATCCACCGCCCGATATCGAATATGGGTATGGCGCGACACCGTGCCGGCCATTTCAGGCAGCGACAGACAGCCCTCTATCCCGTCCGCCATTTCGTCCGAGAGCGGCTCGATTTCCGGGTTGATCAAGACCGTCAGAGCCACGCCGTCATCGGTCTCATCGCGCTCACCAGGGACCCGGAAAATAACGATGCGTGCCGGCACATGGACCTGCGGCGCCGCCAATCCGATGCCCGGTGCATCCAGCATGGTCTCGATCATATCCGCAACCAACTGATGGACGCCGGCGGCCGTCGGATCGGTTACAAGCTGGGCTTTTCCCATCAGAACCGGGTGTCCCATGCGGGCGATTTTCAAAATTGCCATGGTCTGTTACCGTTTTTGCCGTGAAACCTTTGAAAAAATAAACAAATCAAATGGGAAACGGTCCTTCACATCGCCGATTTGATATGTTAGAAGGCACCTCCTTGGGAGCATGAAAGTATGTTTCCCCGTGCATCCTGTGCATAAGATGATGAGGTAATCCGAAACGTGCAAGTATCTGTTCGTGACAACAACGTCGATCAGGCCCTGAAAGTCCTGAAAAAGAAGATGCAGCGTGAAGGCGTCTTCCGTGAAATGAAGCTTCGCCGGTCGTACGAAAAACCGTCCGAACGCCGAGCCCGCGAAAAGGCCGAGGCCGTCCGCCGGGCCCGCAAGCTGGAACGCAAGCGCCTGGAGCGCGAAGGCTTCTAAACCAACATGTTGGTTTCGACTTCGGACAATCCGCCGGCCGGCTGGCGCGGCGGATTTCTTGCGTCCGGGCCACATCTTCAACTGTGATTAGGGAACGCTGCCATGGCCAAAGTTTATGAAATAGACGGTATTGTTCCGGTCATTGACCCCAGCAGCTTCGTCCATCCCGACGCCGTGTTGATCGGCGATGCCATTGTCGGGCCGAATTGTTACGTCGCGCCGGGCGCCGTGCTACGGGGAGATTTCGGCCGTTTGATTTTGGAACGCGGGGTCAATATTCAGGACAACTGCATCCTGCACGGCTTCCCCGGCACGGATACAGTGGTCGAGGAAGACGGCCACATCGGTCACGGCGCCGTCCTGCACGGCTGCCGCATCGGCCGCAACGCCCTGGTCGGCATGAATTCCGTGGTCAACGACGACGCGGTGATCGGTGAGGAATGCATTGTCGCCGCCATGGCTTTCGTCCGCGCCGGTGAGATTGTTCCACCGCGCAGCCTCATTGCCGGCATTCCAGCGAAAGTCCTGCGCCAGGTCTCGGACGATGAAATTGCCTGGAAGACAGACGGTACCCGCGATTATCAGACCCTGACGCGGCGTTCCATGGAAACCATGAAGCCGGCCGCCCCGTTGGCGGCACCGGAAATTGACCGGCAACGCATGCCGGTGGCACCGTCCCAGCCCTTTCATGTTGGCCGCCGTTAAGCGACGATAAAGACTGGCCTGACCACGGGTTCGATGGAACTCAACGAAGATCGCTGCTCGTCTGTCCATTCGGCGATTCTCACCAATGCCAACGACTGATCGCCGTTCGCGTTTGACGACTTTTCGAAAATATGGAGACCGCCGGGATCCAGATAGAATGTGTGATCACCAAAGGTCTCGGTCAGACCTTGCGTCGCCTCGTCATCCTCGGCCAGCGCTTTGACTTCCAGTTGTTGCTCGACAGCGGCGATTTGGGCTTCAGTCAGTTTCATCGTGCGGGTCCCTTGGCGGCGGGGGAATGAAGGTACGTGTATGGACAGACAACTCTTAGCGCAACGTCGTTAACAGTTTATGAGCAATTCGTTCAAAATATGACGCATCCGCGGGACTGCAACAAGTACGGGCCGCGTCCCCTAGGAGCGCGGCCCGTTTACCGTCAACGTCGGACGATACGATCTACTTCTTCAAACCGGCCAGGGCCTTTGTCGCCGCAGCCAGCTGCCCCTTCATCTTCCCATAACTGGTATTCAGGGTTTTCAGCTTGGCCTGCATATCTGTGGCCTGCTTGCGGTTGTCGCTCATCGCTTTCTTGACCCGGTCCAACCGACCCTGCCACATGGTTATCTTCTCGGCCTTTGGATTGGCGAGAGGCTTCGGCGTCCAGGCCGCTGCCCGGGCGTGGGCCCAGACACCACCGGCGTTGGTGGTGCCAAACGGTGCCCCCTTGGAATCGGCGGAAACGTTTACGATCTGGCCGGCGAAACGCACCCAGCGCTTGCCATCCCAGCGGCGCACATGACCACCGTTCTTATCCCTGGCAGTGTCAGCGATCCAGACGCTGGCCGCCTTGGTCGTGCCGCCAACCCCGATATCCCTGGCTTTGCCCGGAACGCGCACCCATTTCTTGCCGTCAAACCGGAAAATGTCGCGCTTGTTGTTGACGACCCAAGCCAACCCCCTGGGGCCAACATCAATGCGCACCGCACTGCCCGGCATCTTTTCCCAGCGATCCTTGCGAAGCCGATAGATGCCATAACCGCCACCTTCCTTGTTGGTGCCGATGACCCAGACGACCCCGTTGGCGCCGACACCAATATCATGGGCCTTACCCGGCATCTTGATCCAGCGGCTGCCGTCGTGACGGAAAATGTCCTGCTTGCTGTTGACGACCCAGGCCAAGCCTTTCGGGCCAACGTCGATGCGGACCGCCTGACCCTTCATGTTATCCCAGGACTTGCCGTTCCAACGGAACACGGGAAATCCATAATTCATCTTCTTCCTGCCCAGGACCCAGACCTGGCCACCGCCGACGCCGATATCTGTGGCGGCGCCGGGCATCTTTTTCCACGGCAACGGGTTGACCTTTTCCTGCGCCGATACATCGACCGCGCCGACCGACATGGCGACGGTAAACACAATCACCGCCGCGGCGGTCATCAATCTCTTCATTCTTATATTCCTTGCTATGATGTTGCGGCCGGCGGTAGCGCCGACCATCCCCAATGAAGGGTGTTGATACCGCAAGCCGCCCTCAGCCGCAGTGACACCTGTCACTCAATTCAGAAAAATGGCCGGCTCACTGTTGAGCCGACCACTTTCAAAACGTTTGAATTAAAGACCTAGCCGAGCGCCTGGACGATCTCTTCCGTCATCTTTTTGGCATCACCGAACAACATCAAAGTGTTGTCGGCGTAGAACAACGGATTATCAACGCCCGCATACCCGGCGCTCAGCGAGCGCTTAACGAACAGCACCGTGCCGGATTTTTCCACATCCAGGATCGGCATGCCGGCGATGGGGCTGGTGGGATCGGTCTTGGCGACGGGGTTGGTGGTGTCGTTGGCGCCGATAACGTAGGCCACGTCGGCGGTGGTGAACTCGTGGTTGATTTCCTCAAGCTCGAAGACCTCGTCATAGGGCACGTTGGCTTCGGCCAGCAACACGTTCATATGGCCGGGCATGCGGCCCGCCACCGGGTGAATGGCATAAGCGACCTCAACCCCTTCCGCCTTCAACAGATCACACATTTCACGCAGCGCGTGCTGGGCCTGGGCCACGGCCATACCGTAGCCGGGCACGATGATGACCTTAGACGCGTTCTGCATGAGAAAGGCCGCATCGGCGGCGGCACCGGCCTTGGCGTTCTTGTCGCCCGTGTCAGCGCTGGGGCCGCCGGCCGCCGTCTCGCCGCCGAAACCGCCCAACAAGACGTTGAAGATGGACCGGTTCATGCCCTTGCACATGATGTAGGACAAGATCGCCCCGGAAGACCCGACCAAGGCGCCGGTAACAATCAGCGCCGGGTTCGATAGGGTGAAACCAATACCACAGGCCGCCCACCCCGAATAGGAATTCAGCATGGAGACTACGACCGGCATATCGGCCCCACCGATGGGAACGATGATCAGGAAGCCGATGGCAAAGCTGAGGATCGCCAAGGACCAGAACAGGCCCGGCGTCTGGCCGCCGATCAACGTGATGATCAGCATGACGATCAAGGCCGCAACGATCGCATTCAGGGGATGCTGGAATTTAAAGGTGATGGGATTGCCGCTCATCACGCCTTGCAGTTTGGCAAACGCGATGACCGAGCCGGAAAAGGTGATGGCGCCGATGGTCAGGCCCAGCGACAGTTCGATCATGCTGGCGCCATGGATATCGCCGAAGCTGCCAATACCGTAGGCTTCCGGGCTGTAGAAGGCGGCCACAGCAACGAACACGGCGGCCAGACCAACCAACGAGTGGAACGCCGCGACCAATTGCGGCAGCGCGGTCATCTCAATCTTTTTGGCGATCACGGTGCCGGCGGTGCCGCCGATCAAAATACCCAGGACGATAAATTCAAAACTGATAACCGAAGGATCGGCCAGGGTCGTGCCGATGGCGATGACCATGCCGATGATCCCGAACATGTTGCCCTGGCGGGCCGATTCCGGTGACGACAGACCACGCAAGGCCAGAATGAACAGGACCGAGGCGATGAGATAGGCGAAACCGGTCAATTGTGCGCTCATGATCCGCCTCCCCTATTTCTTTTTCTTGAACATGGCGAGCATGCGCTGGGTGACGATAAAGCCGCCGAAGATATTCACCGACGCCAGGGTCACGGCGCAAAAGCCCATGACTTTGGAGAAATCCATATCCGCCGGTCCCGCCGCCAACAGACCGCCGACGATAATCACCGATGAAATGGCGTTGGTCACCGCCATCAACGGTGAATGCAGGGCCGGTGTGACGCTCCAGACGACGTAAAAGCCGATAAAACACGCCAGCACAAAGATCGTGAACAGGCTGAGGAAATCCATGCCGCCGGCAGCGGCCTGGATATCAACCAGCTGGGTCGTGTTCTGGGCCAGCTTTTCCGCTTCCTCGGACAGCTTCGCGGCACTGGTCGCCAGCTTCGAGGCTTGATCCTGAATGGTTGCCGAATTCATGGCTTACTTCCCTTTCTTCGCAGCTTTGGGCGCCGCAGGTTTCTTCGCCGGCGCCTTTTTCTTTGCCGCTGGCTTGGCGAGGCGTTCGTGCACGACCTTGCCGCCCTTGGTAACGAGCGTGCCGGTGACAACTTCGTCTTCCCAATCGATATTCAATTTCTTAGTTTCCTGATCGACGAACGGAGTCAGGAAATTCAAGAGATTGCGGCCGAACAAGGTGCTGGCGTCCTGGGCCAGGCGGCCCGGTACGTTGGCATGGCCAACGATGCGGACACCGTTTGCCGTGGTCACGACTTGCCCAAACTTGGCACCGACGACGTTGCCGCCGGCTTCCACAGCCAAATCGATGATCACCGATCCCGGCTGCATACTCTCAACCATCTCCTTGGTCACCAGTGTTGGTGCCGGGCGGCCCGGAATTAACGCCGTGGTAATGACGATGTCCTGCTTCTTGATATGTACGGCGACCACCGCCTTCTGTTTTTCGAAATATGCCGGTGGCATCTCCTTGGCGTAGCCGCCCGCCGTTTGGGCGTCTCTTTCCATTTCCGCATCGACTTCCAGGAATTTGCCGCCCAGGCTCTCCACCTGTTCCTTCGTCGCGGGCCGCACATCCGTGGCCGTGACAATGGCGCCTAAGCGCTTCGCCGTGGCGATAGCCTGCAATCCGGCAACGCCAACGCCCATGATGAAAACTTTCGCAGGCGCCACGGTGCCGGCCGCCGTCATCATCATCGGGAAAGCCCGACCGAATTCAGATGCGGCATCCAATACTGCTTTATAACCGGCCAGATTAGACTGGCTCGACAGGATATCCATGCTCTGTGCCCGGGTAATTCTGGGCATCAGTTCCATGGCGATACCGGTCAAGCCGGCCTTGGCAAGGGCATCGATACCCTTAGCGTCGCCGAGGGCGTTCAGATGCGCAATGACCATGGCACCTTTTTTGATCTGCTTAAGCTCCGCCGCTTCCGGCCCTTGAACCTTGAGGACGATGTCAGCGGTCTTGCACGCCGCCGACGCCGTCGCGGCGATAGTGGCGCCGGCGTCCTTATAAGCGGCATCGGGGAATGCGGCACTGTCGCCAGCACCTTTCTCAACGGTGACGGAAAATCCGAGGCCGATGAGCTTACCGACGGTCTCCGGTGCAGCGGCAACCCGCCGCTCGCTGGCGCGGCGCTCCTTCGGAATAGCGATCTTCATGGATGTAGCCCTCTTGTCCAAATTATGGGAGGTGAATAAACATTCAAATAATTGTAATTAAAGACTTTTTCCACATATGCGCAAAACCGCCACCGGGGCAGGCTGACGGCCCGTGAATATGGCGAAGGTTATCGGAAACATCAACACTTCACCCATTGAAACACGACGATTCATTATTCAAATGATGGATGCCCCCTATTCCCTAAGGCGATGAGAATATTGACCAAGTCCAAACTGCGTGACAAAGACGGTAGCCGACAGGCCGTTAAAAGAGGTTCGACATGGACAGCACCATCACCATCGAAAACGGAGATCGCGTCCCGCATACGTTTTCCGAAGGCGAATATGCATCACGCCTTGCCCAGTTGCGCGGGCTCATGGCGCGGGAGAATCTGGATGCCGTGGTGTTCACCTCCTACCACAACATCAATTATTACGCCGATTTTCTGTTCTGCCATTTCGGCCGTTTCTACGCGTTTGTCGTCACCGCGGATAAGGCAACCTCGGTCAGCGCCAATATCGACGGCGGCCAACCCTGGCGGCGCACGGTCGGCGATAATCTGATTTACACGGATTGGCAGCGCGACAACTATTTCCGCGCCATCCAGCAACTGGCGCCGGCCGCCGGCCGCATCGGGATTGAACAAGACAACCTGACCGTCACCAATCTGGGCAAGATGACCGGCGCGTTGCAAGACTGCGAATTGGTCGACATCTCGGCGCCTGTCATGGCCCTGCGGATGATCAAGTCGGACGCGGAGATCGCGCTGATCAAACACGGCGCCCAGGTTGCCGATATCGGCGGCGCGGCCTGCGTCGGCGCCATTGTCGAAGGTGTCCCGGAACATGAAGTGGCCTTGGCGTCGACCGGCGCCATGGTTCGCGAAATCGCCACACGCTTCCCCGACGCCGAATTGATGGACACTTGGACCTGGTTCCAGTCGGGCATCAACACGGACGGCGCCCATAATCCGGTAACCAGCCGGAAACTTCAGAACGGCGATATCCTTAGCCTCAATTGCTTCCCGATGATCGCCGGATATTACACAGCCCTGGAACGCACGTTGTTTCTGGATCACGCCAGCGACGATCACCTACGGCTCTGGGCCATCAACGTTGAGGTTCATGAACGCGGCCTTGAGCTGATCAAACCAGGCGCGCGGTGCTGTGATATCGCCAACGAACTCAACGACATCTACAAGGCTCACGATCTATTGCCGTATCGGACCTTCGGCTACGGCCACTCCTTCGGTGTGCTCAGCCATTACTACGGCCGCGAAGCCGGGCTGGAACTGCGCGAAGATATCGAAACGGTCCTGGAGCCCAACATGGTGGTCTCCATGGAACCGATGATCATGCTGCCGGAAGGTCAACCCGGCGCCGGCGGTTATCGGGAGCACGATATCCTGGTCGTCACCGAGGACGGCGCCGACAACATCACCGGGTTCCCCTATGGGCCGGATCACAACATCGTTAAAGGATAGGCGGGACGGGATTTCATTCGACCCGACCAGAAAAACACCGCCTTTTTGATGATTTCATCGGCGAACATCTTGTGGCGGTCCATATGCAATGCGGGCTGGGTTGGGTTGCGCTGGCCCGCAACAGCGCCGCTGCCTGATCATTTTCTCCGCCCGGGCCTCAAAATTTACCGTTATCGTTCTTCCACTCGCTGCGCGGCGCGATCTTTTCGGTCGTATCCCAATGCTCAACCACCACGCCATCAGCAACGCGAAAGAGATCGTACAAGGCACTATGGGCGCCGTCTAAGTTACCTTCGCTGACGCAAAGTACGAAATTGCCCTCGGCCAAAACACGATGGATGCGATGATAATCAATGCGCCTGTTGCCATTGTCCAAGGCTTCCAGCGCGTGTCTTAACGTGGACAGGTCATCTGCAAGGTGCGGATTGTGTTCGGCAAAGGCGTCTGCGTGGACAAAGTCCGCCAGCCGGTCCAGCTGCCCATCAACAAGCACCGTTTCAACAAAATCCCGAACCACAGCGCGATTTTTCTCGGTTAAGTCCTGGTCAACGGCATCAGTTGGCCCGTCCACCATGCTGCGTCCCGATTGATTGGGACCCAATCTCGCTTGAATGTTGTCCCAGTGTTCGACCGCTTGACCATCTTCAAATCGGAACACTTCAAAGCCGATATTCCGTCGCGAAAAATCGTACTCGGTATGTGCGAAGACGAAATCGCCATCCTCGAAAGCACGCACGATGTTCACGCGGGGAGAGGTTTCAGATAACCGCTTGAACAGCACCGCCAATCCCTCGCTACCTTCGTGGGTTTGAGGATTATGCTGGATATACTTTTCTTCATCGACGACAGCAATCGGGCCTGGCTCGCCGGTTTCGATGCTTTTCAGCAAGGCACGTATTTTGTCTTTATTTAACTGAGGCATTTCTCATCACCAATCAGATTGAAATTATACGTACACCTTCATGTAAGTGGCGTGGCCTGTTCATGCCGTTTGAAGCGGCCGATTTGGGATGCGTACGATACCATAAGCAATGCCGATCCGGGGCAATTGGCCGGATCGTATCCATCAATTTGTCTGCTGCTGGCTAATCCCGAAACGACTGAAGACGCTGTTTTTGGTTCCCGGCGGCATCGAAGTTGCCGGGCGCCAACCAAGCCTGAAATGCCGCCTTCACTTCAGGCCAGTCTTTGTCGATGATCGCGTACCAGGCCGTATCGCGGTTGCGGCCCTTGTACATGATGGCCTGGCGGAAGATACCCTCGAACTGAAACCCCAGCCGCAGCGCCGCCGCCCTGGACGGCGCGTTCAGCGCGTCACACTTCCATTCATAGCGCCGGTAACCCAGTTCATCGAACACCCGGCACATCATCAGATACATGCATTCAGTGGCCGCGATCGTCCGCTGCAAGGCCGGGGCGAAAAAGATGTTACCAACCTCAATCACCCCCACGACCGGCTCAATTCTGAGATAGGCGGCGTGACCAAGCGCGTTGCCGCCGGCGCCATCGACAATGGCATGAAACAGCGGATCGTCACCCATAGCCGAGGTTTCCATCCATTGGCGGAATACGTTCAGATCGGCAAACGGTCCTTGCCCCATATAGGTCCACAACCGGTCGTCTTCCGCCGTTGATAGGGCCCGGAACAATTCCGCGCCGTGACGCGCCGGGTCCAGGGGCTCGATGCGGCAGGTTCGGCCTTGCAGGGGAGAGCGCGGCGGCGGCGGGCGGGTCGACCAACCGTCGACGGCGCCGCCAATGGGCTGGCCCAGGTCGTTAACCGTATCGTTCATCCAGCCTCCGAAACGAAGTTGAGTTGATCAAGCAGCACTAGGAACCGCGCTATTTCAACAAGTGCTTGGCGATATTCAACAGGTGAATTTGACTGGTCCCTTCGTAGACCCTGGAGGCGCGGACATCGCGGTAGAAACGTTCAATCCCCGTACCTTTCACATAACCGGCGCCACCGAATATCTGCACCGCCTTGTCGGCGACCCGGCCGCACATCTCGGTCGAATAATATTTGCATAGGCTGACGTCCATGGTGACATCCTCGCCGCGGTCGCGCTTGCGGGCGGTTTCCAGGATCAACGCGCGGGCCGCCTCAATCTCCACCTTGCATTCGGCCAGCATCGCCTGGACCAGTTGGAACGCGCCGATTGCCTGTCCGAACTGTTGGCGTTCCTTGGCATAGGCGACGGCATCATCGAGCATGCGGATCGCCGGACCGGTCGACAGTGCCGACAAGTTAATGCGCTGTTTGTTCAGCGCCTTCATGACGGTCTTGAAGCCCACCCCTTCAACGCCGCCAAGGACCGCCTCATCAGGGACGAAAACATCGTCGAGAAAAACCTCACCGATGGGCGCGCCTTCCTGACCCATTTTCGGTGTCGACGGGCCAGTGGTCAGGCCTTCGGTGCCGCGCTCAATCAAAAACGCCGTAATGCCCTCGCCGCCCCTGTCGCCTTCCGTCCGCGCCAAAAGGCTGAACAGGTCGGCGATCGGCGCCAGCGTGATATAGCGTTTCGAACCGTTGATGCGGTAACCGCCGTCAACCTTCTCGGCACGGGTCCGCATGGCGGTCGCGTCGGAACCGGCGGTTTCCTCGGTCAGCGCCAAACAGCCGATCAACTCACCGCTGGCCAGGCCGGGCAAGTACTTACGTTTCTGTTCCGGGGTGCCATCACGGATGATGCATTCGGATCCGATCCCGGCGTTTTGTCCGCCATAAACCCGGAAAGCCACCGAACACTGGGTGAATTCCATAAATGCAATGGCCAGTTCCTCGGACGTCATGCCGGCGCCGCCAAATTCCTCGGGAATGCTCCAGCCGAAACTGCCCAGCTGCTTGAGTTTCTCGATAACGTCATCGGGGATTTGATCTTCCGCCTCAACCCGATCCTCGTTGGGGATGGCGACGTCCCGGACGAAAGCCCGAATTTGCTCAAGCAGGAGGTCGAATGATTCCTGGTCGCGGATCATGGCGAAATTTTCCCCCTGTTCGGGTCTATCCACTTTCCAATCCGAAAGCCCGCGCATAGTGAACGCGCCCGTCGGAAAGGTCGAGGCTGCGGGGTTTCAATTCCAGCGCCATGAACGCAGGGCCCGAAAACGGCGCTTTCAGCCTGGCCGCGAGATCGGTGCGAAACCCAAACCGGGGGTAGAATTCCGGATGGCCGAGGACAAACACGGCCTCCATACCGCGTTCCCGGCAACGCGCCAATCCGCGTTTCACCAGGGCCGACCCGATCCCCTCGCGTTGCCATTCCGGACGCACGCACATGGGTGCCAGGGCAACGGCGTTGACCCGCACAGGCGCGCCTTCGATGTACAGCGGGCTAAACAGAATATGACCAACCACCGCGCCGTCATCCTCGGCGACCAAAGAGGCGATGACGTCACCGTCGGTCCGCAACCGATCAACCAGAACAGCTTCATCCGGGCCACCGAAGGCCAGGCGATTGACCTCGGCGATGGCGTCAATGTCCGCCGCCGTTTCCGGCCGGATCATTGCGGACGCTTGGCGACCAGATCAATTTCCACCAGGGCGTCGCGGGCGAGGCCCGTGACCCCGACACAGGTTCGGGCCGGCAGGCGGTCTGGCGGAAAATAGGATTTGTAGGTCTCATTCATGGCGTCGTAGTCGCGCTTGAATTCCGTAATGAAGACGCGCACCGACAAAACGTGCTCCAAGCCCAGGCCCAATTCCCCCAAGACAATGATCAGATTGTCCATGACGCGGCGGGTCTGGGCGGCGACGCCGTCCGCCAAGGGCTTCGCGTCATCGTCCGGGTCCGTCGGCATCTGCCCGGTCAGTTGGACCCAACCATCACATTCGACGGCGTGACTGAAAGGCGCCACATGGGTGGGCGCGGCGGCGAAATTATGAAAGATGGGACCGGGCATGGCTTAAGTGTCTCCGTTGATCATGGATGAACCGGCGCCACAATGCGCAAGTTGGGCGTTGCCAACAACCATGTTTTTGTTGTCAGCGCCGGGATTTCGCCGCAAAGACAACGGATGGATATCCGCACCACCGCCGCCCGCCACGCCGCCGGCCTGATTGCCGCCGCCGCCGCGTCGTTCAGCCTGGGCGTCGTCACGCCGGCGGCCCGCATCGCCTATGACAGCGGTGTCACCGCAACAACCTTGGTCGCCTTCCGGGTTGCCGTCGCGACGGTCGTCACGGCGGCCTTGGTGCTCAGCCTGCGGCGGTCTTTGGCTTTCACCTCCCTGGCCAAAGTGCCGGCGATGACGACCACGGCGGGCATGTTGATGGTCGCCTTCGGCTACATGTCTTCGGTGCTGTTCATCCCGGTCAGTCTGGCGGCGCTCATATTCTTTTTGTTTCCGATCATCGTCCTGGTGCACGGGGTCATCGTCGCGCGCCGGCCGCCCAGCATGGCGACGGTGGCGGCCTTTGTTGCCGCGTTCACCGGGCTGGCCATGGCCCTGGGCCCAAGCTTTGAGACGCTGGACTGGCGCGGCATCGCCTGCGCCCTGGTCGCCGCCGTCGGCGCGACCTTGGTGATGATTGCCGGCGCCACTGCGGCGCGGCGCATGGATGCCTTCGCCTTGACCTTCTATACGCAGGCCATAAGTCTGCCGGTTGTCCTGGCCGCCCTATTCAGTGTCGGCACCGTCGCCTTGCCCGGCGATCAGGTCGGCTGGATCGGCCTTGCGGTCGCGACGACGGGATATATTGCCGGCATGGTGTTGCTGATGGTCGCCGTGCGTCTGGCCAATCCGGCACCGGTTTCGATGATCAACAATCTGGAACCCCTGGTCACACTAACCGTCGCCGCCGTGCTGTTGGGGGAGCGGCTGGCAACCGTTCAGTATATGGGCGGCGGCCTGGTTTTGGCGGCGGTGTTTTTGGCGGCGCGGGAAATGGCGGCCGAATAATGCAGCTCAGACGAAATCCTCGCGGTCATATTTAAAGCCGTCCAGGTCGGACGTCTGAACGCCCAGAAAGATCGGCTCGGCGCCGGCCCGGTAAATATTGACCTTGGCGTTGAAGACATCGCGGGTGCGGCCGTGCTTGTCGGCAATGACGTAACGCTTGATGGCGAAGGTTTCCTCGCCGTCGGCACCGGCCTCTTTCGGGGCACCGGTGAGATAGCATTTGATGTCCTCGATGCTGTCACCGGAAAGCTCCAGGCCCTCAAAGTTGGACAGGGTCTCCTGGGTCCGATTAATGAACTCCACCGAGTCAATGCGCTGCGAGCGTCCCGTGTGCCGGTCCGGCATGGGCGCGTCAAAGTCACCGACCAGGATTTGCCCCGGCACGGCGCGGTCGATCATCCGCGCCAGTTCGATGGTCACATCGCCGACGATGTAGCTATAGACGGTCGGGTTCAGACCCTCCGACTGATAGAATTCATAATGTCCGCCCATGTGAAAGCAGGCCCGCAATAGTGGCGTCGTATTGGGCGTCGATTTAGCCCGCGCGATGGCGTTGTCGGCTAACACCAGATGCATGAAGTGGTAAAGGTTAACGTTGGCCTGAACGCTGCGGTCGCGGTTCCAGATGTAGTAGCCGTCACCGGTTGTGGTGCGGGCGAAACTGATATCCAGATTGCGGCTTAACATTTTCGAATAGGCCGAATTGACCGAATAACTGAGGCTGTTGAGCTGCGTCACCTGCTCCAGCGGCGAATAGAGCGAGAACCCCACGATATCAAACAGCGCCACCGCCCGGTCCTCCACATAGGAGATCGAATAGCGCTGAACCACCGTCTCGATGGCATCGGGTGAGAGGTCCGTCCCCGGCACGAAGGGCAGTTCGATTTCCACCGGGTCATAGCCGGTCAACCCCGATAAGTGCGCAAGGCCGCCCGGCGTCACCTGCTTTTGATTGGCGATCACCTCTTCCATGAAATTAATCGGTTTCAGACCCAACGCCGAGCCGCCGGCGGCCTCGGCCTCTTCGCGGGCCTGGCGGTCGAAATCGTTGATGGAATAGTGCGGGATGACCAGAACGTCCATGCCCCTGCCCTTGGCCGACCATACCAGAATAAGATTTCGGCCGAGCCCCCACAGGCGGTGCAGTTCACGGTCCAGCAGGTCGAGCCACTCGCGTTGTTGATCGCTGACCCCTTCGCGGACGTTGGGGTTGAAGACGTGAGGAATTTTCAGCTCGTCAGCCATGTCCGTCCCGCTACATTACGGAGGTCGCGTGATAGTAGCGCCTCGGTCTTGCGCAAAACAAGCGCGCCGCTCTGGCTCTTACGAAATCACTTACCCGAACCGCAACCACAGCAAATTGTTAGACGAAATAACGCGTCGCAGGATATTGACGACACTCAGTTGGTTCTTTTCGGCGATAGCGATTTTCATGCGGTCCAGGTAAAACAGGCTGTCCTTCAACAAACGCTGGAATTGGTCGTTGGCAGCGACATCCGGCGGCGCCATCTTGCGGCATCGTTCGTAGGCGGCGATGGTCGCGGCAAGGCGCGTTTCCAAATCCTTCACCTGGGCCGCATCGTTGAAGTCCGGCGGGTTGCGGCGAAAATGGAACAGCGCCTGAAACGTCAAATTCGCGGTGTCCACATGATCGGCGAACAGGACAACCTTGCTGCGGCGGCGTAGGTCTCTCAGTAAACCGCGGACCGGTTTCAATTGCGCCCATGCCGCCTTCAGATCGTCATCACCCGCCGACACCAGGGCCTTTTCCATGTGTCCGCCGACGGTTTCCAAGGTCGACTTCCACTGAGGATCCGTGTCGTAGGGTGCCGGCGGCGCGGCGCCAAACCGTGTGACCAGATCGGCCCATTGGTCGTGCGCTGCCTCCAACTCAAAGGCTGCCGACGGATTGCCGCGCCGCGCGTAGAACAAGGCTTCGCGGTAATGCCCATAGGCTTCGTGCTGGGCGGCGTGAAAGGCATCGGCCTCGCCCGCCTTGGCAGGAATAGAAACAACTGCGAGCGCCGCGGTGAAGACGACAATCGCAGCGCCGACGATTTGCTTGAATGATGATCTCACGTTTCGACCTTCCATAATCTTTGATCATATTCGATTATGGTGATATGATAAGCCCTTGCCATCTTGGGGTCAAAGCCGCAGCGCCGAAGAAGGAACTGAATATCGTGACCATCAGCCGCCGCACCGTAAACCGCTGGGCCATGGGTGGTCTGGCTGCGTCACTTTTTCCCGCCCACTTGGGCGCCGCCGCGGCGGACAAATACGCCGCCGTGCCGAAAGACGACAGCGAATTCGGCACCTATACCCAGCCCTGGTTTTTGGAAAGTTTTCTGGAACTGGCCGATGATTTGAATGAGGCGCGCGACGAAGGTAAACGTTTTGCCATCATGTGGGACTTGGACGGTTGTCCCTATTGCCGCGAAACCCATCTGGTGAATTTTGCCATCCCCGAGGTTCAGGATTTTATTGAGGCCAACTTCACCATTGTTCAGATGGATGTCCGCGGCGCCCGCGAGGTTGTCAATTTCGATGGCACCGACATGAACGAAAAATCCCTGGCCAAACACAATCAGGTGCGCTTCACGCCGACGTTTCAGTTTTTCCCGGAAACCCTTGAGGAATTAAAAGGCAAGCAGGGCAAGGCCGCGGAGGTGGCGCGCATCCCCGGATATCTGCGGCCGTTCCATTTCCTGACCTTCTTCCGCTACGTCCATGAAAAGGCCTATATGCGGGACAAGTTCCCCGCCTATCTGAAGTCCCAGGTTGCGTCGCTGAAAGCTGACGGCAAATCGATACCGAAGTGGTAGCTTAACCGGGCGTCAGGATTTCGCGGAAACCAATCGCGCCAGACCAATGCCACCCAGCAAGGCGGCCAGAAAAATAAAACTTTCCACTTTCAAATAAGCCAGCGAGGCGATCGCCGGGCCCGGGCACAGACCGATCAATCCCCAACCAATCCCGAAGATGACCGCACCGATTAACAAACGTGCATCAATCTGAGTCGCTGTCGGCAGCTGGAATTGATCCGCAAACAGGGGCTTCTGGCGTTGCGGCAGCCATTTAAATGCTATGAACGACGGTACCAGCGCGGCACCCATGACCAGGGCCAGGCTGGGGTCCCAGGCGCCGGCGACATCCAGAAAAGCTTGAACCTTGGCCGGATTGACCATGCCGGAGACGGCCAGACCGAGGCCAAAGATAATACCACTGATCAACGACATGACGATCATCCGGCACCGCCGATCATATGGCGAACAATGAACACGGTTATCCCGGCCGTCACCATAAACACGATCGTCGCGACGATCGAGCGCGGTGATACGCGACCGATGCCGCAAACCCCATGACCGCTGGTGCAGCCGGCGCCAACCTGGGTCCCGACACCGACCAGCAGACCGCCGGCGACCAACAGGCCCTGCGACGGCGTGATTTGAATGTCAGTTAGCGGACCGCCGGCCAATCGGTAAATGCCGACGCCCGCCACCAGGCCAACCAGGAACAACACACGCCACGCCGTCGAGCCGACACTCGGCGGTACCAAACCGCCAAGAATGCCACTGATCCCGGTCGCCCGGCCGCTGCTGGCCAGAAACAAGGCGACGGCCAAACCGATGAGGCCACCGCCGACAAGCGCTGATATCGGCGTAAAGCCGCTCACGGCACACTCTCCATGGAATTCGAAGTTATGTTTTGGAAAAGCCTAGGCGGCTTCCTGCGAATCAGCGGCGCCGGCGTTCGGGTTGGCGCAGAATAATTCATAAAGCAGACCGATGAATTTCTCCGCCTCAACGCTGGCCAGGCGGTAATAGATTTGCTTAGAATCGCGCCGCGTCGCGACAAGGTTCTCGGACCGCAAACGTGCCAATTGCTGCGACAGGGTCGGTTGGCGAATACCCAAAATCTCCTCCAACTCACCGACGTTCTTTTCACCATCGGCAAGGGTGCAGAGAATGACCAGGCGGTTCTCATTCGCCATGGCCTTCAGAAACCGGCTTGCCTGCTTCGCGTTTTGATAAACATCTTCCATGCTCATGGTGGGTTCCGGTGTCGGCATGGTGGATACCTCGATTGTTAAAGCTAACCGCCGGCCCATGTGGCCAAGCGGACAATGTCCTGCCCATTTCGATTCGCTCTCAGTTTATTATAAACGAATATAAATGTAAATTGTTATATAGTACTATTATTATGTGTTATATAATTTCTCTGCGCCTGAATTCGTCAAAATGCGATCTTGTCGACGATGGCTTCGATGCCGGCGCGCGCGCAGGCGTCGTCCGCTTCACCGCCCGGCGCACCGGAAACACCGACCCCGGCGACCAGCGACCCACCCGCGTCAACGGGCACACCACCGCCGACCATCAATGCCTGATCAACATTGCGAATGCCGGACGCCGGCTTGCCGGCTTGGGTCAGTTCTTCCATGGCCAGGGTATCGGTGCGGAAGTTAACCGCCGTCCAGGCCTTGCGCCGCGCCGTTTCCGGCGTATGCGCGCCGGCGAAGCGGTCACGCAAGGTGACCTGCAGGATGCCGAAGCGATCAACCACGGCAACGGTGGCCTGATAGCCGCGCTTGCGGCAGTCCGCCAGCGTCGCCTGAGCCAGTTCCAGGGCAACTTCCGGGGTCAGGACCTTGAAATTGACGAAGGTATCTTCATCGGCGCGAACCGAGGCGGTGCCAGCCAATAGCATCGCGCCGGCGACGAGCGCCATCATGCAGGGTCGCCATGGTTTCAGCATTTTTGCGTGTCCTTTGCATTCCGGTCGGCAATTTCGTTTGCATTTTCGATTACATTTTCCGGGCCACGGTTCGCGCAGGCATGCGCCGGCCGGGCCTTGATCAGTAACAGCTTGAGATGTTCCCAGAAGAAACTCTCGCCGGGATAGCCCCTGATCCGGCCGACTTCCTGGCCCGCGTCCATGAGCACGAACGTCGGTGTATATCGGATGGTTTTCAGCACCTTCAGATCGTCGGGCCGGGGATCATCGATGTCGAGCCGGCGCAAAGGTGCCTGCCGGCCTTCATCGGTCTTTGCGTAGACGGCGCCTAATTCTTCGTGCCAGACCTCGCACCATTCGCAGGCATCGGATTCAAACATCACCAATTCCGCTGCCCGGGCGGACATGGCGCCGGCCGCGATTAGGCCGATCCACGATACAACGAACAGATACGTGAAGGTCTTCATGTGAATTGCCTTCCTGCTGACATCACTCACTTTATCAAAACCGAATATGATTGTCTCGTGAATTCAGTACCGCGACAACGTCAACCAGGCTCAGAGCCGCGCAATCATCCGTTCACGCCAGGCATAAAGCGCGTCATCCGGGGCCAACAGGTCAAAATCACTGGTCAGCCGCGCCCACTGGAAGGTGCCGAAAACGATGTAGTCGCTGTAGGCCGGCTGGTCGCCGGATATGAACGGCCGGTCGTGAATGTGGACGCGCAGCGAAGCCAGTGAAATCTCGCGAAACTCGTCAATGGCGGCGTCGCGGCCGGCCTGCACCTGTTCCAGGGTTTTGTTATATCGAGCCTCCCGGGAGGGCCGGAAATAGGCTTGATCCTCGCCGTCCAGGCGACCGAAGACATCAAGCACGATGAACGACAGGATGGTCCGGTGCTGGCTATCCATCCATTCGTGGGTCAGCTTGGCGTTGTGCCGCCCGTTGGTGCCCGGAAACAGCGTCGGCGCGTCCGCGTAGGTCTCGTCCAGGTATTCGGCGATGGCGAAACTGTCGTTGACCACGGTGCCGCCGTCATCCAGCACGGGCACCTTGTCCTGGCCGGAAAATTCCAGCTTGTGCTTTTCCGTGAACCGCACTGGTTCGGTTTCATAGTCCAAACCCTTGTGGGCAAGCGCCAGTTTCGTCCGCCAGCAATAGGGACTGAAGCGTTGATCGTTCGACGCGCAAAGGTCGTAGAGAATGCGGGACATGGGTGAAGGTCCTCTTAGGGTCGGATATACATCCAGCCACGCAGCTGGCGTTCGACAATTTCGGCAATGCCAGCCGTGACATGAGAGACCCCCGGGATCAACTCCGAAGGGTCGCGCTTGGTCGCCGTCATGGTGTTGCCGCAGCCGACGAATTCGATTTCATACTTGAGTTGGCTCTTGATCCGCGCCGCAACGGGTGAGTCCTTCGCGTATAGGGCCTTCATGCCGTCGCCGAAGGCAACGACGGCGATCTTTACGTTGTCGATGCCATAGAACTTCTGCAGGTTGATGGCGTTCCACAGAATATTGTTCATGTCCCTGGCATCGCCACTGGTCAGCTGCAGCATGATCTTGCGCGGGTTGTCGAAACCCGGCTTCGGATCGGCCAGCTGAGTTTCCGCCGCCGCCGGCAGGGCCAGCAAACAAGCAGCCAGAATACAAACGCTCATGAACAATCGCATGGTTATCTCCCTTGGCGTCATTTGACTTCCCTTGACATAGCGGGGCGGCGGCGGCGCATTGCCGACCCGATCATAGCCGCATCGGGCCGCCGGGAAAGCCTGCTCGCGGAGGTTTGATCGGCCGGCCCGCGCCATGACATACTGAGCCCGATCACTGCCGGAGCCCTCATCACATGCCGAACCTTGCCGCAAACGCTGCCGTGCGCTGGGCCCGCCCCGACGACGCGGCCCACATCATCCGCCTCATCAAGGGGCTGGCGGCCTATGAAAATGAACCCGAGGCCTCGGTGAAGATCACCGAGGCGGATATCCTGCGCGATGGCTTTGGCGAGCCGAAACGTTTCGAATGCCTGATCGCGGACTTGGACGGCGCCCCGGTCGGCTTCGCCCTGTTTTTCTCGAATTACTCAACCTGGGAGGGCCGCGCCGGGCTGTATCTTGAGGATTTGTTCGTCGACGAAAGCGCCCGGGGTTCAGGCCTCGGCCGGGCCCTGATGGCCGCCGTCGCGCAGTTGGCCGCCGCGCGTAATTGCGGGCGCATCGATCTGGGCGTCCTGGATTGGAACCCGACGCGCGACTTTTACCACGCTATCGACTGTCACCATATGCATGAATGGCTACCCTACCGCCTGGACAGTCCGGCGATTGCCGCCCTGGCCGCCGGCGCGCCGGTTATTGCCGGCTAGGATGATCCGTGGCACGCCGCCCGCATAAGCCGGCCCTGGCCCGGGCCACCGACCTGATCACTCCGGCCACCCTGGCGCAGCGCGACGACACGGCCAAGGCCATGAAGACGCCGACACTTCGGCGCACCGTGCAGATGGCCCGGCGCGCCCTGAAACGGGCCGAGAAAACCATCGCGCGCATCCTCAAACTGATGCCGCCACCCAGCCCCATCGTCTGCGCCGCTAATTGTCCGTGGTGCTGTCACATCCGTCTGACCGCATCGCCACCGGAAATCCTGGCGGTGCTGGATCATATTCACCAAACCTTCAGCGCCAATGATCTGGCCGCCCTGAAGCGCAAGGTCGCGAATATCGATCCGGTCACGCGGGGCCGCGGCGGCGAGGACCGGGGCCGCCAACGCCTGCCCTGCCCGCTTTTGAAAGACGGATCATGTTCGGTTCACGCGGTGCGGCCCTTGTCATGCCGGGCCGTCGTCTCGGTCGATGTGGGGGCCTGCATCCGCGCCTATGAATCGCGCATGCAGGAACCTGTTCCCCAGCACGAATTGCAGTATCAGGCGGCCAACGCCATCGGCTACGGCATGTATGCAGGGCTGGTTGACGCCGGATACGCCGTCGAGGACGTAGAGATGAACGCCGCCCTGGCGCTTGGCCTTGATGATCCGGACATCGGCAAACGTTGGCTGAAGGGAGAGGACGTGTTCGGGCCGGCGACGCTTGTCCGGACGAAGTAGGCCGGCCCCGGCACCCGACCCCTAATTATGCCGCCCCGTCGATGATCAGAAAATCCGCCTCGGCATGGGCGTTGCGGATCGCTTTTGCGGCCTGATACTCGGGGCTTTCATAGCACGCCACGGCGGTCGCGAAATCCGCGAACTGAACCACCACGTTGCGGTCGCGGGCCGCACCCTCCTTGGCTTCGTAACGCCCGCCGCGGACCAAAAATTCGGCGCCGAACTTCTCAAAGGCCGGCCGTGCCGCAGTCAAATAGCCGGGATACTCTTGCGGATTGTTGACCGTCACACGGACAATCCAATAAGCCTTGGGCATTTGTTTTCTCCTTTAGAATATATCCATGCTGGGCGATTCCGCACGGCGTTGATCGGCGGTTTATACCGCTTGCATAACATCATAAAAAATGAATAATAATGATTATTATCATCATAATATAAGATACTTATGGATATTTCCGATCTCCGAATATTTACCGCCGTCGTCCGCGAAGGCGGCATCACCCGAGCCGCCGAACACCTGCACCGGGTGCAATCCAATGTGACGACCCGGATCCGCCAATTGGAAGATAATTTGGGTGTACCCCTGTTCACCCGAGAGAACCGGCGTTTAAATCTGACACCGGCGGGCAAAACGCTGCTGGGTTATGCGGACAAGCTGCTGGCCCTGGCCGCCGAGGCCGAGGCTGCCGTCAAGGATACCCGGCCGCGCGGCACACTGCGCCTCGGCGCCATGGACAGCACCGCGGCGGTCCGTTTGCCGGCACCGCTGGCGGCCTATACGCGGCGCTTTCCCAACGTCGAGATCGAACTCCGCACCGGCAACCCGATGGAACTAACCGAGGCCATTCTGACCGGCAATATCGACGCCGCCCTGATCGCCGAACCCGTGAGCGATGACCGGTTTGACAGTCTGCCAGCATTTGAGGAAGAACCAGTCATCGTCACCGCAGTTGATCACCCGCCACTCAAATCGGGCAATCATATACCGAAAGCAATAATTGTCTTCGAACGCGGCTGTCCGCATCGCCAACGCCTTGAGGCCTGGTACGCGCGGCAGGGTGCTGCGCCGGATCGGACTATTGAGCTTGGTTCCTATCACGCCATGCTGGGCTGCGTCATGGCCGGCATGGGCGCGGCGCTGCTGCCGAAAAGCGTGCTGAGCACTTTTCCCGATACGGACCGCATCCGGGTCCATCATCTTGATCGCCAGCACGCCTCATTGAAAACCCTACTTATCTGGCGGAAGGGTCTGCGGGCACCAAATGTCCGGGCATTGGCCGACATTCTAGCGGGCGACGAAGAGTTCAAAGATCAATGACGATATTGCCGTAGTCGTCCAAATGCGCCTGGGCGTCCGGCGGAATCAGACACGTTGCATCGTATTCCTCGACAATCACCGGGCCCTCAACCGGTGTCCGCAGGTCGCGGCGCTGCAGCACCGGTGTCGGCAGCCAGCCGGCGTCGGGGCCGTAATAGGCATCACGGGTCGTCGGCTCAATCTCCGCGGCACGTACCGCCGCCTCAATGCGATCCGGCACCCGCGGCCGGTCCGGCACGCCAAGCCCGATCAATTGCGCGTTGACGATCTCAACTGGCTCTTCCGGGCCGGCGCGATGACCGTAGGTGCGTTCGTGTTCCTGGCCGAAAGCCTCCTCCAGGGCGGCGATCTTGACGGCATCGAAATCACCGTCCGGCGCCGGTACGGCCAGCTCAAAAACCTGACCTTTGTAGTGCATGTTGGCGGCGCGCCGAAACCGCATCTGGGTGTCGGCAAAGCCATCCGTGGCCAATTGCGCGCGCGCCAAATCCTCCAATTCGCCCCAAACATCGGTCAATCCCGCCGGTTCCATGTCGCGAATAACCCGCTGCACAGTCCGCGAATAGTGGTGTTCAACATCCGCATACAACAGGCCGAAAGAACTGAACAGGCCCGGTGACGGCGGCACGACAATGCGCTTCATCTGTAGCTCGGCGGCCATGCCGGCGGCGAATAGCGGCCCGTTGCCGCCGAAGGGCACCATGGCATAGTCGCGCGGATCACGACCGCGCTCCGAGGACACGGCGCGGATGGCGCGGATCATATTGGAGATGGCGATGCGGTGCGCCCCGTAGGCGGCGTGCGCCACATCCAAACCCATGGGCCCGGCGATCTTTTCTTCCAGCGCCGTGCGGCTTTTCCCGGCGTCGATCTTCAACTCACCGCCGACCAGGTGTTGCTGGTTCAAGTATCCCAACACCACATTGGCGTCGGTGACCGTCGGATCGGTGCCGCCGATGCCATAGCAAACGGGCCCCGGTTCGGCGCCGGCACTCATGGGACCGATTTGCATGGAGCCGCCGGCGTCGATCCAGATGATCGAGCCGCCGCCGGCGCCGACCTCAGCCAAATCAATGGCTGGCACCTTCAATAGATACCCCGCCCCGGTCATCAATCGCGACCCGGTCAGAATGCCGCCGCCAACCTGAAATTCCAAAGATCGCGTATATTCCCCGTCCTCGATCAGCGAGGCCTTCGCCGTGGTGCCGCCCATGTCGAAAGTGATGATATTCTTCAACCCGACCTTGCCGCCGAAGGCCTGGCCGCCAACGACGCCGCCGGCCGGACCGGATTCAACGATATTGCACGGCAGCTGCGCCGCCGCCTCGGCGGTCATCAAGCCGCCGTTGGATTGCATCAACAGCAATGGGGATTTGATATCCGCGCCGGTCAGCTCAGCGCTCAGGGTCTCAAGATACTTCGATATGATCGGCAACAGGTAGGCGTTGATGACGGTGGTCGAGGTGCGCTCGTATTCCTTGATCTCCGGCAGCACGTCGAAGCTGATACACACCGGCATGTCCGGCGCCTTTGCCCGGATGATGTCGCGGATCATCTGTTCATGGGTCGGGTTGGCGAAGGAATTGATCAGCGCCACGGCGATGACCTCAACGTCTTCGGCCAACAGCTTATCGATCACGGTTTCCGCACCGGCCACGTCGAGCGGCGTTTGAATGTCGCCCCGGGTGCTGACCCGCTCATTGACGACCTGGCGCAGATAGCGGTCAACCAGGGCCGGCGGCTTGTCCCAGTCCAGATCATAGAGCTTCGGCACCCGGAGATTGCGGATTTCCAAAATATCGCGGAACCCCTTGGTGCCGATCAACCCGGTCTTGGCGCCCTTATGCTCAAGGATGGCGTTCGAGGCGACCGTCGTGCCGTGCAGGACTTCCAGCACATCGGCGCCGCTCAGACCGTGGATTTCAAAAACCTCGGCCAGCCCGACGACAATGGCACGGGCGTAGTTATCAACGCTCGATGAGATTTTCTTGGTCAGCACCTTGCCCGCATCATCCATGAAGACGATGTCGGTGAAGGTGCCGCCGATATCGACGCCGACGCGGTAGCCTTGATCACTGCCCATGGTCCCTACTCCGCCGCCTCAACGGCGCGTTCGGCGCCGTCGTCGTCCCATGATACCGTCGGCGTATCCGCCCATGACCGGGCCCCGCGCAGTTCATCGCGCCGCGCCGTGGTGGCGGCTTCATCAACGTCATCGCCGTCATTGATGAGGATCACGCCATAGTCATCGCGCGCCGACGCGGCGCCAACCAACTCATCACGTACGTCCTTGAGAACCAGTGCTGGATCGCGTTCCAACGGGTCCCCCCATCCGCCGCCGCCGGCCAGTTCATGGCGGAGTACATCGCCGTTCTTGATATTCATGGTCGGTTTGGATGCCAGCTTCTCATTCTCCGCCTGCGGGTTCAGATAGTTGGCAGAGACCTTGCCCGGCCGGCCGCCATAGAGACCGTAGGGTCGGAACTTGGCGCGGTCCGTGCGAACCTGCAGAACCGCCTCGCGTTCGGTGAACCGGTATTCCCGGTAATAGGGCGCGCCGCCCCGGAACTTACCCGGCCCGGCACGGTCGGGCAGGAACTCATAGGCCAGAATTTCCACCGGCTGTTCGGCCTCAATCACTTCGACGGACTGCGACGCCATGTTGGCGAACATGTTGGAGTTGCCCTGCAGGCCGTCCTGCCAGGGTCGGCCGCCCCAGGTGCCGCAGGCGAAATCAACGTAGATATAGGGTTTGCGGTCATCGTCGTAGCCGCCGATGGAGACACCTGAGTTGCCGCCGTCAGACGCCGCGCACACCTTATCCGGCATCATCTTCGCCAATGCGCCGAGCATGCAATCGACCATGCGGAACCCGGTCAGACCGCGGGCCGCGCAGGCCGCCGGCAACACGCCATTGGCAATGGTGCCCGGCGGCGCCGTCACATCGATAACCCGGAAGACGCCTTCGTTATTGGGGATGCCGTCGGGCAGGATTGCCCGCACGCCTGTGTAGCTGGCGGCCTTGGTGAACGACAAGGTGTTGTTGATGGCGCCCTTCACCTGATCCGCGCTGCCGGTCCAATCGACCAGCATGGTGTCGGCCTTTTTGGTGATCGTCACATAAAGGCGGATGGGTTTGTCGACATCAATGCCGTCATCGTCAATCCAGTCTTCGAAGTCATAGGTGCCGTCGGGCAGGTCTTTGACGGCGGCGCGGGTCAGGCGCTCGGCGTAATCGATGATCTCACCCATGTAGAGGTTAACCCGGTCGACGCCATAGCGCTCGACCAGTTCCAAAAATTGCCGCTCGGCAATATGACAGGCCGCCAACTGGGCGCGCAGATCACCGAACACCTGAACCGGAATGCGAACGTTCTTTTCGATGATCATCCACAGCGTCTCATTCAGCGCGCCCTGGTCGTAGAGTTTCATGGGCGGGATGCGCAGGCCTTCTTGATAGATTTCCGTGGAATCGGACGCGTTTGATCCGGGCACCCGGCCACCCACATCGGCGTGGTGACAAATGGTTGCGGCGAAGGCAACGCGCGTGCCTTCCCAGAAAATCGGCTTGAAGATGAAGATGTCCGGCAGATGCATACCGCCGTCGAAGGGGTCGTTCATGATGTACATGTCTTCGGGCTGCATCTCGGCGCCGAACCGCGCGACGACCACATCCAAGGCCGTCGGGATAGATCCCAGGTGCGCCGGCAGGGTCAGGCCCTGGGCCACCAGTTTGCCGTCGGCGTCGGCGAAGGCCGTTGAGAAATCCATGTTGTCGCGCAGCACGCCGGAATAGGTGGTGCGGCAGATGGTCAACGCCATTTCATCGGCGATGGAGAAGATCGAGTTCTTGAACAACTCAAACGCAATGGGGTCATCAATTTGGGCCATGAGGTCGCTCCAACCTGTCAGTGCCGATGAGGATAGTTGTTTCGGGAAAGTTTGGAAGCGGAGTCTACCGTTTTAAGGCGCTTTCAATGCATCTCCTCTGGGCGGGCAAAAATTCTGACGCGGCATCCTGTAAAGTTGACCTAAATCAAGGAGCCTCAGATGACCTTTGATACGATTATTTCAAAGAAACTCAGCGGAGTTCCAGTATGCCTGAAAATTCTCCGAATTCCCGATCTTCAGGCGACCTCATCAACTGCGGTGATACGGCGCAATTTGTTGAATGCGAGACGGCCGGCACGACACTGACAGGGGAAGCCGTGACGGCGCCAGTGCACACGGTGAATGTGCTGGGCCAATCCGCAAACAACATCTCGTCGGCCAAACCGGCGCGTGAAATGGCCATCTCACGACGGCGCCATTTCCGGATCGCGTGACAGTGAATTGAAGGAAAACCAGATGGCAAAGCACGATAAGATGCTGACGGGTGTTGAGCGGCGCTTCAATGAAAACGAGATCATCGTTTCAAAGACCGACCTCAAGGGACATTTGACATATGCCAACGACGTCTTTCTGCGGCTTGCCGGTATGAGCGAGAAGGAAGCGTTGGGCCAACCCCACAACATCATTCGCCACCCGGAAATGCCACGGAGCATTTTCAAGGTTCTGTGGGACACCATTCAAGGCGGCGAGGAAATATTCGCCTATGTCATCAATCGATCCATGAACAGCGATCATTACTGGGTTTTGGCTCACGTTACGCCGTCACGCGACGCGTCGGGAAACATTGTCGGTTATCATTCAAACCGCCGGGTACCCAACGAAGCCGCCCTCAATGAAACCATCATTCCGCTGTATCGCGACCTGTTGGCCATGGAAAACACGTACGCCAACCGTAAGGAGGGCATGGACGCGTCGGTCTCGAAAATCAGCAGCCTGTTGGGTGCTAAAGGTCTTGAAGTGAACGAATTTTTCTTGAGCGTTTAGCGGCCAATCTGAAATGCGCGACCGCCGCAAACCAAAGCCGCAGGAAATGACGGAGGAATAGATGTTCGGCAAATCTGGAAGCTCAGCGTCATCGCAAAGTGTTGCGAAAGCCGTCGCTGTCTGCGAAGCGGTTTCGGAGGGCGATTTCGAGGCCCGAATCACCCATCTTCATGAGGATGGCGATTTGGCGACGCTGTTCACGGCCATCAACCGGCTCATCGACCGGGCAGACGCCTACATCCGTGAATCGTCGGCCGCCATGGAATGTGTGGCACAGAAAAAATATTACCGAAAGATATTGCCACACGGCATGCCGGGATCATTCGGCACCGGCGCCAAAGTCATCAACGCCGCCATCGAGAATATGGACGAAGTCAATACCAGTTCTGTGGAATTGGCCAACACCGTCCACAAACTGGTGCAGACCGCCAACGAGAAAACCGGCGACATCACCGACGCGGCCGAGGAAACGGTGAAGAAAACAGATAGCTCGACCAGCAAATCCCTGGAAGTCTCGGAAGCCTCGAACCGGGCTGCGGAAAACGTCAGCGCCGTCGCCGCCGCAACCGAACAGATGACCGCATCAAGCGCCGAAATCGCACGCCAGATCACCGGCGCGGCGGAGGCCGCCAGCCAGGCGCTTGTTCGATCCGACGCCGCAAGCGCGAAGATGCAGTCGCTGCGTGAAGCCGCAAACGACATCAGTTCCGTCGTCGAACTGATCACCGACATCGCCAGCCAAACCAATCTGTTGGCCTTGAACGCGACCATCGAAGCGGCCCGCGCCGGCGATGCGGGCAAGGGTTTCGCGGTGGTTGCGTCGGAGGTCAAAAATCTGGCCAATCAAACCTCCAAGGCAACCGAGACGATTGTCGAACAAGTCGCCGGCATTCAGGAAAATACCAACGCGGCGGTCACCGAAATTGAGGGCGTCCAGGCGACCAGCCGTGAGCTTGACGAAGCCAATAGCGGCATCGCCGCCGCCGTCGAGCAACAAAACGCCGCGCAGTCGGAAATTTCCGACCAAGTCCGCCGTCTTTCCGAAGAAGTCGGGACGGTTTCCGACAATGTGGTGCACGTCGTCCAAGCCGGCGCCATGTCCTACGCGTCTTCCATCCAGGTGATCTGGTCGGCGGACGACCTGGGCGAGCCCATGGAGGTTCTGTCGGGCGAAATGGACGACTTCATGAGGCTCATAAGCTAACCGGAATTTCGGCCCGGCCCGAAATTTCCCGCGTAACAATCAGGAGACTGGCATGGAGTACAGTTGTCGCACCGCTGGTGGAACCGTCGAGGCCACCTTGACGGAGAAACTGACGTTCACGGACATGAACAGTTTCCGGGGATTAATTAAAGAAATGCAAGGCGCCGGCGCCGGCAATTGGGTCGCCGATTTGACCCAGTTGGGATCGCTGGATTCAGCAGGTCTGGGCCTGTTGCTCAGACTGAAAGCCGCCGCGGACAAGGACGGCCACAGCCTCCGCCTCCGAATTGCACCGAATGGTCAGGTCCGACAGTTGATGGACGTTGCCAAATTTCAGCAAATGATTCCATTTGAATCCTGACCCCAAATGCGGGCATGATCCGGCCCGCAACGTTCACATGGGTGTATGCCGGACCCCATGAACGGAATTGGGACGCGTGGAGGCGCGAAATGGGAATTCAGAAATCCGTCACCTATGAGTTTCGGACGCTCGATCATATTTCAACCGTGCTGGCTGATATCCTGCAGCAGTTCCCGGATTTAGGCGATGCGGAAATCGCGATCTCCGAACTCATGATCAATGCGGTCGAACACGGCATCGTCGGTATTGACTACAATGAGAAATCAAAACTGCTGGAAAACGGCACCATATTCAAAGAAATCGAAAGCCGTCTTCAAGATCAGCGCTACGCCGAGCGTGGCGCCGTCATTGAGGTCAAGGCCTTCGACGACGAAATTGTCATCTTCGTCGCCGATGACGGCGGCGGGTTCGCCTGGAAAGAATACTTGGACCGCAATATCTCAAAAATCACCGGGCTGCATGGCCGCGGCATCTATGTCTCGGAACAATTCTTCAAGACCCTCACCTACATCGGCAGCGGCAACAAGGTGGTTGCGGTTTTCTGACCACGGCGGGTAGCGGCGGCGATCAGCCCCTGGCGATCAGTCCCGGTTTAGGCCGTGCCGGTCAAAAAGGTATGGAACTCAAAGACGTCATGGCGGGCAATATTTGAGAACCCGGTCTGCGTCAGTTCGGCCCGCATGCGGGCTTCGGGAACGCGCCGGCCGGGCGGCGGGCTTTTGCCGTTGTCCTCATCCTTCCAATCGATGACGGCAACGACGCCGCCATCGGTGAGCAGACGCCGGCACTCTTCTAACAACATCTCGGGCGTATCCACCTCATGGTACAGTTGCGCCATGACAATCACATCGGCCACACCATCGGGCAAATCGACGCTGTTCGGGGTCATGACGATGCCCTCGACATTGTCCAAACCCTGACCGGCAATATCTTCGCGAAACAACTCAATCATGCCATCCAGGATATCGCAGCCATAAACCTTCGCCGCCGGATATTGCTTGGCAAAGGGCAGCGCGATGAATCCAACCCCGGTGCCAATATCGATCATCGTGCAATCCGGCGATGGCCTTAATACGTCCCATATCCGGTCGGGATCGAAAATCTCCAACCTCTCGGGGCTGCGCAGCCGCTCAATGCGGGTCGGGTCCATGCCAAATCTATCGACCATGATGTCACCTCTTTCTTTGCATTAACGGAATGCCACGGCGGTCAATCACGCGCATCCGGCGCCAGGCCGTGGGTCGTGACCTTGACCACCACCAAGGACGCCAAACCGCATAAGGCGAAGCCGGTAATCAGCGGCACCACGGTGCCGTCAAACATCCGCCCGATCAGCACCGCGAAGACGACCGCGATCAGCGTCGTCACCGATCCGACCATGGCGGCGCCGACACCGGCGATGTGGCCCAGGGGTTCCATGGCCAAGGCGTTAAAATTCGAAAACAGCATACCCATACAGAAAAACGCCACCATGGCCCAACCCATGAAGGTCCACATGGGCATGGGCAGGGCAAATACCTGGATCATGATCAGAAACGCAAAACACCAGACGGTCAGGACGCTCAGCGCCCAGGTTGACAGCCTGCGCATGCCGAATTTCATCACCAGATTGGCGTTGGTGATGGACGCCGCGCCAAGCGCCAGCGACAGGATGGCGAAATACAGGGGAAACAAATGCCCGGCGCCGTAAACGTCGTGGAATATCTGCTGAGCCATACTCAGATAGGTGAAAAACGCCCCAAAGACCACGCCGGCGGCAATCATATAGCCGACGGCAAGCCGTTGCCGGCAAACTTCCAGGGCCGCCGTTAGAATGCCGGATATGGAAAACGGCCGGCGTTTCTCTGCCGTCAAGGTTTCCGGCTGACGCATCGCCAGCCACAGGAAGCCGACGCCGGCCATTACCAGCAGCGACACGAAGATCACCCGCCAATGGGCAAAGATCATAATCGTTTGCCCCAAAATCGGCGCCACCGCCGGGACGATGATGAAGACCGCCATGGCGAACGACATGATCTGCGCCATGCCGCGGCCTTCGTACTGGTCGCGGACCATGGCCACCGTGACGATCCGTGGCCCCGCCGCCCCCAACCCCTGCAGAACCCGGCCGGCCAGCATAATTTCAAAATTCGGCGCGGCGATGGAGACGACGCAGCCCAGCGCAAAGACCAGCAGGCCCATGTAGATCACCGGCTTGCGGCCGGTCGAATCGGAAACCGGTCCAGTGATCAGCTGGCCGCCGCCAAGGCCGACGAAAAAAGCCCCGACCAAAAGCTGCGTATCGTTGGCCGCCGCGACATTCAGGGCGGCGCCGATTTCCGCCAGCGCCGGCAAGATGACGTCGGTGGCCAGCGCCACCAGCGAGATCAGAGTGGCGACCAGGACGATGAATTCGGATTTTCCCAAGGGTTTGGTTGGCTGCACGGGCTTCCTTCCGGTCGACGCCTGGGTGCTCGGAAAATGACGCGGGGGCGTGATCTATCATAGGAAAATGAAGCGGTCGAGGCTTGCCTTGTTTGGACCGCGCCATAAAATATTTGCGCGGCCCGACGATGGCGGCCGCGCCGTTGAGGAGGATGGCCATGGTGATGGCAACACCGGAAGCATTAAGTGAGCCTTTTTCCTGGCCTGAGCCGGGCGTCAGCCGGGTCCCCTTCCGGCTATTTTCCGATCCGGAAATTTATGCCCTGGAACAACAGCGTATTTTCCGCGGCCGGGTCTGGAATTTCCTCTGCCTGGAGATCGACATCCCGAATTCCGGTGATTTTAAAACCACGTTTATCGGCGAAACCCCCATTGTCGTAATTCGCGATGAAAACGGCGACATTAATGCCCTGGTCAACCGCTGCGCCCACAAGGGCGCCCTGGTTTGCCTGCAGGAACGCGGAAACAAGAAGAAGGGTATGACCTGCGTCTATCATTCCTGGACCTACGATTTGCGCGGCCAGTTGAAGGGCATCGCCTTTCGCAACGGCATCAAGGGTCAGGGCGGCATGCCTGACGACTTCGACCCGGCCAATCACCACATGCAGAAAATCAACGTCGAAAGCTACTGCGGTCTGATTTTCGGCAGCTTCGCCGACGATATGCCTTCGATGGAAGAATACTTGGGCGAAAAAATGACCTGGATGGTCAAGCGCAACTTTGACAAGCCGCTGAAGCCTTTGGGTGTGCACAGCCAGATCATCCACAACAATTGGAAGCTTTACGCCGAGAACGTCCGCGATTCCTATCACGCGACGCTGCTGCATACCTTCTATGTGACCTTCAAGGTCAACCGCATGGACATGGACGGCGGCATCATTATGGCCGACGACAAGTGGCACCACATTTCCTACGCGAAACGCCACGAATTGGACGAGTCGGACGAATATGAGAAAGCCGACGTACACGCCGCCCAATACGAATCGAAACTGGCCGGCCCACAGTTGCTGGACGCCTGGGATGAATTTGACGACGGCATCACGCATTGCATCCAGACTGTCTTTCCCAATCTGACCTTCCATTTCACCTTGAATTCGCTCTGTGTGCGCTTTTTCGTACCGCGCGGCGTCAACGAAACGGAGCTTATTTGGATTTATCTGGGCTACGAGGACGACACGGAAGAACAAACCCGCATGCGGGTCATGCAGGGCAACCTGACCGGCACCGCAGGCCTGGTCTCTCTGGAAGATGGCTGCATCAATGAATTCGTCCAGCGCGGCACCCACATGAGCGCCGATAAGGCGGCGTTTTTGGAAATGGGTGGTGTCGATACGGAATCGTCGGAAGCCTCACGTGCCACAGAAGCCGCCATCCGCGGCTTCTGGGAAGGCTATTGCGGGATTATGGGGTTCCAATGAGCACACCTGCCAACGACGACAAGAAATCGACAGCAACCCCGTTGGTGGACCTGGACGTCTGCCGACAGGTCGAAGACTTGCTCATCGACTACGTCCACGCCATTGATGATTTCGACCTGAAACGATGGCCCGACTTCTTCACCGAAGACGCCGTCTATCAGATCATTCCGCGCGAAAGCTATGACGCCAATCTGCCGCTGGGCATTCTTTATTGCGAAGGCCGGGGCATGATGTCAGACCGTATCCTGGCCCTGGAAACGGCAAACATCTTTGAGCCGCACACATACAGCCATATCACGGGCCGGCCGCAACTGACGGTGACGGACGATGGCACCATCAACGCGCGCAGCAATTTCAACGTCACCCGAACCATGCAGGACGGGCGGATGGAGATTTATGCGGTCGGTAAATATGTGGACGTTATTGCCATGACGGACGACGGCCCGTTAATCCAAGACCGCCGCGTCGTCCTGGAATCGCGCCGCGTGGATATCTTGCTGGTTTATCCGCTTTAAGCCCACCTAATCGATACAGGCGGCGCATTTTGCGGTACCTGTTGCCATCCTTGGCATCAAACCCGGGCGCGTCGAACATTGACCGGCAAAAACGTCACGCCGCCTTAATGTCGCTCAAGAACGTATCAACTTGCTGACGCAGGGTGGCACCACGCTCGGCCAAAATCCGCGCCGACTGCAAGGTCTCGCCAGCGGCATTTCCCGTAAGGCTTGCGGCCTCGCTGACGTCGGTGATGATTTCCGCCACCTGCCCCGTTCCGGTCGACGCCTCTTGGACGTTGCGGGCAATCTCCGTCGTCGCCGCGCCCTGCTCCTCGACCGCCGCGGCGATGGCCGACGCGATTTCGCTCATTCTCTCAATGGTCCGGGTAATGGACGAGATGGCATCAACTGACGTGCTGGTGGCTTTCTGCACGGAATCGATTTGTGCTGAAATTTCCTCTGTCGCACGGGCGGTTTGATTGGCCAAATTCTTCACCTCAGAAGCTACAACAGCGAACCCTTTGCCGGCATCCCCGGCCCGCGCGGCTTCGATTGTCGCATTCAAAGCCAACAAGTTGGTCTGCTCGGCAATGTCATTGATTAAGCTGAGAACATCGCCGATCTGCTTGACGGCGTCGGAAAGCCCGCTGACCATGCCGTTGGTCGTTTCGGCCTCTTGTTTGGCCTGACCCGAAACATTCGTCGATTCTGAAACTTGACGCATGATCTCCTGGATCGACGATGACAGTTCCTCGGCCGCAGAAGCAACCGTCTGCACATTGTTCGATGTTTGCTCAATGGCAGTGGCCGCCGCGGCGGCCTGATTGGTCGTTTGCCCGGCCGTCGTCGACATGGAACCGGAAACCGATTCCATTTGCGCTGTTGCTGTCGCCACCACCTGCAGGGCTTCGGACGCCTCTTCATCGAACTTGCGGATCAGATTGTCGACCACCTCGGCGCGCCGCAACTTGCTTTCGTCCTCAAGGCGCTGCACTTCCGCCAACCGGTCGGCTTCGAGCAGCCCTTCATGGAAAACTTTGACAGCTCGAGCCATTTCACCGGTTTCATCACCGCGTTCCGTGCCGCTGATGTCGACGTCCCTATTTCCGCCAGCCATTTCGTGCATGAGTTCCGTAATGGACCGAATTGGCCGCACGGTCATCCGTCCGATAACGAAGGACATGCCGCCGCCAATGATGATCATCAGAGCCGTCCCAATGACCAAGATGTTCATGCCCAGATGCTCGTCCGCTTCCGCGTGCTGCGCCGAAAGCTCGGTGAATTTGCCAATTTCTTCCAGTACGGCTTCCAATTCGTGGTCGATTTGTTCTTGCTCGGCTTCGATCTTGTGGACAATCGCCCCGAACGCCGCCAATGTGCCCTTTTCCAACTGTTTGAGGGTCTGATCGGCCAAGACCTCATAATCGTGGTGTTCCTTGTCGATCTTCTTAAGCTTCTCAAGGATCATCTCAAACTCGTGCTTGGCTGCCGCGGAATGGGCTTCTTTGATAAACGTAGCAAGCATGTCTTCGGCGGATTTCAATTCCTCGTCGACTTGGTGCCCTAGCTTTTCAAAGTGGGCAATCGTCTCGTGCAGTTCCTTGCCGATCGCCGCGTTGGTACGCACCTCTTGGCCCAGGCGCAGACCGCGCTCAAGCAATATGGCCTGTTCCAACTGATGGATCGTGATGGCGGTGATCGCCTCGGTCAGGGGCACATCCTGTTCGGCGATTTCCTCGATTTCACCACCAACCTTGTCCAACTGATAGCCGGTAGCCAGTGCGGAAACCAAGGCGACTGCAACAACGACGCCGGTCATTAAATACAGCTTGTTGCCAATTTTCAGATCAGCAAAATTCATTGATCTTCTCCTATATTGGGTGACGGCTCGTGTTTGCACCGTCATCGCCATAACGGATTGCTGCCCTTTATTCCGGGAGCGCCGTGTCGTTTTGAAATCGCGGCGTGTTGATATCCTACTGGTCTATCCGCTAGAAGCTCTATCGACCAAAACAGGTGGCGCGTCGCGGATTTTCACAACTATGAAGCTACGCTCTGGGCTTAAAACCAACAAGTGAAATGTCGTCTCGTCGAACCTCATCGCCTTGGTAGGTTTCGAAGGCGTCCAGGATCGCTTTTGCTTGCATGGCCATGGCCGAACTTCCGTGCGCGAGAATGACAGCCTTCAGTCGGCGCTTGCCAAACGCCCGGCGCTTTTCACCACCCACCTGATCAACCAGTCCGTCGCTGGTCATGTAATAGCTGACATCTGTGTCCATGGGTAATACATGATTGGTGAATGGATAATCCATCTTCGTGCGCCGATAGCCGACCCCCACCTTGTCTCCCTTGATTTCCGTCAGTTCCTCGCCGTCAACGCACCACAGTTCAAAGCGTGCGCCGGCATAGGTGATTTCCCTGGCTGCGGGATCAATCCGGCAAAAACCGCATTCGAAACCGTCATCAGATTCCCCGTCATCCGTGTCTTGTCCCAGGACGACCTTGACCAGTTGATTAACCCGCTGCAGCAATGCCGCCGGATCGCCGTTCGGTATCTCCGATAAGGCTTGGTCGAGCGCGCCGGTGACGATCATTGTCATGATGGCGCCGGGGACACCGTGCCCGGTGCAGTCGATCAAGGCGAACAATATGCCGCCATTACATTCACGGTGAAGATAAACATCGCCGCCAACCACATCCTTGGGTTCCCAAATGACAATGTGATCGGCAAATGAGTCTTCCAGAGCTTTCAGATCAGGAAGTACGGAACGCTGAATGCGGCTGGCATATTGGATGCTCTCGGAAATAATGTCGTAGGCATTCCGGAGTTCCTTCTCGGCCTGTTTGCGTTCGGTAATATCGAAAATTGAGCCGATCAATCCACCCGGAGACCCATCGCTCTTACGAAACCCGGAGACCGTATAGATCGCATCATGCATACGTTCGTCGGCGAACGGAATCTCCATCTCCCGGATGACGGTCCCCTCTGTGCGGATCGTTTCTTCATCTTCTTTCTGATAGGCGGCCCGGTCTTTCTCGGACAGGTACTCCAAATCGAGAACCCGAAGCCCAATGAGATCTTCGCGTTTGATGCCAAAAGATTCTTCGTAGGCCTTATTGAAGCCGATGAACCGCGTGTCAGCGCCTTTGTAGAAGATCGGGAAGGAAATGGCGTCAACCAAGGCCTGTTGAAAGGCCAGTTGGTCGGCGCGCTCGACCTCAATCTGCTTGCGTTCGGTAATATCCGATTCGATCGCGCCAATGGCGATCAATTCGCCATCGGCACCGGCAATGGGAAATCTTGCGGACGAGGTCGTGCGAACCGAGCCGTCGACGAACTTCTGAGAGAGTTCCCGGTGATCGATCTGGCGGGTCTCCGCGACGCGCTGATCGATGCGTGTCATTTCATCGCCCACGTCCTTGGGCAATATGTCGTAGACTGTCTTGCCGACAATCTCGTCGTCTTGGTCGTTGAACCATTCAACAAACATGCGGTTGGTCAACAGATATCGGCCCTCCAAATCCTTCAGCATGACCGACGCCGGCAACTGATCGACAACGGTTCGGAACGTCTGTTCGCTTCGACGCAGGCTTTTTTCGGCTTCTCGCAGATCGGTCATGTCCCTGATCGTGATACACGAACCGATAAAACCGCTGCGCGGCACATAAATGGGATGCATGCTGAGGTGGATGTATCGCTCGGCGATCCGAAATGAATCATCGAATTGCGCGTCGGAATCGGTTTCGGCGCGGTTCAGTGCCTCATGCAGTCCGTCGAACCGTTCATCGGAAACGAAGTCGAACAGGGAGTTGCCGACGATCGCTTCGGCGGTCACCTTGACACCGCGCGCCGTGCGCAAGTCCAGATAGTCGAACGCCTTATTGTTGCATTCCCGAATGGCGTGGCGTTCGTCGAGGATCATGACGCCGTCGCCGAAATAGGTGATGATCGTATCGAGCCGTTTCTGCGACAAGGAAAGTTCGTTGATCTGGCGTTGTTCGGCTTCCATGCTTTCGGCCAGAGCAATCCACTGGTCGCCGTCGCGCCGCATGCGGATGCGCGCCGCGACGTCATCTTCCTCGACGCGAAACGTCACCTGGGTGTCGAGAACGCCACCTTGATAGCTGCTCAACAGTTGGTGGTATTTGACCGCGCCGATGCGGTCGCGCGGGCTGAAAAGGTTCTCGAACATGCGGCCTTGCAGATCCGACGCGGCGCAGTTGAAGATTTCCCGGAACCGTTCGTTTGCGAAAGTCACCCGGTACTGGTCGTCGAGGATAAGCAGGCCAACCGGAACCTGATCGAATAACTCAGTGTTCGTCACGATCAAAACCAATCATTTCATGCAAATCGTTGATGTCTTCGGCGCGGCAACGGCGCTTGCGAATGACAGTAATCGGGTTGCCCTTTAACAAAGCCCGAAAGATGAATGCGCTGGATCGAATTTCCATGATACGAAATGTTTCATCTTGCCGTACCGGGCCGTATTTCTGTTCCAACGACGCCCAAATGGCAGCAACCTGATCGTCGGGCAAATAGTACTTGTCAGTGTAAGGCCCGATACAACTGTAGGCCTTGATCCGTTGGGGCGACTGACTCATACGGCCTCGACTTCGAACAGGCAGCTTTCCTGGTCGCAACAGATGCAGGTCCGTTCGTCGGAGACGAAAGTGCCGAACCGGTCAGCCATCGTCCCACTGGCGTAAATAAATTCCATCATGCCCGCCGTGACGCCTGTCAGCATGAAACAACGCGGCTCATTTGCGTCGCCAAGGTGGGCGCGGTGGCCGAACGCTTCGTATCCGTTCAACGATTCCATGACCAAGGATTTGTAGGGTTCGTGTTCGCGCACGTGCCAGTTGCCCCACCCGAACGCGTTACTGATGGCGACCAAACCGAAGACTATATCCGACGGCTGCTTGATCATGGGATCGACCAAGCCGCCCCATTCCTCAGACGCCATAATCCCGTGAAATGTTTTGGTGCCACAAACTTCGCCACAATAGATCAGCAGGTTCTTCGCCGTGCTATGAAGATTGCGCGCCTCCATTTCCTGAACGAATGTGTAGCTGGCCAGGTTGTAGAAATCCGACGGCATGCAGGCCAAAAAAACACTGAACGCCGGGATCAAGCCTTCATCGTCGCCAAAGATCGGCATGCCGACGACGGCATCGATGATCGTTTGTTCGTCGACATTATCGGAACGGGCGAAACCGGTGGTATCTTTGGCCTTAAACTCAAACGCGATCTCCGGAAAATCAGAAAACGGCGTGCTGCGGTCGTTGAGAATCTCGAAACTGCAGCGATCGTGATCGCTGATCATGCAAGCCGCTTCCCGCACGGCGACAACGTCGCCCGTCACCGCATGGATCGCGCCTTGAATGAAGCCCTCGGTGAAAGTGCAGACCGGCATATCGCGGCGTCCGAAAGCGGAACTCCACCCTTCGACGAAATGCGACGTCGATGCCGTGATCGCCCCGTCGGCCATGGTCGTGAAATCGAGCACCCCAAAGCCCAGATGCCTATAGAGGTTCTGTGCGACGGTAAATTTGTCGGCCTCGCTGTCGCCGGGGCGAAAGGCTCGCCGAACATGATCGGCAAATACATGCTCCGCGGCCGAGCGGATGATTGCCTTGCCGTCGATTTGCGATGCGCCCTCGATCGACTGCTGCAACAGTGCATTATAATGATGGCAATGAAGAACAACCTCCTTGCCGGCAACGATCCGGCGATGTTGGACCGTATCGTATTCCAATTCAAAACGATCTGATAAATCGTGTTCTATCGGCATGGCCTGCCCTCATGCGTCTGTACGAACATCGTCCCGAGAACAACAATAAGCAATTTTTGGGATTATTAAAACGATGCCAATATTGAACCGTTCGTCGACCCTTGATCCGGGACGCCTAAGTACGCGGCCGCTGTAGACGCACTTAGTCAAGCTCCGGGTCGGTCCGCAGTTTCTTGGCAAGATTCTCAACTATGAAATCCAAAAATGCGCGGACTTTCGGTGTCGCGCCCCGGTGCGACGGAAATACGGCGTGAAAATCGACGCCCGGCAGCCGCCATTCCGTCAGGACTCGCTGTAAGTGACCATCGTCTTCGTGTTCGGCACACATATGGGCCGGCAGCATTGCGATGCCGGCGCCTCCAAGGACGAGGCGGCGAAGTGATGGATAGTCATTAATCATGGCACGCGGCTCAATGCTCACCGATCGCGCTCCCGCCTCACCGTGAAACCGCCACTGGCCGCGCCTGTCGGGCTCATTCATCACCAGACAGTCATGATCCGATAAGTCCGCCAAATCTGCCGGCCGGCCGCGTGCCTTAAGATAAGTTGGACTGGCATAGAGATTGAATCCGGAGTGACCAAGCCGTTTCGATATGAGGCTGGAATCCGCCATCTCACCAATACGGATAAGCAGATCGAAGCCCTCCTCAATGATATCAACCCGCCGGTTTGTTAACATCAGTTCCACCCGCACGCCCGGTTCGGCCGCCATGAACGCCGCTAAGATCGGGCTCAGGAGATACTGTCCCGTCGTCACCGATGCGCTGACCCGCAAAAGTCCGTTCGGGGATTCCATCAGTCGGCCGACCGAATCGGCGGCATGCGCGGCCTCTTCCTCGATGCGTTTGCAGTGCCGATAGTAAACGTCGCCGATCTCGGTCGTCCGCACGGCACGCGTGGTCCGCTCCAATAGTCGGACCCCCAGGCGTCGCTCCAACCGGGTAATACGCCGGCTGATATTTGACTTGGGAAGCCCCATGGCCCGCCCGGCGGCGGTAAACCCGCCATGGTCGACGACCTGGGCAAACACCGTCATGTCATTCAAATCGATCATCGTATTATTGTACTATATATAGAACAATAAGTTCAAATATTATCGTCTTATCATAAATTTAAAACAGTCTATCTTTTCCATCAGAGACCACACGGAACCGCAGACGCGGGACCATCGGATAATTCAATTAATGAGGACAGAGAAAATGGCGCACGAAAGATACAATGCGGACAATACCGCCCTGCTGCTGATCGACCATCAGGTTGGTACCGCGGGATGGATGCATTCCGGATCACGCGATGAAATGAAACGCAATACCTTGGCGTTGGCGAAGGCCGCCCGAGCGACCGGCATGCCGGTCATTCTAACCAGCAGCCAGGAAGATCAGGTCGATATTCAGGGACCCTTGTTCCCGGAATTAGCCGACATTCTGCCTGACGCCTTCGACGCCCGGATTAAACGTGGTGGCACGGTCGACAGCATGGCCGATCCGGATTTTGCCGGCGCCGTTGCGGCCACCGGGCGTAAAAAGTTGATCATGGCGGGCCTTTTGACCGAAGTCTGCGTCGTCTATCCGGCCTTGAGCGCGGTGGAAGACGGATACGAAGTCCAGGTCATCGCCGACGCATCGGGTTCGGGCACGAAAGTCGGCAACGACCTGGCGCTTGATCGCATGCGCCATGCCGGCGTCCACGTCGCCAGCACCATCCAAATACTTTCCGAAATGGTGGCCGATTGGTCGCAAGGACCGGGACCGGAAGTGTTGGGCATCCTGGCCGAGCTTTACGCGGCCATCGAAGAAGACGAACACAGGGCCGCCGCATAGGCGGCCCATCGGCCAACGAATTATCGACGGAGATGACAATGGACATTTTACATCGCGACGACCTTGCCCGCGGCGGTTTTGCCGGGCTGAAGGAACATCAACTGGTCATGGACCCACAAGCTTTCGGCGAACGTGCCGGGCCCGGCACCTGGCCCGGCATCGGCAATTTCGTCTATTTGGCCGACGCGCGGTTCGATCCCTTGGGCGAGACCCGCATGCACGGCCACAAGGAGATCGACGTGATCTCGGTGATGGTCGAAGGCCGCATCGCCCATGCGGGTTCAATGGAGCACGGCCAAGAGCTCTCCGGCAATGCCGTTCAGGTGCAACGGGCCGGCGGCGAAGGCTTCTCTCACAATGAGATCAATCCCGATGATCACAACAACCGCATGATCCAACTTTGGGCACTGCCGGAACGCCCCGGTGAGGCGGCCGGATACAAACTCTACGAACCAAAATGGGGCGAGACCGCCCATATTTACGGCGGCGAAACCGACCAAAAAGAAACCTATGCGGCAGAAACCATGATCGACGTGTCCTTGCTGCACGATGGCCAGACAGTTAGCGTCGACGGCCCGTTTTTGGCCTACGTCACCAAGGGTGCCGGGCAGGCCGGTGACGAAACAGTCGCCGACGGTGATTTGATCCGGGGTGACGGACTGCAATTTACCGCCGACGGAAAAACGCAATTGATCACAATCTATCGGCGCCCCTGACTATCTGCGCCCTTGAGGACTTTGCGATGAGTGATGAACCCAACGAACGGTCCGGGCCCGCCGGCGCGACATCCGCTGGCGGACCGGACGCCGGTGTGACGACGATGATGGTTATCGATCACATTAAACCGGACCGCATTACGGATTACGAACGCTGGGTCGAAGGTATCCACGGTGACCTCAAACGCCATCCGGGATTTATCAGTGTCGACACGGTACGCCATCTCAGTTTGCCGGTGCCCGAATACATCGTTCTGCTGAAATTCGACAGCCCGGAAAGCCATGAACGTTGGCGAAATTCGCCGGTGTTGGAAACGTGGATCCGCAAACGTGACGAACTGGTCGTCAAATCACATTACTCGGAGGAAATGACCGGCTCGGAACTTTGGTTCGACCATGCCGAACCAACCGGCCACGAAGGTCAATCGGCAACGCCACCGCTGCCGGCATTTTGGAAACGGGTGGTCCTCAGCACGGCCTGTGTCTATCCGATGATCCTGTTGTTGATTTGGGCCTTCAGTCCGGTCATCGGTGATTGGTCACAGCCGGCGCAGATATTTGTCGTTGTCGTCGTGCTATCGACGCTGATGACGTGGCCAATCATGCCCTACGCGACCCGACTGTTGAAGCCCTGGCTATTCGGCCGCAATGCATAAACGGCCCGCTCTAATCTTTATATGACGGGTCCACCCGGTCCATCTGACGTAATAGCCCCGGCCATTCGACATGGCCGATGGTGCGGAAGCCCTTGTCGGAATTGTTGAACTGGTTGCGCTCGATGGTGACACGCTGGACGTCTTCGGGGATGTCCATGACCGGCACGTTGGCTTGTTGATGGGCCAGCTGCATGCGACACGCGCGTTCCGCCCGGTACATCCAGACAAACGCCTCGCCGGCCGTCTCGCCGACCGTCAGCAGGCCGTGATTGCGCAGCACCAGGATCCGATTGTCGCCCAGGTCGCGGGCCAGGCGTTCGCGTTCGTCCAGGTCCGTGGCGATGCCTTCGTAGTCGTGATAACCGGTCTGCGCGATGACCACCAGGGAATGCTGGGTCAGCGGCAGGATGCCGTCGCGTTGTACGGAGACACCGGTGCCGGCGGGGGTATGGGTGTGCAGGACAAAGTTGATGCCGGGCTTGGCCAAATGCACAGCGCTGTGGATGGTGAAGCCGGCGGGATTGATGCCGTTGTCGGATTCGTTCAATTCGTTGCCGTCTTCGTCAACCTTGACCAGGCTGGACGCGGTGATTTCCTCGAACAGATAGCCGTATGGATTGAGCAGGAACGTATCGGGCTGGTCCGGAATACGGGCCGAAATGTGGGTGCCGAACAGGTCCGACCAGCCGTAATGGTGGACCAGCCGATAAAGCGCCGCCAGATCGACGCGGGTTTGCCACTCGGCCTCGCTCATCCCCGGTTTCAGTTGCGTGACGCTCATGGTGGGTCTCCCTTGTTCGATATGCGGTCCACATGCGGTCTCATGTCATAGGAGGGATCAGACCGCCGCGTCAACCGGTGCTGCGGATCGAAATGGACAAATCGTGCCGATGCTTATACACCATCGGCCATGAAATCGACCAATGTCACCCGCGTCGCCCATCTGGTGCCCAAGGAAGACCGTTGGCGTCGCCAGGGCCACACGGGCGGCGTGCTGTGGTTCACGGGACTGCCGGCGTCGGGCAAATCAACCTTGGTGTTCGGCCTGGAACAACGTCTGTTCGATGCCGGGTATGAGGTTTATGCCTTCGACAGCGCCACCCTGCGCCAGGGCCTGACGTCGGACCTGGGGTTCAGCCGCGAAGACCGGCGTGAAAACATCCGCCGCGCCGGCGAACTGGCGGCGGTCATGGCGCGGTCCGGCTTGATCGTCATCACCGGCTTCATTTCCCCCTACGCCCAGGACCGCGCCGCGGCGCGCGCCGCGGCCGGTGAACACTTCCACGAAATCCACCTCTCGGCGCCCCTGGACGTATGCGAGACCCGCGATACCCGCGGCCGCTACGCCGCCGCCCGGGCCGGCCAACTGGCCGACTTCACCGGCATCGACGCGCCCTATGAAGAACCCGTGTCGCCGGAGATGACGCTGGATACGGCAACCCGGTCGGTCGAGGCCTGCCTGGATGAGTTGGCGGATTACGCGGACAACCACTACAAAAATTCGTAGTCGGCCGCGTATCACCGGTTGCCGATGATTTTCTTCAGCGCGGCTCGCAACGGAACGGCCAGATCAGTCTGGCGCCTTCCGGCGTAATCGTGCCATCCGCCGTCGCATAGGGCACGATGACGTCCTTTTGGGCATCAGGCAGGTCACGGGCCGCGTGACTGCTGACGTTGGCCGGTGCGGCGGGCAGATAGATGGCGACGGGGTCAAGCTGATGGACGTCGGCCGGGATGACCGACTTCTCCTTCGTTTTGTAGTCCGGAGATGTGCTGGTGTAGATGGACATGTGCAGGTGCGGATAGCCGGCGTCACCGAAATGGCCGCCTGTCGTCCCGGTGCGTCCGGACGGCCCCAGGACCTGCCCCATCTTCACCCGGTCACCGAGTTCCAGGTCGGGCATCTGATCGAAGTGCTTGTACTTGGTGTACACGTAAACGCTAAGGCCCGTGTCGTCGGGCGTGTGGCGGAGGATGATCTGAATGCCGACCAACCGCCCGCCGACGTACTTGTGAACCACTTCACCGTCGGCAATGGCGACCAACGGCGTGCCGATGTCGGCGGAAACATCAAAGCCGCCGTGATAGCCGTGGTTGGCGAACGGCGCGCGGGCGCTGCCGTCGTATCTGGTCTGGTCGCCGAAGAAGGATTTGACCTCCAGGCAGGTGGCATCGTCGGGATAGACGGGCTTGAGGCCTGTCTTGATCAACCCGGTGCGTTCCTGCAACTCGCGCGATGCCGCCGGATGCATGGGGCTGTTGACGTCACCCGATTGCAGACCCAGTTTCTCGCGCTTCTTGCGCTTACCGCCGCCCCGGCGCTTCTTGCCGGAGCCCATTTGCGCCAGTTCGGTGATCGGTTCGGCGCCCGCCTTGACCTCAGGCGGGGCAGCGGCGGCGGGCCAGACCCAAAGGCCCAGCAGCGCGGCGGCAATCAATATCCAAAAACCTCGCGAATGGATCATGGCAGGCGATTCCCATGCTGACGCGACAGGCGCACAGTATAGCACAATTCCGGACCTGAAATTCAGTCTTTCGGCGGCGGCGGCGGATTGCCCGGTATGGGCAGGCCCTGCAGGCTGGGGTGGCTGCGCATGTATTGCGGCGGGAAGTTGGCCTGGGCGTGCAGCTCATCGGCGGCGTGCCAGGTCCAGTGCGGGTCGTAGAGCATGCCGCGGGCCAGGGCGACCATATCGGCCTGCCCGGACCGCACGATGGCTTCGGCCTGGCGGGCCTGGGTGATCTGGCCGACGGCCATGGTCTTGATGCCGGCCTCGCGGCGGATATCGGCGGCGAAACCGGTTTGGTAACCAGGGCCGGCGTCGATGTCCTGCAACGGTGAATTGCCACCGCTGGACGCATCGATGAAATCGCAATCGCGGTCCTTCAGCACCTTGGCCAAGGCAATTGAATCTTCAATAGTCCAACCGCCATCGACCCAATCGACCGACGAAATTCGGACCCCCAAGGGCAATTCATCGGGCCAGGCGGCGCGGACCGCGTCGAAAACTTCCAGCGGAAAGCGCATGCGGTTTTCCAGGCTACCGCCATAAGAATCGGTGCGTTCATTGGAGATCGGTGACAGGAACTGCTGCATCAGATAACCGTGCGCCATGTGCAATTCGATCACATCGTAGCCAATGCGCACACAGCGCGCCGTCGCCTCGACGAAGGCCGTCTTGATCCGATCCATGCCTTCGTCATCCAGAGCCTCAGGCACCTGCCAGCCGTCTGCGTAGGCGACCGCCGAGGGCCCGACCACGGGCCAGGCGTCGGGCTCATCGGCCTGCATCTGGGTGCCGCCCTGCCAGGGCACCAGACACGATGCCTTGCGCCCGGCGTGGGCCAATTGCATGCCGATCTTGGCGTTGCCGAAGCCGCGGCAGAAATCGGCGACGCGCTGAAAGACGGCTTCGTTTTCATCCGACCAAATGCCGGTGCAGCCCGGCGTGATCCGGCCGATGGCCTCAACGCCCGAGGCCTCGACGAACACCAAACCGGGGCCGGCGACGGCGAACTGTCCGATGTGCATGAGGTGCCAATCCGTCGGCGTGCCGTCGTGAGCACTGTATTGGCACATGGGTGCGACGATAATGCGGTTCGGCAATTCAATACTGCGCAATTGGATCGGCGAGAACAGTTGGCTGGCCATGATATTCCTCGGTTGAAGGTCTGGGGAAATTCCGGCGCGAGAGTGGCGAGCGTTAAGCCGCCGCGCAAGCCCGTTTTTGGATAAGGATTTTTGAACGGGCGGCACTTGATGCCGGGTCAGCCTTCCTGGTAGCTAATCTCCAGCACTTCGATATCGATGATCCCTTGCGGCGAGTGTAGCTTTGCCACGTCGCCGACACGGGTTTTCATCAAGGCCCGGGCAATCGGCGAAATCCAACTCACTTCGCCCTGTTCCAGGCGCGCTTCGTCAACGCCGACGATGCGCACCGTGCGCTCCTTGTCGTCGTCATCGCAATAGGTCACCGTGGCGCCGAAAAAGACCTGCTCACGGTTGGTCTGCTGGGCCGGATCGACGGGCGCGGCAATATCCAGGCGCTTCAATAGAAATCGAATACGGCGATCAATCTCACGCAGCCGCTTCTTGCCGTAAATATAGTCACCGTTCTCCGAGCGATCACCGTTGCCGGCAGCCCACGAGACCACCTTCACAACTTTCGGCCGTTCGACGCCGTTCAGGTGCTTCAATTCCGCCTGCAACCGCGCCAGGCCGGCCGGTGTGATGTAGTTCTTGGCACCGCGCGGCAAGGCCGGCCCGTCATCGGGCTCGACCTCTTCGGGTTCGGTTTCCTTGGTAAAGGCTTTACTCATGACCTCCTGTATAGGCCGGATGCGGGGCCGCGTTCAACGCATGACCGGGCTGTTTGCCCGGCCGCCGCATCAAGGGTATTTTCCAGCCCGACCACCGCAACGACCCCGGAGTTCGATTTTCCATGAAACGCGTCCTTGTCACCGAGTTCATCCACGATGACGGCATCGCCCTGCTGGCCGACCGATCAGATGTGGAACTGATCCAGGCCGATGACGCCCGGCCCGAGACGCTGGCGCGATTGTTGCCCGGCGTCCACGGGGTCGCCGTCCGCACCGCGAAGTTGACCGAGGACCTTCTGGCGCTTTCCAACGATTTGGAGGTTGTCTCCCGCCACGGTGTCGGCTGCGACAACGTGGCCGTTGACTATCTCACGGGCCGCAACATTCCGGTGGCCATTGCGGCCGGCGCCAATAGCACCTCGGTTGCCGAATTGACCTTCGCCCTGCTGCTGACACTGACCCGCCGCGTCCGGGAGATCGACCACGCCGTGCGCAGCGGCAATTACGCCGCCCGCGCCGAGCTTCTGGCCCTGGAACTGGAAGGCGCCAACCTGCTGGTTATCGGTTTTGGCCGGGTCGGACGAAAGGTCGCGGCACGGGCCAGGGCCTTTGGCATGAATGTCACGGTCGCCGATATTGCCCTCGACCGGGAACTGGCCGACGAGTTGGGATGCAAGGCCGTCGGGGACTTCCGTCCGGAACTGGCAGCGGCGGATGTCGTCACTCTGCACGTGCCCTTGGATGACAGCACCCGCCATTTTGTCTCGGCGGCCGAATTCGGCGCTATGAAGCGCGGCGCGATTTTGATCAATTGCGCGCGCGGCGGCATTGTCGACGAGGCCGCGCTTCTCGCGGCGTTGAAAGATGGCCAACTCAGCGGCGCCGGCATCGATGTCTATTCGACCGAACCGCCGCCCCTGGACGGTCCCGTGTTCAAGGACCTTTTGCAGCGCGACGATGTCATCCTGGCGCCACACGCGGGGGCGGCATCGCACGGTGCCATGCGGTCCATGGCCGTCATGGCGGCGCAAAACATTCTGGATACCTTCGACGGCACCCTGAAGCCCGACTGCACCTTCAACTTCGAGGCCTTGAACGCATCATGAGCACCAGCGACGACCTGCGCCTGCCGGCCGACGGCCTGACCACCATGATCACCCGCATCTTCGCCGCCGCCGGCGCGGCGGACGATGAAGCCCGCGCCATCGCCGCCAATCTGGTCGGCGCCAATCTTTCCGGCCATGACAGCCACGGCGTTGTGCGGGTGCCGCGTTATCTCATGTGGGCCGACACCGGCAACCTGCATTTTGGCCGCTCAGTGGAGACGATCATCGACAGCGAGGCCTTTGCCCTGTTGGACGGCAACAAGGGGTTCGGCCAGGTGATCGGCCGCCAGGCCGTCGAACTGGGCATCGCCAAGGCCGAAGCATTGGGCGCCGCGGTCGTTGGGTTGCGGCGGTCGGGGCATTTGGGACGGATCGGCCATTGGGCCGAGACCGCCTGCCGGGCCGGTCTGGTTTCCGTGCATTTCGTCAATGTCGCCGAAAGCATGCTGGTGGCGCCCTTCGGCGGCGCCGAGCGGCGCATGTCGACGGCGCCGGTGACCATTGGCGTCGTTAATCCGGACGGTGACGACTTCATCCTGGACTTCGCTACATCAACGACGGCGGAGGGCAAGGTCATGGTCGCGCTGCGCGGCGGCAAACCCCTGCCCGACGGCGCCCTGGTCGATGGCGACGGCCGCAATACCCGCGACCCGCTGGCGCTATATGGTGACCTTGCGCCCGGAGACAACCCCGACCCGCGCGACGGCCCCGGCGCCCTGGTTGCCATGGGCGACCACAAGGGCTCCGGTCTGGCGCTGGCTTGCGAACTGCTGGCCGGCGCGTTGACCGGGTCCGGGACAACGGGACCGGGCAAGAAAACCCACAACGGCGTGCTGTCCATCTACGTGAAGCCCGGCGCCCTGGATGACGGCCACGGCTTCGCCGCCGCCGTTGCCGGCTACATCGATTTCGTACGTTCGGCCAGGCCCGTTGACCCGGCCCAACCGGTGATGGTGCCCGGCGACCCGGAACGCAAGGCCCGCGCCGAACGCCAGGCGCACGGCCTGCCGCTGCCGACGGCGGCCTGGAACTCCATCCTTGATGCCGGCGTAAACCTGGGCCTGAAGCGTGATGATCTAATCGCACTCGCACCGCCCGTGACATCGCCCGTGACATCGCCCGTGATATCGCCCGTGGCACCGGCGTGACCCCGGCGCCCCGTCGCCAGCGCCCGGACTGATCCATGCGGCGCGGCACCCCGACCCTTGTGTTCATGCGCCGCGAATGGCGGTTTTTGCTGTTCGGCGCCCTGGTCATGTTCTGGACCAGTCCCGGGCAGACGTATCTGATTTCGCTTTTTGGTGATGAGATGCGCCGCGAATTCGGCTTAAGTCACGGCGAGTTGGGATCGCTTTACACGGCGGCGACGCTGGTCAGCGCGGCCATCCTTTGGCCGGCTGGGCGTCTGGTTGATCGCCTGCGGCTGGCGAAGTTCGTCTGGTGGGTCTGCGTCGCCATGGCGCTGGGGGCGGCGGCGTTTTCCCTGGTCAGCGGGCCGGTGACCTTGTTTCTGGGAATTCTGACGGTGCGGTTCCTGGGTCAGGGCATGATGTCGCACATCGCCGTCACCGCCATGGCCCGGCGTTATGATGCCGAACGCGGCCGCGCCATCGCCATCGCCGGGTTCGGCTTTCCCATCGCCGAGGGCCTTTTGCCGCCGCTGATCACCATCGGCGTGACCATGACCGATTGGCGCAACATCTGGATTATCATGGGTATCGCCGTGGCCGTGACCCTGTTGCCGGCCATTCCGTTTTTGCTGAAACGAACCGCCGGACAGGACGGCCGCGGGCCGGACGCCCTGGCCGGCCACGATCGCAACCAACGGCAATGGACCCGCAACGAGATGCTGCGCGATCGGCGCTTCTTTATGGTCGCGCCGCTGATTATGACCATGTCGGCGCTGTTCACCGGCGTGATTTTTCATCAAAAATTCATTATCGGCACGGCCAAGGAATGGGATTTCATATGGTGGAGCTTTTGCTTTATGGGCTTCGCGGTTTGCCAGGTCGGCGGCAGCTTTGCCGCCGGCTGGTTGGTTGATCGGGTTTCGGCGCGGCGGATCACGCCTTATGTGCTGTTACCCTTTGCGGTTTCCATGGCGCTGTTGGGCTATGGCGACAACCCGCTTTGGGCCCTGGTCATATTGGCCACCATGGGGCTCAGCGCCGGCGCCACCAATCCGGCGTTTTCGTCCCTGTGGGCAGAGATGTACGGGACCCGTCATCTCGGCGCCATCCGCGCCGCCGGGGCGGTTCTCAGCGTCTTTGCCTCGGCCCTGGGACCGGTCGCTATCGGCTGGGCCTTGGACGCACAGGTCTCCATACCCATGATTACCACCCTATGCGTTGCGATTACCCTGACAACCAGTTGTCTGGCGGCGGCTGGCTTGCGGAGCCGCTGAGCGGCGGCACGTTTCGGCTTCGGACCCGCGGGGTCTGGTCTCACAGGATTTCGCGCATATAATGATTTTCGAAAGCTCAATCCGGCCCGCGCCGACAACCAAAACAACGCCGAAGCGCCACTTGAGCCAAGGGTAAGATTTTGAGCGATCAAAACCGAGCACCGGCAACAGAACCTCCGGGTTCCTCTGAGCTTGATGGCGACGAGGTCTCTGAAGACGCCTTGTTCGACGTCCAGGTGCGCACGGCGTATTCGAATCTCACCCCCATCGTCATCGCCAACCTGATCAATGCGGGCATTGTTATCGCCGCAAGTTACGGCCACGTTTCAACGACCACGATTGTCGCTTGGGCCGCCGTCATGATCGTCGTCGTGCTGGTCCGTGTGGTGACGTTTTCGGAATTCCACAAACGCCAACCCGATGCATCCGACCTCCTGACCTGGGCTGCCATTCTTGCAGCCGGCGCCGTGGCCACGGGACTGGCGTGGGGTTCGGCAAGTTGGCTGTTCGTTATTCCGGAAGCCCCCCGCACCCAGCTTGTCACGACCATCATCATTGCCGGCATGGTCGCCGGCGCTTTGTCGTCGCTGCGCACCCTGCCTTATGTGTTTGTCGCCTACGCCGTGGCGGCGGTGGTGCCGGTTATTGCGCGGTTCCTAAGCTTTGGGCATTTCGAATTCACACTGCTGGCCCTGGCGATCTTGCTGTTTCTTATCCTCATGTCCTTACAAGCCTTCAACATCAGCCGCCAACTTCGGCTGAGCGAGGCGCGGCGCCTGACCAATCTGGCCCTCGTGGAGCGCCTGCAAGAGGCAAAACACAATGCCGAGGCGGCAAATGCGGCGAAGTCCGAATTTTTGGCCACCATGAGCCACGAGATTCGCACCCCGATGACCGGGGTCCTGGGATTTGCCGACATTCTTTTGGACGACGACTTACCCGAACCCGCCAAGGACAAAATCCACAAGATCAAGCAGTCGACCCATTCGCTGTTGGCGATCATCAACGACATTCTTGATATGTCGAAACTGGAAGCCGGCAAGATGGAAATCGAACGTCTGGATTTCCACCCGGCCGCGGTTGTTGCCGACGTCGTCAACCTGTTCGAGCGGGTTGGCGGCGAGCGGCTGGTGGTCGCGGCGACTTTCGATCACAGCTTCCCCGACGCCGTCAAATCCGACCCGACCCGGTTGCGCCAGATTTTGGTCAACCTGATTGGCAACGCCGTAAAATTCACGCGCCAAGGTAAGGTGATGGTCAACGGCGCCATGCAAACCGATGCCGACGGCCAAACAGCACTTAGGTTTACGGTCCAGGACACGGGGATCGGCATGAGCCAGGCAACCTTGTCGAAACTGTTCTCCGACTTCACCCAAGCCGATGCCTCGATCAGCCGCGAGTTTGAAGGCACCGGCCTTGGCCTTGCCATATGCCGCCGCCTGGTCAATCTCATGGACGGTGACATCGGCGCCGACAGCGAACTGGGTCAGGGCAGCACCTTTTGGTTCACCCTGCCTTACCTGGAGCCGGACGGCCGGGCCGTCGACCACACGGGCCATGCGTTATCGCGCGCCGATGCCGTCACGACGGGACGCGCGCTGCATATCCTGGTTGCCGAGGACAATCAGATCAATCAGGTCATTATTACGACAATTTTGGAAGTTTTCGGGCATACGTCGGAGATCGTCGGCAACGGCGCCGAAGCCGTCGAGGCGCAGGAGCATGGGGAATTCGACCTGATCTTGATGGATGTCCGAATGCCCGAGATGTCGGGCCCCGATGCGACCCGGATGATCCGCAGCCTGCCGGGCGCGAAAGGCAAAATCCCGATTATCGCGATCACCGCCGACGCCGTCGAAGAACACAAGAACGCCTATCTGGACGCCGGCATGAATGAGATTGCCACCAAACCGATCGACCGCAAGGAAGTCGCCATGGCCATCAACCGCGCCATGGGTGAGGACATCCACACCGCGTTGCCAGCCTTGACCACCGGCACGCAGGCGGCGCAGGCGCATGGGTTTCAATCGAACCCGGCGGTCAACGACCTTCTTGCCGCAATCGACACCATCACCGAAGGAAAGAAGCCCTGAAGCGGGCGCGCCGGTGGCTCGACATCAAAGCCGTTGTCACAACCTGATTAGTCGGCGAACCGTTCGGCGATTTCCACGAACTGTTGGTGGACCGCGAGGAAGGCATCAACGATCAGCGGATCGAAGTGGGTCCCTTTGCCTTCGATGATGATTTTCACCGTCTCGTCATCGCTAAAGGCCGGTTTATAGATGCGCTTGCAGATCAGCGCGTCGTAAACATCCGCCAGCGCCATTAATCGCGCCGACAGGGGGATCGCCTCGCCGGCCAGGCCTTCGGGATAGCCCGTACCGTCCCATTTCTCGTGATGGTAATAGGCAATGTCCTTGGCGTGGCGCAGGAACGACGTCGTGCCAAGAATAGACTCGGCTTCGACCAGCGCCGTCTTGCCGTGCACCGGGTGCAGCTTGATGATTTCAAACTCTTCCGGCGTCAGCTTGCCGGGCTTCAGCAACACGGCATCGGGCACACCGACCTTGCCGATATCGTGCAACGGCGCCGATTTCTTGAACAAGGTAATGGTGTGCTCATCCAAGTCGCCCGCATAGGGGCCGTCGTCGGCCAGCTTTTCGGCCAACACCTGGACATAGGTCTGGGTGCGGCGAATGTGATTGCCGGTTTCGTTGTCGCGGGTTTCGGCCAGCGACGCCAGTGACAGGATGGTCACGTCCTGGGTCAACGCGACCTCACGGGTTCGTTCACGGACCCGCTGCTCCAACAACCGGTTTTGCGCCTCCAACCGGTCGCGGGCGTCCTTCAACGCCAACTGGGTCTCCACCCGTACCGTCAGGATCGGTCTGGAGATGGGTTTGGCGATATAATCGACTGCCCCCAACTTAAGCCCCTTCTCTTCCTCATGCTGATCGGAACGGCCGGTCAAAAAGATCACCGGCGTATCGCGCGCGTTCGGATGGCGTTTCAACAGGGCAATCACGTCATGTCCGGTCATCTCCGGCATCACCACGTCAAGCAAGATCAAATCAAATTCGTTGCCGTCGTCAACCAATTGCAAGGCTTGGTCGCCAGAATTGGCGATGGTCACGTCATTTCCATGACGCAGCACGCGCGCGATGATCTGGGAAATAATCGGTTCGTCGTCGACAACGAGGATGCGATGGGTCACGTCATATCCAACTTATTGGCCAATAATTACATACCGTTCCCCGCTGCAACTTAGTTGAAGTCGATAAAAATTGAAAGCCGTCACGGCGGGTATTCCAAGACACGTGCCGGCAGCGCTGGCACCGACAGCGGCGCCATTGTATATGTGCCGAAAGTTATCTCTGGAGAATATCGCCATGCCCGTTTCCGTCGCCATGTATGACAAATCCCTCGAACACATTGGCCCAAGACTTGATGCCCTGGGATTGGATCTGGACATCTGCACCTTCAACAAGGATGGCCGGTTTTTGATCGACGGGGCTGATGTGGACCCGAGCGACGTTAGCGTCGATTATCTTTGGCTGAGTGCGCATATCAACGCTGGCGGCGCCCGCGACGGGGTCTTCGATACGGTTCTGGCGTGCAAATCCATCGGCCTGTTGCAAACTTTCAACGCCGGCCTGGATCATCCTTTTTATAAGAAGGTTTCCGACAAGGGCGTGCCGATCTGCAACAGCAGCGCGCAGGGCGTGGCGATCTCCGAATATGTCATGGCCCAGGTCATGAGCCTGATCCATCCCATCGACCATCAGCGCCAATTGCAGGCTGATCGCGACTGGCAGACGACACCGTTCCCGGAGCTTTCGAAAACCCATTGGATGATCATTGGCTACGGCCCCATCGGCCAGGCCGTGGCGGCGCGGGTCAAGCCGTTCGGCGCCGAAATCACTGTGGTTCGGCGATCGGCGACGGATACGGAAAACGCCGACCGGGTCGGCACGATGGCGAACTTGGACGCCTACCTGCCGGACGCCGATGTCGTTGTGCTGGCCTGCCCGCTCAATGAGACAACCCGCGGTTTCGCCGATGCGAGCTTTTTTGCAGCCGTCAATAAAGGCGCCATCCTGGTCAATATCGCGCGCGGCCCGCTGATCGACGATGCGGCGTTGATCCAGGCCCTGGATACGGGCCGCCTGTCATCGGCGGTGCTGGATGTTTTCCACAAAGAACCCCTGCCCACGGACGATCCCCTGTGGACCCATCCAAAGGTTCGGATGACCTGCCATACATCGTTTTCCGGCGACGGCGTCCAAGGCCGTTGGGACCAGTTGTTCTTGGACAATATCGTGCGTTACGTAAACAACGAGCCGCTGATCCACCCGGTCGATCCGGCGAATATCGTTTAGCCGCGCAAACGCTTAGTCGCCCAGTTGCATTCTCAACAACGCCGCGCCGGCGCTGATGATTTCAATGCCGGCGTCTTCCTGAATTTTAATCCAGGCCAGAACCGCATCTTGCTGGCCCTCAATCAATGTCACGCCGGCCGCGTGGCGCGCTCCCAAACGGGGATATCCTGACCGGCCGGCATGATCGGTATTTGCCCGAACATGTCGCCGATGAAGCCCCGGTGGAACGAGCCGTGAATGGCCAGGTGCGTGATGATCATGTAGCGCGCCAGACTACCGGCGTTGCCGCCCATCAGCTCGTAGTCAACCACCTCTTCCAGCTCATCACCGCTGAGGCCGGCGACGTAATCGCGGATTTCCGCGTCCATGGCTTTCTTCGCCGCCAGCAACTCATCGACATCCTCGTGCAGCATCGTCTGCAGGCCCGTGAATGGATGGGTTTCGCCCTTCATGTGGGCCAACCAAACCTTGTCGATGACCAACAAGTGGTTCACTGAAATGAGTAGATTATTCATCAGCGACGGCCGCTGCTTGGTCACTTCGTCGTCCGGCAGGTCGCGGATTTGGTCAAAGTATTGGCCATTCGCCCAGACATTAAAATCCAACAGCGAAAGCAGATAATCCTTATCACGCATGGTCCGGGTCCCGATTTTGTTGTCAAAACACTAGGCCGGCGCTTGGCCGCAGGGGACCGATCCTAGTACATTCCCCATCCAACCAACAGAGCCCGGAGACAACCATGAGACAGCCATGCGATTGAAGGACAAGGTGGTCATTGTCACCGGCGCCGGCCAGACCGACGGCGACGGCATGGGTAACGGCCGCGCCGTTGCCGTGCAATTTGCCCGCGACGGGGCGCGGCTGATGCTGGCCAACCGGCGCATGCAATCAATGCAAGGCACGTTGGATCATATCCGCGCCGAGGGCTTCGATGCCGAGGCAATGGTTTGCGACGTCGCCGAGGAAGACGACTGCGCCGCCCTTGCCGCCGCAACGCTGAAGACATTCGGCCGCATCGACGTGCTGCACAATTCCGTCGGCATCGCCGCGTCGGACGGCGACACGGCAACGCTCGACCTGGCCACCTGGAACAAGCTCATGGACGTCAACGTCACCGGTGCCATGCTGCTGTCGAAACACGTCCTGCCGGCCATGCGCGATCAGCAAAGCGGTGTCATCACGCATGTCAGTTCCACCGCCGCCATCATGTCGTTGCCGATCATTGCCTATAAGACATCAAAGATGGCCCTGAACGAGTTCACCCGCTGGCTGGCTTTCGAGAACGCGCCCCACAACATCCGCTGCAACGTCCTGATGCTAGGCTTCATCGACACGCCCATGGCCATGGAAGGCTATGTGAAGGCGACCGGCCTGCCGCGTGATGAGCTGCGCCAGCGCCGTGATAAGAAAGTGCCCATGGGCCGCATGGGCACGCCGTGGGAAACCGCCGAGGTGGCGGTGTTCCTGGCGTCTGATCAATCGTCCTATATCACCGGCGCCGTCATTCCCATGGACGGCGGCCTGCATACGCGGGTCGGATAGGCATGAGCGGGCCGATGCGGTTGTTTGACAAGCGTGCCGTTCCGGCCCCCTACGCGATTTCCCTGGCCGTCCTTGTCGGCGTCCCGGCGGCGCTTTGTCTGTATATCGCGGTGCGCTACTTTGCCGCCTCATCCGGGGTCATGGATCCGTCGGGCAACGCGGTCGGCCGAGATTTCGTCACCATTTGGTCGGCGGCACAGTTGCTCAAGCAGGGTGACCTGAAGACGATTTTCGACAGCGCTTCAATGTTCGCGTTCCAGAAATCGATCTTCGGCGCCAATTTTCCTGCCCACAATTACCCCTATCCGCCGCATAGCCTGTTCCTGATCATGCCGTTGATGCATCTTCCCTACATTCCGGCGTTCATTCTGTGGAGCGCCGGCACGGCGATTATCCTGATCGTCACCTTGCGTTGGGCCGGGATGCATTGGGCGGTGATCGCTGTTCTGCTGGCCGCGCCGTCGTCGTGGATCAACTTCGTCTGCGGGCAAAACGGCTTTATCACCGCCGCGCTGTGCGTTGCCGGGTTCGCATTGGTGACGCGCCGGCCTTGGTTGGCCGGCGTGATGTTCGGCTTGTTGACCTTCAAGCCGCACCTTGGTCTGTTGATTCCGGTGGCTTTGGTGGCGCTCTGGCAATGGCGGGCGGTGTTTGGGGCGGCCCTGACCGTGGCGGCGATGGTGGTTGCCAGTTCGCTCGTCTTCGGGACCGACGCCTGGCCCATATTCTTTGAGAACGCTCCCGCGGACATGCTGGGGGCCGGATTGCAGGCCGATAAAGGCGTTGCCGAGTGGATGATCCCGACGGTCTTCAATGCCGCCCGGCGAATTGGGTTGACGTCCGATGCCGCCCTCGTGGTCCAGGTTCCATTCACCTTGATGGCCATTGCCACCGTCTACCTGGCCTTCCGGAAGCCGTGGCCGATGGAGATCAAAATGGCCATCCTGATGACGGCGACGTTCCTGGCGAACATCTACGGCCATAACTATGACATGACATATACTAGTGTCGCCGTGGCCGTGCTCATGGCTGCGGCCATCAAGCGGGGTATCACCGTATGGTATCTGTGGGCGGCGGCCCTGGTATGGACGCTGCCGATGACCATCTTCGTCCTCAACTATCACCACGTGCCGCTGAGCCCGGTGTTCCTGACCATGCTGTTGGGCTGTCTGTGGCTGAGACACGCCCCAACCGGGGCCGGCACGACGGGTGTCTTTGCAAGGTTTTGAGGTGGCCGCCAAAGCAGGCACTTGCGGCATCTCGATCTCGCGGTTCTCTGGACGTCAACGACGTGTGAATTCCGATCCTCGCCAGACGCAATCGGCTTGACATTTCATAAGAAATGTTCTATATTTGTTCTTAATGATATGAAAGGAGCTTGCATGCGTGACCAATCGACAGCCTTCGACGGAACGGCGCATCCTATTGCAGCCGAAGATATCAGCGAGCAACAAGAAGCCTTTTGCCAAGCCTACGTTTTTTACGCCAACGCTGCCCACGCGGCGCGCGAGGCCGGATATTCGCCGGCAACGGCGCGCCAACAGGGCCATAGGCTTATAAAGCGCCGGACGATCGAGCTGCGCATCGACGCCATTCGCCGTCACCTGGCGCAGCAGGGCTGCCGCACCACGGAGACCCTGTTGGGCAAATTGGAGAACATCTACAACCGGGCGCTGACCGACCGGGCTTATCACGCGGCATCGCGGGCCGTGGAAATCCAAGCCCGCATGGCCGGCCTTATGCCGTCAATGCATGAGCGCCTTGCCGCGAACAGGCCGGCGCCGCCAAAAACGGCGGAAACCCGGGAAACCTGAGTCCTCAGGTGTTTACATTATGTCAACATAATCGGCGCGGTGGAACCAAACGGACGGCCGTCGTGGGTCCAGCCCTTGGGCGGCTGAATTTCACCCTATCCCGCATCCCGCGCACAGGCGATACAGCTCGGCGCCGTCGGGTCATGTTCCAAGCGTTTCGGCTCGACGTCCTCACCGCAGACGGCGCAATAGCCGAACTCGTCATCGTCGATCCGTTGCAATGCCGCATCAATGCGCTGAATTTCGACACCGCGGCGGCGTTCCGCTTCCAGGGCCATAGCCTGGTTTTGCAGGGCATCCATGCGCGACAGACGGCCGACCATGGACTGGTCCAGGGTCACCGGCTTGCGCTCGGCTTCCGTCATTTCGGAATCCAGCGCGACCTCCTCGCGCATGGCCAAAAGACGTTTCTTGAAGGTCTTGTTGTCAGTTTTCGCCACGTCGGTTGGTTCCTCTCATCAAAAGCGTGGCACGGACCGCGATTTGCCGCAAGCCTCGCCCAGCTTGCCGGCATGCCAGCGTCGGCTTGATTGGCCGCGGGCGATGGCGTATCACCCGCCGATCCGGTTTATCCGCGCCCCGCGCCCGTCCTTGAGGCTCATATGAATATTCACCAAACCTTCCTGGCCGAGATTCGCGCCGCCATCGACGCCCTGAGCGCCGCGGGTGCCCTGCCTGTGGACTTGGATACATCGCGGATCAGCGCCGAGCCGCCACGCGAAGCCGGCCACGGCGATATCTCCACCAATGCGGCCATGGTGCTGGCCAAGGCGGCGAAGATGAAGCCCCGCGATATTGCCGAGGCGTTGGCACCGAAACTGGCGGCGCTGGAGACGGTCACCAAGGTCGATGTGGCCGGGCCGGGATTTATCAACCTGACTTTGAGCGCCGATTTCTGGCGCAAAAACTTGGTGCATATTCTGAACGCCGGTGCGGCATACGGTGATTCCCAATTTGGCAACGGCGCGAAGGTCAACGTGGAATACGTTTCCGCCAACCCCACCGGGCCGCTGCACGTGGCCCATGCGCGCGGTGCAGTGATTGGCGACGCACTGGCCAATCTGCTGAGCAAGGCCGGGTATGATGTGACCACGGAATACTACATCAATGATGCCGGCAACCAGGTTGAAGCCTTGGCTCGATCCGCGCATTTACGCTACCGCGAAGCCCTGGGCGAGGCCATCGGTGACATTCCCGAAGGTCTCTATCCGGGCGCCTATATGGTGCCGGTCGGCCAGGCCCTGGCCGCCAAACACGGCGATACGTTCCAAAACGCCGACGAGGCCGCGTGGCTGCCGCTGTTCCAGGATTTTGCCGTCGCCGAGATGATGGACACAGTGAAGGCGGATCTGGCGGCGTTGGGCATCGAACAGGATGTGTTTACCTCTGAGCGCGCGTTGGTCGAGGCCGGCGCGGTCGACGACATGTTCGCCGCCCTGAAAGACAAGGACCTTATTTACACAGGTGTACTGGAGCCGCCGAAGGGCAAGACGCCGGATGATTGGGAGCCCCGGCCGCAAACGTTGTTCAAGGCCACGGATTTCGGCGACGACGTCGACCGGCCGCTGAAAAAATCAGACGGCAGTTGGACCTATTTCGCCAACGACATCGCCAACCACCATGATAAATTCAAGCGCGGGTTCACCACCATGATCGACATCTTCGGTGCCGATCACGGCGGCTATGTGAAACGCATGAAGGCCGCCGTGACGGCCATGAGCGGCGGCGCCGCGGACCTGGACATCAAGCTTTGCCAAATGGTGCATCTGAAAAAGGGCGGTGAGCCCATGCGCATGAGCAAGCGGGCCGGCAACTTTGTCACATTGCGCGACCTCATCGACGAGGCCGGGCGCGATGTGGTGCGGTTCATCATGCTGACCCGCAAACAGGATTCGCAGATGGAGTTTGATCTGGACAAGGCGCTGGAACAGACCCGCGACAATCCGGTGTTCTATGTGCAATACGCCCATGCCCGGTGCCGGTCGGTGCTGCGCAACGCGCTGGAGATGTTCGATGCCGATGAGATTGCGCCGGACGCCCTGGCCCAGGCGGACCTATCATCTTTGGATGACCCGGCGGAGTTGGACCTGATCCGCCAGATGGCCGGTTGGCCGCGTCTGGTCGACAGTGCCGCCGAGGCGCATGAGCCGCACCGGGTGGCCTATTACCTGCATGATCTGGCCGAGTGTTTCCATGCGCTGTGGAACAAAGGCAAGGACGAGGCGCGGCTGCGTTTCATTGACGACGGCGACAGGGCTCGGACGCTGGCGCGGCTGGCCTTGGTGCAGGGTGTCGCGGGCGTGGTCGCCTCGGGCCTTGCGGTCTTTGGCGTGATGCCGGTAGAGGAACTCAGATGAGCCGCAAGCCGCGCGTGCTGTCAAAACGCACCATGCCGCAACATGTCCGCGCCCTGGCGGCACAGTGTGAGTTTATGGCCAGGGCCTTTGAGACCGGCGGCATGCCACCGGCCCGCAATCGCGAAGGCGGGTTTCGGACCCTGCTCCGGATCATCGTCGATCAACAGATTTCCGTGCAGGCCGGCGCCGCCATTTGGGCAAAACTGGAAGCCCGCCTTGGCGATGTCTCGGCCGAACGGGTCATGGCGGTGCGCCGCCCGACGTTGCAGAAATGTGGCCTCAGCGGCCAAAAAGTCCGTTATGCGCGGGAACTGGCGGGCGCCATCAAATCCGGATCGCTGGACCTGGACGGCTTGGCTAAGCTGGATGACACGACGGCGGCGGCTGAACTCACCGCCATCAAAGGCATCGGCACCTGGACCGCGGAGATTTATCTAATGTTCGCCATGGGCCGGCCCGACATCATGCCGGCCGGCGATCTGGCCCTGCAGGTCGCGGCGCAGAATCTATTGGGCCTGAATGATCGGCCCACGGACAAGGCGTTGCGGGCTATTGCTGAACGCTGGCAGCCCTATCGGACAACGGCGGCGATCATGCTGTGGCAATTCTATCGGAAGATGCCGCTGATGGAGAAATCAGATGATTGAGGGCCGACACCGGGCGGTTATGCGGTCCCATCTGTTTATTTTTCGGACGCAATCGTGCTAGGATTTGGCAAAATGGCGAACGAGATTGAAATCTGGGGAGTTGGGCGATGACAACGCATTCACCTATCCGACTGGTGGCGGTGGCCGTATTGATGGGCCTGATGGCCGGTCCGGTGCTGGCTGACGAGGCACCGAAAAAAGCGACAGGCGAACCGGCAAAGATTCCGGAGAAGGTCGATGATCCGTTGGAACAACTGAACCGGTTCACGTCGGGCTTTAACCGGATTGTCCGCGGCGCCCTGATTGACCCCTTGGTCGACGGCTATCAGGCGGTGACTCCGCAGCCCGTGCAGGACGCCATCGGCAACGCGGCGGCCAATCTGAACGAACCGGTGACGGCGATCTCAAGTTTTCTGCAGGGCGACAATGAAAATGCCGAGAAATCGTCGAAGCGATTTTTGATCAATTCAACCATCGGGCTCGGTGGGCTCAATGATCCAGCGACGGACATGGGTATTGAATCGCGCTCGGAAGACCTGGGCCAGGCGGCCGGCAAGGCCGGCACGGATAGCGGCGCGCATATCGTGCTGCCGATCCTCGGGCCCAGCAACATGCGCGATGCGGCCGGCGATATCATCACCGGTATCCTCTCGCCGGTGCCGCTGGTCGGTAAGGTCGCCCAAGGCGGTGTTCAATATTCGGGCCAGCAAGACGACGTCAATGCGGTCAGCAAAAGCGCGCTCGACCCTTATGTGGTGGAACGCAACGCCTATGAAGAGCATCGCCGTTTTCTGATCAACAATGGTGGTGCGCCGGCACCTGCCGACGGTCCGCAAATGGACGCCGCTGATTTCAAATAAGGGCGCCCGCCCCATCTAAAACGGGGTGCCGGCCTCAATCGGGGTAGCCGATCAGCTTCAGCAATTCGCCGGCCTGGCGCCGGAACAACCGGTCCGCCGTATCGTCAAAACTCTGCCGCCAAGTTCCGGGTTCCAGGTCCAGCGGTGCCTGCGCCCAGGCCGTGTCCGAGCACTGTTGCATGAGGTCCGGATCTTCCGAGCCGCCGACGCCGAGGAAGTCAAACATCCGCTCGGCAACGTCCATGGGTGCCAAACAGATATGCTCGGCCTGGACCTCCAGGTAGCGCGCCGCGTGGATCCGCGCGAATCGCCGGCCGGCATCGATGCTGCGGCTCCAATTGCCGGCGAAAACATCAGCAAAATGCGCGAAGGTCGGATAAGTGCGCGGAAATTCCCCCTGGCTCAAACCCATGTTGAACTCCCACGCCGCCACCGCCTCATCGCGACCGTCGCGGACGATGTGGATAATTCGGGATTCCGGTACGATGCGGGTCAGAATATCCAGCGAGACCACGTGTTCGGGGGTCTTTTCGACAATGCAACTCACCTCGCCGCCAGCCAACCAGCGCTCGAACGTCAAGGCCACGGCGGTCCGCATGAGATGGTCCATATCGTCGTAGCTCAGGCCGGCTTCCGAGCGGCCAAGGTGCGAAACCTCCAGACGATTGCCGATTTTCGTGCATTGGCCATTGTAACCATCGAAGGCCTCGGCCATGCGCGGAAACAGAATATCAGAGAAATGTCCCTCTCCCGCGGCCCGCACGAACGGATGCGTATCCAGACAATGCTGCGCCCAGGCGGTTCCCCATCGCGTTGCCCCGACGATGAAAGCGCTCTGCTTTTCAAATACCGCCGACAACCGGTCCTGGGCCACACGGAAATCGCTCATCCCGGTTCTGCTCCATTGCGAAACACTGGCCTCACTGTAACCAATGCCCAGGTCCGACCCAAGGCCTGACCCAAGGCCTGACCCAAGGCCAAATTGGGGACCCGACCGAAAGCGCAAAACCGTTATTTGCGGTCTTGCCTGAAACCATGCGCATACCTATAGTGCGCGCCTATGAACGGCACGACGGAAACTGCAATTTATCCTCACCGTCACCTGCTCGGTATCGAAGGTCTTTCGCCCGAAGAAATCACCGTTCTCCTGGACCGATCCGAAGCCTACGTCGAACAGAACCGCCAGGCTGACAAGAAAAAGTCGCTGCTCCGCGGGCGCACGATCATCAACTTATTTTTCGAAAACTCGACCCGCACCCGGACTTCGTTCGAACTGGCTGGAAAGCGCCTCGGCGGCGATGTCCTCAATATGTCCGTCTCAACCAGTTCCATCAAAAAGGGTGAGACGCTGATCGACACGGCGATGACGCTGAACGCCATGCATCCCGATGTCCTGTGCGTTCGCCACCCGTCGTCCGGCGCCGCCATGCTTTTATCCGAGAAGGTAAACTGCGCCGTTATCAACGCCGGCGACGGTTCTCATGAACATCCGACGCAAGCGTTGCTTGATGCCCTGACCATCCGCCGCCGGCGCGGCACTTTGCAGGGGCTTACGGTTGCCATTTGCGGCGATATTCTGCATTCGCGGGTGGCGCGTTCAAATATTCATCTCCTCAACACCATGGGCGCACGGGTTCGATTGATCGCCCCGGCCACATTGATTCCAGTCGGCGTTGAGCATTTGGGTGTGGAAGTCTTCTATAATATGGAGGCCGGCCTGAAGGACTGTGACATCGTCATGATGCTGCGTCTTCAGCAAGAACGTATGCACGGTAGTTTCTTTCCATCGGTTCGTGAATATTTTGCGTTTTTCGGCCTCGATTATGCGAAATTGGCAAATGCCAAGGCGGACGCGCTGATCATGCATCCGGGGCCCATGAACCGAGGCGTCGAGATCGACGCGGAAGTTGCCGACGACTTTGGCCGTAGCGTCATTCGTGAGCAGGTCGAGATGGGCGTCGCAGTGCGCATGGCCTGTCTGGAGGTCCTTACGGAAAACCTGGATCGGCCCGATCCAAGGAACTTGTGACATGGCCGTCACTGTCGAACAACCGGGGATGAAGGCTTACGTCAATGCACGGCTGCTGGATCCAGCCACAGGGCTCGATTCACCGGGCGGTGTACTTACGCAAGGCGAGGTTGTCGTTGAAGCGAGACCTGGCCTGTTTGAAAAAGGCGTTCCCGATGGCGCCGAAACCATCGATTGCGATGGCGCCTGTCTGGCGCCGGGGCTGGTCGATATCCGCATGCACACGGGTGAGCCGGGAGAAGAACACAAGGAAACTCTGGCGACTGCCGGGCGGGCCGCCGTTGCCGGCGGCATTACCACCATGGTGTGCCTACCGAACACGGAACCGGTGATTGACGATATGTCGACGGTCGAGTTCGTCGCCCGTCGGGCTCGCAAGCACGGGCTCGCGAAAGTCTATTGTTACGGCGCCATAACCCGTGGCCTGAAAGGCGAGCAGATCACTGAGATGGGTCTACTGTCAGATGCCGGTGCCGTGGCGTTCACAGATGGATTAAGACCTTTGGTCGACGCGCAGGTCATGGCGCGCGCGCTGTCTTACGCGGGTAGTTTCGGCTTTCTCATTGTCCAGCATCCCGAAGAGCCGTCGCTGACTGTCGACGGCGTTATGAATGCCGGCGAAACGGCGACCCGGCTCGGCCTCACTGGCATCCCCGCACCGGCCGAAGTCATCATGGTCGATCGCGATATACGGCTGGTCGAGATGACCGGCAGTCGAATTCATTTTGCGCATCTATCGACCGCGGCATCCATCGACGCCGTCCGCCACGCCAAGGCCTGCGGATTGTACGTAACGTGTGACACGGCGCCACCCTATTTCGCGCTTAATGAATTGGCGGTCGGCGATTATCGGACTTTCGCCAAACTCTCGCCCCCTCTCCGCACCGAAGCTGACCGCCAGGCCGTTGTCGAAGGCATCAAGGATGGCACCATTGATGCCATTGCCTCTGATCACCTGCCGCAGGACGAAGAGGCAAAGCGGTTACCCTTCTCGGAAGCGGCTTTTGGCGGCACCGGGTTGGAAACTCTGCTGCCGGTGACCCTTGAACTTGTTCACAACGGGCACATCAAGCTGTTGGATGCGCTAGATATGATCACCCATAAGCCGGCCCAACTCATGGGCCTGAACGCCGGTCGGATCGAAGTGGGGGCGCGGGCAGACTTTATAATTTTCGATCCGGATCGTGGTTGGAAAGTCACCGACAACAAATTGCGCTCGAAGTCGAAAAATTCCCCGTTTGACGGCCGACCCGTTCAAGGACAGGTCCTTCGCACGGTCATTGACGGCCGTACCGTCTTCAGCCCGGAGGACTGATTTTGTATCAGTTTGACGTCATTCATCCCTTGGCGGGTGGGTTTGGGTATTTTCTTGGATCAATTCCATTCGGCCTTGTGCTGACGCGTCTGGCTGGTCTTGGCGATATCCGCGAGATCGGTAGTAGAAGTATCGGCGCAACCAATGTGCTGCGAACCGGCAACAAGCCGCTTGCCTTTCTGACCTTGGTTCTGGATTCAGGCAAGGGCGCCGCGGCGGCCTGGGCGGCGATGCTGATCTGGAATTTTGAAGCCGGCCTGATCGCGGGATTCTGTGCAGTTCTCGGCCACAACTTCCCTTTGTGGCTAAAATTCAAGGGTGGCAAGGGCGTTGCGACGACACTCGGCGTTCTTTTCATCGCGTCTTGGCACCTTGGGGTGGCAGCCTGCGCGGTTTGGCTCCTCATGGCCGGGATGTTCCGCTATTCCTCACTGGCGTCTTTGGGCGCCCTGGCTGCTGCCCCGATATTTGCCGAAATGTTGTCGTCCCGGCCGGTTACAATCCTGGCGGCCGGCTTGGCCGTACTGGCAATAATCCGGCATCGCGAAAATATCGGTCGCCTGTTGCGCGGCCAAGAAAGCAAGATAGGTCGCAAGACATCGGACGCCACCGTCAGCGATAATTCGCCAAAACGAGAAGATTGAATATTCTCTCCAATCTTATAGAGGATAAATTCGCTCTTGGTATTTCACTATTTTTACGTTAATATTTTATTATAATGTTCTCGGAAAACGAACGAATCAATCGCCTGCGCCTTATCAGAAGTCAGCATGTCGGCCCGGTGACATTCCATCAATTGCTGAACCGTTACGACAACGCCACGACCGCACTTGAGGCGCTGCCGGCGCTTTCCCGGCGTGGTGGACGATCACGATCACTTCGCATTTGCAGTGTACAAAGTGCCGTTGCTGAATTGGAGTTTTACGCAAAAAATGATGGCAGGATCATCTTCGCAGGCGATGCCGACTTCCCATCCCGGCTTTCGGTACTTGTCGATGCGCCACCTGTGCTGGGAGTCTTCGGCCACATTCCACTGCTTAAGAAAAAAGCGATCGCCATTGTCGGTGCCCGCAATGCTTCCGCCAACGGCTGCCAACTCGCAGAATCACTGGCAGCGGACCTAGGCAGTGCTGGCTTCTTGATTGTTTCTGGCATGGCACGCGGTATTGATGCGGCGGCACACAGTGGCGCAATGAAGACCGGGACAGTGGCAATCCTTGGATGCGGTGTCGATGTCATCTATCCGAAAGACAACAAACATTTATACGTAGCACTGCGAGACGGCGGCGCTTTGGTTACCGAAGTCGCCCCAGGCACCCAGCCAGCGGCCCGTCACTTTCCGCGTCGCAATCGAATAATTTCCGGTATGTCCCGCGGGGTCGTTGTTGTCGAAGCCTCATTGCGCTCAGGGTCTCTGATTACGGCCCGACTTGCCGGCGAACAAGGCCGTGAGGTTTTTGCCGTTCCAGGTGCGGCTATGGATCCGCGCGGACGCGGCACCAATTCTCTTATTCGCGATGGTGCCGTTTTAACCGAATCGGCGGATGACATTCTGTCGGTGCTTAACGATATGCCGCAAAAAGCTCAATTGCCCGATTTTCTACCGCCACCACCCATAGACGCCGCATCGTCAGAACCGCCCGCTGAACTGCGGGAAATCATCTTGGCATCCTTGGGGGCAACGCCAACGGAACGCAATAATCTCGTCCGGGCCATTGATGCGCCGGCTGCCGAAGTGACGACCGTGTTGCTTGAATTGGAACTTGCAGGAAGACTGGAAAGCCATCCTGGCAATTTTGTCTCTTTAACGCCTGATGTTTAAGACTAGGCCAAGGGCGGTGCCGCCAAGCCGTTGAGAACATTATCCAGTTCGTTGTCATCAAGTTCAATCCTGGCGTCGATGATCCGGTGAATAGCATCCAAATAAGGTTGCACATCGTCATTGTCGGCAAACGCGTCAGCGCTCATGGATTTCAAAAATTCCTCAAGACGGCGGCTGATCATCGTAATGCTTGCAAATCCAAAGGATTGTCCCATGCCTTTCATGGTATGGAGTTCCGCCTTGAAGGATTTGAACTCTGCCTCCGGGCCGTCGGCCCGCGAGGCTGCCATCCGAGTTTCAACCATCATTTCCAGACGGCGGCCCGCATCATCGAGAAATTCGTCTCGGAGATTGGCTATTATTTGGGATTCCGTTGCGCCATCCTTAAGCATACATACAACATATTCAGAAGTTATTGATTTTCAATAATAAAATACTCTGCTCCCAGTCATACCCAAAATTCATTTGGGCCGATACAAGAGGCAAGCGAATGGGAACGTCCCTGATGATCGCCGGTTGACATTACCGCCGGAAGTGCCAATTCTCCCGTTCCGTTGCAGTTTTGTCAGATCATAGAGGCGGAATGGACCATAATGAGTAGCGTTGTCGTCGTTGAATCGCCGGCCAAGGCAAAGACGATTAATAAGTATCTCGGTGATGATTTTATAGTCCTTGCCAGCTACGGTCATGTTCGTGATCTGCCAGCCAAGGATGGTTCAGTTCGTCCCGATGAAGATTTTTCCATGAGTTGGGAAATCGACGGGAAATCCCAGAAGCATGTCCGAGAAATAGCCAAGGCATTGAAGGGCGCCGACCATTTATATCTGGCAACGGACCCGGATCGGGAGGGAGAAGCAATCTCCTGGCATGTCCAGGAGATACTAAACGAATCCAATTCTCTGACGAATATCGACGTAAAACGGGTCGTATTCAACGAAATCACCAAAGACGCTATTGTCTCCGCATTTGAGCATCCGCGGGAATTAGACAATGAGCTCATTGAAGCCTATTTGGCGCGACGCGCTCTCGATTATCTAGTGGGTTTCACGCTTTCTCCCGTCCTGTGGCGAAAGTTACCTGGCAGTCGATCCGCGGGACGCGTTCAATCCGTCGCACTTCGGTTGATTTGTGAGCGCGAAACTGAGATCGAAAACTTTACCGCCGAGGAATATTGGTCGGTGAAGGCGATAATGAAGGCGACCAATGGAGAAGAATTTGAAGCCAATCTCACACATTTGAATGGTGAGAAATTGGGCAAAATGGATATTGGCACCGAAGCCGTCGCGCAGACAGCCGTCGCTGCCATTGAAGACCGAACCTTCAGCGTTCTCAAGGTTGACAGAAAAAAGACCCGCCGGCATCCGGCCCCCCCGTTCACGACCTCGACGCTGCAACAAGAGGCCTCACGCAAACTGCGGTTCGGCGCGAAACGAACCATGCAGGTTGCCCAACGTCTTTACGAAGGCATCAATCTGGGCGGCGAAACCGTCGGTCTAATAACCTATATGCGAACCGACGGGGTACAGATAGCTCAGGAAGCCGTCACCGCCTGCCGGTCGCTGATCGGCCAGGATTTTGGTGAACGCTATGTGCCCGGCAGCCAGCGCGTTTATAAATCAAAAGCCAAGAACGCACAGGAAGCCCATGAAGCCATTCGTCCCACGGATGTCGGCCGCCGCCCGGCTGAGGTTGCCGCCTACTTGGACGATGACCAACGCCGCCTCTATGAATTGATTTGGAAGCGCACCGTCGCCAGTCAAATGGAATCCGTCATTCTTGACCAAGTCGCCGCTGATATGGGTTCACCGGACCGCCAGGTCACCCTCCGAGCCAATGGATCGGTTATCGCGTTCGATGGTTTTTTCCGTGTTTACAGGGAAAGTATTGACGACTCCGCAAAGGAATCAGCGCCAAGCGAAGACCGCATATTGCCACCATTGAACGATGGAGATGCAGTATCGAGGGGCGAAGTCTTGCCGGAGCAACATTTCACCCAGCCGCCGCCACGCTATTCTGAAGCCAGTCTGGTCAAAACTCTCGAAGAATTGGGCATTGGCCGGCCGTCGACCTATGCCAGCATCATATCGGTCCTCCAGGATCGCAATTACGTCCGCTTAGAAAAACGCCGTTTCGAGCCGGAAGATCGCGGCCGGGTCGTCACCGCATTTCTGGAAAGTTTTTTCACCAAATATGTGGCTTACGACTTCACGGCCGAACTAGAAGATCGTCTGGATGATATTTCAGGTGGCCGTACCGACTGGAAATCGCTGCTTCGTGAATTTTGGGATGCTTTTTCAGGCGCGGTCGACGAGACCAAAGACCTTCGTATCACCGAGGTTCTGGACAAGTTGGATGAGTTGCTGGGGCCGCATTTCTTCCGAGATTCCGGCAATGGCAAGGATCCACGCAAGTGTCCGACATGCGACAATGGCCGATTGAACCTCAAATTGGGTAAGTTCGGCGCGTTTATCGGCTGTTCGAATTATCCCGATTGCCGATTTACGCGCGCGCTTGAGGTTTCAGACGGCAGTGATGAAGCAAATGGCAATGGCGCGCCGCGGGAACTCGGATTGGACCCGGAGACAGCCTTGATGGTAACCCTCCGCAAAGGCCCCTATGGCTGGTACGTGCAAGTGGGAGAGGTCGAGGAAATCACTGTCGAAACGAAGGGCAAAAAACCGAAAATCAAGAAAACCAAACCGAAACGCGGCTCTGTCCCCAAGACCATGGACCCCTCTTCCGTCGATTTGGAAATTGCGTTGGGATTGCTATCGCTGCCAAGGGATGTCGGCCCCGATCCAGAAACTGGCGAAATAATCACGGCCGCGATCGGACGGTTCGGCCCATACATTAAATTGGGCGGTACGTACGTGTCTTTGAAGGGTGAAGATGATGTCCTCTCCATAGGTCTCAACCGGGCCGTCCATCTTATGGCCGATGCACCGCGCAAGGATCCGCCCCGCGAAATCGGCGTGCACCCGAAAGACAAGAAACCCATTACCCAGCGCCAGGGCCGTTGGGGGCCGTATGTCCAACACGGCCGCATCATGGCCACCTTGCCAAAAGATATGGACAAGGATTCCGTCACATTGGAGCAGGCTGTCGCGCTTCTCGATGCCAAGTCCGCCAAAAAAGGCAAGACACCAAAGAAAGGCGGCGGCGGGCGGAAATCGGCGAACGGTTAAGCGGCGAGTCTCACCATTTTGGCAAAAAAATCTACATCCGCAGCGCCTTTTCCCTCCAGGGAACAGGTGATGGAATTTATCAACGAAAATGCGGGCAACGTTGGCAAACGAGAGATTGCCCGCGCATTTCATCTTGATGCTGACCAAAAGCGAGACCTGAAGAAATTACTGCGTGAGCTAACTCTGGACGGCAGTCTCCAGAAAAAGCGGGGCCGCCGGTATGCCGATCCTGGAAAACTGCCGGACGTTACCGTTCTTGAAGCCTCGGGCATGGACTCTGATGGAGAATTGTTGGCGCGCCCCTTGAACTGGGACGACGATCTTCAGGCGCCGACTATTTATATGGCACCGGAACGACGCGGGCAGCCGTCTCTCAGTATTGGCGATCGCGTCCTTGCCAGGCTTTCGATCCAGGAAGATGGAAGTTACACGGCAAAGACAATTCGCCGTATCGCCTCAGCGCCCCCAACCATCCTCGGTGTATATGAAAGAGTGGATGGTACCGGTCGTATTCGCCCGACGGACAAGCGGCAACGGACCGATTTCATTGTCGGAAAGGGCGAAGATTTAAACGCTCAACCGGGCGACCTAGTCCGCGCGGCAGTTGCGTCCGGCCGCCGCATCGGCTTGCGCCAGGCGAAAGTAATTGAACGTCTGAATAATCTACGCGAAACGTCCCAAATCAGCCTGATTTCCATCCATGAAAACGGCATCCCGGATGAGTTCTCCGCCGCCGCGTTGAAGGTCGCGAATTCCACCCGAGCAGCCCCCATGGGAAAACGCGAAGACCTGAGGAATATCCCTCTCATAACCATTGATGGCGCTGATGCACGGGATTTTGATGACGCGGTCTGGGCGGAACCCGATTCCGATTCTAGAAATTCTGATGGATGGCATCTGGTGGTCGCCATTGCCGATGTGAGTTGGTATGTCCGGCCCGGCGATGCGGTCGATCTTGAAGCCCGGGCGCGCGGCAATTCGGTGTATTTTCCAGACCTCGTCGTACCAATGTTGCCAGAGGCACTATCCAACGACCTCTGTTCATTGCGCCCCCATGAAGACCGGGCATGTATGGCGGCGCATCTGTGGATCGACGCCGGAGGCCGCCTCCTACGTCATAGGTTCGCACGTGCCATGATGCGGTCTGCGGCACGCCTCACCTATGAACAAGTTCAGGCCGCTCATGAGGGCCGCCCGGATGACATCACAGACCCCATTCACGAAGCTGTCATCAGCCCGCTTTACAGCGCCTATCTGGCACTTGCGACGGAACGGACCCGACGCCATGCCTTGGATTTGGATTTGCCGGAGCGACAGGTAATTGTCGGCGACAATGGTTCCGTGGCCGAGATCAAAAGACGTCTGCGCCTCGACAGTCACAAGTTGATCGAAGAGTTTATGATCTGCGCTAATGTGGCAGCGGCGGAGGCCTTGGAAAAAATGCGCCAGCCATGCATGTACCGGGTGCATGATCGGCCATCCCATGAAAAAATCGAGGGATTGACCCAATTTCTTGACTCATTGGGACTTAAATTCGCTAAGGGGCAGGTGACAAAACCAATCCAGTTCAATCAGATTTTGCAAAAAGTCGCCGGCAAGCCGGAATCTCATATGGTTAGCCAAGTCATACTGCGCAGTCAGGCGCAGGCCGAATATAGTCCACGAAACCTTGGCCATTTCGGCTTAGGGCTGCAGCGATATGCGCATTTTACGTCACCCATTCGCCGCTATGCGGATCTTCTTGTCCACCGCGCGTTGGTTGACGGTCTTGGTGCTGGGGATGGTGGACTTAGGAATCACGGCGATGATTTCGAAGAACTGGGCGCGCATCTCTCCGCTACCGAGCGCCGGGCCGCTACGGCGGAGCGCAATGCAATTGATCGGTTTACAGCCGACTTCTTGGCCGATCAGGTAGGTGCCTCATTTCCGGCCCGTGTTAATGGTGTTAGTCGCGCCGGGTTATTTGTAACCCTGATGGACACCGGCGCCGATGCGTTGGTTCCTATTCGAACCCTTCCGAATGATTACTATGTCCATGACGACCGCCTTCATTCGCTGACCGGCTCGGCGACGGGCTTGTGCTATCGGCTTGGCCAATCCCTAGATGTCGTATTATTTGAGGCTTCCCCATTGAGCGGAGGACTTATTGTCACGGTTCTCAACCCAACTTCCGGTGATCATAGCCCAAAACAATCTGGCCCCCGAACCCATCGAGGACGGCGTCAAAGCGGCAAACGCCCCCCTCCGTCGCGGCGTCGGGGCCATCGGCCACACTAAATAAACCGGATCGTTTCGTCGAAACTTGGGGTGACGGCGGCGTTTTAATATAAGACAATTGAACCATGCAACGTCGGCAACACAGATTGATTGGGTTTGGGTTTCTTTGTGTTGCCCTGTTTATTTCCGGTTGTTCCGAAAAGAAGCCATTTAAACCGTTGATCACTGCGGCGGTCGATAGAACTGCCCACACCGAGATATTTTCAGTCGGTTATCGCGGTATTTCAGAAAAATACATCGAGCCTGTATCTGTAGCGGACATCGCGCTTGGTGGTCTGCAAGGGTTCTCATCAATTGATCCTGCACTTCAAGTTACACGCGATGGTGAACTGATCCACCTGCGGATGAGCGGAAAAAGCATCCACTCAACATCGATCCGGCCGGCAAATGACTCGGCAGGATGGGCGAACGTGACGACACAGTTTGAGCAGTATGCAAAATCCCATTCACGGCTCATGAATGAAGCGAGCGACGAAAAGATATTTGAAGCGGTGTTTGACGGTATTCTATCGGATTTGGATGTGTTTTCAAGATATGCAGGTGCTGAGGAAGCCCGCCGCAACCGCGCGCGCCGTGACGGGTTCGGTGGAATCGGTATTCGTTTTAAACTAAAGAACGGAAAACCAGTCGTCACCAAGGTCATTCCTGAAACGCCTGCGGCAACAGCGGGCTTAAAGATGGATGACGAAATAACCCACATCGATGGCCATGTACTTCTAAATTCAAAGGTTCAAGAAATTGTCCGCAAATTACGTGGACCAACGCTCTCCGAAGTCAGGTTACGGGTCTATCGGGCAGCCATCGACAGAAACATCGATGTGGTCATGGAGCGGATGCACATTGTCCCAACAACGGTGAAAGCCAGTGTTCAAAACGGAATTGCCACCTTAAAGATCAGCAGTTTCAATCAGGCAACGTCGCGCAGTGTTGCTAAGGAATTGAGACGCGCGAAACGATTTACTGACAGCGGGTTGACGGGACTGATTCTGGATTTGCGCGGTAATCCCGGAGGCCTGCTTAAACAATCCGTAAAAGTCGTCGATCTGTTGCTTACTCACGGCCAAATTCTTTCCACTCGCGGTCGCCACCCAGACAGCTTGCACCATTATGAGGCAGGCGGGCGGGATATGTCTGGCGGCATACCCATCGCCATTCTTGTCGACGGAAAATCGGCTTCGGCATCGGAAATTGTCGCCGCTGCTCTACAAGATCGAGGCCGCGCCGCCATAATCGGCACCTCATCGTTTGGCAAAGGTACTGTCCAAACTGTTATTCGCTTACCAAACGATGGCGAAGTGACGCTGACTTGGTCTCGGTTCATTACGCCGTCGGGGTATGCTCTTCACGGTCTCGGCGTTCGACCTGCCATTTGCACCAGTGGCCAGTCGTCAGGTTCTGGTCGGTCGATCCGATCTGAAATTCGTGAAGCACAGAAGACACGGGCAGTTTTCGCATCGTGGCGGTCGGCCGCTTTCGAAGCAAAAGACAAACGAAAATCACTACGCAGTACGTGTATATCAGAACGGCGAACCGGAGATTCCGACCTTAAAGTCGCGCGAATTCTTTTGTCGGATCCGGCACTTTATACGCAAACGCTTGAGATCACCGGTACGCCCAGCCAAGCGCAGAAGTAGACACCGGACTTGGCTTGACAGGCTGCATACAGGATGTATCTTGCGGCGCGTAAGATGTTGAACACGCCACTGGAGTAAGAAACATGGCGAAACCGGCGACAATCCTCATCAAACTCGAAAGCACCGCGGGCACGGGCTATTACTACGTGACCAAAAAGAACCCGCGTAATCACACTGAAAAGATGGAGTTCCGGAAATATGATCCGGTAGCGCGTAAACACGTCATGTTTAAGGAAGCCAAGATCAAATAGCGTTTTTTTTGGCGCATAACTGACAAGAAAAAGGCCGGAAATCCCGGCCTTTAATTTTGCCTATCTTCTCAACGGCAATAGATCAATTCAGGAATTTTGCGACCGTATCCAAGAAAGTCGGTACGGAAATGGGTTTTGCAATATACCCCTCACAACCGCCCTCGCGGATTTTTTCCTCGTCACCCTTCATTGCAAATGCGGTAACGGCGACAACGGGAATATCCTTAAGATCGTCATCTGCCTTCAACATTTTCGTGACTTCCAGTCCCGATATCTCGGGTAGCTGAATATCCATGAGGATGAGGTCCGGATTGTTTTCACGCGCGAGCTTCAGAACATCCCGACCATCCATGGTCTGGAGCGTATCATACCCATGCGCTTGAAGCAGGTCATTGAACAGCTTCATATTGAGATCGTTATCTTCAACGATGAGGATTTTTTTCGCCATCTTACATATCGTACCTTTTGTTCACTTCCTCATCGCGTAAATTCAGTCTACGGTCAGGCCTAACAAGGCGACCTTGTATTCGCTGCCAAATGCGCCCAACAAATCTTGGTAGACCGTATGCGCGAACTAAGTTTGTTACATTAAAACACGCAAGTCAAACTGCCCCCGACATCTGAATTTGGTCGACTTTTTGTCCAATCGTGGGATATGCTTTTACACCTTTTACTCTCCGCGAACTTCCTCGACCATGTCCTGTAATCGCTCGACGTCTTGCACAACCAGCGCATTCTTTTGGCGCTCAACGATGCCCTGGCGTGCAAGGTCATTCATAACGCGTGCGACGGTCTCGCGGGTCGTACTCACCCGGCTGGCAATATCGGCATGTACGGGTATCGGAGAGATTGACGCCTGATTGTCTCCCTCCTTGTTGTGCAATGCTTGGCGCAACAAGTCAGCTTGGACCCTATTGTTCGCGGCAAGGGTACTTAAATCCATAATTCGCTCAGTTGAATTGCGAATAATCGATGCCAAACCATGCATAACTTTCAAAGCGACCGTCGAATTCTCCTCGACAAGTTCAAGGAAGCGTTCTTTAGGCATGATGGCTACCGCACAAGGCTGCAAAGCCATAACGCTGGCTGATCTTGGCTGATCATCAATAGCGGCCAGTTCGCCGAAGTGTCCGCCCGCTTCGATGTCGTCCAAAGTAATCTCGCGGCCCGAAATCGAATAGTTGACGACCCGAGCCCGCCCATCGACGACAAAAAAGACATCCGTCGCTTCGCTCTGACGATCAATGATTTGTTCGTGAGCACTGTAGCTTCGCCATCGGCAATTTTTGGCAGCGCTTTCCAGCTTCTCAAGCGGCAGATCACATAATAGATCGATTCCCGCAAGGTTTCCGGCATCTCCTTCCGGCATTTTTATCGCTCCCCCAATTCTCAGGGCACCCCCCGAAAGCACACCGCATGTTAACCGCATTTGATCTCGAACGCGAGCACTGCAACGCGCATACGTTCTTTATTTCGTCAACCTTGCCGCTGACCATGGAGGTCATTAACATTCGGTGCAGTACAGCTTGTTCGATTGGTGACCTGCATGGCGTCTCCGACTACAGATCACGATGTGGCGCGGTCCAACGCCGGTGGCAATGACCATGCTGGCGTCGCCGTCGTTATCCCTTGCTATCGTGAGACGGCCCATATCTTGGACGTATTATCGGCTGTGGGCCCAGAAGTTCATTGCATCTACGTGGTGGACGATGCCTGTCCGGACGGCACCGGACAATTTGTCCGTGAAAATACTGAAGATGGCCGCATTACAGTCCTGTTCAATCCCGAGAACAAGGGCGTCGGTGGCGCCACGCTAGCCGGTTATCGGCAGGCCCTGGACGACGGTGCCACCATCATCATCAAGCTGGATGGCGATGGTCAGATGGATCCTGCAAATATTCCGGAGCTAATCGCACCCATTCAAAACGGTCAGGCCGATTATTCTAAAGGTAATCGTTTTCATTCCCTGGAAGGCGTCACGGGCATGCCGTTCAGCAGGGTATTCGGCAATTTTGTATTATCTTTCGCCTCTAAATTATCCAGTGGTTATTGGAGCATTTTTGATCCGACCAATGGCTATACGGCCATTCATTCAACTGCCGCCGGTCGATTGCCGCTTGAGCGGTTATCTTCGGGGTATTTTTTCGAATCGGACATGCTGTTTCACTTAGGTATGTTGCGCGCGGTCGTCGTCGATGTGCCCATGCAAGCGCGATATGGATCGGAAACCAGCGGCATACGTATTCCAAAGGTCGTTCCCGAATTTATTTTCAAGCACTATGCAAATACCTGCCGGCGCATATTCTTCACCTATCTCGTACGTGAAGCGAATGTCGCAACGGCGCAGTTGGTTCTCGGTAAACTATTGCTTATATTCGGAATAATTTTCGGCGCCATTAACTGGATTGACAGTGAAATTTCGGACGTTACCGCCTCCGCCGGTACGGTTGTTTTGGCCGCATTGCCGATCATCGTCGGCTCACAATTGATGATTGCCTTCCTCAACTACGATACCAGAAACGTACCAACGGTTCCCTTGCAGAACCGCCGTCAGCCGAAATTACAACCCGAGTGACGCGCCACCGCGCCGAGGATCTCCAGCGCCGTCGAACTCACCTCCCGCCAAATCGGCACGCACCGCGTGAACGCCACCAAAGAAAAGATTTATGTCATCCCATAGTTTGTGGTCCGGATACGACGACTGCAACGCCGCCAGGCCGTCGCCCGGAAAACCGGGCTCAATATTCAACAACTCTCGTTCGAAATGAACCCGCGGATTCTCAACGGCCATCCCGAGATCCATGTTGAAATCGAGCAAATTGATCAACACCTGCAAAATCGCCGTGCGGATCCGATTTGAACCGCCCGAGCCCAGCGCCGTCAGGCGGCCCGTGGAATCGATGACGATACTGGGCGCCATCATCGATGACATCCGGGTATCCGTTGGCCAGGCGTGGAACCCGTGCGGGTTGATATCCTCTTCACCCAGCATATTATTCAGCATCATGCCCGTGCCCGGCACAATATAACCACAGCCTTCACCGTTCGATAAGGTGAGACTCGCCGCGTTGCCGTCGCCATCGACGACACTAATGTGAGTCGTCCCACGATAGGCTTTGGGCCGGCCTGCGACCCGCCCGTGGTACATGGCCAATAGCTCATCGCTCAGCAGTTGATCCGCCGCGTCGCTCGGCGCAATTTCGTGTAAGCGACTTTCAAGACGAGCCTCATTGGTCAAGGCCATAATATTAACAACGCTTTCCAAATGCTCCGCCGAACCAAATCCGCCGGCGGCATGCGATGCCTCTTTTAGCATTTCGAGAGCGAAGGCGATCAGAATGCCTCCGGTCGATGGCGGCGGATTAGTAAATACACGCGCATCGCCATAAGAAACTTTCAGAGGCGCGCGCCGCTCCATTCGAAACGCCTCTAAATCGGCTCGGGTCAGGGTCCCACCCAATTGGCGGCAGTCGGCGGCGATCCGCGCTGCAATTTCACCGCGGTAAAAAAGATCTTCACCTTCGTGGACAAGGGCATCAAGAAAATCAGCGAAATCCGGGTTCGCGACAAGTTCACCCTCGCCCACCAATTCACCGCTTCTCGATTTCGACTCGAAAATCGCCCGGCTTCCCGCCGTCTGCATATAGATGGGTCCGACAACCTGAAAAATATAGGCCTGCAGTTTATGCAGAGGAACACCCTCCTTCGCCAATTGTATGGCGGGTTCGACGATACGATTTAAAGGCATTCGGCCAAATGCCGAACTAACTTCGAACAAGCCTTTCACCAGGCCCGGCGCCGCTATCGACGCCATTCCGATATGAAATTCCTGCTGGACCGTGCCGAAGTCGCAAAGCACCGGAAAAAAATCACGGTGGCGTTCCGGCGGGCGTTGAAGCGGCGTTTGAACGAAGAAATCACAAACCTGCGGCCGCCCGTTGGCAGGATACGCCAGCAAGAATCCACCGCCACCCATCGAACACAAAACGGGTTCGCAAACGCATGCTGCGGCCATGCCGGCCAGCACCGCGTCAAATGCGTTGCCCCCCTCCTCAAGTATCACAGCCGCCGCGCGTGCCGTTGCAGGGTGACCGGCGGCTACCGCCCCCGCCGTCATTTCAGCCCCCCGCCGTCACAGGCCACATTGACCGTTGCGATCATTTCAGGCGCTGCGGAGCATTTCGTCGAATAGCTCATGCCCGGCGCCGCTGATTTGAGAAAACCGATTAAGCTCGCCTTCCGGTTGCCTCGAAAGACAAGGCAGGGAAACGATTGACGGACCGTGTCAAAATCTTGCCGACCCTGCCAGTTTCGAAATTCCAATTTGCTTTGATCGAACCAATCCTCAATCCAATAATTTGCCCCACCGTAGTACTTCGCGAGGATTTGCGAGTGACGTGACCCCGTTACTCGATCGGCCAAGAACAAGGCGAACACCGGACTGCTCGCCGCGTAGATATATATGCGCGCGCATCGATCAAATGTTCGGTCCGTGATCGACATGGCGCTGATATTGTGGCGCGTGAAATGGTCTTCCAATCTCTGCAAGGTCGCGACTTGAGCAACTACGAATATGGCCAATAACGCGCCGCCGATATGGCTTCCCGAGACTGGCATCTGCCAGCGCTCGGGTTTCAATTGCCAAAGTAGACGCAACGACAACAACACGGAAAATGCAGAAAGCATGTAAGACGGAATGAGGTAAAAAGCCGTCGGCTGTTTAGCGACAAATAAAACGTGCAGGGCTTGCGTGACCAAAATTCCAAATAAGGCCCGAACTTCCATATTTGCTACAATGTCGCGCCGCGGTCGCCGCCAGAATGCAATCGCGAGCGTTACGACCGCTAGGGCCATGGGAACCTTTAAGGCTGGCCGCTTGAGAATTTTTACGACCGCTTTCGGATAGTAATCGGTATCAATAAATGTCTGTGGACCTGCCCCGTGGGCACCGGAACCCTTGGCCACGTGTACCACCCAACCGGCAAAATCACCGAGCGCATCGATACCGGGCAGAAAAAATATGAAAAATGCCGCAATACTCATAACGGCGTAAATCAACATGCATCGAATGTTCGGCAATAAAAATAGCGGCAATGCGAAAACTGGTGCCATGGTTATTTTTGTCGCCAAGCCAAACCCGGCGATGACACCGAACGCCATGGCCATTTTCAAGGAATTTGTTGAGCGGAGCGCGACGACGGACGCAATCAAAAGCGCCAATGTCACCGTAATCACCATGGCTTCCGGCTTTGGCAGAAAGCCGTGTTTGAGGATAATCGACGACATGAACGGGGCAATCTGGCAGGCGATGGCCGGAGTAATCGCACCAAACACCCAATGCGCAACGTATCCAACGATCAGCAAGACCGCCGCATTAAACACAACATAAGCCGTCGACAGGCGCATCAGGAATAACTCTGGGTCCCGCAGCACCTTGTCCACAAGTTCGTCACCGCCGATCCCCATCTCCGAAAGTGCGAGAACGGCCGCCCCAAAGGAATCCACGGTAATACCTGGGTGTGCAATGTGCCCAGGTGGCGCACCGGCAATCACGTTCAAGGAATCGAGCAGATAAAAATAGGCCGGGTCCAGAAGATTCCACTGCCAAAAAGGGCCGGCAACCGACCGGAAATGAACCTCCACCACGACGAACAACAAAGGCAATACAAGAAGCCCAGTATGCCGGCGCACGATCGACAAGAGCGGGTAAGGTGATCGCAATTCAGCCGACATAACAATTCGCATCGGACGACAAGTCGACCGTCAAAAAATACACCGCATTCGGAACACCAATTTTCACCGATGTCATTATTTCACATGACCGCGCGACGTCGCATGGCGGGTCGCAATTGATATTTAATTGTAATATAATTGCGCAAGAATATTTCACTATGTACCTCGCGCCTGAAATGAGGAGAGCCCATGCAACGGGTCAAACTGGACCGCATCGACCGGCGTATTCTTCGCGATCTGCAAACCGACGGCCGGATGACCAATGTCGAACTTTCGCAGCGCGCCGGCATTTCCGCGCCGCCTTGCCTGCGCCGGGTCCGGGCCTTGGAAGAGGCGGGATATATCAAGGGGTATCATGCGGAAATTGACGGCTCGTTGCTGGACTACAAGGAGATGTTCTTCGCCCTGGTCGGATTGGATTCGCAGGCCCAAAACGTGCTTCAGGAATTCGAGGCCCGCATGGATGCCTGGCCGGAAGTTCGCGAATGTCACATGATCCGCGGCGGCGGTGATTTTCTGCTCAAAGTCGTCGCTAAGGATAAGGACCAGCGCGACGCCCTGACCATGGGGATCACCGAAGCGCCGCATGTCGCCACGGTAACAACCTTCGAGACCATCCGCACGGCGAAGGACACGGCCGGCGTCCCCATCGACGAAGACGGCCCGGAAGCGGACGCGACCTAGGCACGCCTAGTTGAACCGCACATCGCAAATCTCATAGCCTTTCGGCCCGCGCGGCGTATCCACCTCGACGCTATCGCCAATCGTCTTGCCGATCATGGCGCGGGCCAGCGGCGATGTCACCGACAGCCGGCCCTGGTCCAGATCGGCCTCATGGGCGCCGACGATCTGATAGGTGATCTCTTCATCCGTGTCTTCATCGGCAACCATCACCATGGCGCCGAACCGGACGATCTGGCCGGACAACTTGGAGATGTCGATGACATCGGCTCGGCTGATCACGTCTTCCAATTCGGCCAGACGCCCTTCGACAAAACTCTGGCGTTCGCGGGCCGCGTGATATTCGGCGTTCTCGGACAGATCACCGTGTTCGCGGGCCGCCGCGATGGCCTTGATGATCGCCGGGCGCTCTTCATTGCGCAGCCGGCGGAATTCCTCTTCCAGGGCGTCCAGCCCGCTGCGCGTCATGGGGACCTTTTCCATGTTCGTGTCCTGCTTCAAAAACAAAAATTTCCCGTCGCGCACCGGCACTCGGCAGCACGCCGGATCGATCTACGGTATTAAGGAAACCTTTCAGAACGATGTCTCAAAATAAGCCTGTAGCGGCGCAACTTCAAGTCCGGCGGCGCATAGGGCCTCAATCCCGTCAACCGCCGCCGCCGCGCCGGTCATTGTCGTGTAGTGCGGAATGTTGTTGGTCACCGCGGTGCGGCGGATGGAATAGCTGTCGGCGATGGCCTGGGCACCGTCGGTGGTGTTGATAATCAGCTGAACCTCGCCGTTGACAATGGCGTCGACACAATGCGGCCGGCCTTCTAGAACCTTGTTGATGGCCTCCACCTGAAGACCACGGGCCGCCAAGAACCGTTGCGTGCCCCCCGTGGCAATCAGCCGAAAGCCCATGGCGTGCAGCCGACCGGCGATCTCGGCGGCGGCGTCCTTGTCCTTGTCCTTGACTGAAATGAACGCCGTCCCCGCGGTCGGTAACCGGTTGCCCGCTCCCAATTGCGACTTCGCGAAGGCGCGGGCGAAATTCTCATCCAGCCCCATCACCTCACCGGTGGACTTCATCTCCGGGCCGAGAATTGTATCAACGCCGGCGAACCGGGTGAACGGGAACACGGCTTCCTTGACCGCCACGTGATCGCGCCGCGCTTTGGCCTCAAGATCAAAATCAGCGAGCTTCTCACCGGCCATCACCCGCGCCGCGATCTTCGCAATGGGCAGGCCTGTCGCCTTGGCGACAAAAGGCACGGTGCGGCTGGCCCGCGGGTTGACCTCCAGAATATAGACGTCGCCGTCCTTCACTGCGAACTGCACATTCATCAAGCCGACCACTTCCAGCGCATGGGCCAGCTCAACGGCCTGGCGTTTTAACTCATCGACAATATCCGCCGGCAAGGAGAACGGCGGCAGCGAACATGCCGAATCACCGGAATGAATACCGGCTTCCTCGATGTGCTGCATAACCCCGGCAACAAATACGTCGTCGCCATCGCGGATCGCGTCCACATCAACCTCGATAGCGTCTTGCAGATAGCTGTCCAACAACACCGGGCTGTCGCCGGACACATCCACGGCCGCCGCCATATAACGTTTCAGGGCGACCAGATCATAGACGATTTCCATGGCCCGCCCGCCCAACACATAGGACGGCCGGATGACCAGCGGATAGCCGATCTTCGCCGCCACCGCTTCCGCCTCGGCCTCGGAGCGCGCCAGGCCGTTGGCCGGTTGGCGCAATTTCAAATCCTGCAACAACACCTGAAAACGCTCACGGTCCTCGGCCAGATCGATGGCGTCAGGGCTGGTCCCCAGGATCGGAATGCCGGCCGACAGCAACCCGCTGGCGAGCTTCAACGGCGTCTGGCCGCCCAATTGCACGATGCACCCCAACAGCTCACCGTTCGACTGCTCCATCTGCACCAGTTCAATCACATCCTCGGCCGTCAGGGGTTCGAAATACAGGCGGTCCGAGGTATCGTAATCGGTCGACACGGTCTCCGGATTGCAGTTCACCATGATCGCTTCCAAGCCGGCCTCACGCAGCGCGAACGCCGCATGGACACAGCAATAGTCAAACTCAATCCCCTGCCCGATGCGGTTCGGCCCGCCGCCCAGGATCACCACCTTGCGGCGATCTGTCGGCGCCGCCTCGTTCTCCGGCGCCCGGCTGCCGTCGCCCTCATAGCACGAATACATATAAGACGTCTGACTGGCGAACTCACCGGCACAGGTATCCACTCGCTTGAACACCGGCCGCACGCCCAGGCCGCGGCGATGCTCGGCAATCCGCGTCGCGCTGTCATCGGTCAGCTCGGCCAGGCGTTCGTCAGAGAAGCCCTGCTTCTTGAGTTGCAATAGGCTGAGGCCGTCCTGGGGCAGTCCTTCGGTGCGAATGCGGTCCTCGATCTCGACCAGGGCGCGGATTTGATCCAGGAACCAGATATCAAATCCGCAGGCCTTCTGGATGTCGGCGTCGGGCATACCGAGGCGCATGGCTTGGGCAATATAGCGAATACGTTCGGGCCGGCGCTCGGCCAACACGGCGCGGACCACGTCGCGGTCCAGTTCGCCGTCCACCACCGCACCCTCGATGTCCACCTCGTTCAAACCGGTCAGGCCGGTCTCCATGGACCGCAACCCCTTTTGCAACGATTCGGCAAACGACCGGCCGATGGCCATGGCCTCGCCGACGGACTTCATGGACGTCGTCAGCAGGGCCTCCGTGTCGGGAAATTTCTCAAAAGTGAAGCGCGGGATCTTGGTCACCACGTAGTCGATGGTCGGCTCAAAGCTGGCCGGCGTGACGCCGGTAATGTCATTGTCCAACTCATCTAAGGTATAGCCGATGGCCAGTTTGGCGGCGATCTTGGCGATGGGGAATCCGGTCGCCTTGGAGGCCAGGGCCGACGAACGCGAGACCCGTGGATTCATCTCGATAATCACCAGCCGTCCGGTTTTCGGATCCACGGCGAACTGCACGTTCGAGCCGCCCGTATCGACGCCGATCTCACGCAGCACCGCAATCGAGGCGTTTCGCATGATCTGGTATTCCTTGTCGGTCAGGGTCAGGGCCGGCGCCACGGTGATGGAATCACCCGTATGCACGCCCATGGGATCGACGTTTTCGATCGAGCAGATGATGATGCAGTTGTCGGCGCTGTCGCGGACCACTTCCATCTCAAACTCTTTCCAGCCCAACACCGATTCCTCGACCAGCACCTCGGAGACCGGCGACGCCGCCAGGCCGCCGGAAACGATCTGATCGTATTCCGCTTTGTTATAGGCGATGCCGCCGCCGATCCCGCCCAAGGTGAATGAGGGCCGGATGATGACCGGCAGACCGATCTCGGTCATGGCGTCGCGGGCTTCTTCCATATTGGTGACGACTGCACTTCTCGGACAATCCAGGCCGATGGATTGCATGGCGTTACGGAACTGCAGGCGGTCTTCGGCTTTCGCGATGACGGCTGCGTTGGCGCCGATCATCTGAACGCCGTGTTTTTCCAAAACCCCCAGTTTCTCCAGTTCGATCCCCATGTTGAGGCCGGTCTGGCCGCCCATGGTCGGCAGCAGGGCATCGGGCTTTTCCTTTTCGATGATGCGCTCGACGATCTCCGGCGTGATCGGCTCAATATAAGTCGCGTCGGCCATCGAAGGATCGGTCATGATGGTCGCCGGATTGGAGTTCACCAAGATCACCCGGTAACCTTCCTCGCGCAGCGCCTTGCAGGCCTGGGCCCCGGAATAGTCAAATTCACAGGCCTGGCCGATAACAATGGGGCCGGCGCCGATGATCAAGATGGATTTGATGTCAGTGCGTTTGGGCATGGGGGGTTCCGGTTCGGTCAGCGGATCGGCATTGGCTTCGGGGGCGCGAAATGCAGCTAAAGTGTTGAAATCTCATCAAACCCGTCAATTCCTCCAGGTGATTACATAATGTCATCCGTAAAAATCACCGGTTTTGTTTGTTATCAATGGTTTGGATCGGAATTCCACTGATGACATGGTGTTTTGACCTTTGTTCCTCATCCAACTTTGGCTCCCATCTGAGGTAGGCAGATGAACGGGTGAGTCAAGTGGGCGTAAGTCATTGATTTCATTAGGATGGAACAGGAAAAATGCAATGCCGCATCACCCCTCCATCAACCCCACAAACCGCTCGAACAGGTAGTGACTGTCGTGGGGCCCGGGTGAGGCTTCGGGGTGGTATTGGACGGAGAAGATGGGCTTACCCGCGACGCGCAGGCCTTCCAAGGTGCCGTCGAACAACGACACATGCGACGCCGTGACGCCAGCCGGCAGGCTGTCGGCATCAATAACAAAGCCGTGGTTTTGGCTGGTGATCTCCACCTTGCCGGTGGCCAGATCCTTCACCGGTTGGTTGCCGCCACGGTGGCCCATGTGCATCTTGTGGCTCTTCGCACCCAAGGCGAGCGCCAGGATTTGGTGGCCCAAGCAAATGCCGAAGATCGGCTTGCCGCTGTCTATCACGCCCTGGATCATCGGCACCGCATAGGCGCCGGTCGCCGCCGGGTCGCCGGGGCCGTTCGACAGGAAGACGCCGTCAGGTTCATGGCCTAAGACATCTTTCGCCGTCGCCGTCGCCGGCACCACCGTGACCTTGCACCCGGCCGACGCCAGGCAACGCAGGATGTTGTGCTTGGCGCCGAAATCAACGGCGACGACGTGGAACGTCGCGTCCTTCAGCTTGCCAAAGCCGCCGTCCAGCGCCCATTCGGTCTGATCCCATGTGTACGTCTGCGCACAGGTGACGTCCTTGGCCAGGTCCATGCCTTCCAGGCCGGGCCAGTTTGCCGCTTCTTCGCGGGCCGCGTCGATATCGGGATTGCCGCCGGGATGGAACACCAGGGCACCGTTCGGCGCGCCGCCGTCGCGGATACGCCGGGTCAGGCGCCGCGTGTCGATACCGGTGACACCGGTCAACCACATAGACTTCAGCCAATCGTTCAGATGTTTGGCGGCACGCCAATTGGCCGGCTCAGTAATGTCTTCGCGCAAAATAAAACCCCGGGCCGCCGGGGTTTTGGTTTCCATGTCATCGGGGTTGGCCCCGACATTGCCAATATGCGGGAAGGTGAAGGTGATCAACTGTCCCGCGTAACTGGGATCGGTGAGGATCTCCTGATAACCGGTCATCGAAGTGTTGAAACATATTTCGCCGACGCTGATCCCCGGTGCGCCGGCGCCATGGCCCCAGAACACCTCACCGTCGGCCAGCACCACCGCGGCGTTTGCGCCGACCGGGCGCGCGTCAAAAAAATCGCCCGGCCGGTCATTTGACCCGGCGGGCGCTGCTGCCTTGGTATCGTCGTTCATCGGATATGAAAACCTTGGGCTTCCGTGGTTCGGCGGACTCATACGCAATCCCCAAGCCCAGGTCAAGTCTACCTTTTCGGAAAATTATCGTTTGTTTTCAATAGGTTAAAATTTGCCGAATGGTTGCCTTGCCGAGCTATTTGTTATAGGGTCCGTTTTTCGCGACTCGCCACGTGAAAAGCCAGGGAGGTTGGCGGTGCTGCGCATTCAGATTAACGACGCCTATAAAGCCGCCATGAAGCAGAAAGAGGCCCTCAAGGTCTCGACCCTGCGGCTCATTCAGGCAGCCATCAAAGACCGCGACATCGCGGCGCGCTCAAAGGGCAACCAGGACGGCATTTCCGATGACGAGGTGTTGTCTTTGCTGCAATCCATGATCAAACAGCGCCGCGACAGCATCGAGGCCTATGAAAAAGGCGGCCGCATGGAACTGGCACAGCGCGAAGCCGAGGAAATTGCCGTCATCGAGGGGTTTCTGCCGGCCCAAATGTCGGCCGACGAGATCGATGCGGCGGTCGAAACCGTCATTGCCGACGTCGACGCAACGACCCTGAAGGACATGGGCAAGGTCATGGGTGCCATGAAGGAACGGTTCACCGGCCAAATGGACTTCAGCAAAGCCAGCGCGGCGGTGAAGGCGCGATTGGGGTAGACTTCAACACGCCGAAATTCTTCCACAGGAAATGCCGGCGGTAGTCCACAGATACTTGTGGGTAAACATCGCGACCGTTTCACCCTCCGAAATCATAGCAATTTTGTCTGAAGGTTTGGAATTTCCATACATTGAGGTCGCATTAGAATGCGATATTGTCGCAGTACAATGCGGTATGATCGCATTCTAATGCAAAGCGGGTATATTGCGCTCTAAGCGGACCACCATAACGTTGGAGTAATCGAGACGCATGGCCTTCTCCGACCAATTCCTGGACGAACTGCGCGGCCGCGTCGGTCTGGTCGATGTTGTCGGCCGCCGCGTCAAACTGGCCCGCAAGGGGCGCGAACATTCGGGGCTGTGCCCGTTCCACAAGGAAAAATCACCGTCCTTCACGGTCAATGAGGAAAAAGGCTTCTACCACTGCTTCGGCTGTCAGGCCCACGGCAGCGTCTTTGATTTCGTCATGGAGACGGAGGGCCTGAACTTCCCGGAAGCCGTCGAGCGCCTGGCCGGTGAAGCCGGCATGGAAGTGCCCCGCGACACGCCCCAGGAGCGCGAACGCCAAAAACAACGCCAGACATTGTTTGATGTCACCGAGGCGGCGGCGGTGCACTTTGAAAAGACCCTGCGCATGCCGGAAGGCAAACCGGCCCGTGACTATCTGCAGCGCCGCGGTCTGGATGAAGAGACCATTGCCCGGTTCCGGTTGGGCTTCGCGCCGCCGGGCCGCCATCATCTGCGCACGGCCCTGGCCCGCGACGGCATTGAGACCGATCTGTCCATTGCCGCGGGTTTGCTGATCCAGCCCGACAATGGTGACCCCTATGACCGGTTTCGCGGCCGCGTGATGTTTCCCATCTGTGACCGGCGCGGCCGGGCGGTGGCTTTCGGCGGCCGGATTCTGGACGACGGCGAGCCGAAATACCTGAATTCGCCGGAAACGCCGCTGTTCCACAAGGGCCGCACGCTCTATGGCTTGCATCTGGCTGGCCCGACGGCCCGCAAGGCCGAGCAGATGATCGTCACGGAAGGCTATATGGACGTTATCGCCCTGGCCCAGGCCGGCTTTGCCAACGCCGTGGCGCCGCTGGGTACCGCCCTGACAGATGACCAAATCCAATTGCTGTGGAAAGTCGTCCGTGAACCGGTGATGTGTTTTGACGGCGATGCCGCCGGTCAACGCGCCGCAGCAAAGGCGGCCGGCCGGGCCCTGCCGCATCTGCGGCCGGGCTACGGCCTGCGGTTCGCCGTGCTGCCCGATGGCGAAGATCCCGATACCCTGGTCAACCGGCACGGCGCCGGTGCCATGCAGGCCCTGTTGGATGCGGCGCTGCCGCTCTCCGAGGTGCTATGGCGCAACGAATCGGGCGGCCGCATCCCGTCGTCGGCCGAAGATCGCGCCGCCTTGGAGGACAAGCTCAAGGCTCATACCCGGGAAATTCAGGACACCACGGTGCGGGCCCATTTTTCGCGCCTGTTCAGCGAACGTCTGTGGCCCAAGCAGGGCGGTGGCGCGCCGGCCCGGCGGCAATCGGGAAACCGGCGCGACGGCTGGACGCCGAATATTCATCTGGCGGCGGAAAACATCACCGCCAGCGTCAATCCATCCGAGCGCCACGAAGAGATTCTTCTGGCCGTCGCGATCAACCATCCGGGCACCCTGGACGACATCGGTGAACACCTTGGAACCATGCGATTTTCTTCCACCGACCTTGACAAAATACGCCAGGAGGTCTTAAAGACCCTGGCAGAAAATCCCGGACTTGAAAGAGGGGCTTTAGTTACCCACCTTAATCAGTGCGGCCATGGTGGCGCATTGGGACGCATTTTGAGCGTTGAGGCATATGGGTTCGCAAAGCCAGAGGCAAACGCCGACAAAGCAGTCTCGGGATGGAACGAGCTTTATCGCCGCCGGCAACGGCAGGACTTGGCTAAGGAGATCGACGAAGCAAAGCGCGCCTCGCAGGAGAATCCCTCGGAGGAATCACGGGCGCGGTTGGAGCTTCTGGTAAAACAAAAATTGCGGTTGGAGGAAGAGGAAAGCAGCGCCAGCGCGTTTGCGTAAGCGTTTCCGTTCCGCCTTCCCAGGTATTTGATTTTAACATGCGGCGGCTCAGGCGGCCGCACCGGCGGTCCGCGTACCGTCGAAACTGGTTCAGGGGTGAAAACATTGGCGAAAGCAGCAACAGCAGCCGCTCCGGCGGCTCCGGCTCAAGGCTCCCAGGACGAATCCGGCGACAGCCCGCTGATCGATACACTGGGCGGCGCCGTCAAGACGATGATCGCCCAGGGCAAGGAAAAGGGTTATGTCACCTATGACGACCTGAATAAGGCCCTGCCCCCCGATCAGGTCTCGTCGGAACAGATTGAAGACACCATGTCCATGCTGTCCGAGATGGGCATCAATGTGGTCGAGAACGAAGAGGCCGAAGCCGACGCGTCCAGCGGTACCGATGACGCCGCGGTGGAAACGGAAAGCCCACAGGCCAGCGGCAACGTCAACGAAGCCGATTTGGGCCGCACCGACGATCCTGTGCGCATGTATCTGCGCGAAATGGGCTCGGTCGAGCTGTTGTCGCGGGAAGGCGAGATTGCCATCGCCAAGCGCATCGAGGCTGGCCGCGACATGATGATCGGCGGAATCTGTGAAAGCCCGCTGACCATCAAGGCCATCGTCCAGTGGCACGACGCCCTGGTTAACGGCGACATGCTGCTGCGGGATATTATCGACCTGGATGCCACCCACGGTGGTGGTCCAGGCCAGGCCAATATCAATGGCGAGGGAAACGACGACGCCCAGACGACCGGTGACGGCACCCCCGGCACGCCCGGCGAGGCCGCAAAGGTCGACCCCGCGAAGCCGGCAACGGTTGAAAAACCCGATTCTGACGAAAAGAAAGCTGAAGGCGCTGAAGGCGGCGAAGGCGGTGAAGGCCGCAATAGCGACGACGACGAAGACGACGAAGACGCCGAAAACAACCTGTCACTGGCCGCCTTGGAAGCCAAGCTGACCCCGGAAGTGGTCGAAACCTTCGAGAAGTTGACCAAGACCTACAAGAAACTGCACAAGCTGCAGCTGATCCGCTTGGACGCCATGCAGGGCACCGGTGAGATCAAGCCGAGCCAGGAAAAGCGCTACGGCAAGCTGCGCGCCGAACTGGTCGAACTGATGGAAGACGTGCATCTCAACAACAACCGTATCGAACAGTTGGTTGAGCAGATGTACGAACTGAACCGCCTGCTCATCGGTCTTGAGGGCAGGTTGCTGCGCATCGCCACCAAGTGCCGGATCAAGCGCGAGGAGTTCTTGGAAAAATACCGCGGCAACGAGATCGATCCTGGCTGGCTGCGTAAGATGGCGCGCAACAAGTCTAAGGGCTGGGACCGCTTCGCCAAGACCTACAAGGATGAGATCGTCAAAATCCGCGAAGGCATCACCGAGATCACCTCGGAAGCCGGCCTGCCGATCGCTGAATACCGCCGCGTCGTCGGCGTCGTCCAGAAAGGCGAGCGCGAGGCGACCAAGGCGAAGAAGGAAATGATCGAGGCCAACCTGCGTCTGGTCATCTCGATCGCCAAGAAATACACCAACCGCGGCCTGCAGTTCCTGGACCTGATCCAGGAAGGCAACATCGGCCTGATGAAGGCGGTGGACAAATTTGAATACCGGCGCGGCTACAAGTTCTCGACCTACGCCACGTGGTGGATTAGGCAGGCGATCACGCGCTCCATTGCCGACCAGGCCCGGACCATCCGCATCCCGGTGCACATGATCGAGACCATCAACAAGCTGGTCCGCACGTCGCGCCAGATGCTGCACGAGATCGGCCGCGAGCCAACACCGGAAGAGCTGGCGACAAAACTCTCCATGCCTTTGGAAAAGGTCCGCAAGGTCCTGAAAATCGCCAAGGAACCGATCTCGCTCGAGACCCCCATCGGCGACGAGGAAGACAGCCACCTAGGCGACTTCATCGAAGACAAGAACGCCGTGCAGCCCTTGGACGCCGCCATTCAGGCGAACCTGCGCGAAACCACGACGCGGGTTCTAGCCAGCCTTACGGCCCGCGAGGAACGTGTGCTCCGCATGCGCTTTGGCATCGGCATGAACACCGATCATACGCTGGAAGAGGTCGGCCAACAGTTCTCGGTCACTCGCGAACGCATCCGCCAGATCGAAGCCAAGGCGCTCCGCAAACTCAAGCACCCGAGCCGGTCCCGCAAGTTGCGCAGTTTCCTGGATTACTAATCCGCCGGCGCCTCGCGCACCAAATTGCCCCTGGGGGCCCGTAGCTCAACTGGTTAGAGCCGGCCGCTCATAACGGTCTGGTTGCAGGTTCGAGTCCTGCCGGGCCCACCATTAATTCTGATACGAACCCACAGCCAGACTGGATCTGCCCTCAAATCCCGCGGTTCCGGGGGCTCTGGCGCACTCCTCGATGAGCGGAGACGGTGGAACAGAGACGAATTCACCGGTAACGCCCAAAAGTCTCTGTTGGGCACTTCCGACAGCCAGACTGTTGTGAATTTCAGCGGCTTTCGAGGGAATTTAGCTGACGTTTTCGAGCAATTCGCCCTGCTTTGCCCAATCGAACGGTAAGGAAGAGAGACGTCTGAGCGGATATACGCTTACACCGTCGGCTTGCCGTCCATCGAGAATGTCCTCGACAATTCTTGGAGCGAGAAACGCAAGGTGGAGAACCCGCGTAATCTCATGCTCATTCACCTGTTCTCGCGCCGCGATTTCCCGAACAGTTGACGCTTCGCCCGAGGTCAACTGCTCGAACCAATTGTGCGCCTGGGCAATGAGCCGGCATAGATCTGTGTCAACATTTCGTATCGTGGCGTTGGCGTCGTCGATGATCAATTTGGTTTCCACGCCCCGGCGCTGCATACGTACAGGCACTTTTATGGAACCAGGGCTTAAGTCATCGGGACAAGAGACGCGAAGGGCTTCCGCCAGCCCGGATTTGTCTAGGATCAATGTGATCGACTTCGGATCGAGAATTACGCTCTGAATAACGGTTTGCAGAATGTCGCGTTTATCCTTCGGCTTACTTTCTTCGAGTTGATCGGCGAGGCTTATCGCCTGCTTTTTCAGTTTGTTCAGTGCGCTGATGCTCGCATCTTTCAAACACAAGAGATCCATTAATCGCGACCGGTTTCGAAGCAGATCAAGCAAAGGCGCGATCACCGTGTCTTCCATCGTCTTCGCGGATATGCGCCATCCCTCATTGTCTACGTGTGCTCCATGCATGAGATGCTTGGAGATGTAATAGCAGTAGCGTTTACCCTGTTTATGAGCCTGGGACTGGTAAAGCGGCTCACCATTTTCATCATAGATTTTTCCGGTCAGTAAAAATGAGCCTTTGGAATTCGTTGGCCGGGTTCGGATTGTGGCATTCCGGGCCAATAGACCCTGGGTAGATTCCCAAGTTCGCTGATCGATAATGCCCTTGTGTTCGCCGGAATAGGTTTCACCTTTATGCGGAATTCGCCCGATGTAAATCGGATTGGACAGAAACTGGTAGAGATTACCTCGTGAGAACGGTTTACCGCCTGTCCGTTTACCGTTCTTCTGTATCCGCCTTTTGGTGACAATCCCCAAGCGATCAAATTCTTCTTTCACCTGACGGACAGTCCCGAGTTCCGCATACAAACGGAAGATTTGGCGGGCGGTTTTGGCTTCCTTCTCGTTAATGATCAACTTGCGGTCTTTAGCATCGTAGCCAAGAGGCGTTGGTCCGCCCATCCACATGCCTTTCTTCTTCGAGGCCGCGATTTTGTCACGGATCCGCTCGGCCGTAACCTCGCGCTCGAACTGGGCAAACGACAAAAGCACGTTGAGGGTCAAGCGCCCCATGGAGTTGGCCGTGTTGAACTGCTGGGTAACGGACACGAAGGACACCTCCTTGGCATCGAAGGTTTCGATGATCCTGGAGAAGTCCATCAACGAGCGCGTCAGGCGATCAACTTTGTAGACCACGACCAGATCGACTTTGCCCTTATCAATATCGATCAGCAGTTCCTGCAAGGCCGGTCGCTCCATCGTGCCGCCGGAAATGCCGCCGTCGTCGTAGCGTTTCTTTTGCGAGACCCAACCCAGTCCCTTCTGCGATTGAATGAAGGCTTCGCAAGCTTCGCGCTGCGCATCGAGACTGTTGAAGTCTTGCTCAAGTCCCTCCTCCGTGGATTTACGGGTATAGATGGCGCAGCGGATGCGTTTGCTCATAGCCCAAAAAACCTCGGCCCGGACCAACGGGCGCCGGTGATGGCGCCCGCGATCTGGGAAAGCGAACGATAAGTCTCACCGTCGTAGAGGAACCTGTCCCTCCTCAAAACCTAGATTCCCGCAGAAATGCTGGGCATTTGAGGTCGAGATCGCTATCTCAACCGCATGCTTACCATCTTCAAAATCATCACCATACAAATCCCTTTAGCTTTCAGATCACGACTTGCACTGCAGGCAGAGAATGCACTGCTTCGTTACCAAATCGATATACTTAGACGACGCGCCCCGAAGCGCGTTCGGATATCGCGGGCCGATCGTATGATGATCAAGCTGTTCTTGAGGCTATGGCCACCATCAGCCCGGTTCATCAGCATTGTTCATCCGAAGACCATTGTGCGGTGGCACCGGGAAGGATTTCGTCTTTACTGGCGCTGGAAATCCCGCAATCGAAGCGGCCGGCCAAGAATGTCGAGTGAGATCAGAGCGCTTGTTCGGCAGATGAGCGCTGACAATCCGTTGTGGGGAGCACCACGCATTCATGGAGAATTGTTGAAGCTTGGCTTTGACGTCAGCCAAGCAACAGTTTCGCGCTACATGCCAAAGCGACCGCCCAATCCAGATCAAACTTGGCAGACGTTTCTTCGGAACCATATGGACTGTATTGCCGCCATCGACTTTCTTGTCGTTCCGACACTGACGTTTCGGATTCTCTACGTCTTTGTAATTCTCGGCCATGAACGGCGAGAACTGCTCCATCTTGCCATTACCTCCAATCCAACAGCCGAATGGACAGCTCGCCAAATCACCGAGGCGTTTCCATGGGATGAGGCGCCGAGATACCTCGTCCGCGACAATGACCGTACCTACGGCCACATCTTCCGTCATCGACTATTGGCGATGGGTATCCATGATCGGCCAACCGCGCTTCGATCACCGTGGCAAAACGGACTTGTTGAACGCGTCATTGGCTCGCTGCGTCGAGAATGCTTGGATCACGTTATCACCAAGAATGAAAAACACCTCCGACGCGTCCTCAAATCATATATGATTTACTACAATCGATCTCGAACACACTTGTCGCTAAACAAGGACCCACCCATACCGAGGCCTGCATCGCCCATATCATCTGGGCGCATCGTTGCCATTTCTGAAGTCGGCGGGTTGCATCATCGATACGAGCGCGTTGCTGCCTGACGATTAGCACGTTCCCCGGAATCAGGATTTTGAGAAGGGACAGGATCTTTTTGAACTGTCCATTAAAACCGGGCAAGACCAAAATACCTCAATGGGAAATTGGTTGCGATTGTCACAACCAAAAAAGATTACAATATCTCCTTAAAGCCTAAACTTGCGCCATTGACGGCATCGACCATTTGGAGAAACGCGCGAACAACGCTTGAATGCTGACGTTGCTTTAAACATACGGCGTCAATCCGGGTCTGGATGGTTTGATCGGATATATGGAGCGGCTTGATCCGTGAATCAGGCAGCAATGAGATTTCCGATATGGCGCCAATCCCATGACCTTCGGCAACAGCCTCCCATACTGCTTCGCGGCTTCCGGCCTCCATCACCACGTTGGGGCGGACCTTGCATTCCTTAAGTGCTTTTTCGAAGACGCGTCGCGTCATCGATCCTTCTTCGCGCATGATCATATCTTGGCCATCCAAATCGCTGAAATCGATGCGACTGCGGGTGGACCAAGGATGGTCGGTCGATACAAAGATGATGACGTTCTGCCGTCCGAAAGGTGTGATCAGAATGTCCGGATCGGCCTTGATCTGCGACACGATCCCGATGTCCGTGCGTTGATCGCGCAGGCCTTGAAGGACTTCATCAGAGTTACCCAGATCGACGGAAACGGTTACTTCCGGGTATTCATGTCGATACTGACGAAGAAATTTCATCAGCGGATAAGGTCCGATGGCGCCGACACGCAAATGCCCACGGACGAGATCGTGCGCCGCCTCTAGAAATCCTGAAACCTCACCTTCGACATCGAAGAACTTCTGGGTAATCGACAACAGCTCTCGCCCCAAGTCCGTCAATTCCAGCCGGCGGCCGTGCCGACGGAATAGTTCCAACTGATATCGGGCTTCCAGTTCCTTGATTTGCGTTGTGATCGTGGGTTGCGAGACGTTCAGGACGCGCGACGCTTTCGTGGCACTTCCCTCGCGGGCGACGGCGTGAAATGAACGCAACTGCGTATAGAGCATATCAAGATATCAACGGCCAATTTGCAGAATTTTCCGACGAGAACCTTAAGGCGCCGCCGGATGAATAGCAAAAACCGATAAGCCTTATACGAAAACGGAAATTGTCCGTCTTGCAGAATCACAGCATGATCAAAGAATCCCAGAAGCAATGTCGAAAAGACAATGGGGACAGAGGCTTTATGCGGAATCCGATGCGATCGGAGAATGTTAATTTGATTACGGGAGAGTGAATTATGGGAAATTTCAAACATCCAAGCCGACGTGATGTTCTGATCGGCACTGGATCATCAATAATTGCCCTTTCGACGGCGGGCGTGTTTTCCGCCGGTTCGGCACTTGCGGCAACGCCAAAGAAAGGCGGCAAGCTGACCTATGCGATCCTGACGCGGAATTCAAAGCATAAGAGCTTGAAAACCGCCAAGCACCCCTACAGCGGTATCCATATCCGGACCAAGAACGTCTACAACGCGCTGACCTGGGTCGATCACGACATCAATGTGCAGCCGGAGGTCGCGACCAAGTGGGAAGCCGTCAAGGACGATCAAACCGTCTGGGAAGTCGATATTCGCGAAGGCATCAAGTTCCATGACGGCCGCGACCTCACCGTCGACGATGTGGTTTCATCCTATGAGTTCCACCGGTCAAAAAAAGGCACGTCGTTCGCCAAGAAGATGCTGGCGAAAGTCGAAAAGGCTGGCCCGAACAAAGCGCGCTTCTTCATGAAGACGCCGAACGCTGAATTCGGCTGGTGGGCAGCCGAATATCGTCAGGTCATCATGCCGGCGGCGGAACTGGACATGATTGGCTTGGACGGCATCGGCAGTGGTCCGTTCAAGTTCGCCAAGATCGACCCCAAACGGAGTGTCGCTTATGAGGCGAATGAGGATTACTGGGGCGACGGACCCTACTTGGACAATCTGGAGGTTGTCTTTCAGAACTCCATGGGCTCAGCGATGAACGGGTTCCGATCGGGTCAATTCGACTTGGTGTTGGGTATTGATCCGGCCATGGCGCCGCAATTCGAGAAAATGGGAGATGCGACCGTCGATGTCGCCAAGGCAGGCTCACATATGCTGTCGGTGATGCCTAAATATGAAGGCTCGCCCTTTATGGACAAGCGGGTCCGCCAGGCCCTGACCCTGGCCATCGACCGCCAGAAAATCATCGATATCGTCTACGGCGGCAAGTACGCGTGGGTACCCAACGACACCCACATGGCGGATTTCAATGAAGATTTCCTGGCCAGGGAGGTCGTGCGCGACGTCGCCAAGGCGAAAAAGCTGCTGGCTGAGGCCGGTCACGCCAACGGGATTACCCTGCCGACCCTTTACTATTCCAATTATTATCCGGAAATCGATCGTGTGTTCCAGGTGATGTCAGAATCGGTCAAGGAAGCCGGGATCACCATGCCGATCGAACTGAAGCAGAAAAGCGGCTATCGCAAGTGGCGTGTCGAGGATAAGAAGAAGACCCGCAAGCACCGCTTTGCCATGGGCCCCGTGGGCCCGCGCAACCCGGCCGCCAACTTGTTCCGTATGGCCCGTCCGACCTACAACGAAAGCGGCTATTGGCATCCGAATCCGAAGGGTGATGAGTATATCGCGCTCTATAAAAAAGCCATGGCGACGGGCGATGCGACGGAACGGCGCGCCATCTACCACGAAATGCAGCGCATTCTTCAAGACGAGGTGCCGACGCTTTTCGTCATTGGCAGGCGGTCGATCGATGTCTTCCGGTCCAATGTGAAGGGATGGAAGGCACACTCCCAATCGTGGTCAGGCAAGTTCGACACCGTTTGGAGATCATAAGGTTCGGAAACCTGAGCGGGGAAGACTGTGAGCCGATACATCGGCTTCCCCGCTCTGTCGCCGTCACCACGGGATTTTAACGGCACCCCCGCGGTTGTAGCGGCTTCCTTAGCGAGAAATGTGAGAGTAACCCGATGATCAGAGCGATGATCCGTCGCACATTGTTGTCTGTCTTTATTCTCTTCTTGGTCGCTGTTTTTGTCTTCTTGGCAACGGAAGTGCTGCCCGGAGACGCGCTGGATGTCTATCTCAGTGAAGACGATGTCAGCGTCATGACCGTCGAAGACATCGAGGAGATGCGGCATGATCTAGGCCTCGATATACCGGCGCCGATACGCTTCTTCACGTGGTTGTCCGGCGCCGTCGTCGGTGATTTCGGCGTCACCATCGTCGATAAGATCCCCATCGGCGACATCATATTTCATCCGCTGCTCAATTCCCTACAACTTGGCGCCATCATTACCCTGATAACCATGCCGGTGGCTTTCGCCATCGGCGCCACCGCCGGGTACTTCCGGGGCCACCGCGCCGACACGGTTATTTCGACGGTCACCATCGTCGGCTATTCAATCCCTGACTTCGTCATCGGCACCGTCTTGATTATCTTTTTCGCCGTCTGGATACCGTTGTTTCCAGCGGTAATCACGGCATCCAATGATGCCCATCCGCTGACGCTTCTGGCTGTTTCACTGCTCCCGGCGATTACCGTCATCATCGGCCATGTTGCTCACCTGAGCCGATTACTACGGGCCGGTTTCATTGAAACCATGAATAGTGACTTCGTTGAGCGGGCGCGGCTATCGGGGGTGCCGGAACGCAACATCGTTTGGCGTCACGTCCTGCCGGCGTCCGTCATTCCGACCCTCAACGCCATGGCGCTATACATGGCCGGCGTATTGTCCGGCCTGATCGTTGTCGAAAAGGTCTTCGGCTATCCAGGCCTTGGCATCGAATTAATCGAAGCTGTTGATACCCGCGAAGTACACGTCGTTCAGGCGATCGCATTCCTCGGCGCGGTGTTGGTGGTGTTCATGAACCTACTGGCCGACTTCGCCATCATCGCCCTCGACCCCAGAGTGAGAAGCCATGTTAGCGAACGATAAAACCATCTGGTCGGTACTGACCCATAGCCCGGGCACGGCCATTGGCGTCGCCTTGGTCACGGTGCACCTGCTGATCGCCGTGTTCGCGCCACTGTTGATCCCCTATGGCGAGACCCAGTTGGTCGGCGCGCCGATGATTGCGCCCGGCCATTCGGACTTCATCCTTGGCACCGATGTGATCGGCCGGGATTTCCTGTCACGGTTGATGATGGGGGGGCGGACCTCTATCACCGTGGCGATGATCGGTGTTCTCGGCGCCGTGATGTTGGGAACGTTCTTTGCCGTCTCTGCCGCCCACATTGGTGGCTATTACGATGACATTGTCATGCGCATCGTCGATACGAAACTTTCCATTCCGGGGATATTGTTCGTCGCCCTGTTCGTCGTTGGCTTCGGCCGCTCAGTCACTGTCCTCACCATCGTCGTCGGCCTCAGTTATTTCCCGGGTGCCGTCAGGACGATCCGGGCACAGGCCATGACCCAGGTGCCATTGGCTTATGTAAAAGCGGCCCGTTTGCGCGGAGAATCATCGCTGTCCGTGATACTTCGCGAACTAACACCCAACGTAATTGAGGTCGTCGTCGTTGAATTCGCAATCCGGACGTCGTCGGCCATCTTGATCGTCAGCGCCTTGTCGTTCCTCGGCCTTGGCATATCGCCGCCGACACCCGACTGGGGATTGATGGTATCAGAAGGTGTTAACCAGATTTACGAAGCGCCCTGGCTCATTTTGCTGCCTGCCGTGTTTATCAGCACCCTTGTCGTCGGTCTCAACTTCGCCAGTGACGGACTTGCCAATGCGCTCGGTTTGGACGCCGCGCGCGGCACGGACGGGGCCTAGTCATGACGCTTCTTGATGTCCGAAACCTGCGCGTTGGTTACCGCAATCCCTCATCGGAAGAATTAACCCTGGCGGTCGATGACGTCAGCTTCACCGTTGAGGCCGGCGAAACGCTGGGCATCGTCGGGGAAAGCGGATGCGGAAAATCAACCCTCGCCCGCGCGCTCATGGCCTATTGCCGGCCCGGCGGCCAAATTATCGGCGGCGAGGTGCTGTTCAATGGTCAGGACATCCTTCAACTCGATGATGAGCAGGTCCGCGAACTTAGGGGTGGCCGCATGGCCATGGTCCCACAGGACCCGTTAACCTCCCTCACCTTCCACATGAAGGTCGGTGCACAGATCGACGAGATCTTGCAAATCCACCAAAAACTGGGCCCGCAAGCGGCACGCCTGTCCACCCTGAAACTCTTCGACGGCACGAACCTCCCGGAGCCCGAGAAAATTTATGGTCGTTATCCGCATGAAAATTCGGGTGGCCAGCGCCAACGCGTCGTGATCGCCGGGGCATTGGCCTGTGAGCCGGATTTGTTAATCCTTGATGAGCCGACAACGGCGCTCGACACGACAACGGAGATGCAGGTCCTTAAACTGGTCAAAGAGCTGCGCGACCAGATGGGGACAGCGCTTGTCTACATTACCCATGATCTGACGCTGACCGACTATATTTGCGAAAACGTCTTGGTCATGCTGGACGGCAAGGTTGTCGAACGGGGCAAGGCATCAGCCGTCTTCGCCGCCCCTCAGACCGAATACGGCAAAATGCTTGTCTCGGCGATCCCCCGGATCGACGCGGAAACCCCGGCAAAAACGGTATCTACGGATAAGACAGAGACCGAGCCCTTGTTGAAAGTCGACCATCTGTCGTACCGATACCCCCAACGGTGGTCCGTGGAAGCCTTGTTCAGTTCCCAAGACGAGCAATTGGCTGTCGATGACGTATCGTTCGAATTGCAACAAGGTGAGACGCTAGGGCTGGTCGGCGAGTCGGGAAGCGGCAAGTCAACGCTGGCGAACATCGTTGTCGGCCTCATGTCTCCGACTTCCGGTGACATCACCTTTGATGGTTCATCCATCAACATAACGGATAAAAGTCGCACAGCTGAACTGAGGCGGCGAATACAGCTGATCTTCCAAGATCCGCTTTCTTCATTGAACCCGCGCCGTCGAATTGAGTCCATTCTCATCCGTCCGCAGGAAATCTTCTTTGGGGTAAGCGGGCAAGCCGCCCGCGACCGAGCCGCCGAGTTGCTGGAAGATATGGAGCTATCGACGGATCTGTTGAAACGGTTCCCCCGGCAACTGTCCGGCGGTCAACAACAGCGGGTCGCCATTGCGCGGGCGTTTGCCGCGAACCCCGATCTTATTCTTTGTGATGAAGTGACTTCCGCTTTGGATGTATCCGTGCAGGCCCAGGTCCTGGCCTTGCTGAAGAAAATTCAAGCCAAGACCGGCGCTGCCAGCCTGTTCATTAGTCACGACCTGGGCGTCGTCAAACAGGTCGCCGATCAGACGGTGGTTCTACGGAACGGACGAGTCGTCGAAGCCGGGCCGACGGCCGGTGTTTTCGAGAATCCTTCCCACGACTACACGCGGCTGCTCCTGGCGGCGGCATCACGCCGTGAAGACTATGCTGATTTGATCAAGCCAGTGACCGCGCCGCTGAATGACGGAGCTTCTGCATGAGCGCGCATCCGCTCTTCTTGATCGTCGTTTTCGATGGCCTTCGCCCGGACATGGTGACGCCGGAAACGATGCCGTGCCTCAGCCGCTTCATTTCCGATGGAACGTATTTCTCCAACGCTCGGACCGTGTTCCCTTCATCCACGCGGCCGAGCGCCGCAGCGCTGGCGACCGGGTCGACCCCCCGTCGTAACGGGATCGTCCACAATAAATATTTTGACCCCAATATCTTCTCCGACCACATGTTCCGGCCGAATTTGGTATCGGATATCGAGGCGGGGATGGCGGCCTATAACGGCAAACTCCTTTCGACCCCCTCTCTTGGCGATATTGCATCCGAGGCCGGCTACGCCATGGCGACACTGCTGAGCGGGTCCGCCGGAACGTCGCGCCTGATTAATCCCCGCGCCAAGGAACAGGGGAATATCAACTTGGGATTCCGAGGCTGGGCGGATTCATGCCCGACCAGCATCGCAGATGATCTCATCGAACGTCACGGACCTCTTCCCGCCTCCACGCGACCGGATACGGACGCCATCCGTGTACAGACTGATATGTTGATCGAGTCCATTTATTCCGGCCATCAGCCCGATATCATGGTGACGTGGTTCTCTGAGCCGGATCAATCTCATCATTACCATGGTGTCGGTTCGCCGCAGATGGCCGACGCGATCCGTCACGTCGATGCGCAGTTCGGCCGCATCGTTGATTGGTCTCAGCAGCCGAAATTTAGGGACCGACTGCAGATCATAGCAATTTCCGATCACGGTCATCTGACGACGACGCGGCGGATTGATGTCAATGCCGAGGCGGCAAAAGCCGGTTTTCGTATCGGTGACCATTTTGAGGACGGTGCCGATTACGCTGGATACACGTCGTATTGCGGGGCGCTCAAGGTGCGGGATGGGGATCGAGGGCGTATCACGGCGATGGTTGAATGGCTTTTCGAACAGCCTTGGTGCGGGATTGTCTGCACGCCCGGCGGTGATGGCATCGAGGGTCTTGTCCCCGGTACTTTTGATCACGCCCTTGTCCTGATGGACCACCCGAGGACGCCAGAGATCGTATTCGTCATGCGGAACGACGACGCCGTTCATGGCGATGGGGTTATCGGAAGCTGCTTCTACAACGGCGCCTATCCGGAAGGCGGTGGCACGCATGGTGGATTGCATCCCAAGGAGATGCAGATGGTCATGGCGGCCCGCGGCGCCTTATTCCGAGATCAGCATGTGTCTGATCATCCGGCCGGTATCATCGATATCGCACCGACCATCCTGGACCTTCTCAAGTTGCGCCGCCCAGATACGATGGATGGCCGCGTGTTGCTGGAATCACTTGATGGGTCCGCCGCCGGGCCGCCGGCCGGCACCCACCACGAACGCTCTGTTGAACGAAATGGCCGGGTTCAACATCTCAAGTTCACCCGCGTCGGGTCGACAACGTATCTGGATGCGGGCTGGGTCCAATGAGCGTGTGTCTGACCATCACGATGACCTGTGAAACTGAAAGTAAGCCCGGATTATGAAGATTATCCAAATCACCGATATGCACCTTGTGCCAGAAAAACGTGAGATGCACGGCGTCAATCCCTATGAACGATTGATCGCTTGTGTTGAGGACGTTCGCGAAAATCACAGCGACGCGGAACTCTGTGTTCTGACTGGGGACCTCGCCCACAAAGGTGAAATTACGGCCTACGAGTCTCTGTCCGAAATATTGGCGGGGCTGCCCATCCCCTATCATCTGATCGTCGGCAATCACGATTCCAGGAAGAACCTGTTGTCAGTATTCCCCGATACGCCGACCGACCATAATGGCTTTATCCAGTCCGTGGTCGAGCTATCGGCCGGACGGCTAGTTTTCGTCGATACGGTCGATGAAGGCCAAAAGTATGGCGGATTTTGCGAATTGAGGGCGGAATGGCTGACGCAGCAATTGGAAAGCAGCGGCGGGGACCCGGTTTATCTGTTCCTGCATCATCCACCTTTCGATTTGGGTATTCCGAATGTAGATCGCATGAGGCTGTTGAACGGTGATGATTTGCTGGCCGACACAATTGCCCCCTTCGACAACATACGGCATTTATTTTTCGGCCACGTTCATCGGCCGACCGCCGGCAGCTGGAATGGCGTTCCGTTTTCGTCATTCCGCGGCACAGCGCATCAGGTCGCTTTGCGGTTCAATCAGACCCAACATTTGGTGCGCAGCCATGAGCCGCCGGCTTACGGTGTCATCTTGCTCAACGAAGATTCGACGGTCGTTCACTTTCACGATTATTTGGATGAAACGGCGTTCGTCGCCGAAGCCGATATCGCCCGCCACAAAAACCTGAACACTGCGCCGAACGGCGTGGGCCAGAAAAATTGAGACACTTATCATGACCAGAACAGGCCGCGCGGCCGTCTATGATGCGCCCAATGAACCGTTCGTCATCCGCGAGTATCCGGTGCGCGATGCGAAGCCTGATGAAGTTTTGGTGCGCGTCACCATGTCGACGATTTGCCGATCCGATATCCATTCGTATCTCGGCCACCGCCCCAACCCGTGTCCGGGTATTCTCGGCCATGAGATCGTTGGCATCATTGAACAATTAGGCGCCAATATTGTCCATGACATGCGCGGCGACAAATTGTCGGTGAATGATCGCATTACCTGGACGGAGTTCTTCCATCACGGAGAGTCCTATTATCGTGATGTCCACGACATGCCGCAGAAATCCGAGGGCGTACGCAAGTACGGCCATGATCTTGCCGAGGAAGACCCGCATTTCCTCGGTGGGTTCGCGGAGTACTGCTACATCCTGCCGGGCACCGGCATACTGAAGCTGCCCGATGCAATCACCGATGAGGAGGCCACACCGTTGAACTGCGGCGTGGCGACGATGATCTCGGTTACCGAGGCAGCCGAAATCGGCATTGGCGATACGGTCGTCATACAAGGGCTTGGGTTACTTGGTCTTTATGGTTGCGCTATCGCCAAGGCCCGCGGCGCACGGCGCGTCGTCGGTCTTGATGCGGTCTCCGATCGGCTGAGTATTGCCCGGAAGTTTGGCGCCGATGTGACTTTTGACGTCAACGCCATGAGTGAAAAAGAACTCGTCACCGCCGTTCGAGATACCTGCCCGCCGGACGGCGCCGATGTCGCCATCGAAGTTTGCGGCCACGCCGGCGTTGTCGCGCCCGGCATCCGTATGTTGAGGGTCGGTGGACGTTACATTATCGGCGGCCTCGTCAACCCGGACGCTAAGTGTGAAGTCGACGGCAATGAGATTCTAAAAAAGTGGATCACCCTGAAAGGCATCCATAATTATCATCCACGACATCTGATCGAGGCCCTGGATTTCGTCATGAGCAATCGCGACCGGTTTCCTTTCGCGGAAATCGTTGATTCGAAATTTTCCCTCGATCAATTGGATGATGCCTTCGCCTGCGCCGCCGACCGATCCGTCTTACGCGCGGCAATTGTCCCCTAATCAGGTGCGGCGGCATATCATCAGCAATCGGACGTCCGCTACCTGAAATTAAAAGCCGACATTTGTCACCTCCTGGTTCTAGGTCTGCCAATGGCTATGGGCGGTCCTCGTTGGCAGCGCAGGATTACGTCCGGTCCTGAAGGCTAAGCCGTCGTGAAAATCACGGCGAACGGATTTTCGGAAAATTTGGACCTGCCTGTCCTCAAAACCTAGATTCCAAATTCGTCGATCGAGATCATTCCCTGATCATGGTTTCCAATTCGCTGATCGGTGAAATTATTTCCCTGTTCCGGGTTTTAGGGAATTCTGGCCAAAAAGCGCAGAAACACATGGGCCATTTAGATCAAAGCGGCCCAAAGACCGTCGAATTCTTAGAATTTCCCTGTATTTTCCCTGCTGAACAGGGAAAACAACAGAGACAGGTTCGCCTCAGACTGCGTCCACCACCACGCACCCCTCGGTTTCCACGTCACCAAACTATCAATCGCTATAAATGGCGGAAACCTGCGGATTGCGTGCCAGAAAATAGCTGGTTTCGCTGCGCAGAGACGACTTCCCACACCGAAATCACGACAAAAGGCCAATCGTCTCTAATTGACCTTTTGTGTCACCAAACCGTGGGCAAAATTTGTTGGTAATTATGGGCAATATCCGAGCAATTGGCACTGCTCTTTCCAGCACTTCGGCAAGTTTCGTAGCCGTTTGAGTTTTTCTGTCGTCAAGCTCACAGGCTGTCTGCCATTGAGGATCGCCTCGACGATATCCGGCGCGAGAAACGCTAACGGTAAGAACCGGCTGACGTCTCCTTCGTCGATTTCGACCTGCCGGGCGATCTCGCGAACCGTCGTGGCTTCGCCAGCGGCCACCTTCGCCATCCATTGGTGACAATCCGCTATCAATGCGACCAGCAAGGGATCCTGAACAGCTTCCTTCGCACTTCCTGAGATGACGATCTTACGCTCAACGCCGCGACACTGTGCTTGGAATGGCATAGTCAAATTGTGGCCTGCCTTGGAGGCTGCGCGATCATCGTCCTGCGACAAAACACCGTCCCGAAACACAATCATCAGTTCGCTCGGCCGAACCGTAATTCGATGTATCAGCTGCGCGAGCCCTTCTCTCCGGCGTTTGGCAATCGGCGAGTTCAGTTCCGCCATCAGTTTGGTGACACGATCACGTTGTCTCTCAAGTTCGTTCAGCGATTGATCAGAACCGCCCCACGGGCATTGTCAGAGTAAACTGGCTTGAGCCAACCCAAGACAGTTCGTAGCGTTCTCGGATGAAAAATCCATTCCGATATTTTAACAGTTCGCCGGCGGTGATTCGGCTCACTGTAATGATGTATGTCCGCTATCCGTTATCGCTGCGACAGGTCGAAGATTTGCTTTTTGAGCGCGGGATCAACGTCAGCTACGAGACAGTTCGGTTTTGGTGGAACAGGTTTGGACCTCTATTTGCAAAACAGATTCGGAGGAAGCGGAGGCGCCATCCGGTGAGCCATTCGAACTGGCGATGGCATCTCGATGAGGTGTTCGTGAAAATTGGCGGCGAGATGAGATATCTATGGCGCGCGGTCGATCAAGAGGGAGAAGTTCTTGATGCGGTCGTGACGAAGAAGCGGGATCGCAAAGCGGCGCTCAGGTTGCTCAAAGGCCTAATGAAGAAGTATGGTCGCCCTGTGTCTCTCGTGACTGATCGGTTGCGGTCGTACCGGGCCGCGCTCGATGACTTGCAGTCGTCTGTACATCATCAGACGGGGCGATGGATGAACAACAGGGCTGAAAACAGCCATCTAGTATTCCGACGACGGGAACGGGCAATGGGGCGCTTTCGAAGCGTCGCGTCGCTGCAAAAGTTCGTATCCATCCAAGGCCAAATTCAGAATCATTTCAATGCAGAACGCCATCTAATCGACCGAAGCACTTACCGAAATCTCCGTTCGGCAGCGCTCGTAGAATGGCAGTCCCTTGCCGCCTGAAAGCCGAGTGAACCTAGGAATTTCTCGGTCTGGTGCGGTTAGTCTGACAACGCCGTCTGCGCCATTGGATTCCACGGCGTTGTCAGACTAACTGAAGCAGGACAGCAAAATTATTAGTCGAGAGGAGTTTCAGGCGGCAAGCTGATACCACTCGGCCAAGGCGGCGGATCGGTCTCGTTTGAATTTGTCGCGCTTGTTGAGATGACGTTCGAGGTTGAAATGGTTGTGGATAGAGGCGTGGGTGGCGGCGAATTTCTGCAGGGTCTTTACGTCCCTGAATTTCGCCATCGCCTCTTCCCGTCGTCGAAATGGCTGATGTGAATTTTCCGCCCGGTTGTTGAGCCGGCGACCAAAGACCTGGGAGGCGGCGTTACCAATTACTGTCATCGCAGCCCGGTATGACCGAAGCCTGTCTGTAACGATCGAAGACGGCCGACCGTAACGCTTCATCGCACGCTTCAGAAACTTGAGCGCAGCCTTGCGATCCCGCCGTTTCGTAGCGAACACCTCAAACACTTCGCCTTCATGATCAACAGCGCGCCACAGATAGTGTGTCTCCCCATTGATCCGTACAAACACTTCGTCCACGTGCCAGCGCCAGTTCGAATGCAAATAGCGACGAATCCGACGCTTCCGGATTTCGGCTGCAAACAGCGGACCGAACCGGTTCCACCAGAACCGTACCGTCTCGTGGCAGATGTCGATGCCCCTTTCAGAGAGGAGATCCTCGACATGTCTCAATGAGAGCGGATATCGGATATACATCATCACTGCGAGGCGAATAACCTCGGGTGAGCTATTAAAATATCGGAAGGGGTTTTGCATCCCCGAAGGCTAGGCACCCTCGCTAAGTAGCTCAAGCCGATTTAGTCTGACAAAGCCGCTTGGAGCCTAATAAACAATGGGGCATCGGTTTCGTCGGTCGGGTAACTTTCCTCTGACACTGCCGACTTACAAACTTCCCGATACTAACTTTGCCTCCCTTTTCTCGCGCTGTCATCCGGCAAGCAGTCTTCGATGCTCAACCCGACCTCTTCACCAATGCGTTTTAAAGTAGGCAGTTGAACAGCCATATCCATGATCGAGTTGACCGCTTGGTTGATCACTGATTGTTCACCGCTGCTGCTTCCCGCTCCATCTTGGCGACCGCCGTAGCCCGACAAGCTATGCACATTGATCGCCTTGATCTTTTCCGCTGGTTTGACCATCTCGGCGATGATCTTCGGCATAGCATCGAGGCGGGCGCGCTCCAATTCCATGGCAACGATATCGCCGGACCGTTGGTTTTCAGCTTCGATGCGGGCACGAACGGCGTCCGCCTCAGCGAGCTGCTCATGCTTGCGGACGTCTGCTTCCGTCCGCCGTACGTCGGCACGATCTCCGGCGACTGCTTTCTCCACTTCGGCTTCCAGGCGCGTCCGGGTCGCGGATGCTTCCGCATCCTGACGGGCGGTAACCAAGGCGACTTCACGCCGCCGCTCAGCCTCAGCGATTTGGCGGGCGGTCACAATGGTTTCTGCCGCTTTCGCCGCCTCTGCCCTGGCTATGTCAGCTTGCGCTTGCGCTTTGCTTTCTTCTTGCGACTTACCGGCCACGGTTATCTGGCGTTCCTGCTCGGCAATTTGCAGCTCCCGCTCACTGACAATTTCTGCTTCGCGGATGGTCTGTTCGCGGGCGATGTCGGCAGCCTGAATCTCTTGTTCCATGTGAATGCGCGCCTGAGCCGCTTCACGCTCAGCATCGGCTTTTCGTTGCGCCACCTCCGATAATTGCGCCGCCATCAGGGTTTCGATTTCCTGCTGTTGAGCAATTTCCGCTTCGCGTTCTTGCAGATCGATTTCCAAAGTGCGTTTCGTTGCCTCCATAGCAGCTTGACGCACCGAAACCTCCGCGTCTGAGTCGATCTCAGCGCGTTCTTTCTTGGATTTTGCAATCACTTCGGCAAGTTTCCGCATGCCAACGGCATTGAAGGCGTTGTTCTCGTCGAGGGCGCTGAAGGGGGTTTGATCAAGATCCGTCAGCGAAACCGAATCAAGCTGTAAGCCATAACGACCCAGCGCATCGGCGAGGCTGTCGCGGACTTCGGCGACGAAGGTACTTCGATTTTCGTGCAATTCATCCAACGTTTGGCGTGCCGCGACCGATCTCAGTGCGTCGATTAGCATGCCGTCGATAAGGTCGCGCAACTGCTCGGGCTGAAACGTCCGCCGTCCCAATGTTTGAGCGGCGCGCGCTACAGCGTCGAGTTCCGGTACGACGGACAAATAAAATTCGGCCCCGACATCAACGCGTAAACGATCCTTCGTAATCAAGGCCGCTTCGCCGGCGCGATGCACGTCCAAACGCAGGGTCTGCATGTTGACCCGCGAGACTTCGTGGAAATAGGGGATGGAGAGCGTGCCGCCATCAAGGACGACCTTGCGCCCGCCCGCACCTGTCTTGACCAATGCCACTTCATTACTCGCCCGCTCATAAAACCAGGCGACGACGACAATGATGATCGCCAATAGGATGATGATGCCAACGGTCCAAAAAATTGCGCTCGTCATCTTTCTTCCCTTTCTTCAAAGTTCGCGCCCGTACATGGCGCGATATATGCCTGCCGTTAAAGGCCGTGCATGTTGCAAAAAATATTCGACGCCATGCCGCCATCCGCCGGGATGTCGGTTCCCCTGATCCATTTTGTCATGTCGGAGAGCAGGAACGCGACAATCGGCGCGATGTCCTCAGGCGTGCCGGGCCGGTCCATGGTGTCGCGATCTGCGCGCGCCCGTTCACCTAGCGTCGCCACGAAATCCTTCAAGATCGGCGTATCCACCGGCCCCGGACTAATGGAGTTCATGCGAATGCCACGGTCGCGCCAGGTCCATCGATTTTGCATGGTCCACACGACAAGGGCCTCTTTCGAAAAGAAATACGACCGCCCGGCTTGCTTATCTATGCCGTGGCGACGGACAAACTCGGCGACGTCGTCAAAATCCAGGTTTTCGCAGTCCTTGATCTGATCCACGGAATTTCGCCAATTGTGTCCCGCCAAGGACGCCAAGTTCACGATTGATGCGCCATCCGCCAGTTTCGGGATCAGGTTCTCCGTCAAAAATTTGAGCGCCACCAGATTGACCCGGATCACCGTCTCGGCGGGCAAGGTGGGCGGCACGCCGGCGATATTGGCCAATCCGTCGGCGCCCATGGGCAAGGCCATGATCAACGCTTGGATGGCGCGTTTGTCGGAAAGGTCGACACGGTACAACTCATCGACATACTCGGTTGTCATATCGCGGTCGACGCCGATCACATTGCCGCCTGCTTCCTTGATGGTCCGGGCCGTCTCCAGCCCGATGCCGGACGCACAGCCGGTAACGATGATCGTCTTTCCTTCAAGAATCTTCTTTGTTTGCCAGCGGGTCGTCATTTTGTCCTCGCTCCGAGCCGTTTCGGGTTTAGAACACCGGCGGATAAGGGCGACCGCCCCGGTCCATGGTGATCCATCGGGTTTCGGTGAAATTCTCCATTGCCCATCTGCCGCCGTATCGCCCGACCCCTGATGACTTGACGCCGCCAAACGGCGCATGGGGTTCGTCATTAATCGGCGAGCAGTTGATATGACACATGCCGGTCTCCAACTGCTGGGCGATGGCAAGGCCGCGGTTCTCGTCCTTGGTGATGATGCCCGACGACAGGCCGTATTCCGTGTCATTGGCGATGGCGACAGCCTCGGCATCAGTGCGATAGGGAATGACCGGGACCACGGGCCCAAAAGTTTCTTCGCTGTACACTTTCATGTCGGGCGAAACGCCGGTCAGAATTGTCGGCTCCACAAACCGCCCATTGACGCCGCCGCCGACTACGGCCGTGGCGCCCTTGGCCAAGGCATCTTCGATTTGACCACGCACCCGTTCGGCCTGTTTGTCGTTGATCAAAGGGCCGATCACGTTGTCTTTGTCGCTTGTCGGGCCGACCTTGAGTTTTGCCGCGCGGGCGGTGAATTTCTCCATGAACTGATCGTAGATGTTTTCATGAACCAGCAGCTTTTCGACCGACATGCAGATCTGACCCTGATGCATGAAGCTGCCGAAACTGGCGGCGCTTGATGCCCTTTCCAGGTCGGCATCGTCACACACAATCAGAGCGTCCTTGCCGCCCAGCTCAATGCAGCACTTCTTGAGGTGCGCGCCGGCCTTGGCGGCAATCTGACGGCCAACCGCCGTCGAGCCGGTGAACACGATCCCTTTGATATCCGGGTTTTCAATAAGCTCGTCGCCGACCTCACCGACGTTGTCCCGCGAACAGGTAACGACATTAAGAACGCCTGGTGGCAGTCCGGCTTCGTCGGCAATTTCGGCAAACAAGATACCGCCACAATAAGGTGTCTCTTCGGACGGTTTCAGTACAACGGTATTGCCGGCGGCCAAGGCGAATGACATGGGGCGGCTGGTCAACACCAATGGCACATTCCATGGGCTGATTACCGAAATGACGCCTAGCGGTTTTCGCACCGCCATGGAGACCTTGTTGTGTTCGGAGGGGAGCACTTCACCGACGGCACTGTAGCAAGCCGCCGCCGCTGCATGCCAGCAATCGGCAGCCAAGCCGACCTCAAACATGCCTTTGCCGAACCATCCGCCGCCTTCGTTGACGATGGCGTCAACAAAGTCCGGACGCCGTTTTTCCAGCAGGTCCGCGAACTTGGTCATCATACGTGAGCGATGCTGAAACGGAATTTCTGCCCACCCAGGCAACGCCGCTTGCGCGGCTGCGATGGCCTGTTGGGTTTCGCGCCGCCCGCAATCGGGAATATCGGCCCACACGGATCCATCGGAAGGATTGTAAGAAGGAAACCCCTGGTTGGCAGGAACCCATTTTCCGTCGATGTAGAGACCTTTGAATTGTTTTGCCATCTCACTCATCCTCTACGCGTTTCAGTTTGCCGTTTGATCGGCGATAGATTTCCAAGCTCGGAGTTCGCCGCCAGACTTCAATTTTCGGGAGGTTTTCAAACGTCTCTGGAGGCGCCGGCGGTGTTGCTTTTTTCGGCGCTGCGGCGTCTTCGCTTGGTGTTTTCGCAGGTCGCTTTCGGGCGTTCACCGCGGCTTGTTCAATTTCGGCCAGCACGGCGCTCAACCTGTCCTCTGGCGGGGTTTGGGAGGCCGTCAGGGGCGTGGTGTGGTGCTTAGGTTGCACGCGATCCGCCCCGGCCCGGGTGGCGGAAATACTGGCGGCGTGTTGCACAAGCTCATCAAGACCGCCGTTGACGATGTCTTGAGCTGGCGGGCGACGTTTGCCGGAACCGACTGAAATGAACGAAAGCGCGCTGTTGGCCGCAGCCTGCGCCGCGTCATGGGCGCCAGATTGGGGCGCCGGTTTGGCGGCAACCGATGTCGGCACGGCGCCCGCCGAAACACCGAGGTAGGCTCGCTGTACGGCTGGATCGTTTGCCAGGTTTCGTGCGGTATCCTCGCCAACGATATGGGCGTTCTCCAATAAATAGCCTCGATCGGCAATGGCCAGACTCTGCTTGGCATTCTGTTCGACAAGCAAAATACCGATGCCGCTTTTTCGCACCTCGCCCAAATTGTGGAACAGCTCCTTGCAGAGCAGCGGAGAAAGGCCCAACGACGGTTCGTCCAGCATCAGGATTTGCGGCGACGACATCATCGCGCGACCGATCGCCACCATTTGCTGTTCGCCGCCGCTCATGGTCCGGACTATCTGCTTCTGACGCTCCACCAACTTGGGGAACAACGACAAAACACGGTCCATGTTGGCGATCTCATCGACGCGCGCCCGATCGGTGTACGCGCCCAGCACCAGGTTTTCGTGCACCGTGAGGTCTGGAAAAACACCGCGCCCTTCCGGCACCAGGGCGATGCCGTGTTGAACGATCTGGTGTGAAGGCAGGCCGGAAAGCGTCAATCCATCGATTGCCACGTCACCCGAAACGGTCCCTTCGCAGGTGCCGCTGATCGCACGCAGAAGCGAGCTTTTACCGGCGCCATTGGCGCCCAGGATAACGACGATTTCGCCCTTATTGACCTTAATCGACACACCCTTAAGTGCCGGGTGCTGGCCATAAGCGACGGATACCTTGGAGACATTAAGCATCGTCGTCTCCCAGGTAGGCCCGGATGACTTCCGGATCGGTGAGGACGTCACTTGGCGTCCCCTCGGCGATCTTTCGGCCCGAGCTCATGACGACACAGGCATCGCACAGGCTGCGAATAGCATCCATGACGTGCTCAACCAGAATGACCGTGCGCCCTTCCGCGCGTAGCTTTTTGATCAGTTGAATACCGGTTTCAAGCTCAGTTGGATTCAGCCCCGCCAGCCATTCGTCGAGCAGTAATACCTCGGGTTCAGAGGCAAGTGCCCGCGCCAATTCCAGGCGCTTTTGGTCAATATACGTGAGGCTGGAGACGGGTGCGTTGGCGATGTAATCCATGCCGACCTTGTCGAGGACCATGTGGGCGAAATCCTCGGCTTCGACACCCCATCGGCGTTTGTGTCCGAAAACCGCGCCGGCCAGCACGTTCTCCATTACGGTCAACGAGGGCAGCATGCGCACCAGTTGAAACGTGCGTGCAACGCCGCGCCGATTGATTTCGCGTGCGGGCAGTCCGGAAATTCGCGCACCTTGCAGCGTTATGACGCCATCACTGAGTTTCAGGGCGCCGGAGATCAGGTTCATCATGGTGGTTTTTCCCGACCCGTTGGGGCCGATGATACCCATGACTTCGTGCTCGCGCACATCGAACTCAATGCCGTCAACGGCAACCAAGCCGCCGAAGCGTTTGGTCACCCGGCGCACACTGAGGATTGCCTGATCCGCGACCATGTCAGCGCCCCGCCTTGCTTGTCTTGCGGACTAAATCCTCGATTCGTCCAACGACGCCACCGGGGATCAGATAAACGATGAGCAGGAACGCAAGCCCGAGGACCAGGATCGTTTGTGTGGGGTAATTAGCCTCAATCACTTCGAGTAAAATTGTAAACGGAATAACCCCCACCAACGGTCCCCAAAGACGCCTGGTGCCGCCCAACAAGGCCATGATGACGACTTCAAAAGACAGCAATGGTGAAAACGCAAGGTTCGGCTCAATATAGGTCCAGCGTGGTGCCAACAGGGCGCCCACCAAAGATGCAAACACACCCGACACCATGAACAAGATGACCTTGGCGTGGGCCGTGTTGATGCCGCAGTGCGACGCGACCACTTCGTCGTTACCAATGATTCGCATGGCAAAGCCGAGCCGGGAACGATTGATCCACCAGCCAACGAGAAAAACGACAGCGACAACAGCCAGGAGTTCCCAGTAGATGTGGGTTTCCGTCAGATCCGTCAGGACATAAAGCCCCCGGCTGCCGGCAATATTGTTCTGAAACCAGCTCATCAACTGGCGGATCATTTCCGCCAACCCCAACGTAAAGATGACGAAGTAGACGCCCGATAAGCGCAAGGTTGCCAAGCCGATCAACGCGGCAACGGCTGCGCCGGCGACAACCGCAATCAACAACAAGACTGGATAAGGCACATGTTCGATGCCGAACCCGACAATTAGTGTCCCCAAGCCATAGAACGCGGCCGTTGCCAGCGAGATGTAATGCGTCGGCCCGGAGAACAGCGCCCAACTTGTCGCCAACGCCGTATACATGGCGATGGTTACGCCAATGGATATGGCGTAGCCGCTATCCGTCAAAGGAAGTAGCGCGGCGGCAATCAGAAGGACAACCGCAATGGCCATATTGCGTATTTCCGTCGTGCTCATCCGGTCGGCCTCCCGAACAAGCCTTGCGGTCTAAACAGCAATACCAAGATGAACATGAAATAGGCCGCAGCCAGCGTAAGGCCGGGGTCGATCAGGGTGGCGACGGCGGTCTCCGCCAATCCCAAAACAAGGGCGGCGATGATCACGCCCCGCACATCACCGACACCACCCATGATGACAATGATCAGGGCCTTCATTGTAAATAGGACGCCCACCGAAGCGTCGAGCGTCAGGAATGTACTGACCAAAGTGCCGCCCACGGCTGTGACCGCGCCGCCCAGAGCAAACGCCAATGCCGATAAGCGCCGCACGTTGATGCCCACCAGTTGAGACGAATTGGGATTGACGGCAATGGCACGCACGGCGATGCCTGGCCGCGATACGTTCAGCCACAAATACAAGGCGCCGCAGATAATCACGGCGGCGGCAAAGGCAACAATTCGATTGAGCGCAAACGTGCTGCCGGCGAAGTCGATCCCTTGGCCCAGGTAGTCATAGGAGAAATACTCGGCGCCAAATGTAGCGATCATAATGCCGACAAATACAAAGCCGAGACCGAATGTCGCAAGAATGCTGTCGACCTCAAGCTGCCCCTGGTTTTTGGCCCGCCGGATCAACGGCGTTAGAACCACACTGTAGATCAACCAATTGGCAACGAAGGCCAGGGGGACGACGAATAAAATCGACCAGAGGGGGCTGAATTGCCCCGCCGTTGCCGTCCAGAATGCAGCGAATGCGCCCGCTACCAGCATCTCGCCGTTCGCTAGATTCATGATCCGCGCGACGCCGTACTGCAGGTTTAAACCCATGGCAATCAGCGTATACGTACCGCCGAGCAGAAGGCCTGAGATGAGAATATCCATGATGTGCGCGCTTTAGGAATCGGCTCCGGCGCGATCTTTGACGCGCCGGAGCCGGTTTCCGAAATGTCTACCAGCCGGTCTTCAGCTTGACCGGTTTGGCGTTTGGCATGTTTCGCGAGTCAACTCCATAGAACACGCCGTCTTGCCATTGCCCGACGGTCCAATATTTGTAGCTGACTTGGTTCTCGAATTTGATGTCACCCATGATGGTTTTGAAGGTGTTGTCCTTCAGATACTGCGTGACTTTTTTGCGATCGGCTTCGCCGACACCCTCGATCGCCTGCTCCAGAATTTGCAGGCTGGCATAAGTGTTGGCGCTGGCCCAATAGTCGGCGGCCTTACCGGTAACTTTCAGGTGGGCTTCACGGTAAGCCTTCATCTCAGGTGTCGTTGGGTCAACACCGCCGGCTCCCAAATTACCATCGGCGGCTTTGCCAAAGGCTTTCAGGTACGCAGGGAAACACGTCGCAACCGCCGTGTAATAGGCTTTGACGTCGAGCTTTTGCGTAACCGCTTGTTTGGTTAGACCGAAGGTATCGGGTGGATAAGACCAGGCAACAAAGGCGTCCGGCTTCGCGGCTTTCGCACCTTTGACGATCGGCGAAAGATCCTGCGTGCCCAACGGATACGATTTGTCATAGACGATTTCGAAACCCGCTTTCTTAAAGATCGGCCGGGCCGTCTCGGCGAGTTCAATGCCGAAGGCATCGGCGACATTGACCATGGCGACCTTGTTGCCGATTTTTCCATCCGCCCGCATCTTCGACAAAATCTTCGCGACCGAACCGGCGAAATCGGTGGTCGACCCGAGGGTAAAGAAGATATTCGGATAGCGTTTGGTCAATTCGGGAATTTTGTCGGTAATCGCGCTGACGGCGATTTGCGGATATCCGTGCTTGGCATAAATCGGTGCGGCCGCCAAATTAAAGCCCGTACCGAACGGCGCGATAATGAAATCCACCTTGTCCTGGGTCGCCAAGCGCTGGGCAGCCTTGATATGGACACCCGGGTTTGTCTGGTCATCATATTCGATCAATTCGATCTTTTTTTGACCGTCCTTGAGTTTCAGACCGCCGCGGGCGTTCACCTGCGTTACCCACAATTGGATGTTCGGCCAGTGCGTTACCGTTGATCCGCCCGCCAGTGGTCCTGTCTTGGGGGCCACCGCGCCGATTTTGATGGTGTCACCGGCACTCGCGGTTCCAGCTGCCACAACACTGACGAGAGCTGCAGCCGCGACTGATTTGATAAGGGTTCTGCGTTTCATTTTCGTATGCCTCCAAGTTGTCATCGGTTTCGTGAAATTATTGTCCTTGTTGCCGGAACACATGTCCCGGATGGTTAAATGGGGTAGTCACGTGAGCCGTTCTGAACGGACAGCCAACGCAGTTCGGTAAACTCATGCACACCGGCATCGCCGCCGAACCGGCCATAGCCGCTTGCTTTCATGCCGCCGAACGGCATTGTCGGGTCGTCTTGAATTGTTGCACCATTGATATGGCAAATGCCGGTCTCTAACTGTCGCGCCACATCCAAGGCGCGTTCAGTGTCGCGGCTGAATACGGCTGCGGCCAATCCGTATTCGGTATCGTTGCCGACGGATATCGCTTCTTCCATGCCGCTGACGCGAATGACAACGGCAATCGGGCCGAACGACTCTTCATTGTAAATTCGCATGGTCGAATTGACATGATCAAGAATCGTCGGCTGCATGATGGTGTTGTCGACTTCGCCGCCGGCAACCAAGGTGGCGCCTTTAGAAATCGCGTCGTCGACCAGCCCCTTGACCCGCACCGCAGCTTCGCGGCTGATCATAGATCCAAGTTGGAAATCACCTTCACGGGGATCACCGGCTGTGATCGTCTTGGCGCGCTCGGCAAGTTTTTCCATGAATCCATCGGCAACCGACCGATCAACGATGACCCGCTCGGTTGAGATGCAAATTTGTCCTTGATTGAAAAAGGCGCCGAAGGCCACGGCCTTTACCGCTTCGTCCATATTCGCATCGTCGAGAACGAGCAGTGGCGCCTTGCCGCTCAATTCCATCAGACATGGCTTCAAATGGTGCGCGCAGACCTCGGCAACACGCCGCCCGACACGCGTCGAGCCCGTGAAGTTGATCCGCCGTACGGCGTCGTGAGACACCATCGCCTCGACAACAGCAGAAGCATCTTCCGGTGCATTGATGATGAGGTTCACCGCGCCAGCCGGAAGACCGGCTTCATTTAGGGTTTCAACGATCAGGCTATGTGTTTTCGGACATAACTCGGATGCTTTCAGAACCACGGTGTTTGCACAGGCCAACGGCAAGGCAACAGCGCGAATACCCAACACGACCGGCGCGTTCCAAGGCGCGATCCCAAGCACAACGCCGGCAGGCTGGCGAATGGCCATTGATGTGCGGCCATGCTCATCTTTGATCTCGGAGAAACTCTCGATCTGATCACACATCGACGCCGCGTGCCGCAATATCTTGGCACCAACTTGGCAATTAAATTCGGCAAATTTTTCAGACGCGCCGATCTCATCGGCCATGATCGTTTTAAACTCATCAGTACGTGCAATGATCTGATCGGCGGCCTCGGAAAGAATAGCGGCACGCTTATCAGCCGACGTGCCGGACCATGCGGGGAAAGCTGCTGCTGCGGAATTGGCGGCTTCCATCGCATCATGCGTTGACGCTGCGGATGCCCGCGTGGCAACGCGACTGGTAATAGGATCAAGCCGGTCATAGGTCGCAGCATTGTTCGCCGCAACTGTGTCGCCACCAATAAAGAGCTTGGCTTCCAGCACCTTCCTTGTTCCTCCCTTGGCCGCCCTGCATTCGAGGACTGGCGCGCCGAACCCGTGTAGGGGCCGAACATTTAGCTGACATAGCGGCGCATAACGCAGATGCTATATGTCGTGGCTTGCCGGTATTTTCACCGTCTTACGCATAACAAACCAAATATCCATCTTGTCGATAATGGATATTTCTGGTTTTATTTTGATGCTAACTGGGCATTTTTGATCATTTCAGGCGTAATTGTGATGGATGCGACAAAATCCGCCTTTCCAAACGTGCGCGCCGAACCTATTGCGTGCGCATTGCGTGACAGGGTTTTAGGCCTGGGCACGGACGCGAGTACCAGGTATTGGCGGGGCGTTTTGCTGACATCCGGGGAAGGCGCCATCATAAACAACGAGATCATCACCTCGATCAACGCACCCTGCCTGGCCTGGTTTCCATCGGATGAAGGGCAGATATTTCGCATCAAAGCGGGGTGCGTCGGATATCAGTTCATGATCGACGACCAGGTGCTCGTGAATGCTATCGGCCACAATCCGGAATCAGCCGATTTGAGATACTTTCTTGATCGGCAAGTTACGGCGTCACTTGCAGATACGCCCGGAACGACGGCAGATGCCGAGCACGCCTTTGACATGATTGTGCGGGAAATTCACCGGCCTCGATCCGGATCGTGGATCATGGTGCAGGCACAAGTACGCGCAGTTTTGGTGTTGCTGTGGCGGATAGCCGGAGGCAATGCGGAATTGCCTCGAGCACACGGCCAAACATCGCGCATTCTTTTACAGTTCAGGCAATTGCTGGAATCGCATTTCCATGACCGATGGTCAGTGCAGACTTACGCCAAGGCCATTGGCGTCTCACCCGACAGATTGCACGATATTTGCCGTCGCGAATTGGATCGTTCACCCATTAATCTCGTGCATGATCGTGTCATCTACGAGGCACGGTTGCGCCTGGAACGCTCGACCGAAAGCGTCGATCAGGTCGCAGGCTCCTTGGGCTTTCGCGACGTTGGTCATTTCAGCCGGTTCTTTAAGTCAAAGGTTGGAACGCCTCCCGGCGCCTATCGTGACCGGGTTGCCCAATCCGCATCCGCAGGCACTGAAATTGAAGAAACCAACTTTTCGGATTGGCCGTGACACCTGCCGCAACGGGAATGATACCGGTTTGCGAATGAGGCGGGGCAACTGAACAAAATGCGGGTACGGGCAACTTTTCCAGTTCTGGTCTAGAGAAAGTCAGTTCTTCTTCTGCCGTCAACAGCGGACATTTTACACTGAGATCGCTAGAGTCCGGTTATGGCTATGTGGTTTTCCCCCAGTATAATGGACACCAAGAATAGGCGCAACGGGCGCTAGGAGGTGTCGGATGACGACGCCGAAGCGATATAAGCGGTACAGCGCGGAGTTCAAGCGCGAAGCGGTTCTCAGGGCTGCGGAAGACGGGGTAACAGACACAGCAGTTTGTGGTGAGCTTGGGGTCACCACGCGGCAGTTCCGACGCTGGCGTGAAGAGTTGCAATTACTGGGCAATGACGCCTTCCCGGGCCAGGGTCGCGCCCGGGACGAAGAGCTAGTCAGCCTGAAGCGTGAGCTGGCCCAGGTTAAGAAGGAACGAGATTTTTTAAAGGAAGCGGCGGCGTACTTCGCCAGGGAGTCGAAGTGAGATACGCGTGCATTGATCGTCGCCGAGATCGTTATCCGGTTCGCATGATGTGTCGGTTATTGCGGGTATCCGCCAGCGGCTACTACACCTAGCGAACCCGACCGGAGAGTTCCCGCACGCAGTCTGATCGCAAGCTAATGGCAGAGATCAGACGGGTCCATCAGAACAGCAGGGGTGTCTATGGCAGCCCGCGCGTTCACGCCGAACTGGTGTCCAATGGCATCCGTGTCGGCCGGCACAAGGTGGCGCGTCTGATGCGCCTGGCACGGCTTAGAGGATGTCCCAAGCGGCGCTTTCGGGTCACGACGCAAGGTAACCCAGCCCACGCCGTTGCAAAGAATCTACTGAAGCAGAACTTTACAGCCAAGGCGCCCGATCAGCGCTGGGCGGCTGACATCACCTATATCTCGACGCGTGAAGGCTGGTAGTATCTCGCCGTGGTGATGGATCTCTATTCTCGCCGCATCGTCGGCTGGTCGATGAGCCGCTGGATGAGCAGACGCCTCGTCCTGGCTGCCTTGCGGATGGCGATCGACGCGCGAGAACCTGAGGGAGCACTGATCCACCATTCGGACCGTGGCGGTCAATTTACCAGCGATGACTTCGAACAGCAGTCTGCCGGATCTTTTTGAACTGTGCATTAAAACCGGGCAAGACCAATGCTCAGACTCTATTGGCCGTCGGCCAGATCGTCAGCTTTCAGGGTGCTTAGCGGCCATTCCGGACTTGATGAGTGATCGAACACATATCATTACCTACAGCGAAAACTGATCAGGGTGGGCAAGCTCGGTGATCGCCGTTGGCGGTGGGCAGCTAACCCCACCAGCAATCATGCAACCGGCGGTGCGAACTTGGTCAGGTTAATGCCGTCCACAGCAATCTTGTACTCGTCGATGCTCGGTATTCGACCGAGGATCGTCGACAACACCACTACCGGTGTCGAGGCCAGCAGCGACTCGCCCTTTTTCTTGTCAGAATCGGCGACAACCCGGCCCTGGAATAGGCGGGTCGACGTCGCCATGACCGTATCACCCTTGGTGGCCTTTTCCTGGTTGCCCATACAGAGATTGCAGCCGGGACGCTCAAGATAAAGGATGTTCTCGTATGCCGTACGGGCCTCGGTCTTGGGCGCCGTGTCGTCGAACACGAACCCGGCGTATTTTTGCAAGATGTTCCAGTCGCCTTCCGCCTTCAATTCGTCGACGATGTTGTAGGTCGGCGGGGCGACAACGAGGGGCGCATTGAACTCAACTTTGCCCTCTAATTTTTCAATGTTGCGGAGCATCTGGGCGATAATGCTCATATCCCCCTTGTGCACCATGCACGACCCGACAAAGCCCAGGTCGACCTGCTTCTCGGCACCATAGTAGGAGATCGGCCGGATAGTATCGTGCGTATACCGTTTCGCGATATCGATGTTGTCGACGTCGGGATCGGCAATCATCGGCTCATTGATCTGGTCCAGGTCAACGACGACTTCCGCGAAGTATTTGGCATTATCATCCGGCTTCAGCGCCGGTTGCTCGCCGGACTTGATTTCCGCGATACGATTGTCGGCCTTGTCGATGAGGCCCTGGAGCATGCCCGAGCTGATTTCCATGCCCTTGTCCATCATGATCTGGATACGCGCCTTAGCGATCTCGAGTGATGCGATCAGGGTTTCATCGTTGGAAATGCAGATAGACGCCTTGGCCTTCATCTCGGCGGTCCAATCCGTAAAGGTGAAGGCCTGATCCGCAAGGAGTGTTCCGATGTGCACTTCGATGATACGGCCCTGGAAGACGTTATCACCGTCAAATTGATCCAGCATCTGGGCCTGGGTCGCATGGACAACATCGCGGAAGTCCATGTGATCAGCCATCTTGCCCTTGAAGGTCACTTTCACGGAGTCAGGGACAGAGATGTTCGCTTGGCCCAAGGCTAACGCCAGCGCGACCGTTCCCGAATCCGCCCCGAACGCTATGCCTTTCGACATCCGGGTGTGGGAATCGCCGCCGATAATGATCGCCCGGTCATCGATGGCGATGTCATTCAGAACCTTGTGGATCACGTCCGTCATGGCGTGATATTGGCCCTTCGGGTCGCGGCCGGTGACCAAGCCGAACTTGTTCATGAAGGCCATGAGCTTGGGCGTATTGGCCTGCGCCTTCTTGTCCCACACTGACGCCGTGTGACAGCCGGACTGGTAGGCGCCGTCCAGAACCGGAGAAATCACGGTCGCGGCCATGGCTTCCAGTTCCTGAACGGTCATCGGACCGGTCGTGTCCTGGGAGCCGACAATATTCACTTTCACCATTGCGTCCGACCCCGAGTGCAGGACGGTGCCTTCGGGCACACCCACGGCGTTCCTGTTGAAAATCTTCTCCACCGCGGTCAGGCCTTGCCCTGGGAGCGACACCACTTTGGCCGGCGCGAAAACCTCCTTCGGTTCCACGCCAAGTGTTTCTGCGGCAAAAACCTGCAGCTTCTTGCCGAAGTCGATGGCATAGGAGCCGCCGGCTTTCATGAATTCAACCGATTGCGGCGAGAAGGATGCTGAAACGTCAGCCAATTCTTCAGAGCCGTCTTCGTTGTAGAGTTTTTGGGTCTTTGTGTTGATCGTCAGGGTCGTGCCTGTGGAGACAGAGTACTGTTCTTCCAGGACAGGGTTACCATCGTTGTTGATGATGGCATTCCCATCTTCGTCGACTTTTTTGATCCAGTTCTTGAGGTCGACACCGATGCCACCGGTGACGCCGACCGTGGTTTGGAAGATCGGCGAAATACCGTTGGTACCGGCGACGATCGGCGCGATATTGACGAAGGGCACGTAAGGGCTAGCCTGGTGACCCATCCAGAGTGCCACGTTGTTGATCCCCGACATCCGCGATGAACCGACACCCATGGTGCCTTTCTCGGCGATCATCATAAGGCGCTTACCAGGATGCTGGATTTTGAGCGCCTCAATCTCCTTTTGGGCTTTATCAGTGATAAAGGTCTTGCCGTGCATTTCCCGGTCGGCGCGGGAATGCGCCTCGGCGCCCGGCGACATGAGATCGGTGGAGATATCCCCTTCCGCCGCGACGTAGGTCACGACATCAATTTCTTCCTCAATTTCCGGCAGCTTGGTAAAGAACTCAGCGTCGGCGTAACTCTGCAGGACATCTTTGGCGACCGCGTTCCCTGCCGTGAACGCCGCCTCCAACCGGTCAGTGTCCGCATCGTACAAAAAGACCTGTGTTTTCAATACGCCGGCTGCCGCCGCGGCAATAGTGGCATCGTCGTCCAACGCCAGATCGAGCAGCACCTCGACCGACGGGCCGCCCTTCATGTGGGACAACAACTCAAACGCAAAAATCGGCGTGATTTCCTCGACGACAGCCTCGCTGAGGATGATTTCCTTCAAAAATTTTGCCTTTACCCCCGCAGCGCTCGTCGTGCCGGGAAGAGCATTGTAGATGAAGAATTCGAGAGAGTCTTCGCGATGCGTGTTGCCGGTGTCCTTAATTTGCGCGATGAGCTCATTGACGAGGGCACAATCCTCAATCGGTTTCGGATGCAAATCCTGTTTTTTACGTTCTTCAATCTCGGCCAAGTAATCCGTATACAAACTCATAATTTCCCCGCAATACCAGAGGTTATCGCAATTCAAATAGCGGATATCCGAAACTCGGAACGATCCTGTCAAAAGGGCACCGAAGCTGGTGTAGTTTAGCCTGGTTCAGCTTGCAAGATTAATCTAATTGGCTGATAAGATAAGGATAATTTCTATTTCTCACGAAATTTTAGGCTTTGTTGATTTCAGACGATAACGGTGCATTTTCTTGGAAATCTCTCGTTTCTCTACGCTAGGGTACTCAGATTTAAACGCGGGTGAGTCCTTTGTCGTAACGGTTTTCCGACACTGGCAACGGATTGACCCGACCCGACCCGACCCGCACCGCAGCAGAGCGAAACCTTGTTCAATTACTTCGGAATGATGAGCTCCTTGAAGCCCTCGAGCCATTGTTCGAACTTTTCAGGACTTTTCCGATCCAAGAGTCGGATAACAACCGTCGAGATAGTGCCGTTTTACGTCCTGGCGAGGCGTCGGTTTTGGAGATGATCGCAACGCAAAAAAGGCCGGAAGGTCCAAATATCGCCAGACTGCACGTCGTGTTCGCAGAAGCAAATATTACGATCCGACCGCCGTCTAATATTCCACGTTCCGGGCATGATTATCTCGTCGAGGTGATCGATCGAAAAGCTGGGATCGTTTATCAGACATTCTTTCCCATATCGTGAATACCCGAGCTCGCATCAAACGTTTGTGCCGGTCCAGTCCAAGACTTGCGCCGTTTGTATTGTAACGAAAGTTAAGGTGAGGACAGTGGTCGGTTCCTGGCTAAAAAGAGACGCTTGAGGGCTTTGTCAGAGCAAACTGGTTTGAGACGGGACACGACAGTCCATAGCCTTCTTGAATGAGAAACCCATTCCGATATTTCAACAGCTCGCCTGATGTGATCCGGCTGGCTGTGATGATGTACATCCGCTACCCGCTCTCGCTGCGGCAGGTTGAAGATTTGTTGTTCGAGCACGGAATCGACATCAGCTACGAGACGGTTCGGTATTGGTGGAACAGGTTCGGCCCGCGATTTGCGGCGCAAATTCACAAGAAACGCGCTCATCACCCTCCAAACCATTCCAACTGGCGCTGGCATCTCGATGAGGTGTTCGTGAAAATTGGCGGCGAGATGAGATATCTATGGCGAGCGGTCGATCATGAGGGAGAAATTCTTGATGCTGTCGTGACGAAGAAGCGTAATCGCAAGGCCGCGTTCAGACTGATCAAGAGGTATGGCCGACCGTCGTCACCCGGATGGCCGGCAGCGGCGGCAATGAACGTTCGGTGGCCCAATTCTACAACGCCGACATGACGCCGGCGTCGGCCGCGATTGACCTCGCGACCTATGCCGACGGCTCCCGCAATCTCGCCGATATTGCCGTCCTCGACAATGGCGGCTTGGCCGTGACCTGGACATCCAACGGTGATCGGGACGGCGACGGCCAGGGCATTTTAGCGCAGCGCTTCGACGCCGCCGGCACGGCGCTCGGCGCTGCCTTCCAGGTTAACGAGACGGTCTTCAACACCCAATATCAGCCGACCGTCACGGCCCAACCCGGCGGCGGCTTCGTCATCACCTGGGATTCCTTTGATGCCGACGGATCGAGCTTCGGCGTTGTTGCCAAGACCTATGGCGCCGATGGCGAACCTGTCGCCAACCGGCAGGTACCCGGCGCTCCCATCTGGCTTGAGTTGGTCGTTTCGGATCTGCAGTTCGGCGATATAGACGGGTCGGAGCGCCTGCGAGAATTACGCTTCGCCGGCCTGCCGGCCTCGGCAACCATGAACATGGGGGGCCGCGATGCGGACGGCGATTGGGTTGTCTCCACCAATGAACGGACCAGCTTATTTTCCTTTGACATTGCCACTCTGACACTGCCAACAACGCTGTTATGCTTACGCGGCGAGAACCTTCTCCGCATGCGGCCAAGCGTCTTTCCCACCCATTGCCATCAATTCAAGCCACTTGTCGATATGCGGCTGCTGGATTGCCTTGCCCCAACTCGGCCGGCTGCGCATTTTGGCATACCAAGCTTCGACCCCAGGCCGCCCTGCCCACATCGGGGAAAGTCCGAGACAATCGAGGCGATGAACGTAGGGCGCGACATCAAGATCGGCGAGTGAAATCGTGTCACCGGCCAGCCATTCGGTCCCTCCAAGTGTCGCCTCCATCTCGCCGAGAAAAGCCTCGTAGGCCTTTATTGCAGCGATGAAAGATGGTGCTTCGTAGGCAAGTTCAAAGCCCTCACGCTGGCCTTCGCGGCTTATGGGGTCGCGCACATTCTTCAAATGAGTCGCAAGTTTTTCAGGGGTATCCAACTCCGCCAGAAAGGCGAACCGCAAGGCGACGACGAAGCTCAATGCCGTACAATGGGGATTGTGAATAGCGTCATCAATGAGACGCGCCCAATGGTGTTTTCGCGCCCGATGATAAGGGTCTGCCGGCATCAGATCGGGACCCTCGAATGCGTCATTTATGTATTCGTTGATAATGGTCGACTCAAGAATAACGTGCCCATCGTGGACCGCAACGGGAACGACGCCATTTGGGTTCAGTGCAAGAAATTCATCCGAATATTGCATGCCCTGATCGAGCATAATCGAGTGTTCGACAATCGTTATGCCTTTCTCGGCGATGGCAAGGCGAACTTTCTGACAACACACCGATTCGGCAAAGTCATAAAGCTCTAGCATGGTTTCGGCCTCCGGATTTATGGTCGTTGGCGCCAGGGAAATGAACAGAAAATGGATCAGCGGACCATGTCTCGAAGGCAAATTTCGCTTTCGAAACATGGTCGCTACTGAGGATCAGGCCCGCATTGAAAACAGCCCTCAAACAGATGCCCGCAAGGCTGGCTTGTAACAGCGCCTGCCGTCGCCGCGTGTTAGAGTTTTAACCACCGCAAACACACACCGGCAATTGGCTGATCAAGCTGTCGAAATATACCGTCGAATGAGAGTTCGGCCATCTCCTAACCCGTTCCCAGGCTATCTGATTAACACCAATCTACTCAACTTCGTAGATGATGGTGATCTCCATTGCGATCCCGAACGGCATTGACGCGTTGCCAATGTTGACCCGAGCGTGCTTACCCTTATCACCGAAAACCGTCGTCAAGAAATTCGAACAGCCATCAGCGATTTTGGTGTGGTTCTTAAATCCCGTTGTCGACAGGCTGGCGACATTCATGCGCAGAACCTGTTTGATTTTCGATAAGTCGCCGATCACGGCCTTGGCGAACCGCAAGGACCGGAAACAAGCGAGTTCGGCAATTTTAATGCCCTTCTCGTCTGCTTTAAGATCCTCACCATAGCGGCCCTTGATCCAGCCGCCTTTCTTGCCATACAGGCCGTTAACATCCTGCGGCGCAGCGGAAGATACATACAGAATTTTCCCAGCCACATGCCCGTTGACGTAATTGCCAAAAGGTTTTGGTGGCGCTTCGTTGATTTGCGGATAACCCAGTTTGACGAGTTCCTCTTCCGGCGTAGCGGCTTGAGCATTCGGCGCGGCCAAGCTCGCGGCAGCTATAAATCCGCCGACCAATGCGATTTTTGTCAAAAACGATTTCATTGCGTCCTCCATGTGGCTTCAGACTTCGATGATCGAGCCCAAAACAGGCTATTTTTTTGTACCAATTAACAATCCGATATTCGCTGTGAAATATCAAGGTAAAACTTAAAAAATATCTAATGCAGAAAGATAGATGGTGTAACTCAGGCCTTGATTACCTTTTACGTGTCACCAAGGCGCACATTTCCTGTTGTTGACAGTCAATTTTCGGGCCGCAAGGCGTTCCGTAAAACACATATTGAGCCCGTCTCGAATTGGCTGTGAAAAAAGGCCCAAAGGCCTCAGGGACCGATACCTTGGTGGCGATTGGCTGTTAGGGACCGGAATTCTATGAGAGTTGATCGTTCTTCCAGTTTTCGTATTCTTCGCGGCTCGACTCTGTCGAAGGATACAACCCGAAAATGGACCGGCCTTCTGAAACTTTCACGGCGGCGAACTCTTCATACTGGGTCATGCCAAAGGCTTCTTGGGCGACCTCCTCGGCCAAATGCCGCGGAATGACGATAATCCCGTCGCCATCGCCGACGAGGATATCGCCCGGATATACCGCGACGCCACCACAGGCGATGGGCAGATTAAGATCGGCCGCATGGTGACGGATCGGGCTGGATGGCAACGCCGGCGCCCGGTGATAGACGGGAAAATTCAACGCGGCGATATCGGTCATATCCCGAAAACCACCATCGGACACAGCGCCGGCGCATCCGCGTGACTTCAGCCTAGCGATCATGATGTCACCGGCGGACGCAGCTCCCGCATCGCCACGGGCATCGATCACCAGGACATGTCCGCTTGGGCATTCTTCGATGGCGCGGCGCTGAACATGGGTGTCCTTGGTGTATTCAACCATTGTGTCAATATCTTCGCGCGACGGAATAAACCGCAAAGTAAACGCCGGGCCAACCATGCGCACCGCGCCAGTGCCAATTGGCATCACGCCTTCGATCAATCGTGTCCGCATACCTCTATTGAAAAGACATGTCGTCAACGTAGACACGCTGACCTGCATGAGCATGTCCTTGATATCCGTCGCCAAATCTTCGGTCATTGCTTACCCACCCTTTAAGTTATTTATCGATTTTTCCATGGTTCGCCTCCGGCGGATGCTCTTGATCGCCGGGGACAACACGTCTTCGGAGCGGAAACAGCTCAATGTGGAACCTGTTGTGAAGCACCCCCCAGATACCCCCTGGTGCCTTGATCATCACCGCGATGGCGATGGCCCCTAATATAATCAGATACCAAGCGCCGAGATCGGCGAGAAAGGCGCGCAGCAGGAAAAACACAATTGTGCCGACGATGGCGCCTTCGACGTAGCCGAGGCCGCCGATGACGACGATGAAAATAATGTTCGCTGTCCATTCGTTCACGTCAAAGGCGGCCACCGGTGCGATCCGCAACTTCACCAGGAAGACGACCGCACCAACCAGACCGGTCACAAACGCGGCAACCAAGTAGACGAGTAGCTTGTTGCGCAGCGTATCGACACCCAGGGTCGATGCGGCAACTTCATTGTCACGGATCGCCATCAGCGCAAGCCCTCTCGGCGATCGCAACAGGAAATAGGTGACGGTGACAGAGAGCACCGCGACAGCCATGGCCAGCCACCAAAAAATGGCCGCGCGTTCGCTGGCGGAACCGAAACCACGCGCGACGGCAACGGGGAAACTCAGTCCGGAGCCCCCACCGAGAGTTGGCGACTGGGAAACTAGGTGTAAAAAAATTTCCGCCAAAACCCACGAACCGACAGCGAAATAGGCGCCGCGCAGACGAAATAGGATGAGGCCCGATGGGATGGCCAGTATCAACGCGACGACGCCGGCCAACAAGACCGCCAAGTATAACGGCACGTTCATCATGCCCGCCATCACGAACACAGCATATCCACCAACACCGATAAATGCCTGTTGTCCGATCGACATAACTCCGGCGTAGCCGGCGAGCAGGTTCCACATGGTCGCCAAGGCAAGATAACTGGCCATTTCCGTTGCCAAGCGCATATCGGCGCGGTCGCCCCACCATGGCATTGCCACCAGTGCAGCAAGAATAATCAGCAGCCCGACCGCATAGATACGATGCACCGGCAAGCTTCTGCTGACCTGATAGGAAGGTGCGGTCATTTGCGTCTTCCCATCCAAAGGCCGCGGGGCCAGTACATCAAGATTGCGATAAATGCGATATGGCCAGCCAACGTCTGCCACCCGGGATTAAAATATCCACCGATAGCTTGCGCCAGACCCAGGACAATGCCGCCGATCAGGGTGCCCCAAATGGAGCCGATGCCGCCGATGACAATCACCTCGAAAGCGATCAAAAGCCGACCCGGTCCCGACAACGGTGTGAAACTGGTCCAGATCGCAAACAGAACGCCGGCGATACCGCATATCGCCAGCGCCAGCGCCATCGCCAAGCCGAAAACATGACTGGTCCGCACCCCCATCAAACGTGCGATGTCGGCGTCGTCGGCGGCGGCCCGAAAAGCTCGACCGATCCGGGTCCGGTTGGAGATCATCTGCAATCCAAAGATGACCAGGATACTACAGATGAAAACGATCACCGAATACCAGCCAACCGCAATTCCTTCTCCGATTTTCAAGCTCGACGTCTCTAGACCGCCCAGCGAAATCTTCCGATTGTCGGCCGAAAATAGCTGCAACAGGGCGTTTTGAAGAATAATCGAAACGCCGAATGTCACCAGCAACGGCGGCAAGATATCCTGGCCGATGGTGGGATTCAAAATCGTCCGCTGCAATGCGTAACCGGCGCCGGCCATGACCACCGGGGTCAGCAACAGCGCAAACATCGGATGAAGCCCCAGTGTGTTGACGCACGCAAAACCAACAAAGGACCCGGCAACGATCAAGTCACCATGCGCTAAATTGACGACGCGCATAATTCCAAACACCAGGGAAAGCCCGGCCGCGAACAACGCGTAGAGACCGCCAATGAGAATTCCCTGAACGATCGTGCTGATCAACTCGGTCACGGTGCATTCCCGAAATAGGCGGCCGAAATTTGTTCGAAAGATAGATCTGCCGGGCCGCCGGAAAGTGCGACGCGGCCTTCTTGAAGACAATAAACCTGAGAGGCGGCAGCCAACGCCCGCTGAATGTCTTGTTCGACGACAATGATGCTGACTCCTTCGGCTTGAATATCAGCCAAAGTCTCATAAATGCCATTGACGATGGTTGGTGCGAGACCAAGGCTAAGCTCATCACAAAGCAAAACGCGCGGGTTCGACATGAGCGCGCGGCCGATCGCCACCATCTGTTGCTGGCCACCGGAAAGATTGGTGCCTGGCGACTGCCGCCGGCTTTCGAGATCAGGGAAAAGGTCATATACACGCCGCAGGTTCCAGGCACCCTTGCGGCCCGATTCTTGCCCCATGAGCAGGTTTTCCTCGACTGACAGGCTCGGAAATAGCCGTCGGCCTTCCGGAACCATAGCGATGCCGGATGCAACGATGGTCTCCGGCGGACGTCCGCCGATACTCCGGTCTTCAAATTTTATGTGGTCGGCGGCGACCGACACCCAGCCCATGATGCTTTTCAGCAACGTTGATTTACCGGCACCGTTTGGGCCGATCACGGCTGTAGTGGTCGCTTCTTCCAAATGGATGGAGACCGAGAACAATGCCTGCATATCGGCATAGAAAGCGTCCAGCCCTACGGTTTCCAGCAAGCTCACGCCGGCACGCCCAAATAAATCTGTTTGACCGCCGCCGAATCGATCACCTCACGTGGATCGCCGTCCGCCAGCATGGCACCCTGATCCAATACGAACAGCCGTGTCACAACGGCAAGCAGCGCATGCACGATGTGCTCAATCCAGAGGATTGCAATTCCCGACGCGTGGATATCTCTGATCGTCGCAATCAATGCTTGGCATTCAACGTCGGATAATCCGCCGGCGACCTCATCCAATAATAACAGTTTCGGTTGAGTGGCCAGTGCGCGGGCCAACTCCAGGCGTTTGCGATCAAGCAGCCGAAGTTTGCCGGCGGGCTCGTTTGCCAGATATGACAGACCGGTTTGTTCAAGCACTTCGAAGCAAACTGGATAGGCAGCGCGTTCGCTGCGCCGGCCTCCTAAGGTGGCCCCGACCAGCAAATTTTCGAATACTGTCATGCCGGCGAACGGTCGCGGCACCTGAAATGACCGCGCAATCCCCAATTCGCACCGCGCCTGTGCCGACAACCCGCCAATATCCCGACCGTCGAATAAAATGCGACCACGCGTCGGTTTTTGAATGCCAATGATGAGATCGACCAGCGTTGTTTTGCCGGCCCCATTGGGCCCGATCACGCCAAGCGCTTCATCTGCCGGCAGTTTTAGTGACACTTTGTCGGTAACGGTCAGGGCACCATAGCTGAAGCAAACATCACTCAGTTCGAGCAGCGCCATGGACGAATTAGGCCGGCAGCGGCCGAAGCGAAGCGGTCACCGGCACGGACTTGAGTGTATCGTTGGCGATGATATCCAATTCATGGCCGAATTTACCACCCAACTTCCACTGTCCGCCGACAGTTGGCGTTACACAGACATTTTTGCCGAACGGCCCTTTCTTGAAGTTCACTTCACCGAAGATTGTCTTCAGGTCCGTCGACGCAAGCGCTGCGGTATTGGCTTGGCGGTCATCGGGATCGGCCGAGCGCTTGAGGACATCAACACCAACCTCGAATATCGAGTGTGTCCAGCCCAGCGGCGGCGTCCAATCCTTGCCGACCGTTTCGGTCCAAGATGCCGCCAACTGCGCTGCTGTTTGCCCGGTGACCGAAGATTTAAACGGATGGAAGGGTGACCAGACGACTTCCGCCGTTAGGCCGTCCGCAAGGTTACCAAGCGTTGACACGGACGCCGGGAAAACCAGCGCTTTGCCGATCGTTGCCAATTTAGGCTTCAGCCCCTGCTGGCGGGCTTGTTTCCAGAAGGTATTCCAATCAGGTGGATTCATCACACCGGTGAGAATGTCCGTTTTGGCTTCCTTGAAGGCATTGATATGGGCTGAAAAATTGTCCGTGTTGTTGGTGAAACTGCCAGGATTTATGAGCTTGAAACCAGCCTTCGGCAGATGGAACGGTAAGCCGTGCTGGGGATGGCTCCAAGCGTTGCCATCCGCGTCGTTTGGGAACAGTGCACCAACCACCTTGTTGGTATCCAACTTATTCCAGATCGAGGTGTAGATTGAAATCGCATCCGCTAGACCGAAAAAGTAATGGTAGGTGAAATCGAAACCTGCGTCCGGTTTTCCGCCGCGGCCGAAATACCAAGCTTCCCACGGTGCTGCGGTCGATGCACACGGCACTTCCGCAAGCTCGCATTGATCGGCGACGGGGTTGGTGGTATCCGGCGTCGCGGTCACCAACATGAGATTGACTTGATCTTTTTCGATGAGATCTGCGGCGACGCCGGCAGCGCGGCTGGACGAGGACTGGCTGTCCTTGACGACAAATTCCACCGGTCGCATTTTGCCGCCGGCCTTGATGCCGCCTTTCAAGGCGTTACGCAATCCACTGAGAATGAAGTTGTCGGTTTCGCCGAATGCCGCAAGAGCCCCCGTTTGTGGACTCACATAGCCGATTTTCAGCGGCCGCTCCTTGGCGATCAATGGGGCAGGAAGAACGGATGCGGCGACCAGTGCGGTCGAGCCTTTGATTACCGTGCGGCGATCGAAGAGTTTGGTGGGTTTATGGGCGGCCATTTTGGCGCTCCTCCTGCGGGTTGACAGAAAGCGATAGAGCAACAAATCTGCCATTACTGAAAGAACTTGTCAACTTTTGAAATGCTTGTAAAATATCATGGAGCACGTTAGGAACGAGAGCATGATTAGGTAGCCTAGCATAGTTAATTTTGTCGAAATACGGCGCCGAGAAAATTCATTGAGAGGATATCGTATATGAGCCGGGTCTTGAGGTCTTTTGAGTTTTTCGAACCCGAAACAATTGCCGAAGCGGCGGCGCTTTCACGCGACGGCGGAGCACGGTTTCTTGCCGGCGGCATGGACTTGGTGCTGAAACTTCGAATGCGCCAGATGGACGTTTCCAAGGTCGTCAGTCTGCAAAAAACTGCGGACTTGGACATTCTGACCATCGACGATGACGGACTGACAATCGGCGCCATGGTGTCCATGTGGGATGTCCAGATGAATGACGCGGTCCGGAAAAAATGGACGGCTCTTCATGAAGGCATCGCCAGCGTCGGATCCGCACAGACAAAAATGATGGGCACGGTCGTCGGCAATCTTTGCGTCGGGACGCCAGTATCTGATTTCTCGCCGCCGCTGTTCGCCCTGAATGGCACGTTTTTGATCAGTGATGGCGAGACGCTGCGGGAAGTGCCGGCTAATGAGTTTTATCTCGGATTAGGCGAAACTGTTGTGCAACCAGGCGAAATCGTCACTGCCGTGCGCGTCCCAGCCCCGCAGCCCGCATCAGGTAGCGCGTTCCTTAAAATGACCAAGGCGGCCGATGACATCGCCAAGGTGAATGCAGCCGTCGGCATTGTCTTGGATGGTGACACGTTCGCATCCGTAGGCATTTCCATGGGTGCTGTCGCGGTGACCACGGTGGGCGCGCCGGATGCGGCCAAAGCACTGGTCGGAAAAAGTATCCACGACACCGATGCCATTTTGGCAACTGCGAAAATGGCGTCGCTATCTGTAACGCCGATCACCGATGTCCGATCAACGGATGTATACCGAAAACGCATGGTCGAGGTGATGGTCCGCGACACGCTGCATACAGCCATCGAGCGCGCCTCGAATGGAGGCGCAAAATAATGTCTAAACAGATTGCGAATTTCACCATAAACGGCACGCCTTACGAAGCCATCGTCGAGCCACAGATGCTGCTGCTTGACGTCTTGCGGGACGTTTTTGACCTGACCGGGACAAAGCGCGTCTGCGGTGCCGGCGATTGCGGTGCCTGTACGGTCCTGGTCGACGGCAAGCCCATTCTTTCATGCCTGTCGCTGGCCATTTCGGTTCGAGATAAAGAAATTCAGACGGTTGAAGGCCTTGCAGAAGACGGCACGCTTCACCCGTTGCAAAAGGCATTCATGGAATCCGGCGGCGTGCAGTGCGGTTATTGTACGCCAGGTATTCTTATGTTCGCGAAAGCGTATCTTAAAGAACACCCAAATGCCGAACGCGAGGAAATGCGTGAGGCGTTTGCCGGTAACCTGTGCCGCTGTACCGGTTACGTGAAAATACTCGATGCACTGGTCAACGCCGCCGAGGCATTGCGTGTAGAAGGAGCAAGTTCATGAACAAGCCCGTCCCTGCCCTTACGCCATCTGATTACGAGGCCGTCGGCAAAAGCAAAGTGAAGCCAGACACGCTTCCCAAGGTGACCGGTGATGCGAAGTACACCGAGGACATGACCGTACCCGGAATGCTGCACGGCCGGATATTGCGCAGCCCCCATGCCCATGCGGCGATCAAAAGCATCGATACGTCGAAAGCAAAGGCCCTGCCGGGCGTCGCCGCTGTCATTACTTTCGAAGACGTTCCGAAGCAGAAGTTTACCCGTTCGTCCATGGCTGAAGCCTTGCCCTCCTTCGCCTACGAAGAAGAAGAAGTGCACGACCAATATATCCTCTCGGAGAAGGCCAGGTATGTGGGTGATTGGATCGCTGCTGTAGCTGCCAAGGACGTGCAAACTGCCGAGCGAGCGTTGGACCTGATCGAAGTCGATTACGACGTGCTGCCGGCCGTGATTGATCCGTATAAGGCACTCGGTTCCAATGCGCCGATCGTTCATGACACGGCGCCGGACAATATAGCGAAAGCCCTGGACCACCCGTTCAATACCGGAGACGCGACCGCAGCCCTTTCTGCGTCGGAATTCACGGTTGAAGTTTCGGCCCGGACGTCCCGGCAAAAACATTGCCATCTGGAGCCCGACGTCGCCATCGCCACATGGGGTGGTGATGATCGACTGACGATGATCAGCACCTCCCAAGGGCCACACCTTTGCAAGAAGGCTTTCGCGCAGCGGATATTTGAAGATTTATCCGAAGGCGATATCCGCTGGATTTCCCCACTTCTCGGCGGCGGGTTCGGCGCCCGATTGGCGCTGAATGTCGAGCCCTTGACCGCCATGCTTGCGCGGGTCGCCGGACACCCAGTCAAGGTCACGACCACCCGGGAAGAAGATTTTGCCGGCTGGGGAGCGCGTACCGAACAGTATCAAACTCTGAAAATCGGTGCCAATAAGGATGGCGAACTAATGGCCATGGACATGAAAATCATGTCCGATTCCGGTGCCTATTATTCGCATAGCGGTACAACTGCGCTGGTCAACATGCAGCATACGCTGGGTTTGCTGCGCTGTCCCAACATCCACGGTGCGATGGAGATTGTCTATACGAACACGCCGACGGCAAGTGGCTTTCGCGGATATGGCAACGCGGAAGGCGCGTTCATTCTTCAGCAAGGCCTCGACATGGTCGCCGAAAAGATCGGCATGGACCCCATCGAATTCCGAGAAAAGAATATCAAACAGCCCGGCGAGCCGAGTTTTTTCACGCCTGTTGCTTTGGAGCATTGCGCGTTGGAAGAGTGTATTGATCAAGCGGCAGAACGCGCCGGCTGGACGGAAAAATGGAGCGGCTGGGGCGGCTGGAAAAAGAAGACCGGCCGCTACCGCCGTGGCATAGGCATGTCGATCATGAACCATGCTTCAGGCGCCGGCGGCTTTCTGCTTGAACACTCCAACGCCCAAATGAAGTTGAATGAGGATGGTACGTTAAATCTCATTGTCGCTCCCAGTGACATGGGTCAGGGAATTCTGGGCGTGCTCTCCCAAATCGCGGCGGAATCGGTAGGCCTCACATTCGAAGATATCCATGTCAATCTAGTCGGCGATACGGACGTGACGCTGTTTGATATTGGGTCCCATGCTTGTCGTTCCACGTTGGTCATCGGCAATGCGGTCGTCAATGCGGGCGAAAAGATGCGCGACAAGCTTCTTGAAATTGCCGTCGACAAATTCGGCGAAAGGCAGCGTCACGTAACACCTTCCGATCTGACCATTCGTGCCGGTGTGATTTCCGTCACCGATCACCCCGAAGAAACCATATCGGTGGCTGAGATTGCCCACGACGAAATTTATAACTACGGCTCGAAAGGTGCGCATCTTTCGACCGTGGGCTCGTATTTATCAACCTCTCACAACCCGAACTTCCAAGCCGCGATTGCCGAAATCATCGTTGATACGGATACCGGCGTCATTAAGGTCGAGACGTATACGGCAGCGCACGACATCGGCCATGCGTTGAACCCGCAGAATGTCGAAGGTCAAATTGAAGGCGGTGTTGCGCAGGGGATTGGCTTCGCCCTGACCGAAGATTGGGTTGTCGATCAAGAGACCGGCGAAACCCTGAGCGACAGTTTTGCCACCTACAAAATCCCAACGTCGTTGGATATGCCGGAAGTGGTTTCCATCCTTGTCGAAGAGCCGGGTGCAAAAGGACCGTACGGCGCGAAAGGCGTTGGCGAACCAGGATTGGTCAACGTCGCGCCAGCGATTGCCAATGCCCTGTATGACGCCGTCGGTATTCGGATATTGAGCCTGCCCATGTCACCGGAGAAAGTGCTGGAAGCACTTGACGAACAGGGTGCGTGACTGATCTCAGCCAAACAATCATTGGTGAATGAACCGCATGTCGAAAATTGACCTCTCCGAAATGGCTTATGTCGTCTATCAAGTCCCCGATTTGGACCTGATGGAGAAATTCCTGATCGATTTTGGGATGTCGCGTGCAGAACGAACACCGGAAGCCCTATACATGCGGGGTGATGGCCCGTCGCACCACGTCCATGTTTCCCGGTTGGGGCCTGAGCCGGCATTTCTGGGGATCGCTTTTCTGGTGGGCTCGCGCGATGCCCTCGAACTGGCGGCCCGTATCCCAGACGCAACGGCCATTAAGCCGATCACGGATCCGGGTGGTGGTGAACGGGTGACTTTGACGACGCCCGGTGGACATACCATATGGCTGGAATACGGCGCCGACCAGTCGCCTGTAAACACGGTTCGAGAAGCGGAAAAACTTAATTTTGTGCTCGACAAGCGACGGTTCAATACGCCCGTACGTCAGAGCCGCGCGATTGCAAAAGTGCTGAAAATTGGCCACGCCGTGCTCCGCGTGACGAACGGTCAGCCGGAAGTTGACTGGTTGATGGAACACTTCAATTTGGTACCGTCGGACTACATATGTGCGCCCGGCGATCCCGACCCAATCGTTCTAGGAACGTTTCTTCGCTACGACCGAGGGGCGGAATTTGTCGAACATCACTGCTTGTTGGTCAACGAATCTTCCTTGAGTGGATGCCACCACAGTTCATTCGAGGTCATTGACCTTGATGCCATCATGACGGGCAACGAACATTTGCGCGATCGGGGTTGGACGCTGGATGCTGGTGTCGGCCGGCATTACCTGGGCAGCCTCATCTACGACTACTGGCTTGATCCCTTCGGCAACCGCATCGAGCATTATACCGATACGGACATGGTCAATAAGGATCACAAGCCTGTCCATTTCGATGGCCCCATCGAAACGACGACCCAATGGGGGCCTGCACCGCCTCCGACGTTCTTTGATTGATCCGCCGATGACTTTTTCATTGCGCTTGAATTTGGCGAAAGGCGCCTAATCCTATGGTCCAGGGCATGGAATGCGGGGGGGTCGGCGATCCGGTTTTGCGACGCGAAGATGCGCGCATGGTTACTGGTCGCGGTCGTTATGTCGATGACACGGTGTTGCCCGGCATGGTTCACGCTGCGTTCGTCCGTTCGGATCATGCACATGCGAAAATCGTCTCGATTGACGCTTCCGCTGCCCGCGCCGCACCAGGTGTCATTGCCGTATTGACCGGCACGGACTTTCTCGAAGACGGGTTGGGTGATCTGCCTTGCGAAAGTATGCCGCCGGCGATTGTTCGCGAATGGCACCGCACCCCGTTTCCCGCGTTAATTGCTGATGAAGTGCGCGCGGTCGGTGATCCAGTCGCCATGATTGTTGCTTCAACGGCGCGCGAGGCACGTGATGCCGTTGAATTGGTCGACGTCAATTATGAGCCGCTACCCGCCGTCGCCTCGATTGCTGCAGCCCTCGAGCCCGGGGCAATACTGGTCCATGACATTGCGCCTGGAAATCTGTGCTTCGATACAGAGATCGGCGACGAAACAACGACCAAGAAGGCATTTGAGGCAGCCGCCCATATTATTGAACTTTCAACCGAACAACCTCGACTGGCGCATGCACCGATGGAACCGCGAGGCGCCGTCGGCAGCTACGACGCCAATGAAGAGCGCTATACCCTCGTCGCTTCGGCCCAAAACCCACACTCGCTGAAACGCATCCTCGCCCAAAGCGTGCTACGTATTCCCGCCAACAAAATACGTGTCGTCGCCAGAGACGTTGGCGGCAGTTTCGGCCTCAAGGGACGGCTTTATCCCGAAGATATTCTAGTTCTTTGGGCAGCAAAACGCGTCGGCCGCCCGATCAAATGGATCGCCACACGAATTGAATCATTCCTTTCGGATTTTCATGGCCGAGATCAAACTGCCGATGGCCGCGCGGCATTCGATGCGGACGGACGGATTTTGGGACTTGAAGTGGCGACCCGGCACAATCTGGGTTGCCGCCTTGGGCCGGCAACCGGCGTTTCGCCATTTCTGACCGCGCGGATGATCGTCGGTCCATATGATATCCCCGCGGCCCATGTGCGCGTTCAAGGGGTGTTCTCTCACACCAGGACCACGACCTCATACCGGGGCGCAGGACGGCCGGAAGCAACCTTCTATATCGAGCGAATTCTGGATAAGGCTGCCGCGGCCTTAGGCCTGGACCCCGTCGATATTCGTCGCCGAAATCTCGTGCCGACGGGCACGATGCCGTATCAGAACGCCCTAGTGGATACCTATGATTGCGGTGAGTTTGAAGCGGTTCTCGATAAGGCGTTGGGCCTCGCCGATTGGGACGGGTTTGAAGGCCGCCGCGCCGCATCCGCGCAGAATGGTAAATGGCGCGGACGCGGCATCTGCTGCTTTGTTGAAGTCTGCGCAATCGGCAACGAACGCATGGAGTTGCGTTTCGATCCCACGGGACGCGTGCAAATCTTGGCCGGTACGATGTCCCATGGGCAAGGCCACGAGACCGTTTATAGCCAAATGGTCAGCGACTGGTTGGGACTACCATTTGATGAAATCGCCTTCCTCAATGGCGATACCGATATCGTTTCTCATGGCGGCGGCACCTATGCATCGCGGTCAATGACGGTGGGTGGATCGGCATTGCGCTTGGCCTGCAACGAAATCGTCACAAAAGGCAAGAGTATCGCCGCCTGGATGATGTCTGAGCCGGTTGAAAGTATAGAGTTTTCCGACGGGCTATTTTCCGCCGAGGGAACAAATCAGAGTATCTCAATTGGCGATGTGGCCATTGCCAGTTATCGGCCTATCGGGTTTCCGGCCGACCTTGGCGTCGGTTTGGAGGCCATCGGTTACTTTACGGCGATGCCGCAAAACTATCCAAATGGCTGTCACATCGTTGAAGTCGAGATCGATACAGATTTCCTAACGGTGACGGTCGATCGTTACATCGCCGTTGATGACACCGGTGCCGTCGCTAACCCTCTACTTTTGGAAGGTCAGTTGCACGGTTCCGCCGCGCAAGGTATCGGCCAAGTTCTTTTCGAGCAAATCATCTACGAAGAGAACGGCCAATTGCTGACGGCCGCTTTCACCGAGTACAGCATGCCACGGGCCGACCACATGCCGACTTTCCTCGCTCAGCATCATCCGACCATGACGGCCACCAACCCTCTCGGTATCAAGGGTGGTGCGGAAGCAGGAACAATCGGCGCACCGCCAGCAATCATACAAGCCATTGAGAACGCACTTTCTGATCACGGCGTCCGCGAAATGCCAATTCCGGCAAATCCGAAGAAAATTGCCCAAGCGCTCGCCAGTCAGGTGTAGAGACCAATGAGTTTCGCCAAACAACAATACTGGAAAAGGAGATAGTTTATGACACCGGAAACTTTGGAGATTTTGATCAATCGTGATGATCTTGACGAAGATAAATGGCTCGATTTCCCAGAATACGGCTTTCGCCAGTATTTTCTGTCGAAGAACGAGGATACCGGTGCCAGCATCGCCATTCTTGAATACGAACCAAATGGCGGGATTCCCATTAAGCACTCGCACGCCTCGAACCAATTCATGTATTGCCTCGAAGGTGAGTATGAGTATACCGATTCAAAACTCGTTTTGACGGCAGGCTCGTTCTACATGAACCCTAAGGACCACCCTCATGGCCCAACCGTCGCAATCACGAAATCCGTGCTGATCGAAATCTATGATGGCCCCCACTACTACGAGAAGCCTTCCTTTCATACGGACGAAACTATTGGCAATTTTCTCGCCGACGCAGAGAAATAGGGTGCTCAACCGTGGTCAGTGAATTGATTGACGTTACGCTATCTGTCAACGGGACGGAGCAAATCCTGAAGATAGAACCGCGCACGTTGGTTGTTGAATTGTTACGCGATACGCTTGGATTGACGGGGACCCACGTTGGTTGCGATACGACCCAATGCGGTTGTTGCATCGTAAGTCTTGATGGCCGCATGGTGAAGTCCTGTACGGTTCTAGTGGCGCAGGCTGATGGGCATAGAATTCATACGATTGAATCGTTGCAATTAGATGAGTCCACGCTGCACCCGATGCAACAGGCCTTCGTCGACAATCATGCCCTGCAATGCGGATATTGCACGCCGGGAATGATCATGAGCGCGGTCGGCATCGCCGAGCGCCATGGGCTGCCTGACGAAGAGACGGTGCGGCTTGAACTGGACGGCAACTTATGCCGCTGCACCGGATACGCAAACATTGTCAAAGCCGTTGTCGACGGGGCTCAGCGGATGCACGAACTGGCGGAACAGGCCTAGAGATGTATCCTTGTTCTTATCAACGTCCGGCCAGCATTGAAGAGGCGGTTGGGATTCTTCGTGCTGATGAAGATGCCAAGGTTCTCGCCGGCGGTCAGACTCTGTTGCCGACGATGAAACACCGTCTTGCCGCACCAACAACATTGGTGGATCTCCAGGACATCGCCGCGTTGGGTGAAATCGAGGTTGCAGAAGATCGAATAGTCCTTGGCGCCATGGCTCGACATTCCGAAGTTGCAGCATCAAGGGAAATCCAACGTAGGTTGCCGGCGCTTGCGTTCCTGGCCGGAGGGATTGGAGATCCTATGGTACGTAACATGGGCACTATCGGCGGCTCCATCGCAAACCATGACCCCGCAGCGGACTATCCGGCGGCGGTTGTTGGGTTGAACGCGACGGTAAAAACCAACAGCCGAGAAATTCCCGCCGATGAATTTTTCACAGCAATGTTTTCAACAAAGTTGGAACCCGACGAAATCGTCGTTTCTGTCACCTTCCCGGTTCCGCGGCGTGCCGGATATTTCAAACTGCCGCACCCGGCCACTGGTTTTGTCGTGGCCGGTGCGTTTGTTGCCGAGTTCGACGATCAAATTCTGGTCGCCATAAACGGTGCGACAACGTGCGTGTTTCGAAGTCGTGATCTGGAAGAGGCATTGGCCGCGGGTTTCCATTCAAGCAATGCCCGAATGCCTGAAATCGATCCCGACGACATCTGCAGCGATATTCATGCTGACGCGGCGTACAGAAAATGTGTTCTTCCCGGGGTCATCAAAAAGGCTCTTGAGCAGGCGACAGCGTCTCAATCCATCTTTGAAAACGGAGAATAGGAATGCCCATTCAACGCGTCATCAGCCCCGATGTAACCGAACCAGCCGCGGAATTGTGGTCAAACTGCGTTGTCGTCAATAATATCGTCTATATATCGGGCCTGACGGCTCGGGGAGCGGATTTTAATACCATCAAAGGCCAGGACGAATATGAGCAAACAAAGGTAATCTTTGAGAAATTCCTGTACCTCGTCGAGGCGGCAGGCGGTACGATGTCGGATATGGTGAAATTGACTATTTTCGTTACGCGAATTGAGCATCGAGAAAAAGTCTGGGCCGCCCGAAAGGAATTTTTCGAAGGTAATTTTCCAGCATGCTCGCTGGTCGAAGTCTCCAATCTCGCCAGCCCCGAGATTTTCGTTGAAATTGAGGGGGTCGGTTATCTGGGACAAGGGCCTATTCAAGACCTGATAGAAATAACGTCTTAATATGCTTTTTCGATGAGCTTGGAATATTCAAAACACATGAGTAATATTTCGCATGACGACAATGAGGGGCGTGTTTCCACATCATGACCAGTCATCAGCCAAAATCCAAAACACCTAAGAGAGCTGGCGCATCCAAGGCGAGCAAGCCCAAGTCGAATAAAGCCTACGAGCTGATCAAGAACAGGCTGATCTCGGCCAAGTATGTCCCAGGACAGTTTTTGCAAGCGGCACAGATTTGTGCCGAACTGAAACTTGGCCGAACACCGGTCAATCAAGCGCTGCACCGATTGCAACAGGAAGGCTTAGTCGAAATAATCCCGCGGAAGGGAACCCTAGTTAAATCGGATTCACTTAACGAAATATTTTTGGCCTTGGAAGTTCGTGCGCTTCTTGAACCGTATTGCGCGACGCGTTGTGCCGAAAAAGCGACCGCCAGTGAATTGGAAGACCTGCAACGGCTGATTGATGAGTATGATGACAGCCGCGACGAGGCTGATCTTGGAACCTTGATGGAACTGGATCGCCGATTACACATTCGGATTGCCGAAGTCGCCGGCAATGAACTCTTGGCCGATTTCCTACGCAGTACTCACGAACGGATGTCCAGAATTTGGTTTCTGCCACATTGGCAATTCCATGACTTCGGTCAGACCGGCCGCGAACACAATGCGTTGTTTGAAGCGATCAAAAAAGGTGATGGCGAAGCCGCCGGCAAAGCGATGCTTGAGCACGTTGAAAGCCTGCGTCGCCGGATCATGAATGCCAATGCAAGCTGACGGTATCGCTACGTTAACCCAACTAGGTTTGGGATGTTGGGGTGTCGACGTTTCTTGGGCATTGTCACATTGACATTGTCACGTTAACGGCTTGAGACTGGAATTCGTCTACGGTCTAAATCGAACTGTCACGCTGCCACAGCTTCAGACCACGACCTCATCGCGTCGTTTCGAGACTGCTTCATTGTCGTTCGGGAGATGAGATGTCGCTGAATATTGAAGTGGTTATAGAAGGCGGTGAAGGTTGAGAGGTAGCGCTGCGCAGATTTAGCTGACTTGAAGCGTTGCTGTTTTCATTCTCTTCGTCTCGTTGGCTGATGTGAATTTTCGGCGCGATTGTTTAAACGCTTTCCAACAATATGAAGAGTGCATGGCAGAACTTCTCGCGTAGCCGACATTGACGGCCGCCACTTATCCGTCACGACGATGTGTGGCGTTGCCTGATGTCTCTTGATGGTGCGTCGGAGAAACTTGGTTGCAGCGGCGGTATTGCGGCGAGACTGGAGCAAGATATCCAGCACTTCGCCTTCGTCATCAACTGCACGCCAGAGATACATCTGCTTCCCGCAGATCTTCAGAAACACCTCGTCGATATGCCATGTTGTACCCGGCTTCGGTCGAATGCGCCTCAAACTTTGTGCATATGATTTCCCAAACTTTTCTGCCCAACGGCGGATCGTCTCATATGAGACATCGATCCCGCGCTCGGCCAACAAATCCTCAACATCTCGATACCTCAGAGAAAACCGGAAATAGAGCCAGACTGCATGCTGAATGATGACTGGTGGAAATCTGTGACGGCGATATGAGATGTTATCCATCTCAGGTGCTTACTATAAGCCCGTATTAGTCGTTAACGTGACAATACTAACGTGACAATGTCGTCCTTCCAAACCGGCCGAACCCCGAAACTTAGAACCGCTCGACACGGTAGGGATGCGTGTCTATGGGCGGTTCCCGGCCGCTGATCATTGCAGTGATGATCTGGCCCGTCATCGGCGCGCCGCTCAACCCCCAATGGCTGTGGCCAAAGGCGAAAAACACGTTTGTGAACTGCGGCGAGCGGCCAACCACAGGCAGACTATCCGGCAGGGACGGACGGCATCCCATCCAAGTGCTCGCGCCGATATCCCTGAGACCCGGCAACATGCGCCGTCCATGATCGAGCAGTGCGTCTGCTCTTTGCGGATTTGGCGCGGCATTGACGCTGGCGATCTCCACTGTCCCGGTGATCTGCAAACCGTCTTCCATGGGGGTTAACCCGAAACTATGAGTGCCGTTCATGACCTTGTTGTGCAATTCAACCCCGGCGTCGGGCAAAGTGACGTGATAACCGCGTTCCGCTTCCAGCGGCACCCGGGTCCCCAATTGTGCCGTCAACTGACCCGACCAGGCGCCAGCCGAAACAACGATCTTATCGACGCTCAACGGGCCCGCCTCCGTCCGAACCGCGCGGGGGCCAGATGGCGTCATATCGAAACCGATGACGCGGCCTTCGACAAGCGTGCCGCCGGTTGCCAAAAACTGCTCCGTTAGCGTGCTGAGAAACCGCGAAGGGTTCACCGTGAACACGTTTCGCGGAAGCATCACGCCACGTTTGAATATGGGCGCAAGTGCGGGTTCCAGATTCCGGACGTCATCAGCCGTCAACGTTTCGGGCTGTACACCTTGCTCACGTTGCAGTTTGCGGCCGATCAATTCCGGCTTACTGGGTTCGGCGGATTCATAAACGTAAAGATTTCCGGTGGCGCGAACGAGATCGCCATATCGCTCGGCCCCCAACAAATCCCGGTAAATCTCCAGGCTTGGCCCATGCATGGCCCGCATCGCCACCGATGAGGCGCGGGCCCGTTCCATACCGCTGGCGCCAACCCATCGCAGCAACCAGGGCAAGGTGCGGGGCAAATATCGCCAATCGACGGAAATGGGCCCGCCCTTGTCGAACAACCATTTGGGAATTTTGGCCAGCATGCCGGGCATCGCCATGGGCGTGCACGAGTCCGGGCCGATGGCGCCACCATTGCCAAAAGAACAGCGTTTGCGGGCGTCCATTTCATCGATGACCGTCACGTCGTGGCCATCGCGGCGAAGCGTCAACGCCGTGACAATCCCGGCGATGCCGCCGCCGATCACCGTCACATGGGGCGCCTGTGCCGAATTGTTCAAGACGGCCGCTCCGTGACTTCGGTGATTTCCAGGCTATCGCCATCAATGTCCACCCCGTAGACGTCTTTCGCCGCCGCCACGGAAACGAAGCCGGCCTGAACGTCATCCCGCACACGTTCGGGCTCGCGTTGATGCGGGTCCCCAAAGCCGCCGCCCGCCGTCGAATAGAAGGTCACGGTGTCACCGCTGTCCAGAGTATCGATGTCGCCGATGACATGCGGAAGCGTGCGCTCGCCGGACCTCCCTTCATTGATGATCCAGCGGCCACCGGCCCCCGCCAGCCCGCCATGCATGCCTTGCGGTCGGGAAACGGATTTCTGGGACGTGCGATACAGCCATCCTTCATCACCCAATAAGCGATAGGATGTCACTTGGCCAACACCGCCGCGGCGCCGGCCGGCGCCGCCAGTGTCTTCCTGAAATTCGCGTTTCAAGAACAACACCGGGGCCTCAATCTCAGTCGCCTCCATGGGCGGGATTGAACAATTGGTCACATGACATGACATGACGTTGATGCCGTCCTCGGCTGCCGTTGCCCCCATGCCGCCGGGGGCAACCTCGCCAAACATGATGCGTTGCTTGCTGTTCGGATCAATGCCGGCGCCATAGTTGTATTGGCAACCGCAAGAGTCCGCGATCACCCGGTCAGGCAGTGCGTCGGCCAGGGCGCCCATGATCAAATCAACAATGCTGTGACAAACTATCATCCGCTGATAAACCGCGGCAGGGGCTTGCGCATTCACCAGCGAGCCTGGCGGCGCAACAACCTGGATCGGCCGTTTGCAGCCGTCGTTGTTGGGTAGCGTTGGGTCGGTCAGACACCGCATGACATAGTCGACCGCCGATAGTGTCGTCGATAGGGGGGCGTTGATCGGACCGGCAATTTGTTTGTCAGTGCCCGTGAAATCAAAGCAGATTTCACTGCCCTTCTTCGTAATGCTGAGCCGCAACCAGTAGGGTCCGCCCTTCGCACCGTCGTCCAAAACGGGCTCTTCATGGTGATAAACGCCATCGGCAATGGCATCGATTTCCTGGCGCGTCCGTTTTTCTCCATGCGCCATGATGGCTTCGGCGCAGCCGATAATGGTTTCGCGGCCATACCGGACAAAAATGTTCGCGAGCTCATCAGCACTGGTTTGCAGGCTTGCAAGCTGCGCATGCAAATCATTCCCCAAGACATCGGGATATCGTGTATTGCGCAAAATCAGTTCAAAAACAGCCTCGTTGGTCACGCCGCCCGCGACAATCTTCAATGGTGGGATCAGCAGGCCCTCCTGGAAGATTTCGACGCCCCAGCCGCGGGTTCCCGGCCACATGGCGCCGATATCCATGTGGTGCGCCATGAGACCACAAAAGCCCTCCAACTCGCCATCCACGAATACCGGTTGGTACATGACAATGTCGTTGGTGTGGGCGCTGCCTAGCGACCCGCCAAGATAAGGGTCGTTGGTGACAATAACATCACCGGGGTTCCATTCCTTGGCCGGAATATTGTGGTCAAGGATAGCGTTCAGGCAGACACCGACACAGTTCAAATGGATCGGAATGTTCGCAGATTCTGCCAGCAAGCGGCCGTCGCGATCGAACAACGACGCGGAACAATCCTCCATTTCCTTGATCACAAATGACCGTCCGGACCGGATCAACCGTTCCGAAATATGTTGGGCGATGGCGATCAACTTGCATTGAATGATTTCAATGGTAATCGGGCTGATCTGGATCATGAACTGGTCCCTTGTTTGTTCGTTTTTCTGGTCATTTGTATGCATCGAAACTCATCGACAACCCCGCTCCAGGCCGGCGGCATGATAAGTGTCGAGCCCGTGTATTCGACAATCGCCGGGCCGGGAATCCGACTTTCCGCATGCAGATCCTCAAAGCGATATACAGGATAGAGGTCTGTCGACTTTCCGCCCATATAAACATGCCGCTCACCCTGCGGCTGGACCGGCTTGTTGAATGGCGTAGAGCGGGGCCACGACATTGACACCAAGGCGCCAACCGCGCTCAAGCGCAAGTTGACCAACTGCACGGCACTTTCCAACATATCATAGCCGTAGACCTGCCGATGTGCTTGGTGGAAAGCTTCGGTGAGGCGCGCAACCGACGTCTCGTCGCCAAGATCCGACACAAGGGGCAGGTTCAATTCATGGCTTTGGCCCGTGTAGCGAAGATCAACCGACACAATCAGCTGGTGTTGGGCTGCATCAACGCCCTCGCTCTCAAGCCATTTGGCACCGTCTTCAGTCAATCCTCGTAAAAGGGATTGTATTTCGTCGCCGCCAATATCGTTCAACCCGGAGATCCGGCTGAGCACGAAATCGTGCTGCACATCGCCATCCAACATGCCAAGGGCAGACAGGTTGCCAGGCGCCCATGGAATGATCACCCGATCAACGGACAGCTCCTCGGCGATCCGGGCGGCGTGGAGAGGGCCGGCGCCACCGAAGGCGACCAGCGCCATACCTCGCGGATCAAGGCCGCGCTTCACCGACGCCAACTTGATCGCATTGATCATGTGGGCTTCACCGATTTCAAGAATCCCAAGCGCCGCTTCGTTGACCGAAAGATTAATCTTGTCCGCCAATCTGGCGACGGCGCTCTCGGCCAAATCAGAGCGCAATTGTTCCGCCCCGGCGAGAAAGTAGTCCGGGTTGAGCCGGCCACAGATGAGGTTGGCATCCGTGATCGTCGGATTGACGCCGCCCAGACCATAACATGCCGGCCCAGGGTTCGCGCCCGCACTTTTTGGTCCGACTTTAAGGGCGCCCGCGTCATCAACCCAGGCGATGGAACCGCCGCCGGCCCCGACCGTCGCCAAATCAAGGGTCGGCAGCTTTACCGGATATCCCGCAATCTGAGATTTCGTCGTGACCGTGGGCTTGCCATTGGCGATCAACGACACATCACTGCTGGTGCCGCCCATGTCGAAGGTGATCAGGTCTTGGTGGCCACTGGCCGCGGCGATCGAGGTGGCGCCGACGATGCCGCCCATGGGACCGGAATGCGTGAGCGCGATGGGCATGTCCCGCGCCGCGCCAAAGGTCATGATGCCGCCGTTGGCGCGGATGATGTAAGGCGGCGTCGCCAGACCGTCGTCCATCAAGGTTTTCTCAAGGCCCAACAAGTGTTCGTGCAAGGGCAGCATGACGAATGCGTTGACCACGGTCGTGCTGGTCCGCTCAAACTCGCGAAATTCCCTGATGATATCCGAAGACAACGATACTTTAATCTCCGGATGATGCTCGCGTGCCAGGTCTCGGACGCGCTGTTCATGGACCGGATTAACGTAGGCGTTCAGCAGGCAGACGGCGATACTTTCGATGCCCTGTTCGACCAGGCTGTTCAGCGCCGCAATCGTCTCCGTTTCATCCAGCGCCTCAACAATCCCGCCGCGCGCGTCAATTCTTTCCGGAATGCCATACCTGGCATGACGCTTGACCAAGGGTGATGGCGGTTGCCAGGCGAGGTCGTAAATATTCTCGTTTCGGTACGCCCGGCCGATTTCGAGAATGTCGCGGAAATTTTTCGTGGAGATCAAGCCAACAGGCATTTCGGCCTTTTCGATTATGAGATTGGTCACCAGCGTCGTGCCATAGACAAAGCGTGTCACATCCGAGAGTTTCCGGTCGCTCTCGTCCAGCACTTTGCGGATTCCCGTGATGACGCCTTGTTTAAGATCCCCTGGCGTTGTCGGGGTTTTTGTCGTCCAGACGTCGTGCACATCCTGATCGATCAGAACGATATCGGTATGGGTGCCGCCCGTGTCGATACTGAGATAAAGACCCATGCGATTGCAATCTCCCTAAAAGTCCGCGCCACTTTCGCGGAAAAAGCCAGTGCTGTCCCTACCAAAAATCACATCCGGACGTAGGCGTGATGCAGACCGCTGAGTTGAGGTATCGCAATGATCCGCCCGACGACCTGAGCAATGCAACCAAACGGCGTATCTTTAGCTAAACCGAGATGTGTTCTGTAGCCGTAGTAAAAGTTGGCATCGCCCTTATCAAAACTAGATTCCCGAAAAAATTCAGGACATTAAAAGCCAATCCAAACCACGAGAAATGTTTCCTGATCACAGGTTCGAATTCGCTGATCAGCCAAAATCATTACCTGGTCTAAGCTATAGGGAAATCCGGTTTAAGAGCGCAAAACCATGCAGAGTTGCTGTCCTCAAAATGCCCAATTCACAGTCGGATTATGAAATATTCCCTGTATTTTCCCTACAAATCAGGGAATGCATCGGAGACGGGTTCGCTCAAGACTGCGCCCAAAGCCCGCAGTTCCGGGGGCTTTGGCGCGCTCGCCGATCAGCGGAGACGGTGGAACAAAGAAAATGCCGCCGGAAATACCCAAAAATCTCGATTGGGCGTTGTTAGACCAACCGCAACAGACCGAGACTTTCGTAGGTTTATTCGGCTTTCGCGCGGCAAGGGACTGCCATTCTACAAGCGCTGCCGAACGGAAACATCGGTAAGTGCATTGGTCGATTAGATAGCGTTCTGCGTTGAAATTGTTCTGAACTTGGCCTCGGACGGATACGAGCTTTTGCAGCGACGCTGCGTTTCGAAAGCGACACATTGCCCGATCCCGTCGTCGGAATACCTGATGGCAGTTTTCAGCCCTGTTGTTCATCCAGCACGCCGTCTCATGATTTACAGACGACTGCAACATATCTGTCACGACGGAAACAAAGCGGTCATACTTCTTCATCAGGCATTTGACCAACCTGAGCACCGCTTCGCGGTCTCGCTTCATTGTCACAACCACACCAAGAACTTCTCCCTCATGATCGACCGCGCGCCATAGATATCTTATCTCGCCGCCAATCCCTACAAACACCTCATCGAGATGCCAGCGCCAGTTCGAATGGTTTGGAGTGTGTTGAGTACGTTTCTTTCGAATTTGTGCTGCAAATGGCGGGACGAACCTGTTCCACCAATATCTAACCGTCTCGTAGCTGATGTCGACGCCCCGCTCGAACAGCAAATCTTCAACTTGCCGCAGCGAGAGTGGATAGCGGATATACATCATCACAGCCAGCCGGATTACATTGGGCAAACTATTGAAATAACGGAAGGGATTTTGCATTCCTGAAGGCTAGGAAACCTCATGAGGTCGCTCAAGCAAGGTTCCTCTGACACTGCCGAATTTTATTGAGCCCCTATTCTCAATTGGCGAATAGCGACAGATTGTTGTCGTCCTTTGCCCTAATCCATCTCCAGTGGTTCAACATCATTTCGGTACTTCTAGCTGCTTCCACCGCCGTTAATGAATCAAATGACTCAAGGCGTTTCCGCAAGTCGTTAATCTCGGAGATACGCCCGTTGATGTCTGCCTGGGCGCTTGTCACCAATCTATCTAGCGCGACTGCAAGTAAAGCGAATAACAGACCGAGAATGGCGACAATTGGAACTGCCGCGCGGATTAATATTGCATTCAGAAGGTTGACTGGCTCGTAAAGTTCAAAAACGGCGCGGAGGCGTCCACTCGTGTCAAAGACCGGGATGTAGAGTTCGGATTGTTGCCATCCATCGGTCAATTTTTTGCCACGATGCCTGCATCATTACTCCCAATTACGGTCTTCAGGGCATTTCCATTTTCTGTCATACCGATCTCGTTTGCGCGGTTCGCAGACAACGCTTTGCGTTTTTAGGTCGTGCACCTCCAGTTCAATTAGAACGGAATGGATTTTTCATCCGCTGTTGCAAGAGCCGGCTCTCGAAAGGCTCAAGCAACTTTCCTCTGGCACAGTTGTCTTATGGACTGGGCCTCAGTCCGTTGAACCCATCATTCCTGGCGGTTTTTTCGCGCGCAGACCTGTTTGGAACGTGTCGTAAAACCTATCCAGGTTCGCCATCATGAGCGCTCGGCATGTTTCATCGACGATCCGCTCAAGTAGGAATTTTACCCCGTTCAACCCTCCAAACATGGGTCCGATGCTTAATGTGGCGGCGGCGCCGAGCATACTGATACGGCCGAGAACCGGACACGCGCCTGGTGTTCGCTCTTGAAACTCACAGGCCGGGCCGAGATAGGGTTGGTCCAGGAGCATGTCGTTGCTTTCGCTTTCGCGCGGTGTGAACCGATCGTGCCAGCGAAGAATGTGAGGCGCCAGGGCCGTCAATTCCGGCCGTCGTCCGATGTCCATGTCGAAACCGGTGCCGAAGATGACGAAGTCGAAGGCGTCACTGCCATCCGGCGTGTCGATGACAACTTTATCGCCTGCCATGCGCGTCGCCGTCCACGGAATGCCGAGGCGCAACTCGAAATTGTCGAGTTCCAGAGCCCGCTCGACCGTGTGTCGCGGCGGCGGGATCGGTGTTTCGGTTATCGCTTTTATGAACCGCCAACGATAGACGTCTGGAAAGTCCGCGAAGTGGCGCATGAAGCCCGCATTTTCCAGCCCCTTCTTCGCGCTGAGCCAGGGCAGATCCGGCCGACGGCAGAACAGCCAGGCCCTGCTGGCGCCGTGCTCAGCGGCCGTGATCGCATTGTCGAAAGCCGACGCGCCGGCCCCCAGAACCCCCACGTCGGCACCCCTCAGTCTGCTGAAATTAATGTCGTCGGCAGCATGCGCCCAGCGGTCCGCCGGCAGATGTTCGACGAGTCCGGCCGGGACATGCTTGCCACCACTGCCCAAGAGCCCGGTGGCAAGAACGACCCGATGGGCCGCCAAGACGGTGGTTTCGCCGCCCCGCCGGACCGAAACCCGGGCAAGGTCCGCGTCGCCGTCGATGGACAGCACTTCCGTGTCGTTCTGGACTGGAAGATTGAGAACGTCGCGAAACCATTCCAGATAAGCCATCCATTCCGGACGCGGTATACGGAACAATGACTGCCAAGATGCTTGGCCGAACTTGGCCTCCCAATAAGCGCGCACGGAGAGACTGGGGATGCCGAACTCGATACCCGTCAATTCCTTCGCCGTCCGCAAGGTTTTCATGCGGGCGAAGGTCGCCCACGGACCTTCCTGTCCGGTCGGCGCCTGATCGACAACGAGGATGTTGGTCACTTTGGCACGCATCAACCCCCAGGCAAGGCCAAGGCCGTACAAACCGCCCCCGACAATGAGGACGTCAAGCACCGGCTGGCCATTTTCGTCCGTCGCGGGCGGCACCCAGGGCTGGTAGTTGTGACGTAACAGGTCGATGTCGTGGCGGACACGGTCTTCCAGCCAGGCAAGGCCAAGCGCGTCGGCAGTGTCTTCACCCGTCATGGCTGTGTCTCCTTCTCGAACCGCCTCTATTCGCCGTGCCAGACCTGACCCAGCAGGCGCAGCCAGTTGCCACCAAGAATGCTTTTGATCCTTGTCTCCGCCCAACCGCGGCCTTGCATCTCCGCCGTCAGGTTGGGAAATTCTTCGATCCGCCGAATGCCGTTGGGCTTGTTGATCTTCGCCGTTGCAAACCCGGTCAGGACGCGTGCTGACCCCTTGTCCTTGTTGGCCCATTCCTGCCACGGTCCAGGCCGCGGGCGGTTGAGCGAGAAGTCCGTGCCGATGGCGACGTGGTGCTCGCCGACCAGATCAATCATATGGGAGATGGCATCAACAACATCCGATACTGTCGCGTCATTGCCGGCCGCCAGACCTGGCGCGAAAAGCGATACACCGATAACCCCGCCTTTGGCGGCGCAGCGCTTGAACAAGATATCCGACTTATTGCGTGGCACGTCCTTCAATGCTTTTGGCAGGCAATGAGTGATGGCGCAGGGAAGCGCCGAATGGTCAATGGTTTCAGCCGCTGTAACCTCGCCGACATGGCTAAGATCGCACAGGACGCCCACCCGGTTCATTTCCGCGACCATTTCCTTGCCGAACCCGGTGAGACCTGAATCATTGTCCTCCAGATAACCGGCGCCGGCGAAGTTTTGGGTGTTGTAGGTGAGTTGCATGATGCCGATGCCGAGGGCCTTGAAGATGGGCAGATAATCCAGCCGGTCCTCCAGCGGCGAGGTGTTCTGCCAGCCCATGATGATTCCCAACTTTCCGGCCGCCTTGGCGGCATGGATATCGGCGACCGTGCGGATCGGCATGACGATGTCGGCGTTGTCGTCGAAAAGACGGTTCCATTCCGTCACCCTGTCGATGCCATCCCGAAAATTCTCCCATAGGATCGCCGCGTGGTTGATGGCGGTGACGCCGCCGCGCAATGCCTCTTCCATGAGCGCCCGGTCAAAATCGCTGCATTGCAATCCGTCGATGACAATGGCGTCGGCATGAATGGATGCGGCATCCGTCATAATAAAATTCTCCCTTTGGATTCTTTACTGGCCGGCGTCGGCGATAGCGTGCTCAAGAAACGCTAGCCGGTCCTGGCCCCAGAATAGCTCGTCGGCATAGACATAAGTCGGCGTTCCGAAAATGCCGATACGCTGCGCTTCTGCCAAATTTCCTTCCCAGAGGGCACGGACGTCCGGCGCCAAGGGTTCGGTGATCAGCTGAGCGCCGGCCTCGCCAACCGTGTCCATCGCCAGCTTGCGGAGAGTCTCAACATCCGCGATATCTCGTTCCTCCGCCCACAAGGCGCGCTGCACGGCAAAGGAAAAGGCCGGCGCGTCCAGACCGGCGCGCTGTATGGTGATCATCGCTCCGGCGGCAGTTTCGATGGTTCGGCAGGGATAGAATTTCGGCGCCAGATTGAGGGGGATCCCGAAGTGCCGTGACCAGCGGGCAAGCTCAACGGCGTGATAATCCTGGCGGGGTTGCGGGCGGGTCCGCAAGGGAATGCCGCCGTTTTCGGCGATCACCCGGATCGGCCGAAGGACCAGCGGTGTTTCCTGCCTCTCGGCGATGGCATAGAGCCGTTCGGCGCCCAAGTAAGCCCACGGTGAGGACGGGCCGTAGAAGGCCTGGATCGGTTCGCGGTCGCTCATGGTGGCGTTCTCCCAGGTCCTGGCAGCGCGATTTCCGATCATCCGCCATCTGATGTCTTTTTTTCATAAAACACCAAGTAGAGGCCGCACGCAAATATCACCGAGCCGCCGATCAGGGTCCAATGATCGGGGACCTCAAAGAACAGCAGGTATCCCAGCAATCCGGTCCAGACCAGGCGCATATAGTCGAGCGGCAACAGGGCGGTTACATCGGCAACTTTGCAGGCCTCGGCTAGGCACAGATGGGCGATGGTACCGAAGCCGCCCAGCACAAACAGCCAGAACAGCTCTCCGGCGCTCGGCCACGTCCAATAGGATAGCGCCGCAACGAAGGCGATAGGTGTGGTGACAAGGGTTTGATAGACCGTGATGGTGACGCTCGATTCGGTTCGCGCCAATTGCTTCACCAACAAGACATTGCCGGCTAAAAATACCGCGCTGAGCATGGCCGCCATGGTGCCCGTGTCCAAGACCTGGACACCCGGCCGCACGATGATCCAAGTTCCGGCGAAGCCGATGATCAAGGCGGCCATGCGGCCGCCACGCAGTGGTTCCTTGAAAAACAAGATCGCCACGGCAGTCGTGAACAGGGGTGCCGTGAACTGCATCGCCGTCACTTTAGCAAGCGGCGCCAGGGTGACGGCCAGGAAGGAAAGCAGCCCCTGGCAGGCCTGAACGGTACCGCGCACCAGGTGCAACGGCAGGCGGCGCGTTCTCAAGGGTGCCAAGCCACCACGCACGAACGCCGGCGCCAGGACGATCAACCCGAAGAAGTAGCGGAAAAAAGCCGCTTCGAAGGCATGCACTTGGTCGGAAACGTAGCGGATGCAGACGAACATGCCGGCGAATGCCAAGGTCGAGCATAGCATGAGGCCGATGCCGAGCATGGTGTTCGGTGTCCGAGGGCTGGCTTGGGCATCCGGTGTGGCGGGTGCAATCATGATGTCCTCTAGCCTGGTCTGTTCGGGAGCGCCGCTACTGAGGGCGCTTGAGCGATTTCGTGCCTATGATAGCATTATTGCCGTTGTTGAAGACGGTAGCTATTTCCGGTCCGCGGAAAAAGCCGCTTGCGAAGGAAAACCAACACTCGCCAGGTGCGCTTCTACCACAGATCTACGCCACCAATTTGCGCTACCGTTACCGGAACGCAGCTACGGAGTGAAGTGGAAATGACTATTCAGACAAGACAACTAAGTAGCGCCCTTGGCGCAGAGGTTCTCGGGCTTGATCCGGCAAAGCCTCTTGATACCGATACTGCCCAGGACCTACGCCGGCTTTGGCTGGCACATTCGGTGCTGCTGTTCCGCGGTGTCGACTGGACGCCGGCCGAACATGTCGCCTTTACCCAGCATTTCGGTGAGCTGCATATCATGCCGAGCCTGGGCACGGAAATTCCGGTGAACCTGCAACAGCATCCGGAGATTTTCGTCGTCTCGAACATGGAGAGCAACGGTAAGGCGCTCGGCGTGAAACGCGCCGGTTGGGGCTGGCACAGCGATGGCGAGGACAAGGAATATCCTAACAAGGGCTCTATGCTGTACGGCGTGAAGACGCCCAAGGTCGGCGGCGATACGGGCTTTGCCAGCACCTACGCAGCCTATGACGCCCTGAGCGAGGAAACCAAGTCCTTGATTGATGGCAAGCGCGCCCGGTTCAGCCGGGTCGAGATGCACTTGGTCAACTACCCGAACTTGCCGCCGCTAACCGAGACCGAAAAGCGCGAACGGCCTGACGTCTGGCACCCGATCGTCCGCACCCATCCGGAAACCGAACGGAAATGCCTTTATATTGGACGCTGGGCCGTCGAAATCGAGGGCATAACGACCGGCGCGGGCCGGGAACTGATTGACGAATTGACGTCGCACATCTCAAAGCCCGAATTTACATACATCCACAAATGGCAACCGGGCGACGTTGTTTTGTGGGACAATCGCTGTACTCAACATTGCGCGATCCCCTACGATGACAGCCTCGAAGACCGCCATATGCTGCGGACGACTTTGGAAGGCGACGTGCCGTTCTATCTAAGTGCGGATGACAATCGGATCGAAAGTTCGCTGGTCCAATAAACGGACACCCTAGGGAGGTTCCCGCACGGCGGGATCGACGTATCAAATGACCGAACAATCCGAGCATGCACGCACCGTCTTCGACGCCGTTTCCGAACCCGACCTGGTCGCCCTGGCGCAACGGATGATCCGCATCCCGAGCTTCTTCTTCGAAGAGCACGAGGTCGCCGACGATTTGGGCCAATATCTTACCGAGGCCGGGTTTGACGTTAACATGATGACCGTCGAGCACCCCTGGGAAGATGGCAAAGCAACCCGCCAACCCATTGCCACCCTGAAGGGCAGCGGCGGCGGCAAGACGCTGATGATCAATGGCCACATCGACACCAACGTGATGATGTCGGGCTGGACCGTCGATCCTTACGAAGGCCTTGTGAAGGACGGTTGGCTGTGGGGGCTTGGTGCGCAGGATGACAAGGGCGGCATGGCCGCCGCAATTTCCGGTATTCGCGCCATCATCGATTCGGGCATTACGCTTGCCGGCGACGTGGTCATCTGCCCGGTCGCCGCGCACAAACTGGGTGGCACTGGGACGCGCACGGCACTGCGCAAGGGCGTGACAGCCGATTATTGCATCAACATCGAGCACGCCGCCAACACCATCGGCACTGTCTGCAACGGCTCCGTACGGGTCAAGGTGACAACGACGACACCCGGTCTGTTCTTCCGTTTCACGCCGGAAGCGCGGGACACCTACACCAACGCCATTGAACAGCAGGCGGTCCTGATCCGGTATTTCGGCTCGAGCCTGACCAACGAGCTGCCCAACAATTGGCTGACCCATACGCCGCATCCGGAACTCGCCGATTTTCCGATGATCCGCTACGACACCATCCACAAGGATCATTACGGCCGTGGCTGCGATCTCATGTTCCAGGTCCGGACACTGCCGGGGATGACACTCGAATCCGTTACGCGCGATGTCGAGCGGGTGATGCAGGGGATCAACGAGATTCCGAATTTGGACTATGAGCTGACCATTCCGGCGAACGGACCGGATGATCCCTATTTCATGGACCCCATGGAGATTGAACACGACCATCCCCTGGTGGTGGCTTTGGCGGCGGGACAGGAACTGGCGGCGGGCAAGCCGGCTGAGCTGGGCAGTGTCGAGCGGATCGGAAATTACGGAGACGGCAATGTGCTGGCGGCGGCGGGCATTCCGTCGGTCCAATATGGTCCGGGCGACATCAAGGTCTACCCCGAATGGCCGGCACCGGACGAACGGGTCGAAATTAGCGAACTGATGGTCACCGCCCGGGCCGTTGCCCATACAGCGCTTGAGATATGCGGATAACGGATTGCATTGGGTAGGAAAATGGATGCTGCCGACAATGCGCTGACGCGCGCCGATCTTGAGGGTTTGAGCCCGACCGAGGTCCGCCAAGCCATCCGCGACGGCCGGTGGAGCGGCACCAGCAAGCGTCATGCGCTGGGGCGCGAACAGGCCAACATCGTTATTCTGCGGGAAGAATACGCCCTCGATTTCATGCGCTTCTGTCAGCGTAACCCAAAGCCGTTGTTCCTAATTGAGGCGACGGATACCGGCGACCCGGAGCCTAAAATGAGCGCGCCCGGCGCCGATATCCGCACCGATGTTCCAGCCTATCGTGTTTATCGTGACGGCAAGGCTGTCGAGGACCTGACGGATATTCGTCATTTGTGGCGTGACGATCATGTGGCTTTTCTGACGGGCTGCAACCTGTCTGTTGACCAAGTGATGATCGAGGCTGAGATTCCGCTGCCGCATCTGATCAATGAAGCGGCCTGGCCGTCGCAGTACGTCTCAAACATTGCCTGCCGGCCGGCCGGTATTTTCCGTGGCCCTCAGGTTGTCAGCATGCGGCCGATCCCGAAGGACCTGTTGGTCAAGGTAATTGAAATTACCAGCCGGTTCCCGCGTTCGCACGGGGCACCGCTGCACGTCGGTGACCCGGCCGCCATTGGTATTGACGATCTGGATGACGTGACCTGGGGCAAGCCGAATGTGGTCGGCTCGGATCAGGTGCCGGCGTTCTGGGCCTGCGGCATTACGGCGCAAGCTGTCGCCTGTGAAATTGGCATTCCGGAGATGATTACCCACAAGCCGGGGCACATGTTCGTCACCGATCTGGCCGTTGTCGACCCGGTGAGATAATCCGTCCTACGGCGGTCCCATGATCAGGTTGGGCAGCCACAGCGTCAGCGCTGGAATGTAAGTGATCATGATCAACACGACGGTCAGCGGCACCAAAAATGGCAGCACGGCCATGGTCAGCACTTCAAACGGTTTCCCGGTTATCCCGACCATGATGTAAACGCCGACCCCCATGGGTGGCGTCGCAAGCCCCAGCAGCAGGGCATAGACGATGATCAAGCCGAAGTGGACCCGGTCAATGCCGAAATGATCAATGATCGGCAGCAACACCGGAATAAGAATGAGCTTCGCAGGCACCCCTTCGATGACACAACCGATGGCCAGCAGGAAGACGATGAGCAGGGCCAGAAAAATATTGCGGTTGTCCGTCACCAACAAGACGGCTTCCGCCATGGCTTGCGGAATTTGCTCAATGGCCAACAACCATCCCATGCCGTGTGAAAATCCAATGATCATCATGATCATGGAGGTGACCCGCATGGAATCGGTGATCGCCTTCCACAATTTTTTCCGGTCCAGCGTCTTATATATGGCGCCGAGCATAATGGAGTAGCCGCAGGCCAGGACACCCGCTTCCGTCGGTGTCGTGAAACCAAACGTGATGGCACCGAGGATAATGCCCGGCGCCGCAAGCGCGGCGATGCCATCGATGGCATGCGAGCCAATTTCCTTCAACGAGGCTTTCGGCTCTCGCGGGAAGTCATGTTTGGTGGCCAGATAACGATTGAACAGCATCAACGATGCACCGATTAAAAATCCAGGTACGATGCCACCCAGGAACAACCGCCCGATCGATGTATTGGCTAAGAACCCATAGATGACCAACGCAATAGATGGCGGAATGATCGGGCCGATGACGGCCGTCGCAACCGTAAGCGCACCGGCAAATTCGACGGGATAGCCGCGATCGCGCATGGCTTTGACTTCAATGGTGCCAAGCCCGGCGATGTCGGCAACGGCGGAGCCTGATATGCCGGCAAAAATCATCGAAGAAACGACGTTGACCTGAGCCAGACCGGCACGGAAATGACCGACCAGTTTTGTTGCGAAGTTGAAAATCTTGTCGGTCATGCCGACCGCATTCATCAGATTGCCGGCGAGGATGAAAAACGGCACGGCCAACAGGCCCGGATTTTCAACGCCGTCCGCGACCATGCGCGGTAGAATGTAGAGTTGATCGACGAAGCCACCGGCGACGATTGCGGCCAGCACGGCGGAACCCATGGCAATCACGATGGGCACCCGCATGATAATCAGCGCCATGAACCCGATGAAAAGAAGCCAAGCCATTATGCGGGATCACCCTCATCATCGAGGCCTTTGATGAAAACCCGTTCGGGGTCTCCACGCAACGCCTTGGCCGTGTCGAGAATTGAATTCAGCGTGACCAATATGCACGACAAAAACAGGGGTAAGGTTTGAACCCAGCGATCCAACTCGACGAGTTCGATTTCGTCGCCAATCTGTTGCATCAATGTTTGAGGGCCATGCCAAAGCATCACGCCCATCAAGATAACGGACACGATATTGACGAAATGGCGCGCCGCAGTGCGGCCTTTTTCACCAAACCGATCAACAAAAAAATCGACGGTAATATCACCGCCTTGGCGATACAGAACGAAGAAGCCGAAAAATACGGCCCAACTGAATAAGAAAACCGTCCACGGAAAAACCATCGATATGCCCTGATCGATGATCGCCCGCGACGCAATTTGCGCCATGTTGGCAACAAGCATAATAATCAAACAGATGTTTGCGAGCGCCTGAAATGTGCGCTCGCAAACACCTAATACTTGATCGGCTTTATCTATCAGCATGGTTGTCTAACAAGGTTTCAAGCCGTCGAAACCGTTAGAACCAATTATCCCAAATTCGCTCTACCGGGTTGCTTCAACCGCGGCAAGAAAGCCTTCAGGCAATTTTCCAGCCTTTGCTTGCGCATCGTAAAATTCTTTCATGCGCGCGCGGAAAGGATCTGTATTCATGCCATCGTTATAGGTCACGCCTTTCGCCTGCAGGCGTTTGAGAGAGGCCATGGTATCGGCGTCCAACAAACCTTGTTCGTACTGCGATGCACCGGCGTGCGCGCGATCGACGGCGTCACGCAGGTCTGCGGGCAGACTGTTGTACGCCTTGGCATTGACCATATAACCAACGCTTTGCTCATATTCGCGGTGCGACGTGACGTGCGGGGCCTTTTCATAAAAGCGCATGGATTCAACAAGCGCGGCCGGGCTATTGACCGCTTCGACGATGCCTTTACCAAGCGATTCATAAACAGATGACCAGCCGAGCACCCGAATTTCGGCGCCCAGGTGGCCCCAGGCGGCACCGGCCAGCTTGTCCGGATGCATCCGGAGCTTCAGGCCTTTGATGTCGTCGAGAGACTTAACCGGTTTTTTGGCGACGATGACGCGCCATGAGCCGCGCGGGAAATCAACGTAATCACCGATCAGGGTGATGCCGCCTTTGTTTTCAACATTCTTCACCCAGCCCTTGACCAAATCCGTTTTCATGAAACGCAGCCAGTGGGCGCGGTCGGCGAACACAAACGGCGCGCTGATGAACTTCATCGCCGGTTCCCATTTGCTCAAATAGGCGGCGGTGGAGTTATAGATGTGAATGGTGCCGGCCTGCAGCTGATCAATCACCGCAGCTTTCTTGCCCAACTGTTCAGAGGGGAAAACTTTGACTTCCATCCGTCCGTTTGAATATTTTGCGACCAAATCGGCGAATTTCTGATGGCCGCGGCCTTCCAAACTGTCGGCGGGCTGTTCCGTGCTCTGGCGCCAAACGACTTCGGGCGCTGCCATCGCACTGTGCGGTGCGGCCCAAACGGCGAAAGCCAGCGCCGCCGAAATTGTCATCGATGTTCGTAACTGCATTGTTAATCTCCCTTGTTTCTAGTTCCTGCTCTTCACGCATTCAGCTTTATTATTATTTATTGGCATAATCTCGATTATGCATATGTCGTAACTCCAGGCAAATTGGCGCCTTGTGTCAGGCGTAAACGAACGGCTCCATTTTGACTGGTTCGGCAAGGACCATGTCGCAAATACGGTCCAACGTTGTGCCCACAGGCGTGATGCCGCGAGCTTGGCAACACTCGGTAATGGCGGTCATAGATTTGATCAAGTTTGCGCAGACCCGGTCATCGGGGTCGGTGTGGTCGTTGTCGTTGTGGGTGATGAAGTTGAGTATCGGAATTGACGGGTTTCGCGCGATCAGCTGATCGATAATGTTGTTGGCAATGGTCGGGTAATCCGCATCGCGCCAATCCGGGCGTAGATCCCAATGGCTGGAAACCGTATTGGCGCCGGCTGCCTCTGGCGAATTGGGATCAATCTTCTGAAAATCACTGCCCACGGTGACGGTGCGGCTGGAAAAATCGACGGAGACCGGCATATTCGCAAATTCCAGATCGCCAACCAATTGCCGGAATACCGCATGGGCGCGGTGGGGATCGGGCTCGGCGCCGGTCCAGATCGCGTTCAAGCGCCGCCAAATGCGACCAGGTAGCGAGCACGAACCGCCGCGGAACCCGAGATCCACCAGAACCTGATACATGAAGTCGTTGGCTGAAAACGTACCGGGGCGGAAATAGAGCGGTCGTCGGCCCATGCCCGATTGCCACATGGAAATGCCTTCGGACAGATTGGCGCGCATTTCCTTCTCGTTCAATCCGCCGAAATGCGCCTTGTATTTGCCGTCCCGGAACTTCCAGGAATGCATATGCAGGCCATCAACACAGTGCCCTTTTTCGCCCAGTTCTTGGAATAATTCCCCCTGAACTTCGGTGACTTCCGGGTGGATGAAAAAACTTACAGGAAAGCCGAATTCGCTGGTTCGCGCCACATAACCGCGCACGAATTTTTCGCCGTCCTCCCAGTTATCCGGGCCGGTCGCGGCGGAATGGGTCGTCGACGTCGCAGGCTCGACATCCATGGTGGCGACAACGTAGATTTCGTCCATTGTGACCCCTCTGAAAGCGACTTAATCTGCCGTAAACAACGGCTTGTCTCTTTGGGTGCGCGCCTTCGGCACTCATATTATCTTTGACCAACACAGCCAACTGGAACGAGTTCAGTGTGGGCTCACCCTAGTCACCCTCAGGATGAGATTATCCAAACCGGCTTCACCAGCCATTCAGCTTTACTGGAAAAGATGCATATCTTCAAATATCATATATTCGAATTACCTATTCATTTTTGATATATGAATCATTTATCTGGACGGATACCATGACTCTGCGCCTACGCCACGTTGAAGTGTTCCACGCCATTATGACGACCGGTTCCGCGAGCAAGGCGGCTGCGCAGATGCGCACATCCCAACCCACGATCAGTCGGGTTTTGGCGGAAATGGAACGTGAGATCGGTTTTCCGCTGTTCGTCCGTGACGGCCGTGCGCTGGCGCCAACGCCGGAATCACGTGACCTCTATCTCGAGGTTCAGAATAACTTCACCTGCCTTGACCGCATCGGGAGTTTGGCAGCACGCATCGCCGCGCACGAACACGGCAACATTCGGATCACCGCGGCGCCAAGTATTTCGATCTCGATCCTTCCAAGGGCGATCCAGCGGTTCCTCGCGCGCTATCCCGGGGTTGGCGTCACACTTGAGGTCCGCACACCGCCATCCGTCGTCGAAAGTATCGAAAACCGAGATTTCGATATCGGCATCACAGCATTTAACAATATTAGTGATACCTTGATCGCACAGTCCTTGGTCCAGATCGAGGCGGTCTGCATCATGCCCGATGACCATCCCTTGGCCGCCAAGGATATTATCGGTCCTGCCGATCTTGCCGGCTATCCGAGTGTATCCCTGGGTCGCAATTCCATGTCGCGCCAACGCACTGATGCCGTCTTTGACCGCATGGGCGTAGAGCGCACCATGGTGGCCGAGACACAGACAGGTTCGGTGGCCTGTGCTCTCGTCGGTCAACGAATAGGATTGGCGGTTCTCGATTATATGACCGTCGAGGTTGTTGCCAAGCCGCCCTTGACGTTCCGGCCTTTCCGCCCCAGCGTCATCATCGATTTCGTCCTCGTCTCGTCGAAAATCCGGCCAAATGCCCGGGCCACTGGACGCTTCATTGCGGTGCTCCAAGAAGTTATTGCTGAAATCGACAGCCCGTACGTCGTCAGTCGCGGCGCAGGGCGAGGAATTGACAGTCCCAGTAGGGCACAAGGGCTATCGGACTGAACGGAACGGAAATCAAGCGTGGACACATCGTCGATCACCTTGGGAATTCGTTGCTAGGGAACTGTGTTCGGCCATATGATCCGGGTTCAATAACACGACATGCTAGGGAGGCTGCGACCGATGACTTACCATATCAACAACATGCCAGAATCGGTGCCGCAAGCGCTCATTGACAAGTGCGCCACCGTCGAAACCGCGACAATCGGGCACATTCGCCATATGGGTTTTGTCGACAAGGCAATCCAAAACGTCCTTGGTCAACGCATCACGGTGGCCGGAACAGCCGTAACTCTGGCCATTCCAGGCCAGGATTCGACCTTGCTTCACCACATCATTCAGTTTCTACGGCCTGGTGACATCCTGTGCATCGATCGCCTGGGTGATCACAAGCATGCGTGTCTTGGAGGCGGCGTGGCGGCCGCCATCGTGGCGACAGGCTGCGCAGCGGTGGTCATCGACGGACCGTGCACGGATATACCTGAGATTGAACAGTACGGCTTACCGGTATGGAGCCGTGGAACTGCGCCGGTCACCACCCGCGTCTATGATATCGGCGGCAGCTTCAACGTGCCCGTCTCCGTTGGTGGCAGCGTCGTCAATCCGGGTGATCTGATCGTCGCCGATTTCTCGGGCGTGCTGGCCATGCCCGCCGATGACGCAGAGGCAGATGTCGACTGGGCGTTGGCGAAACGCGACGGTGAACCGGCGGTCCACAAGAGGGTGTTGGCCGGTGAACGCCTCGGCAACATTTCCGGCGCTTCAGCGAAAGTCGCGGCAAAATCCGGCGGCGCCTGATGAGCCAGAGTTCTGAGAAACTGAGGATATTCATTACCTCGCCGCTCGAGGCCGAACACGTTGAGCGTATTCGTTCCGTGGCGCCAGCCGATGTCGAAGTGGTTCACGAGCCTGACCTGCTGCCACCAACCCGCTACATCGCCGACCACAAGGGGGTGGAGGGGTTCCAACGCAGCGAAACACAGGAACAACAGTGGCGCCGGCATTTGGCTGATGCCCAGGTACTTTGGGATTTCCCCGTAGCCGCCCCGGGCCAGCATCATGGTCTTGCCCTGGCGCCGAACGTGCGATGGGTCCAGACCACAAGTTCCGGGGTTGGGCAATTGGTCAAGGGATTGGGCATACAGGGCTCGGAAGTTCTGGTGACGACGGCGCGCGGTGTGCATGCCGGTCCGTTGGCGGAATTCGTACTCATGGCATTGTTGAACCATTACCGGGACTTACCGCATCTGCAGGCCGAGAAGAACCGTCGCCATTGGGCGCGCTATGGCGGCGACGGGCTGGAAGGCAAAACCCTTGCCGTCATCGGTGCGGGCAGTGTCGGTCGGCGGGTCCTCGACATGGGCCGGGCGTTCGGCATGCGGACCGTATTTCTGGGTCGGCCCGGCGCAACAGTGACCGCCGCTGAAATTGGTGCCGACCATATGTATCCGCCAGGTGACATGCACGCCATGTTGGCGGCCAGCGATGCCGTTGTGCTGAGCATGCCGCACACGCCGGAAACGGAGGGCCTGATCGATGCGGCGGCAATGGCTGCCATGAAACGGGGATGCGTTTTCGTCAACGTCGCCCGCGGCGCTGTTGTCGATGAGCCGGCGCTTGTTTCCGCGCTTGAGACGGGACATCTCGGCTTTGCCGCCCTGGACGTGTTCGCTGTTGAGCCCTTGCCCGGCGACAGCCGGCTTTGGGACCTTCCAAATGTCTTGATCAGCCCGCATTCCGCGAGCACGGTGGCGCGTGAAAACGAACTAATCACCGATATATTCTGCCGAAATTTGGATCGGTATTTGGGCGGTCGGATCGACGAAATGGAAAACGTGCTCGATAAGGCGCGCATGTATTGAGGCACCGGTCCCGGCGTGAGTTCTTTTTGCCGCTAAGCTGCCGGGCGCCGAGGCCTCGTTGACGCCGGGCCGACGATATCCAGCAACTCTTCGTTGAAGGCCAATTCTAGCGCCGCCGGCGTCACCGTTTTACCAATCGCCGTCAGCCGGTCGCGCACGGCGCCGATCAGATGCTGTCGAATCGTCGGCTCCTCCTTCAACACCATGACAGACAATGCCTTGCGAATGTCCGTTGGCCAAATTTTGTCGTAAGTTTCCCGCTCGCGCCCGAAGGTAAATCGCGCAAGCGGCAGTGTTCGCTGCGACTTCAATTCGTCGCGGCGGGTCTCGGTGGCGGCGAGGTCCGGTTGGCCATCGGCATCGAACACAACACCGTAGGCAGCTTCCGCGCGTTTCCTAGTGACCAAACCGCGAGCCAAATCCGAGAATATCCGTTCCGGATCGCGTTTGAGCGGATCACCAAACCCGCCGCCGCTCGGCGTCGTCAGGCGCACGACATCGCCGCGTGTCAGTTGCAAGACTTTGATTTTGCCGATTGATTTCTCTTCTGATGTGCCTGGATTGAGAACCACGTTGCCCAGCCCGCCCGGGTCGCCGCCATCGAAGCCCCAAGGCTGAAAATGGAACCGGTTCAAACCGCGAACGGTCATCATGGCATCGTGCCCGGTGTTTTCCAGTTCCAGAACCAAGGCCGCGCCGCCCTGCCATTTGCCGGCTGCCTGGCTGTCGGGTAACAAGCGATAAGCCCGCATGATCAATACGGTCTCCGCTTCCACGACCTCCGCCGGCACGCTGCCCAAATGACTGAAGCGCGTGTCGATGGCATCGACCCCGTCGCGGTCGCGCCGCCCGCCGCCACCGCCGCATATGGTGTTGACGACGCCGACCCGCTTCTTGCCGGTCACGGGATCTCGGGCATTGAGAACGATGATCCCCATCATGCCCGCGCTGCCGGCCACCAGTCCGCCCGGCAAGGCCTGGTTCAGGCATCCGATAATGGTGTCGTAGGCCCGCGTGTTGGCGACGACCCGAGAGCCGCCGGCCGCCGGGAAGATCGCGTTGATGATCGTTCCGCGCGGTGCGCAGGTGCGGATCGGCCGCAATATCCCCGCGTTGCGTGGGCACTCCGGATCATGCGTAAAGATCAGATGGATCATCGCCTGGACCAGATAGGGGTGGGTCTGCGAACCCGTCACATAGTTGTAGGCCGAAGGTGTCTGCGGCTCGGTTCCGGTGAAGTCGATCTCGACCTCGTCACCCCGCACACGAAGGGTTGCATGAATAAAGGCGAACTCACCTTCGTTGATGCCCTCCAGGTAGTCGCCAAATTCGTATTCGCCATCCGGGATTTCAGAGATGACCTGACGGGCCTTGATCTCGGCGAAATCGATCACGTCGAGCATGCCGGCCTTGACCTTTTCAGGCCCATAGCGCCGGCAAAGTTCATTAAGGCGCCGATCCATGCTTTTTTGGGCCGAAAACATGGCCTGAAAATCACCCCAGATATCGTTCGGAATTCGGCTGTTATCGAGGTAGATATCGCGAACCTCCTCGACCAGCTCGCCTTCCTTGAAGATGTGCATGGGCCGTACGCGCAGCCCTTCTTGAAACACCTCGGTAAAGTCCGGCGAGATGCTGCCGGGGACCGCACCGCCGATATCCGAGGCATGAATGAAGGCCCAACTAAAGGCGATCAGCTCACCTTCATGGAAAATCGGGCGCAGCGTCGTCACATCCATCAAATGCGTGACCAGACCGTCGGTGCCAAAGGGATCATTGGTGATGTAGCAATCTCCGGGGCGCATATTCTCAATCCCGATGATGTCGATCATCGGTCGGATGGGCAGTCCCATGAACACGTTGACGCCGCTTTGAATGGGATAGGCAAACATGTCGCCATCGACGGTCGCGATGGCGCACTGATAATCCTGCACCAGCTTTGTAAAGGTCGTGTGCGCCGTGCGGTGCAAGGTTGCCGATGCTTCCTCGACAATGGCCGTGAAGCGGTTATTCATAATCGCTGTTTGGATCGCGTCCATTTCAAGTCTCCCGGCGCATGACAATATTCGACGACGGTTCGACCTCGGCGACAAAACCAGGAGGAATGAGGATTGTTGTGTCGTCCTGATCAATGACAGCCGGCCCGGCTATACTGTGCCCGGGACCAAGTTGCGCACGGTCATAAATCGCGGCATTTTCAAAGATCTGGCCCGCGAAACGTAGAGACCGATGGCCTTTTCGCGCCATATCGACCGTTGTTTTCTTAACTTTCCGGGACACCCCTACCAGCGTTTCCAAGGCGCCGTGAATACGCACCCGAAGCTCGACGTACTCAACGTCTGCCGTCGGATCCGCGTGGGCATAGAGGCGCTCATGTTCCGTGTGGAAGACGCCGGCGAGGGTGTCCATGTCGCCTTGGCGCACCGCTGTTTCGGGTAGGTGGACGTTTAATTCGAAGGACTGTCCGCGGTAACGCATTTCCGCCCAGTGCTCAATTCGAACGCCGGTGAGAAGGTCCCCGGATATCTGAGCTGACAGCCAGGATTGGGCTTCCGCTTCCAAACGGGTAAAATCTTCGGCCAGGCTTTCCGAACTCACCAACGTTCCTTGGACCGAAACGGCGGTATCGTTGACAATTTCAGACACCAGGCCACCGAAGGCGCAGAATACAGAAGGGACGGTGGGCACAAGCACCTGACCGATGCCGATTTCCGCAGCCAACAAGGGACCATGTAGGGCGCCGGCGCCGCCGCAGACAACGAGGGTTATTTCTTCCGGATCGACGCCATAGCGCGCCAGATAGGGTAGAACCCGAGCCACCATGTTGGAAGTAGCGACGGTGATGCACGCCTCCGAAGCGGCGGCCAGATCTAACTGCAAGGCAGACGCCACCCCTTGCATGGCTTCCTCTGCCGCGCCGATGTCCAGGCTTAGCCGGCCACCTAGGAAGTTTTCCGGATCGATGTAACCGGAAAGTAGATAGGCGTCACTGAGTGTTGGTTGCGCACCGCCCTTACCAAAACAAGCTGGCCCCGGGTCAGCACCGGCACTTTGCGGACCAATCCTGAGCAGCGGCCCATCCATCCAGGCGATCGATCCGCCGCCGGCACCGATCGCTTCGATGCCGGTGACGGGCATCATCAGCGGAAAGTCGCCGACCTCGGCGGCGTTGGAAATTGTCGGGCGTCCGTCGAGGATCAAGGACAGATCGGTACTCGTCCCCCCCATATCCATGGAGAGCAGTTTCTCGCCGGCAAGTGATTGTCCAAGAAAACACGCCGCGGTGACGCCGGATGCCGGTCCCGACAACAAGGTCTGGACGGGATAGCGGCGGGCCTCGGACGCCGCCATGGCGCCGCCGTTCGAGCGCGTGATGAACAACCGAGCCGACGGCAGCCTTTCAGCAAGGTAAGTTTCGATCTCGGCCATATAGTCGTCCATTTTCGGCTTTACATAGGCATTGAGCACGCTGACGGTGGCGCGCTCGTATTCACCGATTCTCGGCCAAATCTCACTGGATATGGTGACGTCAATATTGGGCGCGACGTTTCGGATGGCGTCGCGCGCCGCCAACTCGTGTGCTGGTTCGCTGAAACTGTGCAAGAACGCGACGGCGATACATTGGGCGCCGGCAGATACGGCGGCATCCGCTGCTTGCGCGACATCATCGAGGTCAATGGGTTGGCGGACGGTGCCGTCGGCCAATAGACGCTCGGATATCTCGAATACGTGCTGGCGGGGCACCAGGGGCGGCGATCGTGTTGCCATCATGTCAATTCGGCGCGACAATTTGAGACGCTTCAGTTCCAAAATGTCGCGGAAGCCCGCCGTCGTCATAAGGGCCACGGTGGCGCCGCTGCGCTCGATCACTGTATTGGTGCTGATCGTGGTGCCGTGAACGACCAGGATATCCTCATCGTTTTCGTACCTGACACGATCTAAAACTTCTTCGAAGCCGGTCTTGAAACCATCTGCGAATCTGGGCGGCGTTGACGAAACTTTGAAACTCACAAGATCGGCCTGGCCGGGCCCATCATCGCGCCAGGCCGCGAAGTCGGTGAAGGTTCCCCCGATGTCGACGCCGATTCTCAGCATTACAAAGCCTCAATCACCGCTGTTATCCAGCCTGCGCCATCAGGAGACGAGCAACCAAATTGGATTCCGAAACGGTTTACCTTTTCCGCAAAAATTGGCCGAACTTAGGCCGATAAGTTCATTTACGCTAAAGCCGGCATCTACGCTGATCAAGCTGCTTCGCCTGGTACGCCCGCTGAAAATGATTTCTCCGGGCGCCGAAAGATTGGCGACAACCGCATGCCACCGGCACACCGCAATGTCGCCAACTTCACGAAAAGGCTAGCATTTCTCCCGGATTGACGCAGCAAATCTGCTCAATTTCAGAGTCCGAGATGCCTTCGGTTTTCAGCATTTCGACGAAGGTGTCGAGGATGTAGGTGTACCCGACCCCGCCCCGTTCATCATAGAGCTCGGTATGTCGGCAGCGGTCGGTGCCGAGGAGAATTCTTTTTAGATGTCCGCGCCTGATCAGTTCCGCGATCAGTTTCGCCCGGGTCACATCGAGCATGAAATGCGTCTTCTCCAGGACATCGAATTGCACATAGCATCCCAGTTCGGCAAGTTCCGAAAGGAAGTTGATATCCGCTTGCTCATCCGTATGGCCAACCACCAGCCGGTCCGAGGAAATGCCTTCGTCGCGTAGTATTCTGACATGCTGCATGCCAACATTGCCGCCGGGAATTTCCTGGTGCCGCTTGCCGTTGGTGTGCGTGGTAATCGCCGCGCCGGTGGCCATGGACGCCCGCGCCACGGCCCGCAGGCACTTCTCCTCAATGCCTTCGATGCGGTCGAAATGGATCGCGGATTTCAATATCCCGGCTGTCGTTTCGGCGCCATCGGCGGCCTCGGTCAATTCGACAATGAGGTCGTTGGCGAGATCTGGAATCGAACGTGTATCAAGGTCTTGGGCGATATAGGGCCAGGTGTAAAAGCCCGTCGTTGCGACGATGTGAATGCCGCTCGCCTCGGAAATTCTCTTTAGTATCTTGATGTCGCGTCCCCACGAGGCGGTGGTCAACTCGACCATGCTACCGCCACCCATATCCTTGAATTTTTTCAATTCGGTGACGGCCCGCTCTTGATCGTCTAACAGCATGTAGGCGCCGCGTGTTGGCGGTTCGGTCCGGTAGGTCATTCGGGCGTCGCACAGAATGTGTTCGTGCGTGTGGGTAAAGCCCAACTGGCTCGGCTCAATGGGGCCGCAGACCGTATGTACTTTCGTCACCGTCGGCCTCCATATTTAGGCATTATTGTCCGCCGCGCCATGGGCTTAAAGCGTCGCCAAATCGTCGTGATTCAAATCTTCCAGGCCGTAACACAACTCGCGCCACGGCCGTACTTTGGCAGTGCCGAAACTCAGGGCGTCCAAGGTCAGTTCGTTGGTGGCATAAGTCATCGCGGCGCAACAATCGCCAACGATCAGCGGCCGGTAACCGAGGTCCATGGCCTGCAGTGCCGTTGCCTGGATGCCAAACTCAGTGATGACGCCGCACAAGATAATGTTCTCGATGCGCCTTTCGATAAGCGCTGATGCGAACGACGGCGCCGAGAACGCGCTCAACCCACCTTTGTCGAAGACATCCAGGTCTTCCGTTGGGGCAAGCGTGTCGATGATCCCGGCGGTCGGATCCTCCGTCTCCGGTATGATGTCGAGCGCCCACTGCAGCGCCGACATGTCCGCCGGCCGTCCCCTGACCCAGCGTGTGTAGCACGCTGGGATTTCGAGTTCAGCCAGATGCCCGCGAAGATTGACGATGCTGGCCGCCGCCGCCGCGACCTGTTCGTAGTACTCTTCAAATTCGGTCGCCACGCCACGGTCGCCGGCGACGGCAGCGACGCCCGCTTTGGGATCGACCAAAAAACCTTGCATGTCTTGAATGAGCAAGACGGTGTTTTCCCGCCTGACCGACATGCGCGGCACGGACCGTGTTACCAGGGGAAGGGGTCGTCGAATTCTCGCCAATTTCAGGTGTCCCGCTTTGTCATATCCAGATGAACGTGGGGCCGTGTTCCCACGCGATTCTCGGTTCGGAAATTCTCGGTTGATAACCTCGCCGGTGTCAACCTATGTATCTATGAACAGGTTCATTAACGCGCGGGGCCCATCGGTTAGGTACTTGCCAAAGCTCCCAGCAGACTTTCGAAAAACCACGCCAAATTCCTAGATCGGCATTGTCAGAGTAAAATTAGCGGGCCTGCGAAGTCGGCACTTCGCTGATGATCAAGCGACAATTTGTCTCCACTCTGCCAAGGCGATGGCGCGGTTGATTTTAAAATCCTGGCGACTGTAAATATGACGTTCTTGATTGAAGTGGTTGTGGATTGAAGCGCGGATAGCGGCAAATTTCTATCGCGACTTTACGCTCCTGACTTTTGCCATCGCATACTCTCGTTGGCGAAAGGGCTGGTGTGAATTCTTAGCGCTGTTATTGAGCCAGCGCTCGGTTTCTTGGCGAGCCTCGTTACCAATCGTTTTCATTGCTGCCCGATATGATCGAAATTTGTCCGTCATAATGGTTTCCAGGCGATCATATCTCTTTAACACCTTACGTAAGAATCGCAGCGCAGCTTTTCGGTCGCGCTTCTTCGTGCCGAAGGCTTCAAGAACCTCGCCCCCGTGATCGACGGCTCTCCAAAGATAGTAAGTTTCGCCACTAATTAGGACGAATACCTCATCGAGATGCCGCCGCCATTGCACCCAATTCCGATGGCCAGCAACTCTCTTCTTTCTGATTTCAGCGGCGAACATCAGTCGGAACCGATTCCACCATGCCCGCATCGTTTCATCACTAATGTCGATACGACGCTCATGGAGAATATCTTCAACATGCCTCAGCGACAGCGGGAAACGGACATACATCATCACGGCTAGGCGGATGATTTGGGGTGAAGTTTTGAAATAGCGGGATGGATTTTCGTCCGCTGACGCTAGAGTCAGCACTCGAAAGGCTCAAGCAACTTTCCTCTGATACTGCCCAGAAAATCAATCTTTGGCCCGGTGCGCCAACGGCGACGCGGGCTCACCTGAACCGGGCCAATGTGAAGGGAGATGTCTCCTTACCCTCCCGACCGGTACGGATCATCGACGCCGAGAGTTGGCCAAGCACCGGGCCGAGCGTGATGCCGTTGACCGTCACCGCGTTGAAGAAGCCAGGGTGCCCTGGCGCTTCACCGATGATGGGCGCGCCATCGATGGCAACGTTCATGGCCGCCCAGGAACGGATGACGTGGACGGACCTGAGCGTCGGCAGGACCTTCAAGGCAACCCAGAGGTTGCCCTCGAAGCTATCGCGGAGAACCTTGGGCCGCAGAGTTGCCGGGTCAAGATCGGCGCGCCAGCCGCCGCCGATAATCAGATTGCCGTTGGGGACCTGTTTGAGGGTCAGATGACGGTTCGCATGAGCCAGCAACCGGTCGATCATCGGCGGTGCCGGTTCGGTGACGATCAGTTGTATGGGATTGGCCTGTGTCGGCAACTCAAGCCCGACCATGGCGGCGATTTGGGAGGCCCAGCCGCCGGCGGCGTTGACCACCTTGCCGGCGCGAAAGACGCCCTTCGCCGTATGCACGCGGTAGGCGTCGCCATCACGCTCGATCTGCCAAACCGGGGCTTCCTTGACCAATCGGACGCCGGCCTTCAGGGCGCCGTCCAGGACGGCGGGCGCCGCCAGCATGGGATTGATCTTGCCTTCGCTCGGACACCAGGCGGCGCCGGCCAGGTCTTCCGAAACATACGGTGCCAAATCGCGAAGCTCGGATGCGGAGATGACGTCGGCCTCGATGCCCATGGCGCGCTCAAGTTCGGTTTTCCGATGCAGATGCGCCAACTGCGCCTCATCTTCGGCGACCATCAGGCCGCCGGTAACCGAAATTTCCAAGTCGTGGCCGAGATCGGCGGCAAGGGTTGGCCAGATCTTCGCTGAGTCCCGATGCAAGGGCAACGCCTGCGCCGCCGGCATGCCGCCGGCCTGGGCATGGTCGCCGAAGTCATAGGAAAGCAGCTGCACGTGCAGGCTGCCGGCATTGCCACCCGAAGCCTCGCCATTGGGTTGGCCGCGCTCAACCAGCACCACGTCGATGCCGTCTTTCGCCAAATAGTAAGCGATGCAGGTGCCGATGATCCCGGCGCCGATGACGATGACGTCTGCGTCCTCAATGTGATCAGTGGACACGCCTTTCTTGATCGGCGGCGGCGGCATGCCTTCATCGGCGGTGTGCCATTCTGGTTTCTCGCTCGCCAGGGCTGGCACGGGTATCGGCTGCAACGGGAAGCGCGGTGCGAACATCGCCCACGGGTCCAAAGGCCGATCTCCGGCATCGGCACAAAGCGCCGCCAACCGGGCTCCGCAATAGCGCCCCTGGCACCGACCCATGCCGGCACGCGTCAAACGCTTCAGCGCACCAATTTCATCGGCGCCGCTGGCAACCGTCTCCTTGATCCGCTGTTCCGTCACGCCTTCGCATCGGCAGACCACGATCTCTTCCGAAAGCTCTCCGGTGAACAAGACCGGGGCCTTGAACAAACGCCAGAGCGCACTTTGGAATGACAGGTTCTTATCCAGGGCGTGGTGCGCTTCAGATTCAACCCTGGCACCCGACGCCGAGACCGGGTGATTCAAGGTCCGCGCCGCCGCTGTCCCGGCCAGGGTGCCGCGCGCCAGGGCGACCCGCGACCCACCAATGCCAGCGCCGTCGCCGGCCGCATAAACACCTGGAACCGATGTCGCGCCATCGGCAGCAATCTCGACGGACACGCCCTGCGTCGCTGGGTCAACGTAGTGGGCACAGCCAAGCAGCCGCGTGATCTGTGTCGACGGCATGAACCCGTAGCCGGCGCAGACGGCATCCACGTCGAATGCCCGCTCCGAGCCCGGAACGAGTTGGCCGTCCGCATCGACCCGTCCAAGCACGGCCTGTTCGACGCGGTCCGTTCCCATCGCTCGGGCCAGCCGGTGCCCGTAAAGGAGAGGAACCTTGGCTTTCCGTAGCGTAGACAAATACTTGAAGCCGTCGAAGATCAAATCCGGGGCGCGATAGAACGCCTGCAGCGCCGATTGCCACTGGCCCAAACCCGGCTTCGGCGCGGCCTCGGCAATGGCGACGACATCAACGCCGCCCTTCAGCAGTTCGCAGGCGACCTGCAAATTCAACGGCCCATTGCCGGCCACCAGGACACGCTGTCCCGGCGCGACCCGGTAGGCCCGGCCAAGCGTTTGCGCGGCGCCGGTGGTCATAAATCCGGGCAAAGTCCACCCCGGAACGGGGTATGCACGCTCATAGGCGCCGGTGGCAATAATCAACTGCCCGCTGCGATACCGCTCCGCAGTGCCGTCGCGAATCACGTCCAGTTCCACCTGGCCGTTTTCAACGATCAACGCATTCCAGACGGCAGTGCCACTGAGGATGTCGACACCCAAGTCGCGGACACGGGTGATCAAGGCCTGGCCCTGGGCGAACTGGCCGTCCATGGCCTCTGGCATTTGAAAGCGGTGGCTTGGCGCCAATTGCTTGAAAAACTGACCGCCCGGCTCCGGGCGTTCATCCAGGATGATGACCCGGCAGCCACTTTCTGCCGCCGCCGCCGCAGCGGAAAGCCCGGCCGGCCCGGCGCCGATGACCAGCACCTCCACCGATCTCACCGCGATGGCAGCGGTAGGCTGTTTGGCGAGCCCCGGCGCTTCCGACGGTACCGGGTCGCCGCCGTGCGGCTGACGGTGTACTTCCATGCCGTCGGAAAGTTTAGTCAGGCAGGCCCGTTGCGCCGGCCGGCCATCGACCTGGACAACGCATTCGTAGCATACGCCCATGCCACAGAAGATGCCGCGCGGCGCCCCCTCTTTGGTCTGCCGGAGGCCGAGAACACCGTTGGCCGTCAGGGCGGCGGCGAGGGTTTCACCTTGGTAGCCTTCATAGGCCTTGCCATCGAAGGTGAAGGCGGCGCGCGGCGCCGCCGGCGCGATGATGTCGCTGTGCAATCGCCGATCAGATTTTCCGCCCTTGTCCATGTGTGATCCGATGCCTCTCCGGCGGCGCAGGGTTTACGGGGTGTCTCTCAGGCCCATGAGGTCGTCGATGACTGCCAACTGGATCACTGCCGCATCGACCAGTTCGGACACCGGCACGGATTCGTTCGACGCATGACCTTCGGAACCGGCGCCGGGACCCATGTTGATAATCTCGATGCCGTCGTCGGCGAAGTAGCGGCCGTCATAGGCGCCGACCGGGGTCAGGAACCGGGCTTGCGATCCGGTGCGGGCCTGGATTGCCCGGCGGAAGGCATTGACGCCGTCGCCGTCGCCCGAGCCCTTGAACCCATTGGTGGCGCGGAGCCGTTCCAAGGTGTAGCTGCCGGCAGGTTCGCTGGAGTTCGCCAGGGCCGTCTCGATCTCCTGGTAGGCGGCTTCAAAATCCTCGCTGGGCAGCAGGCGCCGGTCAATTTCCACGGCGCAGTCGCTGGGCACGACATTCATATTGTGCCCGCCGCGGATGGTCCCGATGTTAGCGGTTGAGGCCATGCCATCGTCTTCACGCTCGGCAAGACCGGCGAAGGCATCACGTTGCAGCGCGCCAAGCAGGCGCATCATCCGTTCGATGGCGTTGTCGCCTGACCCCGGATCACCGGCGTGGGCGGCTTTGCCGTGGGCGGTGATCCGGACCCACAAAATGCCGCGCTCGGCGGTAATCAGTTGGTTTTCCGTGGTTGCGCCGACAATTAAGATATCCGGCTTCATCAAACCGGCATCGCGGAGATGGGCGGTGCCATTAGGCCCCAGGTCCTCTTCGTCGCCAGCCAGAGTAAACACCAGCTCGCCGTTTTTCGGCCCACCACGCCGGGCGATTTCCTCAGCCAGCCAGATATGCACGGCGGCGCTGCCCTTGCAGTTGGCGGCGCCCAAACCATAAATCCGGCCATCCTTCTCCGTCGCCTGAAGCGGGGCGGTACGCCAATCGTCGCGATTGTTGACGCCGACCGTATCAATATGCGCGTTGACGACGATACTGGGCGCGCCGCTGCCGATCCGCGCCACCACATTGGCCACGGGCTCGGTCTTGGTGACCACGTCGGTTTCGTAGCCCGCGGCCTCAAAACGCTCAGCGGCATAGGCGCAGAGGTCAACCGTATCGCCCGGCGGGAACACCGACGGGATCGCAATGAGGTCGGCAAGAATTTCCGTAAGCTGTTGTTTTATTTGATTTTCATCAGCGCCCATGGCTTTTCCGCGTCCCTGTCGTTCGCCCCATCTTCTGCAATGGGTTTACACGCAAGGTAAAATCCAGGCAAGATTTCCCGATGCAACAGAACCTTTACTACGAAGATGTGGTGGTCGGCGCCGAGATTGAAACCGAGACCCGCACGGTATCGCGGGACGACATTTTGACGTTCGCCAAAATCACCTATGATCATCATCCCCTGCACACGGACGATGCCTTCAGCCGCGAGATGGGGTTCGACGGAATCATCGCCCACGGCCTTTACGGCCTCTCGCTGATGCAGGGCCTTCAATCGGAATTGAAGCTCTACGACAAGACCTCCATCGGCTCGCTGGGTTGGAACAACGTCAAGTTCACCAAACCCTTGATGCCCGACGACGAAGTCCGGGTGAGGGTCCGGTTCGCCAGTAAGCGCGAAAGCCGCAAACTGGACCGGGGCGTGGTGACGGAAGCCTTCTCGTTAATCAATCAGCACGGCGAGACCATCACCGAGGCCGAACATGTGACTTTGCTGAAACGGAAATCGGCGGGCGCCGAAAGTTAATCCGTTTCACGGGCCAAAATCGCCTCGCGCAACCCCATGGGGCCTGCGGTGAAAATGCGCGGATCCATTTCCTTCAAATCCGCGGCGACCTGGGGCTCGAAGTCCATTTGGTCAAGGACATCCTCTTTCAGCCGCGCCCCCGGCGCCAGTTCGGTGACGGTAATGCCGTTCGGCATCATTCTGAGCACGGCGCGCTCGGTGACGAACATGGTGTCCTGATCGCGCTGTTGGCCGAAGGCGGCGTTGTAGCTGATCTGATTGACCTTCGGGACGAACTTCTTGATCCCGCCTTCCGATGTGATGTCGAGGCGGCCGCCGTCGACATCGCCCTTCAATCCACGGCCCGTCAGGGTGCCGCTGAAGACGATGCGCTTGGCATTCTGAGTGATCTCGATAAAGCCGCCGGCACCGTCGTTGCGGTCGCCAAACTTGGTGACATTGACGTTGCCCTGGGCGTCGACCTCAGCGAAGGACACGAAAGCCACATCAAGACCGCCGCCGGCGTAGAAATCGAACATATAGCCTTGTTCCATGATCGCCTTTGGATTGATCGACGAGCCGAAATAGAGCCCCTTGCCCGGAATGCCGCCGACCGGGCCGGCCTCCACGGTCAGAGCGACCAAGTCTTCCATGTCCTCTTCCGCCGCCACGTTGGCAATGCCGGCGGAGACCCCGACACCCAGGTTGAACACGGCGTTCGATGACAGCTCAAACGCACCGCGCCGAGCAATCACCCGCCGTAGGTCCAGTGGATCGGGTTCAATGGTCGCCAGCGGCCGTACCGTTTCACCGCAGCGGCTCGGGTCGAAATGCTCGGCGTAATTCTGCATCTGATCGGGATCGACGACGAAATGATCGACGAGAAACCCGGGCACGATGACCGACTTTGGGTTCAGCGATCCTCGGCGAGCCAGGCGCTGGACCTGACAGACGACGGTGCCGCCGGCGTTGTGCACGGCCTGCGCGATGGACAGCGCTTCCAGGGCGGCAGCTTCACGTTCCATACTGACATTGCCGTCCTCGTCCGCCGTGGTGCCGCGGATCAAGGCGACGTTGGCACGGGGCGCACGGTAGAACAGCCATTCCCGACCCGATAGCTCAACCACCTCGACGCGGTCTTCGGTGGTGGCGGCGTTCATGCGCCCACCTTCCTGGCGCGGATCCATGTAGGTGTGCAGTCCGACATGCGTGACGACGCCCGGCTGGCCGGCCGCCATGGCCCGGTAGAGCTGGCACATGACACCCTGGGGCACGTTGTAAGCCTGGATCTCGTTGCTGACGATCAGTTCCTTCATGAACGGCAGTTGCAGGCCGAAGTTGCCGCCGATGACGCGACGTACCAAGCCCTTGTGGGCCAGATGATTGAGCCCCCGGTCGGTAACGGCGCCAACGCCGGTGGTATGGATGATGCCGAGGTCGCGCGGCGCGCCGGCGCTCACGAAACGTTGCTCTAATGCATCAAGAACGGACTCGGCGACGCCCATGCCCGCCGAACCGCCAACGATGACGTCATCGCCGTTTTGGATTAGATCGGCGGCCGCAGCAGCGGTGATTATGCTTTTTTGCATGCTAGGTGGATTCTCCGGCGGCTTCCGTATCCGTCACCAGTTCGCCGCCATGCGCCGCATTCTCTTTCGGCACGTCGAACAGATAAACGGTAACGATCTCCGGCGGCACGTCGTAAGCCTTGCAGGTCGCCTCGGTGATGCCCTGGACGATCTCGCGCTTCTTCTCGACCGGGCGTTCAAACCCGTAAACATGGATAACCGGCATGCAGGTCTCCTCCTTCAGGCGGCGTTGTCCGACTGCGTCCAGACCACGGGAAACAGATCGCTGTCCAATGGGTCGCCCGGCGACAGCCCGGGGTCGCGGATCAGCTTGATCATTTTCCGGCGGTGGATATAGCGCATGTCTTCACCCGTCCAGCGCACGGAAAGCGCACGCCGGCGGTGTTCGGCGGTGGCGTTTGCACGCGCGCTGTGCAGGGTTAGACCGTGAAAGACCAGGGCGTCGCCCGGCTGCAGGTCCCAGGCGACAATGTCATAGGCGTCCCGGTCGCTTTCGATATCCGGCAAGGGCGCGAATTCCGATTCTTCCGAAGCATCCTCGCCGCGGAAATCAACGAATTGGTATCGCTGGCCCGTACGATGCGAGGCGCGCACGAACTCCATGCCGCCGTTGTCCAGCCCGACCTCATCGAAAGCCATCCACATGGAACAGATCTGGTCGCCCTCGGCCGGCCAATAATTCATGTCCTGATGCCAGGGCGTCGGCGCCACGGCGCCCGGTTCCTTGACCATCAAATGGTCGTAGAACAGATTGATTTTGGTCGCCGCCATGAGCGCGCCGGCGACCTCGGCGGCCGGTGATTCGAACGCCAAGGCTCGGAAGTCCGCATCAAAGGTCCACATGAATTTCTCGCTGAAAAACATCCCGGGCTCATCCGGCGCGTAGCGTTCGCGGAACGGACCTGGATTGTCCTCAACCCGGTCAATGGCGGCGATCATCCGGGCCACCCAATCGGCATCAAGCAGGCCGCGAACGCAGACGACGCCGTCTTCCGCGTAGGCTTTGATATCTTCGGCACTGATCATGGCGCTCTCCCGGTTCATCACACGAAAGTCAACAGGCGCTGCGGCGTTCCGACAAGAATGGCATCAATCTCATCGTCGGAGAATTCCTTGCGCTGCATCAACGGCACGACGTTCAGCATCATGTGCCGATACCCATGTCCACCGTAAGTCACCAGGCGCGTTTTCGTGCAGATATCGTGTGAGACCACAACCTGGTCGCCCTGGCCGCGTTCGATCAGCGCACGGATGAAGGCCAAACGCATGTAATCGGTCGGCAGGTCGGCATCGTTGAACCAGTAGTATGAGGTTTCGACACCGAAAAAATCGTATTCGATGACGCAGCCCGTATCAGCCAGCCGGAAGACATCGTCATTGGTGAAAAACGTCCGGTCGATGTGGCTCATGACCAGCCGCGAAATATCGCCACCGGCCTCGGCAATGACGTCAACGATCTCAAACGGCGCGTCGCGATGGCGGCCCGGATGAACGTTGATCGAGGCGCCCGTTTCCTGCTGGGCGCGCGCCGCGGCTTGCAGGGCTTTGCGCTCGAACGGGCGCAGCGGCCACATGCAGCCGATCTCGCCGATGATGCCGGCGCGGACATCGGTGCCCCAGCATCCCTCGGTGACTTGGCCGATAATCTCCGTCGTCAGTTCATCGACGGACCGGCCTTTCATGTCTTCGGGAATGTATTCGTCGACGTAATATCCGGCGCCTTGAATGACGTGAATGCCGGACCCCTCGGAAAGATATCTGAGGCCATTGGGATCCGGGTCCAAACCGAAATTTGAGAGATCAACCACCGTGCTGCCGCCGGCCTCGCGCAGGCGTATCAGCTCCTTCAGAGCGACTGCGTAATCGGTGTTGGATTGGTTGCCGTAATCAAGAATTGACCGGCGGTTGATCTCGCAACACGTGTCCAAGGTGATGGTGATGGGCTGGGTGCCGTTGGCCTCGGCCTCGGCTCTCACCTCGGGCCGGGTGACGTCCCAGAGGATGTGTTCATGCATCAATGTGGGGCCCAATTCGTCGGGATCAATTAGGCCGCGAACTGTTTGAATCCGCCCTTTACGCTCGTCTGACACGGTCATTTTATCGGCCCTCCCCCAACACCATATGGCGTTCATCTATCTCCGCGCCAACGACTTCGTCAAGGTCGGGGCGAAAGGTAGGCGGTTCAGCCTCAAATTTGGCAACGGCAAAAACCGGTGATAAGGTTGCGCCGCCTGCCGACAGAATTTCCAGTCGCGGCACACCATTTTTTCAAGAGGGATACGGTCATGAAAAAGCTGCGCGGCACCTATACGGTCATCGTCACGCCGTTCACGGAAGACGGGTCACAGATCAACGAAACCATGCTCCGGTGGTTGGTCGATTTTCAGATTTCCGAAGGCATCCATGGCATCATCACGCTGGCCAGCAACGGTGAGTTTTTGTCGCTATCCGATGAGGAACGCCACGACGTTGCCCGCATCGTCGTCGATCAAGCCGACGGCCGGGTGCCGGTCGTGGTCGGCACGGCCGCTGAAAGCACCACCGATGTGATCCGCTACACGCAAGATGCGGAAAGCCTGGGTGCCGATTGCGCCATGGTGCTGACCCCGTACTACTGCTGGATCGACGACGAAGAGATTTTCGAACACTACAAGCGCATCGCCGAAGCGACATCGCTGCCGATCATGCTCTACAACCACCCGGCGTCGACGGTATTGGACATGAAGCCGCCGCTGATCGCGCGCATGGCGGAGATCGACAATATTTCGTATATCAAGGAATCGACCACCGACACGCGGCGCGTCTATCAGATCAACGATCTCTGCGGCGACAAGATCACCGTGTTCGCCGGCTATCTGGGGTATGAGAGTTTCATGGTCGGTGCCGAGGGTTGGGTTTCCGTATGCGCCAACATTCTGCCGCGCAAATCAGCGCAGATGTTTGAATTGGCCGTCGATCAAAACGACAAGGATGCAGCCTGGACCGTGTTCAAGGAACTGGTGCCGGTGATCGATTTCCTGGGCGATCATCTTTATGCCCACGGCATGAAGGCGGCGTTCAAGATGCTGGGCCGCGATATGGGCCCGCCACGTCCGCCGCGCCTGCCCATGCGTCCCGAGTTGGAAGCGCCGCTGCGCAAGGTCATGGATGATCTCGGCCTGTTCGATCAGGAACTGCCGCCGATTGTCCAATACCCGCCGGTCGCCGCGCAGTAATCGGGCCGCGGTGCGCGGCAAGGCGGGACGCCACGCGTGATGACCAGCCAGAAGTTCCAAATCGTCCGAGGTGCGCGGCTGCTCGACGGCATTAGCCATGACGGTGAGTTTGGTGATGTCCTCATTGATGGTGACGAAATTCGCGAGATCGGTCCGCCCGGCTTGGCGGCGCCGGAAGATGCCCTTGTCATTGAGGCCGGCGATCAGCTTTTAATCCCCGGTCTGATCAACGCTCATACCCATGGCGACGTCAGTCTGGCGAAAGGATTGGGTGACCGGCTCAACCTTGAGCTTTTGTTGAATGCTTCGCCGTTGACCAGTGAGACGTTTCGCCTGGAAGATAAATATCTGGCGGCGAAGCTGGCGGCAACGGAGATGGTGCTGTCCGGTTGCACCGCGTGTTACGATCTGTTTTCGGAATTTCCCATGCCGTCGCCGGAGGGGCTTGCCGCCGTCGGACAAGGCTATGCCGATGTCGGCATGCGGGCCGTGGTCGCGCCGTTGATGGCCGACAGAAATTTTTGGCAGGCCATCCCCGGTTTGCTGGATGCCTTGCCGGCGAAGTTGCGCCGTCAGGTCGACCGGTCGCTATCGGACCCGGCCGATGCTGCCATTGCGGCATGCCGCCAGGCGCTTGAAAATTGGACGATTGACCGCGACCAGGTGCGCTTGGCGCTGGCGCCAACCATTCCCCACCATTGCGAACCGTCGTTCTTCAAAGCCTGCCGAAAACTCGCCGATGAGTTTGGCGTGGCGATCCACACACACGTCGCCGAATCAAAAGTTCAGGCCGTTGTCGGCATGGAAAAATTCGGCAAGACACTGACCGCGCACCTAGATGAATTGGGGATCATTGGACCCGACTTCACGGCTGCCCATGCTGTTTGGATCGACGGTGAGGATATGCTCAGGCTCGCCGACCGCGGGGCTTCGGTGGCCCACAATCCGACCAGCAATTTGCGCTTGGGCGCTGGCGTCGCTCCCGTCAAGGCGATGCTGGATGCCGGGCTGAACGTCGGCGTCGGCACTGACGCCAGCACCTGCGGCGATGCGCTGAACATGTTTGAGGCGCAGCGTCTCGCCAACTATCTGAGCCGTATCCATTCGCCTGATCCCGATAGCTGGCTGGACGCCAAAACGACGCTCAGGCTGGCCACAGCGGGGAGTGCCCAGGGCCTCGGATTTGGCGACTTGATCGGCCGGCTATCGCCGGGCTTCAAGGCGGATTTGGTTTTTCTCGACCTCAAAAAAATTCAATACGTGCCGTTCAACAATGCAGTGCGTCAGGTGGTCTATCAGGAATCCGGAACAGGCGTGCAACACGTGATGATCGGTGGTGCGTTCGTCGTCCGGTCCGGCCAGTTGCAGACCATAAATTACGACGCCTTGCGCGCCGACGTGACCCGGCTTAATGAGCGCGTCCACGACGACAGCGAGATGGCCGAGGCGCTGGTACGGCAACTGGAAGGTGTAGTCGGCGACTTCTGCGTGGCCCTTGCTCAAAAGCCTTATCACGTTCATCGTTATGTGGGCATGCGGCAAGATCCGTGACCGCCCCGGCTGTGTCATACATCTCTGGCGAATAAGGAACGGCAAACGTGGCAACCTCCAAGCAACCAAATGCCAATGGCCAAAAAAGCGGCAAGGCTCGGGTTGCCTACGACTATGTTTTGGAACGCATCGTCAGCCGCGAACTTCCCGGCGGCACGGTCATTCAAGAACGTAAGCTGGCGGGTTCATTGGGTGTATCGCGTACGCCCATGCGCGAGGCCTTGGGACGTTTGGAAGGCGAAGGTTGGCTGGTCCGGCTAACCGAACGTTTGTTGTCGGTGAAAGTCGTGAACATGGACGAATACCTGCAGGCCTTGCAGGTCCGCCGCCTTTTGGAAACCCGCGCCGTGGTTCTGGCGACGTCGCGCATGCCGAAGGATGAGTTGAAGCGGCTGCGTACTGACGTCAAAAAACTGCGCGATCATAAAAATCCCAGCTACGATCTACATTGGCGGATTGACGACAATCTGCACGGCGCTATTTCCAAGGCCTGCGGCAATGCGATCATGGCCGGCGTCATTGCCGATCTTCGGCGGATCACTCAATTGTTCGAAATTCAAACGATTCCCCGGCGCATCAAACCCGGTTGCGCCGAACACCTGGCCATCCTTGATGCCATGATCGCCGGTGATGCGGGTAAAGCCAGTTCCGCCATGCGGGTTCACCTGGACCGCGTACGGGCCGGAGTAATGGACGATCTCTAAGCCGCGTTCCGCTCGCCGGGTTCCAAATCTGACATCTCGAAAAATGTAGCGCGCCGATCCGCGAATCGGAATCCCCTTGCTTGGATCGCATGAATCGTGTCAAAGTATACAGGTGGTATACCACTTCATCGTCCGCAGAGACGAAACTGGTGACGCCGCCACGGCACACAAGGGGAGGGTCAGAACCCGACATGACGGGCTTCGAAGGCAGTTATACGGTCATGGTGACGCCTTTTACGGAAGGCGGCGACAGCATTGACGTGCCGTCGTTGAAGCGTTTCGTCGATTGGCAAATTGCCGAAGGTGTACCGGGCTTGGTGCCCTTGGGCAGCACCGGGGAATTTCTTTCCGTCAACGGCGACGAGCGCGCCGAGGTCGTGGAAACGGTGGTCAATCAATCCGCCGGTCGCATACCGGTGGTGATTGGAACCGCCGATGAACGCACGGAAAATTCCATTGCCTTCAGTCGCGATGCGGAACGCATGGGCGCCGACGGCGTGATGATTGTGCCGCCGTATTATTCCAGCCCGACCGATGATGAACTGTTTATTCACTACAAACGGATCGCCGAGGCGATTTCCATTCCGGTGATGGTCTACAACAATCCGAACACGGCGAACGTCGACCTGAGTCCGGCGCTGATTGCGCGCATGGCCGATGTTGACAACATCCTCTACATCAAGGAATCCAGCGGCGATATCTCACGGGTTCGCCAGATCAATCATCTGTGCGGCGACAAGATGACCGTGTTCGCCGGCTATGATCCTTGGGAATCCATTCGTCTTGGCGCCAAGGGTTACGTCTCGGTGTTTGGTAATATCTTACCCAGATTATCAGCGGATCTTTATACCCTATCGGCACGCGACGAGACGGCGCGCGAGGCACTGGACCTCTACCAACTCGTCATCCCGTTGATGGACGCTATTTCCGGCGATCTTTATGTCTCGGCGACGAAGGCTGCCCTTCGTCTGATCGGGATGTCCACGGGCGACCCCAGACCGCCCCGACTACCCCTGCCTGAGGCCAACGTGGCGGCACTGCGGCAGGTGCTTTCCGAACTAGACGTCCTCGATGAAAAGGCCGCGTAATGTACGTGGCCGAGCATTGAGATTCACCCAGTAGGAGGAGACCGATACAATGAAAAAACTACTTTTAGCCACAGCCATTGGTGCCGTCAGTTTGGCTGGCGCCACATTCACCGCGCCGGCGACGGCAGCGGATATCGTACTCAAGGCCGGGCACTCGCAGAACGCCGGCGAGCCCATGGACTTGGGTCTGAAGATGATTGGCGAGCACCTCGCAAAAGCCACTGGCGGTAAGGCCGAAATTCAGGTTTTCCCGAACATGCAGCTCGGTGGTGAAGTGGAAATGATCAAGCAGGTGCTGACGGGCAGCCTCGATATTACGTCGCCGTCGAACGCGCCGCTGACCAACTTCGTGCCGGAACTGAAGATTTTCGATATGCCGTTCCTGTTCCGCGATGAAGGCCACATGATCAAGGTGCTGCGCGGCCCGGTGCTCCAAGACATCAACAAAATCGTCGCGAAGCGCGGTATCCGGTTGTTGGGCGTGTACAACGTTGGCGTTCGCCACATCATGAGCAAGAAGCCGGTGAAGACCATCGAAGATCTGAAGGGCCTGAAAATTCGGACCATGCAGAGCAAGTACCACATGGCCGCGTTTAACGCCTTTGGCGCCAACGCCACGCCGATCAGCTACGCCGAGCTCTATTCCTCCCTGCAGACCGGCGTGGTTGACGGTGCGGAAGCCGCCAACACCAACTACTTCGGCAAGAAGTTCTACGAAGTGGCGCCTTATTGGGGCCAGGTCGGTTGGACCATCCTGACCGCACCGATCATCATGTCGGAGAAGAAGTTCGCCAGCCTGCCAGCCAATGTTCAGAAAGCCTTGGTTGACGGCGGCAATAAAGCGGCAGCCTGGGAACAGGACCACTATGCGGCCATCGACAAAAAGCGTCTTGGCATGTTGGCGGAAAAAGGCGTGACGATCACCAAACTGAACACCATGCCGTTCCAGAAAGCTGCTGCGAACGTGCATAACGAGTTTTTGACATCCGACGACGAAAAGCGGATTTTGAAAATGATCCAAGATACCAAATAAGTCGATCCCAGTACGTGCCGTGGCCGGTCGGGACTATCCCGCCCGGCCACAGTGCGTATAATGATTGCCTATCACATATCTAAAATCGGCAGGGGAAGGCGTGAATACGATGGGGGCCATTGTTAGCAGGACCGTGGAAATGCTTCGCACGGTCATGGCCTGGATCGTCATCGCCTGTTTCATCTATATGACCGTCGCCGTCCTGGCCCAGGTTTTCGGTCGCTACGTTTTCAATTACTCAATATCTTGGACCGAAGAGAGCGCCAAGTTCGCACAGATCTGGGTGGTCCTGATGGGCGCTGGCATTACCATGCGGCGCGGACTGCACGTGGCCGTGGATGTTCTGGCGGCCATGCTGCCCCTTAAGTATATGCGAGCGCTCTTATTATTAATTTCCTTTGGGTGCCTGTGGTTCCTGGGCATCGTCATCTACGGCAGTATTCCGTTGCTTGAACTGGGCTGGATGTTTGAAACGTCGCCGGTTCTGCAACTTCCCATGTGGACGATTTATCTATGTCTGCCCTTGGGCGCCATTTACTTCGGCATTGAGATCATCGTCTCCGTGTTCAATAAGTGGGATCAACCGTTTGGTCAGCCGCCAGACCATGAAGCGGGGAGCGCGTCGTGATTTTCGCCTTTTCCGCATTCCTGGTGTTTCTAGCCCTCGGTGCGCCGATTGTTTTCGTGCTCGGCATTGCCGCCACCTTGACGCTGATGCTGACCCAGCCCGACATTCCCATCACCATCGTCACACAGCGAATTTACGATGGCCTGAATTCCTTCACCATCATGGCGATCCCATTTTTCATCTTCGCCGGATCGATCATGGATGCCGGCGGCATCTCGCGGCGGATTGTCGATTTTGCCACGGCGATCGTCGGGTGGATCGTCGGTAGCCTGCTGATGGTCTCCGTCGTCGCGGCGACGGGCCTGGCGGCGATCTCAGGGTCCGGGTCCGCCGATGTGGCGGCAATCTCCGCCATCATGCAACCGGAACTTCGGCGGCGGAAATACGATATTGATTTCTCCGCCGCGGTGATTGCCTGCGCCGGCTCCTTGGCGCAAATCATCCCGCCCAGCCTGATGATGGTTGTGGTTGCCCTGGTTTCCGATCTTTCCGTCGGCGCCATGTTCCTGGCCGGCGTCATTCCGGGCCTGCTGACGGTGCCGGGACTGTTGGGCGCCGCCTACATTCACGCCCGCCGGGGCGGGCCGCAATACCGCGAAGTCCAACCCTTCACCATTGACCGGCTGCTGAAATCGTTCTGGGCCGCCATTCCGGCCCTGGGCATGCCGGTGATCATCATCGGCGGCATTATCGGCGGCGTCTTTACGCCGACGGAAGCCGCCGCGGTCGCGGTTTTGTACGGATTGCTGATCGCCATGTTTGTCTACCGCGATCTGAAGCTCAAGCAGTTGCCGGGATTGATCTTGCAGTCGGCGGCCCTGTCGGCGGCGGTGATGACGATCATCGGCACGGCCAGTATTTTCGGCTGGCTGGTCGCCAGCGCCAACGTGCCTGCGCAGTTGGCCGCGTGGATCAAGACCATCACCGATCAAGCCTGGACGTTCCTTATTTTGGTCAACGTGATGCTGATGTTGATCGGCATGTTCATGGAAAGCTTGGCGGCAATTTTGATCCTGGTGCCCGTATTGATGCCGATCGCCATCAGCTTCGGTATTGACCCCGTTCACTTCGGGTTGGTCGTCGTCATGAACTTTGCCATCGGCATGGTGACGCCGCCCTACGGGATCACGCTTTTTGTTGCCTCCAGCGTCGCTAAGCGCAACATCATTCAGGTATCACGGCGGATCTTCTGGCCGTGGTTGATGATGACCCTGATCCTGTTGCTTGTTACTTTTGTCCCCGAGATCGGTCTGTTCCTGCCGAGGCTCGCGGGCCTGCTTTAGAGGAACCGCCATGAGCAAGTTTGATTTGATTATCAAGGGCGGACGCGTCGCCACTGCCGCTGACGTCTTTCACGCCGACATCGGCATCAAGGACGGCCGGGTCGTCGCACTTGCCGATGATCTTGACGGCGCCGAGCGCATCATTGACGTGGCTGGCGCGACGATCACGCCGGGCGGTGTCGACGGGCACTGTCATTTGGATCAACCGTCCCTGGACGGTTCGGTCTGTGCCGATGACTTCACGTCCGGCACGCGATCAGCCGCCGCCGGCGGCACCACGACGGTCATTCCCTTTGCGCTTCAAATGCGGGGCCATAGCTTGAAGGAAGCGGTGGATGATTATCACCAACGCTCCGACGGCAAGGCATTGGTCGATTACGCTTTCCACCTGATCGTCACCGACGCGACGCCGCAGGTTTGTGGACAGGAACTCCCGGCCCTTCTGCAGGACGGCTATTCGTCGTTCAAGATTTACATGACCTATGACGATTTAAAATTGAATGACGGAGAGATTCTTGATGTTCTCGCCGTCGCCCGGCGCCATCAGGGCATGGTGATGATCCACGCGGAGAACAGCGAGTGCATCACCTGGCTGACCGACAAGCTGGAACAGGCGGGCAAGCTGGCGCCGAAATATCATGCGACATCGCGGCCAGGCCCTGTTGAGCGCGAAGCCACCCACCGGGCGATTACGTTGGCGGAACTGATTGATGTGCCGATCCTCATCGTCCATGTATCGTCCGAGCAGGCCGTTCAAGAAATCCAACGCGCCCAACGGCGCGGCCTGAAAATTTACGGCGAGACCTGTCCACAATACTTGTTCCTCACCGAAGATGATTTAGACCAGCCGGGCTTCGAGGGTGCCAAATGCATTTGTAGCCCGCCGCCCCGGGACAAAGAGAACCAGCAGGTGATTTGGGACGGATTGACGAACGGCACCTTCCAAATTTTCTCATCGGATCATTCTCCCAGCCGTTACAACGACCCGAAGGGCAAAATGGTCGAGGGGACGGAAGCCTCTTTCCGTGTCGTGCCCAACGGCATCCCCGGCATCGAGACGCGGCTTCCGCTATTATTCTCAGAAGGCGTCGGCAAGGGCCGCATCGATCTGCAAACTTTCGTCGCCCTGACGGCGGCGAACACGGCGAAGATGTACGGCCTATATCCGCGCAAGGGCACCATCGCGGTCGGTGCTGATGCCGACATCGTCATCTGGGATGACGACAAGCAGGTGACGATCAACAACGATATCCTCCATCACAATGTCGATTATACACCCTACGAAGGCATTCAGGTGACCGGATGGCCGCGCACGGTGCTCAGCCGCGGCCATGTGGTGGTGTTGGATGGTGAGGTTGTTGGTGAAGCCGGCCACGGTCAGTTTCTGCCCTGTGACCCACCGGACAAAGCGGTGCCCCTCGGCCGGCCGGTGACGGAGTTTCAGCCGGCCTGATCCGAACGGAAGTTACTTGCCCGTAAAACGCGGCAGCCGCTTTTCGACAAATGCGGCGATGCCTTCGTCATGGTCTTCCGTCTGCCACAATAATAATTTCCGCTCCAGGCTGAGGCTTTCATCCAAGGGCCTGTCGTAGGTCATGAGGACTTCCTCTTTCGCCATGCGGACCGCGATGGGCGAATTGGCGGCGATGGTCACGGCAATGTCGATGGCCCGGCTGATCGTATCGGCACTAGGCGTCACCTCGACGGCAAGACCCCAATCCCTCGCTGTTGGTGCGTCAATAAACTCACCACTCAATATCATTTTCATGGCGCGCGCCTTGCCGATGGCGCGGGGCAGGCGCTGTGTGCCGCCGTCACCGGGGAACGCGGCGATCTTCACTTCGGGGGTACCGAACCGGGCGTTCTCGCCGGCGATGACGATGTCGCACAGCAGGGTCAGCTCACAGCCGCCGCCCAAGGCATATCCGTTGACCGCGGCGATCAACGGTTTTGGAAATTTCTCAATTGTCTTCCAGGCTTTCAGCCGGCCAGCGTCGGCCCACATGGGCATGCCGTCTTCCGGCATTTCCTTGATATCCGCGCCGGCGGAAAAGGCGCGGTCGTCGCCTGTCAGCACGACACAGCGGATGGCGTCGTCCGCCTCGGCATTGTTGAGCGCCTGCGCCAGATCGATCAATAGCGCCTTGCTCAGCGCATTCAGTGACTTTGGTCGGTCCAAGGTGATCAATGTGACCGCCTCGCCGGGGCGGCTAATCGTGATGTTTTCCATGGATACGTCCTTCAACTCGCGGGTACCGGGGCCTCAGCATCAATCAGGCCTTCGTGCTTAAGCTCCGACCATAGGTCGCCGGGAATCACTTCGTCAAACAGGGCCAGGGTCCGTTTGATATCGGCTGCTGAGCGGGTTCCCGGTAATACAGAGGCAACGACGGGGTGGGCCAACGGAAACCTCAAGGCGGCTGCCGCCAAGGAGACGTTGTGGGTCTTCGCGATCTGCGCCATGCGGTTTACTTTTTCGACGATGGGCGGCGGTGGCGGGCCGTCAAAGTAGGTCGCCCCGCCAACGGCACCGCGCGCCAGAATGCCGGAATTGTAAGGTGCGCCGATAATCAGCCCGACGCCGCGCGCTTCGCAAACCGGCAGAAATGTCCTTAGCGCTTCGTGCTCAAGCAGCGTATAGCGGCCGGCGAGAAGGAAACAATCGAAATCCGCCGCCGCCAGGCAATCCGAACACACCTGCCAATCATTAACACCGACCCCAATGGCGGTGATGGCCCCCTTGTCGCGCAGTTCCGCGAGCGCCGGAAACGCGCCCTCCATGGCTTCGCGGAATCTCTGACCCTGATCATCGGCCTGATTGTGCGGATCAATATCATGGATCAAAGCGATATCGATCCGATCCATGCCAAGACGCCCAAGGCTATCATCCAAGGACCTCATGACGCCGTCATAGCTGTAGTCGTATTTTATTTGGAAGGACAGGCGATGGGCATCAGCGGGGTCGGGTTCCCTGCCCGCCGGAAGGGGCTCCAAAAGCCGCCCGACTTTAGTCGAGAGCACATATTCGCCACGCGGCCGGGCCGCCAGCGCTTGACCCATGCGCAGTTCACCCAACCCATTTCCATATAACGGCGCCGTGTCAAAATAACGTAGGCCCGCTGTATATGCCGTACCGATAGCCTGCGCCGCATCGTCTTCGGCAACCGGACCATACAAGTTTCCGACGCGCGATCCGCCGAAACCAAGGCCGGAAAGTTTGAGCCCTGATCGGCCCAATGACCGTAACTTAGTGAATTGGCCGTCCATCATAGATTTCCCGAGCCTTTTATTCGGAAGCCGTATTTCTCGCGGCTCCGCCGTTTGCCATATGCACATTCACATCAATTTATCCTAGTGGCTTCTCAAAACCAAAATTCCGAAGTGCATTTACAATTTTAATGACCCAAAACAGTTCCCTAATCGTAGATTTCATTACGCTGATTAGCCAATGTTGTCCCTGTTTCACGATTTAGGGAATTTCAACAGAAAAGCATGGAACGAAGCGGGCTTTCGGCCACGACACGACATTTTGGGTATAAGTTTATGAAAAATTCTCTGTATTATCCCTGCATATTGAGGAAAGACGTCGGAGACGAGTTCGGCAAGAACTGCGTCCATCAGCACCCCGGTGCATACCCGCCCCCAGGAGATTTTCCCCCCATAAGTCCCGGGTTTCTAGACTTTTGCCAGCGCGGTTCTCGCCGTTTTGGTGCGCAGAGATCATCTCCAATGCTCAGAACCGGTAATTTCAAGCAATCGCCTCTGGAGACGATTTTCGGCGACCAGAACTTTGCAGAAAATGGTACTAGGCAGCGAGTAATTTTGCGGAAGATTCGAAGCCGAAGAGCTTTCGTTGAACGGCCCAGTCTGCCGGGACAGGACTGACTTTCCGTAACCGTTCGACCGTCAGATCGACCGGCTGTGTTCCCGAGACAACGGCTTCGACGATGCCCTGTGCGAGGAAGGCAAGCAGTAGGATTCTCTGGACGTCCGAAGCGTCGATAGCGGCATGCTTAGCGAGCTTCTCGATGGAGCAATCCGGCTCTTTTACGAATAGTGGTTGCGATCCGAAAGATTAGCGGACGATCTCGCTGAGGTTTCGGTCGGGGTTGGCCGGGTTCTCATATCTACCACCAATAATGATCTTCGAACCAACGCCTCGCCGTCTCGTGTGGAATGGCACAATCAATTCGCACCCAGGATTACCTGAACCGTTCTCGGTCCCCAGATGCACCTCGTCAGCGTTGAGCATGATCGATATGGAGCGAGACCCGATGGTGACCCGCCTGATGATATGACGAAGCGCACGTTTTTTTGACGTCCGGATCGGCCTTGCCGTCGTCGATGTCGGCGAGCAGGGCTCGCAAGGCAGGCCGGTCCATGGTGCCGCCTGAGATACCGCCATCGTCGTAGCGTTGTTTTAGAACCTTCGAACCCAGTCCCTTCTGGGATTGGATTGAGGCCTCACAGGCCTCGCGTTGGGCATTGAGGCTGTTGAAGCATGCTCGAGCCCCTCCTCCGCCGACTTGCGCTTATAGATGGCGCAGCGGATACGGTTACTCACATCCCGAAGAACTTCGGCTCCGGACCAACGGATGCAGGTGATCCGCGTGGCGATCTTCGAAAGTGCCCGTAGACATCACCGTCGTATTGGAAGCCGCCGTCGACGACATCGACGGTATAGACTCGCCTGTACCATTCGCGAACCAACCGTGTTCCAGGGACCAAGCACACTAACTTCGGCGGCGACGGCAGGTCTGTCGTCGATTTGCCGCTGATCTGAGTCAATGTGGCCAACTTCCGCCGGATCGCCGGCTTGAGGTCACCATGGGCTTGCGTCTGGAACTGATTAGCGGCATCGTAAAAGCCAGCAATCGACGGCGAATTCCCTTTGACGGTGGACTTCCATGGGCCTTGGACCACCGTTCGACTAGGTCGGCCCGAGACGACAAAGAAATCGCCGCGAGTTCCGCGGCGATATCCGTATTCGTTGCAGCGTTCATCATCGGCCAGCGTCCTTTACGATGCGGTAAACCGTGACTCCGTCGTCGAAGTTCTCACGAACGATGTTATGGTCCTTCTTCCGGAGACCGATCAGTTCCGCGCGAACGCTATGCGGCGGCCAACCGTCGCTTTCTGCGGTTGCGCGATGGACGCGCCCCTTGGTCGTCGAAGAAGCTTGAGGAACGATGCGGATTTGGTAAGTTTTTAAGCCATATTTACCTCCAGGCTCGGCGTCGGAAGAATTGCGACGCTCCCACCGCACGAGGCCCAACCAATCGCCGAGGCGGGTCCGGGTGGACGGTGGTTGGAGGTCACAATTGGTCGATCAGGGCCTCATCGCTGGGTCGTAGTACTGCTTCCTTTGCAGCGGATGTCGCGTGGTTTGTCGAGGAATTATCCCCGTAACATCGAGCTTTTTCGTTGCAACGTTACCCGGTGATCCCCGCGATTGGCATCACGTCGTCGGGAACCAGGGCCCGGACATCGATGGCCTTCGGATCGACGATGCAAGCTTCGCGGCAAAGTGCGCATCCCGTGCAGGCGGCAGCGTCAATGACGGGCCGCAATCCGTCCGGCCAGGTCAAGGCCCCCGGCACCGGGCATATATGGGCGCAGGCACCGCATTCCGGACCGGCGTAGGGCAGGCAGGCCTCTTCGTTAATGGTCAGATGCGCGAGTTTTGGCAGCGCCGGATCGGCATCTTCTTTCGGCGTGGGCCGTGCCAGGGCCTGGGGCTCGCAGGCCATGACACAGGGCCAGTCTTCGCACATGTGGCAGCCCCGGTTGCCAAGGTCGAGAGCCGGCGTATCGGCCACCAGGTTACCCAATCGGGCCGGAAGTTTGAACAACACATCATGCGGACAGGCGCTGATACAGGCATCACACCGCGTGCAACTGGAGAGAAATTCATCCTCCGGCAGGGCGAAGGGCGGGCGCAACCACTTGGCGGCCCGCAGGCCGACTTTTGCCCTGACCACGTCGGCCGTGATCTCGGCTGCTTTTTGGGCGCCGAGCTTGAAGAATTCCCGGCGTTTCATGCCATCCTCATGATCATTCCCTGCATAATCAGCCACATATTGAATCCCGTTACGGCGACGATGAAAACCAGCATGGGGAAGAGGCGCCAGCCCGCCAAATCCCGGCCCTGACCGAACATGCCGCGGCCGCGCCGGTGCAAGATTCGGACGGCCATCCAGAAACCCCAGAGCATAATTCCGGATTGCAGCGCGAACAAAGCCTGTTCCGGGATTAACCAGGAGTCGTGGCGCAGGTGAAGTTCCGGCAGCGACAGCGGACCGGTCCCGGTCCCGAAGGGATTGGCGAATACGCTGGCCAGTCCATCGCCCTCACGCACCAGATGGCTGAGGTTGTGGGCGATATGGTAGGCGAAGGCGAGTGGCAGCACGGCGAAGGCCAATCCGGAAAAGCTTTGCCGGAATTGCCGCCAGCCGGCGTCGGCGAAGCGTATGGTCAGTCCGACACAAGCAAGAAAGGCCAAGGCCGGCACCGCCAGAGTGATTATCATGGCGATGGTAAAACCGACCAACGACCATTCCGGGCCGCCACAAAAGGCGCTGATCTCGCCCATCAAGCCCTGCCAACCGATCAACATGGAAACGCCGTGAAAAATTGTCAGCGCCAGCAAGCCGAGAACAAACCAAGCTTCATCCCAATGCGGCCGGGCCCCGGCTTCGGCCTCTGCCGCCATCGGCCTCGACCGCCATGATACGTTGTCAGCCGGGCAACTGAGGGCGCAACTCCCACAAGATGTGCAGTAAGTATTCTGGGCGAACCGACCCATGGTCAGATGCGTCGGGCAGGGCTCCACCGTTTCCGTGCCGTGGTAACAATCGAGAGTCTCGCACTTTGCACAAACATCGCTATCGATGGGTCTCAGTTCGACCGGCGCCAATTGCGCGTATGCGCCAATGGTGCGGCCGACGGGGCAGAAATAGCGGCACAGCGCATTGCGTTCGAATACCGCCAACAAGACGACGGCCAGGACCAGGACAAACAGCGCTAGAGAAGCCGTCGCCCTCGGGTTGTCGGTGACGCCCAACCCCAGTTCCAGCCAGGTCAAGCCGATCAGCAATATAAGCGCCGGCCAAAGGTTGCGGAGAAACCCCGGGACGCGAAGGGCGAGACTTGCGGTTTCCGATCCGCGTCGCCATAGCCTTCGGGTGACCAGCCATTTCGCCAGGGAATTCCATGGACAGACGGCACACCATGCGGTGCCGACAATGAACACGGTAATGATGACCACTGTCCACCAGACGGTCCAGGTTAGCGCCGTCGCCAGGTTTCGTTCGGCGATGGGGGAACCGAACAGCCCGGCAGCGATGATCAAGAGAAAAATAGCGGCGAAGAAAATTTTTGCAGCGACCAAGGGCCAAGGGCTGCGGGTGAGAACCCGGGCCAGCGGACCTAGGCTGGGAAAGTTCGATATCGGACGATGATCCGGCCGGCCAGCCGTTGCGGGTGATGACACCAAAGCCCGGAATCCGATCATCGCCATACCGACGAACACCGGCAGCGCCCAGATCAAAGGCATGCCGGGATGTTCCATGATCATCGGCGTCGCCTCATGTGGCGGCGGCTCCAGGCCCCGAACCGCTGTCGCGTGCGCTCTTGACCTTGCCTGTCATCAAACGCCGGCGCTGGATAAGGCTGACCGAGACGAGAATGATCGCCAGGGCTCCGATGGTCAGTCCGATGGGGCCGAAGGGCGAGGTTTCACCGATGCGAATCGGGAAGTCGATGACATAGGGTTCGCCGTTGGCCTGGAACCGGGCCGAGATGAGATAATCCCCGTCCGCCGGGAAAACGACCCGCTGGCGAAAGACGTGATCATCGGGCGATTGAACACCGAGTGTAGCCTCACCGCCCCCGAACCCGAGGTTCGTATGCCAGGCGTTGTCGAGAATTTTGAAGGTGATTTTACCGTCGAAGGAAGTCCCCGCATCAAAGCGTTCCGCAGTCAGGTTAATCTGTCCGGCCTCGCCGGGTTTTGGAAACGCCGGATAGACCATGTAATTGACCAAGTAGTCGCCGATACGGAGTTCTTCTTGGATGGTGGGGGGCGTGTTGGAGTCTTCGCTCAAACCCGAAGCTGGCCGGCCGAGAATATGGTGGGCGACGGCAAGCTCGGCTGCGGAAAAGATCAGTATCAAGCAGCAAAGTGTGAAGAAGATAAGTTTTCTATGCACGGGCTGCTCCGCTTTTTGCCGGCTGGCGGTCAACGGTCCATATGGGCTTTGAGGGATGCGGGCAAACCTCGACGCAGAGCCCGCAGCCGACACACCCGGTACGGATTATCGGTTGGTATTGGTTCCACAACTTAAATCCGATGGCCTTGGCGCCCAAGGGGCAGATGCTGACGCAGGCACCACAGATGCCGCGGTCCACCCATGGATAACAGGCCGTTCGGTCGATTTCGGCAACGCCCATATCAACTTGGTCGCGCTGGACCACGCTGATCGCCTCGGTGGGGCAGACTTCCATGCATTTGCCGCAGAGCGTGCAACCTTTGTCGGCGGCATCAATATACGGCGTATTGACGTCAGACCCGCCGTCGCGGGCATGGAAACGGATGCAGCGTGGCGGGCAGATCTCACCACACAGCCCGCAGCCGATGCAGGCGGCGGCGAAAGCCGCAGCTCCCTTGAGCGCGCCGGGCGGACGAAGATAATTACGCTGCGGCGTTAACTTCTGCGGATCGCCGCGCGGCGCCAGCAGCCGGGAAATACCGTAGGGCATAGCGGCGGCGCCGAGGACGGCGGCACCCAAAAGCGGCTTTTGCAAGAAATCGCGGCGCTCCATCATGCTGCCTCATCGACAGCAGGTTGCTGGTTGCGACGATATTGCTGACCCAGGTGCCCGGGGCCTTGGGCCGCGATATCCGTGATCCGGAGATTGAAGGTCAAGGCATCGGTTGGGCAAATGGCCATACAGGCCGTGCAGTTGTTGCACTCCTGACCGAACCCGTCGCGCAGGGGATCGAGGCCGAATTCGCAAACCGCATTGCATTTGGCGCAGTCGTTGCAGGTTTCGACGGTTCGTTGGATGCGGACGACGCGATAGCGCCCAAGCAGGGAATAGAGCGCGCCACCGGGGCAGAGATAGCGGCAGAACCCGCGCCGCGCCACCAGCAAGTCGAACAACAAGGTGCCCAAGAAGAACACCATACCGGCGCCGAACCCGCCGAGCGCCACGGCGTAGTATATTTCCCGACCGACGATGGCCGGCGGATAGACCCCGGCGACGAGGACTGATCCAGTGAGCATTGATCCAATCAATCCGACCCCCAGAGCGAGGTATTTGAAGCGCCGGTCGAAATGCCGGTTGCCAACATTGACGCCGGCCCAGCGTAGCCACGCGGCGAGGTTGGTGTTCAACTCATAAATCAAGGTCGCCGGACAAATCCAACCGCAGAAGAAGCGGCCAAAGACGACGGTGAGAATGACGGGGATGATTGCGGTCATGACGAACGGCCAATGCACGGAAAAGCTGGCCGCCGTTTGGCCCAGCGCCGCCAAGGGGTCAGACAGTTTCATGCCCCAGAAGGTTCCCGACCAAGTGTTGCCCTTGACGACGTCCAGGTCTTTGGCGGGATCGTTGGTAAAAGGTTGCGTCAACGCTTCCATGACGTCGTAGATTTGGCGTTCCGATGGTGACAACAGGTCATACGCATGGGCCGCCGTGTAGGTCTGGTAGAGATGCAGAAATGGCAGAGCCACGAGCACGGCAAAGACGCCGCTCAAGGTGAGCCATCGTAGTTTGTTAAGATGACGCTGGAAAATGAAGGGTCTGGGGGCCGGCGTGCTCATGGCAACAAAGTTCCCACCTAACCAATATTGGGAATGATGCGGATGGCTTGCGGCATTTGGATGCAGGAGCGCTCACAAAGACCACAGCCGACGCATTTATCGGTGATGTGGGGTTGTTCCATAAAACCAACGGTGATGGCGATGTCGGGCAACGGACAGGCCCGGTAACACACTCCGCAGGATTTACCCTGAAATGACAGACAGAGACTTTCGTTGACCCGGGCCTGGCCCATCTTGACGCCGTCCAGGATCGCCCGGGCCTCTCGTTTCACTGGTTGAATGGCGCCGGTCGGGCAGATATCGCCGCATTTCATGCACAAAATGCAGGCCTTTTCACGGGGGATGATATAGGGCGTATCGACGGAGTCCCAGCCGTTCTCCAGACCAAAATACTTGATCGTCCGGTTTGGACAAATCTCACCACATTGACCACAGTTGATGCAGCGGCTGAGAAAATCCTGTTCGGGCAGGCCGCCAGGCGGCCGCAGATAGCGGCGCGACGATCGGGTGGGCGCCCCCGACGCCGTGCCCGGCGAGACAGCGGCGACGGCGCCGGCGATCAATACAGAGAGGAAATTTCGACGTTCCAAGAGTTCACATTACCCCTTGAGCAGCGGGCGGGATGGTCCCGCCCGCCCTCGGTTCAAGCGTCAGATCTTCTCGATACGGCAGGCGCTTTTCTTAAAGTCAACCTGTCCGGAGACCGGGTCCCAAACGCGGCTGGTGACGCCGTTGGCCAGCCATTTGTTCTTCTTTGGATCGGCACTATCCGCCACCGACAGGTTCCAGGGCCCGAACATGTAGCCGCGCGGCACATTGTTACGGGCCGGCTTGACCAGCGAATTGGTACCGACCTGGGCGCGCGCCTCCAAAGACCCGCGCCGGGTCACCACCCGGACCTTGTCGCCGTCCTTGATGCCCAGGTCCTTGGCGTCGTCTTCATGCATCTCGACGTACATTTCCGGGACAAGCCGGCGTGTCGTCGGGCTGCGGTTCGACTTGGCCGTATGAAAGTGCTCGTAGACGACCCCCAGCCCGAACCAGTAGGGGTATTTGTCCTTGGGCACGTCCTTCCAGGCTTTACCGCGATGATCCTCATCGGGCATATCCGGCGTCAGGCCGTTGTCACGGGCCGCGAAGATCAAATCCATATGATCGATCGTATGGAAATCCTTCTCGACCCCGAACCGCATGAGTTCCTTGGTCAACTCAGCGCGCTTCGAGTAATCCTGTTTGCATAGCTTCATGTGGACCTTGCCGTCCTTGGTCCGGAAGTAGCCGTAGGGTTTGTTCTCCCAGGCACCTTCCTGGAGCATGTAGCGCCGTTTGGTGCCACCGTTCTTGGCACTCTCATAACTTGGCGCCGGCCATTGAATGCCGCGCAAATCAACGAGTTGCTCATAGGGCGACGATTCGTCGAGTTTCTCGACTTCCAAAATACCGGTCAGGTCCGTATCGGTGCCGGCTGAGGCGATGACAACGTCCCGGAAGACTTCCTCGGCATCGTAAAAACCGTCTTCCTTGCGCTCGTAGGGGAGCGATTTCGACATATCGAGACCCAGCAATTTGCCGATCCCCTTGGCCTTGTCGATGACCATGTCCATGTCGGGACGGCACCCCTTCGGCGGCTCGGCGGCTTTCTGGCAGATGTTAATGCGCCGCTCGGACGAGATGTAGACACCTTCCACCTCACCCCAAGTGGCGGCCGGAAAGATAACATCGGCGTAGAGATTGTTGGGTGCGTGGCGGTAAATCTCCTGCACCACATTGAAGGTCTTGGATATTGCCGGGCGCACCAGATTGTACAGGTCCGGCAGGTCAATATGGGTCGCGTAAACGAAGAAGAAGGCCTTTACGTCACCCTTCAGGGCACGCTCCATCATGCCCACGGCATATCCCGGGTTTTTGGAATTCATGGCGGTTTCAAGATTTTTTTCCGGGACTCCCCAGAACTTGGCCATGCGGGCCCGGTGAATATCGTCCGACAAGGGCAGGTTAAACGGCAGCCGCCCGGTGAGCCCGCCGGTGAACCGCTCGCCCATGGCGTTGGGCTGACCGGTCATGGAGAACGGGCCGCAGCCCGGCTTCGCCAGATTGCCGGTCAAGGTCAGCAAGTTGATGATAGAAATGACGTTATACTGACCGTGGATGTGCTGGTTGTAGCCGATACCCCACATGATGATGACGCCGCCGTAACCGCCCTTTTGCGTGCCCTTGGCACGGGCCAGCCGCTTGCGGGTGGCATCGGCGAACATGCCCGCGACACGTCGGATCAAGGCCGGGGAAACGTCGTGATTGGGGCCGCCCATGCGGTCCTGCACCTGTTCGGGGCTGTAGTCCTTGAGAACACCTTCCGTGTAGGCCTCCCAGCCACTGGTGTGTGCCTTCAGGAAGTCCCAATCAATAACGTCCTTGTGCTCGGTCAGAAGCACATGGGCGATGGCGTTCAGAAAACTGATGTCGCCGTTCAAGATCGGCACGTGGACGTTGTTCTTGGGGTTGATATCCTCGTAGCCCATGACCGTGCCGGTGCGCCGGGGATCGCAGACGACGGTTGGGATATCCTTTTTCTTTTTGTGGTCGGCGGCGCGCCAAAAAATGATCGGATGCGATTCCCGCGCATTATGACCGAAATGCATAATCATGTCGCAAAGCTCGATATCGTCGTAGGCTAACGGTGGCGTGTCCGAACCCAGGGTCGCGAAATAACCGGTGACCGCAGAGGTCATGCACATGCGTGCGTTGGCTTCGATGGTGTTCGAGCCCAGAACGCCTTTCATGAACAGGTTCTCCAGGTACTGGCCTTCCATGGTCAATTGGCCGGAGCCGTAAAGACCGATGGAGTTGCCGCCATACTTCTTGGCCAGGTGGGCGATCTTGTGATCGACCATTTCCGAGGCGTCGTGGTAGGGGACACGAACAAAATGTTCTTCGTCAAAGGAGCCCTTGGTCTTGGAGGTATATTCCAAATCGCCGTGCTTGGGCTTTTTCCATTCCGCCCAGACATCCTTGCGGACGTAGGAATCGCCCTCCATGCGGTCGACGTACATGGGCTCCGCCGCGGTCAGGCCCTTGATACATTGCAAGCCGTAGTTGGTCGGATGGTCCTTGTCCGGCCGCATGGAGACAATTTTGCCGTTCTCGGCTTGAATGATGGTGCCGCAGCCAACGCCGCAATAGGGACACTGGGCCAGGGCGGTTGTCCGGTTGTCCTCTGATTCCTGGGCTTGCGCGGACCCAACAAGTTCGGGATTGTCGCCAACCATCAGGCCCGCGCCTGCGGCGGAGACGAAGGCACCGGTTTTCATGAAGTCCCGGCGGGAAAAATTCTTTTTGATACGTTTCATAATTCTGTATCTCCACTCTTACTTTTTCATCTGGCTGCGCAGATAGACGATGATGTCCTCAATTTCCTGATCCGACAGATTGGCCAGGCCGGCCGGCCCCTGGAACGCGAGCATGCGGGTATTGGAACGGCCATACTTAATGGTTTCACGCAGGAACCCGTCGGAAACCTTGGTCAGGAACCCCGGCAATCCAATGGCCGTGCCGGCGCCTTCGGACTCATAACCGTTGCCATCGGTGCCATGACAGGTTGAGCATATATAGTTGTACCATTGCTGGCCGAGGCGCGGATCCCCATGGGCGTCCGGTTGGGCGTCCACTTCCTTGGCCCGGCTGGGGCCCTTGGCATGGGATTGCAGGTAGGTGACGATATCGCGAACATTGCGGCGCCCGAGGTGCGCGAAGGGCGGCATGCCCGTGTCCTCGCGGCCGTCACGGATGGTGCTCATGAAAAACTTGTCCGACGAAATGCTGAGCAACTCGGGATTGGTCAACGACGGTGCGACACCCGGTTTTCCAATGGCATCGGCCTGGTGACAGACGGCGCAGTTCTCCATGAACCGTTTCTTGCCGTTCTTCAGTTCCTTGGCCTTTTTCATCACCGCCGGGCTTTGCGTCTTGGCGTGGCTCGGCATGCCGAGACCCAAGGCCAGCAAGACCGCTAATCCATAGATCATACGTTTTCGGTTCGTCATCTCTTCCTCCCAATCAAACTTCGAAAAACCTTCTGAGGCCTTACCCTGCTACCAGTCGTCACTCTTGTTTGCGCCGGCCATGTCCGTGTGGCATTGCCGGCAATCAATTTTTTCCTTCTCCATGCGTTCATGGAGTTCGTCCATGAGGGTGTTCTTGTCGAAACCCTGGGGCAGCGAATGGGCGATACCCTTGTGGCAGTCGATGCACGTTTTGCCCCAATCTCGCGCCAGTGAATGCATTAAGCTGGCCTTCGGCGTCTGCGTCTCCTCGGTCATGAAATCGATGCCGTGACAATTGCGGCACTCGCGCGAATCGGTTTCTTTCATGCTGGCCCAAACATGGCGCGCCAACTCTGGCCGCTTGGCCTCGAACTTCTCTCGGGTGTTGATGGAACCTTTCATCCAATGGAACAATTCGTTGCTGGCACGGACCTTGCGGACCACCTTGTGAACCCATTCCCTGGGCACGTGGCAATCGGGGCATGAGGCGCGGACGCCGGTGCGATTGGCGTAGTGGACGGACTGTTTGTACTCCTTGAACAGGTATTCCCGCATGGCATGGCACGACGCACAAAACGCCTCCGTGTTGGTCAACTCCATGCTCCAATTGAAGCCTCCCCAGAAAATCATGCCGGCCATGAAAACTGCCGACAGGACCATCAAGGGGTAATTGAAAATGGATTTGAGGCGTGATTTGCGCGACCACAACAACCAGTCCTTCCTAGCCCGCTCTTCCATTGTCGTCGTACAATCTCCCCCGCCAACGTGTGTCAGCGTCATTTCGATTTGAAATTCGTGTAGAGTTTATGGGGATTCGGCGCTGGCGGATTTGATTCAGATCAAGTGACCCGCAAATCTCAGTCAAACCGACCCCTGGTCAAGACTCATCCGTCCGCCAGAGGATTCCGTGCATCAAGGCCCCGGAAAGGCAATGCCAGAACAAACCAGCTTGAGCCGAGCTACGACAGTTCGTAGCCTTCTCAGATGAAAAACCCATTACGCTATTTCAATAGCTCACCCACCGTGATCCGGCTGTCGGTGATAATGTGCATCCGTTATCCGCTTTCGCTGCGACAAGTCGAAGATTTGTTTTTCGATCGCGGGATCGACATCAATTGCGAAACAGTCCGATTTTGGTGGAGCCGGTTCGGGCCGTTATTCGCAGCGCGGCTTCGTAAGAAACGTATTCATCCTCCCGCAAACCATTCGAACTGGCGATGGCATCTCGACGAGGTATTCGTGAAGATTGGCGGCGAGATAATTTTTTTATGGCGCGCAGTTAACCATGAAAGTGAAGTTCTTGATGCAGTTTTGACCAAGAAACGAGACCGCAAAGCAGCACTCAATGATTTGCAATCGACCGTTCAATATGAGACAGGTCGATGGTCAAATAACCGGGCTGAAAACAGCCATCAGGTATTCCAACGACGGGAGCGGGCAATGTATCGCTTTCGAAGTGTAGCGTCGCTGCAAATGTTTGTATCCATCCAAAGCCAAGTCCAGAATCATTTCAATGCAGAAGGCAATCTAATCGGTCGAATCACATACCGAGGTTTCCGTTCGACAGCCCTTATAGAGTGGCAGCCCCTTGTCGCGTGAAAGGCGCGTGGACTTAGGAAAACCTCGGTCTGGTGCGGTTAGTCTGACAACGTCCAAGAGGCCGATATGACCAACGATCCATCACAACGCTCAGAGAGTGACCGTGCCAATTCATGGATTGTCGTGATGCCGGTTGTGTTCATCTTTCTTTGGAGCACCGGATGGCTGGGCGCCAAGTTTGGGCTGCCCTATGTCGAACCGTTCAATTTTTTGGCCGTACGATTTTCCATCGCCGCATTGCTGCTGGCGTTGTTTGCTGTCGCTACCCAGGCGCCCTGGCCAGGCATCCGCCGTCAAATTTGGGATGCATTGTTGGTTGGTGCGTTATTGCATGGCGTCTATTTGGCCGGCGTTTTCTGGTCAGTCGCTCAAGGTTTTCCGGTTGGGATTTCGGCATTGATCAACGGCCTGCAGCCGGTACTGACAGCGCTGTTGGCGGGACCTTACCTGGGCGAGCGATTGAACCAGCGACAGTGGCTCGGGATCGCGTTGGGTTTCTCTGGCGTGGCGCTGGTCATATGGGACAAGCTGGGTCCATTGGAGGGGCAAATGACCGGCGCGCTGGCCAACGTCATCGGTCTGGTCGGCATCACCGCCGGAACGCTCTATCAGAAGCGCCACGGCGGCGGCACTAACCTGCGTTGGGGTGCGGCCTTCCAGCTTTGCGGCGCGGCCGGGTTGTTGTGGATACTGACGTTATGTTTTGAGACCGGCGCAATCATCTGGTCCGCGCAGTTCATCGCTTCATTAGTTTGGTTGGTGCTGGCCAATTCCATGGGCGCGTTTACGTTATTCTACATCCTCATTCGCCGGGGGGCTGCGGCGAAAGTGGCAAGCCTGTTTTACTTGGTGCCGCCGCTCGTCGCCATCGAAGCCTGGATATTGTTCGGCGAATCGTTGGCGCCCGTTGCCATATTCGGCATGGCTGTCACGGCTGGCGGCGTTGCTCTGGTCACCAAAGGTACAAGCTAATTTTGCGACAATACGGAGCTATTTCTCCTTCGTGCCGCCGGTTTCAGGAAAAACCCACATTGCCAGCACCATGAACACAGCCAGCCCGGCGACAAGCCAACTCAATTGCTCGTTGCCAGCTTGTGTTTCATACCAGTGCACTATGGCGCCAGCAATCAGTGTGACCAGCGACAAGGTCGCCTTAATGTGAACCGGCATGGGTCATTCCGCCGGGATCGGCCCGGAAGCGGCTTCCAGTGGTGTTCCCGGTACGCCTTTCAGGGTTCCCTTCAGATACTTCGTCGAATAGCCGTTGAACAGATGGCCGAGCAGCCCGCGGTCAAGATCAGACGTATCAAACAGCCAGTCGGCGATGGGGAAGGTTAGGTTCATGTTCACTTCCATCATCAGCCGATCATTGTGATGCGCCGTATGATGGCGGCGAATGGTATTCACCAACGGGCAATGCCGTACAAAATCATTTTCGTCGACATGGCAGCAGAAATGCATGAATTCATAAGTCAGATACATGCCGGTGGTCGAGCACATCACCAACCAACCGACATTCGCCGAAACGAGATATCCCATCACCAGCCCGCCGGGGATCGATATCAGGATAAAAACCACCAACGCATACGGCGGGAAGAAGGTGACGCGCCAGTCTTTTTCGTCACGGAAGCGCATTTCACGGTCGGTGAAAAATTGATGATGGTTGAGGGTATGTCGATTGTAAATCGCCCGCAATCCGCTGTTGTTGATCGGCCGGTGCATGACATGCATGTGCAAAAACCATTCAAACATATTGCACATGACAATGACCGCCGGGATGGTCAGCCACTCCCACCACAAAACAGATCCCATATGCTGGGTATAGATATACATGGCCGTCAGACCGATGGTGTAGATCACCAGTACATGAACATACCCGTTGTACCACCCGGCAATGCGCGCGCGGTATTCCCTGCGAAAACCTTCCTGGCGTTCGGTCATCATGTTTGGCCCACTCCTTTTCAACAGCTAGCGCATCGCCAGAGAAATCCGACAATCGATTCATGATATATCAGACATACATCACCTGTCAGTCATCTGTCAACGGTCTGGAATGCTTCCAAACGGCATGAACTTTTATTGCTCCGCGTCTTGTCACGCATGTGTCTCTTCTTGCTGGAGGGCAAATATGGACGTGTAGCCGCCGGACCAGTCCGGCGGCATCAGGCAAGGCCGTGGATCATGCCTTGCCCACCGGGCCCGTTGACCGCGAACAACGGTCTCCATGTATTTCGATTGCAACGGGTTATAGGTATAGGGCTGAGCGTCCGCGGCACTGTATATGTTCAACAACAAGGGCCGCCCCACATCCGAACGGTTCGGCTTCGAGGCGTGCAGCATGCGACAGTTGTGAATGGTCAGCGAACCCGCCGGGCCCTCCAGAGACACGGCTTGTGACTCGTCCAAGCCCGCTTCGTCATCGGGCCGCAAACAGCCGATCCATTCGCCTTTGTCATTGTATTGGTCATAGAGCTCACCATCATGGCTGCCCGGCAACACCATCAACGGGCCCTGCTCGGGGCCGCAGTCGTACATATAGGTGCCGACGGTACACGGACTGTAATTGGTGTGCGGCCAAAACTGAATGTCTTGGTGCCACTTCACCTCTTCGCCGCCGCGTGACCATTTGAAGTTCAGCTTGGAATGATGGAACTTCACATCCGGTCCGATCAAATCCGCGACGATATCGGGAACAATGGACTTTGATGCATATTCCCAATAAGTCGGATGATGATCGTTCGGGCTGGATAACCGGCGGAGCCGTGGATTCTCGGCATTGTGGCCGTCTTCCAGGTCCCAGACAGCATCCGACACGGCAACCGTCCGGCTTTCATCAATCTTCTCATCGGTGGCCCGGCGCAAACGCTCGACCCATTCGTCGGACAACACTTTCTCCAACAACAGAAAGCCGTTTTCAAAATAGAACGCGCGCTGCGCCTCGGTCAGCACCTTTGGTTTGATACTCAGGACATCTTCGGGCGTCATCGCATCCTCCCCTGGAGTTGAAGACCGGCGGCGCTATTTGAACCCCAACAATTGCGCCGGCAGCCACAATACTGTTTGCGGGAACCACCCAACCACCGTCAGACAGATCAATTGCAGGACGATAAACGGGATCACGCCACGGAACATATGCTGCAGCGTAATTTCCGGCGGGCTGATGCCGCGCAGATAAAAGATCGCCGGTGCCATCGGCGGAGTCAGATAACTGGTTTGAATAACCACCAGAAACATGACGCAGAACCAGACCGGTTCATAACCGAGCGATTTGACGATCGGAATGAAAACCGGGATGAAAATCAGCAGCACCGAGATCCAATCAAGTACGAAACCGGCGACGAAACAAATTACCAGGAACACGACCAAGGTGAGCCATGGCGTCAGGTTGGCGCTGCTGATCAATTCTTCAGCGACGGAAACACCGCCGGAAGCGACGAACACGCCGGCAAACATATTTCCACCAAGCAGGATTAGTATAATCATGCAGGTGACCTTCAGCGTATTGACCACCGCTTCGCTCAGCACCGAGATACTAAACTGACGATACATGATCGCCAGCAGAATGGCGCCAAACGCACCCAGCGCTGCGGCTTCCGTCGGTGCGGCAAGACCAAACATGATCGAGCCCAGAACAGCGGCGATCATCGCCACGGGGGGCGCCAGGGCGACCAAGGTGATACGAAGTTTCTCTCCTAAACTGGGATCGTCATCGGATTTCGGAAGGCGCGGCCCGGCCTCTTGATCGAAAGTGCAGCGAACCAGAATATAGACAATATAGAACCCGGACATGATCAGGCCCGGGAATATCATGCCGACGAACAAATCACCGACCGAGACATCCGCTACCGGCCCGAGCACAACGACAACCACCGAAGGCGGAATGATCGTGCCCAGGGATCCACCGGCGCAGATCGTGCCGGCGATCAAGCCCTTGTCATAGGCGTATTTCATCATCACCGGAATTGCCAACAGGCCGACCACCGTCTCAGTGGCGCCAATTACCCCGGTTGAAGCGGCGAAGATCACGCACATGATAATCGTGCCGATTGCCAAGCCACCGGGCAGACGCCGGGTCCACAAATGGACCGCCTCAAACAGTTTTTCAGCGATCCCCGAACGTTCCAGCATGGAGCCCATGAAGACGAACAAAGGCACGGCCGCGAGCACGAAATTCGACGCCACCGCGTCGATTTTCTGGACGAATTGAAAGATCACCGCCGTGTCAAAGGTGACCAGTCCGAAAAACAGCGCCACCCCCATCATTGAGAACGCCACGGGAAACCCCAGGAACAACGCCAACAGCAACGCCGGGAACATCATCAATGCCAGATAGTCACCCATCGGTCGGGTCCCATTCCGTTGTCCGGCCGCTCAAGAACTGAAAACACTTGATCAGTTCTGCGAGGCCCTGCAGAGCCAACAGAAAAAAGCCCAGGAAAAAAGACAACCGAAACGGCCAGATAATCGGGTTCCAGGCCGACTGGCCGGAATGCTCATTTTTAATAAACGCCTCCATCCAATAATCCCAGAGGCCCAGGCTGACCCAGCAGATCACCGGCATGAACAGCACCAGATACCCGGCCGTGTCGATGATCGCCTTGGTCTTGTCTGAAAACCGCGTGTAGATGATATCAATGCGGATGTGGGCCCGCTCACGAAGCGCGAAGGCGGCGCCGATGACGGCGTGAATGCCCATCGCCATATACCCTAATTCGAAGGCCCATATGGTCGGCGCATTGAATGCGTAACGCGCGAATACTTCATAAACGGATGCCAGAATCAGCGGGAAAACCACCCAGGCGACAAGCAACCCGGCAGACCCAGTGAGTCGTTCGATGACGCGAACCAGAGCCACCATTAAAGCCTCTCCCACTGTTGCCGTAAGAATTTATGATGCCGGCGAATGTTACACCCGGCGAGAATATGATCGCCATAAAAACGGGGAGCGCGGTCATGTCGCGCTCCCCGGTTGGTATAGGCTCGATTATTCGGAAATCACGTTGCGATAGTGGGCCGCATCTTTCCAAAGTTTCTCAAAGGCCAGCTGGCTTTTCATCACCTTGTCGAACCAGGGGTTGGTCTTGGCCTGCTCCGTCGCCCAGGCGATGCCCAGTTTCTTGCCTTTTTTCTGCACTTCCGCATCAAGGACGATGATTTCATTGCCCTGCTTGCGATAGAATTCCAGCGCCTTAGCGTCTTCGTGACCGACCGTCATCCAACTTTCGACCGTCACCATCTTGGCCGCCATTTCGACCATTTTCTTGTCACGGTCAGAAAGCTTGGCAAATGCCGCCTTATTGATGACGACTTCAAAAGGTGCCGTCGGCTGATGAATGCCGGGGATAATCACATACTTGGCGATCTTGTGCAGACCAACCGATTGGTTCTCATACAGAGTGCCCCACTCGGTAGCGTCAATCGCGCCACGCTCCAAGGACGTGTACACTTCGCCGCCGGGCATGGTTACGGGTGCCGCACCGAGGCCCTTCGAGATGGCCAGCCAGGCGCCCGCCGTGCGGAATTTCAAACCATTCATGTCAGCCAGGGTTTTGACCGGCTTGCGTGAATGAAGGAAGGCTTCGGCCGTACGGGTAAAGCATGGAAACGAAATGACGTTGAATTTTTCTTCATTGAATTGGCGTTGCAATTCAAGCCCGCCGCCTTCGTAAATCCAGTGCAACATCTTTTCCGTATCCATGGAGCCGGCATAACCGCCAAACAGCACCGTGGTCTTATCCTTGCCCCAATCATACCCCATCCAGGTATGGCCGGCCTCCGCAACACCCTTGGCAACGGCGCTGCGAACCTCAAGCCCCTTGGATAACTGCCCGGCCGGAAACACCTTGATCGCGACACGGCCGTCTGTCAGGAAATTCACTTTGTTGGCAAAGGCCTTGGCGCCGATTGCCATCAACGGCCCGCCGCCCCAACTGGCGGCCAATTTCCAATTGTGCTCGGCGGCAAATGTATCGCCGCCGCCAAAACTGGTCGCGACCGCGGCGGCGGCTCCCAACATGGTGATTTTTCTCATGATCGTCATCGGGTTTCCTTCCTGATATCGGTTAAGTATCATCGGCATCTCGCGCCCTTTACATCCCGGTCCCCCGGAAGTCTTGGATTTAACCGCCGCCCGCGAGACCGTCGCGGCGGGTCGACTCGATAACTCAGACAGCCGCCATCTCGGCCAATATTCTGTCGATTTCATCCCCGTGCAGCGTCCAGTCGTTATCCATATCCGCGACCTTCTGCTTCATGAACTTCTCGCTCAGTTCAAGCGCCCGCGCATCGTCACCCAAATGGTCGGCGAGCAAGGCAAGTGCCAATTGACGGGGGGAATCACCCTCATAGGTCCACTCAAACCCACTGTTGGTGAAGCGCTGGATATCATAGCGCTCAGCAAGCGGCCGGCCGTCTACGCTGACGGCAATGCCGTCAATGGTGCGTGACCCCGAATAGGTTTTCATGGCGGCTCCCGATCGAAAAGATGTGGCCGATTTTCAAGCCTAAGCCTTGCCTTATCTGATATATTTGACATATGTCAATGTTGCGCCGGAAATCTGTAAATATTTCAGATAACCGTTGAGGAACTTCAATTTCGGGCGGTGTGATTTCGGCCGGCATCAAACATCGCGATGATGTTTTCGGTTGGGATATCGTTCTGAATATTGTGCACGCTGTTGAGCACGAACCCGCCGTCCTGCCCCAGGATATCAATCACCCGGTTGACCTCGTCACAGACCTCCCCGGGGCTGCCGAACGGCAGCACGCGTTGTGTATCGATTCCGCCCCAGAACGCGATACGATCACCAAACCGCTGCTTCAACGAGGCCGGCTCCATATCACCGGCGCCGACCTGAACTGGGTTGAGTGCGTCGACGCCAATATCGATCAGATCATCGATCATTTGCGATACGGCGCCGCAACTGTGGTACAGCACTTTGACGTCGGCCCGGCGTTTGACCGCGTCAATCATTCGCGCATGGCACGGTTTAATCAGTTCCCGGTAGATTTTTGGGTCGAACAGCGGCGCCATCTGGCCGGCCAGATCATCGCCGAAAAACACGATATCAACGTCATCACCGCAAATATCCAGAGCGTTCTCGGCAACGGCAATCCAGCGTTCTGCGATCATGTCCATCATCCGCGCCGCAAACGCACGGTTTTTGTAGAGATCCTTCAACCAATCGCCGAAACCACGCAAAAACTGACCTTGGTGAATTACTCCGATGGGCATATTGAGGATCACCGCCGCGCCGCTGGCCCGCGCCGCCCGGGCACGCTCACCAAGACCGGCGTAGTACCCTGAATTGTCGGGATCAGGCCAATGGCCGGCCGCGAGGTCCGCAGGGTCGGGTTTCTTCTGGTCGAAAAACGGACCATCCACGTAAAGGTAATGGCCGTCATCGGCTTTCTTCCACGTCGTGCCCCATTCATCCAGATAGTTGTCTTCATCGATCTCGCGCTGGTCGCCCTGGTAAGCGCCAAGACCGAGAAATCTGGTATCGACGCCGAACCGCTTCAGAACCGCCTCATCGGGAATGGCAAGGCGGCGTGTTTTCGAATAGATCTGCGTTTCGGAATTGGCCATGCCGAGTTCCACCTTCAGCCGCTCATAGGCTGCGTAGAAAATGGTCGTCGTATAGGTGCCACCGAAATCGATCGGCACGCGATCCGTCGATTTGTGATTGAGTGCGTCAAGTACCCGTCGACGATGTTCGGTCATGGCTGCCTCCCTGCTCCGTCTGGCAATTTCTTCGCGCGCCCTGAACCGGGCACCTTCATCGGCATCGGCATCGATTTTTCAATATTCGGAAAATCATGCTTGGCATGGGGCACGGCCATGGCCGCAACGAAGGATTTTTGAAAACCTGGATCGGCTGCCGTCTCGACCTTTTCGACGCGCCGCACCAAGGCCTCTATCTCACGTCGCGCGGCGCCGCTCAGCAACGCAATGCGCGCACCCGTGCCGGCGGCATTGCCGACGGCGTAGACGTGTTCAATCGGACAATCGGGAATCATCCCAAGCACCATGGCGTGCTTGGGGTCAATGTAACTGCCGAACGCCCCCGCCAGCACGATACGGTCCGGCGTTTGTACGTCCACCATGTCCATCAACAAACGCGCACCGGCATAGAGCGCCGCCTTCGCCAGTTGAATAGCACGCACATCGGTCTGTGTAATCAGGATGTGCGGCGGACCATCGTGCAGGCGGTAGGAATACACTTCTTCATCAGGCTCCAACCATGGGCAATCGGGGAACCTTTCGCCATCGACCAGCCCCATGCGATTGATCAAGCCGACAAGGAACATCTCGGCGACGGCCTCAATAATACCGGAGCCGCAAATACCGGTGACGCCGAATTCCGCCGTCGCCGCCTTAAACTTCGGATCGTTCGACCATAGATCGCTACCGATGACCCGGAACCGCGGCACTAAGGTTTTGGGGTCGATGCGCACCCGCTCAATTGCACCTAGTGCGGCGCGCTGCCCGCAACTGATTTGCGCGCCTTCGAACGCCGGACCGGTGGGGCTGGAACACGCAAGCAATCGATGCTTATTGCCGAGCACGATCTCGGCATTGGTGCCGACATCGACAAGAAGCGTCATCTCATCACGTTTATGCGGCGCCTCGGCCAGGATCACGCCCGCCGTATCGGCCCCCACATGACCCGCGATACAGGGCAGCAGATAAACGCGGGTCGCCGGATTGACCGCCGCCAGCCCCAGGTCAGTCGCCAGGACGGTCACCGCATCTTCGACAACCAACGGAAATGGCGTGCGCCCCAACTGCAACGGATCAACCCCGAGAAAGATGTGATGCATGATCGGATTGCCGACCACCGTCATATCGACGATATCCGTCACCCCTGCACCAATTGCACCAATGGTCTGACGCGCCAGATCGTCAATGGCATGGCGAACCACCGCGGTCAGTTCGTTGCGGCTGTCGGGGTTTTGCTGGATAAATGAGACGCGGCTGATGAGGTCCTCGCCGAAACGAATTTGCGGGTTCATGACACCCGCCGCGGCAACGACCTCGCCGGTTTCCAGGTCATTCAAATGCGCGGCGATGGTGGTGGTGCCGATATCCACCGCCAGTCCATAGGCCCGGTCATGGAACCTGGACCACATGGCGACAATCTCGGCAGCATCGCGCACCGCCACCGTGACGCACCAATCGCCATCACGCAGCAGCGCCGGCAGTTCGGCCAGCAGCCGCGGGTCGACGCTCACGGTGTCGAGGTTCCATTGCGCCGCCATGGCATCCTTCAGACGTGCGACGTCGCTACGCTGATCGTTCAGACTGGGGGCTGCCAAATCCAGATAATACAGTCGCACTACCCGGTCGATCTCGACGCTGCGTGATTCTGCATCCTTGCGCACGATTTGTTTGTGCAATTGGCTTTCCGCCGGGACATCGATGACGACATCACCCATCAACAACGCCGCACAGGAAAGCCGCCGCCCATCAACGACCGTGCGACGTTCCATGTAACGGTTTTCCAGGTCCCCCCAGGGACTGAGATGATCGCCATGCGATTGAATGCCGAATTTCGGAAAGTCACCATCGCTCACGGCGACCTGGCAGCGCCCACAAATGCCGCGTCCGCCACAAATCGAATCAATATCGACGCCAAGCTTACGCGCCGCCGTCAGCACCGGCGTACCAATCGCAAACCGGCCGCGCCGGCCGGATGGCAGGAATACGGCAAGAACGTCTGAGGCTATGCCGCTTGCGAATTCTGCAGCGCCCGGCAGCGTTTCATCCATCGTTTACACCTATTATCGAGACCCGCTAGAACTTCGGCGCCGGTAATCGCGGTCATCACTTGACCATGTAGCGGATTGACGATTGCCGAGGTCAATCCGGCACCGATAAGCATGGCCAGAAACGCCGCATTCAGACCCTGCCGGTCCGGCAACCCGAAACTGACATTGGAAGCACCGCAAATAGTGTTGAGTTCAAGCTCTCCCCGCACCCGGCCAATCAATGACAATACGGCGCGGCCTGAATCACCGACCGCCCCGACCGGCATGACCAGCGGATCGACCACCACATCGGCCGCCGGCAGGCCATGATCCATGGCGCGATGTTTGATCTTGCGCGCCACGTCGAAGCGTACATCGGGGTCCTCCGAGATACCGCCTTCGTCATTGCAGATCGCAACCACGGCGGCGCCGTATTTCTTGGCCAGCGGCAGCACGCTTTCAAGGCTTTCGTTCTCACCAGTGACGGAATTGATAAGCGCCTTGCCGTCATAGGCCGCGAGGCCCGCCTCCAACGCCGAAACCATGGCGGAATCGATACACAGCGGCACATCAACCAAGCCCTGCACCCGAGTGACAATTTCAGTCATCATTTGCGCTTCGTCGGCCGTCGGCACACCGGCATTGACGTCAAGCACATGGGCCCCGGCCGCGACCTGCGACGCCGCATCGCTCTCGACCGTTGAATAGTCCCCAGTGGCGATCTCGGCGGCGAGCTTTTTGCGCCCTGTCGGGTTTATGCGCTCGCCGACAACAACGAACGGTCGGTCAAATCCAATCACCACCTCCCGGGTTGGTGAACTCAGTACGGTTTCCGTCATGATACGGCAATTGCCTCCTCTGTTCGGTGGGCCAGTTCGGCCGCCTTGGCATTGATGATGCGGTTCTTGAGAATTCCGGATTCCTGAATAATTTCCGTGACCAGATGTTCCTGGCGATAGGCCATGACATGAACGCCCGAGATACCTTTGATCGCCCGAATTTCGCCGATCAAATCGATACAGATTTGCTTGCCTTCATGCTTCTGGTCCTCGGCGCCTGACAGACGATCAATCACCGCGTCGGGGATATGCACGCCCGGCACATTGGCCCTGATCCAGCGCGCCGCCTTGGCCGAGGCCAGCGGCCCGACACCGACAAGAATGAAGCATTTCTCATGCAGACCGAGATCCCGAACAGCGCCCATATAGCGCTGCAGCATGTCGATGTCGTAGCAATACTGGGTTTGGATGAACTGCGCGCCCGCCTCAATTTTCTTCGCCAAGCGCAAGGGCCGCCAGTCATAGGGCGGCGCGAACGGGTTCGCCGCGGCGCCAAGAAACACGCCTGGCGGTGTCGTTATCTTGCGGCCCGACAAGAATCTGGCGTCGTCACGCATGCCCCGGATGGCGCTCAATAAAGTCGTCGAATCCAAATCGAAGACCGGCTTGGCGCCTGGCTGATCACCCGTTTCGACACCGTCACCCGTCAAACAAAGGATGTTGTGCACACCCATGGCGGCCGCCCCCAGGACATCACCCTGGATGGCGATGCGGTTGCGGTCGCGACACGAGATTTGCAGCACCGGCGAATAACCGGCGCGGGTCAACAGCGCGCAGATGCCCATGCTCGACATATGGCAGTTTGCGCCCGATGCGTCGGTGGCGTTAATCGCATCACAGACCTCCGACAACACCAGAGCCTGGCGAAAGGTGTCCTCAGGGTCGGCCGAGTCCGGCGGGTTGAGTTCGGCGGTGACCGCGAACCGACCCGACCGCAGCACCCGCTCAAGGCGCCCGGTCGAGGAATATCCTTCCAGAACCGGATACGCCGAAAAATTTTGAGCGGCCTCAATCATGACGCCCCCACATCGGAGCGCCGCTTCGCAGTCTGTTGCCTGTCGATGTTCTCAGCGCTCAACCGGAGCCATGCCGAGGTCCCTTCAATGGCGTGATCGCGTGGCGCCAGCGGTACCCGGATCTCTTGACCATGGCGCATACGCTGCGCGCCTTTCCAGGCCTCCACCCAAACACAAGCCATCTCAGGCTTGACCTCACAGTGTCCGTTGGCGCGAACCCCGCCGCACGGGCCATTGCGGATGGTCTTTGGGCAATTCATCACGCACGTCATGCCGGTCACCGAAAGATGGCAGCGCCCGCACATGCGGCAGTCGAACAAAATTCCCTTGGTCCAGGATTCAACGACGGCAAACGGCCGTTCCAGTCGGGCAATGCCGATCCCCGCCCAGATCGGGTCGCAGGCATGGAATATACGCGCTGTCAGCTGATAAAGGATTTCCAGGGACCGCGCATGCCGGGTCGCCCAATGGCGGACAGTATACATCTGCCGCCGCGCTACTTGGTTTCCAGAAACTTCTGGAACCCGCCATACCCCGTGTGCCGAACCTCCAGTTCAAGACCGATACTCGCCGCCGCCGCTTCGGCCCGGGCCAGAGTTTCGGGGCTCTCACGCTGTACCAGGTAAACCATTTTTCGATAGTGACCGAAGTAGGTATCACGTAGCTTCGGAAAGCGGTCGAGCCCGAGGCCGTTAAACACCAATTTCTCGAACTGCCGGGCCAGAAAGTCGGTGACAAAAAAACTGCCGGGCTCGTCGTCCATCATTTCTTTGAACTGTTCCGACCCGGCGAACACTTCATAGCAATGCGATCCACCGATATTTTCGACACCTTCCTCCTCGAGAACCCTGGCCATGCCGCCGCCGGTACCGCAATCGCTGTACAGCACCAGCACCTCATCCCCCCGCGCCCGCCCTTCGCGAATTTTGGCGCGGACGCCATCGGGAAGCGCTTCGGGGTGATTGTGCAGCTTGGCCGGCAAACACTCGACTTTCATATGCCGCCATCCGTTTTCACGGACAATGGTGACGATCTCATTGGCGATCGCGCCGCAGCATATGACCAATGTCGAGGGCGCTTCGGCGATGGCGTCCATTTGATCCACCTTAGTGATATCGATGGGCAACGCCGGTCTCAAACATGGCGACGATGTTCTCCGGCGGCACTTCAGCTTGAATATTGTGGACACTATTGAGAATGTAACCGCCACCCTTGCCGAGAATGTTGATGATCCGCTTGGTTTCTTCAGCCACTTCCTCCGGCGTGCCGAACGGCAGCGTTTCCTGGGTGTTGATGCCACCCCAGAACGTCAGCCGATCACCGAACGTTTCCTTCAGCAGCTCGGGTTCCATGTTCTTGGCCGTCACCTGCACCGGGTTCAGGGCATCAATGCCGATATCCAAAAGGTGCGGGATAAAGTGATAGGCTGAGCCGCAACAGTGGTAACAGACCTTGACCTTGTTATTGGTCAATCCCTTGACCGTCTCGATCATCCGACGATGGCGCGGTTTCATGTAGTCCTTGTAGATCGTATCGGGATCGAACATGCAGCTGTCCTGGGTCCCCAGGTCCTCGCCGAAGTAAATGATATCAATGTTTTCAGGCCCCGCCGCCTCGATCATTGAGGTCGCGTTGTCACACCAGAAATCGCACAGCTTATCCATCATCCGCTGCAGGGCTTCGGGGCGTTTGTAGAGATCCTTCAGATAGGCTTCAAAGCCGCGCATGGCGTAGCCCCGGTGAATGATGCCGCCGGGCACATAGAGACAGACCGCATGATCGCCACTGGCCTTGATTTGCTGTACGCGCTCGCGGACGCCTCGGACCAGACCGGGATTGTTGCCGTCCGGCCAATCGTATTCCTCGACCTGTTCAACGGTAAGTTTACCGCCGTGGAACGGACCATCTTGGTGTAAAAAATGCTGATCGACGGCTTTTTCCGTGCGCTTCCACAGGACGTTGAAGGTGTCGACGTAAGTATTATCATCGATCCAATGATCGACGCCGCCTTCGTAGGCGCTGGGTTGGACATTCCGGGTATCAACGCCGAATTTCTCGAGAATGCTCTCGGCGGGATGGGCGCAGGTGTGGATGATCGACATTACGTCGGTGGGCTCATCGACACCCATATGCTTTTTCAATTTCTCATAACCGGCAAGCGTGATGGAGGTGAACTCGGCGCCGCCGAAATCGATCGGCACGCGGTCCGGTTCCTCGTGGTTCAATGCCGCAAGAATGCGTTCGCGATGTGTCCATGTCATTGTACTGCTCCCCTCCCTCAGATGCCGGCAACGATGAACGCGCGCGCGTCATCAACAGCCGTCGGCGCGTCGATGCTGTAACCGTCGGCGCCGATTTTAGCGGCGAACTCGGCATTGACCGGCGGTCCGCCGACCATCGTTTTGACGTTCAAATTGCGGGTTTCGTTGGCCTCGCGGATTGCTGCGACGGTCTTTTCCATCTCCGGCATCGAAGTTGTCAGCAATCCGGAAAGGGCAATAATTTGGGCGTCGTTTTCCTGCGCGGCAGAGATAAACTGTTCCGGATCGACGTCGGTCCCGAGATCAACAAGCTTGAACCCGGCACCTTCAAACATCATGCCGACAAGGTTCTTGCCGATATCGTGTAGATCTCCCTTAACCGTGCCGAGAATGACTGTGCCGGGCGACTTGATGTCAGTATCCACGAGCAACGGGCGGATAATCTCCAAGCCGGCTTGCACGGCCTCAGCGGCCATCAGCATTTCCGGCACGAACAAAGTGCCGGCGCTGAATTTCTCACCAATCACATCGAGGGCGTTAATCAAGCCTTCGTTGAGGATTTTTTCAACGTCGGTACCGGCGTCAACTTCCGCCTGCACCAGTTCAGCGACGTCTTCCTCTTCATATTCCATCACCGCGTCGTAAATTTCCTGAACCGACATCTTCGCCTCCCTTGCTATTCCAACGCCAACAACACGCGTCACCTCATGGGTCTTCATTCCAAGCAATAATCTAATATTCTTGTGATATATTACATTGCAAAAAACAAAATGTCATGATTTTTTTTGTGGGAATTCGGGACGGTGCAAATCCATCCCATCACCGGCAAGGGATCGGGTTAATTCAGGCTTCCGTCGGAGCGCCGGGCCTTCAGAAACGCGCCCATGTGAAACGCCGCCTGCGCGGGTTTGTAGCGGGCCCCTTGGCCTTGCGGACATGCCCGCCGCGCCCGGCATCCCTCAGCCATGCAGTCGGCGCCCGCCGGACTGTCGAGATGTCGGGCGCACGTCGGCACATCATAGCCGGCGGTGGTGAACGCCATGACCGGGCAGGTCTTCAGGCAGGGTTTGTCGGGACAACTGTCACAGGGTGACGGCCGGTCATCGGCGGCGGGCAACGCCAATCGCGCCGACAATACCAAGGCCCCGCGGTAGCCGTGCCAGAGCCCGTGGTCGGGATGAATGAACATGCCCAATGGCGAGGCATGGCAGGCTTCGGCTTTTCGCGCCCAGCGCTGAAACGGCAAATGCGGCTTCTGAAACGGAAACAGGGCCACCGCACCCAGACGCTCAGCTAACGAACCGATGACTTCGCGCGACCAGTCATCGAGCAATTCCGTGTCCGGGTCACGGGCGGCGCTGAATGCTGTCCACACCGCCGGGCCGGCATTGCCGGCCAACACCAGTGTCCGTGCCGGTTGGCCGTCCGCAAGATTCGGCACATTGTCTTCCGCGTCAGGGTGAAAGGCACCACGCGGGGTCAGACCGACATCTAACAGGGCGCGGTTGATAGCCGCCAAAGTGATCGCCATGTTAGTGCCCGGTTCCCGTATTGACGGTGGCGCGGGTAAATGTTTCGACATAATCGACCAGCCGGTCCGACGCCTCCGCCGCGCTGTCACTGTCGCCCTCTGCAATGTGCCGGGCGACGGCAGCATGCAGACGCGCACAAAACGGCATGTCGGCCGTCTCCTTATAGTGGACATACCAAAAGCGGCGCGACAGGCCGTTCATCAAATCAATAGCGCGGATGGCATACTCATTGTGGGCGGCTGCCGAAAGAAGTTCATTGAACGCATTGTCGTAGCGCATGAACGCAATATCATCGTTGTCGCGTGCCGCTTGTTCCATGCCGTCGGCAATCTGAAGAAACGCGTCGCGCTCGGCTTCGTTGCGCCGCACGGCCGCGGTCCGCGCCATCAACCTTTCAAGTTCGCGCCGCACTTCCAAGACCAGCATCTGCTTGCCCGGATTGATCTCAGAGACCAGAATCCCCTTGCGCGGCAAGATGACAATCAGGCCTTCCCGAGCCAGCCGCTGCAAGGCTTCGCGGATCGGTGTTCGGCCAATGCCCAACTGTGACGATAATGCCGTTTCCGAAAGCACTTCGCCCGGCTGCAGGCGCAGCGTCACGATCCGCTCTTCAAGTTCTTGGTAGGCGTGATCCGTCAAACTGCCGGATTTTTTGTCAGGTTTCTTGGTTTTGATAGTTTTCACAGACATTGGCGCTCCCAACAGGCTCAAGAAAATACAGCAAATCTTATATCTGTTTTCGTTTCTCCACCAAGGTCAAAAAGTCATCAAAAACCTTGTCGTCGACACCATAGGTATGGTCATCGTCTGGGAAGCTGCCCGCCTTCACCTAATTGACATATTGTTTAATGCCGCCGACGGCGACCTCAGTCAGCTTGTCATGGCGTATGGTAAATTTGGGCGTCAAGCCCGTAAGCATGCTGAGCAAGTCGTACCCCAACAAAATTTGGCCGTCAGTGCCGATCACGGCAACGTCAATGCCGGCCATTTCGCCCCATTGCACCGAGGTGTAATCCGGCACCGACATATAGATCACTTTTTTGCCACTGGTCTTTGCGTCGCGAATTTCGGTGATCGTCCGTTTCTTTCGTGCCGAAGAATCCGCCAACGTCACTTTCCTTATCGTGATGTATTATAAATATATCAATCGGCATCATATTTGCCTTCACATGGTCGGGTCAATATTGCAGAAAATGTCAGATGCCGAGACGGAATAGATTCAATTTGATCGGTCGCGTCCGCTGGCGGCATATTCCAATACCGCCTCGACAACCGCCCTGACGTTGGCCATTGGCGCGTCAAGCGGCACCGCGCATTCCGGCGCGATAATATCGACGCCGGCGTCCAAAGCAGTGAATACCGCGCGGCGAACATCATCGCGGCTGCCCGATCGGATAATTTCGGGGTTGTTGATATTGCCGATCAGAACCATCTCCGCCTGGGCCTTCATCGCGGCGGGATCATTTTGGCTCTCGAAATGGAAAGCGGTCTGAGCGTTGGCGTTGAAATAGCCGATCCGATCAAGCGTTCGTCCGCAGCAATGAAAAATCAACGGCGCGCCGATAGCCGCTTCCATCCTGCGATCAATAGTCTCCAAAAACTGCGGATAGGCCTCGGGACGTATGAGATCGCCTGTAATGTGCGCTCCGTAGCAAAGCGCATCGGCGCCGGCCTCGACCTGGGCCCGGCCGAACCGGACGGCGACGTCCTTAAGTTTGTCCAAAATATCGCTGACCATGTTTGGATTCTTGATCGTCATCTTGAGAAAATGAGCGAGGCCGAAACAATGGTAGGCCATCGACCATGGGCCGTAGACCTTGCCAATGATACCGACTTCCGTCCCAATCTTGCGTTTCAGCAGACGAATGGCCTCGAGCGGCGTTGCAATCGCCGGATGATCGATAAAATCATCGGGAATTTCGATATCATCATCAGTCGTCCAGATGGACCCTTCACAGGCCGGCATATGCCCGCGATCACCCCAGCGCACCGGCACGCCAAGGGCTTCCGCTTCATGGGTGCCGCCGGCGAAGACCGGAAACACAACGTCATAGCCAAGTTCCGTATGCCCGGCCAATGCCAAGGCTGCCATCTGCGTGGCGTCGTGGTGGGCGTCAGGAAAGTGGATGCCGATGGTATCTTGTAGATCCGTAGTAACGATTGATGTCGGATTGGCCACCGATGGCCGATCAACGGGTCGACGCCGAAGAGCCGCAAGAAACCGTTCGCGTGATGTCATCATCACGACACCTCCCATCCACATAGTTCGATATTCTGACCGATACCGTCCAGATTGCCCTTGATGCACCTCAATCAGGCCTTGTCAGATTGATCATCCCCAACAAATGTGGTTCTAGGTGTCAGAAAATTACAGATATCCAACGATCACCATTCAGCTAGCTACGGCTTCTCAAAACATGGGCATCGATGTGCGTTATCAATTGTGCTGATCTGAAACGGTTCGCGGCAGGTGAAAGGCCGCTTGCTCAGGCCGGTAGCGGGCGCCGCAACCAAGCGCATCGGCGGCGGTCTTGAGATGAGACCAGCCTGACCGGATCGCGGCAGCCTTTTCAGGCGCGCAATCGCCTATTTCCTATACGCTACCGTATGGTATGATTTTGTCGATTCCAAGCCGTAGGGGAATGGCGCAAATGTGTTCAGATCATGCCTTGAAAGCTCGCCGGATCCCGACTGGCCGCGTCTTGTCCGGGAAGGCAATCGTTGGCGTCTATTTTGTTCGACGCCATGGCTTCGAAAAGACATATGGAGATGAAAAGCCATAGGCCGTTACCGGACCGATGATTGATCGAATAACAATAATGAAAAGCCCAGGGCGCACCGCCGCCCGGAAACGGGATAAGCAACCCACACAGTGAACAGGATAAGGATGAGGCTTGATATGACTCCCAAGAAATCAACTGCAAAAGCAGGGCTGGGCCTTGTGGCTGCCGCCGTTTTGGCCGCCACAACACTTGGTGGCACGACGGCGAAAGCCGATGCTGTCGCCGACTTCTACAAGGGCAAGGACATAACGTTCATCGTTGGCTTTTCCGTCGGCGGTTCGTATGGCGCCTACGCCCGCCTGCTGGCCCGTCACATGGCAAAGTACGTGCCAGGCAAACCAAATATTCTGACCAAGCATCTACAGGGCGGCGGCGGTACGCGTGCGGCCGGGCACCTGTTCAACGCGGCGCCGAAGGACGGCACCATGTTGGGATTCTTGGCCGATTCCTTGGCTGTTGGACAGCTCATGTTCCCGAAAAAAGCCAAGTATGATGCCAGCAAGATGCACTACATCGGCCGCCTGACCCCGGTTAACCCGGTGCTGATGATCCGCGCCGACCACAAGGTCAAGAACATCAACGACGCGAAGACCATGGAAGTCGTCGTGTCGTGCTCGGGCCGCAACAACCAAAGCTTCATGTTCCCGAAAGCGACCAAGGAAATGCTGGGCGTCAGGTTCAAGCAGGTCTGCGGCTATGCCGGCTCGGCGCCGCAAACCTTGGCCCAGGAACGTGGCGATGTGGATGCCCAATCAAGTGCCTGGATCAGCTGGAAAATTCGCGCCTGGGATAAGATCACCAGCGGCAAGCTGATCCCGTTGGTTCAATATGGCCTGGAACGCGAAAAGGACTTGCCGAACATTCCGTTGCCGCAAGACCTGGCCACCGATGCCGATCACAAGACGGTCTTCAAGTTCCTGTTCGCCGGCGGTGCCGTCGGCCGGACCTTGATCGCAGCACCTGGCGTGCCGGCGGACCGGATAACCGCCTTGCGGGCTGCCTTCCAGAAGACCATGACGGATCCGGCCTTCCTGGCGGATGCGAAGAAGGCGAACGCCAACATTGATCCCATTTCCGGTGGAGAATTGGATAAGATCACGGCAACGGTGCTGGCGACCGACGCGCGCCTCGTCACCATGGCCCAGAACATCATGAAGGGTTATGAAAAGAACTGTAAGCGCGACTGCAAGAAAAAGAAGAAGAAAAAGAAGAAAGCCAACTAACAAGGCTTTCATATCTGACATGCGAGAGGTGCCCGCAACACGCCGTTGCGGGCACCTTTACTTATGCCCGTATGCTGCGCCGCTAGAGCAGGTTGAGTTCGCGGATACTGCGCAGCACGGGGAACCAAGACCCTAGCGCCGCCTGCGGCCAGAAAACCTTTAAGATGGTATGGAACAAGAAATAGCAGGCCACCCACATGGGGATGGAGACGATCAAAGTCATCTTCCACGTCTCCTTGGCTTCAAAGCGCATATAGGCGACCACGAAGATCAAAATGGCCGGCAAAAGCCCGACGACCTGGGCAATGCCGATATAGCCGATACACCATAACAAATACCGTCCGGCCCGGGTATAGATGGCCGTCGACGAGAGATCGCCGTAATCCGCTTGGATATCGAAATGGGTGTCGTCGTGCTCCTGGGGCCGACCGGCTACCGGATCGGCCTCAGTGGCCGCGGCCGCTGGTGCCAGGAACAGAGAGGAGCCCAGATGCAGCGCTGTAAAGGCCACGCCGAAGACGCCGACCAAGATCGGAATCAACTTCGCATCCAGATCCCATTCCTGGGAGAAAACCAGCGCGCAGACGAACAAAGCGCCGAATACCAGGCTCAAGGGCAAATCCGGGTTACGCAGATATTGAGCCTGGAAGGTGATACTTCGGGTCGCCGTTTTGGCTTCCCGGTTGCGTTTAAACATCCGCGCCAGGTAAGGCCAGAGCACGGACAGCAGGGTAATCGCCAAGATCATCATCACCGCCGGCCGGCTCAGCCATTCGAACTCCCAACGGGAGTAGGAAATATACATATAGCGCTCAACCAAGGCGCCCAAGACAAACCCCAGCACCAGCGGCGGCCGCGGCCAGCGCAGGCGTTTCATGGCCCAACCGAGCGTACCGAAGACCATCAGGGTGTACAGATCAGCCCAATCCTTATGACCTTGAAAGGCGCCTAGGAACACCACGGCCAAAACAACCGGCACCAAGATGCCTGGCCGAATGGTGGCGATCAGCGCCAATTTGTTGGCGAAGGCGAAACAGATGCCGGCACCAACGACGTTGGCAATGGCCACGGACCACACCATGGTGTAGGTCAGATCAAGATTTTCGCTGAGCATTTTCGGCCCGGGCACGATGCCGTGGATAAGGAATGCGCCCAGAAGCAGCGCCATGGAGGCGGAACCCGGCACCCCAAAGGCAATGGTCGGCACCAAGGCGCCGCCTTCTTTGGCGTTGTTGGAACTTTCCGACGCAATGACGCCGCGGATATCGCCCTTGCCGAAGGTTTGCGCGGCGCCTTTTTCCGTGCGCGCCGCATGACCATAAGCGACCCAGTCGACCACGGAAGCGCCGATGCCCGGAATGGACCCCAGCCCCGATCCGATAACCCCGCACCGCAGGACCAAGAACCAATGCCGGAAGACATCTTTGACACCCTGCCACTGGCCGCCCTTGGTGAACCCCTTGGTATCGCCCGAGACGGTTTTGCGGGTAATCATCAGGTCGGCCAGTTCCGGGATCGCAAACACACCCAACGCAAAGGGCACCAACGGCAGGCCGTCCCAAAGATATTGCGTATCGAAAGCCCATCGGATTGTGCCCGTTTGCTGGTCATCGCCGATGGTCGAGACCAAAATGCCCAACGCCGCCGCCAGCAGGCCTTTCGTCGTCGACGAGCCCGACAACACGGCCACCAAGGACAATCCGAAGATACAGATGGCAAACATCTCGGGCTGGGAGAACGACAACATAAACGGCCGCAGGACAGGCAAACTGACCGCCAGCAATAAGGCGCCGAACAGACCACCGATAACGGATGCGGTAAATGCCGCGCCAAAGGCACGACTGGCCTCACCTTTGCGGGCCAAAGGATAGCCATCCAAAATCGTTGCCGCCGAGCCCGACGTACCGGGTACGCCGAACAATACAGCCGGGATGGTATCGGACGTCACCGTGACGGAACCCAATCCCAGCATCATGGCGATGGCCGAATAAGGATCCATGGCATAGGTGAACGGCAACAGCAGCGACAATCCCACCAGCCCGCCAAGCCCCGGAATCACCCCGATCACCAACCCCATCAGGACACCGGAAATCAGGAAAAAAATGCGCGTCGGATCAGACAGGATAATGAGCGCCTGTCCGGCCATCTCCAACATGGTCCCGAAATCTACTTCCATTGCGCCAGCCTACCTGTCTTGGTCATATTATGGGGTTCACTTATTCCCGATCATGCCGCGCGCCGAGTTTACGGCAGCATGCATGTTCTTCGCAAAGTCAGTTGCCTGTGCCGGTGTCATGGATAGCGCATTCGATGCGTATTCCTTGACCGCCAGAACTGCCGGCATTTGTGCTTTGCGAAGCGAGCCGCAAAGAAATTCCAGCTGGGCATCGACCTGATCGTCCGGCACGACACGGCTGATCAAACCATAGGCAAGGGCCGTTCCTGCATCGATTTCTTCCATGGAATAGGTAAGATACAAGACACCCTTGCGCCCGACCCGGTCGGTTAACGCCGACATGGCCATGGTCGGCATGATGTTGTGGGCCATTTCTGGCAAGGCAAACCGCGCGCTCTCGGCCGCGATGGTGATGTCACAGACCGACGCAATGGCGCAGCCGAACCCAAGCGCGCGGCCTTGAACGGTGCAAATAACCGGCACCGGTGAACGCCGGAAGGCGTCGTAAAAATTGAACACCACCTCACTGCGGCGGCGGAAATCCATGGCGTCCAAAGGCTTGCCGGGTTCCTTTCCCGTGGGATCGCGCCCTAAGCAGAAATCCGCGCCCTCGCTCTGCAACACGATGAAACGTGATGTCGCGCCGGCCTCATCAATCATGGCGGTCAAGTCCAGCGCCATGGGATCGCTGACCAGACCGCCGCAATCCGCGCGCTCAATCGTGATGAACGTCGCGTCGTCGCGTTTCTCCAGACGAATATGTTCCGCCATATCTACCCCCTCGGCTGTTAAGTGCTGTTATGGATCAACGACCATATTTTGTGTGGCGTCGCCGGCATATCCACATGCGTCACGCCATACGCCGAGAGCGCGTCAACGATCGCGTTGATAATTGCCGCGGGCGCCGCCGTGGTACCGCCCTCTCCGGCACCTTTGACGCCCAAATAGTTGTTGGGCGCCGGCACTTCATTGTTGGCCAAGGCAAAGTTCGGAAAATCACCGGCCCGCGGCATCGCATAATCCAAGAAGGATCCGGCCAACAGTTGCGCGTTTTCCGGCTGATAGACGCATTCCTCCATGAGGGCCTGACCGATGCCCTGGGCGATGCCGCCATGCGCCTGGCCGTCAACGACCAACGGATTAATCACCCGGCCCACATCATCAACACCGGCATAGCGGACCACGCGAACCTCTCCGGTTTCCAGATCGATGCAAACTTCGCAAGCATGACAGCCGTTTGGATAGGTCGGCAGCGGCGCGGCAATATCCGCCGCTGCCGTGAGCGGCCCGGCAAGCTCTGCCGGAAGGGCATCCCCGCAGGCGAATTCCGCGACCTCAAATAAGTGCAGGCTGCGATTTGTTCCCGCCAACTGAAAATATCCGCCGTTGAAGGATACGTCCGCACCGCCGGTTTCCCAAACGACGGCTGCGATGCGGCAACCACGTTCAATAATCGCGTCCGTCGTCTGCTTGTAAAGATGTCCGGCCAGTCGCATCGACCGTGACGAATGACTTCCGGACCCGACGCTTAAAAAATCCGTATCCCCGGTTTTCAGGGTGATCAGGCCAATATCAACACCCAACCATTCCGACACCACCTGGGCAAAGGTCGTCTCGTGGCTTTGCCCTGATGACTGCGTGCCCAAGATCAATTCCACCCGACCCTCGGGCAGAACAGTCATCTCACCACGTTCCAAGGGATAACCCGATGCGGTCTCGATATAGTTCGCAAGCCCGATTCCGGCCAGGAAACCCTTGGCCTGCCAATCCGCCTTACGTGCTGGAAATCCGTCCCAGTCGACCAAATTCATGGCCATATCCATGCTGGTCTCGAACTTGCCGCTGTCATAGGTGACGCCGAGGTCGTTGGTGTACGGAATGGCATCCTCGGCAATCATGTTCTTGCGGCGCAGCGCGATACGGTCCAAGCCCGCCGCGCTTGCCGCCAGATCGACCAGGCGTTCGATGACAAACATGGATTCAGGCCGGCCGGCGCCGCGATAGGAAGCGACCGCAGTGGTATTCGTCAGCGCCGCCTTGGAAACGGCATGGACGAGCGGAATATCATAGACCCCGTTATAAACCGTCGGCCCACGGGCCAAGGGCACATAGGACACCGTATGGGTGCCGATGTTGGCGATATTTTCTGTCCGCATGGCCAGGAAAGTGCCGTCTTCGTCCAGCGCCAAGGCTGCCTTCGTGAACAGGTCGCGGCCCGCATAGTCGCTGAGGAACGCTTCGCTGCGCTCACAGATCCACTTCACCGGCCGCCCGACCCGCTTCGCCGCCCACAATACCAGCGCGAATTCCGGATAGGTGTGATTGCGGGTCCCATAGCCGCCGCCCACATCGCGGGAAATTACCCGCACCTTGTCTTTGCCGACACCAAAGGTCGCTGCCAGCTCATTTTGAAACCGATTGACCCCCTGGCCACCGGCTTCAAGCGTGAATTTCGATGCCTCCGGATCGTATTCTCCGATGGCAACGCGCGGCTCCATGGGCACACCGGTGACCCGCTGATTGAAGGTTTCGATCTCAACTACGTGGGCCGCCGATGCAAAGGCTGCGTCACATTGGGCGATGCTGCCTTTCTCATCGTCGACATTGAGGTTGCCGGGCACTTCATGCCAAAGCTCAGGCGCCCCGGGTGCCAAGGCCGCGCGGCCGTCGGATACAGCCTGCAACGGCGTGCACTGAACGTCCACGCGCTCCGCCGCATCACGGGCCTCAGCCAGCGTCTCCGCAACAACCACGGCGACCACGTCGCCGGCCCGGCGGATGCGGTCGGTTACCAGGGGATAGAGCGGCGTGTAAAATATTTCCGAGCCGTCTTTGTTTTTGAGTTCGACGTCCTTCGGATTGCCCCAGGCGGGCATGGGGTTGAGCCCTTCGGCCAGCCAATCCTCGCCATCTAAGACGGCGAGGACGCCGGGCATGCCCTCTGCCGGCGCCGTATTCACATGCCCGAGGTCCGCGTGGGCGTCGATCGAGCGCACCATGACGGCGTAAACCTGACCTGCCGGGACCGAGTCATCGCTATAGCGCCCGGCACCGGTCAACAGGCGCCGATCCTCAACGCGACGCACGGGTGATCCGATGGGCGAGGCGGATGGTGTCATTTCAGTCCTCGGCCACGCTGCCGTCGGGCGTGTATCGGACGGTCTGATTCGGCGTCACATCACGGCGCTTCAGGCCGGCGCTGATTTCGCCGTTCTCCATATAGCGCCCATCCGTTGCCCGGGCCGCGGCGACATCCCAAGTCTCCGACCATTCCCCCAGTGAATACCCATGCCAGGGCGCTTCCGGTTTCAACGGCGGCAGATCCAATTGCTCCCACAGACGTTGGGCGTTTTCCATGAACGCCTGCTTGGGCAGTGCAATCGGCGGCATATCCGACTTCAGCGTCGCATCAACCAGCATGATCGCATCGGTCTCGGCGCCCGGACGCTTGTCCTTGGGGCCATAGGGCACCTTGTGTTTGATGATCTGGATGTCCAGGGCCGGGTTTGCCCGATAGGCCAGCGCCCAGAAGACGGCGTCGCCGTTTTCCGGATTGATGTCCTCGTTGACGGCGATGACGTACTTTCCAATGGCCGCCGCTAGGGATGACGCACCGTGCAAGGCCCGCCAAATCTCGGTTGTCGAAATACCCCGTTCGACCTGCACGAAGATGACCTTGCGGAGGTTGGTCAATGGTTCATGCAGGTAGACCTTCTTCACGGCCTTGATCCCCAACGTATCGCGCAGATGCGAGAGATAAAGCGGCTCATAGGCAACGCGCTTGATGACGCTCGATTCAGATGGCGTCAGCTGTGAAATGATCGACGCGAACACGGCATTTTTGCGGTGCGTGATCGCCGTGACGTCCATGATCATGTTGTAGTCTTCCAAAGCCACATGCCCGTGGCTTTCGGCAAAGGGCGCCTCCGGTTCCAGGAAATCCGTATCGATCAGCCCCTCGATAACGATTTCAGATGCCGCCGGCACCATGAGATCGACGGTTTTGCATTTGACCTGATGGATAGCCGCCCCCGCCGCGCCGCCGGCGACGGCCATTTCCTCAACGCCGATGGGCAATTTCTGCGGCCCCATAAAGGCCACGGCCGGCGGGCAGCCGACGACAATGGCACAAGGCATTTTCTCGCCCCGCGCCTTGTACATCTCCCAATGCAGATACCCCTCCGCGCCGCCCGGCCTGGCCACCATGCGGATCGCCAACCGGTCGGGCGCCTTCAGGCCGGCCCGGTAGGTGCCCATGTTTTGGGTGCCGGTGTCGGGGTTGCGGGTGGTGACGTTCGTCGCCGTTAGATAGGGAGCGGAATCGTAGCCCGGTGTCGAGATCGGCACCGGCAGCGCATCCAAGCCCCTGCCCTCCCCCTTCAGGTCATCGCCCGTGATCACGATTTCCTGACACGGCGCCGTATCGACCGTAATGGGATCAATGGGGCTGGCGATGGCGGCGGTCCATTTTTCGCCAATCTTATCCGTCGGCACGCCCATGCCGATGGAATAAATCTGCGGGTTCGTGGCCAGCACCCCGACAACGACGGGCATATCAAAGGACCGGCCCCGGCTGTCGGTTACGTTGGTGAACTTAAAGGCTTTTCGGTCGGCCTCTGGGATGCCGCCCCGGAACTGCCAGCGGACAAGGGGGTGCAGTTCCGTGTCTTTGTTGACCGGGGCATCAATGGTCGTCAACAGTCCCGCGGCCTCAAGATGATCAAGATGATCGTGCAGGTCCGGATATCCCGGCCCTTGATGGTTTTCGTTCCCCCTGTCGCCCATTATCGCCTCATCATTTCATTCGATGGGTTTCAGCCGAATTTCCATACGGCAGCGGATGGAAAATGATACCCACATCAGCTATCGTGGAAAACACAAATCGGCGCCGCGATGGATGCGGTTTTCGGGGAGGAAATGACGTGGATGAATTGATCAAGGATGTGCGCACCAACGGTGAATTGGTGAAAATGGCGCGCGCCAATCTGGACCAGAATGTGTGGGATTATCTAACCGGAGGATCTGAATCCGAGACGACGCTCATGCGCAACCGCCAATCCATCGATTCGCTGGCCTTCCGGCCGCGCGTCATGCGCGATGTTTCGGAAATAGACCCGTCCGCGTCCTTATTCGGCATGACGCTGCGTATTCCCATGTTCCTGGCACCCATTGGTTCCCTGCAACGCCTCACCGACGGTGGCGCGGCGACCACGACGGCCGCCGCCCATGCTTTCGGCGTGCCGGCGATGATCAGTTCGGTGACCCAACCGGGAATCGCCGAAGTCCGCGAAGCGACGGACGGTGATTTAATGTTCCAGCTCTACGTCCGTGATGACATGGATTGGATTTTGGGCTTCGTCGATCAGGCCCGAGAACTTGGTTATAAAGCCTTCTGTTTGACCGCCGATACGGCCAATTACGGCCGGCGCGAGCGCGATAGAGTGAAGAAGTTCGAACCGCGCAAGAACCGCAACGCGAAGAACTCGGAAGGCTACGTTTTTCAATCCAAGCTGAATTGGGACGTGGTCGATGCCATCAAGGCGCATTCGGATATCCCGATCATCGTCAAAGGTATCGCCACGGCGGAAGACGCTACGCTGGCGGTCGAACATGGGGTTTCAGGCGTCTACATCTCAAACCACGGCGGCCGTCAGTTGGACCACGGCCGCGGCACCATCGCCATGATCCCGGAAATCGCGGCGGCCGTTGGCGGGCAGGCCAAGATCATCGTCGATGGCGGTTTCTGCCGGGGCACCGACATCGCCAAGGCCCTGGCGCTGGGTGCAGACGCGGTCGGCATGGGCAAGATGTATGGTATGGCAGCCGCAGCAGCCGGCCAGGATGGCGTGTTGCGCATGTTGGAGATTCTGGAAGAGGAATTCCGCATGACCATGGCGCTGTTAGGCGTCACGGATATCGGTCAGTTGAACTCCGATTATCTCATCGCGGCGGAGCCGGTGCGCCCGCATGCGTTCGCCAGTGCATTCCCGTTGTTCGAATTTGAGAAATTTGACTACGGCGGTGCGTTCTAAAGCCCCGTACGCACATCAACCACAGCAACGTTCCCCTTATCCACCTCAGCCACGGCACGGCCGAACACATCGGCAAGGCTGTTAGGATCCGTGACCGGGCCTTCGGCCCAGCCGCCATAGCCTCTTACGATGGCCGCATAATCCGTCGCCGGCTCGGTCATGCGTTGCCCGATCCAGGCGTTCTCCACTGGCCGGCCGCGCCGCCGCGCGATATTGCGTTGGTGGATTTCATCGTTACCCCAGGAATTGTTGTTGTTGATGACGATCAGCACCGGAATTTTGTAGTGCACGGCGGTCCAGATGGCGCCGCCGCCCATTTGAAAGTCACCGTCCCCGACGATAGCCACGGTGAATTTCCCTTGCTCACGATAAGCCAATGCCGCCCCCACCGCGGCCCCCGGACCGTAACCGACGCCGCCGCCGCCATCGGCACCCAGATATTGGCCCGAGCCGGTGAATTCCCAAAGGCCCTCAGGGAAGCTGCGGTGATTGCGCACCGCCAGCACCCAGGGTTTGTCTTTGACAGCTTGATACAGCTCGTGCGTCATCCGTGCCGTGGCAATGGGGACCCCATCCCAGTTCTCTTGGGATTTGTCTTTTTGAGCGCGGCGCAATTCCGCATGCGCGGCTGCCAATTTTTCTCGCCGTGCGGCAATGCGGTCTTCGCGACCGGTCCGCGCTTTCAGCGCGTCGATCATCTGGCGCATCCCGGCCTGCGGTTCACATTCGAGGGTCAGCTCAATCGCCCCCTGGGGACCGCCGACATTCGACCAGGAACTGGGATAGAGGTTCTCCAATGTCATTTCGATAATCTTCTGACCGTCACGGCCCCGAATATCTGCGTTATGAGCCTCCGCCACCGTGGTCGGATCGACGCAGTCGATGGTCATAATCACGTCGGCCGCCTTGCGGATAGTGGGATCACCGTTGAGGTTCTGCGGATGGAAGGTCGGCATACAGACGACCGCCCGGTCTTCCACGTACGCGGCACCGGAAAGTTCGACCAATTCGACCAGCAGATCACTGCTGCCCACATCGCGGCCGATCCGGCCGCCGACAATCAGCGGATTTTCCGCCGCCAACAGCATATCGACGGCTTGGTCGATGGCGTCGGCGTTTGCCGCCATGGCCGGCGGCGGTTGATAGCGCGCCAAGTTGGCATCGGGCACGACAAGGTCATCGGGCATGTCCTGTTCCTGGACGCCAAGGTCCAGCGAAACATAGGTCGGCCCGCAAGGCTTGGAGGCGGCGATCTTGCCGGCCCGCAACATAGTATCGACGCTGGCCTGCAGGGTCACCGGCTCGGCCGTCCATTTGGCAAAAGGCTTGACCAGATCGCACTGCATGGACGCGGTGTGAGTCCAGTCAATGGGCCGACGACTGGCCGGATCCTGCGGGCCGCTGCCGCCGAAGATGACGATGGGCACACGGTCCGCCCAGGCATCAAACACACTGACAGATGCGCACATCAGCCCAACCAGATCATGAACCACACAGGCGCTCGCCTGACCTGTCGCCTTGGCATAACCATGCGCCATGGCAACGACGATGGCTTCGTGGTTGGCCATGATCATTTCCGGGTTCTGGTTGCGCAGATGATTGACCAAAGAATCATGCAGGCCGCGAAAGCTTGACCCAGGCAAGACAAAAATATGCTTGAACCCCATGGCTGAGATCACATCGGCCATGACGTCGGAGCCGTATTCGGCTTGCGCCTTGTTGGCCGGCAGTTTGACGGGGGTTTCCGGGTAGGTCATGGACCCGTAGTCGGCGGTTTTATCCACGGCGCTTATCTCCTCAGGGACATCTTACGCCGTTATATCTTATTTCCATACGGTTGCGAATGGAAATTGTCCGGCCGGGTATCAAGTACGGTATGCGGGGTCCAGGCGGCCGGCCAATCGGACGATGGCCGGCCATGTGCGGTGGCCAAACGGCTTGTTGCCGCGACGCTCCCACATCTGCTTCGCCGTGAAAGCCGCCAGGTCATCGGGCAGCGGACGGGTTTCAGCGCCCGTGGCCAGCAATCGAATTTGCAGGTCACACGCCTTGATCAGGCGCTGCATCAACGCAAAGGCTTCGCCAATATTGCGGCCGGCGGTCAACAAGCCGTGGTTATGCATAATCAAAGCCATGTTGCCGTCCAAGTCTTCGATAATCCGCTCGCCCTCACTTTTACTTTCGGCCATGCCTTCGAAGTCGTGCGTACCGACCTTACCGTAAAGCGCGCAGGCGTTTTGATCGAAAAACTGCAGACCGTCCTTCATGGACGAGACGATGACGCCTTCGACCGGGTGGATGTGGAAAACACACGCCAAATCAGGACGTGCCCGCAGCACGGCAGAATGAAAGCTTTGACCGGATTTTGCCAACTTCAACGACGTGTCGCTGAGCACCGTGCCGTCGACATCCGCCTTGATCAGAGATGAGGCCGTCACTTCGTCCCAGCCGACACCGACGGGATTCATGACATAATGATCCGGCGCATCGGGCAGGCGGGCCGAAATATGATTGTTGATGGTCTCGTTCCAGCCGTAGTAATAAGCGGCGCGAAACGCTGCTGCCAGATCACAGCGGGTTCGCCATTCGCTTTCGCTGACCTTGCCAGCCAAGGGTTCGATGTCCAATTGGTCGTTCAAGACGAGGTTCCCAACCCGATTTTTCTAAAACGCTGGGCCGGAGAACGCCAGTCGGACGCCCCGAGGCCGCGAGGCGGTTCTAATTCTCATCCTTCCAGCGCTTCACGGTACCGATATCCAAGTCAAATAAGTCCAGCAACCGGCCGACCGTATGGTTGATGATGTCATCGATGGTTTGAGGCTTGTTATAAAAAGCCGGCACGATGGGCGAAACGACGGCGCCCATTTCCGAAAGCTGCGTCATGGTCCTGAGGTGGCCCGTATGGAGCGGCGTTTCACGGACGGCGATGATCAACCGCCGACGTTCCTTCAAGACCACGTCGGCGGCGCGCGTGAGTAGTGAACTGGTGACACCGGTGGCAACCTCACTCATCGTGCGGATCGAGCACGGCAGAATCAACATGCCGGCGGTCTTGAACGACCCCGACGAGATCGAGGCCCCAACATCACCGATGACATGGCTGACGTCGGCCAGATCGCGGACAGCCGAGGGTTTGATATCAACTTCATAGCCCATGGTCATCTCCGCCGATTTGGACATGACGAGATGCGTCTCGACATCCGTATCGCGCAGCAGTTCCAAGGCGCGAATGCCGTAAATCACACCTGAGGCGCCGGATATTCCGATGATAAGGCGTTGGGGAGCGACAGTACTCAACAGTTTCGTTCCTTTGAATTCCCAGCCAATAGACACGCCGCCAAAGTCGACGGCAAGAGAATAGGATTTCGCATCTTAGCCTTTGACAGTATGCTTTTCCATCCGCAACCGTATGGAAATACGTACCACCATCCCATGGCCATGCGCGCACCTCATTATGACGTTATTATTGTCGGCGGTGGATCGGCCGGATGCGTGCTGGCCGCGCGATTGACGGAGAACCCGGATCGCCGGGTGCTTTTGATAGAAGCCGGCCCCGATACCTGGAGCCCCTTTGTTTCGACGCCCACCGGCGTCGGCATGCTGTGGAAAAAGCGCATGTTCGATTGGGGCATCGATTGTGTGCCCTGCGATGGCCTGAACGGGCGCAGCATTGAACTGATGCGGGGCAAGATTTTGGGCGGCTCATCAGCCATCAACGCGCTCATGCACGTGCGCGGCGCCCCGGCTGACTACGACCGATGGGCCGCCAACGGCTGCGCCGGATGGGATTATGCGTCCGTGGAGAAATATTTCAGGAAGACCGAGTCCTGGACTGGCGTACCGGATCCCCGGCGTGGCGACAGCGGGCCCGTGAGCATTTCGCCGGCCGAAACCACCGACCCCTTGTTCGACAACTGGCTGGCGGCGGCGAAGAGCGCTGGACAGACGGTTATGAAAGATTACAACGCGCTCAGCCCCGGCGATCGCCTGATCGGTTTTGCCCGTAACCAGCAATCCGTTGAACGCGGCCATCGTGTCACCGCAAAAACGGCATACCTGAAATCTGCGACCAAGCGGCCAAACTTGACGGTCATGGCGACGGCGCGGGTGCTGAATTTACTGATGCAGGACACCACCGCCAGCCATCCCCGGGTGCGGGGCGTTCGGGTTGCCGGAAAAGCAGGCGGCACGCCGAAGGAAATCATCGCCGATGACCGGGTTATACTCAGCGCCGGGGCTTTTCACACACCACACCTGCTGATGTTATCGGGTATCGGTCCGGAACCCGTCTTGCAAGCTGGCGGTATTCGCGTTGTTGTGAAATCGGACGGCGTCGGTGAGAACTACCAAGATCACATGGCGGTTCAGTTGCGCTTCGAACGCACGTCGCCGGGCCCCTTCCACGGCCAGATGCGCATGGACCGCCTTGCGGTCAACTTTCCGACGGCCTGCCTGTTCGGTATCGGGCCATCAACCGTCGTGCCCAGCGGTGTCCATGGCTTCGTCAATACGGACCGTGATGCCCAGGCGCCAACCTTTCAGTACATATTCCGTGGTGCCCCCGGCGACGCGAGGCCATGGTGGCCAATCCTGTCGAAAGGCTATCAAGACGGCTTTGGCATCCGGCCCGTCCTTCTGCATCCAAAAAGCCGGGGCGCGATTCGACTGGCCGATGCCGATCCGCGCTCCCTGCCGCGCGTCGACGGGCGATTCTTTAGTGAGGAAAGCGATATCAATACGCTTTATGATGGCGTCCGCATTGCCCAGGACCTGAGTGCCCAGCCGGCCATGAAAGATTACATAAAACGCGGCCTCGACGATTTTGGGTCTGACAAAGCCAAGACCCTCAATTGGATTCGGGATACGGCGGTGACCGTCCATCACCCCTGCGGCACCTGCGCCATGGGACCCGACGACGTGCACCCGCTGAGCACAGATCTCAGCTTTAAAGGGGTCGATGGACTTTACGTGGTTGATGCCTCGGCCATGCCCGGTCTGGTGTCTGGGAACATTAATGCCTGCGTTTACGCTATCGCCGAAAAGTTCGCGGCTGACATAGAGACCTCAACATGACGGCGGCGGCGCACATCAAGATCAAAACAACCCGGCGGTTACGGGTCGAGGATTATCGCCTACTGACGGGCCGCGGCCGGTACACGGATGATCTGGTGCCGGCGGATGCCGCCTACATGGCGGTGGTCCGCTCGATGACGGCGGCCGGCACGATCCGCGAGATCGAGACATCGGCAGCCCGGGACATGCCGGGAATCCTCGGCGTTTTTACCGGCGACGACCTCGCCGCCGATGGCCTCGGTTCGCTGCGGCCCGCCCGAAAGTTTAACCGGCCCGATGGCACCCCCATGATCGAACCGCCCTTTGAGATGTTGACCCGTCGGGCCGTTCATTGCGTTGGCGACCCGGTTGCCATCGTCGTCGCGGAGAGCGCGGCCCAGGCGGAAGACGCCGCCGAGCACGTGGTCGTCGATATCACGGATACGGCGACCGTCACCGACGTCGCCGCTGCGGTCCCGGACGGAGCCCCGTCGGTCTGGACGGAAGTGCCCGACAATGTGGCGTTTCGAATTCGGCGCGGCGACCGCGACGCTGTCAATGATGCCATGACGTCAGCCGCCCACGTCACAGCGGTGACGCTTCGCATCAATCGCGTTTCGGCCAATCCCATCGAACCCCGCGTCGCCACGGGGACCTACGACCCGGACCTGGACGGCTATACCCTGACCGCCAGCGTACAATCGCCTTTCCGAGTCCGCGATGCCTTGGCTACGGATGTTTTCGACATCGCCCCGGAAAAGCTGCGGGTGATTTCGCCCGACGTGGGCGGTTCATTCGGCATGAAAAATAGCCCATTTCCTGAATATGCCCTGGTGCTGTGGGCGGCCCGCAAACTTGGCCGGCCGGTCCATTGGACAGGCAAGCGCAGTGAATGTTTTATCTCCGACTGCCATGCCCGTGACAACCTGACGACGGTCCGCCTGGCACTTGATTCGGATGGCCGGTTTCTGGCACTGGACGTCAAAACGTTGGCGAATTTGGGCGCTTATCTCAACACCGCGACCCCACATTCGCCGACCGGCAACCTTGGCGGCTTGGCCGGCGTCTACCGGACCCCGGCCATTGCCGTCGAAGTTGACGGCGTGCACACGCATACCCATTCCACCGCCCCCTACCGGGGTGCCGGCCGCCCGGAAGCCACCTATGTCATGGAGCGGGCCATCGACGTGGCCGCCCTGGAATTGGGCATCGACCGGGTTGAGTTGCGTCGCCGCAATCTGATCCGCCCCGACGAGATGCCGTTTCAGACCGGGCTCATCTTCACCTACGATTGCGGCGCGTTCGAAGCCCTCATGGATCAAGCTTTGACAACCGCCGACTGGGCGGGCTTCGAGGCGCGCCGCGCCGACGCAGCGGCACGTGGCAGGCTGCGCGGTATCGGCATTGCCAATCCCATTGAGATCGCCGGTGGTCCGATGGGTAAGCCCAGCCCGGAATATGGTGCGGTAGCCATGAACCATGATGGCAAATTGACCATTTCGCTGGGCAGTCATGATGTCGGCCAGGGGCATACGACATCGTTCCAAATCCTGGCCGAGCAGGTTTTAGGCATCAAACCCGATGATGCGGAACTGATCTCCGGTGATACAGGCCAAATCGCCAAAGGTACCGGAACCTTCGGCTCACGCACCCTAGGCGCTGCCGGTACAGCCTTTTTACAAGCCGCGGAGACAATGCTGGGCGAAGCCAAAACCCATGCGGCCGCCTGTCTTGGCGTTGCCGGCGACGACATTGAGTATGATGTAGACGAGGCCGTGTTCAGGGCGCGTGACAGCAATGCCACCCTGACCTGGCCCGAAGTCGTGAAAGCCGCCGATACGGCGTTGACGGGTGAGGCTTGGGTGGCCGCCGACAATGCCACCTTTCCGAACGGTTGCCATATCTGCGAAGTCGAGACCGACCCCGAAACCGGCGCTATCGAAGTCATCTCCTATGTCGTTGTCGATGACGTCGGCGTGGTCCTCAATCCGCTATTGGTCAAAGGTCAGATTCAAGGCGGCGTTGCCCAGGGATTGGGTCAGGCGCTGATGGAAGACATGGTTTATGACAATGACAGCGGCCAACTGATTTCCGGGTCATTTCAGGACTATGCCATGCCACGTGCCGACGACCTGTCCCGCATCCAGGTATTCAGCCGCCCCGTGCCCACCGCGGCCAATCGGCTTGGCACCAAAGGCGTCGGCGAAGCCGGTACCGTCGGTGCGTTGCCCGCCGTGGTCGGCGCCGTTGTTGACTCTCTGGCACCACTGGGTATCAAGCACGTGGATATGCCGCTGACACCGGAACGGGTTTGGCGCGCCATCCAGGCGGCGGACAAAACGCCGGAAGTAGAAGGGTGACCCCATGAGCCAACCGGCGCCAACCAATCAACCCCTGTCGGATCGCAAAAAACTGGGCCGTCCGGAGAATAAATCAGCCGGTCGTCAGAAATGGATCGATATCGCCTGGAAAATGATTGGCAGGGGCGCCTTCGAGCCGGTGCGCATCGAACCTTTGGCCAAGGCACTGGGGATTACGAAGGGCAGCTTTTATTGGTATTTCAAAGACCGGCAGGAACTGGTCGATGCGTTAGTGGATCGCTGGCTGGACCAATGGGCTCTGCCGGATGACGTCATGGCCCTGGACGATCCGGGCGAACGGCTGTGGTGCATGGTGGAACGCGTGATCCGGCGGCCGAACCGCGGTGCCGGTGTGGCGTTTCGTTACCTATCTCACGATAACCCGGCCATTGCTGAACGCGCCAGCAGGGCTGACCAGGAACGCTTCCAGTTGATCCGCGACCATTTGGTGGAACTTGGGTTTCCAGAACAAGAGGCTGCCGTCAGGGCCCAACTCTATCAGTATTTCATCTCCGGCGAATTCCTGCGTCATGGCGGTGAAGACGTCGAGCAGCGATTAAAGAACGCCCGCGAACAGCACGACCTGTTGATCCGCCGGCCTTAATCAGCCGTCTAATGCCGACTTCACCGCACGCCTGGCCAGCACGTTGACCAGATGCGCCCGGTATTCCGGTGTGGCGTGAATGTCAGAAAGGAACCCGTCTTCGGACACCCGAATATCGCGGATCGCATCTTCGGAAAAATCTTCCGCCAGAGCATCCTCCATGGCGGTGACGCGGAAAGCGCGCGGCCCGGCGCCCGTCACCCCGACCCGCACGCCGGCAGCGGACTGCGCGACGAACACGCCGGCCAAGGGAAAACGCGAGGCCGGGTTGGCGAACCGTCCATAACCGGCGCGCGCCGGTATCGGAAACCGGACGCGCTGGATCATTTCGCTGTCGTCAAGGGCGGTTTCGAACATCCCGGTGATGAATTCATCAGCGCCGATCTCCCGCCGGTCCGTCACAATGGTCGCACCAAGGCCCAGCACCGCCGCTGGATAATCCGCCGACGGATCGTTGTTGGCCAATGAGCCGCCGATGGTACCGCGATTGCGGACCAAGGGGTCGCCGATGCCGCCGGCCAGATTGGCAAGCGCCGAAATCCGCCGCCGGACCATCTGGTCGCCGGCGACAACGGCGTGTGCCGTCATCGCGCCGATGACGATTTCCCCGCTGTCATCCGAAATACCCCGTAGCGTCTCAACATATCCCAGGTCGACCAGTTGCCCCGGCTGATCCAGGCGCAGCTTGAGTACCGGCAACAGGGTCATGCCGCCGGCGAGAAAGCGGGCGTCATCGCCCTCAGCATGCTTTTCCATGGCATCTTCGACGCTGGCGGCGCGCTTATACTCAAATGCGTACATCAACCGGCCTCCCGCATTGTCTGCGCCGCCGCCAACACCGCCTTGACGATGTTGTGGTATCCCGTGCACCGGCAGAAATTTCCCTCAAGGCCGTGCCGGACCTCTTGTTCCGTCGGGACCGGGTTGTTGTTCACAAAATCAACGGCGCTCATGATCATGCCGGGCGTACAAAAACCGCATTGCAGGGCATGGTGTTCGTGAAAGGCTTCCTGCATGGGATGCAGGGTCTCGCCGTCGGCCAGGCCTTCGATGGTATCCACGGCCTGGCCGTCCGCGTGGGCCGCCAGCAAGGTGCACGATTTGATCGCCGTGCCGTTCAGGTGCACCGTACAGGCACCACACTGTGAGGTATCACAACCCACATGGGTCCCCGTAAGGCTCAGGTTGACCCGCAAAAATTCGACCAGCAGGGTCCGGTCCTCGATTTCACCGGAAACCGCCTGGCCGTTGACGGTCATGTTGACGCTACGCCGCATTGTCCGCTCCTTTTCCAAACCCGCCTAGCGGGCCTGCATGGCTTGGTCGTAGTAGCTGAGGTCTAAATACTTTGACGTGTCGGTCAACGAGACACCGCCATATTGGCTGCGCAGTTCCAACACCATCTCAAAGCCTTTTTGATCGATCACCGCATCAGGGGTTAGCCCCGTCGCCGGCGACAGCAATTTATTCATCACATTATCGACGGCCTCCGGATTGATCTTCGGCATGTTGCGAAGCAGGATTTCGGCGCCCTCCGCGCGGTTCGCCGGATCGAGGCTCCAATCAAGGGCATCCAGATATCCGGTGATGAAGCCGCGCAAGGCAATGCTGTTCTCGGCAGCCCAACCGCGCCGCGCCGCAAAGCTGCCGCCTTGATAGGCATCGACGGTCTGCGAACTGGATTCCAGCACCTTAAAACCGGCGGCTCGGGCCATGGCCGTGAATGGCTCAATGGTCAGTGTGCCGATGTGGTCGCCGGCCTTCACCGATTCCCAGCGGTCAGGTGTTGCCCCGACGGGAATCATGGTCACGTCGTCCATGGACAGCCCGGCGTTATCCATCATTCGATAAAGGATGAAGGCGAAGCCGGTGGCCAGGGCATCCAAGGCGATGGTCTTACCCCTCAAGTCAGCGAAGGTCTCGATTTCGGGCGCGACGACGAACGACAGTTCCAACTGGGTTGCCCCCATGAAGGCGAACAAGTCCGGCGTTTCCGTCAAGTCCACGGCGCCCTGACCTTCCGTATAGGCGACCACGTTGTCGATGGCGGTGCCGGCGATCTGATAGGTGCCGTTCATTAAGTGCTCGACCTGGTAGGTCGAGCTGGGCGTCGTGCTGAGCGTCGGCATGACGCCGGCGGCCGCGAAAAACCCTTTCTCAAGCCCAACGAAAACGGGCAGGTTCGGCGCGCCTGGAAAGTTAATTAATTCGAATTCAATTGTCATCCAACCGTCCTTTTTGGGTTCTTGTCCGGCGCGTGAATAGCCTGCCAAACCTTCAATGGTGTCAGCGGCATCTTCAAGTCCCGCACCCCAAAGGGCCGCAACGCATCGACGACGGCGTTGGCGACCGTCGCCAGGGCCCCCGTGGTGCCGCCTTCGCCGCCCGCCTTGATGCCCAAAGGGTTGGTCGGCGACGGCACTTCGTTCAATGCCGTGAGGAACATGGGAAATTGATCGGCACGCGGCATGCCGTAGTCCAAGAAGGTGGCGCAAATCGGTTGGCCGGAGTTGGGATCAATGACGCATTGCTCAAACAAGGCCTGGCCGATGCCCTGCACCGCGCCGCCGTGAGTCTGGCCTTCGACGATCAACGGGTTGATGGCACGGCCGACGTCGTCCACGGCAATGTAGCGGGTAATGGCCATGCCTCCGGTTTCCGGGTCGATTTCAATTTCGCAGACCTGGGCGCCGTTCGGGAACACTTGCGTGTGCATTTCATTGTCCCGCAACACCCGGAACGGCCCCTTCAAGTCCTCCGGCAACCGGTCCTGCACCGAAGAGTCCGCAAGCGCTTCGGCGACCTCGAACAGATCGACGGTCTTGTTCGTGCCGGCGGCCGTAAATACGCCATCGTCAAAGGCAATCCCATCGGCCGGGGCGGCCAACAATATGGCCGCTAACCGCTTGCCGCGCGCGATCAGATCATCGGCGGCCTTGACGATCACCGTGCCCGCCATGCGCATGGAACGCCCGGAATGCGAGCCGCCGCCGTGCTTCACCACGTCGGTATCTCCCAGCACGATGGTCACGTTGTCCAACGGCAGGCCTAGCCAGTCGGCGGCGACTTGCGCGAAGCTGGTCTCATGGCCCTGGCCGCTGGGCTGGGTGCCGATGACCACATCCACATGACCCGGTGTTTCGGGTCGCGTCGCGTTGACGGCGATGACGGCCTGTTCAACCGGTGTGCCCGTGGAAGATTCCACATAATTGCAAAAGCCGCGGCCCAGCAACTTGCCGCGTGCCTCCGCTGCGGCCTTGCGGGCGGCAAAGCCCTGCCAATCGGCCAACCGCATGGCGATATCCATGTTGCCGTCGTAGTCGCCGGAATCGTAGGTCGCGCCGATGGGGTTGCGGTATGGCATGTCCGCAGGCCGGATTAGATTTTTGCGGCGCAGGTCCATGGCGTCGAACCCGCACTCCTGAGCCGCCGTCTCGATTAGCCGTTCGATGGCGAATGTCACCTCGGGGCGGCCGGACGACCGGTAGGCTTGGGTCGGCACCGTGTTGGAAAAGACCGCCCGCGATCGGATCGTTGCGGCCGGAATATGATAGTTCCCGGTAATCAACGCTGAGCCCTTGCCCAGTGGCGACAGAGAAACAATCCGCGCGCCGACGTTCGACATATTGTCGGCACGCATACCCAGGAACATGCCGGTTGCGTCCAGGGCAAGTTCGACCCGCGTCACCAGATCCCGGCCTTGGTAGTCGGACAGAAAGGCCTCGGACCGGTCACAAGTATATTTGATCGGTCTGCCCAGCAGTTTCGCTGCATATGTCACCAGTGGGAATTCCACGTAGACCCGATTGCGGGTGCCGAAATTGCCGCCGACGTCTTTTGAGACGACACGAAGCTCATCGGGTGCCAACCCTAGGGTTGCCGTAATCTCGCGTTTTTGCCGCACCGCGCCGCCGCTGCCGGCATAGAGCGTAATACGGCCTGTGTCCGCATCGGGAACAGCCAGTGCGCCGCGCGGTTCCAGCGGTACGCCAGTAACCCGATCAACATGGAAATCCATCTGCACAGTGTGCGCTGCCCGGGTAAAAGCCGCATCAGCCGCGGCCGGATCACCGAAGACGGTATCGACCGGCGTATTCATCGGCGCCTCATCCCAGACCAGCGACGCGTCGGGCGCGACGGCTAAAGCCGCATCGGATACCCAGGGCAATTCCTGATAATCGATAACCAACGCCTCCGCCGCGTCATCCGATTGATATTTGGTGTCCGCGACAATCATCGCGACGGCCTCGCCCACATGTCGGGCCTTGTCGGTGGGCAACGGAACATGCGGTCCAATGAAGATGTCTGTATCATCCGGGCCGCGAAGTTTTAGATCATTGTCAGTTTTTGGAATGGGATTGTGCGGGATGCCGCTCATCCCGGCGGCCAAACAATCCTCACCGGTGACCACCAGGTGCACTCCCGCCATGGCCATCACCTCTTCCCGATGGATCGCTTCGATGCGCGCGTGCGGATAGGGAGAGCGAACCATGACTGCGTAAAGTTGGCCGGGCGCGGTGAAATCGTCGGTGAACTCGCCTTGGCCGGTGATCAGACGGCGGTCCTCTTTGCGCCGGGCCGGGCGTCCAATTTCGCGAAACCTTTCGACCAGAGCCGTGTCCGACATGCCGGGCGGCCTAGGTCTTGTCGATGTCTTGGATATTGCGGACCGGCGTTTCCGGTTTTACGCCGGAGATTTGCTGCTGCTGAGTGCGCCGACCGTTTTCCATGTAGTCGCCGGCCAACGCCGTGGCCGCCATGTCATCCCATTCGTCGGTCCAATCGCCTAGGGAATAGCCAAACCACGGCATTTCGGGCTTCAGCGGCGGCAGGCCCAGCCGATCCCAGAGGTCTTTCGCATGCTCCATGTGCGGCTTCTTCGGCAGCGCCAGCGGCGGCATGTCGGCCTTTAGGGTCGCATCAACCAACATGGTTGAATCCGATCCGTGCCGCCCGCCCTTCGGGCCGTGACCGCCGTCCCGGTAGGGAATGATTTGAATATCCTCGATGGGGTTACAGCGGTAAGCCATGGACCAGAAAACAGAATCGGCGTTGTTCGGGTCAATGTCCTCATTGACGGCGATAACGATTTTGCCGCAGTCGGCCCGGAAAAACGCGGCGCCGTTCAGCGCCCGCCAAATTTCGGTCTTCGATGTTCCTGGCTCCATGACCACAAAGATAACCCGGCGGATATTAGTGAGCGGCTCATGCAGCACCACCTTTTGCACCGATTTGATGCCGAGCGTGTTGCGCAGATGGTTCAGGAACATGGGCTCGTAGGCGACGCGCTTGATGACACTGGATTCGCTGGGCGTGACTTGTGAGATAATTGAGTTGAAGACGGGCTTTCGCTTCATGGTGATGGCGGTCACCTCGAAGATCATATTGTAGTCCTCAAGGGCCAAATGGCCGTGCGATTCACCGAACGGCGCTTCGGGCTCCAGAAACTCCGTGTCCACAAAGCCTTCGATGACGATCTCGCAGTCGGCGGGAATCATCAAATCATTGGTCAGGCACTTGGTGACCCGAATGGGCTCGCCGACCAATCCCCCGGCAACGCGCAGTTCATCCAAGCCCTGCGGCAGTTTCTGCGGGCCGCAAAAGGCCACGGCCGGCGGGGCGCCGAGGATCGCCGTGCACGGCATCTTCTTATCGCCCAGCGCCTGATATTTCTGCCAATGCACATAGCCGCCGGCGCCGCCCGGCCGCGTCGACATGCGGACCGCCATGCGGTTTGAGGCTTTCAACCCGCCCCGGTAAGTACCCAGGTTTTGCACCCCGTCTTCCGGGTCAACGGTGACGAAGTTGGCGGCCGTCAGATACGGCGCCACATCGAACCCCGGTGATGAGATTGGCACCGGCAGCATGTCCAGCCCCTTGCCCTCGCCGATCAGATCAGCGCCTTGAAATACGACTTCCTGACAGGCCGGATTATCGATGACGACGGGTTCAATGGGATGGGCGATGGCGTTGGTCCAGGTCTCACCAATCTTGTCTAGGGGCACGCCCATACCGATGCGGTAGATTTCAGGGTTTGCCGCCAGGCCGCCGACGAGAACGGGAATGTCAAAATTCCGCCCCTTGGCGTCTGTCACATGGGTAAACAGAAAGGCTTTGCGTTCGGATTCAGGTAAACCACCGCGAAACATCCACCGCGCCAGGGTATGGATCTCCGTATCCTTGTTGATAGGCTCATCGATCCGCCAGACCAGGTCCGCAGCCTCCAAAGCCGCGAGGTGGTCCTGCAAATCGGGATAGCGTCGCGCCTCCGGCTGACCGTCCACAGCGTTATGCCTCAACATATTGGAACCGCACAGTTGCTGATTATTCAAGGCCACGGTTAACCCGTCAAATTATTTCTATACGGATGCGTATGGTTTTATTCGAGCATTTCCAGCGCTCACGATGGATTTGAATATTTGGCCTCGTGTATTGATCTTGCTGTGGATTCAATTCAAATGCCTGGAACTGCCGCAAGGTACCGGGCGCTTTCTTTTTGTTTGCCCGATTAGGCGTTAACGTGTGTCCGGGAGGTTGTCGTCATGAACCGAAACGTCGAGCAATGGGAAGTCCGCAAGCGGGCCGTGTTATCTGAGCGCGGTGTCGTCGCGTCACAGAACTGGATGGCCGCCGCCGCCGGCGCCGACGCGCTGGCCAAGGGCGGCAACGCCATTGATGCGGCCGTTGCCTGTGCATTTGCGCTGAATGCCGTTGAGCCGTGGATGTCGGGCATGGGCGGCAGCGGCTATATGGTCATTTGGCTGGCCGACGAAGCCAAGGCCACAGCCATCGATTTTCAGGGCACCCTGCCCCAAGGCATCGACACCGCGGACTATCCACTGGATCCCAGTGTGCCGGACGCGATTATGGGATTTCCAGGCGTTGCCGATAACGCCAACGTGGTTGGCTATAAATCGATCACGGTGCCGGGTGCGGTGGCCGGCTTATCCGCCGCATTACAACAGCATGGCCGTCTTGGCTTCGACACTATCCTCTCTCCGGCCATTCAACTGGCCGAGCGTGGCTTGCCCGTCAACTGGTTCGCGACGCTGCAAATCGCCCTTGAGGCGGCCGATCTGGCGCGCTTTCCTGCCAGCGCCGCAACCTATCTTCCCGGTGGCGCGCCGGCGGGACCTGAACAGTATCTGCACCTCGGCAACTTAGCCGCGACCCTTAAAACTCTTGCCGATCAAGGACCCGATGCCTTTTACCGAGGTGCAATCGCCGAATCGCTGGCCAGCGACCTTCAGGCCGGCGGCAGCCGCATCACGGTCGACGATCTGGCGGCCTATGAAGCTCAGTTCAATACGCCCTTGGCCCATACACACCGGGGCGCTCAGCTCTATACGCCTAGTGAAACCAGCGGTGGCCTGCGTCTCAACGAAGCGATGGCGTTTGTCGAGAAACACCTTGATCAATCGCAACCGGTCGGTGCCCACACCTATGCGACCTATGCGACGGCGTTGAATGAGGCGTTTTTAAATCACGAACGGCGGCTTGGCCGGATTGACACGGCCGGATGCACGTCACACATGAGCGCCGTCGATGCCGACGGCAACATGGTCGCCCTCACCTACACGCTGCTTAGCCGTTTTGGCTCAAAAGTCGTTTTGCCGGGAACCGGCGTCATCATGAACAATGCCGTGTCATATTTTGATCCACGTCCCGGTTTTCCGACCACAATGGAAGGCGGCAAGCGGATCAATGCATCGAACATGTGTCCCACCCTCTGCGTTCGTGACGACCAAGCGCTGTTCGCCGTCGGCGCGTCAGGCGCCAATCATATCGTTCCCTGCACGATGCAGATCGCGGCGCTTCTCCTGGATTACGATTTAACCCTGGAAGAGGCATTTAACCTGCCTCGGATCGATGCCGGCGGCCGCGACAGCATCCGCGCCGACCCGGCCCTCGGCGCCGACGTGATCGACGCCTTGGCCGCCGATTTCGAATTGGAAATCGCTCAGAACCTGGTGTTTCCAAAACTCTATGCGTGCCCGTCAGGTGTCTATCGCGACCCCGATGGCGGCAGTAGTTACGGCATGGGTGACAAATCCAATCCGGTTGCCGGCGCGGTGGCCGAAGCGCCCTTTAGCATGGAGATTGCCGCCGCCACCGGGGCCACTGTGCGGGCCTAGCATCGCCGTTTGTCGAGCTAATACCCCTTTCCCGCCGGCACCAGATCGGTGATAGGTTCGCCGGAGATAAACCTGCGCAAATTCTCAGCAATGCGTTGGCCCCCGGCGATTGGATCGATCAGGCTGGCGATATGCGGCGTCACCAAAATGTCGGTGCGTTCCCAAAACGGATGTTCTTTTGACAGTGGCTCTTCGCGAAATACGTCCAGGGTCGCGGCGCCAATCTGGCCGGAATCGAGCGCCGCCAATAAATCCGCATCGACCAAATGCTGGCCGCGCGCGACGTTGATCACCGACGCGCCTTTTGGCAATTGGACAAATAATTCTGCATTCAGGATGCCCTCGGTTTCCGGCGTCAGCGGCAGCATGCAGACGAGAATTTCAACACCTTCCAAAAATTTATCTCGCTCGGCTTCGCCGGCAAAGCATTCAACGCCTTCAATGGTCTTCGCGGAGCGCGCCCAGCCAGCCACATTGAAGCCGATCATCGCCAAGGTCCGGGCACAGTCAGCGCCCAGATTGCCCAACCCCATGATGCCGACGCGGCGCTCGTGGGCCGGGGGCTCAATAATTTGGCGCCATTCCCGCACGGCTTGACCGGCGGCAACCTCCGGCAGGCGCCGATGCAATCGGAGAACATGTAGGGTCACATACTCCCGCATGCGGACGCTCAAATCGTCGCTTGTCGTTCGGATGATGGGAAGATGTGTCGGTAAATCCGGATCGCACAATACGTGATCAATGCCGGCACCGATGGAAACGATGCATTTTAGATTTGGAAAAATCTTCAGCCATCCGGGCGCCGGCTGCCATACGATCGCGTAATCAATCGTCTCGAGATCCATCGGCTCATCGGCCAGGAAAACTTCGGCCTCCGGTAGTAGCTGGCTCATGTGATCCTTCCACCACGCGGCCCGACGTTCTCCAACCTTCAAAACTATTTTCACCAGAGTCTCCGATATCAACCCCGCTCGAAACTGAGCGGCATTTCAGATTGATGCATCATTCCCTGCAACAGCACAACATGGGCGCCGGATGCGGCGAATATTTGGGGCTGCAACGACTTTCACCTTTTGACAATTAAGCGCCAATTGTACCCTAGACAATGCGCTTTTTTCGGTAGTTCACGTGTTGTGACGGCGCACCGACGGAGTGATCATCCATGTATAAATCCATCGCAACGGTTTCGCTCAGCGGCACCATGGCCGAAAAACTTTCCGCTATTTCCGAGGCCGGGTTTGATGGCGTGGAGATATTTGAAGACGATTTCCTGGCGTTCGATGGTTCACCGGGCGAATTGGGCAAGATGGTTCGCGATTGCGGGCTCGACATTTCCCTGTTTCAGCCGTTTCGGGATTTCGAAGGGATGCCGGAGCCGCATCGCACGCGGGCTTTTGACCGTGCCGAGCGCAAATTTGACGTGATGGCCGAGTTGGGCACCGACCTGATTTTGATTTGCTCGAACCTGTCGGCCGTTTCCGTCGGTGGTATTGACCGGGCCGCCGCGGACTTGAACGAACTGGGCGCGCGCGCCGCCGCACGCGGGCTTCGCGTCGGTTATGAAGCCCTGGCCTGGGGACGCCATATATTTGATTACCGCGATGCCTGGGAGATTGTCCGCCGCGCCGACCACCCCAACGTCGGCATCATATTGGACAGCTTTCATATTTTATCGAAGCAGTTTGACGTCGACCCGATCAGAGCCATTCCCGCGGACCGTATCTTTTTCGTGCAACTGGCGGACGCGCCATTGATCGACATGGACCTGCTTTATTGGTCTCGGCATTTCCGCAACATGCCGGGCGAAGGCAGCCTGCCGGTCGCCGACTTCATGCGGGCCGTCGTCGCGACAGGCTATGACGGCCCTTTGTCCCTGGAAATCTTCAATGATCAGTTCAGAGGTGGTTTCGCCAAGGCCATCGCGGTCGACGGATACCGCTCATTGGTCAACTTGATGGACCAGGTCGCCCAACTTGAGCCGGGCGGCAAGATCGCGCCGCCGTCCATGCCGCCGCGCGGCACCATGCAGGGCATCGAATTTGTCGAGTTTGCCGCCAACGACGAAGGCGCGGATGATCTGTCCGATTTGTTTTCAACACTGGGATTCTCGCCGGCCGGTCGGCACATCGCCAAGAACGTCACCGTTTGGCGCCAAGGCGGGATCAATCTGGTCATCAACAAGGATGAAAACAGCTTTGCGCGTTCGTCCTATGCGCTGCGCGGCACCTCGGTCTGCGATATCGGCCTGTTGGTTGACGACGCCGAGGCCACGGTTGGCCGCGCCGAGACATTGGCGGCCCAGACCTTCAGCCAGGAAACCGGACCCGGTGAGCTGAAAATACCGGCGATCCGCGGTGTTGGCGGCAGTGTCCTGCATTTCCTGGACCGCAAAACCGAACTCGCCGACGTCTGGGATATGGAATTCACCGCCCTGCCGGCCGAGCACGCCAACCGGGATGCCGGCCTGCTTCGGATCGATCACATTGCGCAGACCATGGACTATGGCGACATGGCCAGCTGGGCGTTGTTTTATACCTCGATCTTTGATGCCGAGCGCACGCCGATGTTTGATGTCGTCGATCCCGGCGGTCTGGTTCGCTCACAAGCTATCGAAGGCGTCAACGGGTCGGTGCGGATCACCATGAACGGCGTCGAAAGCTCAAAGACTTTCGCCGGGCAGTTCGCCGAGGAAAGCGCCGGCTCAGCGGTCCAACACATTGCGTTTCAATCCGATGACATTTTCGCCACTGCCGACCGGCTTCGTGCAAATGGATTTCAAACGCTCGGCATTTCGCGCAACTACTACGACGACCTGGAAGCCCGGTTTGGTTTGGACCCGGCCCTATCCGACCGATTGCGCGCCAATAACCTGCTCTATGACTAAGATGAAGACGGCGGAGAATATTTTCAGCTCTATAGTCGCACGTTCGGCGCCGGGTTCTTTTTCGAAGTTATCGAACGCCGCGGCGACTATCGCGGCTTTGGCGCCATGAACGCAAAAATCCGCATTGCAGCCCAGAAACGCCTGATGCCGAAGAAATTCGGTTATGTCTAAGTTAAAACGGAGCGGAGATGACCGCCGTCCGTATCACGCCTGATTATCGCCAACAATATGCCGATCACCGAGGCGACAGTCGAGATGAGTTGTTTGACGATTATTCCAGGCGCGCGCCATGCTGGGCTTCAACCGCACTGTCCGAGATCGACGCCGGTCCGCCGATGCGGCCCTCTGCGCTTGATATGATGTAATGCTACTGCTTTGGGATATCGGCGGCCATCAGATCATACTGCTCTGGTGTCACCTCGGGGCGGATGCCGAACCACAACTCGAACCCGCGCACCGCCTGATGCAACAGCATTTGAAGGCCGTTGGTGGTGGTTAGTCCACGCGCCTCGGCGGCGGCCAGCAAGGGCGTTTTCAGGGGCACGTAGACGATATCCGAAACGATGGCGTCGCTGGGTAAGGGGGTCAGGTCGATATCCAAGGCCGGTTGTCCATGCATGCCGAGCGACGTGGCATTCACCAAAAGTCCGGCGTCCGCCATCAATGCTGGGGCTTCTTCCCAGCCGGCGGGCGCGACTGCATCGCCATAGGATTCTTGAATGGTCTCGGCCTTCGCCAGGGTCCGGTTGACGACGTGGACCTTACCGATGCCACGCGCCAACAAGGCATAGACGATGGAGCGGCTGGCGCCGCCGGCGCCCAGAACGATGGCGCTCTTGCCGCGCTTGTCCCAGCCCGCCGCCGCGGCATCCAGAGACCCGACGAACCCGTCGCCATCCGTGTTTGTGGCGCGCAACACGTTGCCGTCGAGCCACAGCGTGTTGGCGGCGCCGATGGCCTGGGCCTTTTCATCCGGCTCGGAAAGCCTGAACGCTGCGTCCTTATGCGGCATCGTCACATTGGCGCCGACGTAACCGTTCTCAGACAGGTTGGTCACGAAGGCGTCGAAGTTCTCCGGCGGAACCTCCTCGATCCGATAGTCGCCATCGATGTCGTATTTCTTGATCCAATAGCCGTGAAGCGTCGGCGATCGCGAATGCTTGGCCGGGAAGCCGATGACGCAGGCGGCGCGGGTCGTGGAACTCATGGCTTTGGGTCCCTAGCCGTCGGCCAACATGTCGGCCATGGCATCGATGGCCATCACGTAGCCATTGACCCCGAGGCCGGCGATCAATCCCGTTGCCGCGAAAGTCACAAAGGAATGATGGCGGAACTCTTCGCGCTGATGCGGGTTTGAAATGTGCAGTTCAATAATTGGGCATTTCACATTCTTCAAAGCATCCAAAATGGCCAGCGAGGTATGGGTGTAGGCCGCCGGGTTGATGATGATTCCATCCGCACCGTTGATGGCTTCGTGGATCCAATCAATGATCTGGGCTTCGCTGTTGGATTGCTCAAAGAAAACCTCCAACCCGCGTTTTTCGGCCCGGGCTTCGCACATGGCCTTAAGGTCCGACAAGGACGTGTGACCGTAAATCTCCGGCTCACGCGTGCCGAGCAGATTGAGGTTCGGTCCGTTCAGGATGAAGATAGGCTTACTCATGGAAGGCTCCTAATTCTAACGGTTGCGCGCCAGCCTCGTTGAGGCCGCCGCGTTTGTTATGTGACGTTGGTTATTTCATGGTCAGCGACAAGGGCGAATGGTCGCCGTGGGTCACCGTCAACGTCTGGCCCTTGCGGAACGGTGTCGGCAGCGTCAGGGATCCGGTGAGCAGGAACATGCCCGCCTCGAAGGTGATGCCGCGGCCTTTCAGGGCATTGATGGTCTCGGCCAAAATCTCCACCGGGTGGCGGCGATAATCGCCCGAATAAGCTTGAATGGGCGGGCTGTCCTCGATCCGCGCATCGATGACCATGTTTTCAAAATCCAGGGCGCGCCAATCGGCCACCGCTTCACCAATCACGGCGGCGCCGGCGGTGCCGTTGTCGGCAATGCCGTCAAAGGTGTTGAAGGCGCGCCCGCCGGTGCCCGGCGCATAACGGCTGGCCGCCAATTCGATGGCCGGGCGAAAAACCACCTTGCCGTCCAGATCGGCGGCACTGATCCGGTCAAAGCCCTCGGGCAAGGCCTCGGTCAATTCGATGGCAAACTCACTTTCGACCTTCGCACCGTGGTACATCTCGGCCGGGATCTCACCGTTCGTCGCGAAGGCCCGGTCTTCAAATACCCGGCCCGGCAGCGGCCCGTCGTGGCCTTCGAAAAACTGCACAGCCTTGACCGCGGCACCAACCTTCCAACCGATGACCGGCGTGCCGATTGCCTCGGCCATGCGGTCTTGAATGGCGCAGGCCTCCACACGGCTGGACGGTCCCGTCGCCGGTAGTGGAATGGTGGTGCCGGTTTGCCAGGCCTTGGCCAGCTCTGCAGCAAGCTGTTCATGGCTATCGGTCATGTGTGTTGTCTCCTTCGACGCATTTCTATTCGGTTGCCCACAGCTCCGGCCTGTCGCGGAGCCAATCAATAAACGCGGCGATGCCCTGTGCCAATGAATATCCCGGCTGAAACCCTGTATCAGCGTGCATGTTGCCGACACCCAATGGGTCGCGTAGCGCCGTGTAGCGGGTCCATGGGTCGGTACCCGGGCTCAGCTCAATCTCCGCATCCGGGATGACGGCGCGAATAGCCTCGGCGACATCGCTCAGCTTGAAGTTCTTGCCGTGACCCAAATGGTAAATGGGCGACGCCAACTTATCGGCTGAAACGGTGGCCAGCAGGCCTTCGGCAACATCGTCAACGAAAGTGAACCCGGCGGCGAAATCGGCACCCCCTTCGTGGATCGGTTCGCCGCGCAGCGCCCGAATGACGAACGACGGAATGGGTCCGCGGGTGGCATCCTGGGTGACCACGGGCGGGCCATAAACCCAGGATATGCGGACTGTGCCGGCCGACAACCCAAACTCGCTTCGGTACATACGCACCAGCATTTCGGCGGCGGATTTCGTCGTGCTGTAAATGTTTTCCGGCACCGTCGGTGCATCTTCCGGGATCGGTGCACCGTTCATAAGTCGTTTTTGAAAAACCGACCCGGTGCTGACCAGGACGAACCGCCGCCAGCCTTGCCGCCGCGCCGTATCTAACAGCGTCGCCGTGGCGCCGACATTCGCCACAACGGCACCCAGCGGATCGGGCAAGGCGTAGGCCTCGTTGGAGACCGCCGCCGCATGGATGCACGACGTCACGCCGTGACGCTCGGCCAGACCGTTCATCGCATCAGCGTCCGCAAGATCATCGCACGACGCCCAGGTTACGCTTGACCCCTGCGCGGCGGCGGCGGGCGGGGCGGCGCCGCGGTGCAAGGCCAGAAGGTCGGTCCCCTCGGCGATCGCGCGGGCGACGATTCTGCCGCCCACATGGCCCGTTCCGCCGGTCAACATCAACATTACCGCCTCCTATTTCCGGTCGGTCACGTCAGCGCCAGCATGACGCGCTCGGCATACGCCGGCCGCGCGGTCAGGCGTTCGTACCAGGCCCGCAGGTTCGGCATTTCCGGATGATCAACGTCCAGCGCGTACCAACGGTAGGCCGCGCAGCCGAGCGGAATATCCGCGGCCGAGAGTTGATCGCCAAGAACGTAGGTCCGGTCGGCCAGATGCCCGTCAAGGACGCGAAACCCATCGGCGACATCTTTGGCGGCCTGGTCGAGCGCTGTCGGGTCCTGGTCCTCGAGCGCGGTGCGGACAAGGCCGACAAATAACGGTCCCAGGGCCAACATGATGGCTGTCTGCTGCCAGTCCATCCACATATCCACCTGGGCGCGGCCCTCGATGCTTTCCGGCATCAGCGCACCGGGCGAATATTTGGCCGTCAGGTATCGGACGATGGCGTTGGATTCCCAAACCACCACGCCGTCGTCGTCGATGGCCGGCACACGGCGGTTTGGATTGATGCCGGCAAACCAGTCCTCGGTAACCACGCCGAACTGCATGCCCGCATCAACGCATTCATAGGCAAGCCCAAGCTCGTCGGCCGTCCACAGCACTTTCTGAACATTGATGGAATTGACGCGGCCCCAAATTTTCAGCATGGCAGTATCCGATTATTCTTCCGGGGGAGCGGGAATCCGGCCAATGCCGGATCAGCCTTGCAGCGCCTGACGGACCTCATCGTCGTCCATTTCCTGACCCAGGTAGGCTTCGATGACGGCGTGGTCATCCTTAACCTCATCGGGGGTTCCTTCACCGATCTTCTGGCCATAGTCCAACACGGTCACCGTATCGCAGGTGTCCATGACGACCTTCAAAATGTGCTCGACAATCAGCACCGTCAGGCCGAAGCGCTCTTTCAGCGCCATGACGATGGTCAGCAGATTGTCGACGTTGGCCGGCGACAGACCGGCGGCCGGCTCATCCAGCATCAGGAATTTCGGCCGCATGGCCATGGCCCGGCCCAAGGCCAGCAACCGGCGCTGGCCGCCGGACAATTCGCTGGCCGGCATGCGGGCGAATTCTACAAGCCCGATGAACTCCAGAAGCTCCATCATCTCATCCGTGGTTTCCGCATCGATCTTTTGAATGGCGGAATTGTTGAACAAGGTGCGAAAAAATCCGTAGGAAACATGAGTATGATAGCCAACCATCAGATTCTGCAGGACCGTCATTTCGGAAAATAGACGCAGCAGTTGGAACGTTCTGGCGACCCCCAGTGCGGCAATTTCATGGGACGACACGTTGGTCACGTCGTGGCCGTCAAAAACAATGCGGCTGTCGCCATCGGGTTGATAAACACCCGTGACAAGATTGAAAAATGTCGATTTCCCGGACCCGTTGGGGCCGATCAAGCCATGGATGGACCCGGCCTCGATGCTCACATCAAGGTTCGATATGGCCCTCAGCCCGCCGAAGCTCTTCGACAATCCGGTGGTTTCAAGAAGCGCCATCGGATTTCTCCTGTTGATTGGCGACGAAATCCCGGGTCACTAAATAGCGGTCGATCACGCCGCCGATGCCGCGCGGCATGAACACAACGATCAAGATCATCGTCAGGCCGAAAAGAAGCGGCTGATAGAAATAGAATTCAAGGGTCTGGTCATAGATCACCGTGACGATGATGGCGCCAATGATGCCGCCCCAAATATGGCCGATGCCACCCAACACGATCATCAACAGAAGCGTCACCATTTCAATGATGGTGAAGTTGTTGTGATGCAGGTAGCCGGGCGGCATATGGGCAAACAGGCCGCCGGCGGCACCGGCGTAAAGCGCGCTGATGATAAAGGCCAACAACTTGTACTTGGTGACGTCGATGCCGTGAACGGCGGCGGCAATGGTGTCTTCGCGGACCGCCATGAAGGCCCGGCCGGTCGCCGAGCGCAAAATCGAGAACGACAGGTAAATGCCGACCATGGCGGCCGGCATGACCAAATAATAGTACTTGGTGAAATTATCGAAGGTGAAATCACCGATCGTCGGCGCCGGAATGGATACCAGTCCCGTCGACGATCCGAAGAACGGCGTTACGGCGATCATGATCCTGACCGATTCACCCAGTCCCAATGTGGCCAAGGCCAGGTAGGCCCCTTCAAGGCGCACCGACGGCAGGCCGACAACGACGCCGGCCAGGGCCGCGAACATGATGCCGATCGGAAGCGCCAGCCAAAAAGACCAGCCGAGGTGGATGGAAACCAAAGCCGACGACACCGCGCCAATAGCATAGAGACCGACATGGCCGACGGTGACCTGACCGCAAAACCCTTTGACGATATTCAGGCCGACACACAGCAAGATGAAGATGCAAATTCTGTTGGCCAGATAGATGTAATATTCATTGAACACCGTCTCTAACAGGAGCGGCAGCGGCAACAAAAGCGCGAAGGCAACCAGCCAGGGCATGATCCTGTGCACAGCGCTCAATCTATCGATGAAGGCTGATGGTTGTTTCAAAATCAGGTTTAGCGCGGTCATGTAAGTGGTGTCCGGCCCAAAATGGATAAAGTGCCAAGGGAGGCCATAAATCGACCTCCCCTGGCGAACGTCATTTGTCTCTTACAGGCCGAAATCAGCCGGCATGGTAACGCGGGCAAGCACTTCGGTTTTGTAATCCTTGCCCCCCTTCGAGTACGCAATCAGCACGGCGGTCCGATTGCCGTCACGGCACTGCGGGGTCGCCGCGGCGCAGAAGCTGATGGGACCGGAAGCCAGGCCCTGATAATTCTTGACCGAGGCAATGGCGTCACGAATAGCCGTCCGGTCAGTCGCCAAAGAAGCCGCGTCGAGCTTCAGGTTGGCATTGCCGAGGGCAATCTCAACAATCCGCACCAAGTCATAGGCCTGGCTGAAATCGTGATCCGGCGCATGAATGCCATAACGCTTTTTCACCATCTCATTGAACAGCCGCGCTACCGGGCGCGTATCGGCTGCCGCGTAAGCGGCGGCGAAGAACACACCCTTGGCCGCTTCGCCGGCAATGGCGGGCACCGGTGAATTGGACGCCGAGGATGAGCCGACCCGACGCACGGACGCCGGGATGCCGGCTTCGTAGGACTGGATTAGCGCGCGCGCCATGGTTTCGGCCAACGCCGCAATCATGATGCCATCAACGCCGGCGGACTTGATCTTCTGCATGTGGGTGCGGAAGTCGACTTCTTTTTCCTGCACCTGGGCCACGTAGGCGGGATCGGCGCCATGCTGGGACTTCATCTGCTTTTGCATGGCTTCGCAATCGTTCTGCGAGGCCGCATCGGCGGCACAAAGATAGGCGACTTTCTTACCGATGTTTTCACCCACGTACTTGGCGTTGACGCCGGCGTAGTAGCGGCCGGAAACCGGCACCCGGAACACCCAGGCGCTACCTTTTTGGGTGATCTTGCCATTCGTCGAGTGCGGAATGATCTGCGGCACTTGAGCCTTTGCCGTGACGTCGACGATGGGCAGAGACACGGACGAACACGTGGAGCCGATCAGCAGGTGAACTTTTTGCTGATTGATCAACTTGACCGCATTGGCGACGCCCTTGTCGGACTTGCATTCGTCGTTCATCAACGTGGCTTTGATCATGTTGCCGTTGATGCCGCCGGCTTTGTTGATCATGTCAATTTCGTCCATGACCATTTGACCGTATTTCTGGCCGTTTTCACTGATCATCCGCATTGTAATACCGACGCGAATGTCGGCCGCCATGGCGCCGGCAGTTACGCCGGCGGCCAATACGCCGGCCATGCCGGCCAGCACATAAGTTCGTTTTAGGATCGTCATTTTATCACTCCCAAGTCGTTAACTGTTTTTCGGGCCTCAACTTTTCCTAACCGAACGGTCAGGCTTTTACTCGTGCCACGACGCCAAACAGGCCCGATGGTCTGAACATGAGCACGAGAATCAGCAAAAGAAATGCGTAGATGTCCTTGTGGTTTGGTGAAATGTAGGCGGCCCCGAGATTTTCGGCGACGCCGACGATCAGGCCACCCATGATGGCACCGGGCAGGCTGCCAAAGCCGCCAACCACCGCCGCGGCGAAGGCCTTCAGCAGCATTAAATAGCCCATTTCAACCTGCACCGACTGCATGGGGCCGATCAACACGCCGGCCGCCGCTGCCAGGGCGCACGCCAGTCCGAAAATCAATGAGATCATCAACGGCACATTGATCCCCATCAAGTACGCGATGTCCTTGTTGGCGGCAACGGCACGGACGGCCAATCCAATTTTCGTGTATTTGAGGAAATAATGAAGCCCGGCCATGAGGATCACCGCCATGACCGCCGTCAGGGCGTAACTTTTCGGCAGGAAGATATCACCGAACTGGAACGGCATACCAAGATCCACCGGGAACGGTTCCGCCGCCGCGCCGAAAATCAGGAAAGCCACATTCATCAGCACGATCGACATGCCGAACCCGCAAATGATCATCCCCATGCCGGCCACTGTGTAGCCGCCGCCGCTTTTGGTCAGGCGGCGATAGAACACGCGCTCAATCACCATGCCCAGAACAGCCGCACAGACCATCGCCGCCAGCAACGCGAGGGGATAGGGGAAACCCAAGGTGTGCGCAAAGACCAGCCCGAAAAAGGCGCCGAACATGTAAATCTCACCGTGCGCGAAATGCACGATATCCAGGCCCGAATAAATCAACGAAATACCCAAGGCGACGATGCCGTAGACAACCCCGATGGTCACCCCGAACAGGATAAAGGCGAACAGTGAGGAAAAATCGAAATCCATGATCCGTTATTCCCCGGCCTATGCTTTGATTTCGCGCGTCGTATCGGCGACGGAACCGCCCAAATACGACAACTTAACGTTGGGATCTTTGATCAGGTCGTCGGCGTTGCCTTCAATCAGAATTTTGCCGTCACGGATAATGTAGGCGTATTCGGCCAGCAATAAGGCCATGCGGACGTTCTGTTCGACCATCAGGATGGTCACGCCCGATTTACAGATTTTGTTGATGGTCGCGAAGATATCCATGACCACTTTCGGCGCCAGCGCGGCGCTGGGCTCGTCGAGCATGATCAACTTCGGCGCCGCCATCAGGCCGCGGCCGACAACCAGCATCTGCACTTCGCCACCGCTCAGCGTCGCCGCCAACTGCTTGCGGCGTTCCTTCAGGCGCGGGAAGTATCCGTAAACCTTCTCCATATCCGCTGCGACGCCGGCCTTATCACTGCGGGTAAAGGCGCCCAGCCGCAAGTTTTCCTCAACCGTCATGGCCGGGTATGAATCCTTGCCCTGCGTCACCTGCGTCAGTCCGGCCCGGACGATTTCATGGGGTTTGCGGTTGTCGATCCGCTGCCCGTCGAACTCGACCGATCCTTCCCAGACCCCCAACAGACCCGAGACCGCCTTCAACAGCGTCGATTTGCCGGTACCGTTGCCGCCAAGCAGCGCAACGATCTTGCCGGCCGGAACTTCCATGTCGATCCCGCGCAAAACCTTGAGCTTGCCGTAGCCGGTTTCAACCCCAGTCAATTTAAGCACGTGCCACTCCCCTCTGGCCGCTGTCTTCTTGATCGGGACAGCTTCGGCTCACCGCATACCGGATGCTTTCGTGTTGCGGGTCTAATACTGGTTGCAGGCATCGTTTGATGTCAATTCGCTGCCACCTATTTTGAAACTCTTGCCGACACCCTGGCGGGTAAAACGGCGTAAAATCGCCAATTGATGCATCAAACAATCGATACCGATACCTAACTGAACCTGCGAATGATGTGCCTTTGCTCACAGAAATTCCTCTCGCCGCTCGACAATCGTCCGGACCACGTCGTCGGGCGGCCGCTGCCACCAATCTTTTTCCGAAAAAATCTCAACCTCGACCGGGCCGGCAAACCCGGCTTGCTCCATCCAGCTGCGGATTTTCCGATTGTCGATCAGCCCATCGCCAGGCATGCCGCGGTCCAGCCGAAGATCCTGTGTCTCGGCCAACCAATCGGACGCATGAAAATGCAAAAGCCGGCTGCCGGCGCGCGCAAGTTTCGCCTGCAGAGTTCTATCCCACCACACCGCATAGCTATCTATGGCCAACCCGGTGATGTCTTCGGCATTGAGGTCATCCAGCACATCCATGGCATCGCTGATCGTCGACACCACCGACCGGGCACCGCAGACCATGGGGTGCAGCGGCTCAATGGCCAGTTTAACTCCGGCCGCCCGGGCCACGGGGATAAGTTTCGCTAACCCCTCCAAGGCCCGGTCACGGGCGGCATTCAGATCCTTCTGTCCGTCGCCCAATCCGCCGGTGATCACGACCAATGAATCGGCGCCCAATGCCGCTGCCTGATCCAGCCAGCGCCGGTTCAGGTCAAGGGCGGCTTCGAAATCTTGATCGCCGGCGTCGGTCAACAGGCCACCGGGGCAGAGCGCATTGACCTTCATGCCGTTGGCCTGAACAATCCGCACCGCTTCATCAAGCCCGGCGTCTTCCAGCTTTTCCCGCCAGATCGCCGTCTGGCGGACACCGTGGCGGGCAAAGCATTCGATGGATTGGCGGAAATCACATTGCATCAGAGTGACCTGATGAATGGAAAGGCGTTCAAGGGGAAGCGTTGCCATCGTCATCTCAATAGGTCGCCCGTCCGCCGGTCACGTCGAATACCTGGCCCGTGGTGAAGGAGCAAAGCGGGCTGGCCACCCAGGCCGTCATGTTGGCGATTTCGTCCAAGGAACAGAACCGCTGCATGGGAATCAGGTTCTTTTTCTCGGCGATGTATTCGGGTGTCATCTGTTCGAACAATTCGGTTTCCGTGATCGCCGGCGCAATACAGTTCACCGTGATGTTCGACGGTTGCAGTTCCCGCGACAGGCTTTTGGCAAACCCGATAACACCGGCCTTTGCCGCCCCATAGGCCGAGGCACCGGCGTTACCTTCCTTGCCGGCGACGGACGCCATGATGACGATCCGCCCGTAATCGTTGTCGCGCATGTGCGCGACCACCGGCTTCACCGATAGGAAAACACCCGTCAGATCCACGTCGATGGTGCGCTGCCATTCGGCCAGGGAATATTCCCAGGTCGGTTTCGTCGGCCCGTTAATACCGGCGTTGGCGACCAGTACGGACACCTTGCCAAGAGCCGTCACACTGTCGGCGAACGCCGCGATAACAGCCGCCTCGTCGGTAATATTGACCGCCACGGTATGGGCGAAGGCTTTGTCATCTGTGATCGGTCCGCAATCCAGATCCCAGCCGGATACCTTCGCGCCCAGTTCGGCAAACCGATAGGCGGCGGCCAAACCGATGCCGCGCGCCGCACCGGTAATAATCACCCCCTGGCCTTGCAGATCAAAACTCATACTGCCCCCTCATGCATTCGCCACCCACTTCAGGATATGCTGGCCAACGGCGGCCAACTCTCCGTCTTGATTGGTGACCTTGATGTCGGCGACGGATCGCCGGGCTTCCGTATCGATACTGGTGATTTCATAGTCCACGGTTACCGTATCACCAAGGAACACGGGCTTCAGGAACCGCAGGCGATCATAACCCAGCGATACCGGCGTTTCATCTGAATCCCGGCAATGTTCGATGGCTTTTGTCGATGCCGTCGACATGAAGCCGACCATCAACGCGCCGTGCGCCATCAACTTGCCGTAGCTGGATTTCTCCATGTAGGCCTTGTTGACGTGATTGGGTGAGAAATCACCGGTGATCCCAGCGAACATATAGACGTCGCTCTCCGACACGGTTTTGGTGAAGCGTGATCCATCCCCAATCTTGACGTGGAAATCTGACATGGCCTTGGCGTCTCCTATCGGTTTTTCCAAACGGGTTTCCGGTTTTCCAGAAACGCCGCCGAGCCTTCGACGGCGTCGGCACTTTTCAGCATGGCGTCGTATTCGGCGTATTGGGCATTGAACGCCGCCTGCAAAGATGCCGCGCCCAGCCCCTCCAGCATCATCTGCTTCGTCGCCCGCAGCGCCATGGGGGCGCCCTCAAGCAATTCGTTGGCGAGGCCGCGCACTGTATCCATCAGGACATCGGCGTCGACGACCTGATTAATCAGCCCATAATCGCGCGCCGTCTCGGCGCTGAACAGGCGGCCTGAGAGGGCGATGTCCATGGCATGCTTCATGGGCAGTTGACGGGCCAGCCGGTGCAATCCGCCGGACGCCGCCAAGCCTACCTTAACCTCGGGCAGGCCGAACTTGGCGCCCGGCACGGCGACGGCCAGATCACAGGCCAGGACAATCTCAAGCCCGCCGCCGATGGCGTGCCCATTGACCGCGGCGATCACCGGCTTCATCAAATCAAACCGTTCCGCCAGGCCGCCGAAGCCGGTTGCCGGCATGTCGTCGCCGCCCATCTCGGACCGCACCTTCAAATCGGACCCGACGCAAAATGATTTCTCACCGGCGCCCGTCAGGATCGCGACGTGCAAGTCATCATCAGCCGCATAGCGGTCAAAGGCCCGGGCCATTTGACCATGCGCGGCGGGATCGAGCGCGTTCAAAACCTCCGGCCGATCCATGGTCACGGTCATGATCGGCCCGTCGCATTCAACACGGATGGCCTCAGTGCCGCTCAAAGCATGATCCTCTCGCCGGTCCGGGCGGCGTCGAATACCGCCAGCGTGGCGCGCAATGTGGCGGTCGCGTCCTTGGCCGAAATGACGGGGGCTTCGCGCCCGGTGATGACCGCCGCGAAATGTCCAATTTGGCGCACGTAGGCATTGTCCAACTCAACGGAAATTTCGTCCGGTTGCATGGCGTGATTCCAATCGGGCGCGTCGGCACCGTGATGCCAAAGCACCAGATTGGGGAAATCCAAGGCCGCCTTGGTGCCCATGAACCGAACCGAATTCTGGCCTGATTTCGGGAAAAACGGCGTTTCGCCCGTGGAAAACTCCCAGGCCCAGGGCGAGGTTGCCTGATCTGACAACACGAACGTCCCAAGCGCACCACTGGCGAAGCGCATGACCATGGCGGCGGCGTCTTCTTTCTGCCAATTGCGGACGCTGTGAGAAACCTCGGCGCTGATGCTTTCAACCTCGCCGCAAATATAGCGCAACGAATCCATCTCATGGATCATGTTGGTGAGGATCGGCCCGGCTTCCCACTTTTTCCGCCAGTCCGGATCATAATAATCGTCGTTCTTTCGGGCCGTCCATTGGCCGCTGACGCAGACCAGCTGTCCCAATTCCCCCGATTGCACGATCTCACGCGCCTTGTGAACCAGCCCATAGTAGCGCCGATGATGGCCGACCAGCACGTGGCGGCCGCTGGCGGCTTCCTTTTTCACAACCTTTTCAGCTTCCTCAAGGGTCGGCATGATCGGCTTTTCGACCAGCACATGACAGCCAGCATCTAGCGCCGCCATGGTCGGCGGAAAATGATATTCCGTCGGTGTTGAGATCACGACGCCGTCGACATTCTGCGCCTCTAAAAGCGCTTCGATGCCCGTGTAAAGTGGCACACCCAGGTCTTCGGCCAAGGCCTGGCCACTGGGCGCCGGATCGGCAATGGCAACCAGTTCCGCGTCGGCTACTTCGGCGATGGCGCCGGCGTGCCGGCGGCCGATGACGCCGCCGCCGACGATGGCCAATTTGACAGGGCTCACAGGGCTCACAGGGCTCACAGGGCTCATTGTGAATTCTCCATGAAATGGGCGGACGACATAACCCCCAGGGGTTCGTCGATGATCGGCCGAAACGCCATCCGTTGCAGGATGTCGGTTTCCAGATCAACGCCGGGCGCGATTTCGCTCAGATGCAGGCCATCCGCCTTCAGTTCAAAAACGCAGCGTTCGGTGATGTAGAGAACCTGCTGGTCCTGGGCCATGGCCTGTTTGCCGGAGAAGGTGATTTGCTCAACCTCATCCACCAACTTTTGAACGGCGCCCGGCACTTCGATTTTCAAGGTCCCATCGCCGGTGTTCAATTTCGCGCCCTTCGCATCAAAGGTGCCGACAAACACCATCTTCCGGGCGTTTTGCGCGATATCAATAAATCCGCCCGGCCCGACGGTGAGGCCGCCCAGTTTTGAGACGTTGACGTTGCCGAACCGGTCGATTTCGCCAAACCCCAGGAACGCGATGTCCAGGCCGCCGCCGGAATAAAAATCAAACTGCGACGGGCCATCGATCATACAGGTCGGGTTGCGCGCATAACCGAACAGGGTGCCGGTCAGCAAGGTGCCGCCGTAAGTGCCGTGTTCGATAGTCTGGTAATAGCGCCGCTGGTCACCCCGCGCCGCGACAATGCTGGCGACCTCATCGGGAATGCCGAAACCATAGTTGATGACGGCGCCGTCATGGAGTTCCTCGTGGGCGCGGCGCGCGATGATCTGGCGCACCGAGAACGCCGGCATGGTCGGGTTTTCCTCGTCGACGAACGTCTCACCGGAGATCGCCGGGTCATAGACCAGATCATAGCCTTGGCGCTGATCGGCATCGACGACAATGGCATCGACAATCGCCGACGGGACCCGCACGGACCGTGCCGGCAGTTCGCCGTTCTTGACCCGCTCCTTAACCTGGAAAATCACCTTGCCGCCGCTGTTGTGGGCGGCCGCCGCCATGGCATAGATATCAACGTTCGCCGGCTCCTGATCCAGGCTGATGTTGCCGTCATCATCGGCGAATGAGCCTTTCAATAAGACGACGTTAACCGGAAACGGCAGATAGCGGAGATATTCCTGACCATCGATTTCGATCAAGGCGACCAGGTCATCCTTGGCGGTGTCGTTCATCCGTCCGCCGCCATATCTGGGATCAACGAAGGTGCCGAGGCCCACATGGGTGATCAATCCCGGCCGCTTCGCGGCAATCTCGCGCATCAACTGCATGACGACCCCGCCGGGCAGCACATAGGCCTCAATTTTTTCATCGCGGGCCAACTCTTGCATGGTCGGCGACCACACCCAATGGCCGCCGATGACCCGTTTGACCATGCCTTCGTGGGCGAAGCGGTTAACGCCGCGTTCCTCCCGGTCACCTATGCCCAGGGCATGGATCACTGTCAGGTCGCGCGGTTTGCCTTCGGCCAGAAAGCGCTTTTCCATTTCATGATGCAGCACGGTCGCCTCGACCAAGCCGCCGCCGCCGCCGATCAGGCCGACCGTATCGCCGTCCTGGACCAGACCGGCGACCTGATCACGATTGATAAATTTGTCAGCAATCATTGGGCGCTCACGTCATAGAGTTGCGGCGCGCCCTTCAACAGATTGCGGGCGATCACCGAACGATGAATTTCCGACGTGCCGTCGAAAATGCGAAAAATTCGGGCGTCCCGGTAATACCGCTCGATGGGTAAGCCCTTGGCGTATCCGGCGCCGCCGAAAACCTGGACGGCGCGGTCGACGACCCGGCCAAGGGTTTCCGAGGCCTGCACCTTGACCATGGAAATCTCGGCCCGCGCGTCAACGCCGCGATCAATGGTCGCCGCGGTGTCCAGCAGCGCCAGCCGGGCCGCGTTGATCTCCATGGCACTGTCGGCCAGCAATTGCTGGATCATCTGAAATTCACCAATGGGCTGGCCGAATTGTTTGCGCTGGCGGGCGTGATCCACCATCAAATCCAAAACCCGCGTCGCCTTGCCGACGGCCCGTGCGCAAATTTGCGCTAGGCGGACACCGCCCAGGGTCTCCAATGCAAGCTTCAATCCTTGGCCTTCTCGGCCCAGCAGAGTTTCCGGCGCCAGGCGTACATTGTCGAAAAACAGCTCCGCGTGCGAGGTGCCCCGCAAGCCCATCATCGGCTGGTTGGGGCCGATGGTGAATCCAGTCAAATCCCTATCGACAATGAAGGTCGAGATGCCGCGCGATCCGGCGTCCTTGTCGGTCACCGCCGTGACGACAAAGAAGTCACAGGCATGGGCATCCGAAATGAAACACTTCTGACCTTTCAGCACCCAACCATCGCCGTCGCGCCGGGCGGTTGAGTGGATACCGGCGGCATCCGATCCGGCTTCTGGCTCCGTGAAGGCGACGGCGAAGACCCGCTCGCCGCGCACACTGGGGTCCAACCAACGGGCCTGTTGCTCAGGTGTGCCGGCCAACAAGATTTCGTAGATATTGCCGAACGCCCGGCGGATCAGAATGTCCGTCGTCTGGCCAAACTGTTCCTCGGCGAGCATCCAGTCAACAGTCGCGAGACCGCCGCCGCCGTGGGCTTTAGGAATATTGATGGCATAGAGGCCGAGTTCCCGGGAACGCTCAAAAATCCGGACCGCATCCGCCGGCGCCAGTTTGCCCGCCTCTTCGACCTGGTCTTCCAGCGGCCGCAATTCGCTTTCGACGAACCGGCGGATCGTCGAAATCAGCAGCGATTGTTCCTCGGAAAGCGCGACCGCCATCAATAGTACCCTTTGGCGCCACCGCCATCTATGGTCAGGCCGGTGCCATGGATATGGCGGGCCGGCGGTGAACAGAGATACGCCACCAATTCAGCCACGTCTTCCGGACGCCCCAACCGGCGGATGCCTTCCGCCGCCACGGCTTCCTCTTCAACCTGGGCGGCGGACTTGGATTGCTGTTCGGCCTTGTCCGCGAAAATTCCGTCGAGGCGTTCGGTGACTGTCAGACCGGGGTGAATCCAGTTCACGTTGACGTCGTCCAGCAAGCCTTTCTCGGCCAGGGCCTTGGTGAAGTTAGCGAGCGCCGCATTGACCGCGCCGCCGACCATGAAATCCGCCGCCGGGGTGCGCGCGAACCCGCCGACAATATTAATCACCGTGCCGTGGTTCTCCTTGAGGCTGGGCCACAGCGCCCGGGCCAGGCGGACGGCGGCGTGGAACTTGAGCGCAAACCCTTCGACCATGTCTTCGTCCGGCTGACCGGGAAAGATGCCGCCTTTCGTGGCGCCGGCGGAATGGACAAAAATATCGCAGCCGCCGAAGGCATCAAGCGCCGCCGCCGCCGCCGCATCGCAGCCCTCGACCGTGCGCAGATCAGCCGCATGACATGCCGCGTCACCCGTGCTGCCGGCGCGAATGTCCTCGACCGCCGCATTCAGGCGTTCCGCGTTGGATGCGGCCAGAAAAACCCGCGCCCCCGCGGCGGCGAAGCGTTTCGCACAGGCCAGCCCAATGCCTTTCGATCCGCCGCTGACGAATACGGACTTGCCTTCAAAATCAGTCATCATTTTTCTCCAGATAGTGACTTTCAATGCCCTTCACCAGCGACGCTATGGTCTCCAGGGTCGGGGTCGGGATATTTTTTTCGCGGCCCAGCGCGATGACCGATCCATAGATGTAGTCAACCTCGGTCTGGCGCCGGTTCAGGATATCGATGCACAAAGACGACTTCGCGTCACCGGTCCCGCCGGGTATGGAGATCGCTTCCATGCCGGCGATGGCCTCATCGCGGTCCAGGTCTATGCCCTGGCTGTTGGCCACGGCCAGGGCTTCGTCCAGAGCGCGGATGCCGGTGGCCTTGAGCGCCGGGATTTTCAGACATGATGCCGACGTCAGGTTTGTCGTTCCGGAGACCGCGCTCATGGCGATGTTGCCCAGCAGCTTTTTCCAGATATCGCGGCGAATATTCGGGCTGGCATGTGTCTCAAGCCCGGCCTGGGTGAAGGCCTCGGCAATCTGTTTGCAGCGCTCGCTGACGCCGCCCGCCATCTCACCGATGTAAGACGACACCCGGGAGAAATCCTGAACCCGGCCCAGACCCAGCAAGCACCCAGCCATGGTGGTCAGGCCGCCAATGACGTTGGCTTCGCCGACCTCTTCGGCCAAGACCTCTTCATTGCCCAAGCCGTTTTGAAAACTGATGCAGACCGCCCCGCCGTCAACAAGGTGCCGGACCGACCGGACGGCACTTCGCGTACCGTGCCCTTTGCATTGGAACAACAAGACATCGGCCTGGGTCAGACCGGCAGCGTCGCTTGTCGCGGCGATCTCAACCGTCCGGTCGCCGCCGAAGCCCTCAAGCTTCAAGCCATGACGTTGAATGGCCGCGATGTGATCGTCGTTAATGTCATAGAGGGTCACCGCCAACCCGCTTGAACGCAGGATAGCGCCAAACAACGCGCCCATGCCGCCGGCACCGATAATCACGATTTCCGGAGTTTTGCCGTCCATTTTCCCTCACTACGCCAACCGAAACGCCCGGTAGTCTGGCCGATGTTTCTTATTCATGCATCATAATTCTCAAATGATGCGGCTAAAAATTGACAAAATACCAATATTGATGGATTACTATTCTTGTTGATGCATCATTTTGAAAGCCCGTTTGGTGGAAATTGACAGGCCGGCAAAGCCCAGGATCATTGATATCGCCTTGCAGGCGGGTGTCAGCACCGCCACGGTGGATCGTGTCCTGAACGGCCGCGCCGGTGTCAGTCAGAAGACCGTCGAGCGCGTCAATGATGCGATCGGTCAGTTGGGCTTGTCGACGTCGCGACCGCGAATCATTCCGTCCGTGGCCGCCGGCATGACGATCGACGTCGTCATTTCCAAATTTGCCGGCTTCGCCAATGACCTACTTGCGCAAGGGTTTCGGGCGTTCGCCGAAGAGACCGGTGTGACGTTAAACATGATACACCCGCGCGAGATGACGCCGCAGGGCTATGTCGATGTGCTGGAGGGTTGCCTGACCCGAAAAAGTTCCGGGGTCATTGTTCAGCCCCTGGATCACCAAAACGTTCGCGACATGGTGGGAAAGATCGGCGAGGCCGGCATACCCGTCGTCACCATTCTCACCAGCCTGCCAGGCTCGCAGGTTCTCGGCTATGTGGGACTGGACAATCGCGCCGCCGGGCGGACCGGAGGCCTGCTGATGGGTCGCCTGAGTACGGCCCCCGGCGAGGTCGCCGTCTTCACCGGCGGGCATCTCTACCGAAGCCACGAGGAACGCGAAATCGGGTTTCGGACAATTCTCCGCAACGAGTTTCCGAACCTGTCAGTTCTTGAGGCCTGCGTCGGCATGGATGAGCCCAGAAAGAACTACGAATTGGCCGTCGACGTCTTGGCGAACCGACCTGATTTGGTCGGCTTGTTCAACGTGGGCGGCGGTAACCGGGGCATTGAAAAGGCGCTGATCGAAAGCGGCCGGGCCGCACAACTAACCTATGTTGCCTTTAATATGACGCCGTTGACCCGCCAAGCCCTGTTACAAGGCACCATTGATGCCGTGGTTCATCAGGATATGGCAGCATCGGCAAAAACCGCGCTGAGCGCGTTGATCAACACTGCAACTGGTCGGCAGGCGAAATTTCCATCAGCGACGCTGGAAATTGTGATGCGCGAAAATGTCCGTTGATTGTGCATTCCAATATGGCGTTCGAGGGGAAACCTTTGCCTCCCCTCGCCGTTCACGCCGAATGCAATCTAACCTCTAGCCGCCGATCTTAATGTAGCCGCCGCGCCGCATCAGCGGGATGGTACTTACCCAGGGGGTCGCCACGTTTGAGACGGGATTGCCGGAGATCGATCCGAACAGCGCCAACGTCATGGCCAGGCCAAGGAAGGTCGCCGGATACCGTTCATTCAGATAGGCAACCCAAACCATGCCGGCACATCGGTGTTCCAAGCCATGTACAACACCGTTATCAGCGCCGCCGCCATCGACGCTACGACGACATCAAACGTCAGCCGAGGTTCCTGATCAGGCTCCGTGGTGCTGGTTCAGGAACTCCAATGTTCGTTGCCGGGCCTTTACCGCGGATGCTTCATCATAGACGGTCGGCCGCGCGTCATTGGCGAAAGCGTGACCGGCGGCATACATATCCACCGCCGCCGACGGCACGGCACCGCGCACGGCGTCAATGACATTGGCCGGCGTATGGTCGTCCGTTTCACCGAAATGGAACAGCATGGGGCACTTGGGGCCATCCGGATTTTTGGACATGTGCATCTCCAAGGCCGTGCCGTAATAGGCGATGGAACTTGTCAGGTCCATCTGGCAGGCCAGCCGGAAGGCCTGCCCGCCGCCCCAGCAAAATCCGATGATCGATACCCCGGCGTCCGAATTGACCGCATCCTTCGCGGCTTGGGTGTCCAGCAGCACCTTCCCGGGGTCCAGCGCAAGGGCGATATCGCGCCCCGCCTCAGGCGTGTCGAAAGGGATCACCGTTTGCGGCGTGGTTCGATCAAAAAACGCCGGCACAATGGCGTCATAACCGTCACCGGCATAGGACCGCGCAACCGCCTTCAGCTGATCGGTAACCCCGAATATTTCCTGCAAAATGATGACGGCGCCTTTCGCCTTGCCGTCGGCGCGTGCCACGAACGCGTCCAGGTTAAATCCATCCGACGCGCTAAGAACGATCATCTCTTCGATTACAGGCACGATATCATCTCCATTTTTATCTGTTTGCGCGGGCCCCGGCGGGCACCGCCACCTGAAAAGGGACTATCAAAGGCGCCAGGACAAATCAATTTAATGCTAATGCTGATCCACATCATTCATAATCATGTTCAATGCACGCACAAAACAAAGAATTTTCGCATGAAACATCTGAATTTTGATGTGAACCTGTTCCAGGTATTAAGCGGCCTTTTTGAGGAACGCAGCGTCAGCCGCACCGGCCGACAACGTAATACGGCGGTGTCCGTATCAAATTTCTCCATGGTCCCGAACATATTTCGCGACAGCGATATGATCGGTGCGTTCACCGAGCGCGTGGCAACGGTGCTGGCCAGCGATTGTCATCTCACGACGCTGCCGGTCCCGCTGGAAATCGAACCGCTGGATAATTTCATGGTTTGGCACAATCGAAACGACGCCAACCAACAGCAAAGTTGGTTCAGAAGCCAAATTGTGCACGTCAGCAACTTGCCTTGACGATTTTCGGGCCGCTTAGTCCGGCACTTGCAGCCGGTACACCCGCGTCGCCGTGTCATGAAACAAACTGGCCTTCTCATCGGCGCTGAAATTTGCGGTCAGCCGTTTGAAGGAATTCCACAGCACATTGTAGCTGCAGGTCACCATATCGACCGGGAAATTCGATTCGAACAGACAACGTTCGACGCCAAAGCACTCAATCGTATGGTCGTAATAACGCCGCGTCGCTTGCATCAGTATTTCGCTGCTCGGCGGACGGTCCTGCTCATGCCAGCCGAAGCCGTTGATTTCCATGTTGATGCCACCAAGCTTGGCAACAACATTCGGGCAGGTCGCAAGGTCGGCGATGTCGCGCTGCCAGATCGGAAATATTTCGTCCTGTTTGCCCGCATAGGGCCCAATACCCAGCGGCCCACCGAAGTGATTGAGAATGATCATCGTATTCGGAAACGCCCGCGCCAAATCTGCCAATTCGGCAATCTGGGTGTGGTAGCACCAGCCTTCAAAGCTCAATTCCCGCTTCGCCAGTTCAGCGAATCCGCTGCGGAAACTCTGATCCAGATAGGTATGCGGCCCGCGCACATGGCGGCCGTTGCCAACCGCCGCATCTGCGTCCCAATTCGCCTGGTGACGAATGCCCCGAAATCGCCCGCCCGCGGCCTGCATGTGCGCGTCCAACACGTTGCCGACACGGGTCCCCAACATCAGGTCCGCGTTGCCGACAATACCCGCCACGATGCGCGTCGTTCCGTACAGGCCCGACGCACTCATGGCAGCCACGCCGTTGGCGAATTCGGTCTCGCCGACAGAGCGCAATTCGTCGGGACCGCTGGTTCGATACATGGCACCGCACTCGATAAATACCGTTGAGATGATGGAATGGCCGCTGTTCATATCGGCCAAGATGTCATTCATCAGATAGCGATGCGCGGCACGCTCGTGGCGAAATTCCCATAGATGATGGTGCGGGTCGCAGATCGGCAGATCCGGGTCCAGCGTTTCCTCAATCGTCAGATCAAGCCATTCCTTGTTTGTCGACATCGCGGTTTATCCACTTTCATTTTCAGCCTTTGAAATAGAATTCACCGCTGCCTAGGCGTCTGTCTCGTCAGCGGGTTCGCCTGTGATGCGGATGCCGGCGCCGCCGATCTTATAATGTGCATTGATGAATATCAGGCTCGACGTCAGGGCTTCGGCGACCGCCGAATTATCGATGCGCCCGGCATGCCAGCCCCGCATACCGGCGTCCGCCGCCAGTTCAATCACCCGTTCGCGGGCTTTCGGGTCATTGCCGCAAACCAGGACGTCGCAATCAATGGCATGATCCAGATCCGCAAGATGCGCGGCGGCGATATTCTGAAACGCCGAGACGACGCGGACATCGTCGCCCAAAAACATTTGTGCGGCCTTGGCCGCCGAGCCCTCTTCCGGCATCTGGACCGTCCGCACCTTGGGCGGCACCAACGGCACCGTAATGTCGATGACGATCTTTGCGTCAACAAAAGGCCGAATGGTTTCCAGGGTGGCGCGATGATTGGCGTACGGAACGGTCAGCGCGATAATATCGCCCGCCGCCGCCGCCGCCGCGTTGTCCATGCCCTCGATCCGGCCGCCACTGCTTGGCGCCAACTCGTTGGCGGACTGTACGGCCCGCGCGGCATCCCGCGATCCGATAATCACCGCGTGGCCGGCTTGGGCCCAACGACCCGCGAGACCGGTTCCCAGGGCGCCGGTTCCGCCGATAATTGCAATTTTACCGCTGTCGCTGCCATCCATCACTTCATGCTCCTTGCCTAGCGTCGGCGATTGTTGCCGGTCGCCCTGAAATGCTCAAGCGCTGCTTGGCCTGCCTATTGTTTATGTCATCTGCCTAATGGTCCCCCGCCTAACGGATCGGGGACGCGAAATTAGCCTTTATTACAGCATCCTACAGGATAATTGGATATCAAAGATCGTAGCTTGGGGGAGATCATTGCATTCACCGGCCAACAGTTCCGGCGGCACCGAACTTCCGAACAACGTCGCCGACATCTTTCGAAATTTCATCCCAATCACCGGCCGCAACCAGATCGGGCTTCACGAACCAAGAGCCCCCCACGGCAATAACGTTCGGCAAGGACAGATAAGCCGCCGCATTGCCGGCGTTGATACCGCCGGTCGGGCAGAAGGAAATGCCGGCCAGCGGCGAGGTAATGCTTTTCAAGAACCCGCTGCCGCCGCTGGGCTCGGCTGGAAAAAACTTCTGCACCGTGAACCCGGCGTCCGCGTTCACCATGAATTCAGACACCGTCGCGCCGCCCGGCAGGAATGGCAGTTCATGACGGCGGACCGCGTCGCAAAGTTGCGGAGTCAGGCCCGGGCTGACACCAAAATCAACACCCAGATCCTTCACCACAGTGACCTGTTCTTCGCGCAACACGGTGCCGGCGCCAACGCTCATTTCGGGGAACCGTTTGACCGCTTCGCCGATGCACGCCATGGCCACCTCGGTCCGAAGGGTAATTTCAATGGCCTTGAGCCCGCCATTCAGAAGTGCCTCGCAAAGCGGCACGGTGTCTTCAAGGCGCTCAAGCACGACAACCGGAATGATCTGGTTGGCCGATAGAATTTTACCGATATCACCCACGTTCGATCCTCTATTCACTTTCAGTTACTTGGCCTCAGATGGCTCGGCATGGCCGACATTGGGATAACCGCACCCGTGTACTGGATGACCGTGGCCGCAAGCGCCATACCCATTTCGGCCGCCTCATTTGGCGCCATGCCACGGATCCTGGCGTTCAAATATCCGGCGTTAAAAGAATCCCCCGCCGCCGTGGTATCGACAATATCCTCCACCACCGACACCGCAACGGATTCCATGGTGCCGCCGTGTCCGAGCAAAATCGGATCGGGCCCGCGCTTAATCACGATTTCCGGAATGCCATAACCCTGCAGTCGCGTCATGCTGTCTTCCGCAGCCGTATCTCCGAACAACTGAGCTTCGTCCTCGGCGCCGGCAAGTGCCAAACTGCAAAGCCGCCACATGCGGGTGTGCCAGGTCGCGGCGTCCGCCGGCCGCGGCCATAAGGACGGCCGAAAATTTCCGTCAAAGACAAGGGCCGCGCCACGCCGGCGTGCCATGTCCAGGCTTTCCATGAGACGTTCGCGTCCCGCGTCGTCCAAGATCGCCAAGGTTATTCCCGACACATAAATCCACGGTGCCTGTAATGCCAGATCCAGGATCAACGACCATCCGGATGCCATCAAATCGCGGGCCGGCGATTGGCCGCGCCAATAATGGAAGGTGCGCTCACCCACCGCGTCCGTTCGGATCATGTAAAGGCCGGCGTTGGAACGCGGTTTCCTGCCAACTGTATCGCACAAAATCCCTTCGTCCCGCCACGCGTCAACGATAGCATCGCTAAACGGGTCATCACCCATGACCGTTGTAAACCGGACATCCGCGTCGGCGCCCAGCAGCCGGCTCAGATAGACGGCGGTGTTCAGGACATCGCCGCCGTAGCCGCGCGTCAACTGTCCATCGGACACCTCACGCAATTCGATCATGCATTCGCCGATCAGCGTGACCGAAGTGCGGTCCGGCGTATCCTGGGGCATCGGTGGGAAACCCCGATCAGTGATTGTTGCGCGGCTTCGCCTGATAGACCTTCTGATAGGCCGTCGCCAGTTCCATGCAGCCGCCGGACGACAAGGGGCCGACGGAATTTCGGTAAATTTCCTGCCATGGTGTCTGATGGGGCGGGATCTGCACATCCAGGTCCTTGCGCCGCTGCGCCACTTCATCATCAGACACCAGCATGTTGACGGACTTCTCATTCAGATCAACGCGGATCATGTCGCCGGTCTTCAGCAAAGCCAAACCTTCGCCTTCGGCGGCCTCAGGCGACGCGTTGAGGATCGACGGGCTACCCGCGGTGCCGCTTTGACGGCCATCGCCAAGCGTCGGTAACGACGTAATGCCCTTCTTCAACAAGGCGTCCGACGGCTGCATATTGACCACTTCGGCGGATCCGGGCCAGCCGATGGGGCCGGCGTAGCGAACGACCAGGATTGAGTTTTCATCCATGCCGAGCGACGGATCATTGAGCCGTTCGTGATAATCTTCCGAACCCTCAAACACCACGGCGCGGCCTTCGAAAGCATTCAGATCACCCGGGTTTTCCAGATACCGGGAACGGAAATCATCGTCGATAACCGAGGTTTTCATAATCGCCGAGTCAAACAGGTTGCCCGACATGTTCAAGAACCCGGCCTTGGCCTTCATGGGTTCACCATAAGCTTTGATGACGCGCCGGTCGTTGGTTTCGCGGGCGTTCTCGGCGATGGTGGTGCCGGCCACGGTCAGGGCGTCACCGTGCAGCTTCCCGGCCTGCATCAATTCATGCATGACGGCAGGTACGCCGCCGGCCCGATGGAAGGCTTCGCCCAGGTATTCGCCGGCCGGCTGCATATTGACCAGCAACGGCAGGTCATAACCGACGCTTTCCCAATCATCGATCTCAAGCTCAACACCCACATGGCGGGCGATGGCGTTGATGTGGATGGGTGCGTTGGTGGAACCGCCAAGCGCCGTATTCATGGCAATCGCATTTTCAAAGGCCTGCCGGGTCATGATGGTCGACGGCCTGATGTCATCCAGCACCAGTTGCACGGCGCGCTTGCCCGTATGATAGGCGACGGCGGCGCGTTCACGGTAGGGCGCCGGGATCGTCGCGCTGCCCGGCAGGGACATACCCAGACTTTCCGCCATGGAGTTCATGGTCGTCGCCGTGCCCATGGAATTACAGTGTCCTGTGCTGGGCACCTGGGAGACGGCCATGTCGATGTAGCCGTCGTCATCCAGTTCACCCATGGCGTAGTCTTTGCGGGCCTGCCAGTGCGTGGTGCCGGAGCCGGCCAGTTTCTGTTGCCAATAACTGTCCAGCATGGGACCGCCTGAGAGCACGATGGCCGGGATATCCATGGTCGCCGCCGCCATCAAACACGCCGGCGTGGTCTTGTCGCATCCGGTGGTCAGCACAACGCCGTCGAAGGGATAGCCGTGCAATATCTCAACCAGGCCCATGTAGGCCAGATTGCGGTCAAGCGCCGCCGTTGGCCGCTTGCCCGTTTCCTGAATGGGATGGACAGGGAAAACCAAGGGAATGCCGCCGCCGTCGCGGATACCATCGCGCATGCGTTCGGCGTTTTGCAGGTGGATGTAGTTACACGGCGATAGCTCGCTGCCGGTCTGGGCGATGCCGATGATCGGTCGGCCCGAGCGCAATTCCTCGCGGGTGATGCCGAAGTTCATGTAGCGCTCCAGGTACATGGCCGTCATGCCCATGTCGTGCGGGTCGTCAAACCACCATTGGCTGCGCAATTTTCTTTTTCCGTCGTCGGCCATGAACTGGGCCCTCCCCTGCATCAAATTTCCGGTCTTCCAGGCGCTCATTGCCCGATGAAATGTGGACGCTGATATTGTGTCGCGGCCTCCTTAGAAGCAAAGGTTTTCTAGCGAAAACCCAAGCGTTTTCTGCCAATCAGGCGGATTTTCCATGGACGGACACCGCCGCTTGAGCTACCCAAGGGCAACTTTACGAATTCAGAAGGATCAAACGCCATGGCGACGACCTATGACTTGAACGGACAGGTGGGAATCATCACGGGCGGCGCCCAGGGCATCGGCCGCGCCGTCGCCGAACGCTTCCTGGCCAGCGGCGCCCGTGTCGCCATTTGGGACCCGGACACAGACTTAGCGGAGAAGACAGCAGGCGAACTTTCCGCGCAAGGTGAGGTTAAGGTCTACAACGTCGACGTCACCGATGTCGCCCAGGTCGCCGCCGCCGCCGCGAATGTCAAAAGCGACTTCGGTTCCATCGAAATACTGGTCAACAACGCCGGCGTCGCTGGGGCCAATATGAACACCTGGGAATACTCCGATGCCGAATGGGGCAAGGTCATGGACATCAACCTGAACGGGCCGTTCCATTGCTGCCGCGCCGTGATCCCGGCGATGATCGAAGGCGGCTACGGACGCATCGTCAACATCGCCTCCATCGCCGGCAAGGAAGGCAACCCGTTGGCATCGGCCTACTCGGTCTCGAAGGCCGGCGTGATCGCGCTGACCAAGTCGCTGGGCAAGGAACTGGCCGACCACGACATCGGCGTCAATTGCCTGACCCCGGCGGCCGCAAAGACCGCCATCTTCGACCAAATCACCCAGGAACATATCGATTACATGCTGTCGAAAATCCCCCGCAACCGCTTTGTCCTGGTCGAGGAGATCGCCGCCATGGTGACGTTCATGGCGTCCCCGGATAACTCGTTCACGACGGGCGGCGTGTTCGATATTTCAGGCGGCCGGGCGACCTACTAAGCGGAAGCTCTGAATTTTCGGGTGCGAACGGGCGGATTCCCCGCACTCAGGTGCGGTTCGATCTGGCATCGCTCAGCGCTTGTTCGATTGCCGGTAGCGCAATCAACAACCCGGTCTTACGTGTTTGCTCAGCCAGTTCCGCCAATTGCGCCGGATCGGATATCCCATTCAGATGTGCCGCCAGGGCGCGGCCTCGGGCAATGAAGAGATCGCACCAGGGGATCGTTTCTTGGCGGGTGGTTTCTTCAAGCCGGCCGGCGTAGCCATGAGCCGCCTCGCCGTCACCGGCGGCGAGACTGGCGTCGATGGCATCGCGCAAGAACCATATGACGTTATGCGCAAGAACGCCGCCGGCGATGATCGCTTCGCCATCGGCCAAGGCGGTGGTGCGCGCAGGCGCATCGGTGGCCAAAAGTGCCCGGCTGCCGCAAATACGGGCGCCGATGAAAGCGGTATCCGTCTCCCGGCTGTGTTTCCACGCCTGCTCAATGGCTTGCCGCGCTTCGCTCATTCTTCCAGCGCCGGCAAGCGCCCGGGCTTGATGATTGATGATATAGGCGGCCATACGAAAGTTGCCGAACCCAAGGATAATCTCCAGGGCATTGGAAAGAGAATCCAGGGCCTCATCATAGTCGGCGGCGTCCGTCAGCAGTTCACCACGCAATAGACTGGCCAACATCTCGGCCCGCGAATTGCCGACCTGACGGGCCAGCTCAACGGCTTGCGACATACGGACCAGGCCGTCGCGGAACTCAAGCACGTAGCGGCGCATATTGGCGTCCATGTAACGGTTGGCAACTTCGATTTGGCCGTAGCCGTCGGTCTGGCAGATTTCAAGACACTGAAGAAATGACGCATGGGCGGCCTGCATGCGGCCATAGGCGTATTGGGCGTCACCCAGACCGCTCAGGCCGCGTGCCTCCCATTGCCGGTCGCCGGCGTCCCGCGCCGATTGGATGGACCGTTCCTGAGCCGCCAAGCCGCCGTCCAGATCGCCGCGGCTGAACAAGAAGGTGCCGCGGTAATAGAATATCTGTGCCCGTTCAACGGCAAGCGCCAGATCGTCTGAGACTTGATCTGCAATATCCTCAGCGGTCTCGAGGACGTTCAGACCGTCGTCAACGGCGCCGGCCATGCGCGCGGCGGCGGCCGCACCAATGTGGGCGCGCACCTGACACACGGGCGTGTCGGCCAAATCCATGGCCTCACGGAAAACCTCCGTGGCCGCATCTGTTTGGCCGATCGACAGCAATGTATCGCCTTTTTGGCAAAGCAGGGCGACACGGTCTTCTGTGAGCGTTGCCAGTTCCAGGCCCCGTGCCGTGAACTGAAGGGCCGGTTCATAGCGATAGGCCGCCACTTCCCCGGCTGCCGCGGCCAAGTAGGCGCGCACGGCTTCGGGGCGGTCCGCGCGGTCCAGATGTTGGGCATGCAACACGGCATCCTTGTCCGCGTACCACGCCGCGACCTCTACATGCAAAGCACGGCGGTGCGACGTCAGCATCGAGGCGTAAGCGCCATCGGCAACCAGGGCGTGGGCGAACAAATACCCACCGGTGATCGGCCGAACCAAAGCGCGGCTGATCAATTCGTCGCACTCATAGGCGGGATCGCCGATCAAGGTGCGCAAAACATCCAGGGAGAACTGTTGGCCCATGATCGATGCGGCCTGCAGCGCCTTGCGGTCGGCACTGTCGAGGCCATCCATGCGGGTCAGGACGACGCTTTGAACCGTCGCCGGCAGACTGTCCTGGACGCCGTCGGACGCCGAACGGAAAAGCTGTTCGAGGAATAGCGGATTGCCGCCGGCGCGTTCCAGGCATTGCGCAATCAGATGGTCGTCGTTAACGCCGTGGGCATAACCCATGGCCTGCGCCGCGTCGGTGTCCAAAGTTTCCAACGTGATGGTGGCGCAATCGTCTTCGGACATGGCGGGCACACCATCCGGCCATGGGTCACCGTCGATACGCGTCGTATAGACGACAAGCAACGGATGATCGCGCGCGATTTCCGCCTGGGTCCGGAACAACGTCAAACTCCGCTCGTCGGCCCAATGAAGATTGTCCACCCAGATGAACCGTGGGCGGTTGCGACTGGCCTGGCGAATGAGCAAGGCCAGGGCTTCGTGCCGGCCACGACGGCGGGTCTCGTTGTCCATGGCGTCATAGACGGTGCGCAGGTGATCGGGTTGCGGGATATCAAGAAGGTCGAAAAAGTGCGCCGCGTTGGGCACGGTTCCCGACGCCGAATTGATCAACTTCGCAATGGCGGCCTCGGCGGTCTCCGCCGTATTGAATTCGGCGACGCCGTTGGCGATGGTGCGCAGAGATTCGCGACCCGTCGCCGAACCGAAATCCAGAATCATCGCCTCATGGCAGGCAAACCCGTTGTCGTTGGCGATTTCCCGAAACGCCTCGGCAAGACGTGACTTGCCGATGCCCGGCTCGCCGCGCAGATAAAACACCTGACCCGCGCCGTTCTCGCGGCAAGCGGTGGTGGCACCTTCGAAAACCGCGCGTTCCTGTTCGCGGCCACAAATCTCGGTCATTGCCGCCACGGCACCACCAGTCCGGCGCCCTTCGATGGACCACACGGATACCGGCGTGTCGAACCCCTTGACCTCAAACTCGCCCTTGTGTTGGCCAACCACGGATGCCGCCACGGCCTCATAAACCGCGTCGTTGACATAGGTCTCGCCGTTGCCCGCCAGACCGTCCAACCGCGACGCCAGATTGACGGTGGAGCCAGTCACCGTATATTCCCGATAAGCATCGGAGCCAGTGCCGCTGGCAACGACTTCGCCCGACGCGATGCCGATATGGACCTGGATCGGTTCCGATAATTCGGCCAGGCGACTGTGAATTTCAAGCGCCGCCAAAATAGCCCTTAAGGGATCGTCCGTATGGGCCACGGGGGCGCCGAAGACGGCCATCACCGCATCGCCGATATGCTTATCAATGGTGCCGCCGTGGTTGCGGATCGCGCCATCGGCGATGTCGAAATAGGCGCTTAACAAGGTATGGACGTCTTCCGCGTCACGCTGGCTGGACAGCGCCGTATAACCAGCGATGTCGGCAAAAAGCACCGTCACCTGGCGACGCTCTCCCGCCAGGGCTTCAGCCGCCGGCTCCGCGTCACCGCCGCCGCCGCGTTCCCGCAGCGCCTTCAGGAACCGTTTACGGTCGCCGATGGCCGTCAGGCCGAGGTCTTTCAAATCATCTTCCGTGAGATCGGCGGCAATGTCGAAATCGATGGCGTTCGCGGTAAACGTCTCGGCATGCTGACCGAGGCCGGCGGTCTCAAGCCAGGACGTAAAGGTCGTAGAGGTTGCCGATGGCGGCATGCGGATTGTCTCCGTGTCCGGCCACAGTGTTTGTCCGGCGGCCTTACTGTAATCCAATCACTTCCGCCTGAACAATTCTGAATTCGACGACGCGGGACCTGAGAAACAAACGAACATTTCCTGGCCAGCGGGGTTCGTATTGCCATTTGGGGCCCGGGCACAGACCTGGCTGAGAAGACGGCAAACGAATTTTCCGCTTGTCGCCAAGTTAAGGTCTGCAACGTCGACGACACCGAGGTCTTGTGGTCGAGGAGATCGCCGCCATGGTGACGTTCATGGCGTTCCTGGAAAACGCGTTCACGACGGGCGGCGTGTTCGATTTTTCGGGCGGCCGGGCGACGCATTAAACCGAACCCCGGCACCTTATCGCGATGCGGGCATCAGCATGTTCATAGTGAAATGTTTCAGGGCCGCTCTGTGAAAAACCTTAGCGGCTGACACCCGGTGGCTTGGGGTATTGAACCTGGAGATCATGCAACCGGATCAATTCATCGTAGAACGCTTTCGAAGCGAGTTCTCTGAACGCCTTGTTGAAATCCGATATGACTTGATCCTTGTTAGGATGGTTTTTTGAAATGATCGGCGCCTGAATATTTTTCTGCAGTGCGGGCTCCAAGGCGACGAACTTATGCTGTGCACCGAGGCCTTGGGTTTTGACGACTTCGTTTAGGCTTACCGGGTCGCTGACGATCGCTGCGAAACGTTTGCCGATCAGCATCCGGGGCAACCTGTCGAGGCTGGCAACACGTTCAATTTTGATCTCTCCGTGGTCGGCAAAAATCTCCTCAATGCCGCCGGCTTCTTTTACAATGCCGACCCGTTGGCCATAAAAATTCTGCATTTTGCCAACCTGAATAGGCGAGCCCTGCAACACGATCAGGTTAATTGTATCGATTAAGATGTCGTCCATATAGTCGAAATCGGCATCAATACGCTCACCATGCCAAGCCGAGGCCAAGACGTCATAGGTCAGTTCTTTGACTCCCGTCAGGCACCTGGGCCAAGGCGTGATCTTATAGGACACTTTATATCCGGCATGGCGAAACACCCGCATGACCAAGTCCGGGACAAAGCCATAGTTGGGAAGATCGTGCCCAGATAACTTGCCCCATGTTGTGCCGCATAGGACCAGCGGTTTCTTGGTATCCGAAATGGCCTGGGAAGCAAGGAATGGCAGCGTAAGAAACAACACACAGAGACCGAACAATCTACTTAGCCTCGTCAGAAATGACATCTATCGAACTCCATGGAATTGCCTCATGGGCAGCCTAACAAATCAACAGATTGGAAATCAAACAGTCGAATTTAATTCAATTTGCGGACACCTTGAAATTCTCGTCCTAACCACGCCGCGGGCGATGAGTGGCGAGCTTGAGCTTTCGGCCGCGCAAACAAAAAATTTACCGAATAACCGACATGCGAGTCACTTCGGTGACTTGCCCGCAAATGCAGCGCCTCTAACATAACCATATTAAAGTTGTGATTTTAGGCGCAGTCTGAATTTAAGGATGCGGAATTTTCCAAGAAACGACATCGGCCGGGCTGGCAGGCCCGGTCTCAACAGGGGAAAGCCCCCAGGGGAAAGCCAATGACCAGATTGCTGAAAACCGTATTTGCCGCCGTTTTGGTGGTCGCCCTTCCGCTCGGTCTGATTTTCTGGACCGTCCCGGCGCAAGCAATGAGCTTCAAGGAGGCGGCCAAAACTGGCGCCAAGATGAAGTTGGACGAGTTGGATCCGATGAAAGGATTCCTCGCCAAAGCCGCATCCAAGGTCATTTCGAAGCTCCCGCTGACCAACGTTCAGGCGGATGGCGCCGGACTGACCGGTGACGTCCGCATGCGCGGCCTGGAGTGGACCGTCGTTGTTCATGCCGGCGACGATGCGTCGACCAGTTTCATCGGTTTCGCGCCGAAGACCAAATTCAAATTCAGTGATCTGATCGGCAGCAATCCGGCGTCAAAGATGTTCGACCTGATGAGTTTCGATCACCAAATTCTGCTGATCGCCGCCGCCGACGTTGAACTGGACAGCGGCGACATGCCGGACAACGTCAAGACGATCCTCAGCCCCCTGTTCGACGGCGCCGAGGATTTCACCTTGGAACTGGACGAAGGCTTCAGTCTGCTCGGCTCGTTGAACATGGGCAAATCCGGGATCATCAAGAAGTCCCTGGAATTCATCGGCGCCAAATCAACGGTCCTGCAAATGAAGGGCGTCTTGAGCGTGACGATCCTCGATTCGATGGTCGAAGCGCTGAGTGCGCCGAAAACCCCGACCATCAAACTCACCGCCGTCGTGCCGAAATTCCGCCCACGCCTTGGCGGCTTGATCGAATTGCCGGCCGACATTCAATTCAATTACGTAGCTGAACTGGAGAAAGGCGGCAAACCGGTCCTCGGCATGGAAGGTGAAACCAAATTCTCCATCGGCAGTCAGGACATGAACATCGTTCTCTCCAACTCCATAAATCTCGGCAAAAAGGCACCGGATTTCGTCGTTTCGGCGACTCTGTTCAAGGGCCTTCCCTACAAAAAGGCTTTTGGTGTCAGCTGGCTGACCATCGAGAACTACAAGATGGTGTTCAAGCTGAACGCGTCCGGTACCTTGGTGGTGCAGTTCGAGGGCGACACGTCCATCGGCGACAAGGCGGTCACACTGGGCGGCGGCTTAAGCATCGGCACCAAGACCGCCGGCCTGACGATCCCGCAGTCCCTGTTGATCGCCATCGATGACGGTCCTGACAAGGTCGCCTCGCTGGCGCTCAAGGACATCCTTGCCATCTACAACGCCATGGCCAAGGCGACGGGCAATCCGGCCCAGGTGCCGCTGGATAAGGTCCCCGATGTCGCCATCGCCGGCACCGGCAAGGGCAAGGAGAACGGCCCGAGGATCGAACTGATCATGGAAGGCGGTGGTGACGACGGCTTCGATATGCAAGGCAAGCTGCGCATCCTGGGTGCTGATGTGGCCGTTATCGACAAGGGCTATGTGAAAGCCGGCGACGGCGTTGAAATCCGTGCGCGCGTCAACAAATTCAAGGCCGGGCCTATCGTCTTGCCGAACGGCGAAGCGGAAATCGTTGTTAAGCTGGAGCAGGTCAGCAACACCAAATCGAAGCCGCGCGTGTTGATCCGTTCCGAGGGGCTGTCCCTGTTCGGATCAAAACAGGAAATTGATCTGGCGCTTTATCTGACCCAGGCGAATTTCTCCGCGAAGCAACACTTCGGCCATCTGTTTAAGTTCGACTTCAAGGCCTTCGCGGGCTTCCAGAATCTCTCCACCTATGCCGATTTGGGCAAAGCCGATTTCCGGCTGCTGGCCTCGCTGTCGTCCGATCCCGGCCTGTGGATCAGGACCGCCGGCAAGAAAGAGGTCAGAAAATACTTCGACAAGCTCAACCCCGGCTTCGACGTGGCGCTGAAAGCCCTTGACGATGCGAAAGCGAAAGTCGAGACGCTGTCCAATCAAATCCGGCGCGCGCGGGACACGGTGAAGCGCGAACGGCAATCCGTGACCAACGCCATCAAGGGTGCCGAGAACCATGTCAACAAGCTGCAACGCGATATCGATCACTTCTCCCGCCGCATGGGCGATTTCCAGCGTCAGATCAGAAGTTGCCACCAGAACCGCAGAATCTGCACGTGGTATGGCTTGCGCCGAAACGGCTGTCACAAGAGGGTTTGGGGTCATTGCGTGATCCCGCGTTATTCGCACTATTGCGGCGGTCACGCGACGGTTCCCGACTATCCGGCCCGCGCCTGGTGCGAGGCCCAGAACACTAAGCCGCGTGCCGAAAAGGCCTGGGCCTATGGCAAGAAGCAAGGCGCTATCGGCGCCAAGAAGATCGCCGTCAAGACGCTCGAAGGTATTCGCAGCGGCCTGAGCAGTATCCCTGTTGATCTCGACCCCCGCGTTGCCGGCCTGATCGCCGCCAAGGAAACGGCGAAGATCGGCCTCGACGCCGCGAAACTCGGAGTCAAAGGCCTGAGTGAGTTCAAGACCGTCCTGGCGAAGGGCATCAACGCCCTCGACGCGCCGGATATCTTCGCGCTAGAGAAAAGCGCCATCCGGGGCAGCCTGACGCAAGCATTCAAGGGCGAACCGGTGGTCATCGACATGAACTTCCGGGTCAAGGGCAAGAGCTATAAGAACCGGTTCTCGTTCTCCATGGGCAACCAGGCCGACAATGTCCGGCATTTCGGCGTCGTCGCGCTGGGCATCGCGGTCCATGAGGTTATCAAACTTGGCAAGGCGGCGAAGATCATCCCGCACAGGTTCCTCGACATGGTCGAAGACCAATATCTCAAGGAAATGGCTTGGGTGAATGACAAGTTGAAGAAGGTCACCGCCGCCAACGGCAACATCGCCACCAATCCGGCCGATGCGGTAAAATCTCTGCGCCACGGGATCGATGTGGACAAGCGGGTCCGTCAGATCAAGATCGCCGCCGAACGTCAAAAGCAGATCGATCTGCGCAACAAGTTCGGCAATATCGTCAGCAATGCCCGTCTCAAACAGCTGGACAGCCTGCTCAAGGGCAACAAGTGGAAACACATTCCCGGTACGGCGCTCGATATCGGCGCCGGCGCCAATGGCTCGGTCTGGCATATCGACGTCAATCAGCACATCTACAATTGGACCGGCAGGAACTGGCGGAAAGTAAACGGCGCGGCGAAGCGCATCGACGTCGGTCCGCAGGGCCACGCCTGGGTCATCAATAGGAGCAACATCATTTTTCGCTGGAACGGTAAGGGCTGGGACAAGAAGCCCGGCGCGGCGCATGACATAGGTGTTGGCGCCGACGGCACCGTCTGGGTGATCGGCACCAACAAGGAAGCCGGCGGTTTCGGTATCTACCGTTACAACGGTACGGGCTGGGAGAAAATACCCGGCTCCGCCGTAAGGATCGACGTTGATCCGAAAGGCAATGCCTGGGTGATCAACAAGACCAACGTTATCTACCGGTGGGATCCGAGCAAGAATAATTGGACCCAAATGCCGGGCTTGGCGCTCGACATCGGCATCGGCGCCGACGGTACGGTGATCGTCACCGGCACCGACCGTGCGCCCTACGTCTGGACCGGCAAAAATTGGAACAAAATGACCGGCGGCTACATCGCCAACGTCACCGTCGATCGAAACGGCGACCCCTGGGCCACCAACACCTCCAATAGCGTCTACGCCTGGGACACGGCGTCGAAGGCGCCGGCGGCCAGGATCACGTCGAAACCCTGGAAGCCTTACGGCAGCGGTTACGCTCCTGTGACGGTCTCCAAGGAAGGCGACCTGGTCACCGTCACCGGCCTGATCAAAGATGGCGATTACGGCCTGCTGCACACATTACCGAAGAGCATGGCGCCGCCACAACGGCTGATCTTCAACCTCAACAACCACGGCAAATCAACGCGGGTCGATGTCCTGCCCGATGGCCGTGTCCTCTGGGTTGCCGGCGGCAAGGACCATGCTTGGCTCAGCCTGTCCGGGATCACCTACAGCGTCAAAAAAGGCAAAGGCCTGAGGTTGGAAAACGGCTGGCAGAACTATGGCGGCGAATGGGCACCCCCGGCAGTCATGAAGGTCGGCAACACGGTCTCCATCAGCGGCTTGATCAAGGGCAAAAATTGGGGTCATGTGGCAACACTGCCAACGGGCTTTCGCCCGCCGAGCGGCAAACAATTGATTTTCAACGTCAACAATCACGCCAAATCGGCGCGCGTCACTGTTTTGTCCAACGGCCAAATTCATTGGGCCGCCGGCGGCAAGGACCACGGTTGGCTCAGCCTGTCGGGAATTACATTCAGCGTCACGCCTGGGGCTAGCATTCCGCTCGCCAAAGGATGGTCCAATTACGGCGCTGAGTGGGCATTACCAACCATGAGCCGCCAGGGCGACATGGTCACACTCACGGGCCTCATTAAGACCAATGGCTGGCCTCATCATCTCGGGACCCTACCATCGGGATTCCGCCCGCCCGAACGGATGGCCTTCAGTGTCAATAACCACGATAGCTCGGCCAGAGTCGATGTGCTGCCGAACGGCCACATCGAATGGATTGCCGGCGGCAAACAGCATCGCTGGATCAGTCTGTCCAACATAAGCTTCCAGACAGACCAGCCGATCTATGATCAAACCGCCTATCTGGTCCGCTATCCCGATTTGCAGCACGCCTTCGCCTCGGGAACAACCATCAACTGGAGCGCCTACTCCAATCACTGGAAAAATCACGGCCTCAGGGAAAAGCGCAACGCCAAGCCACTGGCCAAATGCGGCAATTCCGGCGGCATTGCCGAGTTGAAAAACCATCACTTCGATCCCTGCTACTATCTCAATTCCGCCAAGAACCGGGATTTGAAGAACGCCTTCGGCGCCGGCAACCTGGCGGCGGCGACACGCCATTGGTTTTCGAATGGTATTCGCGAGGGCCGCGAGACGAACAAGGGTCGGGCAACATTCCGGGCTAATTCGATGATCACCATCCAGGTCAAATCCTCGAACCGCTGTTTCGACCAAGCAGGCAACGACAAGAAAGGCACCCCGGCTCAGTCTTGGGACTGTAACGCGGGCCATAACAATCAGCGGTTCCAGGTCGTCTACAAGGACGGTGAATGGTTCAGTCTGGTCAATCAACGCAACAAGATGTGCGTCGGCGTTGCCGGCGCCAGCAGGAACGATCATGCCCAGGTCGTTCAATGGCCCTGCGTCTATGCCGGCGACCATTTGTGGCGCAAGGTCGACCGGGGTGGCGGCTGGTTCTCATTCGTCAACAGAGTCTCGCACAAGTGCCTGAATTTGGCCGGTGGCAAAAAGCCGAACGGTTCGAAGTTTGATCAATACAAGTGCGGTGCCACAAACCCGACGCAGTTGTTCCGGATCACCACGGCGGTTAAACCGCAAACCGGTGGCGGGCTGCCGCCGGCCGGCAGTATCGGCGAGTCCGCTTTGCTGATCAGGCATTCGAACAAGTGCCTGGATATCGCCAGTGCTTCCAAGAATAACGGCGGGGTGGTTCACCAATGGGACTGTCACAACGGTACCAATCAGCGATGGCGCATGGAAAGCAAGGGCGGCGGCTGGTTCCTGTTGCGGGTCAAGCATTCGAACAAGTGCCTAGACATCGCAAGCGCCTTGAAGACGAAAGGTGCCAAGGTTCACCAATGGCAATGCCATGGCGGCCCCAATCAGCAATGGCGCAAGATCGATAAAGGCGGCGGCTGGTTCTCGTTGCAGGCCCGCCATTCCAACAAGTGCCTGGACGTGGCCAGTGCCCTGAAGACGAAAGGCGCCAAGTTACATCAGTGGGATTGTCACGGTGGACTCAACCAGCAGTTCCGGGTGAAGTAAGCGCAACGCTCTCGATCACACTGACGGCGGTCCCGCGGTTAACGGGGCCGCCGTTTTGATCGCAGTAAACCTCAACCTGTTCATGGCAGATACGGGAAATGCCAACTTCAGCATCCGTCCGGGTATAGTTGTTGCTCTGGAATTTCCGGCGGAAATGCGCCGCTAAAGCTAGGTCAGGCGGGCAAGCACCTTATTGGTGTACGCCTTGGTCCCGTCGGGCCCACCAAGATCGCAAGTGTGCAACTCGCCGTCGTCGAAAAGCCCGTAGATGGTCGCATCCAAATCATCGGCGGCGTCCTTCGCGGCTTGGACATCATGACGTTCACCCAACCAATCGAGCATCATGGCGGCGGACAGGAACATGGCTGTTGGGTTGGCCAGGCCCTGGCCGGCGATATCAGGCGCGCTGCCGTGGGCCGGCTGAAACAGGCCGTGGTCCGTGCCCAGTTCGGCGCACGGTGCGAAGCCCATGCCGCCGACGATGCCGGCGCCCAGGTCCGACAGGATATCGCCGAACATGTTCTCCATGACCATGACGTCGAATTCCCACGGCTTACGCACCAGATCCAAGGCCGCGGCGTCGACATAGCGGTAATCGGTTTCGATGTCTTCGAAGTTGGCGGCGCGCTCGTTGTAGATCTTGCGGAAAAAGGCCATGGCGGCGAACACATTGGATTTATCAACACAGGTCACCCGTCCCGGCCGGCCTTTCGCCTTGCGGCGCCGGGCAATGGCGAAGGTTTCGTCAAACAGGGGCTCACAGACGGCGCGGGTAATTTCCAGGGTTTCGCGGGCGACGCTGTCGTTTTCCACCGTGCCCTTGCCGACCGACGCAAACAGACCTTCCGTGGATTCCCGCACAATCATGATATCGATGTCGCGGGCCCTGGGATCGCCCAGGGGAATGGGTAGGTTCGGAAAGGCCCGGACGGGCCGCAAGCCGGCGATCAGGCCCATGGCCGTGCGCATGCGGAGATGCGGGGCGATCTCGGTGCCGTCTTCATGACGAATTTCGGGTAGGCCGATGGCGCCCAGCAGCACGGCATCAACCTCGCTCAGACGCGCGAAGTCCGCATCGGCGATATCGACGCCGGTGCGCGCGAAATAGCCGGCGCCGGCCTCAATATGTTCATGATTGAGGTGGAAGCCGCCGTGGCGTTTTTGCAAAGCGTCCAGGACTTCAACGCACGCTGCCATGATTTCGATGCCGATGCCGTCGCCGGCGACGACCGCGATGCTAAAATCCTGAGTGTTTCGTCCGCTAACCGCCATCCGTCATGCGCCTTCTCATGTTTGAAATCGTCGGTTTGGGTGTCTTGGGTTTCGAGACCTTGGCCAACAATCCATTCGACAATGCATACATTATTTGACATGCAGGTTCAAAACAATCTCAACACCGGTGTTAGTGCCCGGTGCCGGTTTTTTTACAGATCGTGCTGAAATTTCGCCGGATGGCTGTCGTTAGAGTTGCTGCAGTCCGAATTCTTCAAGCAGACCGATCAACATGCGGCCGCTTTCGTCACGGTGCATCATGTGAACACGTCTGGCCGCCTCGGCGTCCTGCTTTCTGATGGCATCAACCACCGCCGCGTGGGCGTCGTTTGAACGGGTCGGCTTGGGGCGCATTTTGACCGTCATGCGGCGCACCCGGTGGGCCTGCAGAAGAAAAGTTTCAACGACGGTCTGCAGGCGTTTATTGCCGGAAAATGTCACCAACAATCGGTGGAACCGCTCATCGGCCTCCATCCAGGCGTCCAGATCGTCGTCCTTCAGCGCCACATCCATATCGCCAACGGCGCGTTCCAGTTCCAAAATCTCCGCCGCCGACAGACCCTTTTCCGCAACCGCGGCGGCGGCGCTGGCTTCCAGGCCGGTGAGAATCTGGTAAATTTCATACATATCCTGCGCGGTGACAGGCAAGACGCGCATTCCGTGGCGCGGCCGCAGTTCGATCAATCCCTCGCTCTCCAGACGCAACATGGCTTCGCGGGTCGGTGTACGGCTCATGCCCAACACGGACGCGACTTCCTGTTCGGTCGCCTGATAGCCGGCCGGCATGTCATTTTCCAAAATCCGGCCGCGCAAATTGCGATAGGCAATTTCCGAATACGGCATCTTGGCATTGGGCGTCCGAGCCGGCACTTTCGATACTCCCCGATGCGATCAATGAGCGTTCTTTGATGGAACACCAGCAGATCGTTATATTAGTGTCCTCGACTAATTAACGCAATAATGCATTCATTAATGCGCGCATGATTTGCCGTTTGTTTCGCGTGTTGTTTGCAGACACGAATTTACCAAACAGCTGCAATGCCCGCATCCTGGGCGCGCGCGGGGGGACCACGCACGCGGCAGGTCGGGTCGGCACGGCTGGTCTGTAAAAACGACGTTGCCTCATCACGGCCCCCTCAGTATTAAAGACGGGAAATAACGGGCCGAGGCACCGGATGGGTCCATTTCAACCCCTTGCGGCAGACCTTCACCGGGCCAAAATTCAACCAATTGAAAAGGCGGGATCATCATGGATGTAGCGGGAAAAAAAGCTGTCATATTCGGCGGCACCTCAGGAATTGGCTTAGCCGCAGCACAACAACTAGCAGCATTGGGCGCCGACGTCGTTGCTGTCAGCCGTAATCCGGACAAAGCCGGTGACGTGCCCGCTGGCGTAACTCTCAAACAGTGTGATGTTTTGGACCGCGACGCCGTCTCTCAGCTATGTCGCGACTGCGGCCCCATCGACATCCTAATTAGCGCGGCGACCGGTGGATCGCGTGCCATCGGGCCTTTCTTGGACATGGACATGGACGGCTACAAGGCGTCCTTTGACAAGCTTTGGGGATACGCCAACGTGGTTCGCTTCGGCGCCGAACACGTCGCCGACGGTGGCTCCATTACCCTGGTCAGCGGCGCCCCGGCGCGAAATTGCCGGCCCGGTCAAATATCATTGTCCTCCGTCGGCAGTGCCATCGAGGCCATGGTTCGTGCCGTCGCCCGGGAGATCGCACCGACGAAGCGCATCAACGTGGTCTCACCCGGCACCATCGACACGCCGATGACCTCCTTCGAAGGCGATGCGCGCACGGCGTTCTACGAGAAGGCGACGGCCAAAAACCTGATCCCGCGCGCCGGTAACGCCGACGAAGTGGCGCAAGGCATTGTCTTCGTCGTGCAGAACGACTTCGTCACCGGCACGACCATCGACGTCGATGGCGGCTGGTTGTTGTCGTAACCCCTGCCCGTCAAACAAGGAGAAGTTCATGGCCGGAAGACTGACCGGAAAACGCGCCCTGCTGACCGCCGCGGGCCAGGGCATCGGCAAGGCCACGGCCCTGGCCATGGCCGCGGAAGGCGCGCATGTGATCGCCACCGACATCAACGAAGTGGCCTTGGCTGCCCTTGCAGAGGAACAGCCGGCCATCGAAACCCGGGTGCTGAATGCCCTTGATGACGACGAAATCAAAGCCCTGGCGGCCGACGTCGGCGCGCTTGATGCGTTGTTCAACTGCACCGGTTTCGTCCACGACGGTACCATCCTGGACTGCACGGATGATGAATGGGAGTTCGCTTTCAACCTCAACGCCCGGGCCCAGTTCAAAATGGCCCAGGCCTTCCTTCCGGCCATGCTGGAGGCCGGCGGCGGTTCGATCATCAACATGTCGTCACTGGCGTCGAGCCTGAAAGGTGTGCCGTCGCGGTTCGTTTATGCGGCGTCTAAGGCAGCCGTCCTTGGCATGACCAAATCAATAGCCGCCGACTATGTCACCCAAGGTATCCGCTGCAACGCCATCTGTCCGGGTACGGTCGATTCACCCTCGCTGGAGGATCGTCTGCATGCCCAGGGGGACTACGACAAAGCACGGGCCGAATTCGTTGCCCGCCAGCCCATGGGCCGCATGGGCAAGGCCGAGGAAATCGCCGCCCTAGTCGTCTATCTGGCCAGCGATGACGCCGCCTACACCACCGGACAGGCATTGGCCATCGACGGTGGCTGGTCGATCTAGATTACGCGGAGCCAACTGATGACCTTGCTCGCAGAAAAAAGAGCCGTCGCCAAAACGGGCCTGACATTGCCGCCCATGGGGCTCGGTTGCGTTTTCCTGGGCGATCCGGACGGCCCCACCGACGACGCGCACATGCAAGAAACCTTGAAGACCGCCTGGGACGGCGGGGTCCGCTATTTCGATACGGCACCCTGGTACGGCAACACCAAGAGCGAACATCGGCTGGGCCACTTCCTGCGTCAGATGCCGCGCGATGATTTCGTCATATCGACAAAGGTCGGCCGGGTTTATTCACGCCCGGAAAATCCCCAGACATTCCATGAATCGCGTTGGATGGCCCGCTGGAAAGGCGGTCTGCCGTTCGACCTGCGTTTCGATTACACGGGTGACGGGGTTAAACGATCTTACGAGGACAGCCTGACACGGCTTGGCCTGACGCAGGTCGACGCGTTGGCCATTCACGATCTTGACCTCAAACACCATGGGGATTGGGATAACGTCACCCGCTACCTGGACCAATTGTCCAATGACGGCGGTTATCGGGCGCTTCGCGACTTGAAGGATGCCGGCGAGATCAAGGCCATCGGCGTTGGCGTTAATCACACCGGCATGATTCCGGCCTTCCTGGACCGCTTTGAGATCGACTATTTCCTGGTCGCCATGCCTTACACATTGTTGGATCAGCCGGCCCTGGATGAGGATTTGGTCCGCGCCCGAGTTGCCGGCTCAAGCGTCATCATCGGCGCCGTCTTCGCGTCCGGTATTCTGGCAACCGGATCGGAAAATCCGGGCATCTACGATTACCAGACGCCCACAGACGACGTCATCGGACGGGTCCGCGGCATGGAAGCCGCCTGTAAAAAGCACGGTGTCACCCTGCCGGCAGCAGCCTTGCAGTTCCCCCTCGCCCATCCCCTGGTCGCCTCGGTCATTCCCGGCGCCGATACGCCGGCACGCGTCCGCCAGAACCTTGCCAATATTGCGGCCCCCATTCCGGCGGCATTCTGGCAGGAACTCAGGCAGAGCGGTCTCATCCGCGGAGACGCGCCGATCCCCGAATAACCCGCAGCGCCGTGTTAAATTCGCACCAATTCATCAAAGGAAGATATTTGTAACCTTGCATACAGTTGTCTAAGTCACTACAATTGTTGTCTAGACATCTAATTCCCTGACTTGAACAATCGACGGCTCATGCAAGAAGATTACGAGAGCAATTTCGGGTTTCTCATCCACGACGTGGCGCGCCTCATGCGGACCGCCCACGACCGGCGCATGAAGCCGCTCGGGCTGACCCGGTCGCAGTGGTGGGTGCTTAACCATCTGTATTTTCATCAGGGCATAAGCCAGACCAATCTGGCGAAGCTGCTTGATATTGAACGCGCCACGCTTGGCCGCCTGTTGGATCGCCTGGAGAGCAAAAACTGGATCGGCCGTCGTCCTGATGCCGACGACCGACGGATCAACAGGATCTATCTGTCGGATGAAGCCGGCCCGACCATGCAGACCATGCGCGTTGCCGCAAAACAGACACTGGAAGAAGCCTTATCCAGCCTGACGCCGAAAGAGCAAACCAACATGTTCAGCATGCTGCAGCGTATGAAAGCCGATCTTACGGAATCGAACGGGCGCCCGGACGGTGAGGTTAGTGAAAAGGCCTCGGCAAGTGTCTGACGAACAAACCCAAGTTGAAAACACGGCGACACCGGCGCGCCGGCCGTGGGGCCGCCGTCTGCTGCGCGGGGTCTTGCTGATTGTCATCCCCGTCGCCGCCGGCTACGGCGTGTTACAGTATTACCTGGCCTCCGGCGGCACGGTGGACACCGAAAACGCCTATGTGAAGGCCCGCCTCCACAATATGAGCTCCGAAATCGACGGCCGGGTCCAGTTCGTCTTGGTCAAGGAGAACGACCGGGTTGAAAAAGACCAGGTGCTGATGGAATTGGACCCGGAGCCCTATGAGATCGCCATGCGCGCCGCCAAGGCGGAGTTGGCGGCAATCCGCCAGGATATTCAGTCCCTGCGCTCCGAATATCGCGGATCGTCGTTGGATATCGCCCTGGCGAAAAAGCGCATCGCCTATCTGGGCACCCGCCACGAACGCCAAATAAAGCTTAAGGCGACCGGCGCCAGTAGCGCGGCGCGCCTGGATGAGGCCGCATTCCAACTGCAGATCGCCGAACAGGAACTGCGCTCGGCCCAGGAGAAACGGCGCAAGCTGTTGACGGATCTGGGCGGCAACCCGAAAGCCGCCGCCGACAATCATCCCGCCGTGCACCGCGCCCAGGCCGCCATCGACCGGGCCATGCTGGATTTACGCCGGACCCGCATGGTCGCACCGGCCAACGGCATTATCGCCCGCATCAAGCCCGAACCGGGAGAAGTGATTGAAGCCAAGGAGCCGGTGATTTTGCTGGTTGACGAAGCCAATGTCTGGGTTGAGGCGAACCTCAAGGAAACCAAACTCACCCACATCCGTATCGGTCAACAGGCGGAAATCGTCATCGATGCCTACCCTGATGCTACCTGGCGGGCGACCGTGGAAAGCATCGCGCCGGCGACCGGCGCCGAGTTCGCCTTGTTGCCGCCGCAAAACGCGTCTGGGAATTGGGTGAAGGTGGTGCAACGCCTACCGGTCCGCCTCGCCGTCGTTACCCCCAAGTTGCCGCTGGCACTGCGTTCCGGCATGACCGCGTCGGTATCCATTCGGACCGGTCATAAACCGCAACTGCCGTCGATCGTTAAGCAGGCGCTGGCCCTGACGGAACGGTTGCAGGGCCAATAACACAGCCGCCATGACCGCCGGAAGCGCCGCCACCGCCGCTGCCTCACCGCCCCGCGACGGGTTGACCCTTGAGCGGTTTATTCTGCTGTTCACGCTGACCTTCATCACCCTGCTGTACACCATGGCGGTGATGATCGTGAACGTCGCGCTGCCCGATATCAAAGGCGCGCTGTCGGCAACGACGGATCAGGTTGCCTGGGTCGTTACCGCCAATATCATTGCGTCCGCCGTGGCGACTCCCATTGCCGGCTGGATCGGCGGCCGGTTCGGAACGCGTCAGGTGATGCTCACCGGTGCGGTCATATTCACCATCGCGTCAATCCTCTGCGGCACCGCGGAAAGCCTTGAAGCGCTGGTCTTTTACCGCATCGTCCAAGGGTTCTCGGGCGCCCCGCTGCTGCCCATGTCACAGGCCATTCTGATGGCCCGGTTCCCAAAGAAGCTGCACAATGTGGGCTTGGCCATATGGGGCATGGGCGCTGTCCTCGGGCCGATCATCGCGCCATCCGTGGGCGGTTATTTGAACGAGCTTTACGGCTGGCGCTGGGTGTTCTTCCTGATCGTGCCCTTCGGTTTCGCTGCCATCCTGGCCATCTGGCTGGTCATCAAGGACACCTCGAAGGACGGGAAAATTCGCTTCGACTGGTTCGGGTTTCTCTCTCTGGCCATCGCCATCGCCGGTTTTCAATTGATTTTGGACCGCGGCGAGCGGGCCGGTTGGTTCGAATCACCGGAAATCCTGATCGAGACGGGGATCGTCGTATGCGCCGTCTATTTCTTCCTGGCCCAAACCTTCACAACGGATCGGCCTTTTCTCAGGCCGGTGATCTTTCGTAACCGCAATTATGCGGTCGGCATGCTGATCATCTTGATCTTCGGTATGCTGAATTTCGTGCCGATGGTTTTGTTTCCGCCGTTGTTGCAGGAATTGCGGGGCTTTCCGCAATCCGTCATCGGCATGCTGCTAGCCGCCCGCGGCGCCGGCACACTGACCGGATTTCTGATCATGGCCTTCGCCCAGCGGGTCAATCCGCGCATACCCGTCTTTATCGGATTTGCCCTGCAGGCCTTGTCCGGGTTCGTCATTGCCGGCTTTTCCATCAACCTGACCAGTTTTGATGTCGCCTGGACCAGTTATATGCAGGGCCTGGGCGTCGGTCTCATCTGGGTGCCGTTGAATGTCTTGGCGTTTTCCACTCTGAACCCGTCTTACGTGCCCGACGCCACGGCCATTCTGCATCTGATCCGCAACATGGGATCCAGCGTTTACATTTCGATCTGCGTGACCTTGGTCTTGCGCTCAGCCAAAACGACCTACGCCGCGTTGACCGAAAGTGTGTCGGCCTATAATAAAATCCTCGACGTGCCGTTTCTCATGGGTGCTTGGAGCTTCGACAATCAGGCCGGTATCGGCGCCTTTGCCAATGAGATGCAACGCCAGAGCTTGATGAACGGCTATCTGAGTGCATTCTATCTGTTCTCATTTACCGCTGTAGCAGTGATGCCGTTGATTTTGCTGATCAAGATGCCGAAATCCGAAGATTGACGACTTTCCCCAGACACCCCCCCGAGGCTCCGCTATGAAGATTGAACAGGTCAATACCCACATCATCGAAACCCAATTGTCCGAGCCCTTTCATTGGGCCATCGGCGAAGCGACGACGCGGGGCTCGTGCATTGTTGAAGTCATTACGGATACGGGGATCGTCGGTTGGGGTGAATGCTTCGGCCCGGCGCGGCCGGCGGCCGCCATGGTTGAGGCCTACAAACCCTGGCTGATCGGCGCCGATGCCTTGGCGACGGAAAAGATTTGGCAAGACCTCTATGCGTCGTTCCGTGATCAGGGCCAGAAGGGCGTGCCCATCTGCGCCATCAGCGGCATCGACATCGCGCTTTGGGATATTAAGGGCAAACATTTCGATGCGCCGATCCACCAAATCATGGGCGGGCCGCTGCGCACCGAAGTACGGGCCTATGCCACCGGCACCTACCGGACCCGCGGCGGTGATGCCATGGACTATATCCCGAAAGAGGTCGCCGGCTACCAGGCCGAAGGGTTTTCGGCCGTCAAACTGAAGATCGGCTTCGATGTCGACGAAGATGCCGCCCTGATCGCCAAGGTCCGTGATACCATCGGCCCGGACATGGGTCTCATGCTGGATGCCAATCACGGCTATGATTCCGTCGACGCCATCCGTTTGGCGCAATCGGTCGAGCACTTGAATATCGGCTGGTTCGAAGAACCCGTGCCGCCGGAAGATCTGGACGGCTATCTGGCGGTGAAATCGGCGACCGCGATCCCCATGGCCGGCGGTGAGACCGAATACACCCGCTTCGGTTTTCGTGAAATTCTCAGGCGCGGCGCCATGGACTATCTACAGCCCGATACCTGCGCCGCCGGCGGTCTTAGCGAATGCAAGAAAATCGCCGACCTGGCGAACGCCTTCGGGGTGCGCATGGTGCCGCATGTGTGGGGCACTGGCATCGGTCTGTCGGCAGCCCTGAATTTGCTTGCCGTGCTGCCGCACAATCCGCCGGGCCGGCGGCCGTGGGAACCCATATTGGAATTCGACCGCTCCGAACACCCGGCCCGTCACGCCATCATGACCCGTCCCATCGAGCATGAGAACGGAGTCGTCGCAATTCCTACGGGACCGGGATTGGGGATTGAGATCGACCGCGACGCCCTGGCCTCGTTCACCGTGGCGTAAGCGTCAAATTTCAGGTTTTACGGCTCCGTTTGATCTTCCGGCTTCGGGCGTCGCTGGCGGCCGATCCCCGTATAATCATCGCGGATGTTTTCGATGTGGCCGTAATCCTTCGCCTCATCGGCAATGCGCAGGACCCGCTCATCAACCCAGTCCTGATCGATATGCGCCATCTTGTAAGTCATGTAATGAACCATATAAACGATGGACCAGATCATCAGCGGCCAGAAGGCCGACCAGTCGCCTGGAAAAAACAGGTTGGCGATTAGCCAGATAAACATGGCGACAATATAAAAGAAGGTGTGGGCCTGAAAGACAGGTTCGGCCTGCCAAAACGCCGGTCCGCCACTGTCGGACTGGTCGGCCGGCATCGATGGGTCGCGGTCAGGCGTCATCCGACGGCGCCAGAGGCAGTCCCGGATAGGCCCGGGCAACCGCGACGATGCGGACGCAGTAGCGCAACATCAGCAACAGGACGACGGTCACGATGACCGTATCCGCCGTCGCGCGCTCAGCACTCATGCCATATAAAAATAAATAGGCCAGCCCCGCCACGGGCGTCGCACTTAAGTAGAGAGCAGCGGCATAGGTTTTGGCAATCCCGAACAGGACCGCCGCGCAGACGACTGAGAATCCATAGTAGGCAACACCGGCGGAGCGCAGCTCCGGTCCGCCCGTCAGCGAGATCATGGCGATGACACCGAAAAGGACGGCCAGGAAAAGACAGAAAAAAAGAATTTCGCTGTTCGCCTGGCGGCGATTCAAGTTAGGAACAGAGGTCAAATATGGCGTCGTCTGGTCATTCCAAACGTACTTACGGAACAGTTTTTCCCATTCCAGTCCGCCTTTTTTAATTTCAGGCATGGCCTGAGCCACCATTGTTGAGAGGCTAACCCGCCCCCTGTGACGTCGTGCCTTCCCGTTCGGCCCGCTCACGCGCCTTCAATTCGATGAGGTCTTCCGCCTTCGAGAGGTCCAGGCGCTCCTTGCCCTCGATCTTGGTGCCTTCTTCTTCCGGCCATTCAACGGTCATCAACGGATAGCGCAGGTTTTTCGGGCCGAATATCACCATGGCGACCTGCAACCACACGGAAACACCGGCGAGAATGGCCACCAAGATACCGGCGACAAGGAAGGATTTGATGGTCCAACGATAAGGCAACCCGACCAACGAAGCGGAGCCCTCGTTAATTTTCCAGGCATCGAAGGCGTAGATGAAGGCGAAATAGGCGAGGATCAAACAAAACGGAATATAGAAGAATGTCAGGCCCAGGAACTCGAGCCAGATTTTCTTCTTGAACTCCAAATTCTCGCGAACCAAATCAACCCGGACATGGGTATTCCAGATATAGCCATACCCCAGCACCAAGGTGAAGAGGACGGTGTGGGAATGCCATTCCATTTCCTGCAACATGGTCGATCCGAAATATTCGCTTAGGTTCTCAATCATCCAAATCTGGACCTCGCCGGTTTTGCGCAAGCCCATGTCAAAGGTTGTGATCAACACCAGCGGTATCATGAACCAGGATCCAAAGCGGCCCGTGACATCAACAAAGCGGCGGAGCTTTTCGCTCAGCACCAGCATCATCGGATATTCATCTTCCGTTAAATGCCGCACTTCCGATGCCGTCATCTCAGGTGTGGTTGTCTCATTCATAGCAACTTAACCTTCCGAATTATTCGTAAACGGCGCGCATGAGCGACAGGGCCAGATTGGGTTTCCACATCACCAGGATCAAGCCGATCAACTGCAGCAACACGAACGGGATGATGCCCTTGTAGATGCTTTGAATCTTGATCTCCTTGGGGGCGATCCCCTTCAAGTAAAAGAGCGCGAACCCAAAGGGTGGAGTCAGGAACGATGTCTGCAGATTAATGGCCATCAAAATGATGAACCAGAAGATGATGTTGTTCGCCGCAATGTGATCGCCGAAGTCCATTCCGGCCACCAACGGCGCGAATACCGGCAAGACGATCAGCGTGATCTCAATCCAATCCAGGAAAAAGCCAAGACAGAACGTAATCGCCATGATCAAAATCAACAGGCCCCAGGAATCCAACCCGGCGTTTTTGATCATGTGTTCGACGATATCGTCACCGCCCAGCGAACGGTAGACATAAGCGAAACACGTGGCGCTGACGATGATGAAGAAGATCATGGCCACCGTGCGCGCCGACGTGTGGCAAACACCCTGCACCATGTCTTTGGTCAGCCGGCCATAAAAGAAGGCCAGGACCATGACGCCAAAGGCACCAACGGCACCGGCTTCACTGGGCGTTGCCCAACCCAAAAGGATTGAACCCTTGATCAAAGAAATCAACAGCACCGGCGGTAGGAAACTTTTGAAAATCATGCCGGGGTATTCTTTGCGCGGCACGTTCAGAAGGTCCGGCGGCAGCGGCGGCGCGACTTCGGGCTTCAGGCGCGCAATGGTCCCGACATAAATCAAATATAATGTCGCCAGACAGAGACCCGGCACGACGGCCGCCATGAACACGTTGCCGACGGAAACCGCCAGCAAATCGGCCATGATGATCAGCATGATCGAGGGCGGGATCAGAATGCCTAAGGTGCCCGATGCGGCAATGGTGCCGCACGATAAGGAATGAGAATACCCCTGGCGCATCATGGTCGGCAGGGCCAAGGCGGTCATCATGGTCACCGAAGCACCAATGATCCCGGTCATCGCCGCCAGAACCGTGCCCATGATGGTCACGGCCAGCGCCAGAGCGCCCGGCACCCGCTTCAAGAGAACCTGAACACAATACAGAAGGTCCTCGGCGACGCCGGAACGTTCCATCATGACACCCATGAAGACGAACGCCGGCACGGAAACCAAAACCAGGTTCTCTGCGGCCTGTCCCCAGATGCGCGGCAAGAAATTAAAGAATTCGATTAACGAAAAATTGTCGAGGAAAAAGCCGATCAGGCCAAACAATAGGGCCAGGCCACCAAGAATGAAGGCCACGGGAAACCCCGTAAACAACAACGTCGCCAGCGACAGGAACATGATAATCGGCAGGAAATCCTGCGTCAGGTAGAGCAACGCTTCCTGACCTTCTTCGTCCATACCGTTGACATAGGTGAAGCCGATGGCAATTAGCGCGATAACGATGAGGGCAACTAATCCCGGCCCGCCACGCGAAACAGATTTAACGATGGCATTCATCAAACGACTCCAACCACGGAATATTCAAAAACAAATAACTACCGGAAATCAGCCTTGAACGAGTACGAAGCAACCGACGCCCATTTCATTGGGCGCCGGCCACTTCGTTATCTCGTCAAGTTAAACCGACCTGATTATTTCAGATAAGTCGGCTTGAGGGACTGTGCGGTGCCCCACTTGGCATAGGCTTTACGGAACTTGGCATAGCTGTCGGAGACCCGCTTGAACAGGGGATCTTTGGCCGAATCTTCAGCTACCACGTCGTTCCAGGCTTTTTCGAAAACGGCGATCTGGTCATCGCGCCAGCGACGCGTCTTCACGCCGTATTTTTCACCCATTTCGACCATGGCGAACGGGTTCGCGTATTCCGTTTCGGCGTAGGTGTGGTGGATGCTGTCGCCGCAACCAACTTCGAGCAGAGCTTTGTTCTGATCAGAGAGGCTGTCCCATTTGCCCTTGTTGACCAAGAGCTGGCTGACGGAAGTCTGTTGGTGCCAACCGGGGAAGTAGTTGTTTTTGGCGATCTGATAGAAACCGTACTTGATATCCATGGTCGGCATGGAGAATTCGGTGGCGTCGATGACACCTTTTTCCAAAGCCGGGAAGATATCGCCGCCAGCCAGAAGCTGGGTGGACACGCCGATCTTCTGCATGACGCGGGCGCCAAGGCCGAAGAAACGCATTTTCATGCCGCGAAGCTGGCTGAGTTCCTTGATTTCGTTCTTGAACCAGCCCGAGGTTTCCGGGCCGATGGCGAAGCAGTCCATCTGGACGATGTTGTGCTTGGCATAGATTTCTTTCTGGATGGTGTCGCCACCGCCAAACTTCTTCCAGGCAAAGTATTCACCAACGCCCGGGCCAAACGGCACGGCCGTGAAGAACGCCAGAGCCGGATACTTGCCGACGTCATAGCCAGCCGTCGACCAAGCGGTTTCGATGGAACCCTTGGAGGTCGCGTCAAAACCTTCGTTACCCGGAACCAAGGCGCCCGGCTCAAAGAATTTCAAGCTGAATGCGCCACCGGACATACGGCCGATGTTCTTGGCATAACGGACACCGGAGGTGCCCAAATGCGGCACAGCAGCGCCCCAGGCACTGTGAAGCTTCCATTTAACGCGCTTGCCGGCGGCATCGGCCGGACCAGCAACCATAACCGCGGAAACCGCGGCGGCTACAACAGCCAAACCGAGTGTTTTTGCGTAACTCATATTCGTCTCCCTGTTTAGTGAGATTACGTAAGTCCAATTATTTGGACCCTCATAACAAATACGTTATCGAATTTCTTACGTATTGTCATCATACAAATGTGATGTTTCCACATTTGACCGGATTACCCAAGCCCCCTGTTCAATTTGTCTCTGAAATCAGCTTGGTCAGGCTCATAATTTCCGGCTGTGGCGGCATCATTTCAGCGCAGCATTACAATCACTCGACCTCATGTGGCGCAAGCTTCTCCCAGTCGAACGCGACCCCCGAGCCGGCAATTTCCGGCGCCACGGCCATGGCATCTTTGACAACCAACGGCCGCGTTGTGTATTCGTCGATGGGAAAGCTGTGAACTTCCAGCCAACCGGCATTGGACTGGGCGGACAGAAGACTAACGTGCAGTTCCTGCATGCCGTGAGAACAAACAGGAATACCATGGCGGCGCGATAGGTCCGCGACCTGCAGCCAACCGGTGATGCCGCCGCAATTCGACGCGTCCGGTTGAATGTAGGACAGTCCGGCCTGTTCAAAGGCGAAACCGAATTCATAAAGCGTATGCAGGTTTTCGCCCATCGCCAATGGCATGCCGGTCACCTCCGCGATCTTCGCATAGCCCGCATAGTCGTCGGGGATCGTCGGCTCTTCGAACCAAAGGATATCGTGCGGCTGAAAGGCCCTGGCCGCTGTGATGGCTTGTTCAACGCTCAAGGAATAATTGGCATCGACCATGAACGTGACATCCGGGCCGATCAGATCGCGGACTGCTTTGACCCGCACCGCGTCATCCTCAAGCGACGGCCGACCGACCTTGATCTTCACGGCGTTAAATCCGGCGTCCAGATAACCCTGGATATTGGCCAGCAGTTTCTCCAATGAAAAATTCAGATCGATGCCGCCGCAGTAGGCCCGGCACCGGTCGCCGGCACCGCCGGCCATCTGCACAAGCGGCTCACCCCGGACCTTGCCGCGCAGATCCCAAAGCGCAATATCAACGGCGGAGATGGCAAACGACGCAATGCCGCCGCGGCCCACATAATGAATATGCCACTGCATGGCCTCATAGAGCGCTTCCACATCCGTCGCGTCCTGGCCGACCAAAAAGGGCGCCAAGTCCTGGCGGATCATCGCCCGCACCGCCTGGCCACCGCGCCCGCCGGTGTAGGAATAGCCGGTGCCTTCGCTACCGTCGTCAAGGCGCACCGTCGCGATGATCAGTTCGAAGTGTGTGTGGTCACCGTGCTTGGCATCCGACAGAACCTCGGCCAAGGGAACCGCGAAAAGACGCGCCTCGACGGATTGAATTTTTGCCACGCCGTTCCTCCTCGTCGCCCGAATGAATAAAATGCCGGTTTATTTTTGTGCCGGGATCGGTTGAACTTGGCACGCACAAAATCACAAACAACCTTTTGGAAACAGGGTAAATATTGTGGCCACACCCAATCTCAAACGAATTTTCGCCGCCGACAAATTGAAAGTCGGCCACTCCATCTTTGAATTCAACTCACCCGGCGTCGGTCAGATCATTGCCACCGCCGGCTGCGATTTCGTCTTTCTCGACATGGAGCATTCGGGTTTCGACTATTCGGAAACCAAGCGCGCCATCGCGGGCTTGCGTGTCGGCAATATCCCCGCCTTGGTGCGGCCGCCGTCGAACGCCTATCATCACATCGCCCGGGCCCTGGACATCGGCGCCGATGGCCTGGCCATGCCCATGGTTGGTTCCAGAGAAGAAGCCGAACACATCGTCGAATGCATGAAGTACCCGCCGCAAGGCAAGCGCGGCGTGGCGCTGGGCATCGCCCACGATTTCTATCAACCAGGCGACCCGGCAACCGTCTTGGCCGCCGCCAATCGCCGGACCGCCCTGGCCACCCTGATCGAGACCGAAGACGGCATCCGCAACATTGACGCCATCGCGTCGGTGAAGGACGTGGACTGTTTGTGGATCGGGCATTTTGATCTCAGTTGTTCGCTGGGCATCAATGGCCAGTTCGATCATCCTGACTTCAAAAAGGCCTGCCGCGCCGTCGAACGCGCCGCCAAAAAGCACAACAAGGCGCTGGCCCGTCTGGCTGGCGATCCGGCCGGTTGCATCGCGCTTTATAAGCAAGGCTATGACGTGCTTTGTTACGCAGGTGATCTTTGGGTCTATCAACAAGCCCTGATCGCCGGCATGAATGAAATCCGCACCGCCTGTAAACCGCGCAAGGCGGCGGCAAAAACCAAGTCGGGAGCGAAGAAGAAATGAGTGTCTTCCGCGTCGCCCTGTCGGGGGATTTCAAAAAGCCCGACGGCACCCTGGCGTTTCCCATGTTCGACCTGGGACCGCTTGAAAATGATCCGAATGTTGAATTCGCCTATGCCGATCCTGTGGACGGCCGCATGACGGCCGACTCATTGGCCGGGTTCGACGCGCTGATTTTGCTGGCCGCCGTGTTTGACGCCGACAGTATTCCGGACGATGGCCGGCTTGCCGTCGTCGCGCGGTTCGGTGTCGGCTATGACACAGTTGATGTGGACGCCTGCACCGACGCCGGCATCGCCGTCTGCATCACGCCCGACGGCGTGCGCCGGCCCGTCGCGGTCACCATCTTGACCTTCATCACCGCCCTGGCCGGCAAGCTGTTCGACAAGGACCGGCTGACCCGCGAGGGCCCGGCCGGCTTCGCCAAACGCGCCGACTATATGGGCACCGGCCTGGTCGGCCGCACCATGGGTTCCATCGGCATCGGCAACATCGGCGCCGAGGCGTTCCGTATGTGCGCGCCGCTGGAGATGAAGCACATCGCCCACGACCCCTTCTGCGACCCCGCCGTCGCCGAGCGGCTCGGCGTCGAACTGGTCAGCCTTGAACGGGTTTTCACCGACAGTGATTTCCTTTGCGTCAACACGCCGCTGACGCCGGAAACCACACACATCGTCAACGCCGAACGCCTGGCGACAATGAAGCCGACGGCCTATCTGATTAACACGTCGCGCGGCCCGACGGTGGACCAACCGGCATTGGTCGACGCGCTGAAGAACGGCACCATCGCCGGGGCCGGCCTGGATGTCTTCGATCCGGAACCGCCGTCGCCGGACGATCCGATCCTGCATCTCGATAACGTCATCTGTACCCCGCACGCCCTGTGTTGGACCGATCAATGCTTTGCCGGTATCGGGGCGTCTGATGTGGCGCAGGTCTTGATGATTAAAAACGGCGAGGCGCCGCCGCATATGGTGGATAAAGGGCTGGCGGATGATGAAAGGTTTGTCGCCCGGCTGAAGGCTTACGCGAACGGCTAGCTTATGAGAGTCCCCTCATCCTGACCTACTCCCACAGGGAGAAGGGACGCAAATAATTACCCTCTCCCTTGGGGAGAGGGAGAGACCCACGAAGTGGGAGGGTGAGGGGAATTACAGAACTGAGGCCGAAATACTAACCCAGTATTTCCCGCACTCTCCCCGCCACCGCCTTGCCCAATACCGCATGCTGATCGGGGTCAAAGTGCACACCGTCGCCGTCGCTTGAACGAATATGCGCGCCGGCATCCAGGAACGGCACGCCGCGCATCTCGGCCGCTGCGGCGAAATTCTCGGCCAGGCCTTTCGACTTCTCCGGCCCACCGGCGAAATGCCCGGCCAGCAAGTCCAGCTTGCCCAAGGGCGGCGGCGAGATTAGCAGCCGCTGCGGCGGACCGCCAAACAACGGCTTCGGCGGATTGGCGACAATGTCCAAAAGCGCCCCGGCCCCGCAGGCGATGTCCCAGGCCGTGACGCCGAATCGCGGTTTCAAATCATTGGTGCCGAGCATGATAATCACCAGATCGAGCGGCGAATGGGATTCCAAGCAGGGCCAGAAATAGCGCCGACCGCTTTTGTGCTCGCCCTCAATGGGATCGTCGAACACCGATGTTCGGTTGACCAAGCCCTCTGGGATCACGTGATAGGCGTCACCCAATTCCCGCTGTAGCGCCGTCGTCCACCGGTCTTCATACTCATAACGCTCCGGCGCGCCCAGCACCGTCACGGGCTTCGCCCCCCAGGTGTTGGAATCACCGAAAACCAAGACGTTCAGCGCCGTTGCCATGCCAACTTTCCCTTGCCGCCGTTTTCAATCGGCGCCATGCTTTCACAGATTTCGGCAGATCGAAAGGCTGTCATGACCCACCGCCGTAGACGCTCGCGCGTGACCGCGCTCATCGACACTGCCATGACCGTGTTTGGCCTGACCATGGCTGTCTCGCCGCTGCTGTTGTGGGTGACGCCGACGGCGATTTCGCTCTATCTGGTCATAGGCGCCGTCGCCGTCTCCGCCGTCATGGTCATGCTGCTGGCGGGATACGACACCCCGACGATGCACAGTTACCCGCCCGGCCATATGTTCACCCATGATCGGATCAAGGTCAGCCTGCCGCCGGAGTTGATCGCCGAAGCTCAAAAACTCCCTTTCATGAGCCGCAGTGAGCGCGAACGCAGCAGGCTCCGGGCCTACGTGCAGGCCAAAACGCGTCTCGACCGTTAAAGACTTAAAGATCGTCGGCCGTCGTCTTCTTGACCCGCGCGTCGGACCGCTTCAGAACGTCCGGGTTCAGCGCCGTGCCCAGCCCCGGCCCGGCCGGCGCGGCAATCCGGCCGTTCGTCACCGGCGGCAGCTGGGTCACCAGATCCTGATACCAGCCATAATAAAAGGCGCGGACCATCTCTTGAATGAATACGTTCGGCGCATGCAAGGTCATGTGCACGGACGCCGTCAGCGCGATGGGCCCGGTGCAGTCGTGGCCCGTGAACGGCGCCCCCCAGGTATCGGCCAGGGCCGCGACCTTGCGGGCCTCGGTCAAACCACCGCCCCAGACGATATCCATAATCGCCAGACTGACGCCTTGTTCCAAAAGGTCGCGGAACTGCGCCTTGCCGCCCAGCAATTCACCGACGGCGACAGGCGTCAGAGTTGAATCGATCACATCGCCAATCTTGTCCAAATCGTCCATATGCACCGGATCTTCGATCCAAGTCAGGTCGAAGTCCTCCAGGGCCGAACAAATGCGCTTCGCCATGGGCACGTTCCACAACGAATGCAGCTCGGCCATGATCTCCATCCGGTCGCCGACGGCATCGCGGATTTTCTCGAAAGGCTCGATGGCAGTCTTTAAATCCTCGTTGGAAATGTACTGCCCACCCGAAGCCTCGGCGGCGAAATCGAAGGGCCAGATTTTCATCCCATTGATGCCCATCTCAAGCAAGCTTTCGGCCAGCTCATCGGCGTTGTTGAGGAACGCTTCCAAATCTTCGTAGGGGCCCGGCGAATTTTGTTGGTTGAGACCGAAGTTGGCCGTCACCTGGGCCGGCGCCTTGCGCACATATTGATAGCCCGCGCAGGTATTATAGACCCGGACATCGTCGCGGCACGCCCCGCCCAAGGCCTGATACACGGGCTGGCCGATGGCCTGGCCGAAAACATCCCAAAGGGCCACGTCAACCGCCGACGCGCCGCGCATTTCGGCCCCCGACCCGCCGCGCCCGGCGTAGGGCACCAATTTCGAATGGTGCTTCTCGATCTCCAGTGGATTTTTGCCGATCAGATAAGGTGCGATGAAATCATGGATGTGCGCCTCGACGGCCAAGGCGCCAAAGAACGTTTCACCAAGCCCGACCAGACCTTCGTCCGTGTGCACCTGGACCCAACTGAGGTTCGGAAACTCATCAACAAGGATGGTCTCGATTGCGGTGACTTTCATGATCTCTCCTTGGGCAATTGACGAGACCAGTCTAGGCAGAGCCCTGGGCGGTGGGCAACCTCAACTCACCACCCTTATGCCCGGACTTGATCCGGGCATCGACGATTGTCGCGTACGCCGTCGATCCTGTTGCCAATTTTCCCATTCGGCTTACCTTGGCGGCATGTCGATCAACCGTCAGCGCCGCCGTGTCGCCTGCCTGGAAGACCTTGACCCACTGGGCCGGGCGTTGCTGCCGAAAGCGCTCTGGGAATTCGCTGCGGCCGGTGTCGAGGCCAACCTGTCCAGGGACGCTAACCGGACGGCGTTTGATGATATTTGGCTACACCCCAGGGTGCTGCGCGACGTGTCCGAACGAACCATCGAACAAACGTTGTTCGGCAAAACCTACGCCGCGCCCTTCGGCATCGCGCCCATGGGATCAAGCGCCATGTTCGGCTACCGGGCTGATCTGAATTTCGCCCGCGCCGCCAAGGCCGCCAACATCCCCTTCATCCTTTCAGGGTCCAGCCTGATCCGGATGGAAACCATTCTCGACGCCAACCCCGACGTCTGGTTCCAGGCCTATGTGGATTCAGATCGCGATCTGATCACCAGTCTCACTGCGCGCGCTTGGCAAGCCGGAGTCCGACATCTGGTGATCACCGTCGATGTGCCGGTGCCCGGCAACCGGGGACCAAGCCTCAGATCGGGCTTCAGCTATCCGATCCGGCCGTCGTCGCGCCTCGCATTTGATGCCCTCGCCCACCCTCGCTGGCTGTTCGGCACGTTTCTGAAAACGCTGCTGACCGACGGCCTGCCGCATCTGGAGAACACGGGGCCTGAGCGCGGCCTGCCGATGATGTCGCTGAACGCGCCGAAGCGTTCACAGATCCACGCCCGGTTGAACTGGGACGACATGGCCTGGCTGCGCGCCCACTGGCAGGGCAAGTTGTTGATCAAGGGCGTGCTGTCACCGGCCGATGCGGCGCTTGCCGCGCAAACCGGCCTCGACGGCCTCATCGTCTCCAACCACGGTGGGCGCCAGTTGGACGCCGCCGTGCCGCCGCTGAACGTGCTTGGCGCCATTGCCGCTGAAAAGGCCCATATGTCGATCCTCTTCGACAGCGGCATCCGTCGCGGCACGGATGTGCTAAAGGCATTGGCGCTCGGCGCCGATTTCGTCTTCGCCGGGCGGCCGTTTCTCTACGCCGCGGCACTGGGTGAGCAGGCCGGCGTCGCCCACGCCATCGGCCTGCTGGCCGCCGAGGTGGACCGGAATGTTGCCTTGCTGGGATGCACGAACCTTGCCGACGTGGGCGAGCGGCTGGGCACCGAGTGATCAATTGACGCCACCAGGCCGCGAGTTGTGATAGGCTTGAGCTGGCAACCGAGGTCCGCAACCACTGAGCCGCCGGTACCAAGTGAAGGGAATGCGCATGTTTCTCCATCTGTTGAAAGACAACCAGAAACTGGAATTCCTAAAACTGGCGCGCCGCATGATCGACGCCGACGATGTCGCCCTGGATACGGAGAAAGCCTATCTCTACCGGTTGTTCCGCGAGGCTGGGCTGAGGGCCCATGATCGCGAAGTGCCACGCGATGCCATTGCCGATCCGGCGGTTTTCGACAGCCGTCGGGCGCGCGTCGCCGCCGCCGTTGAAATGCTGGTCCTGGCCTTGATTGACGGCGACTTCGACGCCAATGAGAAAGCCATGGCCGATGAGATACTCGAGCAATTCGGCATCGGTGACGATGATCAGGCCGACATCGGCCGGGCCGCCGATAACATTGTCGAGGCCTATGCGTTGGTCTCCAAACTGACGGATTGAGATTTGCGTTCAGCCGATTGGCAATTTGACGCCGCGTCCTATACCGTCCGGCTAGGCTATGAAGAGGCACCTATGTTAGTCAGATGGATTGCCGTTCTGGTGTGCGTGTTCTGAGCGTCGGTTGCCGCGTCGGCAGTCGCAGCAGCGGAGATCCGCCTAACCATCGTTTACCCGACCGAGAAAAACGCCTTCCATGATGCTGCAGCCGAAGTGCTGCGCCAGGGTTACGCAAAACTGGGCGTCAGCGTCCAATTCAAGGTCTTCCCGGCGGAACGTGCCTTGGCCATGTCAAACGCCGGCAAGTCCGACGGCGAACTTGTCCGCATCAAAGGCATCGGGGTCCGTTACCCGAATTTGATATGGATCCCGGTCAGCCACGTGACCGCGGAACAAATGGCCTTCGCCGCGGACGTCGATGTGAAGATCACCGGGTGGCCCAGCCTGGCACCCTTTCGCCTCGCCTTCCATCGCGGCTACAAGGTCGCCGAACGCAACACCGAGGGCATGACCCGGCACCTGACCGGCACGGCGGAAAGCGCCTTCATGATGGTCTCAAAAGGCCGTGCCGACCTGGCCATCGCCAATCGGTTCACCGGTGCGCAGATCATCGCCAAGCTGGAATTGGGCAACGTCGTCATGCTTAATCCACCGGTCCAGCGCAACCCGCTCTATCATTATCTCCACAAGAAACACCAAGCGCTCTCGGTGCAGATCACGCGCGTCCTCAAGGATATGGCAGCCAGCGGCACGATTGCCGAAATCAGAAAGAAATACGGTGTTGGGCAGTTGAGAGATTGACGCCGAGCGCCGCCTACCCGGTTCGGCGCGGCACCATTCCACCGTTAAAGATGAATGGTAACGCCCATCGCGGCGGCGCTCTCCTCGATCCCCTTCATCGTCTCGGCATTCAACGGGATACCCGCGGTTCGGTTCTCGACCGCTATCCCATGCTCCAGTCCGCCAGGGACATAGACGGCGTCATGGCCGGGCGCCAGCTTCGCGCTCAGGAACTGTTCGGCGATGGTGTCGACCCGCGCCTTGAAGGTGGCCGGTTCGGTGAAGGCTGAAATGTCGATGGCCAGGAAGAACTGGCCATCGACGCCGGAGATCGCACCGTCGATCATGTTGCCCGACTGGGTGCCGTAGCCGGCGTCGGTGAACAACGTCGACAGCATGCCGACCATCATCGCCAGCCCGATCCCCTTGAAGGCGCCAAGTGGCTGGATCAGGCCGTCCAAGGCCGCTTCTGCATCCGTCGTCGGACGACCTTCCACGTCAAAGGCCCAACCTTCCGGTATCGGCTCGCCCTTTTGCGCATGAATGCGGATCTTGCCGTGCGCGGTGGCACCCAAGGCGATGTCCATGACCATCGGCGGCGCGGCGGCGCCCGGCATGGCAATGGACAAGGGATTAAGCCCGACGATCTTGTCCGCCCCGCCCCAGGGCGCCATGGTCGGCAAGGCATTGGTCCCAGCCAATCCCACCATGTCGTGTTCGGCCGCCATCAGGGTGTACCAGTCCATGGCCCCGCAATGGTTTGAGCCGCCAAGCGCCGCAAAAGCCACACCATGCGTCTTCGCCCGATCGATGGCCGTCTGCATGGCGAATTTGCCGCCGATCTGGCCCATGGAATTCTGGCCGTTGATGCGGATCGCGCCGCCCTTTTCCGAGACTATGACGGGCTGACCCTTCGGATCGACGCCGTCGTCGGTGAATTTCTTCACGTAGTCAGGAACCCGCAAGACCCCGTGCGAATGGATGCCGCGCAGGTCCGCGTGGACCAGCGACTGGGACAAGGTCCGCGCATCCTGACCCGACATACCGCAGGCGACGAAGATGTCGGCGGCCGTCCGCGTTAGGGTTTCCGCATCGACGCGGGTGTCCTTTTCCTGTCCGGGGTAGAGGGCCATGCCTGTCTCCGTTGTTGCCCCCATAAACCTACCGCGAAAACCGCCTTCGGTTCAAAGTCCCCTCACCCTCCCGCTTCGCGGGACTTCGTTCATCCCCTCACCCTCCCGCTTCGCGGAACTTCGTTCATCCCCTCACCTTCCCGCTTCGCGGGACTTCGTTCATCCCCTCACCCTCCCACTTCGCGGAACTTCGTTCATCCCCTCACCCTCCCGCTTCGCGGAACTTCGTTCATCCCCTCACCCTCCCGCTTCGCGGGCCCCTCCCTCTCCCCAAGGGAGAGGGGAAATTACACCGGTTCGTCACACGCCTCCTTCCCGCTTCGGGAGAAGGTTTGGATGAGGGGATATGAAATGGCGATCACATGTCGAGGCCGAAAAGTTCGTCCTGTTCCCGCCGCAAGCGGCAAAGCGGCGTCTCCATATCGATCCCCAACATTCCCGCCGTTATCAAGGTCCCCGCCGGTACGTCTTCACGCAGCCCGTGGCCCGTGGCCAGGTAGTACGGGCACGGTTGGTCTTCGGCAAACGGTGCGGCGGAAATCAGTTCCGGTTTCAGGCCGGCAACCTCGTGGTGATGGGCGTCGGTAATGGTCAGCACCTCACCGGCCTTGAAATCCCGGTCCGCCCGCGCGACCAGATCGACTACGGGTTTCGGGTCCGTGGCGCCGGTGGGCAGGCCAAGCAACGCCGCCGTGAGGATGGTGATCGGCGCCTCGATACCCAACAGGTGTTGCGGGTTGTAGAGGACGGCGGTCTTGGCATCCGCCGAAACGATATGGCCCTTCTCGCGCAGCAGTTTCCAGGTCTTGGTGTCGTGACAGGCGACCAAGACGAAAACGCCGCCGGCGAAGCTGGCTTCGTCGGCGCGGCGCAGGCAATTGAAGACGTCGATGCGGCCAGCCCCCGAAAAAAGACCGCCCTCCTCCGTGCGCTGCAAAGCGTCGGCCAGTTCCGTCGGGCGCAAGATCGGCGTATGGAAATCCGGCCGGTCGGGCCGCAGCCCGATGGCATTGGCGACGACGCCCATTTCACAGAAGTCAGGTACGGTGCGGGTCGGCACGCCGAGCTTTGCGGCAGCGGCGGCACGGGCATCCGCCACGTTGCGCCAGGAGTGGTCCCCCTTTGACCACAGCGCTGTCAGACCGGAATTGGGATGCCGTTCGCCATGCCAACTCAGCGTATCGTCATCATCCAGAACGAAATCGTATTCGCTGGACTTACCCGCCGCGCGAATGTCGAGACCCAGCGTCCGGGCCCAGCTAACCAAGCCCATGAGCAGGCTAGGCTGATCGCCCTCCACTTCCGTGTAAACCAAACCCTTTTGTTTCGCCCGATGATGCAGGATCGGCCCGACAAGGATGGCGGCTTCCTTCGAGACCATGATCACGTGTTGGCCGCGCGCAATGGCCAATTCAGCGTTGGCGGCGGCGGCGGCGGGATTGCCCGTGGCTTCGACCAACACATCAAGCTGCACGTCGCCGGCCTGGGCGAAATCCCCGACCATGGCGACGCTATGGGGATCGACTCCGGCGCCGGCAACCGCCGCCGCCATGCGGCTTCGATCCGTATCGCAGAGCAGCGCGATCTCCAGGTTCGGTATATGCTGGGCCTGGGCCAAAAGGCTGGCGCCGAAATCGCCGACGCCGATCAGGCCGGCCCGGACAACACGGTCCCCCGCCGCAGCCAACAATGCTTCAAAATTCATGATGCCGTCCCGATTGCTCTTGTTTTTCTGCCGGCCCTCACTTTATGACAAGAGCCACTGCGAGCGTATTAAGGGACACGACATGAAAAGACTGCAAGGAAAAGTCGCCATCATCACTGGTGCGGCCGGCGGCATCGGCGGCGCCAGCGCACGCCTGTTCGCTGAAGAAGGCGCGGCACTGGGCCTTTTGGATATCAATACGGCGGGCGGTGAAACGTTGGCCGCCGAAATCAACGCGGCGGGCGGGCGGGCCGAATTCCGTACCGTGGACGTTTCTGATGCCGGCCAGTTGGAAGCCGCCATCGATGAGTTTGCCGAAATCTTCGGCGGCCTCGATATCCTCTACAACAACGCCGGCGGTGCGACACCCTTGGATGACCATCTGCTCAACATGCCGTTGGATGAGTTTGACCGGGCCATCGGCCTCAATCTGTTCGGGCCCTTCGCCGGCTGCCGGTTCGCCATTCCCTATTTGGAGAAGCGCGGCGGCGGGTCGATCATCAACACGGCCTCCATTCGTTCGATGATCGGCACGTCAGGGGCGGACGGTTATACGTCTGCCAAGGGCGGTATCGTCACGCTGACCCGGGCGCTCGCCGTGCAATGTGCGTCCAAAGGTATCCGCGTCAATGCCCTTGCGCCGGGTGCGGTGCTGTCGGAGCGGGTCAAGAAACTGATGGAAGCGGGCAACGATTCCGGTCCCGACGCGAAGATGATCGAGCGGCATTTGCTGGGTCTCGGCGAACCGGAGATGGTCGCCCCTGCGGCGCTGTTTTTCGCCTGTGACGATTCACGCTGGATCACCGGCCAGATATTGCCCGTGGACGGCGGGGCTTGCATTAACTGACCGTGCCGACCGGTCGTTCCCGTTATCTTTACGTCATTCCCGCGCAACCGGGAATCCAGGGCTGCAAACACTGACGTCCCATTCCTGGATTCCCGATTTCGCGGGAATGACACAGAGTTGGATGACGCCCGTATGCACAACGGCGCTTGTCACCGCATTCCAATAGCGGCACATTCCGTGCCTCGGTTATTTGGCAGCAAACGCGGCCATCCCTTCAGATACCAATGGGAGATACATCATGGCACCCGCCCCCTATCTGTTCATCGCCTCCATGGACGTGGAACCGGAAAAACTTGATCTGTTCAACGATGTCTATGACACGGAACACGTCCCGCAGCTTCTGAAAGTGCCGGGCGTTGTGGAGATCACCCGCCTGTCACAGGAGCCCCTTAAGCTAGCCATGGGCGGCGAGGTGAAAGAGATCGTCGCCGAGGGCGAACCGACTTTCGCGGCCTACTATTGGATTGAAAGCCCCGACGTGTTGACGTCCGATGCCTGGGCTGACGCCATCGAGGAAGGCCGCTGGCCGGAACAGGTGCGTCCCTACACCAAGAACCGGCGCCACGTGCTGCGCAAGGTCATGTAGACAACCAGGGACCAAGCCGATTTCCTTATCATCATCCGGGGCCGCCCGAACCGCCAACTTGAGCGGCATTGCCTTGCTGGCGGCTCTAACCTTTTTCTGGGGTACCAACTGGCCGTTCATGAAAACGGCGCTGGCGGAAATTCCCATCTGGTGGTTCCGCACCTTCTGTCTGTTCGGCGGCGGCCTCAGCCTGTTGGCGATCTCGTACTTTTCCGGCCAGAACGTCAAACTGCGCGGCTGGGAAGTAGCCCCCCTGTTGCTGTGTACCGTGTTCGGTATTCTCGGCTGGCATCTGTTTTCCGCCTACGGCGTGTCGCTGATGCCGGCCGGGCGCGCCGTGATCATCGCCTTCACCATGCCGGTCTGGGCGTCGTTGCTGGCGCGGATCATTTTGGGTGAGCCGCTGACCGGACTGAAGCTGCTGTCGCTGGCTCTTGGGGTTGCCGGGCTGGCCGTGTTGATCGGACCGGATTTGGTGGATTTGACGGAAGCCCCTATCGGCGCACTCTGCATGTTAGGCGCGTCGATCACCTGGGGGACCGGCACGGTGTTTTTCAAGAAGTATAACTGGGCCGCATCAACCACGGCGCTGGCCGGCTGGCAGCTCTGCTTCGCCGGCGTGCCCATCGCCATCGGCGCATTCTTTTTCCAAGCCCCGCCAGACTGGGCGGCGGTCAGCACCAAGGCGTACTTCTCGTTAGGCTACGTCATGGCGTTTCCGATGATCTTCTGCCAGTGGGCCTACCTGCGCTCGGTCCGGACATTTCCGGCCAGCCTGGCGGCGCTGAGCACCTTGGGCGTGCCCGTCGTCGGCACCTATTCCAGTGCGCTGATCATCGGTGAACAAGTCGGTTGGCAGGAATTCGGTGCGCTGGTTTTGGTTTGTGCCGCCTTGGCGACAGTGTTGGTGGTTCCGGCTTTGCGGAAAAGTAAGGCGGTCTGAGGCATTCTCCCCTCATCCTGCCCTTCTCCCCAAGGAGAAGGAACGTGAACTAAAACCCATATCCCGTGGGGAGAGGGGAGGATGGGGGGATTAAGAACCCGGCGCCTTAGTGCCCTACCTGAAGGTCGTTTTCGCCCTTGTCCTCGCCGCTAACCAGATACAGCGCCCGGTTGACGAAATCGATGGTGCCCGATTTGGCCGCCAGTTCACGGCCGATTTCCCGGTCGAAGTGCGAGGTTGCCGGCATGAACCGCAGCACGTAGCCCGCCCGCCTTCGTTCCGAGGTATTGTGGCGCGAGCCATGCACCATGTTGATGTCGTGGAAGGACATCTGGCCGGGCTTGAGGATAATATCAACCGCCGCATCCTCGTCATATTGATCCGTATCCAGCTCCTGGTTCAGGGTCAAATCGTCGGCCGTGTTGGTGTGGTGCGCCAGCACGTCCGAGCCCTTGTGGCTGCCCGGAACGACCCGCATGCAGCCGTTCTCAACCGCCACATCATCAATGGCGATCCAGGCCGAACAACTGGCCAGCGGCCGCATGGGCCAGTACTGGCCGTCCTGATGCCAGGGCGTCGCCTTGCCCGTATGGGCCGGCTTACCAAACACGGTGGTGCCCCAAAGGATGATGTCCTCGCCAATCAAGTCCGCGACCATGGTGACAATGTCGTCGTGGCAGGCGAAATCCAACCATTTTTCGGCATTGGGTACTGTCATCCCTTGCGGGTTGCCTTGGGGCGCGTGGGGCACGAACAGCGAATCCGCTGTCATCTGCGGGTTGGCGTCCAACAAACGATCCAGTTCGGCCCGCATCTCATTGACCACGTCCGTCGGCAACTGGTAGTCGGGAATGACGTAGCCTTCATCGTGGTACTTCTGAATTTCTTCTGCGCTCAGCACGTCACACTCCTCATAGTCGGTACACACGGGCCGCCGTGTCGTGATACAGGGCCGCCTTATCGGCATCGGAATAGCCCGCCGTCAGGCGTTTAAAACTGTTCCACATAACGTTGTAGTCGCAGCTTAGCATATCGACCGGAAAGTTCGATTCGAACATGCAGCGCTCAACCCCGAAGTGTTCCATGGTGAATTCAAAATAGCGCTGGGTCGCCTGCATCATTTCCGCGCTGCCGGGCGGCCTCGCCTGATCCTGCCAGCCGTAGCCGGTCTCCTTCTGGCCGAGGCCGCCGAGTTTGGCCATGACATTGGGGCAGGCCGCCAATTCAACGACGTCGCCTTTCCAGGTTTCAAACACCTCATCAGCGCGGCCTTCATAGGGCCCGACGCCGAGCGGAATACCAAAATGATTGAGGATGATGGTGACGCCCGGCACGGCCCGCGCCAGTGCCGTCAAATCGGGGATTTGCAAGTGATAACACCAGATATCCAGGCTCAGGCCGTGGGCTTCCATGGCGGCGACACCGGCCTGAAAATTCTTATCCAAAAACAGATGCGGGCCTGGCTTGGGCCGGGTCTCGGGCAGGCCGTCAGCCCACGCCGCGCCATGGCGGATACCCCGGAAACGTCCGCCGCCCGCCTGAATATGAGCTTCCAAAACAGGCGAGACGTCTGATCCAAGCGTCAGATCGGCATGCCCGACGATACCGGCGGCGATACGCGCCGGGCCGTAGTTTCCCGACGCGCTCATGGCCGCGATGCCGTTGACGAACTCGGTCTCGCCGACTGGCCGCAGGGCATCGGGCCCATCTGCCTTGTACATAACCCCGCATTCGATAAACACGGTGGAGACCACATTATGGCCACCCCCGACGTCAGCGAGAATCTCATCGAACATATAATGCGGCGCGGTCCGATGCGCCTGCTCGCGCCACAGGTGATGGTGCGGATCGCAAATTTTCAGTTCCGGCTCCAGCGTCTCCTCGGTCGTCAAGGCGAGCCAATCGTCGTTCTTTGCCATGGATTGATGTCCTGCAGGATTGTCGATGGTTGAACTTTAACGTCCGATTACCGTTTCTGAAACGGTTTCCCCATGGGCAGCGGGAGCAGCGGGATTTGCTGCGGTTCATGTGATGGGTTATGAGAAGACGTCAACGACACAATGGATATTTGAGCGACATCATGCCCGACACCATGACCGACACCCGCTTTCCAGCCGGCGCCCTCACCACCTTCACCAGCCGCCTGTTCCAGGCCTGCGGTCTGCCCTCCGATAAGGCCGACGTTTGTGCTGAAATTCTTGTCGAAGCCGATCTACTGGGCCACGTCACCCACGGCTTGCAATTGGCCGGGCCTTATCTGAAAGAACTGGACGCAGGCAAGATGACCGCCGAGGGCGAGCACGAGGTGATCCGCGACAAGGCCGCCGTTGCCGTCTGGGACGGTCGCTATCTGCCGGGCTTGTGGCTGACGCAGAAAGCCGTCGAAGACGCCACGGCCAAGGCACAGACCTATGGCACCGGCACCGTGGTCATCCGCAAGAGCCACCACATCGGCTGCCTGGCCAGCTATCTGGAAGCGCCGGCGCGGGCCGGCATGATCGTTGAAATCAGCTGTGTCGATCCGTCCTTGGCCGCCGTGCCGGCGCACGGCGGTTTGAACCCGATTTTCACGCCCAACCCCATCGCGGTCGGCATCCCCACAGAGGCCGACCCGATCATGATTGACTTGAGCGCGTCAACCACGTCCATGGGCACGGCGGCGCTGTACCGCAGCCGCGGTGAGATGCTGCCGGGCAATTGGGTCCAGGACGCCGACGGCAATCCGTCGAACGACCCCCATGCCATCGTCGGCGACAATCCAGGCACCATCCTGCCGACGGGCGGCATGGATCATGGCCACAAGGGTTTCTCCCTGGCACTGATCTTGGAGACTTTCACCCAAGGACTTTCAGGTCTTGGCCGGGCCGACAATCCGGAGAACTGGGGCGCCGCCACCCAGGTCCGAGTCACCGACCCCGAGTTCTTCTGCGGCGCCGATGAGTTCCGCCGGCAAGCCGAATTCATCGCCGAGACCTGCCGCCACTCGACACCGCGCGATCCCGCCAACCCGGTGCGCCTGCCCGGCCAAAGCGGTCTGGCCCGGAAAGCCAGTAACTTGCAAGACGGCGTGCCCTTGTCGGAAGGCATTCTGGAGGGCCTACGTGAGTGGTCCGATAAACTGAACATACCGCTGCCAAACCCAGGAGGCGGCCAATGAACATCTTCATGACCGGCGCGACCGGCTATATTGGCGGTTCCGTCGCCGCCGCGATGATGGCAGCGGGCCATGAAGTGTCCGGCCTGGTGCGCTCCGACGCGCGCGCTGATCAGGCCCGTGACCACGGCATCGCCCCGGTGTTTGGATCATTGGATGATGCCGATGTTCTGGCCGAATCCGCGGCAGAGGCCGACGCCGTCATCAACTGTGCCAGTTCCGATCATCGCGGCGCCGCAGAGGCCATGCTGGCCGCCCTGGAAGGCAGCCAGAAGCCGTTTCTGCATACCAGCGGATCAAGCATCGTCGGCCATGCGGACGGCGGCGAAGCGGTGGACGACGTGTTTGATGAAGCCTCGCCCCTCAACCCGTCGCTCGGCCGCGCCGCACGGGCCGCCTTAAATGACGACATCCTGGCCTGGGCCGACCGGGGTGTGCGGGCCGTGATCCTGTGCCCCAGCCTGATCTACGGCCTCGGCCGTGGAGCTGCGGAACACAGCATGCAGGTGCCGTGGCTGATTGAGCTGGCGGAAAAATACGGCATCGCCCGGCACATCGGTCCCGGTGCGAACATCTGGTCAAACGTCCACATCGATGACCTGGTCGGGCTATTCGGCCTGGCCCTGGAAAGCGCCCCGGCCGGCGGCTTTTACTTCGCCGAAAACGGCGAGAATTCCATGCGCGAGGTCTGCGAAGCCATCAACGCCATGATGGGCATTGGGCTGTTCCCCGAGTCCATGACCCTGGAGGAAGCCTCCGCCGAATGGGGTGAAAACGCCGCCCACAATACCATGGGATCGAACAGCCGGGTCAGGGCCAAGCGGGCCCGCGAAGAGCTGGGCTGGTCGCCCGGCGCGCCGTCATTGTTGGATGAGATTATGACAGGGTGTTACGCCGACGGATGACCCGACGTCCGATTGCGGCAATCATGCTGACGTGGTCAATCTGGCAGGCCCGCTTTTTGCAATGCGTCGGCGAACGCAGCCTGAATGTCGGCGTCCTTGTAGACATGGGTTCGGGCGGCCAGCGACACTGAGAATTTTGGCGCGACCTTCAGGAGCGTACTGATTTCGGCGCGGGCTTGATCGAGCCTGCCAGCCTGGACATAAGCGGCAATCAGTTGAGATGTCGGCGATGGCAGGATACGCCCGCCCAAACGGCGGCGATGTTCAACCAACGCCTCGATGGCTTTTTCGAAATCACCGGCAACCCGGTAGAGGGCGCCCAGGAAGTAGAGCATCGGCAGACTGTCGGGGCTCATGCGCATCGCATGGCGCACCTGTTCGATACCCTCTTGAGGACGTCCCGTGTGGCCGAGCAGCCATCCGTACGTTGCCCGCATCAATGAGTCATTCGGGGCTTTCTCAATCGCCGTGCGGATCGCCTCAATGGCCTGCTCAAACCGCCGCTCTCGTCCCCAAGCCCAGGCCAAGCTGCCCCACGCAGGGCCAAATTCAGGGTCCAGTTCCACGGCTTTCTCGGCCAGACGCACCGCCGTTTTTAGATCCCGATCAGAAGAACCGCCGTCCACGTTGGGGCTTTCGTAGCGAAGCACATACAAATAAGCGGCGCCCGCGTAACCGCCGGCGAAATTAGGGTCGAGGGCTATCGCCTTCTCGAATAACTTCAGCGCCGCGGCGAGGTTAGCCGGAGTCGGCGGAATGCGTTTGGCCCGGCCTTGAACATAGAGATCGTAGGCTTCCAAATTGGGCGTATAGGTTCGTGGTTTTCGGCGCAAAGATGTCGCTTCGAGGTTTTGCGACAGTTTGGCAACGACGTGGTTGGCGATCTCGTCCTGGACGGCGAAGACATCCTCGGTGCTGCGGTCATAACGTTCCGCCCACAACTGACGGCCGGTCTCCACATCGATTAATTTCGCGGTGAGTCGAATCCGCGATCCGGCCGTCTGAATGCTGCCTTCAAGGACATAGCGGACGCCCAATTCCTGGCCAACCTGTTGGGCGGCGACGCGCCGGTTCGCGTATCGACGCGTTGCCGACCCGGAGGGCACGTGGAGGCCGGGAACTTTCGATAGATCCGTCGTAATATCCTCGATAACGCCACGGGCGAAATAGGCTTGTTTCTTGTCATCCGACAAGTTTTCGAACGGCAACACGGCAATCGACACTTTCGCCGTTTGCGCGGCGGTTGCAGGGGGTGAGCTGAGGCGCTCAGACCACCACCATGTGCCGACGCCGGCGGCGATGAAAAGAACAACGGCCGCGACAATGCCATACCGCCTCCCCGGCGAAGAACTCGTCGTTGCGGCAACGGAAATTTCGCCTGTATCGCGGACCCGGAACGCATGAATGGCGCGGGCGATATTCTTCACCTCGACCTCTCCGAGGTCCTCCAACGCGACATCGATACGGTCGCGAACCTGATCACGAACCGTATGGGAAATACAAACGCCGCCCGGCGGTGCCAGACTTTCGAGACGCGCCGCGACGTTGACGCCATCGCCAAGCAAGTCGTCGCCCTGGGAGATGACGTCGCCGACGTTGATGCCCATGCGAAAAACCTGGCGGCGGTCGTCGGGGATTTCGCTGTTGCGGGCGGCAATTTCCTTTTGAACCTCAATGGCACATCGCAACGCGTCAACGGCGCTCGAAAATTCAATCAGCAAACTGTCTCCGGCTGTGTTTGCGACGCGGCCGTTGTAGGTTTTGAGTAACGGATCGATCACCTCATTGCGGTGAACCTGAAGCGTTTGGACGGTGGATTCTTCATCAGCGCCCATAAGGCGGCTGTAGCCGACCACGTCCGCTGCAAGAATTGCCGCGAGCCTTCGCTGTCCTACGGGCATGAAGTCCTCCGGTTCCCGAGCCAAACTACGAAACAGAGCAACCTGCGGCAACAAGGAAGAGCTGTCTGATCCCGGCAATTCGCGCATGTGACGGGTCAAACGTCTTCAGGCTTGCAATGAAATTGGAAGTCTTGGCCCCCAAGAACGACTGGAGGCGAACGATCCTGGGCTCCGTGGTCTGGAAAAGGAAGTGTTTAGTTAGGTGCAGGCGGTTATTCGGGCAGTCCGGCTTGCCGCAACCCGTCGGCGATCACCTCGTTGTGCTTGGCATCGATGAACGGCAACGTCCAAGCGCCGGCGACGGTTTCCGCCGGCCAGTGGACCAAAAGGTTGGCCATCGCGCGCCGGGCGTTCGTCAGCTCCCCAAGGGCAACCAGACTGGCGATCCTGATCATATGGGCGACGCGCCAACTGGGGCCGCTGCGCAAAGATTGCTCGCACAATGTCCTCGCCTCCTCATAATCGCCAACGGTGAAATGCGCCACCGCCATGGCCGAATATCTGAAGAAATTGCTGGGATCGCGGGGGTTGAGACGCAGCGCCAACTCACTGTTAGCCAGGGTTTCATCGAATTGACCGGCATAGGCGTAGACCGTCCCGGACGCCGCGTAGGCCAAGGAAAAATTGGGATTGAGCTCAATTGCGCGCTTCAGTTCATTGATCGCCAGGGTCACGTCCCGCTCGCCGTGAAAAGCCGTCAGGCCGGCAATCCAGTGGGAATATTCGTCGCGGTCATTGAGATTAATCGCCGTGATGATGTCGTCGCGGGCGTCGGCCAGGTCGCGCGCCGGGTCTTCGGAATAACCTTGCAGGGCGCGGTGGTAAAGCGCCGCCGCCCGCAATTGATGGCCGCACGGATGTGACGCGTTGATGCGCATAGCCTTCGCCGCCAATACCAGAACGTGGCTGAACGATTCGGCCTTCAGATCGTATATATAGCGCCAGCCGAGTTTCGCGATATCGCGCAGGTCCTGAACATCTGCATCCTCTTCGGCGCGCCGTTGATCACCCTCATTCAAGACCACCTGGGTTTGCGTGGATGAGGTGACGGCGCGGGTAATCTCGTCCTGAACGTCGAACAGATGGGTCAGGTCCTTGTCGTAGGTCTCGGTCCAGATTTGCCCGGCCGTCGTCGCGTCAATCAGGTGTGCGGTGACCCTGACCCGATCGCTCGATGCCCTGGCACTGCCTTCCAGGACATAGCGGACATTCAATTCCTTGGCGATATCTTCAGTGCGGGCTGGGGCGTCTTTGTAGAAAAATGCGGAATTCCTGGCGATCACCAGCAATCCATGAATGCGCGACAGGTTAGAAATGATGTCTTCGGTGAGCCCATCAACAAAGGAATTCTGGTGCGGATTGCCGGAAATGTTCTTGAACGGCAAAACGACGATCGAGGGGTGCGCGTCGAATGATACGCCATCCGTTTGCGATGTTTTCGGCGCTTTCGTTAGGTGTCCCGCCCTGCTGTTGGGTGCGGTCTCCGCCGACGTGCCGGCAAGCATGCGGTGCAGTTCGAGCTTCGACGACACACTCAATTTTCGATAAATGGTCGTGATATGCGTCCGTACCGTCGATGGCGCGATGAACAAGGCCGCGGCGATCTGACGATAGCTATCACCGCTCGCATAGGCATGCGCGATTTCGCTTTCCCTTTGGCTCAATCGACCGTCCCGCACGGCATTCATCCCCGGTTTATCCGTTCATCATAGCACGGTTGTATGTCAGACATAGGCCATGTGCAGCACCAAAATACTGCATCTGCACGATAGCTGAGCCGGCAAGAAGGGCATAGTCTCCTTCTCGATAGCCGGCGACAAAATTTTCCCAGAATTTTAGGAGTATGACTTGATGACGATTTCCGAAAGTGCGCGCGATTTCTTCGATGCCTGCGAGACAGGTAAGGGCGGGGCCGCCTGTGCGGCATGGTGCCACGACGACGCGACGTTTTCGTGTCAGGCCGACGCCCTGGCCGAGGTGACCACGGTCGCCGCCTATGCCGATTGGATGCAGGGCCTGCTGACCCCGGTCCCCGACGGCCGCTACGAATTGACGGCGTTCGCCTGTGATGACGAGCGCGACACGGTGGTCGCGTCAGCGATCTTTCACGGCAGCCACTCCGGCGAAGGCGGACCGATGCCGCCGACCGGCAACACGGTGGCGGCGGACTATGTCTATGTGATGAAGTTCGATGGCGACAAAATCCGCCACATGACGAAGATCTGGAACGACCTGCATTCGCTCCGCGCCCTGGGTTGGGCCTGACGCGGACAGTCGGCGGCGGTTAAGGTAATCTAAGCCCACCATCGCGCTACTTCAGCGGGATATTGAATCCGCCACCGATGGCCCCGCCGATGCTCAATTCGAACTTGGGCGGCTCCGGTTTTTTCGTCTTCGTCACCGTCGTCACGCCGAACAAATCGGTGACCGTCTCCTTCGAATAGGCCCCCTTTGCGATCGTAAAGGAGATGCCACCGAAACCGCCGGACCCGATGTTGATGTGAACGGGGCCGAAGGCGTCAAGGCTGGCACCCCAATTGAAGACATCATTGGCGCCCCAGTTGGTGACGCCGTCCCAGTAGGCCCAACCGAGGGTCAGGCCGACATCGCCGGCGATTACCGCCGAACTGACATCGAACGTGCCCCCTTCCTTGGCCTTCGCAATGCTCCTGGCGTAGCTGATGGTCGGCAGGGTCAGTGAATGGTTGTTTTTGAAATCAGTGGCAAAGGCGATGCCGATGGAAATACCGTTCAGGTGCCCGGGCAGCGGCGGCGCGACACCCAGCTCAATGGACATTTGATGGGTCGGTTTCGCGGCATAGGCCGAGGAGATCGGGTTCAGCAGGTTCCAGATGCTTGGGTCGACGGACGCGAACATGGAATGCAGGCCGGTCTTCTCCAGCGCCTTGGCGATTCTTTTTCCGTCACCGGAACAGATGACGTTTGGGTTCGTGAACACGCCCATGATCTTCGTGCGGGCCTTGCTCACGGTCTCGGCGATTTCCGCCATTTTGCGGATTTCGTCGGGGCTGTTGGCGACCAACTCGTCGAATTGCTTGGTGACCTTTGATAGATCGACGCTGCGCATCAGCTTTTGTTGTTCCTTCTGCAGCTGTTCGCCCTGGTTTTCAACGAACCGCAGCACGGCGCGGGCGCCGGGGATGGCGTCGATGGCGTCGTCTGAAAGTGCCTTGCCGACCTTTTTCGCTTCTTCCGTCAGCGTCTTGAAGGCCTTGATGACCGCCACCGTGCCTTCGCAGGCCAGATCTTTGGGTTTCACGCACTTGTTGGCGAAGGGGTCCTCCAAAAGGCCACGATCACACGACGGATAACGCTCCCACACATAACAGGGCCGGCCGCCGATTTTGCCGCAGGTCTTCGACGCGCAGGCCTTTTTCGACGTCACCGCATAAAGCGTGCGGACGTTGTTCGACTTCGGACATGACCAGCAACTGCCGCCGGCAGTCAAATCGAAAAAGCTGCCTTTCTTGCAGCCGAGCGACGTGACCTTAGCGATAGTCATTTTCTTTGCTGATTTCTTGGAGGCCTTGGCGAACTTGGCGGCGGTCGCCTTCGAGCACGCCTTCGACTTGGTCACCGCATGGGCCGTGCGGTTGTAGCCCTTCGGACACGTCCAGCAGCTGCCATTGTTGATGGGATCGAAGAACTGCCCCTTTGGACATTTCAGGCCGGTGAGCGATTTGATCTTGGAGGCCTTTTTCTTCGCTGTGTAGGGGCGCTTGTAGCAAACACCGGACTTGCTGACTTTCTTGCCTCCGTCGTGCCTGTAGCCCTTCGAGCATTTGTAACATTTCGTCGATCCGGCGTTGGCAAAGGTGCCCTTCTTGCAGGCCTTGAAGACACTGCCCGTGTTGTAGCTGTATTTCGCCTTCTTGTTCTTGCGTTTGACGGCTTTGGTACACGCGTCCTTTGCCGTCACGGCGGCCAGCGATCGTTTGTAGCCCTTCGGACACGACCAGCACTCACCCCCTTTGCGCGGATCAAAAAAGCTGCCTGAGCCACACGACAAGGCGTCCTTGGATTTGCGGGTCGCCGATTTCAGGTTTTCCGAGGCCGGCGTCTCGCAGGCCTTGGTGCCGCTGACGGAAAAGATCGTACGCTTCTTGCCTGCGCACGACCAACATTCACCGCCGTTGCGCGGATCCCATAACTCGCCTTTCTTGCATCCCAGTTCGGCGAAATTCGGCGTGCCCACCTTATTGGCCTTGGCATATTCAGCGGCCGCGCCGGCGTCCGCGTACACCAGAGGAATCAAGGCAAATACAATGAATGAGAATACGAGCCGCATACCACTTCCCCCGCTAGCAATACAGTTCCAGATCAACAGTGACCAAAGAATATCAAAAAGTTCGCGATTTTTGCGAATTTATTACAGCCATTCAAGACAACCGCCGGAACCAGACCAAGCAGGCCGGGCGTATTGAAACACGTTGTCGCGGGACGGCTTCAAATGATCGGCGGCGCAGGCTTCGGTGGCTGATCGCCATCCGCCAAGACCTTCCAGCACGTGATCCAACGTGTGGTCCAACGGCGGGCCCGTGCGGTTGAGGATGATGACGGCGGGCGGATAAAGAAGTCTGCCGCGGCGATTTACATGGAAAAAATCGCCGGCGCCGTCGGCCTGAAGTCGTCATCCGGTTCGCGCAGGCGATAGATGCTCAGAAGATGGGTGATCTCGCCGTCGCGCGCCAACGGCATATCGACGCCGTCGACATAAGTGAACTCGCGATCCTGTGGCTTCAACGTGCCGGTGATAAAGCCGATCAGGCGTTCATCCATCAGGCGTTCCAGATAGGGCCGCTCGACCCGTTCCCAAATGTCGCCCAGGTAGGGCTGTTTGCTGATGAACTGGTCCGTATAGTCGTGCCCCCACCACAGGGCCAGACTTCGACCCCAAATGATCCATTGGATATCCACCGGGTCGCGCCGCATTTCCGCCAGTGACAGCTGGAACCACCAGCTGCCGAAATCGACGGCTGCGAAATCTTCCCATCCGGGCAAATCAGACCGGGCCGATATCTTAGACCGCCACACATTTACCGCGGACGCGAGCGGGTCAAACGCCTCGCCCGGCGTGTCCGCGGCAAAGCCCATATACGTCCAAGGTGCGTTCATCTCGTTGGTCATGGGGCGCGGACTTTACACATATATGAGGCAATGGAAAGGCGCCGGGTGCTTAGACCGGACAATAAAAGCGTGCCGCGTTATCGTGGAACAGCTTACGCCGGTCGGCCTCGGGGAAGTCCCGGACGATCTCCATGAAGCCGCCGAAGATGTCGTCGTAGCTGGCGAGCAGTTTATCAACGGGGAAGTTCGACGCGAACATGGCCCGGTCGGTGCCGAAGATGCGGATCGTCTCCAGCACAACATCGCGGTTCAAGTCCGCCGTCCAGGCCTCACCGGGCACGCATATGCCGGAGATTTTTACCGCCGTGTTGGGCTGGGCAGCGAAGACTTCCATAGCGGCGCGCCAACCGTCCAAGGCGCCGGATGAGCGATCCGACGGCAGCCCCGTGTGATTGAGGATGATCGTCGTGGCCGGGAAATCACGGGCCAGATCGGCGGCCTCGCCCAAGTGCCACCAGGGGGTTTGCAGGTCATAGTGCAGATCATTGTCCGTCATCTGGGCATAGCCGGTGCGGAAATCTGGATCGGCCATGGAACCCGGCGCGCCAGCGATAAAGGCCTCGGCCGAGGGCGCCGCCGCCGGCTTCTGGCGGACGCTGCGCATCAATGAACACGCCGCCTGGCCGGCCAGCACCTCCGCCACATCGTCGCTCATGAACCAGATTTGGCCGATGATGGCGTGGGGAAAGCCCGTACGGTCATGCAGGTCCATGACCCAGGCGGTCTCGCCGAGCGGGTCGACCGGGTCCCATTCAGCTTCCATATAAATGGTCTTCACCAGATTGAAATTGGCGGCGTCAGTCAGATAATCCTCAGGCAGGTAGTTCGCCGCCTTCAGCGCCGCATAATCACCGTAACGAAACGGGATTTGGTGATCGCCGCATAGCCACGGATGCTTGCCCAGCGACAGGTCCCAGAAATGTTGGTGGGCGTCGATGATCGTCAGATCACGGTTCATGGGCTATTCGGCACTGCCCTGTTCGAACAACTTCAACACCGCCGTCCCGTCCAGCTCACTGCCGCCTTTCGCGATCAGCATGCGAAACAGCGACGTTGCCTGGCTCGACATGGGCGTCGGCGTTTTCAGGCCCTTGGCCAGATCGTGCAGGGTATCGAAGTCCTTCAAAATCTGCCGGGCCCGGCCGCGCGGCTCGAAGTCGCGCGCCATCATGCGGGGGAACAACAACGGCAACAGGTTCGAGCCCGCATGCCCAGACGCCAGGGCTTCGGGTATCTTCGCCGCATCAATGCCGCCGGCTTCCGCCAATGCCAGGGCCTCGGCGATGATCGCGTAATTGTTCAGCACCAACACCTGATTGACCATCTTCGCCACCTGCCCGGCACCGACATCGCCGAACACCGTGAACTTGGCGGCCAGGCATTCCATCACCGCCTGGATCTTGGCGATATCACCGTCCGCGCCACCGGCCATGATCGCCAGGGCGCCGGCCTCGGCGCCTTCCGGGCCGCCCGACACCGGCGCGTCGACCCAACCGACGCCGGCGGTTTCCTGCAACCTGGCCGCCATCGCCTTGGTCACGTCCACGGGCGTCGTCGAATGATCGATCAGCACGGCGCCGTCGCGCACGCCATGCGCAGCACCACCCTCAGCGAAGATCGCGGCCTCCAGATCGGTCGGCGTCATCACGCAGACCAAAATAACGTCACTGGCCTCGGCGACGGCTTGCGCATTGGCCGCCGGAATAACGCCGTGCGCCGCCGCCAGATCATTCTTCGCCGGATCAATATCGAAGCCGGTCACCCGATAGCCGGCACCGGTCAGGCACTTGGTCGCCCCCTGGCCCATCAGGCCGAGGCCAATGAAGCCGAGGCTCGGTTTGTCGTCGACCATGTCGACGCGGGATATATCGTCTGTCATGATGTCCCTCTTCGGTGGTGTTTAGGCCGCCTGCCGGCGAGATGCCGCCATGGCAGTGCAGATGGCAAAGGCGTTCTTGAACGATTCCGGCGTCGCAATCCCTTTGCCGGCGATATCATAGGCCGTGCCGTGGGCGCAGGTGGCGATCGGCACCGGCAGGCCGCCCAGCACGGTGACGCCGCGCCCGAAGCCCATGAGCTTCATGGCGATCTGGCCCTGGTCGTGATACATGGTGACGACCACGTCAAACTGGCCCTTTGTGGCGCGGACGAAGATCGTATCCGACGGCAACGGGCCGACCGCATCGATGCCCTCGCCGACCGCCGTTGCCGTCGCCGGCGCGATCACCTCAATCTCTTCCATGCCGAAATTGCCGCCGTCGCCGGCATGCGGGTTGAGCGCCGCGACACCGACCCGCGGCGCGGCAAAGCCGGCGTTCTTCAGGGTCGTGTCGGCAAACCGGATGGCGCCCAAAACCGCATCATGGGTGATGTGCTTGGCGACGTCCTTCAAGGGGATATGCGAGGTCACCCGCGTCGTCCACAAGCTGTCGATCTTATCCATGACGTTGAGCTCTCCGTAGAGCCCGTCCCACGCCAATTCATCGGCCAGAAACTGCATTTCGTCTTCGTGGGTCAGGCCGCCCAGGTGCATGGCGGTCTTGTTCAGGGGCGCGAAGACGACGCCGTCGGAAACCCCGTCCAACACCCGCTTCGAGGCATGAACCAACAGATCCAGGCATTCGCGCCCGGCCTCCGCCGTCTCTTGCGCCCGCGTTGTCGCGATGCCGTCCACAGGCAGGAACGGCGTATGCCGGAAAGCGCTGGCGTCCAGGTTCACGCCGGCCGCCTCGGCGCCTTCGGCGACCACGTCAGGATCACCCAGCACCTCCAGATCAATGCCGTCATAGCCGGCTGGCTCGGCCAGGAATTTCGCCAGAAGTTCCGGCCCGATGCCGTTGCGGTCACCGGGCAGCAGGGTCAGTTTGGTGGTCACGTGTCGTCTCCCATTTCATGGCCCGCCATGGCTTCCAGCGTCTTCAGCACGCTGATGGCGTCATTGTCGCCGTTGCCGTTCGCCACGGTGGCGTTGTAGGTCTGCCAGGCCGCCGTCGCCTGGGGCAGCACCAAGTCCACCTTGTGACAAGCTTCCATGGCCAGATTCAAGTCCTTGCGTTGTAGGTTGGCGCGGAAGGTGGCGTCAAAATTCCGCTCCAGCATGCGGCCGCCGTGGTTTTCCAAAATGAACGAGCGCACCGCGCCGCCCATCAGGGCCTCGCGGACTTTCACCGCATCGGCGCCTGATTTGTCGGCGAACAGCAAAGCCTCGGCCACGGCATTGACCATCACCGCACCAATGATCTGGTTCGCCACCTTGCAGACCTGGCCGTCACCATTGCGGGTGCCGATCAGCGTCACCGTCGAACCCATGGCATCGAACGCCGGCCGGGCGCGCTCAAACGCCGCTTCTGGCCCGCCGACCATGATCGTCATCTTGCCGGTCACCGCGCCGACCTCACCGCCCGACACCGGCGCATCCAGATAATCACAGCCGAGCGCATTGATCCGCTTGGCGAACGCCACGGTGGCGTCGGGTGAGATCGAACTCATATCAACGACCAGCTTGCCTGACCCCAGCCCATTGGCGACGCCGGTGTCGCCAAACAGCACGGCGTCGACATCCGGCGTGTCCGGCACCATGGTGATGATGATATCGCCCTCGGCGGCGACGGCCTGGGCCGAGGTCCCTTCAACCGCCCCGTCGGCCACGGCCGCCTCAACCGCCGCCGCGTTCATATCAAAGACCGTCACCGCGAACTTGGCCTTCAACAGGTTCCTGACCATGGGCAACCCCATGGTGCCGAGGCCGATGAAGCCAATGGTGTCTGTCATGATGTGCCGCCCCCTTTCGAAAGTCCGTCGTGTCGGCTGGGAGACTAAGCGATCATTGGGTGGAGGAAAATTAAATTCCAAAATACTTCCCCCTCCTCGACGCAGGAGGAAGAAGTTTGCCGAAATGTTGGAGAAATCTATGTTTTGCAGAGGTCTCCACAAAGGGGAAGGGGATTTTGGTGACGTTACCCTTCCCTCCTGATCATCTGATCATCATTTGTGTTGGAAGGCGAGTTCAGCCGCCATCCAGGTGCAGTGCTCCCAATAATCCCATATTATCTTGACTTCTGCCAAACGATATGGTAAATTATCCTATTAAATAAGTTTAATGTCACGATTTAGGCACCGGATGACATTCGAAATTGAAGACAACCACCTCCACACACACAAAACGGCGGAATTCCGCCGTTTTTGTATTTAAAGTGGATGACATTCTGTCATCCGCCCACTGTGCTGGAACATTTGACGACAATTCACAGGACTGTGGCGGGATCATATTATATTGGCGGCCGTTTGAGGGGTTTTCTGGCGGGCCGTTTGCATTAACATACAGCGCACATGCCCGCGTATGATCGGGAACACCCCAGACGATAAAATGACTAGGAAATGGCGAGGACACGAAACACCACCATGGATAACATGAGATATGAATCCCCCGAGACCTTGGACGCCGCCGTCGGCCTGTTGGCCGGCGCCGCGGGCGAGGCCAGGGTGTTGGCCGGCGGCACCGATTTGCTGGTGCAGCTGCGGGCCGAAATGATTGAGCCGACGCTGGTTGTTGATATCAAGCGCATCCCTGAAATGCAGGCGATCACCGCCAACGATGACGGCAGCTTCAGGATCGGTGCCGCGGTGCCGTGCATCGCGTTGGGTGAACACGTAGGCCTGAAGGCCGCCTGGCCGGGTGTGGTAGAGGGTGCCGAGCTGATCGGTTCAACCCAGATCCAGGGCCGTGCCTCCATGGGCGGCAACCTGTGCAATGCCTCGCCGGCCGCCGACAGCGTGCCGGGCATGGTCGCCGCCGGGGCGACGGCGACGATCATCGGACCGGATGGTACGCGCGACGTGCCGGTGCAGGATGTCTGCGCCGGGCCGGGCAAGACGACCCTGGTGAAGGGGGAGATTGTCGCCTATCTGAATTTGCCGGCCCAGGCGCCGCGTTCCGGGGATGCCTACCTACGCTTTATCCCGCGGACGGAAATGGACATCGCCGTGGTCGGCGCCGGGATCAACCTGACCCTGGACGACAGCGGCACCTGCACCGCCGCGCGGGTAGCACTCGGCGCCGTTGCCGAACGGGTATTGCTGGTCGATGACTGCGCCGCCGCGCTGATCGGCACGAAAATTGACGACGCGGCCCTGGAGAATTTGGCCGCCGCCGCCAGTGCCGCGACCCGTCCCATCAATGACAAACGCGGCACCGTCGAATACCGGACCAAGGTTGCCGGCGTCATGGCACGCCGCGCCGCCGTTATTGCCCGCGACCGGGCCCAAAGCTCGGCAGGAGATAAATAATGGCAAAAACACATGTCACCACCACCATCAACGGCGACGCCACGGAATATTTGTGCGATCCCGAACAGACCCTGTTGGACGTGCTGCGCGATGAGCTGAACATGACCGGCTCAAAAGAGGGTTGTTCGTCGGGTGATTGCGGCGCCTGCAGCGTCATGCTGGACGGCCGGCTGGTGTGTTCGTGCCTGGTGCTCGGCGCCGAGGCCGAAGGCCGCGAGGTCGAAACCATTGAAGGCATGGCCGACGGTGAACACCTGCACCCCTTGCAGCAGAAGTTTCTGGAACACGCGGCCCTGCAATGCGGGGTCTGCACGCCGGGCATTCTGGTCGCGGCGAAGAAGCTGTTGGAAGACAACGACGACCCGACGGAAACGGAAGTCCGTTATTGGTTGGCCGGCAATCTCTGCCGCTGCACTGGATATGACAAAATCGTCCGCGCCGTCCTCGATACGGCCGCCGACATGAGAGGGAACTGAGCCATGCCTGATGAAGCCAAGCTGGTCGATATGGACAACCTGAATTGGGTCGGCAAGCGGCCGATCCGTCCCGACGGCGTCGACAAGGTAACGGGCAAGGCGCGCTTCGGTGCCGATCTCAGCCTGCCCGGCATGCTGCATGGCCGGGTCCTGCGCAGCCCGCACGCGCACGCCATCTTGAAATCCATCGATACGTCGAAGGCGCAAGCCCTGCCCGGTGTGAAGTCCGTGGTGACCCGCGATGACTTCAACGACATGCCGTCGGAATTCGTGCCGGCCGGCGAGATGTTGGTTAATTACCGCGACGTGGTCCACAACGTCATGGCGCGCGATAAGGTGCTCTACGACGGCCACGCCGTCGCCGCCGTGGCGGCGACCAGCGTTGCCATCGCGCGAAAGGCCCTGAAGTTGATTGAGGTCGAATACGACGTGTTGCCGCACGTCATCGACGTGCAGGAAGCCATGGAGCCCGGCGCGCCGTTGCTGCATGAAGACATGTTCACCGTTGGCGTTGAACCGGCACCCGATAAGCCGTCGAACATCGCCAAGCGGGTGGAATTCACGCTGGGTGATGTGAATAAGGGCTTCGCCGAGGCTGACTTGATCGTCGAACGCGCCTTTGATACGGCGCCCGTTCACCAAGGTTATATTGAGCCGCACGCCTGCGTCGCCACGGTGTCGGCCGACGGCCAGGCAGAGCTTTGGGTGACCACCCAGGGCCACTATGTGGTGCGCGGCCACTGCGCCAAGATGCTCGGCATGGATATCTCGAAGCTGAAAGTCACCGCCTCGGAAATCGGCGGCGGCTTCGGCGGCAAGACCGTGGTCTATCTGGAACCCGTCGCCCTGGCCCTGTCGCACAAGGCCGGCGCGCCGGTGAAGATGGTGATGTCGCGCGAAGAGGTCTTCCGAGCCTCGGGACCGACATCCGGCGCGCATATTTGGGTCAAGATGGGGGCCAAGACCGACGGCACGATCACGGCCGCCCAATGCGAGCTGAAATTCCAAGCCGGCGCCTTTCAGGGCTCGCCGGTGCAGCAGGGCGCCATGTGCGCCTTCGCGCCCTATGATCTGGAAAACGTCAATGTGGTCGGCTACGACGTCGTCACCAACCGGCCGAAGGTGGCGGCTTACCGTGCGCCCGGCGCGCCGATTGCCGAGTTTGGGGTCGAATGCGTGGTTGATGAAATGGCCAAGAAGCTGGGGATCGACCCGCTGGATCTTCGATTGAAGAACGCCGCCAAGGAAGGCACGCAGGCCGCCTATGGACCGAAATTCGGCCCCATCGGCCTGATCGCGTCACTGGAGCAGGCGAAGGCCCACGACCATTATGCGGCGCCCTTGGGCCCGAACCAGGGACGCGGCGTGGCCTCAGGCTTCTGGTTCAACATCGGCGGCGAAACCTGCATTACCATGAACGTTAACGAGGACGGTACGGTGGCCCTGCTGAGCGGCACGCCGGACATTGGCGGCTCGCGCGCTTCGCTGGCCATGATGGCGGCGGAAGAACTCGGCATCGATGTCGATAAGGTCCGGCCGATGATCGCCGATACGGCGTCGCTGCCCTACACCTTCCTGACGGGCGGCTCGCGCGCCACCTTCTCCGGCACTACGGCAATCATCCATGCGGCCAAGGATGCGATTGATAAAATGCGCGACCGCGCCGCGCGGTTCTGGGAAGTCTCCTTGGAAGAGGTGGTCTGGGAAGACGGCGAAGCGCGGCCAGCCAGTTCCAACGTCGGTGATTTCGATCCCTTGAGCATCGTCGATATCGCGAAGCTTGCCAATTCCACCGGCGGCCCCATTTCCGGCCACGCCGAGATCAACGTGCAAGGCGCCGGGCCGAGCCTGGGCACCCATATCGTTGACGTCGAAGTGGATAAGGAAACGGGGCGGGTGGAAATACTGCGCTACACCGTGCTGCAGGACGCCGGCAAGGCGGTGCACCCGAGCTATGTGGAAGGCCAGTTCCAGGGCGGCGCCGTGCAGGGCATCGGCTGGGCCTTGAACGAGGAATACATCTACGACGACAAGGGCCGCATGGAAAATGCCGGGTTCCTGGATTACCGCATCCCGGTCGCCTCGGACGTGCCGATGATCGACACGGTCATCGTCGAGGTGCCGAATCCGGTGCATCCTTATGGGGTGCGCGGTGTCGGCGAAACGCCGATCATCCCACCCATGGCGGCGATCAATTCGGCCATTGAACAGGCCACCGGCATCCGCTTCACGACCCTGCCCATGTCGCCGCCGAAGGTGCTGGAGGCATTGGATAAAGCGCGCGCCGACGGGGACGATTGAGGGGGCGGAAATGACGGCCCGCGTCATGCTGCCCGGGGTGCTGAACCAGTATACGGGTGGTGAGACGGAGGTTGAATTGGAGGCCGCCAATATCCGCCAGGTGTTCCGTCAGCTGGGTGAGCAATTTCCCGATCTGGCGCCGCATCTGGAGGCCGGCTACGCGGTCGCCATTAACGGGCAGATTTTCCAAGACGCCCTGTTCGAGCCGATCCCGGACGGCGCCGAGGTGCACCTCATCCCGAAGATCGCCGGCGGGCGCTGAATGACGGACCTGAATGCCACCCACGATCCTGATTTGAAAAGCTGGATTGAAACGGCCAATGATCCGGCCTGTGATTTCCCAATTCAGAATTTGCCGTTTGGGGTCTTCTCGACACCCGCCGATCCGGCGCCGCGCCCCGGCGTGGCGATCGGCGATCAGATTCTCGATCTGGCGGTCATGGAAACCGCCGAATTGCTGCCGACGCCGGATGCCGTGTTCCGCCAACCGACCCTGAATGCCTTCATGGCGCTTGGCCCGGCGGTCTGGTCGAAAACGCGCGCGGCCCTATCAGAACTGCTGGCCGCCGGGGCGTCGGTGCTCGGCGATGATGTGGATTTGAAATCCCGCGCCCTTACCCCGCTCGGTGAAGCTCAAATGCATTTGCCGTTCCTGGTCACCGAATTTACCGATTTCTACGCCTCGAAGGAGCACGCGACGAACGTCGGCCGGATGTTCCGCGACCCGGATAACGCCCTGATGCCGAATTGGCTGCATATCCCCATCGGCTACAACGGCCGGGCCAGCTCGGTTGTCGTCAGCGGCACGGACATTCACCGTCCCCGGGGCCAACTCAAGGGGCCTGATGACGCCGAGCCCCGTTTCGGCGCGTCGGAGAAATTGGACATCGAACTGGAAATGGGCGCCGTGGTCGGCATGGGCAATGCGCTGGGCACGCCGCTCAGTACCGGCCAGGCAAACGCGATGATCTTCGGTTTCGTTCTGCTCAACGATTGGAGCGCGCGTGACATTCAGGTCTGGGAATACCAGCCGCTGGGACCATTCCAGGCGAAGGCCTTCGCGACGACAATCTCGCCTTGGGTGGTGACGCAGGAAGCGTTGGCGCCATTTCGGGTGGATGGCCCGACGCAGAACCCGGCGCCGCTTGCCTACCTGCGCCAGGACGGGCCGCACAATTTCGACATCAATCTCTCCATCGCCCTGCAGCCTGACAGTCACGATGCGAAGACGGACCTCAGTCGCACCAACTTCAAATACATGTACTGGTCCAGCGCCCAGCAGTTGACCCATCACGCCTCATCGGGCTGTGCCATGCGGACCGGTGATCTTTTGGGATCAGGGACGATCAGCGGCCCGACGCCAGGCCAGCTCGGCTGCCTGTTGGAAATGTCCAAGAACGGCAGCACGCCCATTGATTTGACTGGCGGCGGCACACGAACTTTTATCGAAGACGGCGATACACTGACGCTTGGCGGCTGGTGTCAGGGTGACGGCTTCCGGGTTGGCTTCGGCACCGCATGCGGAAAAATCCTGCCGGCGGTTTCAGAATTTTAGTCAACCTTGATCAACAGCTTGCCCTGGTTCTCGCCCCGGTACAGCATTTGGATCGCACCGGGTGCCTGGTCCATGCCGTCGAGGATATGTTCACGGACCTGGATATTACCCGCATCGATCCAGTCAGAAAGTTGACTAACCGCCTCACCGTACTTGTCCTTGTAATCGAAGATCAGCAGCCCCGACATGCGGGCCCGGTTGACCAGCATCTGACGGTTCACCCGCGGCCCCACGGGGGTCGGTTCCCAGTCCTGAACCGCCGCCGTGCCGCAAATGATGATCCGCGCGTACATGGCCAGGTTTTCCATGACCGCGTCCGAGATCGGCCCGCAGGTATTGTCGAAGTAGATATCCGCCCCGTCCGGGCAAGCCTCGGCAACGGCGGCGCTGAGATCGTCGGTGTTCTTGTAATCGATAGCCGCATCGTATCCGAACTCGTCCAGGCACTGCTGCACTTTCTCCGGCCCGCCGGTGATGCCGACAGTGCGGCAACCCTTGATCTTGGCGATCTGCCCGACGCCGGAGCCCACCGACCCGGCCGCCGTCGAGACCACAACCGTCTCGCCCTCCGTCGGCTCGCCCTGGTACAACAGGCCGCAATAGGCGGTGATGCCGTTCAGCCCAAGGATGCCGAGCGCGTAGGACGGCGATTGGTCGATCCCTGTCATTCGGGTCATGACGTTGCCGCCGCTGCTGATGGCATAGCGCTGCCAGCCGAACAGTCCCGAGACGATCTCACCGACGGTGAAATCGGGATTGTTGGATTCAATGATCTCGCCAACGGCGAGGGCCCGCATGACGTCACCCACCGGCACCGGCGGCGAATAGTTGGGCGCATCATTGACCCAGCCGCGCATGGCCGGATCGACGGACAGGAATTTGTTTTCGATGAGAAATTCACCGTCCCCCGGTTCCGGGGCGGGCACTGTTTCAAGACTAAAAAACTCAGGCCCTGGCACGCCTTTCGGCCGGGCGTTCAAAATGACGCGGCGATTCTCCTTGCCGCTCAAGACACCGACCCATTCGGCGTGAACAGAATTTTTCCGCCTCGGCTGTCGCGCCCGGCGTGTTCAAGCGCCTCGGCCACTTGATCGAGGGTATAGGTTGCTTCAACCGGTGAATGCAGGACACCATCGATGAACATCCGGGCGACCTCGGCGTAGACATCCTCAATGACTTCGCGTGGCGCGGCGAACAGCGTCTTCACCAGCCAGAACCCAACCAAGGTAATCTGCTTCACGATCGTATGGGTCGGCGTGATCATGCACGGGTCGCCCGACAGAAACCCGTAGTTGACGACCGTCCCACCGTCGCTCAAGCAATCCGCCAAGTGCATGCAGGACACGCCGCCAACGGCATCGATGGCCAGGGACAGGTGGGTCTCGCCGATCTCGGCCCGCACGCGTTCGGCCAGATCATCACCTTCCAAGACCACGATGTCGGCGCCATGTTCCTTCAGCGGCGCAATCAAGGACTCGCGCCGCACTACGTTCACCGTCTTGATGCCCCGGCTCCGGGCAATTCGGATCAGGTGCAGACCGACGGCCGAATTGGCGGCGTTCTGGATCACCCAGTCGCCTTCTTCGAGGTCTTTGTAGCCGGTCAGCATAAGCATGGCCGATGGCGGGTTAGCCTTGATCTGAGCGGCCTGCTGGATGTCCAGTTCCTTCGGCAATTTCACGGCTTGACCAACAGGGATGGTCTTGCGCTCGACCCAGTTGTCACGGCTGAGCAGCATGACACGGTCGCCGACGCCAAGTTCCGTGACGCCCTCGCCAACGGCCAAAACGTGGCCCGCACCTTCGACGCCTTGCCGGGCCGGCGGTGTTGGACCTGGATACTTGCCTTCGAAGATCAACAGATCAGCCGGATTGATGGCTGCGGCTTCCACTGCCACCATGACCTCTCCGGGACCGGGATCGGGCGCGTCGTCAATCTCAATACAGTGGCACACTTCGTGCGGGGCGCCGTATTCGTTGAATTGAATGGCTTTCATTTTTCGTCTTTCACGTTGTGGTTCGGGCGGACAAGAAACAACGCCAGCACGGCACAGGCAACCGGCAAGATCGCCAGCAGATGCAGTGCCCCGGCATAGCCCCCGTACAGATCAAACCAAATGCCCAACGGCAGCGGCCCGAGGGATGCGCCGACGATGCCCGACGCCTGGCCGATGCCCTGGATTGACCCCAAGTGCTTGCGGCCGAAATAGTGTGCCCACATGAACCCGAACAGGGTCATATTGGCACCGGTGAGGACACCGAAGCAGACGGCATACATCATCGCGGTCCGGGTATCGACGACGAAGGTGATGCCGACCAGACAAATCGCCAGAAACACCTGCGTCATGGCAAAGGTGAATTTCGGATTGGACCGGTCCAAAAGCCGGCCGATTCCCGGCATGGTGATGGCCATGACCAGCGCCGAGAGGCCGAACATCTTGGTCGCCAAATCAGGCGGCAGGCCTTGATGGTTGAACACGGAAACCTGAAAGAAAAACAGCGTCGTGATCAGCATCGCCGTCGTGAACAGCCCGGCACCAACGATCCAGAAGGCCCGCGTGCGCAAAGATTGCCGAACGGTCAATCCGGTCAACGCCATGGCGGCGGCGCCGCTTCCGCCCTCAGATGACGCCTCAACACCATCGGGTAGAAGGCCGACAACCTCGGGCTTCGAATAGGTGAAGAACCACAGCAAGGGCACCATCATCACCCAGGTCATGACACCAAGCCACATCCAGGCTTGGCGCCAGCCGACCGTGTCGATGAGCCACTGACCCAGGGTCGGATGAATGGCGACGGAAGCCGAAAATCCCAGCATCAGGATGCTCATGGCGAAACCGCGCTTGGCGCTGAACCATTGGGCGACCAGATTGGTCGCGCCGAGCATCATCGAGCCCTGCCCGAAAAACCGGAGCATCATGAAACCCAGTGACAATGAGATGACACCGATCGCCGCGCCAAAGGCCATGCAGGCCAGGCCAAGCAGCAGCGCGACCACGACAAGCACCTTGCGCGGCCCATAGCGGTCGACGAAATAGCCCATCCGGGTCAGCAGGAACGCAGATATCAACGTCGCGAAGGCATAGGCCGACGCGATGGAGGTGGTCGAGATGCCCAAATCCTCGGCAATCAAGTCAACGAAGATAGAGAAGGTATGCGACTGGCCTGGGCCGCTGGAGAACATGGCCAGCGTGGCCACGGCAACGATCATCCAACCGTAGAAGAACCGCCCGCTAATCTTCTCAAATATTGCTTTGCGGGCCTGTTCCAAGCGCAACTCCAACCTGACATGGGGCCCGGCCATGGAACCGTGTTCCGCCGGATTTGTTTGTATGCCTACATATTAGGGTGTGCGCAGGCGGTTGCAATGACGTGCGATAAGAGAGACTGTCTGCAGCGTTTCATTTTGAGGAGCGGTAACGATGAAAACCATTTTGATGACCGGCGCCGCCGGCGGCGTCGGGACTTTTCTCCGGCCGGAATTGCGCGGCAAATACGCGCTTCGGCTGTCCGATGTCCGGCCCGTCGGCGATCTGCAGGAAGGCGAGACCTACGTGCCCTGCGACCTCGCCGATCTGAAGGCTTTGACCGAGGCCTGCCGTGGCGCCGATGGGATCATTCACCTTGGCGGCAACCCGGCCGAGGACACCTGGGAAGCCATCCACGATGCCAACATCGTCGGCTGCCGCAACCTATTCGAGGCCGCCCGGCTGGCCGGCACGAAGCGGATCGTTTTTGCGTCATCCAACCATGCCGTCGGTTTCTACCGGCGCGACGACCCCATCGGCGTTGATGTGACACCCCGCCCCGACAGCCGTTACGGCGTCTCCAAGGCTTTCGGCGAGGCCATGGGCGCGCTTTACGCCGACAAATACGGGTGCGAAGTCACGGCCATCCGCATCGGCAATGTCGACCGCCGTCCTATCGACGTGCGCCGCCTGGCCATTTGGATCAGTCCGCGCGACCTGGCACAGCTTGTGTGTATCGGCCTGGAGCACCCGGATATCCACTTCGATGTCGTCTACGGCATGTCGGACAACAAACGCGCCTGGTGGGACAATTCAAACGCCACGCGGCTGGGATATAATCCACAGGACAAGTCCGAGGATTATGCCGCGGATATTCTCAAAGGCGGCAACACGGATTCCGACGATGCAGCGGCGGAAACCTACCAAGGCGGGGCGTTTGTCTCCTTGGAAGACGGCGGCCGGCCGGAGCCGGATTTACCCTAGACCACCCCGCCATAGGCAACGCCGGAGAGCGCGGCCATGTCCTTCTTCCAGGTGGTCAAATCGTCGGCGTTGAACTTGGCAAGGTGATCATGTCCGCAGGCCCGGGCCATGACCTGCATGAGTTCGACGGAAGCCTCGAAGAAATTGGCCAGTTGCTTGGCTGACTTTTCAACAACGATGCGGCTCATCAGGCCGGGCTTCTGTGTCGCGATGCCGACCGGGCAATTATTGGTATGACAAGCCCGCATGGCGATGCAGCCGATGGCCTGCATGGCAGCATTGGACACAGCGATGGCGTCGGCGCCCAGAGCCATGGCCTTGATGAAGTCTGCGGGTTTTCTGAGGCCGCCGGTGATCACCAATGTGATGTCGCCGCGCTCAAGTTTATCCAGATGACGCCGCGCCCTTGCCAAGGCAGGGATTGTCGGCACGGAGATATTGTCGCGGAAAATGATCGGCGCCGCGCCAGTGCCGCCACCGCGGCCATCAAGAATGATATAATCGACGCCCACCTCAAGGGCCGCGTCGATGTCCTTCTCAATATGCTGGGCGGAGAGTTTGTAGCCGATGGGAATGCCGCCCGTCCGGTCGCGCACCTCGTCAGCGAAGGTCTTGATTTGGGCCGGTTCGGTCCAATCAGGGAAGCGCGGCGGGCTGATGGCGTCTTGGCCCGGTTCCAGGCCGCGCACCTCGGCAATTTTGCCCTTCACTTTCGGGCCCGGCAAATGCCCGCCGGTGCCCGTCTTCGCCCCTTGACCGCCCTTGAAATGGAAGGCTTGAACGTTGGCCAACTTATCCCAATCGAAGCCAAAGCGGGCCGAGGCCAGCTCATAGAAATAGCGGGAATTGGCGGCTTGTTCTTCGGGTAGCATGCCGCCCTCGCCGGAGCAGATACCGGTGCCGGCCAACTCAGCGCCGGTGGCCAAGGCGACCTTGGCCGGTTCCGACAGTGCCCCGAAGGACATGTCGGAGACAAATAGGGGAATTTCCAACGCCAGCGGCTTCTGCGCATTGGGACCGATGACCACGTCCGTGCCGACCGGGTCTTCGTCCAGCATAGGCGCCTTATGGAGTTGCGCCGTCAGCATTTGGATATCGTCCCAGTTCGGCAATTCATCACGCGGCACGCCCATGGCATCCACCCGGCCGTGGTGACCGGTCTTCGTGAGCGCGTCACGAGCATATTCCTGGATCAGACCGTTGTAGGGTTCTTCCGCCGTGCCGTGCGACGTGTCGGCGTAGAGGCCCAGATAAGCGTCACGGTCGAAGGGTTGCGGGTTGTCTTCGGCCCAGGCGCGGATTTCATCGGCGTCGACCACGATGTCGTCACCCTCCACCCACGAAGAAAACTTTGGCAGTTTCTCCTCGTTCGCATATTCCGAAATGCCTGAATCCAAGCGGTAATCCCAATTGTGGACCCCGCAAATCAGGTTGTCGCCGCGCACAAAGCCATCAGCCATCAACGCGCCACGGTGCAGGCAGCGGCCATAGAAAACCGAGACGTCTTCGTCAAAGCGCACGACAACAAGATCGACCTCACCGACCAGAGCATAAACGGGTTGGCGGTCATCCAGGTCAGGCAATTTCGCAACGCATACTTTGTTCATGTCATCCTCGATGTGTCAGGGGGTGTTGGGTAGTGGGGAAGTATCTGTCGAATGCGGTTTGGCGTCCATTTTAGCCATGCGCGCCGCGTACCATCTGGCCCCCGGTTGAGCGCTTAATCCGTGCAGCAGGGCGCTGATCCAAACGGCATTGATGGCCAGGGCCAGGATCGGTTCCGCCAGTTGATGGTCAATTTGCGGTACGATCAACAGGGCGAACAGGGCCGTGGCCAACCCGCGCGGCCCGAACCAACCGAAATACACCCGCGTCAAAACCGCAGCATCCGTGCCGATCAAGGATATCCAAATGGCCGCCGGCCGGACGATAAACAAGCTGGCCAAAACAACGGCGGCAGTCTGCCAGGTGAATAGGTGCAAGGCTTCCGGAACCAAGGCCAACCCCAGCAAAAAGAAGGCGCCCCAAGTTAGTAGCTGGCCCTCGCTTTCCGTGAACTCATAGACGAACTTGCATTGGCCCTTGACCACGTGGCCAAAACACAAGCCGCCGACGAATGCAGAAATGAACCCGTTGCCGCCGATCACCGTGGCGCCTAAATAGGCGGCGCCGGCCAGCGCCAGCGCCCCGACACCCTCGAATATATCGGCAGTCAGTTGTCGTTTCTTGGCCCACATAAGCACCGCGCCGCCGACAGTTCCCAAGGTGGCTCCGGCCAACGGGCCCAGAATCAATTGCTTGGCGCCGAACACAACCCAATTCGTGTCATTTGCGGCGCCGGCATTGGCGCTCAGGCAGGCGAACAGCAATATCGCCGGCAGGGCCAGACCATCGTTCAATCCGCTTTCCACGGTCAAGGCGCGCCGCGCGCGCGCCGGGACCAGGGGATTGGCGACCACGGCTTGGCCCAACGCCGCATCCGTCGGTGCCAGAATGGCCGCCAACAACAACAGCGCGAAAACCGGCCAGCCCGGTAAAAACCACGCGGCCAGGACGGCACCCAAGGCCATTGAAAGCGGCAAGCCAATGACCAGCATGCGGACCGGCCAAACATGGCGTTGGCGGAGCGCCCGCAAATCAATCTGCGCCGCATCGAGAAACAGGATAACGATCAGTGCGATCTCGGCGACCACGTGCAGGGCGTGTTCGGCCATCGGTTGCGGGAACAGCCCGCTGAACGACATGGCGTAACCAAAGACGATAAAGATCATCGGCGCCGTCAAAACGGTGTCGGCAATCCGTCGCGCCAGCATCGCAAAACCGGCGGTGAAGATTGCCAAAATCAATAGGCCTGTCGCCATGAGCTATCGGCTTTCCGTGCGCCGCCCGCCATTACCCTGATAGCGGCCCATCCATTCGGTCTCCCCTCACTATAGAGTTATTGAGTTTTGTCGACAGTCAGATCGGATAAATTTCCCGTGATCGGCACGTCGGCGATCGGCTGGATTTACCAAGGCGACAGATGGCGTCGCCGCCAGCCTTATGGCCACCGAAATGCCAGAGTTGGCGCAGCCGTTCTTGTTATCGCGCCGCTGAGCGGTGATGCTGCGCTGGATTATTATCCCCCATCAAGAAGGAGCTTATGACATGTTGCTCAAGGGATCGTGCCACTGTCGAGCGGTCAGGTTCTCGGTCAATTCACCGCATCCCTACCCGTTCAATCTTTGTTACTGCTCCGTGTGCCGCAAGACCGCCGGGTCCGGCGGTTATGCAATCAATATAAGTGCTGAGTTCAATACGCTGAAGATCGAGGGGGAGGCAAACCTTCGCACCTATCAGGCCCGGATAATCGACCCGAACGGCACGGAGACGGTAAGCCCGGCCGAGCGCAAATTCTGCGGCGCCTGTGGCAGTGCACTTTGGCTATGGGACCCCAGATGGCCCGAGCACATGCATCCGCAAGCGTCGGCCATCGATACGGATATTCCCGTCCCGCCTGAACGGACGCACCTGATGCTCGGCAGCAAGGCCGGATGGACAGAGCCATGCGTCGCCGAGAGCGACAAGACGTTCGATGAATACCCGGACGAGAGCATTGCCGCGTGGCATGAGCGGTTGGGGTTGGTCGGTTAGGAGGTAGGTAAAGAGTTGCTCACACTTCCTCGTCATTCCCGCGAAAGCGGGAATGACAGGTATGTTACCGGCACGTTTTAGATACGTTCAAACTCGGCTCACGGCGCGACCTTGAACTCGGTCACCACGTCACGGTCGATCTCTATCCCAAGCCCTGGCCCATCCGGCACCTGAACAATGCCGTCCCGCTGGACGATTTCTTGCGTCGCCACGTCCAGCCGGTAGGCATGCTCGGTCTGATCAAATTCCATCCATGGTGGCCGGTTCCGGTGGCTCATGGGCATCGGCGGCAGAACGGCCAGCGCGTGCAGGGAGGCCGAAATGGCGACCGCCGTGCCCCAGACATGGGGCTGCATGCGGACGCCCGCGGTTTCGGCCAGGGCATAGATTTTCCGAAGTTCCGTGAAACCGCCGCAGGCGCAGATGTCGGGCTGTAGGATATCAACGGTCCCGGCGGCGATGGCGTCCGTGAACGCCTTGCGGCCGTGCCAGGTTTCACCGCCGGCAACCGGGATCGGCTGGCGGCTGCGGACCTGGCTGTAAGCACCCAGCAGTTCCGGCTGCACGGGCTCTTCGAACCATTCAATATCATATTCGGCGACGCGGTTCCCCAGTTGGATCGCCTCGACCGCGTCGTAGCCGTGGTTGGCGTCGACCATCAACACGGTCTCCGGCCCAATGGCGCCCCGGACCCTTTCGATCAGTTTGGCATCTTCACGGACGTCATAACCGATCTTGATCTTGACGGCGCTAAACCCCTCGGCGACGTAGCGCGCCGTCTCGTCGGCGACCCAGGCATGGTGGTCCTGGCCGACGGGCCGGAAGCCGCCGGTGGCATAGGCCGGCACTTCGGTCCGGTAGGCGCCGCCCAGCAACCGGTGAACGGGCACGCCGAAATGCTTGCCAGCGATGTCCCAAAGCGCGATATCGACACCGCTCTGCGCGGTCATGGTGATGCCGTGCTGACCCTGGTCGCGGAATTCGTTGTAGAGGCTGGTCCAGATCGGTTCGATATCCAACGGGTCGCGGCCGATCAGCGCCGGGGCCATGGCGGCGACCAGGGCGGCGTTGGGTTTTGCTGGGCCCAGGCACTCGCCCCAGCCGATGGTGCCGTCATCGCAGACAATCTCGACCAGACAGGCCCAGCGCCCGTAAAAGGTTGAAAACGAGGATTGGAACGGCTGTTTGACCTCGCAATGAAGCACATGGGTCTGGACGCGGTCGATTTTCATGGGGCAAAGTCCTTGCTGATCCGAAGCCCTAGCATCCCCGATCAGCAGGGCTTTTCAAGATGGAATGATCCATGGACCTGCAGATTAAACAACTGAACCCGCACTTCGGCGCCGAGATCACCGGCTTGGCGATGACCGCCGCCACCGCCGACGATTGGTTCCCGGCGCTGCGCCAGGCGTTCACGGACTATGGGCTGCTGGTCGTCCGCGGCAATCCCATGGGCATGGCCGATCAGGTCGAACTGGGCCGGCGCTTTGGCGAGGTGCAGTTGCATGAGATGGACCAGTACCGACGCGAGGACTTCCCGGAAATTTATTTCCTGACCAACCTGGATGAAAACGGCCAACCGACGGGCAAACACCCGGATCAAGGCACGCTCTATTGGCACACGGACGGCTCATGGCGTGAGCACACGGGATTGGCCACCATCATGGTCGCCGAGGAAGTGCCGAAAGAAGGCGGCGAGACGCATTTTTGTTGCATGGAAGCGGCTTATGCGGCCCTCGACGACGCCACCAAATCGGAACTCGCCGACCTCAAGGCCAGCCACAGCCTGGATTTCTCCCGCAACCGCCGTCACCCGCATGAGCCTTTAACCGAGGCCCAAAAATCAAAGATACCGCCGGTCTCGCACCCGCTGGTTCGCACCCATCCCGAATCGGACCGCAAAAGCATTTTCTTGGGCGACCATGCGGAATGCATCGAAGGCTGGGACTACAATAAAGGCCGGCGCTTCGTCGATGAAATGAACGAACGCGCCATCCAGCCCGAGCATGTGTACGCGCACCGATACCAAGCCGGCGACGTGGTCATGTGGGACAACCGCCGCACGTTGCACAAGGCTATGCACTACGACACGGCCACCGAACACCGCGTCATGCGGCGGACGACGGTGCTGGGGGATGCGCCGTTTTAATGTGGGCGAGATCGTGGATTTGAGGCAGCACAAAACGCGAAAAACAGAATAATCAGACGGACGCTGTCTTATTAATTTCTATAGCCCAATGTCTTCGATCGATCTTCTCTCCATCTTCCCGGAAACCGGATCGATGGGCGTCAAGTCATCTTTAGTCGGCCTCCTGCCATAAGTCTTTCGAAATCGACGCTGTAAATACGCAGTTCGAAAGTACAGCCCTGCACCTGCAAACATACTCAGCGCTATAGCCAGCGTTACGGAGATTGGCAGGCCATCGAAAATGCCATTTGTAGAAAATTGAAATGAAAGAAAGAGCAATAGAACTCCCGACAACACCGAAAACACACCGACAAATATGGCAGGCCAAAACAAAAACAGCCGAATGATGAGCTTCTTCAAGAGTGCATAGTCACTCGGATATGGATGCTGACATGGCTGCAAATTCGAAACTGGCCCCAGAATTCGTCTAGTGCCATAGAGTGGGCCAACTGGAATTACCAAAAACATTGGCGAAAGTAGTAATCCCCAAAACCAGCCTTCCCGAGTGATTGTAGATTCAGTAAGGAACAAGATTGCTGACAAACTTGAGAAGACAATAATGAAGACGGCAGTGAGAACTCGCATCTCAATAGAATCGAGCCGATTGAATAATTTGGAAGCTTGATCAGGCGAAAGCACAAACCCCTTCCAAAGTCTGCCAACTGGATAAAACGCGTAACGACCGTCGGTGTAGGGGATCAGCCTCCAAGAAGAGTATTTTACCGACTGCGCTAAGCCTTCGGAAAGTATATCGGATGCAACGTTAGAATCTGGTAGCCCCACCGGCATATTCCGATTCCTAATCAACTCATTATCTATATATACTATTCAATATTCGTCAAATGGCTGCAACGGTTAGTCCCAAGCTCATTGACAACGTAAAGGCGGTCAAGAATGCTCACGCCAAGCAGCAACTAACCGATCCTGATGTTCCAGCATCGCAATCCCAATCAACGCCGCCGCCCGCTCATCCAGCGTCTTGCCGCGCAGATCGGCGATGCCGTGTTCGGTGACCACCAGATCGACGTCCGTGCGGGCCGTGGTGACGAAGGGGCCGCCGAGGGTGTCGGTGATGCGCGAGCGGCCCGTGTCGCCGAGTTGAGCCGGCATGGCGATGATGGCGAGGCCGCCGGGCGCCGTCGCCGCCGCGTGCATGTAGTCCACCTGGCCGCCGATGGCGCCGACGTAGCGTCGGCCGACCTGTTCGGCGTTGACCTGGCCGTAGAGATCAACCTCCAGCGCCGAGTTAATCGAGACCAGATTGGTGAGTTGGGCCAGGGTCGCGGCGCCGTGGGTTGTTGTTGACGGATGCATCTCAACGGCCGGGTTATCGTGCAGGAAAGTCTTGAGCTTGTCGCTGCCGCAGCCGACGGCGCTGACGGAGACGCCGGTGTGGATGGGTTTCCTTGCGTTGGTGATGGCGCCGGCCTCGACCAGATCGACGGCTTCGTCGGTGATCAGGCCGGAATGCAGGCCCAAGTCGCGATGGCCCGACAGAGCCGCAAGGACGGCTGCCGGCAGCGAGCCGATGCCGTACTGCAAGGTTGCGCCGTCCGGGACGACACCGGCGATGGTTTTGGCGATTTGCACTTCGGCGGGGCTGGGCGCCGGGGTGTCCGGGGCGGCCGGCGCGATGTCGGATTCAATGGCGAAATCAATCAGGCTCTCATCCAACGGCGCGTCCAGACGTGACCACGGCACGTGCGGGTTGATCTCGCCGATGACGACGCGGGCGCGTTGCATGGCGATCTTCAGGAAATCATTGGAGAAGCCGAGGCTGTGGGTGCCGTCGGGGCCCGGCGGGCTGAGTTGAACGAAAACCGCATCAATGGGCAGCCGGCCGCTGTCGATGAGGTGCGGCACGGCAGAGAAATGGCACGGGATCAATTCCAGCGCGCCGGCGGCGGCCAGCGGGGTATTGGTGCCGACGGCACCGTAGCTGATGAATTTGATGAAATCCGCATGCTCGGGCCGGAACATATTGGCGATGGACATGCCGACGAAGGCGCGGACTTGGCCGATGTCGGCGCGCTGGTCCAGCAGCTTACCGATCAGCGCCAACGGCTCCGCCGTCGCCTGGCCCCAGGTTACGGTGTCGCCGGGGCGGATATAGGCGGTGAGGTCGAGGTCGTCGGCGTTGATGAGTTTGAACATGCTCTACGTCCGTCCCCTGCCCTTTCGAGATTCGTCTCCTTCCCCTTGATGGGGGAAGATCGGGATGGGGGTGTGTACCCGGAGGGGATGAAGATTCCTTTCGCGCCGGACGGCGCTTTACCCCCTCACCCTAACCCTCCCCCACCAGGGGGGAGGGAATGATATTTATCGAGCGGATGAAGTTAATTTTGCCCGTGGCGCGAACTTGTCACGGCCTGGCCGGATTTACCACCCGGCCACTATGGGAAATGAACCCCCCGGCTTCAGCGATCCCAATAAAGCCGCATGGGATTATCGACCAGCAAGGCCTGCTGCTTCTCAGCGCTGGTGGCGATCTTCGGGATGATATCGACCAGATGGCCCTCGTCCGGCGCATGCGATTTCATATTTGGGTGCGGCCAGTCGGTGCCCCACAGCACCCGGTCGGTGAAATTATCGACCAGGGTGCGGGCGAAGGGCACGACGTCGTCATAGGGCGGACCGGTAACGCTCAGGCGTTCCGGGCAACTGACCTTGACCCAGAAATTCGGGTGATCGTTCATCAGGTCCACGAAGCGGTTGAAGTCCGGGTCGTCCAGGGGCTTTTCCACGTCTGGGCGACCCATGTGATCGACCACCACGGTTCCGGGCAGGCTGGTCAGGAACGGCTGCAATTCTTCCAGTTCCTGGGATTCAAAATAGACGACGATATGCCAGCCGATTTTGACGACGCGATCGGCAATTTCCAGGAAGACTTCGCGTGGTGTTGCATCAACCAGGCGCTTGAGGAAATTGAACCGCACGCCGCGCACCCCGGCGGCGTCCAATGCCGCCAGCTCATCATCGCTGATATCCGGACCGACCATGCCGACGCCGCGCGCCAGATCGCCGGCGGCCTGGAGGGCATCGACCATGGCGTCATTGTTTTTGCCGTGGCAGGAGGCCTGGACAATGACATTTCTGGAAAATCCCAAATGGTCGCGCAGATCGAACAGTTGCTGCTTCGACGCATCACACGGCGTGTACTTGCGTTCCGCCGCATAGGGAAATTCCGCCGCCGGGCCGAACACGTGGCAATGCGCGTCAACGGCGCCGGAAGGCGCCACGAACGTGGGTTTCGACGGGTTCGAATGGAATGGTAAATAATCGGGATCCATGGGAAATTCCTTCAATCAACAAATACGGTGCCGTCGAACAGCTTGCGCGCCGTCCGCAAAATGGCGGCGCTATCGATGCCGCCGGCGTCATCCATTTCCATGACCACGGTGGTCTCGCCAATGGGGTGTTCGACGGGCATCGTCTTGGTCTGGCCGTCGGAGATGTTGGCCAGGGCATGCGCCGGTGAGCCGGGCAAGGCGGCCGCACTGGCGACACTGACCGCACCCAACACACCGATGGACGCGTGGCAGCGCTTGGGGATAAAGGTCCGGGTGGCGATGGTGCCGCCACTCAACGGCGCGCTGACCATGGTCATCTTCGGTACCGTCTTCTCCGTGACATCGCCCAGGTTCATCAACGGTCCGGCCTGCAGACGGATGGATTCCAGCTTCGCCTTCAATTCATCATGGGCATCCAGTTCTTCGCGGGTTTCGGTGCCTGAGATTCCCAAGTCCGCGGCGCGCATGACAACCACGGGCATGCCATTGTCAATCATCGTCAGTTCCACGCCATCAATGACATCGCATTCGTTGCCTGTCGGCAGCAGCGCGCCGCAGGTCGAACCGGCCGTATCCTTGAAGGTGATGGGAATGGCACCGGCAGTGCCGGGCACGCCATCGATCTGCGCGGCCCCTGTATAATCGACAACACCGCCCGGCGTCGGCACCCGGGCGATGGCGATCTGATCGGTGTTCTCCATGAAGATGGTCACCGCGGTCTCATCGCCGGTGGCCTCAACAAGGCCGCGTTCAATGGCGAAGGGGCCGACCCCGGCCAGGATGTTGCCACAGTTTTGAGCGTCCGTGACAATCGCCTGATCGACGAAGACCTGAAGGAACAGGTAATCCACATCGACGCCATCGCGCTCTGATTTCCTGACCACCGCGACTTTCGAGGTCAGCGGATCGGCGCCGCCCATGCCGTCAATTTGGCGCGGATCCGGTGAGCCCATGACGCGAAGCAGGAAGGCATCACGCGCCGCCACATCGGCGGGCAAGTCCTGACTGAGGAAATAGCCGCCCTTCGACGTGCCGCCCCGCATCCACATGCACGGTGCGCAATCAGGTGTCGCCGGCATGGTGCCTACTCCAGTTCATCCACCGTCCGCGGATAGATGGATTGAAAACCCTCTGCGTACGCGGCCTTGCGACCGCCGGCCTGGCCGCCGGAATTGCGGCGGAAATGGTTGGCACGGTTTTCAGCGACATTGGTGTAAAAGTCCCAAAGGTGTTCCTGACCCTGCATGCATTCGATGGCTGCACGCTTTTTATCCCAAACCTCGGTGATATCCAAGAACAGGTCCGGCTTCCAGCCCATCTGCTCGGTCTGGTGCGGTTCAAACAGATAAAGCTGCGGCGCGCCCAGGACCTTTTCGCCGGGGTTATGGCCCCAGGCCTGGGCGATCATCCGGCATTCCATGGCAACTTCCGTGGCGTACATGTGATCTGTGTTGTAGGGATCATAGAGTGAATGGCTGAGCATGAATTGCGGTTGCACCTGACGCATCAGATCAACAAGCTTGAACTTGTCATCGTCATTGAGACGCAGCGGATAATCACCAAGATCAAAGAATTCAATGTGATGCGCATCCAACGCCTGGGCCGCATTCTCCGCTTCCAGACGGCGCGCCGCTTTGACGCCGGCCAAGGTCATGCCGTCTTGTTTCCAAAGCTTCGCGGATTCGCCGCGTTCGCCATAGGATAAACATGCGATGGTGACCTCGAAGCCTCTCTGTTGGTGCAGGGCAATGGCGCCGCCGGCGCGCCAAACGAAGTCGGCGGCGTGCGCGCTGATGACCAATGCGGTTTTTTTGTCTGTCATGAATGATAATTCCGAGTGGGAGGTTATGCGGGCTGATCGTCCTTTACTATTTCGCATACGCCCGGCAATTCCCATTTCAAACTGACGACATTGGTATTAAGTTTAGCTATAATCAATTTCTGCCAATGGGAAGGTCCTGTCATGAAACCCGCCCTGCCCAACCTGCGTCATTTGCGGGCCTTCCGCGAAGTCGCCGATTGTCGGAATATCAGCCTCGCGTCAAACCGGGTGCATTTGTCGCAGCCGGCGATCACCCAAGCCATTGCAAAGCTTGAGACCATATTGGGGACGTCACTGTTTGACCGGCGCAGCGACGGCATGTTCGTCACCGAGCCCGGCAAGCGGTTTCGCATGCGGGTTGACCGGGCGCTGTCTTTGCTGGAACAGGGAGCCGCGAAGGCCCTGCAGATCGCACCGAAGCGGCACGGCCGCGGCTTTAACAAATTCGACCAGTTGCTGACGTCGGCGCAATTGCGCGCCCTGATCGCGGTCTCCAGGGCCGAGAATTTTAGTCTCGCCGCGAAGCGCATTGGCATTTCGCAACCCTCATTGCACCGTGCGGCGCGCGATTTGGAGCGTCTGGCCGGCATTGTATTATTCGAAAAAGTCAGCCAAGGCATTCGATTGACTCCGCCGGCCCACGTTCTAGCCCAACATGCCAAACTGACCATGGCCGAAATGCGCCAAGGCTACGATGAGATTGAAGAGCGTAAAGGCATGGATGTTTCGCGCATCACGGTCGGTTCTTTGCCATTGGCCCGAACTTACGTCTTGCCGCACGCCATTCACCGGCTTGGCGACATCCGCCCTGATGTCCAGGTCAGCGTTGTCGATGGTCCTTATGATGATCTTTTGCATGCGCTGCGCCACGGCGATATTGATATCCTTATCGGCGCCTTGCGCGATCCCCTGCCCATTGATGATGTGCAACAGCACCCGCTGTTCACCGATCAGCTGACCATGGCAGCGCGCGCCGGCCATCCCTTGGCGGACAAACGACGCCTGAAATTGGCCGATCTGGCCGGCTACCCTTGGGTGGTGCCGCGCCACGGGACGCCGACACGGGCTCATATTGAAAGGATTTTCTCCGAAGCCCAAGTTGCACCGCGCCTGGTCGAGGCCAGTTCGCTCGTTCTGGCCCGCGGGCTGCTATTAAGAAGCGACCGGTTGACGATCATCTCAGCCCATCAAATACGCTATGAACTGGAACGTGGCCTGTTGGTATCTCTACCGCTGGACATGCCGAAGATGGACCGACCGATCGGCGTGACCTTGCGCAGGGATTGGCAGCCAACCGCCAGCCAAGACGAGTTTTTGAACGCCATTCGCCATGCGGGTGACAAAGTCGGTGCATTAAAGTGAGTACATGGCCGCTATTCAGTTTTTGAATTGTCGAATGGGTTATTCAATTTCGTTATGGATATATCGAATGCTAAGTTGAGGGCATGAACATGATGGCGAAAAACGAAACGACGCCGGCGGCAACAGGTCATTTTGTTGCGCCAGCCGCGTTGATAGGGTTCGGCGAAGCGGCCAGGGCTTTTGTCAGCGGATGGGCTGCCTCTGGTATGGATGTGGCGGGGATAACCGCATTTGATATCAAGACCGATAACCCGGCGTCGGCGGTTGCCGGTGCAAAACGCGATGACTATGACAATGCCGGCATTCGCGGAACGCAGGCCATTGCGGAAGCTTTGAACGGCGCACCGGCGGTGTTCTCCCTGGTGACGGCGGACCAGGCGTTTACGGCCGCGGAGCAGGCCGCCGCGGTGATCGGTTCGAACGCCTTCTATTTTGATTGCAATTCGTGCTCGCCGGACACTAAACGCCGTTCTGCCAAAATTATTGAAGCCGCCGGCGGACGCTATGTGGACACCGCCGTACTGGCCCCCGTCCATCCGGCCCTGCACCGCACGCCGCTTTTGTTGAGCGGTCCGCACGCCGACGACGGCGCCGCCTTGCTGACCACCTGGGACATGATCGTCGATGTCATCGCCGGTGGTGTCGGCAAGGCATCCGCCGTGAAAATGATCCGCAGCGTCATGGTCAAGGGCCTGGAAGCGCTGGTCTTGGAATGTGTCTTGGCAGCGCGCACCGCCGGGATTGATCAAGAAGTTATGGAGTCCTTGGAGAAAACCTATCCCGGCTTTGATTGGCATGGCCGCGCCGCGTATATGATGGAGCGCGTGACGACACATGGTATCCGACGCGCCGCGGAAATGCGGGAATCGGCGAAGACCGTGCGCGAGCTGGGTCTGAGCGGCGCCATGACCGACGGCACCGTGGTCTGGCAACAGGCCATCGGAGATTTGCATTTGCCGTCCGGGGACAACGATTATCGGCACCGCGGCGACGCCATTCTGGCGGCGCTCGCCGAAACGGGAGGAAAGTAATGGAAAAAGATTATCACGATATCCCGGGCACCTATGTGTTCGACGGTGATCATCACCGCAAAGGTTATCATCTGAACATGTTCTGCATGTCCCTGAATGAGGAAGCCAATCGTGAAGCCTTTCGCGATGATCCGGACAGCTACATGGATCAGTTCCCGATGACGGTCGAACAGCGCCAAGCGGTCATCGGCCGGGATTGGTTGGGTATGCTGCAGTTGGGCGGCAATATTTATTACACTTTCAAGATCGCCATCTTCGACCGGCTGTCCATGCAGGCCGTCGGCGGCATGATGTCGGACATGACGGAGGAAGAATTCCGCCAAATGATGGTCGGCGGCGGCCGCCCCGTCGACGGCAACCGATCGAAATCGGAGGCCAAATAAATGGCCAGCATTACCGCCGGCATCGGCACATCCCACGTTCCCGCCATCGGCGCCGCAATGGACCATGGAAAAACTCAGGAAGATTACTGGAAACCATTGTTCGACGGCTATGAGCCGGCCCGCGAATGGCTCAAGGACAACCCGCCGGATGTGGCCATTGTCGTCTACAACGACCACGCCTCGGCGTTTTCCCTGGAGACGATTTCGACCTTCCTGCTGGGTGTCGCGCCGCGGTTTCAACCGGCCGACGAAGGTTATGGACCGCGTCAGGTGCCGGCGGTGGACGGCCATCCGGAATTGGCCTGGCATATCGCCGAAAGCCTGATTCTGAACGAATTCGACATGGCGATCTCAAATGAAATGCCCGTCGATCACGGCCTGACGGTGCCGCTTTCCATTGCCTGCGGGCAACCGGATGCCTGGCCGTTCAAGGTCATTCCGCTGTGCGTCAACGTCATTCAGTATCCGCAACCGACCGGCGCACGCTGCCATAAATTGGGCAAGGCGATCCGCAAGGCCGTGGAGTCCTTTGACCAGGATTTGAACGTCGTGATTTTCGGCACCGGCGGCATGTCGCACCAATTGCAGGGCGAACGCGCCGGGCTGATCAATGCCGATTTCGACAAGGCCTTTCTGGATGACCTGACCGACGACGTCGACCGACTGACAAAAATCGGTCACACGGAATACATCCGCGAAGCCGGTTCCGAAGGTATCGAATTGATCATGTGGCTGATCATGCGGGGCGCACTTGGCGACGCCGCCAAGGAGATCTACCGCCATTACCACGTCCCCGCGTCGAACACCGGTGCGGGCTTGATCGTCATGCAAGGCGGCTGACGCCTGATCGGACCTCGGGCTGCGAAAAATAAGGATACGCGTTATGAGTTTCGGCGAAAACATCCTCGGCACAGCTACCGGTCCGGCCTTTTTCAAGGTCGGCAACATAGCTGATCTTGGGCTGGAGGCGCCTGAAATTCGCCGTGGCGATGCGCTGCGGACCTGGAGCCGTCACATATCAGGCTTCCAAAAAGAAGCCATTGTTCTATCAACCCGGACCGGTTTGGCGTGGCGTGTGGTCTCTGACGAAGGCGCCTATTTGGACGGCTACGACGCGGCACCGGCGCCCCTGCCCTTCCTGACCACGGGCATGGTCGCGGCGACCATGAACGAGATTCTGGCGCTGGCAAAACAAGCCGGCATCGAGGTCCGCAAGCTGCGTTTGGTTCAGGATAATTACTACACCATGGATGGCTCGGTCACCGCGCGCACCATGACCGGCGGCGCCCTGCCCATCGAATTGGTGGTTGAAATTGATTGCGACATGGACGATGGCCCGCTCAACGAACTTCTGATGAATGCGATTTTCGCCTCGCCGCTGAACGGCCTCATGCGCGGGGTCACCGACAGCCTGTTCCGGCTGTCCAAGAACGGTACGGAAATTCCGCTGGGCAAAGCCAAGCCCACCGCCAGCACCTTGCTTGAAGATACGGATGCGGACTTCTCCACGGCCGTGGCGGCACCCGGCGCGCTGGGATTGCTTGAACGCCTTGGCGACACGCCGAAGAAGGACGTTGCTGTTCAATCCGGCACGTCGAAGGCGTCGGTCGGCCTGACCGATCACCAAAGCCGCACCCTGAATATTCGCGCCATTTGTGAATTGCGCGAAGACGGCGTCAAGGACATCACGACGCTGCTCTACAGCCCGCAGGGCACCTCGTTCCGGTTCCTGTCCGACGAAGCACCGGAAAACGGCGGCCAGGGCCGCGCGCCGGATGCTACGTCCTACATATCCGCCGGTATCGGGCTCTGTTTTATGACCCAGATCGGCCGCTTCGCATCAACGGCCAAACGCGATCTTACGGATTATCGGATCATCCAGGACACGCATTTCTCGCTAGGCGGCGCCACCGGCGGCACCGGCAAGCCGGGCGAGGCCGATCCCATTGAGACCCACGTCTATCTTGAATTGAACGAAGACGACGAAGCGGCCCAGGAAATTCTGGATATGGGTGAGCAGACCTGTTTTCTGCATGCCTTCTGCCGCACCGATTTGAAAACCAAACTGAAAGTCGTGAGGAGCTGAAGATGAGCGTTCCGAAAAATCACAAGACCCAGGTGGTCGTCGTCGGCGGCGGCCCGGCCGGCCTGACCCTTTCCCACGTCCTGGATATGCATGGCATCGATAACGTGGTTCTTGAACGGCAAACCAAGGCATACGTGCTGGCGCGTATCCGCGCCGGCGTCTTGGAGAACGGCTCCATGACGTTTCTGCGTGATATCGGCATGGGCGAGCGCATGGACCGCGACGGCAAGCTGAAGAACGGCAGCGCCATCGTCTGGGAGGGCAAGCCGGGTCACTTCATCGATACCAAAAAATGGACCGGCAAGCATATGATGGCCTACGGTCAGACCAACCTGACCGACGATCTCTACAATGCCCGCGAACGTGACGGCGGCCAGGTGGTCAACGAAGCCAAGGATGTGGCGCTGTTCGATCTGACCACGGATGCGCCCTACGTGACCTATGAGAAAGACGGCGAGCCGTGCCGCGTCGATTGCGACTACATCGCCGGCTGTGACGGCTTTCACGGGGTCAGCCGGAAGTCCATTCCCGATGACATCTTGCGAGTTTACGAACGGGTCTATCCCTTCGGCTGGCTGGGCATTATGTCCGAGGTCAAGCCGGTACCGGACTTCACCTACGCGTATCATTCGCGCGGCTTCGCCCTGGCCGCCCAGCGCAACGAAATGCTCAGCCGCTACTACATCCAAGTCGCCATCAACGAAGACATCGAGGCCTGGCCCGATGACCGCTTCTGGGAAGAACTGCTGAAGCGTTTCCCGGAAGAAACCCAAAAGCTGATCACCACGGGCCCGTCGATCGAAAAATCCATCGCGCCCTTGCGCAGTTTTGTTGCCGAACCCATGCGCCACGGCCGGTTGTTCCTGGCCGGCGATGCCGCCCACATTGTGCCGCCAACCGGCGCCAAGGGTTTGAACCTGGCGATTTCGGATGTCTACTATCTGTGCCGGGCGCTCAGCGAGCATTACAAGAATGCCAACGATCACTACATGGATATCTATTCGGAAATGGCCCTGCGCCGGGTTTGGGCGTCGGAGAACATCTCCTGGCGGATGACCAAACTGTTGCACGTGTTCCCGGGCGAAGACGCCTTCGACACGAAAATCCGCCAAAACGACTACGACATCTTGCTCAGTTCCGAACCCGCCCAGCAGGCCCTGGCCTACGAATACATCGGGTTGCCGTTCGAGAACTAGACGCCCGGCCCGTGACGTATGCAATCCGCTGCGCCAACATGAGCGTCGGCCGCAATCGGCCGATTGCGGCAGAACGTGGAAGAGATTGCATTAAATCCGGAACGGGCCGTTTATTGGAGCCGGCGGATCAAAGTCCCGCGCCGTCGAATAGGGCATCGATAATCGGGCAATCAGGTGTTTGATCACCCGCACATCGGGCCGCCGTGTCTTTCAGCGTGCGCTCCATGCGCCGAAGGTCGGCGATCTTCGCTTTGACGTCGGCAAGATGTTCCAAGGTCATATGGCGCACTTGATCGCACGTTGCGTCGCCGCCATCGACAAGACCGAGCATCTGGCGCACCTCGTCCAAGCTGAACCCCAGTTCACGGCTGCGGCGGACAAAATTGAGGCGCTTTAGGTGATCCTCGTCATAGGCCCGATGGCCGCCTTGCGTCCTGGGCGGCGGCGGCAGAACACCGCTGCGCTCGTAATATCGGATGGTCTCGATGTTGACCCGTGTGCGCTTCGAAAGCGCGCCGATGGGGATCGCGTTCATGTGAACACCTCGTCGATTAAAAACGCTTGAACCTGTAGTTGGTACAGGTTGTAGCATGCGCAACATCGAAACTGCAAAGATCCGAATCATTAAGGAATGACGAAATGCAAAATGGGTCCATATCGACCTGTCTTCATCGCCTTGACGCCCCATGAGCGATAAACCCGTCGCCTTTCTGGTCACCGCACTGATCGTCGGGCCCATGTGCGCCGTGTGCATACTTGGCCCGGCCGTCGTTGCCGGGACGCTGGCCGGTTGGTTCGGTTGGATGGGTGACTTTAGTGCATCCGAGATTGTCGCCATCTTCGTGGCGGTTGCAGCCCTGGTCTTGGGCCTCACCAGGCGGCATCGTGCACGTACAGTGGACGCCGTCGCCGACGATGCGGGACCACCGAGATGACGGCGGCCCTTGCCGAGACAATCGACGACGGGTTCCAGCGCTATCTGCGCCACGACCACTTTCTGGCGGATAAGCCCGCGTTGCTTCCCCTCAGTCTGGCGCTCTACCGACACCTCGGAGAAGGCGTGCCCGCCAGCTGCGCGAGTTTGGCCGATGACCTTGGTATCGCCCCGGCCGATGTCAGTGCGTTAATTGATCAATTGCCGGCTTCGACGCTGGACATGGACCAGGACGGAAATGTCGTCGCGTTCGGTGGGCTAAGTCTGGTGCAAGCCAACCATGAATTTCAGACCGATAAGCTGCTGCTTCATACCTGGTGCGTCTTTGATGCGTTGTTCCTGCCGCAAATCCTGAGCAAGCCGGCGACACTCAGAACACGTTGCCCGACAACCGGCGCAAGGATTGAGGTCGCGCTTGATCTCGACACGATTACAGCGGCCAAACCTTCCGATCCCATCATGTCGATCGTCGCACCGGACCGGGACGCCTGTTGTGACAACCTGCGTGGCGCGTTTTGCAATCACGTTAACTTCTTCGTCAATGAGGATGCGTTCCGCGTCTGGGCGGTGGATAGAACAGACATCACTTATGTCTCGCTCAATGAGGCGCACGGGTTGGCCATGCAGCGCAACCGCCTCCGCTATGGTGATTATCTAAATACCACACCACCGCACTCAACAGGGCATCAGCTCCGGAGCACTTGAATGAAAGATAAAACCATATTGAAAACAGGCATCATCGGCACCGCTATTGCCGCCATTTGCTGTTTCACGCCGTTCCTGGTCATTGTGCTGGGCGTGGTGGGCCTCTCCGCGTGGCTGGACTGGTTGGACAATGTCCTGCTTCCGGCCTTGGGTATCTGCATTCTTATCGTCGCCTATGGTTTCTATCGGGTTCGTAGCAATTCCGGTGCGACATCGGAGGACACCACATGAACACGGAATGCATTGACTGTTGCGATTCTTCTGATGCTTCCGTAAATGGCTACGATTTGATCGTTGTCGGTGCCGGTTCAGCCGGGTTTTCGGCGGCGATCACGGCAGCGGAACAGGGCGCTCAAGTCGTCCTCATCGGCGAAGGCACCATTGGAGGCACCTGCGTCAACGTCGGCTGCGTGCCGTCGAAGACGATGATCCGGGCCGCCGAGACACTGCATCAAGCCGGCGCGGCATCACGGTTTGATGGCATCCGCTCGGAAGCGGCGATTACCGACTGGAAGGCGCTGGTCAGGCAGAAGGAAGCGTTAGTGTCGCAATTGCGGCAAGCTAAATATGCAGACTTGCTGCCGGCCTATAACAACGTGGCTTATCTGGAAGGCCGGGCAACCGTTGCGGCCGGCGGCGTTGTCGTTGACGGCAACCTGATCAAGGCGGGCCGGATTGTCATCGCGACGGGATCGTCACCATCGGTGCCGGATATTGAAGGCATTGAAGATGTCCCCTACCTGACCAGCACCACGGCGTTGGAACTGGAGACGCTGCCCAAATCGATGACGGTTATCGGCGGCGGCTACATCGGTTGCGAACTGGCACAAATGTTCGCCCGCGCCGGCGTCGAGGTAACCATTGTCTTCCGAAGCCGCCTGCTGCCGGAAGCGGAGCCGGAAATCAGCGATGCGTTGATCGACTACTTCACCAGGGAAAACATCACTGTCATCGGCGGCGTGACGTACAAACACGTAAGTAGAAAGGGCGCCCGCGTCGCACTTGACCTGGTTCGCGCCGGCAACGACGACACCGTTATCACCGACGCCTTGCTGGTCACCTCTGGACGGCATGCCAACACGGATGGCCTGGGCCTCAAAGAAGCCGGTGTCGAATTGTCACCCCACGGTGGTATCGAGATCGACGATCGCATGCGGACAACAGCTTCCGGCATCTATGCGGCGGGCGATGTCACGGGCCGTGATCAGTTCGTCTACATGGCCGCCTATGGTGCCAAGCTAGCGGCTAGAAATGCGCTGAACGGCAATTCAGAGCGATACGATAACAAGGCCATGCCCGCCGTCGTCTTCACCGACCCCCAAGTCGCCAGCGTCGGCCTGACCGAAGCCCAAGCACGTCAGCAGGGCATCGACGCCAAAACGTCTTTGATCCAACTGGAACACGTGCCCCGCGCACTTGCGGCGCGGGACACGCGGGGTCTGATCAAACTGGTCGCCGACCGATCGACCGACCACCTGATCGGCGCCCACATCCTCGCCCCCGAAGGTGCCGACAGCATCCAGACGGCGGCCATCGCCATCCAGCAGGGCATGACTGTTCAGGCGCTGGGTGACATGATCTTCCCCTACCTGACCACGGTCGAGGGGTTGAAGCTGGCGGCGCAGACGTTCGACAAGGATGTGACCATGCTGTCGTGTTGTGCGGGGTAAGGGCCCGTGGCGAGTTGAGAAATTGATAGGCTTGAAGCCCCCAACACGCCCGATTACGTTGATTACGGCGACGACGCTGAGGCCAAAGATGTTGGTAAGATCGGGCTCGGCGTATTGATCACAGCGAGCGTGTTGCGGAATTTTACCCATAACCGCCACAGACCGCCTTAGCGTCGCTGGCACATGGTTTCTCAACACTGACGTGATCTGGCCGCTGATTTCTCTGTTCATGATGTTGGTCTGGGTTTGGTGGTGGCCTGGGCTTGGTGGTGGCCGGCCAGAGCGACGGCGCGTCGATATTTCTAACGCCGATCAAAATTATTCCTGCCATTAAATATCAGGTCTCTGAATTCAATTTACCTATGAAAGGATTGCTTTCATTAAGCGTTGGCGATTTTATGTACGGACAAATTTGAACGTGCGTCTGGTTTTTTTAAAATTTTGGCTATCTGAACCACCGAATTGAGTATCCAACATGGCTATAGCGAATATAGGTAAATCGCCGAACACCCTTGAAGCAAGCAGGATAAAATGTCTGATTGCCATTCCAGTCAGCGATTTCACACCGATCTGCGTCAAACTTTATCGGGCAAAATGGTAACGTAGGATTGACGGCGAATGACCCATGCATCACGACGCCGGCGAGGAGCCTTTGAATTTGAACGGGAACCTTGTCATCATGGGGGCCGTGAGATGCATCAGATACGAGCGGCAGTTATAGGAACTGTAAATTATTGAACTTGAAACCAGGGAGAACAGACATGTTTGTGAGAAAACTTTCCAGTTACGCGGCGGCCACGGCCATTGCCGTGAGCGCGCTCAGCGCAACCGCCGGTGCCGGCGAAATGAGCCTCGCCTATTTCATGGGATCGAAGCACCCCATGAACAAGGCCGTGTTCACGCCGTTTGCTAAAAACTTAGCTAAAATTTCCGGCGGCAAACTGACCGTCAAGCAGTTCGCCGGCGGCGCCCTGAACTCAAAGCCCCCGGCCCAGTACGCGATCCTGCGCAAGGGCGTGGCCGACATTGCCTTCGCGTTGCCCGGCTACACGTCTAAGAACTTTCCGCTGACCAACATCATTACCGTGCCCGGCATGTCGACCAGCGCCCTCGACGGCACCAAGAAGCTCCTCAAGGTCCGGAAGATTTTGGAAACCGAATATAAGGCCAAGGTTCTGGCCATTTGGGCCAATCAGCCGCCGATCCTGCTGACCAAGAACAAGCCAGTCCGCACCATGGCCGACCTGAAGGGCATGAAAATCCGCGTCACGGCAAAGCAGAACGTGCCGTTCATTGAAGCCTTGGGCGCCCGCGCCGTGGCCCAGCCGGTGACGGTGATCAATCAGAACCTGCAAAACGGCACCATCGATGCGATCTTCATCGGCGCCAGCGCGATCCGCTCGTTCAAACTGTATGAGCCTGCCAAGTACCTGACTAAGGGAATTCCCGGATCCGGTTCGGCTTTTGTGCTGCTGATGAACAACAAGGTCTATAAAGGCCTCAGCGCCCAGGAGAAAAAATGGGTCGATCAAGCCAGCAACGCCGCGCTCAGCCTCTCAGGCGGCAAAGGTTTTGACGGTGCCGCCGGCAAAGGCATGGCAATTTCCAAGAAGAACAAGGTGGAAATCATCCAGTTGCCGCCTGCCGAAGTTGCCAAGATTGAAAAGGCCATGGCCCCGGTGTTGGCGAAGTTCCGTGGCAAAAAGATGGGTAAGTACACGGCCGGTCAGATCATGGACATGATGAACAAGTGATCGGCTGATCGAACGCGATTGATGGCCAGGCGCCGTTAGAGAGAAATCCGGAGAACGTCATGAGAAACAAAATTCTCGATAACGCTTCCAAAGCAGTGGATCTGCTCTCTAATGCCCTGGCCGTTGTCGGTTCACTTGGCGCCGCAGCGCTGGTTGCAGTCACCGTAACCGCCGTGGTCTACCGCTACATTCTTAACGACCCGATCTTCGGGATCGGCGATATCTCGACCATGCTGTTGTCGGTCGTTGTTGCCGGCTCGATCATCTACGGCGCCAAGATCGGCGCCCATGTGCAAGTCGATATTCTGAATATGGTCGGCGGCCGCAAGCTCACCCGTTATTGCGATATCGTGGTGCGCATTTTAAGCGCCGGCATCGCCTTCGCCTTGGCGGTTGCCCTGTGGGATGAAATAGAGTGCGGCGAGGATTGCGGCTATTTCACCCCCAACCTTGAGATCGGCCATACGCCGTTTCACGCGCTGCTGATGGTTTCCATGGCAGGATATGGCGCGCTGCAGGTTCTGGAAATGATCGAAGGACTGTTTCATTTCCGGGCTGACGAAGACCCCAACGAGCGGAGCTAGCATCATGTCAAATATGGCAATCGGTTTGGCCGGGTTCGGCTTGCTCTTCGTGCTGCTCGGCATGCGCATGGCCGTTGGCCCGGCAATGATGCTGGTCGGCGCCGTGGGCATCTACATGATCAACCCACGCGGCGCCATGCCGACGCTGGGCGGCGAATCCTTCGGCGTCTCGACCATCTATTCGCTGACCATCCTGCCCTTGTTCGTACTGATGGGGAACCTCGCCGGCATCTCCGGCATGAGCCGTGATTTATATACGGCGGCACACGCCTGGTTCGGCCATCTGAAAGGCGGCTTGGCGTCATCGACAATCGTCGGCTGCGCCGGATTTTCCGCCCTCTCGGGCTCATCGCTGGCCTCCGCCGTCACCATGGGCCGGGTCGCCCTGCCGGAAATGCAGCGCTACAAATATTCCGACTCACTGGCCTGCGGTTCGGTCGCCGCCGGCGGTACGCTGGGCATTCTGATCCCGCCGTCGGCCGGTTTCGTCATCTACGCCATCCTGACCGAGGAATCCATCGGCCGGTTGTTCCTGGCTGGCGTCCTGCCGGGTCTGTTGCTGACCGGCCTGTTCGTCGTGACGATCTGGATATCCGTCAAGCTGAAGCCGGAATTGGCGCCGACCTCCGTCGACAGGGTCCCCATGGCCGAACGTATGGCCGCCTTGGGCAGCGCCTTTTGGATACTCAGCATTATCGTCGTCACCATCGGCGGCATATATCTCGGCGTGTTCTCCGCCGTCGAAGCCGCCGGGATCGGTGCGTTTTTGTCATTCCTGGTCGCGCTCATGCGCAAGACCGTGAATCTGGCCTCCATGAAAGATGTTCTGTTGGGCACGCTACGCAGCACGGCAACGTCGTTCTTCATCCTCATGGGCGCCTTTGTATTCACACCCTTCGTCGCCCTATCGGGTATTCCAACGGCGGTCACCGAGGCACTGACGGGCATGGCCAGCAGCCAGATGGCCGTATTGCTGATCATACTGGCGATCTATGTGGTGCTGGGGACCTTTATGGAGGGTTTCGCCATCCTGGTCCTGACCCTGCCCCTTGTGCAGCCAATTTTAGAAAGCTACGGCGTCAATCTGGTCTGGTTCGGGGTGATGATGGTCATCGTCTTGGAAATGGGCCTCATTTCGCCGCCCGTCGGCGTCAACGTCTTCGTCGTCAAGGGCATTGCGCCGACTGTCGAATTGAACGCCATTTTCCGCGGAATCTGGCCGTTCTGGTTCGCGATGATCGTCTGTGTTGCGATCTTGCTGATCTTCCCTGAAATTGCCCTGATATTGCCGAACACGATGTTCGGCAGTGGCTAGGGACGGGTCGTCCGGGATCTTATTTTCCGCCAAACCCGCTCGGCCAAGTTCGAAGAACAATATGAGCGGCCGGCCGCTCAACCACTAAAAGTAATGCGCCTGACGGCAATGAAGGTGAGGCCGCGGAAGGAACAATTGTGACCATGTCGCTGCCGATGCGACAGAGTTTGGTCGCTTAATCCGCAATTCTAGAATGATCGTGTTGGATGGCCTGCGGCACTTCGTGGGCCGCTCAATAATCTCAGGCAGAAAGGACAAATTAAGAAACCTGGGTTCGACACCATCAACGTCGCCGGCATTAATTTTGCCTGCTTACAACCGAGTCAGCAGCTCAAGAATGGCTTCAAATGCCGGTTGCGCTTCACTCGCCGTCAAGTTGGCCTTATCGACTAAGGACACGAACAATGAATCTTTATCAATCAGCACATCAACCGTGCCGGTCTCAATGTTGACGACAGGCTCGCCAACTTCGAACTCATGCGCCACCAAATCTATAATTGAATGAACCATCTCTTGCGCTTGCGGGACCGGCAAGCCGGTTTCCTCAATAACCGCATCCAATAGTTCTTTCTCAGTTAGCATGTCGAATTCCGATCCTCGCGCTGGGGACATTATATAGCGGCTACGGTTCTCATTCAAGAAACCGAATATATATCATCCGGTTCTGACCAAACTCTGAACGATTTGGAAGTAACTAAAGGGCGTCAAATTCACAAAAATACTCAGATTTCATAAATATCCGGATCGAAGGTGGGCCTATCGTCAGACTTTCCATGACAGCCATTCCGGACAAGCCCTCACGCTTATTCCGCCGCCGCCGTGACTTCCAGTTCCACCCGCCAATCGGGGCCGACGAGACCGGCAACAAAAACCAGGGTCGAAGGTAATTTGCGCTCGCCGAAGAAATCACGACGCACGGCGCGGAGCGTATCGAGATCTTCGCGATGGGTCATGAATATCCGCAACATGACCACGTCGTCAGGACCCATGCCAACGGCGGCCAGACAGGCCCGGATATTCTCAAAGGCTTGCCGGCATTGGCCGTCAAAAGTGTCGGCCACAGTGCCATCAGGACCGACGCCGACCTGTCCGGACAATTGCACCCACTTATTGGCACCCGTCACGCCCAGACCGTGGGTGTAGTTGGGGACGTTAAGGTTGACGATGCTTGTGGGGTCGATGGCTTGGGAATGCATGGCGGCGCCTTTCTTTTGCGAATACTGTGGGCATCACACAAGTCTACAATTTAACGGCACTGCCGTCATGCCGCCGCTCATATCATCATACTCATTGCTTGATCGCCGATACGGCTGTTCAGTAGATTGAGCCAACCGCGCGGCGCGGCCGGTAGCCCGGTCGGCGGCACCACAAGTAAGGACAGAAATATTGACTGACAGCATCATCGGACATTGGATCGGCGGCGGCTGGCGCACGGAAGGCGAGCCGGCGGCCCTGATCGATCCGGCCACGGGCCACGCCACGGGCACCTATGCCCAGGGCAGTACAGCCTTGGCCAACGAGGCCATTGCCGAAGCCCGCCGCGCCTTCGACGCCGGCGGCTGGAGCGCCAAGCCGCGGCTGCGCAGTGCCGTCCTGCTGGCCTACGCGGATGAGTTGGAAAAGCGCAAGGACGCGCTGGTCGACCGCATCGTCCTGGAAAGCGGCAAGTTGCGCGGCGAGGCCACCCATGAGGTCATGGCCAGCATTTCCGAAAGCCGCTATTACGCCGGCCTGGCCCGCGCCGTGTTTGGTCGGGTTCAAGAGATCGATGAAGGCTGGACATCGATTTACGCCCGCGAACCCATCGGCGTCGCCGCCGTCATCGTGCCCTGGAATGCGCCGGCGACGCTTCTGGTCCGCAGCTTGGCGCCCGCCCTGGCGGCCGGTTGTACAGCAGTCGTCAAACCGGCCAACCAGACATCGGGCGCTAACCAGATCATGATGCAGGCCCTGGCCGCCGTCGAGGCGCTGCCGGCCGGCGTCGTCAATTCCGTCAATGAAAGCGGGCTTGAAGTCGGCCAAGCTCTGGTCGCTTCGCCGGACGTGGACGTGGTCAGCTTCACCGGCGCCAGTGCTACCGGCAAGGCAATCATGGCCGCCGCCGCCGGCACCTTGAAAAGATTATCGCTTGAGTTGGGCGGCAAAGCGCCGTCCTTGATTTTCGCCGATGCGGAGATGGAAATGGCTCTGCCGACGGTGGTACGGTGTTCGCTGGTCATGGCTGGGCAGATGTGCACGGCGATCACCCGCGTGCTGATCGAAGATACGGTCTACGATCAGGTCGCCGACGACCTCACCGAACGCATGAAAGCCATCCGGGTCGGCCCCGGCAATGACCCGGCGTCGCAGATGGGACCGGTCATCGACATGGCCAACCGCGACCGTCTGCTGGGCATCGTCCGGGGTGCGGCGGCGGCGGGCGAGGTCCGGGTGCACGGCGAAGCCTTCGCGCCGCAGGGTTTCGAAGACGGCGCCTTCATCACACCGACCCTAGTCTCCGTGGACAACCTGAATTCCGACCTAATTCAGAAAGAACTGTTCGGTCCCATCGTCACGGTCGAGAAATTCAGCGGTGAACAGGACGCCGTGAAGCGTGCCAATGCCACCGCCTATGGCCTGGCGGCCAGCGTCTGGACCAACGACTTGAACCGGGCCCAACGCGTCGCTCGTGGCGTACGGGCCGGAACAGTTTGGCTGAACAGCCACAACCGCTTGTTCGCGGAAGCCGAAACCGGTGGCTACGGCCAATCTGGGCAGGGCCGCCTGCACGGCCTGGAAGGCCTCAACGATTTCCTCGAAACCAAGCATATCTTCAGTGAAACGGGTTGGATTTCCGGAGCCGCATCATGACCGGCCTGCCCCTCAAGGGGCGCCGTGCCATCGTCACCGGCGGCGCCAAGAGCCTGGGCCTGACCTTCGCCCGAGCCCTGGCTTCGGCCGGTGCCCGGGTGGCGCTTGGCGATGTCGTTGACGGCGCCGGCACCGCCGAAAGTCTGGCGGCGGACACCGGCAATGATTGTTTCTATCGGCACCTGGACGTCAGCGACGAAACCTCGGCCGAGGAGTTTTGTGCGGCCGTCACCGCGCGCTGGGGCGGCATTGATATCTTGGTCAACAATGCCGCCATCTTCGCCTCGGCCCGTCTGGGTCCCTTCGAAGACGGTACCGCCGACGAATGGAACCGCCTCTTGGCCGTCAACGTCACCGGCAGTTTCGTGATGGCCAAGTACGCGGTGGCGGCGATGACCGACGGCGGTTTTGGGCGGATTATCAATATCGGTTCGGGCACTGCGCACAAAGGCATGCCAAACATGGTCGCCTACGTCGCCTCAAAAGCGGCGTTGCTTGGCCTGACCCGATCCCTGGCGCGCGAACTGGGTGATCGGGGGATCACCGTCAACACGTTGGGTCTGGGCCTGATCGAAAGCGACAGCATTAAGGAAAATGAAACCCACATGGCCTATACGGAACGGGTGGTCGCGTCGCGTTCAATACATCGCGCCGGCCAACCGGAAGACCCCGTCGGCGCGCTGATTTTTCTGGCCAGCAGTGAGAGCGCGTTTATGACCGGACAAACGCTCATGGTTGATGGCGGCTCGGTTAATCTTTAGGGAAAGTTAGAAACGGAAATGAGTGCGGATCAGGCAAATTCGGATTTAGGCGCCGACGTGATCATTGTCGGCGGCGGCCCTGTGGGCCTCGGCTTGGCTATTGATCTGGCCGGTCGCGGTGTCAGCTCTCATGTCATTGAGCGGACAACATCCCTACACCGGATTCCAAAGGGCCAGAACCTGACCCAGCGGACCGGCGAACACTTCCGTGCCTGGGGCATTTCGAAAGCCGTGCGCGACGCCAGCCCGATCCCGCGAAGCTTCGGCAATGCCGGTGTTGTCGCCTACAACAACCTGATGGGTGATTACGCGTACGACTGGTTCACGCGGGGCGCCGTCGGCGACTATTATTTCGCCGAAAATGAACGGCTGCCGCAGTATGAGTTGGAACGGGTCCTGCGCGATCACGCTGCCAACCTGGCCCCCATTACGCTACATTACGGCTGGACTGCCGCCGGCATCACCCAGGACGCCGACGGCGTCACGGTGGAGATGGAAGACCGGGAAACCGGCGGCCACAAAACGGTGCATGGCGACTATGCCGCCGGCTGCGACGGCGCCCGGTCCTTTGTCAGGGAAGCGACCGGGATTGAGCACGATGTCACCCCCCACGAACGCAAGATGACCCTGTTGGTTTTAAAATCTCATGAACTGGATAAGTTGCTGGAACGTTATCCCGGTAAATCCATCTTCAATGTCCTGAAGCCGGAGTTGGACGGCTATTGGCAGTTTCTGGGCCGCGTTGATATCGACGGCACCTGGTTTTTTCACGCCCCCGTCCCACATTCCACGACGGCAGAAAATTTTGATTTTCACGCCTTTCTGCACACCGCGGTCGGCGCCGAATTTCAAGTCGACATCGACTACATCGGATTTTGGGATCTGCGCATCGCGGTGGCCAAGGCCTATCAGATGGGGCGCGTCTTCATCGCTGGTGACGCCGCCCACAGCCATCCCCCGTACGGCGGCTATGGCGTCAACAACGGCCTCGAGGATGCCCGAAATCTGAGTTGGAAACTTGCCGCTGCACTGGCCGGCTGGGCCGGCAAGGACTTGCTGGCTTCCTATAGCCTTGAGCGCCAACCAGTTTTCATGTCCACGGCCCGGGACTTCATCGGCCGCATGATTGACGACGACAAATCCTTCGGCGATAGCTTTTCACCTGAAAAAGACAAGGCGGCCTTCGAAGCTGCCTGGGCGGAACGCGCTGCCGGCGGCAACATGGACGTCACCCAATATGTGCCGAATTACGCGGGCTCTCCCATCGTCTGGGGCATCGACGGCGAACGGTCAAGCGCGGTTGGCACGCATTCGTTCCAGGCCCGCGCCGGCTATCATCTGGCGCCGCAACCGTTGGCATCGGCTGCCGACATGTTCGACGAAATTGGTACCGGGTATACTTTATTGAGTTTTAGCGGCGAGGATTCCGTGGCTGATGCCTTCAAGACAGCCGCCGCTGAGCGAAACCTACCCATGGCGATCGTCGCCGATGTCTCGAAAGCCGCGTTGGAGGCCTACGGCGCACGGTATGTGCTGGTCCGCCCGGACCTCTTCGTTGCCTGGTCGGGAAACGACCTTCCCCGGCCGGCCGGGGAAGTTCTGGCCCGGGCCTGTGGTGACTGAGGACAGATGCTTGCAAAACGCGGCATGGGATTCCTTTTGTAGACTCGGCATACGGGATATGCTTTCAAGGTCAAACACTCGAATTGACAGATGAGCGTCATGATAAAACAACCGAATCTACTGACCATTCTGACCCTTATTTGGGTGTTTCTTGTTCCGGCTGGCGCAGGCGCCGCAGATGCAGTCGTCAACTCCATCGCGTTTGGTCAAATTCCTTCCGGTGCCGGCATCGAGGTTCGATCATTCGATGATTCCGAGCAAAATATTGTTCTGGAAAAAGATTTCGCCAAGGAAATAGAAGCCGCCGGCTATAAACCGGCCGACGGTTCCAGCCTGATTTTAAGTTTCGAAACCCGCGATGAAATCGGCGCCTGGTCGACAACCGACCGGCGCCACATTCTGTCCTTTGAATCAAAAGGCGGTCAGGGCGGCGGCGAAAATGCCAAGGCGCGCGTCAACGTTTTTGATAGTGCAGCGGGCGGCCTTCTGAACAAAGGCCGCGGCGGCACCTCCATATCGACACCGAGCAGCTATCGGATCGATGCCTCGATCGAGGACAAGAAATCAGGGAAAACGCTCTGGCAGGGCTGGGTGATTGCCGATCTCAAGAGCGCCGATGGTCGTGAACTGACCCGCCGCATGGTGCCAAAGCTGGTTGGTACGATTGGCCGCACGGTCCGCGAGGAAGCTTTCTCGCTCTATTGAATTAGTCATTGGGGTTGAGAAACTGTTCCCCGCCACGTTTTAGATCCAGGCTGTCCATGGCCCATTCGGCCATTTCATTCAACTGCGGCTGATCGATCTCGAAGGCCGCGGCGATCTCGCCGATCAGTGCCGCCTCCGCCTCATGCAGGTAGCCGTCGGCATAGATGACGCCCAGCAGTTCCATCATCACGATGGCGCGGACCTTTGGCGTCTTGAAAGGCGCCAGCGGCAACTCCCCCAGCACTTCGCTCATTTCCGGGGTATAGTCCACATGCATGCGCATCTTGACGTCTTCAAGGGCATCGATCTCATCCATGTCGTCTTCGCCGTCAGACATACTGACGCGCAGCGATAGGGTAAGAAACGCGCGCTTTTGTTCATCGTTGAGAAGGTGAAGGTACACGGGGGCCCCCAAGCGGTCTAAGATCGTTACCAACCGGCAAACATATAATTCCCGGACGTCGGCGGCGAGTCCATGAACAATTTCATCGTGCGCGCCGCTTCAATTGAAGACAGGCCAACAGGCAGCCGGCGCTGAGCGACCGGATTTTGAGGGCGCCGAGTGCCGGCGCAGAGAAACCCCCGGCGAGAGGAACATGGTTATCGAGGCCTGCCTCGCTTGCCCGTCCGGGTCTTATTGGGTAGGTATCGGGGTCTCCTCGCTGGGAGGCCGCCGCGGAATACAACCGGTGCCGACGAACTCACATAACGATCACCAGGAACGCCCCATCTTTATGGCTTCTGAGTCCCACGAAAGCGCCCTTTTGCCTGCCGGCATTGTCGACGAATTGCCGCCCCACGCGGCGGTCGAAGCGGCGTCCATGGAGAAGGTTATTCAGGTGCTGTCGTCGCACGGTTATGAACGCGTGAAACCGCCGCTTATCGAGTTTGAACAAAGCCTCTTGGACGGGCTGGGCGCGGCTGTCACCGATCAGACATTCCGGCTCATGGATCCGGTATCCCAGCGCATGATGGGCCTGCGCGCCGACATGACGCCGCAGATCGCGCGCATCGCGGCGACACGCCTTGCCAGTTCGCCGCGCCCGCTGCGCCTGTGCTACGCCGGCCAGGTGGTTCGCGTTAAGGGCTCGCAACTGCGCCCGGAGCGGCAATTTACCCAGGTCGGCGCCGAATTGATCGGTAATGCCTCCGCTGCCGCCGACGCCGAGATCATTTGCCTGGCCGCCGAATCGTTGGAAATATTGGGAATCGGGAATATTTCCATTGATCTCGGCCTACCAACCTTGGTGCCTTCCGTTTGCCGGGAATTTACCGGCAACCGACCGATGATGACCAAGCTGCGTGAGTCCCTGGACCGCAAAGACGCCGCGTCGGTCCAAGCTATGGCCCCGGAAATCGGATCTTCTGTAGTGGACGTATTGCTGGGCATGATGTCGGCGACGGGCGGTGCCGGTACGGCGTTGTCAAAACTCACCGAACTTAACCTGGACGATGAATCGCGCGGCCATTTGAGTTTACTTGCCGACGTGGTGCACACAATTTCGAGGCGAAATACGACCCTCCGTTTGACGATCGACCCCATTGAAAACCGAGGTTTCGAATATCATACGGGCGTCGCCTGTACGATGTTTGGTCACGGTGTGCGGGGCGAATTGGGTCGCGGCGGACGGTATGTGGCAAGCGCCGCGGGGTCGACGCCCCAACCGGCAACGGGGTTTACCCTGTTCATGGATTCCGTCATGCGCGCGGTCCCCATGGAGGTGACGCAATCGCGCCTCTACATACCCTATGGATTTGATCCAGCCGAGGGCCGGCGCCGGCGGGCCGAAGGATGGACCGTCGTCGAAGGTTTGGAGCCGTGCGACGATCCAGCTTTCGAGGCCCGGCGTTTGAATTGCGATCATCTGGCATCGCAAGACGGTATTGAAGACTTATCCGAATTGAATGGAGACTAGACTATGGCGAACGTGGTGGTTGTCGGGGCCCAATGGGGCGACGAAGGCAAGGGAAAGATCGTCGATTGGCTGTCCGAGCGGGCTGATGCCGTCGTCCGTTTTCAGGGCGGACACAACGCCGGACACACGTTGGTTATCGATGGGGTCACTTACAAGCTGAGCCTGCTGCCGTCGGGCATTGTCCGGCCCGGCAAGCTATCATTTATCGGCAACGGCGTGGTGATCGATCCGTGGGCCCTGATGTCGGAGATCGAACTCGTCGGCAACCAGGGGGTCGCGATCAGTCCGGACAATTTGCACATATCAGAAAGCGCCGCGCTCATTCTGCCGTTGCACCGGAATTTGGATCAGGCGCGCGAGATCGCCGCCGGCAAAGGCAAGATCGGCACCACCGGACGGGGAATCGGACCGGCCTACGAAGATAAAACGGCGCGCCGTGCCATCCGCGTCGGCGATTTGTCTGAGATCGATACGCTGGAAGGAAAAGTTGATCGCCTGCTCTTTCATCACAACGCGTTGTTGAAAGGCATGGAGATGGAGCTGATCGACAAGGCTTCCCTGATCCGCGAGCTGGAAGAGATTGCACCAAAAATCGTGCCTTACACCCGGGCCGTCTGGCAGGAACTGGACCAAGCCCGCCGCCGCGGTGACCGCATCCTCTTTGAAGGCGCGCAAGGCACCATGCTGGATATTGATCACGGCACCTATCCGTACGTCACGTCGTCGAACACGGTTTCGGCGCAGGCCGCCGTCGGCTCGGGCCAGGGCCCCGGTGCCATCGACTATGTGCTCGGTATATGCAAAGCCTACACGACACGCGTCGGCGAAGGCCCATTCCCGACCGAACAAGAGAACGAAATTGGCCAGCTATTGGGCGAACGCGGGCACGAATTCGGCACCGTAACCGGCCGGCCGCGCCGATGCGGATGGTTCGACGCGGTGATGGTCCGCCAAGCCGTGAAAATTAACGGCATTAACGGCATTGCCCTGACAAAGCTGGATGTCCTTGACGGTATGGAGACGTTGAATGTCTGCGTCGGCTATCGCATCGATGGTCAGGAAGTTGATTATTTGCCGGCCTCAACAGTTCGTCAGGCCCGGGTCGAGCCCATTTATAAATCGATTGAAGGATGGACGGAAAGCACCCGGGGGGCGCGAACCTGGGCCGATCTGCCGGCAACCGCGGTGAAATATGTGCGCTATATCGAAGAACTCATCGAGGCGCCGGTCGCCCTTTTGTCCACAAGTCCGGAGCGTGACGATACAATTTTGGTCAATGATCCGTTTGCCGACTAACACAGACTTTTCAGCCGGTGGGCACGCGTTTTAAATCGACAATTGTTTCGCGGACCAAACAGGTCTAGAATCCCATAGGAAGGTGTGCCGGTCGCATGAAGCGGCTGGGCCTTCTGGTGTTGCCCACGGGACTTACCCCACGGGAGCTAAACCATGGCAGAATTGCCTTTGGAAGCCGAAGAAACGGGCTCGGACCTGCCGGATGGCTTGATGCCGCCGTCAGGACCTGAACTTTCGGATGAAACCGGCCCACCGGAAGAACCAACCCATGCGACGTCGCATGGGTCAGTGTTGTTGCGCGACCGGTATCTGATTGATACGGGAAAACCGCTTCCGGTTTTCGACACGCCGTCCGCCAAGGCATTCTCCGTTGAGGACCGCCGCGACCTGGGGCGCCAACTGTTCGGCCTCGTGTGCACGCCTGGATTACCGGTCCGTTTTAGTGCCATTCGCCTGCTCACGGACGGCGATATTCCCGGCATACTGCCGTTGGTGGATTGGGATTCCATCACCTGGCCGCCGCTTGGACAAAAATCCCTGTTGCTGATTTTCCAACGCCCCTTGGGCGGACGCGTGGTTGACCGATTGGCGCGCAAGGATACGAAAATCACCGAATACGATATGCCGCGCCGGGTTATCGAACCCTTGATCGAAGCCCTTCAGGCACTTGCCAGCCATGACGGGCCACACCGCGCGATTCGCCCCGAAAATCTCTATTTTCTGGATGAAGAGATGGAGGATATCGTCCTCGGTCCGCACGTTGCGGCGCCGCCGGGGTACGACCAGCCGGCCATGCTGGAACCCATTGACCGCGCCATGGCACAACCAGCCGGGCGCGGCATCGGAACCGTTCAAGACGATATATACGCCTTGGGTGTATCAATTGTCCTTCTCTTATTGGGCCACAATCCGGTTGCGGAACTGAAAGACGAGGACCTTCTTAAGAAGCGCCTCGACCATGGCAGTTATACGGCCATCTGCAGCGGTGCACGAATTCCCATGCAGCTCATCGAGCCGTTGCGCGGCATGCTTGCCGATGATTTGGAGGACAGATGGGACTTCGGTAAAGTCAGCGGTTGGCTGACGGGACAGAAGATCTCGCCGATTAAGAAACAACCGATGAAGAAGGCGGATAACTTTTTCAAATTCCGAAGCACTGAACATTTTTCGCCGCGCACCCTAGCCCGGCATTTTGCCCGTCACCCGGAAGACGCGGCGAAAGCACTCAATTCGGAAGAATTCGAGACATGGGTCAAGCGCGGTCTTGACGATGCGGCAAAAATAGATGCCATCAAGAGTGCCGGCCAGACGACAAAATTTCACGCCGACGACCATCAAGGCACCGACGATTATCTGATCTGCCGCGTGTCGGCGATTTTGGACCCCGACGGCCCCATTCGATACAAGGGCCTGTCGTTTATGCATGACGGTTACGGATCCCTATTGGCCACGGAATGGTGCCGCAACAACAACCCGCAATCTGTGGCGGAGGCTCTCAGCCATGACGTCAGCGGCGTTTGGTACAGCGCCCAGGAAAAATTGAGCCCCGAACAATTGGAATCCCAGAAGGCCTACACTCAGCTTCGGGGGCTATTGGCCATACAAGATCCAGGCTACGGCTTGGAGCGCGCGCTATATGAATCGAGCCCCGGCATCGCCTGCCAGAGCCCCTTTATCGAGCAAGACTGTGTCTTAATCATCGAGCAACTCTTGCCGGCGCTCGACGACGCCGCCAACAGCGGCGGCACATCAACCCAGCCGATTGATAATCACGTCGCGGCTTTTATTGCCGCGCGGTTCAACGAAGACATTCATCCGCATTTGAAGGCATTAGCATCGAACCGCGCGGAAACGTCTATCGTTGGCACCTTGAGTTTATTGGCATTCTTGCAATGGAAGCTGCGGACACCGGCCTTGCTCGGCCTTTCAAGCTGGGTTGGCGGGCTGCTGGGCCCGGCCATTAATGCCTATCACAATCGACACACGCGCCAGGAACTCGAACGCGACATTCCGAGGCTAGTGCGCAAGGGCAGCCTGCCCGAATTGTTTAACCTCATTGATGACGCGGAAAAGCGTCAGGAAGACGCCGATGGATTTTCAGTCTGTCGGGCAGAGTGGTTGGAGGCCGAAGCAGAAATCCGGGATATCGAAGGGTCCGGCGACGAACGATTGACTAAGGCGGAACGATCCGGACAACAGGCGGTGGCGATGATCTCCGTAACCCTGGCGCTGACGGCTGTTACGGTGCTGGTTCTAGCGGAATTGCTGTAGGACGGGCGGTAAGGACAAGCATGGCAGGCATGGCAGATACCTCGGGAGGCTTGAACTGGAATTGGGTTCTGGGCGGCGGCGTCGTCATGATGGTGATGGCCTATTTCGCCTTGCCGGTGCTGGTTGTCCTGTTTGTCGGCCTTTTGCCGACGGCAGTTGCCTATATCATTGATCGTAGCGACCAAAAATTCGGCACATTTTGCGTCGGCGGGATGAACGTCTGCGGGGTGTTTCCCTACGTTCTCAAGCTTTGGGAGGCCAGCAGCTACAGTATTGCGCCAGCCATCGAAGTGATTTCAGATGTTTTCACCTTGGTGATAATGTACGGGGCCGCCGCTTTCGGCTGGACGATGTTTAAGGTCATTCCGCCGGTGATTGCGTCGTTTCTTGACGTCATGGCACAAACCCGGGTGAAGGCCTTACGCACGGTGCAAAAGGAAATTATGGAAGAATGGGGACCGGAAGTCGCCTCAACCGTCGAAGATGGGTCCCCGGAGGAAGCTTAGGTTAAGACCAGGGGCCATCCGGTTAGTGCGCCAGATGCTGGGAAATCAGTGAATTCTTGACGGATTTCCGCAGCTTCTCAAAGGCGCGCACTTCGATCTGGCGGATGCGCTCGCGCGAAATGCCATAATGATCGCTAAGGTTCTGAAGCGTTGCCGGCGATTCTTTCAACCGGCGTTCCTTGATGATGTGGCGTTCGCGCTGGCTTAAGCCTTTCATGGCCTTTGTTAACAAGACTCGCCGTTTGGTCAGCTGCTGGTGATCCGACAGCAGGATATCTTGGCCAACGCCATCGGATTCCAGCCAATCCAGCCATTCGCCGTCACCATCCTCACTCACCGGGGAATTCAACGAATGATCCGGTCCGGCCATGCGGCGGTTCATGCTGATAACATCGTTTTCCGAAACCTTCAGACGCACGGAAATTTCGCTGACGTGCTCAGGCCGCAGATCACCATCCTCAATGGCTTTCAATTGGCCTTTGAGTTTTCGAAGGTTGAAGAACAATTTTTTTTGCGCCGCCGTGGTGCCGATTTTGACCAGCGACCAGGAATGCAGGATGTATTCTTGAATGGCGGCGCGAATCCACCACATGGCATAGGTTGCCAGACGAAAGCCCCGATCCGGATCAAAGCGCCGAACCGCCTGCATCATGCCAACGTTGCCTTCGGCAATGAGATCACCGACGGGAAGACCATAGCCGCGATATCCCATGGCGATTTTCGCAACCAATCGAAGATGGCTGGTCACCAGCTGTTCCAACGCGTCACTGTCTTGTTGATCACGCCAGCTTTCCGCCAACTGGGTTTCCTGGCGGGCCTCCAACATGGGGTAATGGCGAATGCGCTGTAGATACCGGCTGAGATTGTTCTCGGGCGACAACTGATATGCTGTGGATGTCGCGGCCATGTGTCGCCTCCCTTTGGCTCTTCAAGCTTGGCGGCAAGCCGATTGCGGCATGCCCGACCATATTCATCAAGATCAAAAGGATATTACCGCAGTTGGTTACTCAAGTATAGAAATAATTACACCTCATCCAGCAACGTTAGCAACTCATTGATTTTACTGTTTTTCTCCGATCGAAATTCCATAGCCTTCTGTTGGATAGGATGCATAAAACCAAGCTGGTAGGCATGGAGTATCTGACCATTTTTATGGGTCAAATACTCATCCAAATGTAGTTCATCCTCTTTCGGTATGCGCCGCGGTCCGCCGCCATAGATGGGATCACCGACAACCGGATGACCGATAGAGGTCAAGTGCACGCGTATCTGATGGGTGCGGCCCGTTTCCAACCGGCATTCGACAAGACTGACAAGATTTCCGTGCGCCTTCAGCAGACGATAATGGGTCCGCGCTGGCTTGCCACCGCGCCGCAGCACGGCCATTTTTTTACGGTTCTTGGAACTGCGTCCGATATTTCCTTCGATACTGCCGCGGCGCCTTGATGGCCGGCCCCAGACAAGCGCCAGATAGGCGCGTTGAATGGTGTGCGCGGCGAACTGTTCGGCCAACCCGCGATGCGTCACATCGTCCTTGGCAACCACCAAAAGGCCGCTGGTGTCCTTGTCCAGGCGATGCACGATGCCCGGCCGGGTCACGCCGCCGATACCCGACAAGCCGCCCCGGCAGTGATGCAGCAAGGCATTCACCAAGGTGTCGTCGGTGTGTCCGGCGGCCGGATGCACGACCATGCCGGCCGGTTTGTCGATGACAATGAGATGTTCGTCCTCGTAAACCACGGCCAGGGGCAAGTCGCGGGCTACCGGTTCGGCCGGCACCGGCGGCGGTACGTTCACCAGGTAGAGATCGCCGGCTTTGGTCCGGGTCGCGCCATCGGTGACGATGGTCTCGTCGACCAAAACCTGGCCTTGTGTCAGCAAGGCCTGAATGCGGCTTCGCGAAAGTTCCGCGATGGCGCCGGCAAGAACCTTGTCGAGGCGCCCACCGGCCTTGTCATCATCAATTCGAACGGTGTATGTGGTGGCGTTGGACATTATGCATTGTTCAAGAATTCAACGCCGTCGGTCAAACAGGTTCGAAACATGCGCTGGCTCAAATCACTGGTGATGGCTCTCGCGGGCCTCATTGTCCTGGCCCTCGCCTTGCTGGGTTACGGCTTCGTCAAGCGGACCGCCGATCCGGATTGGCGCCTATTCTCAAAACCGGCGGAAGCGCCGTCGCAGCCCTCTGTGCTGTCGCAGCCGGCACCGGCCGCCCAGGTATCTCAAGCCAAGCCCTGGGGCACCATCAACCTGGGTCTGGCCGCCACCTGCCGCGTGACCCAAGTCGTTGCCGAAGATACGCGAATGTATCTGACCATCGGTCCCGATGAGGCGTGCCACCGGGTGGTCATCATCGACACCGTCCAGGGCCGCATCCTCGGCACCGTGCGGCCGGGGCCGTGATCCGTTTTCCGGAAGTTCATTTTGACCGGATGATCAAGGCTGTTGAAGCCGCCTACCCCGATGAAGGTTGCGGCCTGTTGGCGGGTGTTGGCGACTTGAGCGGCGGCTTTGACGTCCGCCGCATCGTGCCCAGCCGCAACGTCACGACCAAAGGCACCGTCGACAGTTTTGAGGTTGATCCCAAAGTGCGGTTCGATCTAATGCGTGAACTTGGTGAGATCGGGCCCGGACCAAAAACCGACGAACGTCTGATCGGACATTTTCATTCGCACCCGGATCATCCCGCCATGCCGTCACAACGCGATTTGGACGCGGCCTTCGAACCGGAAATGATTTGGGTCATAATCGGCGTCGCAAATGGAAAGACCGACGCCGTCACGGCCCATGTTATCGACGCCGCGACCGGCGCGTTCCGGCAAATCGCGTTGCGCCGGCCGGATGGCGTTGCCTATGCTCAATCTCCTGATCCCACCTCAAAGGAACTCATCACGTGAACTTTGCCAGTGACAACATTACCGGAGCGTCCGCGGAAATTCTGGACGCCATGATTCGTGAAAATGCCGGCAACGCCATGCCCTACGGCAATGATGATTTGACGGCGCGGGTCGAAAAACAAATCTGCGATCTTTTCGAAACCGACGCGGCGGTATTTCTGGTCGCCACCGGCTCGGCGGCAAACTCGCTGGCGCTTTCGGTAATGACGCCGCCTTACGGGTCGGTGCTTTGCCACTGGACCAGCCACATTTTCGAAGACGAATGCGGTGCGCCTGAGTTTTTCACCAACGGCGCGCGCATGGTTCCCGTTGACGGCGCGCTTGGAAAATTAGATATCGCCGATCTGGACACCAAGTCCGGCCACGGCACCGGTGATGTCCACATGCTGCAGCCAGCCGCCGCCAGCATCACCCAGATTACCGAACTGGGCACGCTTTACACGATTGACGAAATTGGCGCCGTTTCAGAGGTCTGCCAGCGGCGAAATTTGAAACTTCATATGGATGGCGCCCGGTTCGCCAATGCGGTGGTCGCTCTTGATTGTGCGCCCGCCGACATTACGTGGCGGGCCGGTGTCGATGTGTTGTCATTCGGCGCCACCAAGAACGGTGCGCTGGGCGCCGAGGCGGTGGTGTTTTTTGACAAACAGTTGGCCGAAACCTTCGCCTTCCGGCGCAAACGCGGCGGCCATTTGTTTTCAAAGATGCGCCTGTTGTCGGCCCAAATGGATGCCTATCTGACCGACGATCTGTGGCGGCGCAACGCCACCCATGCAAACGACATGGCGGCGCGGCTTCATGACGGTTTGTCCGTCATACCCGGTGTCGATTTTCCGATTCCCATTGCCGGCAATATGCTTTTCCCGACCATTCCCCGGACGATCCGCGAACGCCTACATGCCGATGGCTTCAAATTCTATGATGACCGATGGGAAGAACACGTGACCCGTCTGGTCACGGCGTTCAATACGCCCGAATCGGATGTCGATGCCTTTATTGCGGCGGTCGCTAGCCATGCAAGTGCTGGCACTTAACGGCTAGGGATAACCATAGTCTTCGCCGGCGGGTGAGAGGGAAGCGTCAGAGCCCGCCACATCGTCGCGCAATGCACGGTGCCCCCGACGGATGCAGGCGTGGACATATTCCTCAGGCGTCAATCCCGACATGGCGGCCCAGGTCTCCAGGCGCTGCCAGTCGGCGCCCGGCAGCAGGGTTTCCAAATCCAGGGTAATCTTCATGTCGGCGATCCTCCGAAGCCGGCAACATGCACCATTCAACAGGTGAAACACTTAACAATCCGTTTGCCGACTATTCATATGGACAAATTAACTGAGTTCACATATGCGTATGACGTATGAATATGCATAATACCAATTCAACGAAGGAACCAGGCGCGGCGTCAGGACGCGGCGGGCCGCAATCGGTGGGCCGCGTCATCTCTATTCTTGAATCACTGGTTCATGCGGAAGCCGGATCGACCCTGTCGGAGCTGGCCGCCAACACCGGGGCACCGAAGACCAGCCTTGTCGGCCTGTTGTCCGGCCTGACCAGCGAAGGCTGTCTGGTTCGCGACGATGCCGGCCGGTATGCGCTTGGTCCGCGCTTCATCTCCTTGGCCATGCAAACGGTGGCGGGCCGCGAACTGATCGTCACGGCACGGCCCGTATTGATGACGTTGGTGGAACAAACGGGCGAGACCGCGGTTCTTGGCGCCCTGTCGGAAGACGGCGTCCTGGCGCTTTATCTCGACAAGGTGGAAAGCCCGAATGCAATCCGCTACGCCGTGAACGTCGGCGAACACCGGGAGCTCTATTGCACGGTCGTCGGTAAGGTTCTGCTGGCCTATTTCAACACGGACCGGTTGGATGCTTATTTGAATTCGGTGCCGCGCGAACAATTCACTCAGACCACGATCACCGGCAAGAAAGCACTGAAAGCCGAATTGGCAGCCATCCGCCGCGACGGCCTGGCCAGGTCCGCCGATGAACGGGTTCCGGGCGCCAGCGGTGTCTCGGCGCCGATTTTCGGCGCCGACGGCGGTGTCTTGGCCGCCATCCTGATCGCCGGCCCGTCGGAACGCGTTCACGCCAACGCCAAAGCCAATGAACGCGCCGTCATGGACGCGGCGGCGGCTTGTACGCGACTGGTCGGCGGCAGGGTGCCGGCCGCCGACGCATGACATCAATCAAAGCCGAGGAGTTGAGATCGTGACCACGGGCCTTACAGACACCCAACGCCAAATCAAAGAAAGCATCCGCCGGCTGCTTGAGCAGTTTGATGACCAATACTGGCTGGATCGCGATACAGACGGCAAATTTCCTGAAGAATTTTGCCGTGCCATCGCCGACAACGGCTGGATGGGCATCGCCATGCCGGAGGAATACGGTGGCAGCGGCCTGGGCATCACCGAGGCTGCCATTCTGGCCCAGACGATCACCGAATCGGGGGCCGGCAACGCCGGCTTCGCGGCCATCGTCATCGGCATCTTCGGCCTCAACCCCGTCGTCGTCTTTGGCACCGAGGAGCAGAAGCGCGCATGGCTGCCGCCGATCATCAAACGCGAAGATGTCGCCTGTTTCGCCGTGACGGAACCCAATACGGGTCTCGACACGACGCGGCTGAAGACCCGCGCCAAGCTGGACGGCGACCATTACATCGTCAACGGCGAGAAGATTTGGACATCGACGGCGCAAGTCTCCAACAAAATGTTGCTGATCGCGCGCACCAAGGACATTTCCGAGACGGAAAAACCCATCGACGGCCTGTCGCTGTTTTACACGGACCTGGACCGCAAATACTGCGACATCCGGGCCATCGATAAAATGGGCCGCAAGTGCGTCGATTCAAACGAGTTGTTCATCGACGGCCTGCCGATCCCGAAAGAGAACCTGATCGGCGAAGAGGGCAAGGGCTTCCGCTATCTGCTGCATGGCCTGAATGCCGAACGTATCCTGATTGCCGCGTCCATGGTCGGCCTGGGCCGCTGCGCGTTGGGTAAAGCCGCCGCTTATGCCAAGGAACGCATCGTCTTCGACCGGCCCATCGGCATGAACCAATCAATCCAGCATCCGTTGGCTGAGTCCTGGGCGGAACTGGAAGCGGCGCATTTGATGGCCTTCAACGCGGCGGCAAAATATGACGCCGGTCAGGAGTGCGGTCTGGAAGCCAATGCCGCCAAGTATCTGGCCGCGGAAGCCACGTTCAAGGCCTGTACCAACGCCGTCATGACCCACGGCGGCATGGGCTATGCGAAGGAGTTTCATGTCGAACGTTACCTGCGCGAATCACTCATTCACCGCCTGGCACCGGTCAGCCCGCAGTTGATTTTGAGCTATCTGGCCGAAAAGGCCCTCGGCCTGCCGAAGAGTTACTGATCCAAACGACCTTAGAGGGGGAAGACCATGGCACGACCAACCAAGGCCTATATCGCGGGGGTGTTTGAACATCCGACCCGCAAAGCCACGGACAAGACCATCCCGCAATTGCATGCGGAACTGACCGCCGGCGTCCTCAAGGACGCCGGGCTGACAAAGGACGATATTGACGGCTTCTTCTGCGACAGCACCGCGCCGGGTCTCGGCGGCATCTCCATGGCGGAATACTTAGGCCTCAATCTCAAGTATACGGACTGCACAGAGACTGGCGGTTCAAGCTATATCGTCCATGTCGGCCATGCCGCCCAGGCCATTGCCGACGGCAAGTGCAACGTCGCCCTGATCACCCTCGCCGGACGCCCACGCGCCGAAGGTCTGACGAAGTTGGGCCCGCGCACCTATGGTGAACCGCCGGAAGGTGGCTTTGAGCTGCCCTATGCCCCGCAAGTCACCAACTCCTACGCCATGGCGGCCATGCGCCACATGCACGAGTTCGGTACCACGTCGGAGCAATTGGCATGGATCAAGGTCGCGGCGTCGCATCATGCCCAGCACAACGAACACGCCGTGCTGCGTGATGTGGTCACCGTCGAGGACGTGGTCAATTCACCGATGATCGCCGATCCCCTGCACCGATTGGATTGCTGCGTCATCAGCGACGGCGGTGGGGCGATCATCATGGTCAACCCGGAAATCGCCAAGTCACTGGGCGACCGCAGCGTTAAAGTCCTGGGCCAGGGCGAGGCGATCAAGCATCTGAACGGCGGCCAGGTGGACTTAACCTATACCGCCGGCGTGGTCTCCGGCCCGATTGCCTTCGAGGAAGCCAAACTGACGCCCGCCGACATGGACTATGCGTCGATCTACGACAGCTTCACCATCACCGTGCTGATCACCTTGGAAGACCTGGGTTTTTGCGCGCGTGGCGACGGCGGCAAGTTCGTTTCCGACGGTAACTTGATCTCCGGCGTTGGCAAGCTGCCTTTCAATACGGACGGCGGTGGCCTGTGTAACAACCATCCAAGCAACCGCGGCTCCATGACCAAGGTCATCGAAGCCGTGCGCCAGTTGCGCAATGAGGCCCACCCGGCCGTGCAGGTGCCGGATTGCACCCTCGCCCTGGCCCACGGCACGGGCGGACAGATTGGCACCCGCAGCGGCAGCGCGACGGTTATTTTGGGGAGGAACGACGCATGAGCCAGCCAGAACGCACCTACATCGATCCCGATATCAACATGGAATCGGAAGCCTATTGGGAAGGCACCAAGCAGGGCAAATTGTTGCTGAAGAAATGCAATGCCTGCGACAAGACGCATTACTACCCCCGTGCGCTCTGCCCGCACTGCTTAAGCGATGACACGGCATGGTATGAGGCCAGCGGCAAAGGCACGATCTACACCTATTCGGTCATGCGCCGGGCCGATATTCCCTATGCCATGGCTTACGTCACCCTGGCCGAAGGAGTCACCATGATGACCAACATCGTTGAATGCGACCTGGACGCCATCGAAGTCGGCCAGGCGGTCGAGGTGATCTTCCGCGAAACCGAGGGCGGCCATTCGCTGCCCATGTTCCGGCCGGCCTGAGACGGCCGGACGGACGATCGGGAGGATAGAATGGGACGGCCGCTGGACGGCGTGAGGATCGTCGATTTTTCCAACATGCTGATGGCGCCCTATGCCACCCAGATTCTGGGTGACATGGGCGCCGACGTAATCAAGGTCGAAGCGCCCGGCGGCGACCCGGTACGCAACATCGGCCCGGCCCGCAACCCGGGCATGGGCGCGATTTTTCTGAACTGCAACCGCTCAAAGCGCTCCATCGTTCTCGACGTCAAGAAACCCGAAGGCCTGACCGCCGTCAAACGGATGATCGAAGACGCCGACGTGCTGCTCTACAACCGCCGGCCCGGGTCCATGGCCCGCCTGGGGCTTTCCTACGCGGACGTGTCGGCCATCAACCCGCGCATCATCTATGTGGGTCTCTACGGTTACGGCGAAGGCGGCCGCTACGCCGGCAAGCCGGCCTTCGATGATTTGACCCAAGGCGCCGTCGGCATCCCCTGGCTGGCCCATATGGCCGATGGCCGTGAACCGGCGTACTGCCCGACGGCCATTGCTGACCGCGGCGTTGCGTTATGGGCGGTCGGTGAGATCAACGCCGCGCTTTTCCATCAATGCAAGACAGGTGAAGGTCAGCGCATCGACGTGCCCATGTTCGAGATGCTGACCAGCTTCGTCCTCGGCGACCATCTGGCCGGTGAGACCTTCGACCCCCCGCTGAGCCCGCCCGGCTACGTGCGCATGCTCAACCCCGACCGCCGCCCTTACCCAACCAAGGATGGCTATATCTGTGTCATGGTCTACACGGACAACCATTGGCGGGCCTTTGACACGGCCCTGGGCGATGAACGGAATTTCGCCAGTGACCCCCGCTACGCCAATATGGCGGCGCGGACCGAGAACATTCAGGACATCTACGGCGACCTGGCAGACCTGCTGGCGACCCGGACAACCGGCGAATGGCTGGCGCTGTTCGACACCGCCGACATACCTGCCATGCCGTTGCACACGTTGGAGACCTTGGTCGCCGACCCGCACCTCGCTGATGTCGGGTTCTTCACCAAGGTTGAACATCCCTCGGAAGGCACGCTGACAAATATCGGCCTGCCGAGCAGTTGGTCCGCGACGCCGCCGGCACCGTCACGCTTGGCGCCGCGCCTTGGCGAACACAGCGCCGAAGTGCTGGCCGAATTCGGCTATAGCGACGAACACATTCAAGCCCTGATCGATCAGGGCGTTACCGCCATCTAAGTAGAAAGGAACAATCATATGTCAGGTCTCTATTACGAGGAGTTTGAAGTCGGCATGGAGTTCAAGCATGCACTGACCCGCACGGTCACGGAAATGGACAACGTCATGTTCTGCGCCATGACCCACAATCCGCAGCCCCTGCATCTGGATGAGGAATTCGCGAAGACCACCTTTTACGGTCAACGCCTGGTCAACAGCCTGTTCACATTGGGCCTGGTCATCGGCGTCACGGTGGCGGACACGACGCTGGGCACGACGCTCGGCAACCTGGGCATGACCGACGTGCGGTTCAAAAGCCCGGTGTTTCACGGCGACACCATCCACGTCGTCACCCGCATCACCGATATGCGCGAAAGCAAATCCAGGCCTGATACGGGCATCGTCACTTTCGAACACTACGGCTACAACCAGCGTGACGAGGAAGTTGCCTACTGCTCGCGCACCGGCCTGATGAAGAAGAAGGAACAAGCGGCATGATCATCCGTTCGTGGCTGTTCGTCCCCGGCGACAGCGAGCGCAAGCTTGAGAAAGGCCGCGGCAATCCCGCTGACGCCCTGATCCTGGATCTGGAAGACGCCGTCTCCGATGACCGCCAAGAGATTGCGCGGGAGATGACCCGTGACTTCCTGCAGACCAACCCGGACCGCTCAACGCAACAACTTTGGGTCCGCGTCAATCCGCTGGACCATGAATTCTCCCTGCCCGACCTGGCCGCCGTCATGCCCGGCGCACCGGATGGCATCGTCTTGCCGAAAGTCTATTCAGCGGCAGAGGTCAACCGCATGGCGGACTATCTCTCCGCCTTGGAGGCCCGCGAAGGCCTGGAAATGGGATCGACCAAAATTCTCAGCGTCGCCACGGAAACAGCGGCCTCCTTGCTGACCTTCCACACCTATCTGGATAACGTCACTGACCGCCTTGTGGCGCTCACCTGGGGCGGTGAAGACCTTGCGGCGGCCCTGGGCGCCAGTGACAACAAGCACCCCGTCACCGGCGACTATGACGATCCCTACCTCTACGCCAAGACCATGTGCCTGGCGACGTCGAAGGCCATTGATGCGCAGCCCGTCGGTGTTGTCTGGGTCGACTACAAGAACCTGGACGGCCTGGAAGCTGACTGTCTGCGCGACCGGCGCACCGGCTTCATCGGTAAAATCGCCATTCATCCGGCGCAGTCGGAAATCATCAACCGGGCTTTCACGCCGTCAGATGAGGAAATCGCGTTCGCCCGGAAAGTCGTCGATCTGTTCGAACAGAATCCTGGGATGGGGACGATTGGCTTGGACGGCAAGATGCTGGACATGCCGCACCTGAAACAGGCCCGCAATGTGCTGGCGCTGGCCGATCAGATCAAGGCACGGGGGTAGTCATGCCGGGCACACTGGAAGGGCTTCGCGTTGTTGATCTGACCACCGTCATCATGGGCCCCTGGGCAGCCCAGATGATGGGCGACATGGGCGCCGACGTGATCAAGGTGGAAACCCACCAAGGCGACATCAGCCGCGGCATGGGGCCTGGGCGGACCAGGGGCATGGCGGCGTGTTATCTGACCACCAACCGCAACAAGCGCTCTATCGTCTTGGACATCACCCAGGAAGACGGTATCCGTGCGCTTAGGAAGCTCATCGATACGGCCGACGTGTTCATGCACAATTTCCGACCCAAGGTGATGAACAAATTCAATCTGGGTTATGAGACCTTCAAGGAGACCAATCCGGAGCTGGTCTATTGCGGCGCCTACGGGTTCCGCGCCGACGGCCCCATGGCCGACAAGCCGGCTTATGACGATATCATTCAAACGGCTGCCGGGGTCTGCGACATGCAGTCATTGATCAGCGGCGAGCCGCGCTTCGTGCCCACTTTGATCGCCGATAAGACCGTCGCCTACGCCGTGTTCTCGGCAATCCTGGCGGCCATTGTGCACCGGGAACGTGGCGGCGGCGGCCAGGCCGTCGAGGTGCCCATGTACGAAACCCTGGTGGATTTCGTCATGGTCGAGCATCTCTATGGCGCGACCTTCGATCCGCCCATCGCGCAGATGGGTTATGAGCGCCTGATGAATACGGAACGCCGTCCCTATCCGACCAGCGACGGCGGCTATCTGACGGTGCTGCCCTACACCGACAAGAACTGGACCGATTTCTTCGACATCGCCGGCCGCCCGGGAATGATGGACGATCCGGTATTCGCCAACCATTCGGACCGGGTCCGCAATTCGGATAAGGTCTATGCAGTCCTCGCCGAAATTGTGGCAACCCGTCCAACGGCCGATTGGCAGCGCGACCTGGACGCCGCCAACATCCCGGTCATGGTGGTGCAGACCAAGGAAGACCTGCTGGAAGACGAACAACTGAAAGCGACCGGCTTTTGGCATAGCGTCGATCACCCGACGGAGGGCAAGTTGCGGCTTGCCGACCCGCCTTTCCGCTATTCGAAGTCACCATCGACGATCCGCGACATGCCGCCGGGGTTGGGCCAGCAAAGCCAGGAAATCCTGGCCGAGGCCGGGTACTCGGCGGACGAGATCACCGCCCTCATCAAACAAAAAGTCACCGTTGCCGGCGGTTGAGCCGCCCCTGGCCCCCATTCATCAGACGAAGGAAGATCACCATGAAAAACCCCATGAACTTAGAAGGCCACAACATCATCGTCACCGGTGCCGGCCAGGGCATCGGCGAAGCCGTGACGCGGCTGTCCGCCGAGTTGGGCGCCCGCGTCATTTTAGTTGACGTGCAAGGCGACAAGATCAACGCCATCGCCGCTGAATTGGACGCCGATAAGGCGGAAGTTCATGTCGGTTCCGTCGCCGATCCGGGCTTCGTCCAGGACATGGTCAACAACGTGGTTGCCAAAAACGGCGCCATCCACGGCTTGGTCAACAACGCCGGCATCGTCCGCGCCGCGATGATCAACAAGATGCCCATCGAGACCTGGCAGGAAGTAATCGACGTTAATTTGTCGGGCGTCTTCTATTGCCTGCAGGCCGTCGGCCGTCACATGAACGAACGCGTTGAGGCCGGCGACACCAGCCCGTGCGCCATCGTCAACATCTCATCGGACGCCGGGCGCCGCGGCACCATTGGACAGATCAACTATGGTGCGGCGAAGTCCGGTGTCATGGGAATCACCATGAGTTCGGCGCGCGAATGGGCGGCCAACGGCATTCGGGTCAATTCCGTCTGCTTTGGTGTGGTTGAAACAGAGATGACCGAAGTTATCCGTTCCGAGAAATTCCGCGACCGGATCATGGCGCAGGTGCCTTTGGGCCGGTTCTCCGATCCCGATGAGGTCTCTCAGCCGGTGGCTTTTCTGTTGTCGGAAGCCGCCAGTTACATCACCGGCCAGCATCTGTCGGTGAACGGCGGCTATACCATCGGTGTCTAACGGCGACGCCGGCGTGTCAGTCGTAGCCGTAAAGCCACATGCTGACGCCGTCGTGGGCGTTGATCACCGAATGGACGGCATCTTTCGGAATGAACACCTCGTCGCCGGATTCCATGAAATACTGCTGATCGGCGACAATCATCTCCAGCCGGCCTTCGACAACGGTCACCAGTTCATTGCAGGCATGGACGAAGTCCATCCATTTCTGACCCGGCGGATCGACAAACTGGGCGCATGAATAACCGCGCGTGCGCCAATCCGTCTCAACCTGTTGGCGTTCCACGGGCAGCGGAAATTGGTTGCGTGTCAGCAGATCGGACATATTTGATTTCTTGTCTTCATCATAGGGACCACGCGTTGTCGGTGACGGATAAATGGTGCCCAGGGGCGAGGCGCCTGTTTTATTGGAAATCAATTACTTCCGCAATAGTTAGACAAAAACTACACCCGCGGAATTCCGTGGACTTCCATACACGGTGTCTAACCAATTTCTCCATCTTCCGGGGTAACCAAATAGGCGGCAGCGATCAATCGAAACCGGAACTCAGTTCCGGCGGGGAACATAGCGGGGCAGCACCATGTTCCGAGGTCTCACCGGACTACCAGTCCAAAAGATCGGACTCCTGTTCCGGGAATCCAGGGAATCCTGGTTTGAATCCTTGCGCGCGCGACACTGGTTCAAAATGCCAAGCCGATTTTTCTATTTGTTCTTCGAATTAGCGAGGAGCGGTATGTCACGAGATAGAATCAAGTACGCAGCCTCGAAGCCAGCAACGCCGAAGCAACCGCCAACCTGGTCTGTCAGATCGCTCGGTAAACCAGCGTGGGTCTCAAGCCGGTCAGAGGCCCCCTCAAGCGACTGGTCAATGACAATCCCGACTTTCCGGATCTCCAACGCGGTGACAAGGATGTTGCTTGGGAATTCGACACTCGCGCCGCGAAGACATGTTTGGACCAGCGCGAAGCCCTAACTATCGAACCGGCGACGGCCCAAGTCTATCGGTTGCGGCATTTACAACTCGAGTTTTCCACGCCACCGTCGATCGCAAGGGATCGACAAACTCACGCCTGAGGAACATACAAAGGTAGCGACCGCCAAGCTGGCCGAGGACAGTGTCAGACTGACGGGAGCAGGTATGGCCCGCCGCATTTCCAATCATATTCATTGCCGTTCGATATGATCGAAGTTTGTCTGTGATGATCTTCGTCGGCTGGCCGTAACGCTTCATTGGGCATTTCAGAAACTTAAGCTCAGCCTTGCGATCTCACCGTTTTGTGGCAAAAACTTCGAGCACTTCACCTTCATGATCGACCGCTCATGATCGACCGCTCGCCACAGGTAGTGGGTTTCACCATTGATCCGTACGAATGATGCTTAACCCGTCGTCTTCGGATATCCGCGGCAAACTGCGGCCCGAACCGGTTCCACCAAAACCGCACTGTCTCGTTACGAATGTCGATGCCACGTTCGTGTAGCCGGCCCTCAACCTGCCGCAGCGGCAATGAAAATCGGATATACATCGTCACCGCGAGCCGGTTTACTTCGGGTGAACTATTGAAATAGCGAAATGAATTATTCATCCGGAACGGCTAGGAGGCATCACTAAGCGGCTCAAGCCGATTTACTCTGACTATGCCACGATATTAGAGGTCGTCCATCTCAGAAACCTACCACGAGCCTATATCGCTCGTTAACGTGACAATGTCCTAAAGATGATGCCTACGGATCGACTTCCAAGTTGATGTGACAATGCCGTCACGTTAAACAACCGGCTCAAAACTCAGGGCTTTACCGGTGCGTATTCCGTAACCGTATTCTCGGCCAACTGAAGTGAGGTTGCGAAATCGTTGCTATCCATCAAAGGTATGGCTTTGCTGTATTTTGCCAAGCCATAAGAGTCGGTCAGATGCAGATTCGCGGCCAGGGCTTTTTCATTAGGCATCTCGTAGATATAAATCATGTCGTATTCCCCGTAGGATCCATATTGAGCAATAGGCTTTCCTCCAAAGTCGCCAATTGCCTTGCGATGAATGGCCGCTCTGTCCTGGGATTCAGGATTTTTCAGCATCGCTGCTTTTTGATCGTTATCGTACTTCACCATATAGAGGACGAGAACTGACATCGGCTTACCTTTCCGTTTGGTCTTCAATTTTGTCTTAGATAAGGCCTTGCGCCTGATCCGCACGTGTGAGGTTTTCGGGCCTTTTTTCCTTATTCCCGTAGCCACCGCCACCGCCCGTCCGAACGATCAGAAGATCGCCTTCATTGAGGCCGTAGGCCAGTTTGGACTTAAGCCGGGCGGTTTGATCTTTACCTTCAACGATGATTTCAGCCGACGCGCCACTGTCTCCGCCAAACAGGCCTTCGGCGGACGTCTTAAAGCGGTCGCCATATGTGGCGAATTGAACACCCGGGGAAAGTATCCTGTAGCTGCGCTCAAATCCCATGCCGCCGCGGCTTTGACCGGCGCCGCCGGACCCCTGACGCAAGCTATATTCTTCAACACGCAAGAAGGGATAATCCATTTCCAAGGCTTCAATAGGGATATTGGCGCAATTCGAAAGCGGGCAATCAACACCGTCGCAGCCGTCATTCGTTTCCCCGGCTCCATAGCCGCCACCCAAGATTTCAAGATAGATATTATATCCGCTGTCTCCCAAAAGGCTGAGGCAAATGGGCGTTGTCGTGTCAAAACCCTCGGCAATAACCTTTGTTGGCGTCACCTGCGCCAGAGCTTTCATAACACTATTAAAAACACGATTGCTTGCTAAAAGCCGGGCTCGGACAGGCGCCGGGGGCCTGGGGTTCAGTATGGACCCGTAGGGTGCCTCAACAGTAATGACTCTGGCCGCACCATCATTGAAGGGAATATCCGGATCCGTCAGAACGGATTTCGCGCAAGCAACGGCGGAAGCAAAGGTCGAGGCAAAGGGGCAGTTCAGGTTCGTTCCAACCTGATCATCGGTTCCGTCAAAAGATATATGAATACCATCGCCGTCAATTTTCACCTGGGTGCGAATGACAATAGGCGCATCGCCAATACCATCGTCGTCCAGTCTTGCTTCGGCCTGGTAAATTCCATCAGGCAATTTCCCAATGGCGGCCCTCATCCGCCGTTCGGAATAATCCAGGGTCGCCTCCATAGCTTGGCGAAGGCGCTCACCACCATAGCGCCGGGCAAGGGCCGAAAGTCTTTTCGCGCCGATCCGGTTGGCGGCAAATTGCGCGTTAAGATCACCGATCGTCGCATCTGGCATTCTCACGTTCGCCGCAATAAAGCGTTCCAGGGGTCCGCCATTCCAGTCGTGATCTAAACTGTACCGGGTGGGGGGGAAAACCAGGCCTTCTTGATGTATGTCCCCGGCGTTCGGATTCAGGCCCGGCGCACCACCGCCCAAATCGATGTGATGGACGACAGATGCACTAAAGCCCAACAATTCTCCTTCGAAAAATATCGGTGAGAAAATGAATATGTCGGGCAGGTGCTGGCCTCCATGATAGGGATCGTTGTTGATCAGAAAGTCGCCTTCTTTCAAGGTCTCAGGCGGAAAGAGGGCGAGGCAATGGGAAAAAGTATGGGTGATGGAACCTAGCTGGATCGCTGTCAGTTCCGCTTGCGCGATAACACTGCCTTTTCTATCCATCAAGGCCGCGGAGCAATCCTGCGCTTCGCGGACGATTGGCGAATGCGCGGACCGAATGAGCTTGCTTCCCATTTCATGGGTCGCCGCGACAAGCGCCCTTGTGATGATCGATTGATCAACCCTTGAAAGTTTCATGGCTTAGGCCATCCGCTCCAAAATCAGGCAATTCGCCGAATCGCGCCGCGCCTTCCAGGCTGGCGGCACATAAATCGTTGAGGTGCCGTCTTCGATCAGCAACGGCCCGGCGACGCCAAGACCCGTCACCTCGGGCCTCGTCAGCAATTTGCATTTCTTTGCATTACCACCTTCGACAATTTCAAAATCTCTAATGTCCGGGTCCATATTTGCGGCCGGCACACCGTCGTCCTGAAAAGGAAAAGTATCGGTCTTTGCCCTCGCACCTATTCTAAAGGAAACAATTTCAACGGGATCGTCCTGGGGTTTGGAAAATTCGAATATACGATGATGGGCATCACCGAAGGCCATCAAAAGACCCGCCTGAGTTAGTTTCTCAAGATCTTGGTCAAGCGCAACGGAGACTTCGAATGCCTGGCCCACATAGCGCATTTCCAAAATATGATCGTAGCTCAAAGGTTCATGCACGCCGACCGACCGAAGATACGCTTCAGATTCGCGACGAAGATCCTTGAAGATTGAAATAACGGTTTCCATGGCTCCCCCATGAAGCATCGTTTTTTCCGTCCGCGAACGGTAATGGACATAGTCGGACATCAATAGTCCCACCGCCGAAAGGACGCCGGCATTGGCCGGCACGACAACGGTTTGAATGTTCAAATCCTCGGCAAGCCTTGCCGCATGCAGCGGCCCCGCACCACCAAAGGCAACAAGCACGAAATCTCTTGGGTCGTGTCCGCGCTCCGTTGAGACCCGTTGAATGGCCCGCACGATGTTTCCCTCGGCGATCCGGATGGCACTATCGGCCAGGTCTTCAATGGACATGGATAATTCGTCTGACATGGCCTCAAACGAGGCCATTGCGGCTTCGCGATCCACCTCCATTGTTCCGCCCAGAAACGAGTCCGCCTGCAGCGTTCCACGAATAAGGTGGGCATCCGTAATGGTCGGCAAGGTCCCGCCACGTTTGTAGCAGGCCGGGCCAGGATTGGCGCCGGCGGACTTAGGACCAACACGCATGAAACCGCCATCATCCATCCAAGCTATGGAACCGCCGCCGGCACCAACAGTAACTATATCAATCACAGGAGTGCGGACCGGCAGGCCATCAATTTCCGTCTGCGGCGCAAGATCCGGCATGCCACCGACGATCAAGGACACGTCCGTGCTTGTTCCCCCCATATCAAGCGTGATGATGTCATCAAAGCCTGATCGGCCGGCCGACCCCAAAGCCCCAACAACACCGGCGGCGGGGCCCGAAAACAGCGCGGCGATGGCATTCTGGGCCATTGCTTCGGCCGGCATACGGCCGCCATTAGATTGCATGATGCTAAAGCGCCCCTTGAACTCTCGATCTTCCAGCGTTCGGACAAAACGGTTGAGATAGCCTTGAATCGTCGGCTGAACGTAGGCTGCCAGAACCGTTGTCGAAGCACGCTCATATTCCCGAAATTCTCGGGAAACATCAAAAGAGCAAGTCACGAGGAGATTGGGATCAATATTTTGGAGGATTTTTGCGACCAACCTTTCATGATCGCGATTTATATAACTGTGGAGCAGACAGACGGCCACGGCGTCGAATTGGTTGGCCGCGATGAAAGTCTGCAGTTCCGCGAGAAGGCATTCTTCATTGATTGCCTTTATCACCTTCCCGTCGGCCGCCAATCTTTCGTCAACTTCAAATATGTGACGCCGTTCGACGATTGATCGGGGGCGGACATAATTCAGATCGTAAATCGCCTTTCGATTATGGCGTTGAAGGATGAAAATGTCTTTCGTGCCATTTGTGACAATGGCCCCTACTTTGCCGCCTTTGCGTTCCAATACAGCATTCGTCGCGACAGTTGAGCCATGGATTAAGTCCGTGACTTCATCAAGGCCAATTCCGGCAACGTCGACGACATTAATGGCGCCCACGTCAGGTGAAGCCGGTGTGCTCGGCACTTTGGCAACTCGTGCTTTTCCATCATGGACCTCAATCAGGTCCGTGAACGTTCCGCCGACTTCGATACCAACGCGCACCCCGGTGACCCTCTTTTCAAATTTGTCAGATGGTGCGTCCATTGATCGGAAGGATCAAGGTTGCTGAGGCTGATTGGAAGATTGGGGTTCCCCGTCGCGAAACCGACTTTCCCCAGATCGGCGATTACGCCGTCAAAACTTTCTGGTAACGCGACAATGCCGTCTCCAGAATTTCGGTTTTGAGGAAGCGCAGGTTGTTCGTTCCCTCATCCCCGTAAAGATTTCATCTGCATGAGGTAGCCGCTTGGATCGATTTGCGCATCGATCAGCCGCGGGCCGGTTTGAGTGGCGGCTTCGGCGCAGCCCGTTTCCAGCTCTCTGAGGCTGGTCGGCCGCCATGTTGTAAATCCAAAACCGCGCGCGATGGCGGAAAAATCGGGCCGGTCCCAAGCCAGCCCCAAGTCCTGCATTTGGCGTTCCTGGCGTTTGATGTCGATCAGCGACAGGCAGCCATCGTTGAAGACGACGACACAGACGTTGGCATTCAGTTGCGCCATCGTCTTCAGTTCCCCCAGGCACATCATCAAACCGCCGTCGCCAGTCATCGCCACGGCGCCGCGCGCCGGTTCATGCAAGGCAGCGGCCAGCGCCGCAGGCACAGCAAAGCCCATGGTTGCCAGTCCGTTGGAGATCAGAACGTCACGAGGTTTTTTTGACGGCCAGAACGCGCAGGCTGAAAACATGTGCGCACCGGCATCGACGCTCAGACGCGGGACGTCGTCAAATGACGCAACGACGGCCTTCACCACCGCGCCCGACGACAGCCCGTTCTCGGCCTCGACCTGCAGGCCATCGTAAAACCGTTCCCGGTGCGCGGCGATCCGCGCAGCGGTCCAGCAACTGTTCGTCAACGGCAACGCGCCGTCCCCGATCAAGGCCGGAAGGCTGTCTTCCAAGAGCGCGCAAAGGCGCGTTTCGGGCGCTAGATAATGCGGCCGGTGAACGGTTTCGCAAAGATCGAGAACCGGCACCGCGTAGGGCCAGGGCTTACGGATCAACTCGACGGGATCGAGACCGATGAGGACGATCAAGTCGGCTTCATTAACGCAAAGCTGTTCGATGGCGCCGCCGGTGAAGATGCCGGCATAGTTTGAATGATTAACCGGTACGGTGCCGGCCGCCATGTAGGTGCACAGCACCGGCGCATTCAGCGTCTCCACCAGACGACCGACTAGTGGTGCGACGGCAGGTCTCGCCGCCTCCAGGCCGACGATGACGACGGGATTGATGCTCGCCGTCAGCATTTCTTTCGCTGCCACCAAATCATCTTCGGCTAACGGTGCCGTTTCCCTATCTTGCGATCCACCAAGATCGATATCGACCGCTGCCTTGAGAGCATCCGCCGGTGGAAACATCACAGCCGGGTGCCGGCCCGGCTGTGGCCCGGCCCGGAGCCAACCTTCAACCGCCTCAACAGTTGCGTCCAAAACGTCCGCCGACCCATTGCGAAGCAGCGGCGCCACCAACGCCGGCTGGTCGTAGGCCTGGTGGCTGACATAGTCCAATTCTCCGGGTCCGAAAGTCTCGGCGACCAACAAAGCCGGCATGCGGTCCAGCGATGCAGACGCCAGGCCGTTCGCCGCCGAGGCCAGGCCAGGTCCCTTGGTGGCAAACGCCAGACCTGGCGCTTCCGTCAACACGCCCGACACACCCGCCATGATTACCGCGGCGTCTTCACGTGCCGTCAGCACCATCTCCATACCCTGGCGGGTCGCCGCATCAATCAAATCCAAACTGGTGCCGCCGCCGGGAACACCGAACAACCGCCGTGTGCCCGCGGCATACAACCGCTCAACGAGCCAGTTGACGAAGGTCGAATTTCGCGACGTCATTGATCGCCCCGCGTTATGACTAGGTTCAATGCCATATCTACGGCGAGCGAAAATTCCGGCGGCACAATTGTCGTCGATTCGATCTCTTCGATGATCGCCGGTCCCTGAATATGGATGCCCGGTTTCAATCCACCGCGCTTGAATACGGGGGTCTCATGATACTGGTCTTCGAACCAGGCCGGCCGATGTCCGATCGGTTGACCCGTCTGATCCGTATCGACGGCCCGTCCGACCAACGTTTCGCCCAGACCCGAGCGCGGGCCTTCGACGGCCAAGCGCCACGAGAGGATTTCAACGGGCATGTCTTCGCTGCGCCCATACCGCCGCCTGTAAGCTTCGCTAAACGCCGCATGCAAGGTCTGATAATCGCGGTTCTCAATCGTCTCCGGCGATAGGAACGCTTCGATCTCATAACCCTGGCCGGCATAGCGCATCATTGCGCTCAGCTTGCGGGTGACCGTCGTAGCATCGACCCCGGTGCTGGCCACCAGACTTGAGGCCTCCCGGTCCATCTCTTCAATCATCGCCCAAGTGGCGGCGAAATTCAGGCCATCCAGGTCGGCCGGCGCGGCGCGGGCAATTTCGAAAGAGATCGCCGCCGACAGCATACCGATGGCCGAGGCAACGCCGGCGCCGGTCGGGCAGATCAGACGATTGATATTCATCTTCGCGGCCATGGCGCAGGCATGCACCGGGCCGGCGCCGCCAATCGGCAACATGGCAAACCGGGTGACGTCGAGGGCGCGTTCAATGGCATGGATCATCGCCGCTTGGGCCATGTTGGCGGTGACCGTTTCAAGCACACCCCAGGCGGCATCGGCGACGCTGATCCCGAGCGGCTTTGCCAAGTGTTCCTCAATGGCGCGTTCCGCCGCCGCCTTATCCAACGCCATCCGGCCACCCAGAAACGAGTCCGCTGCCAGGTAACCCAACACCAGGTCACAATCGGTGACCGTCGGCAATGCGTTGCCGCGGCCATAACAGACGGGACCCGGGTCGGCGCCGGCGCTATCCGGTCCGACCTGCAGCAGGCCGCGCTTATCGACCCGCGCAATGCTACCGCCCCCGGCACCAATCTCGATCATGTCGATGGCCGGGATCTGCAACGGCAGGCCGCTGCCCTCGGCGAAACGGGTCTCGCGGGCGACTTCGAAATGGACGGTGCGTTCCGGAGTACCGTCGGGTATCAGGCAGGCCTTCGCCGTGGTGCCGCCCATGTCGAAGCAAAGAACGTCATCAACCTTCGCCAATTCGCCAAACAGGCGCGCCGCTTCGGCGCCCGCCGCCGGCCCGGATTGGACCAGGCGGATCGGATACCGCATGGCCACGTCGGCCCGCACACATCGGCCGTCCGACAAAACCATAAGCAAATCGCGCTGATACCCCAATTCAGCCAAGGCGGCCACCAACCGGTCTACGTAATTGCGGAAGATCGGATGCACGTAGGCGTTGGCGGTGGTGGTCGAACTGCGCTCATACTCGCCCAATTCCGGACTAACGTCGGACGATAGGGACAGGGCGACGCCGCGCAGATCGCGCCGAACAGCCTCGGCAATCGCTTGTTCGTGAGTTGGGTTGACGTAGGCATGCAATAGGCAGACGGCAAGAGATTCGATACCGGCGTCACGCAAGGCGCTAATAATCGGCTGCAGCGACGCAACATCCAACGGGGTCAACACCTCGCCATCCGGTCCGATGCGCTCTGTCGCTTCGAATCGCAAACGTCGCGGCACCAAAGGCCTGGGCATCTCGATATCAAGATTGAACAGGTCGTACCGCCATTCGCGACCTATTTCCAAGACGTCCCGGAACCCTTCGGTGGTGATCAACCCGGTGACGACGCCCTTGCGCTCGATCAAGGCATTCGCAACCAACGTGGTGCCGTGGATGACGGAGGCCAGCTCACTCGCGGCAACGCCGGTCGTATCTAAAATTCGCTGTACCCCTTCCAAGACCGCACGGGACGGGTCATCGGGAGTGGTCAAGATCTTGTCCAGAACCAATTGGCCGCCGTCAGAGTCCCACAACACAATGTCAGTGAAGGTGCCGCCGATATCGACGCCGATCCGCCAACTGGGGTTTCCATCCGCCATGACGCTAGGCCTCGCCCCGGCCACTTGGGGTTACCAATCCAGACCCAATATCCTGATCGATCATCTCGGGCTCGCGCTCTGCGGAGGAAAACAGGCCACCGCCGCCAGGTGTTTGAAATACCACTTCGTCGCCGGGCATCAATTCGGTTCGCGATTTCGCCGCGATCTTCTCGCCGTTGACCGTATCCGTACCGGCGCTTCCGGGCTCTCCGCCCAGCAATCCGCGCGGCGGATAGCCGACACGTTCATGGCGGATCGTCATGGTTATGGGATGGTCAGACCGCGATACAAATCCGATGCGTTGGGCATTGCCGCCGCGATACTTGCCGGCGCCACCTGTATCGGGAACGAAGGCCTTCTCAGTGACCAGCAGCGGCACCTGATGTTCAAAGGCTTCGACGGGCTGGTTAGACACATTGCTGGGAAAGCTGAGACATCCCGGGCCATCACCGTGCGAACGTGCACCATGGCCACCGTTCATGAAAAACATCTTCACGAAATTGCCGTCACCGGATGACTTTTTGCCACTGAAGTAGACATTCCAAAGGGGCGATCCCGACTCGGCGCAAATCTTGTCGGGCATGATCTCGGCCAGGGCGCCAAAAATGGCCGGCGGTACATAATGACCGGACAGATGCCGTCCCCAGACCGGGGCTGGTGGCCTTGCATTCAACAGGCTGCCTTCCGGTGCCGACACTGAGATGGGCGCAAGGGTGCCGGCATTATTGGGCGCGTTCGGATCAAGTAGACATTTGACTGCATAGCAGGCGTAGGCCTGGGTGTAATTGAGCACACTGTTGATCGGCCATCGCACCTGCTCGGAGGTGCCGCTGAAGTCGATGCTTATCTCGTCGTCATGGATTGTTACCGTGCATTCAATCCGCAACGGCTCATCAACGCCATCGACATCAAACCCATCGGTATAGATGCCGTCGGGAAGCGCCTTGATCGCCGCTTTCATGCTCTGTTCGGAGCGTTCAATAATTTCATCGGCAACCTCGGTGAGGCCGATGATCCCTTCTTCCGTAAGCAGACGATCAAGCATCCGGCCGCAATCTCTGTAGGCGGCAAACTGGGCCCGAATATCACCCAGGGTTTCGGTCGGCTGGCGTAGGTTTTCTTCCAAAAACGACAAGACAACCGGACTTTCCTGGCCGGCCTCGACGATCTTACAGATGGGGATCGTCAAGCCTTCCTCATAGCGGTCGCGCGCCGTCGGCGACGGCGCGCCGCCGATGTCGACCGTGTGGGCGGTGCTGGCGGCGAATGCGATCAGCGCACCATCGCGGAACAGGGGATGGATCATCGAAATATCATTCAGATGGCCGGTGCCAATCCACGAATCGTTGGTGATGACCGTGTCTCCGGGGACCAGCGTATCAGCCGGGAACCTCTCAAGAACTGCCTGCAATGTCAGGGGCAATGTCCCCATGAAACTGGGGATGCTGCGTTTCGACTGGGTCAACTGGCGGCCCTCGGCATCGAACAGGCTGAAGGCCATGTCATAGTTATCGCGGACGACCACGGAGAACGCGGCGCGGACAAACGTCTCGGCAACTTGATCGACAATGCCATCCAGCCGCCGCCAGATCAGACCCAGGCGGACAGGGGTTAATTCTTTCGCGACCATATTCTAATTTCCCTCGGCTGGGGTCGGCCAAACAGGCGTCAGCCAATGGCGGTACTTGTCATTCCGGCCGCGCACCACATCGTCGTAGGCGGCTTGCAATTGCCGTGTCTTTGGTCCGGGCGTGCTGTCGCCCAACGGCTTGCCATCGACGGAATTTATCGGCGTGATCTCCTGACCGGTTCCGCAGTAAAAAGCCTCGTCGGCCAAGTGCAACTCGGTTCGCCCGACACGCCGTTCGGCCACGTCCATGCCCAGGTCAACCGCCAGTTTCAGCAACGTGTCGCGCGTCAAGCTCTCCAATATACCGTCGGTGACGGTCGGCGTGATCAGTTGGTTATCGCGGCACAAGAATATGCAGCCGCCGGGGCCTTCGCTAACCGTACCATCGCGGTTAAGGATGATCGCGCCACCGGCGCCGGCACGTTTCGCTTCCAGTCCGGCAAGCCGGCTGTTCAGATAGTTGGCGCTGGCCTTGATGCGCGGCGGACTGGCATCGTCCGCATTGCGTCGCCAACTGACGACGACGAAATCCTTGCCCGTTTCAAAAGCGCCAATGCGCGGCCGGGCCCGGCAAATCACCGAACTACTGACCGGACCCGTGGCGGTCATATCGCCCCAGTCATCAACGTAGGCTTGTGTGCGGATATAACTGTCCTCGTGCATTTCATTGGCTTGCAATACCTGCATGACCTGCCCGCTCGTGTCGGCGGCAGTCGGCGGATCGTCTAGTTCGATCAACTTCATCGAGAACGCCTGGCGCCGCATGTGATCTTCCAGACGAAATACATAAAGCTGGTTGTCAGTTTCGTTCCAGTAGGCGCGCAAGCCCTCGAAAACAGTCACCGCGAAAGTCAGTCCCGGCGCCATGATGGAAACCTTGGCATCTTCGAAGGGAATCGTTTCGCCATTGACGACCGCGAACGCCGGTCTATCTGAGTTAAGGGGAGATGTGGTCATGATGAGAATTCCATTCTAGACATCAGCCGTCGGCAACGCCGAGCGGCGGTGGCGGCGCCGACGCCAGGTAATATAACTGGCCACCGAAATAAGAAGCCCCGTCATCGCCAGAAAGGCCGGGCGCTTGAACACGAAAAACAGGCCTTCGTCATAGGTGGACCCCAGCAGCAATACGGTGCGCAGGTTTTCCTCCAGCAAAGGCATCAAGATAAACCCAATAAGCAACGGTACCGTCGGAAACCCGTAGCGCATCATGATGAAGCCGAGAATTCCGAAGACAAAGACCAATTGAACGTCGAACAACGATCCGCGCAAGGCATAGCTACCCGCCGACGCGATGACCAATACGCTTGCCAGCAACAGCCGGCGCGGCACCTTGAAGACGAACCGCGACGCCCGCACCAGGCCAAATCCCAAAACCAGATTAACCAAGTTGGCCAATATCAGCGCGCCGTAGATTGCATAAAGCGGCACCGGGTTTTGTGAAAACGCCAAGGGGCCGACATTGATGCCTTGGATCATGAACGCCCCCAGGATCAAGGCCGCTGCAATATCACCGGGAATGCCGAAGGCCAACAGAGGGATGAGGTTGGATCCGGACACGGCATTGTTCGCGGCCTCCGGCGCGGCGATTCCTTCCAGTGATCCTTTGCCGAACTCCTCGGGTTTTTTCGACGTCCGGCGGGCTTCGCCATAGGCGATGAACGCCGCGACGGTGGCGCCGAGACCCGGCATGGCGCCGATGATCGTGCCCAATGTGGATGAGCGGAAAAGCACCGGAATACATGCGCGGAATTCGGGCCAAGACACCCGATTGTCTTCGGGCTTTGATGAAAAATGGATCGCATGGCCGGACAGTTCATCCGCCGGATCATCCATTTGCCGGAAAACCTCAGACACCGCCAGGAACCCGATCAACATGGGAATGAGGCCGATACCCTCCTCCAACTCCGGATTGCCGAAGGTCAAACGCTCGGTCGCTGTAATGGGGTCAAGCCCGATCATCCCAACGGTGACACCCATCAGCATGGCCATGATACCTTTCCAGGCCGGGCGGCTGGACAGCATGCCCAGCGAGCCCAGCGCCAGAATGATCAGAACAGTGTATTCCGCCGGCCCGAAGCTCAGGGCGACCAGGGCCAGCATGCTGGCAAAGAAGATCAGGCATATATCGCTGAACGTGTCACCGAAGACGGAAGAATACAGCGCCATTTTCATCGCCTTGGCGCCCTTGCCCTGCTGCGCCAGGGGATAGCCGTCGAGCACCGTTGCGGCGGCGGCCGGCGTGCCCGGGGTGCGGATCAGAATGGCCGTCGTGCTGGCGCCGAAAAACGAGCCCTTGAACATGCCCAGCAACATGGGAATGCCAATCCAGGGACTGAAATAAAAGGAGTAAGGGATCAAAAGCGCAACGGCCATGGATGCCGTCAAACCGGGAATCGCACCGAGAATTTGACCGGCGGCAACGCCAAGGGTTATGGCCAACAAGCTTTCCAGGGTGAACGATAAGGACAGGCCCTCAAGGATCAGGTCCATTGGCCCCTCACCCGCCGAACAACATGCCGCCCGGAAGACGGATCGACAGCAATTGTTCGAACAAACCCCAAACCAAAATGGAAACGATCACCGGCGGCATCAGAAGAAACAAAGGCCGGGTTTCCCCCAACACCCTGAGCAACACGACAAGCAATACGAACCCGGCCGGGAAAAACCCGATCAACGGCGTCAGCCCATAGGCGAACACCAGCCCGGCAGACATGCCAAGCAGCCCGCGCAGCGGAACGCCGACTGGCGAGGCGTCGTCATCCGCAGCGATCTCCGATACCTCACCGACATCCATCGGCGGGTCCAGCACGGTGGACTGACCGAGAAACACAAGCTGCAAACAACGAAAAATCATCAATGCAGCGGCAAGAACGGCGACAACCCGGGCCGCAAAACTTGGCGGCAAACCCTGGTCCATGCTCATGCCTTCGGGATCAAGAATACTCGCCGGAATAACCAAAAAATAGAACGCTGCATCGACGATCAGTAGGATCGCAAGCTGGCGAAGTTCAGAACGTGTTTCTAGATCAGCCATGGGCCGTGCCGTCCTGCCGCCATGGAGACCACGCCGGACCCCAATGGCAAAAGCCGTACCGAAATATGGGGCGCCGGATCAATCGGCGCCCCATTTCGTATACCGTAAGACGAAGCCTATTTCATGCCGATATCGGCAATCGTCGTCTTGGCCGCCATATAGTCACGTTTGACGGTCTTGGCAAAAGCTTCATGACCGGCGAAATCGAGGGTCCATTTGCGGGCCGACGCAAGCGCCTTGAATTCATCGGTTTTGACGACTTTCGCCATCACTTCATCCCACTTCTTCAGGACGTCCTTCGGCAAACCGGCTGGCCCGGCAATTCCGAAGAAGATCGCCGGCGCGATCGGATAGCCGGCTGCGGTGAGGATCGGCGCACTCGGCGTCACCGGGTTCTTCATCGGCGTGCCTTCGGCCAGAATACGGGTCTGACCGTCAAGCGTCGCCTTGTTGCCTTCCGAGATCATCGCCACGTCGATGGTCCCGCCAAGCAATGCCGCCAGAACCTTGGAGCCGCCTTTGAACGGCACGAAGGTCGCCTTCGCGCCATCCGCCTTGAACATCGCTTCAACCGCCACATGCGGGCCGCCGCGCTGCACCGAGGTTGACCACTTCAGTTTGCCCGGGTTGGACTTCGCGTAGGCGATGACGTCAAGCAACGTCTTGAACGGGCTATCAACCTTGACCACCAGCGGCTGGCTACTGGCGACGAACTGACTGATGTAGGTCAGGTCGTTCAAGGGATGGTAAGGCGCCTTCATCATGTGCGGACGGATGGTGATCGGGCTGGTCGATACGAAACCGACCGTGTAGCCATCCGGTTTGGCTTTCGAAACCGCACCGATGCCAATGGTGGCGCCGCCGCCCGTCTTGTTTTCAACATTGATTTTCACGCCCATCATGTCGCCAGCAAGCTTGGCGATCATGCGTGACGCCGTATCGCCGCCGCCGCCTGCCGAATAGGGGCAAATGAAAGTGATGGTCTTGTTCGGATAGCCGGCCGACATGGCCATGCCCGGCAACATGATTGCCGCCGTCAGGGCAATCGCCGTTGTTTTCAAAGTACGAATCATGTTAGTGCCTCCCACATGTCGCGCGCGCCAGGGATAAAGAAAACGCGCTCATTCCAAGGCATGCTAACGTGGACTTGTCCATGATGCCAATTTATATAAAATCATGATCCCATGACTTGAGATCATGATTTTGCATGCATATCAAACAGCTCAAATCTTTCCTGGCCGTCTCCGAAAGTGGCAGCGTCTCGGCCACGGCTGAGCACCTTCACATGACTCAGTCAGGTGTCAGCCGCCAGATTGCGACCCTGGAGGATGAACTGGGGTTCGCGCTCTTTGACCGTGTTCGCGGACGGCTAAACCTGAACCGCCGTGGCGTTGCGTTCCGTCGTCACGTTCGTCAAACCGTCGATTCCATTGATCATCTGCCGCGCGCCGCGCGCGCCATCGCCGACGGTGTCTTCAACCGAGTCAACGTGGTCGCGACCAGTTCGATTATTCACGGATTGCTACCGCCGGCCATTGCCCAATATGTCAACAAATGGCCGGGCCTGCCGCCGCGCGTCATCATGCGCAGCTTGAGGGAAATTTCCGATCTCGGCCCGGAGGAAGATTTCGACCTTGTCCTGGCACCCATGCCAATCCCCTTGCCGCGATTTCGTCTGGTCGAAACAATTGCCTTCGATTTGCAACTTGCGGGGCCCGCCGACTGTCTCCCGGCGGGTGGCGACCCCATCGATCTCGGCATGTTGGAAGGTTTGTCGTTTATCTCGCTGGACCCGTTCGCCACCTATCAGGAAAGCATCGAGACCGTCTTGGCGGAAGCCGGCGTTGATGTGAGATACGTGTGCGAAACCAGTTCCGTGGTCACGGCGGCGCAATTGGTCCGGTTGGGCGTCGGTTGCGCGTTTCTTGACCCGTTCATATCCGGTGCCGTCCGGGGACCCGGCATCAACGTCACCCGAATTCGCCAAAACCTCAGCCACGCCTACGGAGTTTATGCGCCGCCAAATGGACCTCCAAGTCAGGAATCAATGGAATTCCTCGACACCGTCCGCGCCTACGTACAGGCGATCAACTAGCCTTTGAATGTTTGGCTAGCCCGATGGTCACGTTTCCCCGGTTTCCGGTCCGGCGGTCTCATCGTAGCCGCCCTGCCCCGGCGTTTCCGCCCAGGCCCGATACGGTTCCGTCGCCGCTACCTCGCCGGCCAGGATGAGTCGCCGCCACCTTTCGCAGGCATCGACAAAATTCGGAACGCCGCCCGGGAACATCGTCAAGCTCAAGGCTTCGGCCAATTCGCCTTCTGTCATGCCGGTCGTGTAGGCACCTTTCACATGAACCTCATAGGCCCACCATTGGCGATGGCAGGCGTGCAATGCCGCCAACGCAATCTCGATCCAGCCCGCCGGAATCATTGACTTGTCGGCAATGCCGTCGATGCCGTCGCGATAGGCGCGTGCCGCATTATAGCGGGGAAGGTGGGCCTGCCAGTTCTCGTCAACAAAGGGGAAAACGCCAACACCATGGGCATAGGCGGCCAACCTCAACGCCACCTCTAAATCTTCGTCAGCCCCGCCGCTATCGCGCCACCGGCGAATATGATGGGTGGCGATGGCTTCACGGGTCGACACCAAAATACTCAGCCAGACAAATTCCTTGGCCTGTTCGTCAAGATGGCTGTTCGTCAATGTCATGGCTGAATAGGTGGCGTCATAGGCATTCAACAGGGCCGGCGATGCAACGGCCAGGAGGCCATGATGCGGCAGCAGATAGCCACGCGTCGCACGAATTGCGTCTAATCTTTCCGCAACCTCTTCACGGGTCCTGGGCGGTTGATTGGCTTCGGGATCGGTCATTGTGCCTATCGCCTTTACAGCTTGAGTTCGCTAACGGTTTCATCGGCGCTGATCACCCGGCCGAACAGGCGGCCGAAATTTTTCATCGTCGCCTGATGCAGATCTTCATGGGTGGTCGCGCAGGCGTCCTCGACAAGGGTGACGGCGTATCCCCGGTCGGCAGCTTCGCGGGCCGTCGTCTCAACGCACATGTTGGTCGAAACGCCAGTCATATAAAGCTGATCCTTGTCCAAGGACCGAAGCAAATGATCGATGCCGGTTGAGGCGAAGGCGCCGATGGATGTTTTGTTGATCACCGTTTCGCCGGCCGCCGGTTTCAGTTCTTCGATAATCTCGTGATCATGACCGCCTTCGAAATTGCCGGTCGCCTGAAACAGCTTGCGCATGTGCGGCGGGGCGTCGGAACAATCCGCCTTCTTGGCGCCGACGGTGAGATAAATGACCTCCCCCTTGCGGCGGCGAAAGCCATCCAGCAGGCGCCGGATATTCGGCACCACAAGATTTTCAATGCGGTCGAACCGGTAATTGGCGACGTTTGATCGCTGCTCCGCCATCCGCCGTCCCAACGCGCCTTCGCGGTGCCCGGTGGCATATTGCATATCGACGACGACCAGCACGGCACCGTCAAAATTGACGGGACGCTCGGTCATGTAATCCTTGATGTAGTCGGTTCCGGGCGCAAGGTCTGCTGGCGGCATGGCGATCTTCCTTCACAAATCTTCGATGTGGACCGGAAACAAGGTTTCCAGTTCCGTAGCATGATCGAGCTGCATAATGTGGTAAATACTGAACCGATAGGCCGAACCGGCGTCCAGTTCCGGCGGCGTCAGCGGAAAGGCCAGATTGCCGCCCGTCGATATCCGGCCATCAAAGCCATGGTGCAGAAGATGCTGGCGAACAACCCCCAGCACTGCCCTCGCCTGTTCCGCGGTTGACGCGACGCACTCACCCAACAAAAACAATTCGCGCGGCGGATGATCGGCTACCGCCGTCCACGCGACGACGCCATCCAACCCGTATTTACGAAAGTGGAGTTGGTAGGGCGTGGCCGGATCGACGGGCACAATGTCGCGGGCGGTGGCCTCGACGGCGGTCAGGATGGCATCGACATTTTGAATGAACCCGGCATCGGCGGCGGCGGCCAACAGCACCGCCCGGGCGCCGAGCCGTTCGGCGCCTTCGATCTTGACGCTCGGCCGCTGCGCCGCCACCCACTCGGCGCCATCAACCCGCACCCGCCGGTTATCAATCGCCCGGTAAGAAGCCATATCCGTATGCAGAACACCTTCCGGTTCCGCGACACTGAACGGATCGGCCTGCTCATAAAGGCTATGAGCGGCGACCGACGCCGGCGTTGCACGACGTGCCGGATTCATGCTTTCCAGTTCAAAGCCGTCGTCATCAAGGGTCCCGAGCATCGCGTCCCGGCCCCCCGGCACGCAGCAAATGGACGCACATTCGATAATCTTCGCCATATGCATGGCCGGCCCCATGGGGAAGCCCAGATAGGCTGGCACCGCGGCGAAGGGCGCCGTATCACAGGCACGCCCGGCGATAATCACCTCGGCACCGGCTGTCAGCGCGCGTTGAAATGCCTCACACCCCATCTGGCCGACAATGTGATCGGCATTCTCAACAGCGCCTGGAGATAGCGGCTCAATCGCCCCGATCGGCGTCACCTGATTGGCTTCAATTGCAGCAACGATGCGATCCACCGGCATATCGGCGCCGATGGAGGCCAAACGAAATGAAAGATTTTCCTGCCGTGCAATGTCGCGCACGATCTCGATGACGGCGTTTAATTGAGACGCGGTTCCGGCCGTCCCAGCGCTGCCGATCAACAGCGGCACGTTCCTCTGACGCGCCGCAATCAACGCCATGCGGAGATCGCGGCGGGTGATATCCGGGGTGGTCGCCATCTGGCCACTGCCCAGATAGGCGGGCCCCGGATCGATGGAGCCCATGTCGGCGGCAATGACATGCGGATCGCGTTCAAGACCGGCCAGGAACGCCGCTTCGATGATGCCGTATCCCAATTGCCCCGTCGCCGACAGAATGCGCAATGGCGGCCGTGGCGGCACATCGGCAAATGCGGCTGTTAGTTTTTCAACCGCGTTCATATGTCCAGGTCCAATAGCGGTCCATGCTGTTGGGCACCGTAAACGTCCCGGTCGCCCGGTGTCCCGGCGATGATTTTCCGGTCCATGACGATCTTGATGGCGCGTGCCGGCGGGTATGGGATGATCCGCACCTGCCCGGCGTCCAGGCCATAGAGGGTGGCAATCCGGCTTGCTGAAAGGTTCGGCGAGGCCTTCGCCTGCTCAAAATCTGCGGCCTCATCAAACAAGATATCGATGGTCAGTTGGGTCGGTCCGGCGTTCTTGCTGCGGACAATACGCGCGCACTCAACCAGTTTCACGGCATCCCGCCTCACCGACCAATCGGCTAAATGTTTGCGTTGAAGCGAGTGTCTCCAAGGTCATGGTGGCTTCATAGACCGCTTCGGCGTCATCTTTCGTCCAAGTCCGGGCCGCCAAGTCGTGAAACTTCGCTTTCAACTCGGCGTTCGAATAGGGATCCCGCCAATCGCCGCGGTTGGTCTCGGTCGCAGCTTCAAGCACGGCGCCGTCACGCATCGCAATCTTAACAGTGGCCGGCCGAAGTTCGGGAAGCTTCGCCGACATTTCGGGATCGTTTCTGACCTCAACTTTATTTGCAAGGGCCTGGATCGTCTCGTTGCGGATAGCATCCCAGGTGAAGCTTTGCACGCCGCTTGAGTCGTTGATCAAGGTTGTTGCCATGGCAAAAGGCACGCTGAACTTTCCAGCCAGGGTATTTTTCGGGTTTCTGTCGTCCAATTCGGCAGCCAGGAAGTAGGTGTCGACCGAAATGGCTTCAATATCCTCAACAGACACCGGTCCGTCGTGCGATCGGACAATATCCTCCAAGGCGTCCAACGCCGCATGATTGAAGCGGCAACACGAATGGAGCTTGAAATAGTTGCGGGCGATTTCCCATCGTGTGCCCAGGTCTTCGGTCATCGCGGTTGGATCGAACGTGTCAGACACCACTTTGCCGAAGACGTTGCCGATGCCATCAAGTTCGCCGGTGAAACCAGCGTCGACCATATCGCAGGCCAGCAGACCCATTTGGTTGCTGACGCCGGTGAAGATGTTGCGCACCGTGCCGCCCTCCAACATGGTCCGCCGGCTGGTTGCCAGGCTCAGGTTGGCGGCGACGTTAAGCAGTGTCTTCATTTGGTCGGCGTTGAACCCGACCAGACGGCCGACGCCGACCGCCGCGCAGAGTGTCCCCCAGGTGCCGTGCGGATGCATGGACATACGTAGGTCCGTGGCGATGCCGACCCGAGCACCGACTTCGTAACCGACGGCCAACGCCGTGATCAGGTCGGGACCGCTGGCCGGCGTCGCCTCAGCCGCCGCAAAGACCGCCGGAAACGTGTGCATGCCGGGATGGCCTTTGCAGAATTGATTGCCCTCGTCCATTTCCAGAAACGTTCCGGCAGCGCCGTTCAACAACGCTGCCTTGGCGGGCTCGGTTCTCAATGCCGTGCCGATCACGGCTGCCTCCCCTTCTCCACTTGATCCGGCCAGATTGATGGAGAGTTCCTCTATCTCCGGCTCAACCGACCCCCCGGCAATGGCACCGATGCAATCCGCAATGACCAACTTCGTCCGCTCAATGACCGGCGACGGTAGGTCCGCAAACGCGCATTCCGCCGCAAACGCCGCCACCTCATCCAGATAGAAGGTCATGGACGTCCAAGAGTCCGATAGTATTGGGCAATGTCGCCGGCGGTGGCCTGCCAAACATCATCAATCTGTGTGATATCGGCCAGCGTTTTTTCAAGATACTTGATCCGGTGTGGCTGCCCGATCACCCAAGGGTGTAAGGGAAGACCGAATAGCATGCCGGTTCGCGCTCCTTCTTCGTGCAGGCCGCGGAAGGCTTCGCCAACGATCTCGGGGTAGCGCGGATTGGCCACCTTGCGCAGCCAGAGGGCGACAACATCGTCCCATTCCATCTGATAGGGAATGGAAACCAGCGCCGGGTCTGTCGTCATCATGTAAGGCTGATCGTCATTCGGCCAATCCAGGAGGTAGTCGTAGCCAGCCTCGGCCAGGAGTTGCGGTGTGCGAGTCGATTCGCCCGAGTCCGGTCCTAGCCAACCCACGGGGCGCGAACCCGTCGCCGCTTCAATCGACGTGGTCGTCGCCTCGATCAGGTCCCGCTCGGCGGCTTCGTCAACATTGCTCGTGATCATCGCGTTCTGGACATCCCCATGCGCGACGAACTCGTAGCCGCGGGACAGGCACGCCTCAACAATTTGCGGATATCGCTCGACGGCGCCTGCGTTGGCGGCGACGGTAACCTTTAACTGATGGTGGTCAAATAGGTCCAGCACCCTGAAAATGCCGACGCGGTTGCCGTATTCACGTTGCGTGAAGCTTCGATAATCCGGGTTAAAAGAACCGTATTCACCTTGGAACCGGGGGTCCGAGTGGGCATCTTCCGGTGGCTCCAGTTCCCAGTATTCAAGGTGCAGGCACACCCAAAATGCCAGCCGTTCCCCGCCGGGCCAGCGCAAAGTTGAGCGCTTCGGGAAGGCCGAATACGGATAAAGGCCATGATCCATGCCGGGCGCTGGTTTGGTCATTTCATCGAGTTCCTGCCGATGTCGCGGCCATATGCGCGCGGCCGCTTTCCAAATACCAATCAGCAATTTCTTCGCCGGTCGCGGCCCACACGTCGTCGTGGGAAAGAATGTAGTCCAGCGCCTGATCGAGATGTTTGATACGGTGTGGTTGGCCCATCATGTAGGGATGCAAAGCAATGCACATAACCCGGGCGCTGTCCGCGCCTTCCGCATACAAGGTGTCGAAGGTATCGCGGATCATTTCGGCAAACTCCGCGCCCTCAAACTGTTGGCGATAGATGATCGAATCATTCAGATCCATCGTATAGGGGATCGTGATCAAGTCGCCGGACCGGACCCGGATCGGCAACGGCTGATCATCGTGATACCAATCGCAGTAATATTTAATCCCCGCTTCGGCAACCAAATCGGGCGTGTTCAAGGTGTTTGACGCCGCCGGTGAAAACCAGCCCGCCAACATCCGGCCGGTAAGGTCATGATACAGATCGACGCTTTCCTTGATTGCCGCCCGTTCGTCGTCTTCTGACAGTCCCCAATGATAGCGCGTGTTGTACATGCCGTGGCTCATGATGCTCCAGGCGCGCGTCTCACAGGCTTCGAAAATCTCCGGAAAGTGTACGAAGTTGGCCATACTCAGGGAGACCGTACCGCGGATGCCATGTTTATCGAGAACATCGAACATCCGCCAAACACCAACCCGGTTGCCGTAATCCTTGCTGCCGTATCCGATGACATCGGGGTGCGGGGTGCGCGGCCAGGGGTCGCGGACCGGTGAAGGCCGCGGCAGAAATTCGTAATGTTCAATGTTCGGGACGACCCACAAGGCAAGGCGGGCGCCGTTCGGCAGCTTGAGTTTAGGCCGCGAGATGATCGGCGAATAGGGTGCCCGGTCAGCGTTGCGAAACGTCATCCGCCCAGCCCCATGGATAAATTCGCCTTTTTATCGGTCCTGTATTGAACTCCAATCAAATGATATGCGACTATACCAATTGAGATCAAGGGACGAAGGTTGCGCAATGCCAAAGCGCCTGTCAGCGGCACAGGTCGATCACTACCGGGAGCAGGGATACGTCTCACCCGTGCCGGTGTTCGGCGCCGATGTGGCGGAGCGGCTGCGCTCGGAATTGGAGCGCCATGAGGCGGCAGCCGGCCAGCCTCTTGATTTTCCGGAGAAATCCAAATCCTACCTGCTCTACAATTGGGCCGACGAGCTTGTCCATCACCCGGCGATCCTTGATGCTGTTGAAGACCTCATCGGGCCGGACATTCTTGTCTATCATTCGACGACCTGGATCAAAGAACCGAACACGCCAAGCTATGTGTTATGGCATCAGGACGGGAAATATTTCCACCTGGAACCACGTCTTCACGTGACGGCGTGGGTGGCCTTGTCTGATGTGTCCATTGAAAGTGGTTGCGTGCATGTCCTGCCGGGCAGCCATCAGTGGGGAGACTTTGATCATACTGACGACACCGGTGAATGGAACATGATCAAGCGCGGTCAGGGCATACCCGACCGGTTCGATGATGAAGCCGGCGTTCCGCTGGCATTGAAACCGGGCGAGATGTCCTTACACCATACGAATTTGGTTCATTGTTCGCATGGCAATGCCAGCACGGACCGGCGGATCGGCCTTGGAATTAGCTATATTCCGGCGTCCGTCATTCAATCAGGGCATCCCAAACGCACGGCGTTGCCGGTGCGCGGCCGCGCCGTGCCCGGCGTGTTCGGGGAAGAAATGCGAGTTGAAATCGAGATGAGCGATGAAGCGAAAGCTGCGCACTCCCATTCCGTCGGTCTGTTCCGCGCGCTCCAGGACGCCGGCGCTTCGTTCCTGGAGGAAGCCACTGCATGATGACGACCGGAATGAAGTCGGAGAAGAAACTCAAAATCGCTAAATTCAGGTGTGTTATGCTTGATTAGCCGGGCTACGGGGAGGTCCGTGAGACGAAAGCCCCAAATAACGCAATAAACCAATACAGGGAGAGATGATCATGTCGAAGAAAGTTATCAAATCAGGCGTATCACGCCGTAAATTTGTCGCCGGCACGGCCGCCGGTGCGGCCGCCCTGGCGACCAGCAGTCTTGGCTTCCCGCATATTGCGAAAGCCGCCGACAACGTAAAAATCGGCCTCATCCATCCGGCCACAGGCTTCCTGGCCTACCCGGGCGGCCAACTGCGTTATGGCTGTCAGATGGCAATCAACGATATCAACAAGGCGGGCGGCATTAAGTCGTTGGGCGGCGCCAAGATCGAAGCCATGCTGGGCGATTCTCAGACCAAACCGCAAATCGGTGCGGCGGAAGTCGAGAAAATGAACGAAGCCGGCGTGCACGCCATTACGGGCTGTTATCAAAGCGCCGTCGGCCTGGCCGCAACGGCGGCGGCCGCAAAATATGGCATCCCCTTCTCCATCGACGTCGGCGTCTCCGACAAACTGGTGACCCGCGGCCTGACCAACGTCTTCCGCATGGCTGACGGTTACGGCCGTATCGCCAAGGATGCCGCCGCCAACCTGGGCGCCATCAACAAGGCAGCCGGATCACCGGCGAAGACCGTCGTTATCGTGCACGAAGAATCCGAATTCGGTTCAGGCACGGCACGGCTCATGAACAAGCTTCTCGGGGAGCAGGGCATTCAGGTCATCGAAACCATCAAGCATGCCAACCCGACGCGGAACTTCGACAACGTCGCGCTGCGCATCAAGGCGATGAAGGCCGATGTCGTCATGCCGATCAATTATCCGGGTGAATACGTCTTGCTGGCCCGCACGTTGCGCCAGCAGAAGGTCGATTTCCTGGCCAGCTATTCGGTCCTCGGCGGCGGTTTTAACTTCAAGTTCGTCAACGATCTGCCAGAAGTCGCCGAGAACATGATCGACGTCAACCACTGGTACGATCCGCGCTCGGCTGCCGGTCAGGCGTTGCGCAAACGGGTCGAAGCGGACGGCAAGTTCTTCACCTTCGAAGTTTATCTTGCCTACAACTCGATTCGCTTCCTGGCCGATGGCTTCGAACGCGCCGGCTCGACCGACCATGCCAAGGTCAACGCGGCCCTGGCTGTCAGCACCATAGATCCGCTGTTCATGCCCTATGGCCCGACGAAGATGGTCAACGGCCAAAACGTAGGCTCGCGGGCCGTCGCCATTCAGGCGCAGAAAGGTGACGTGCAAGTGATCTCACCGGCCGAAATCGCCTCGGCAAAACCGATCTTCCCGCGCCCGAAGGGCTGATTTCCAGCGGGTTCGACTTTGACGGGCCGGGCGTACTCCTGAAAAGGATGCGCCCGGTCTTCCCTTCACACACCATGTGAGCGGCTGCCTCAATGCTCTCAATGAACATCTCGATGATGCCGGCGGCCGTAATCAACGGCTTAATGTTCGGCGCCATCTACGCGCTCGTCGCGCTTGGCCTGACGCTCATTTACGGCGTTCTTCACATTATCAATTTCGCCCACGGGGCGATGCTGATGCTGGCGCTCTACGCGACCTTTTATTTATTTAAGTTCGCCGGCATCGATCCTTATTTGGCACTCATATTTGTCGTCCCCGGTAGTTACGTCTTTGGTTATTCCATATATCGATGGGGGATCGGCAAGCTCTCTCACGGCAAAGATCAGAATATTTTGCTGATTACGCTGGGCCTTTCGATCATTTTCGAGAACGCGGCCCAGTTTTTCTTCTCCGCCGACCAACAGACCATAAGCCTTTCCTACAGTTATGAATCGATCGATCTCGATTTCGTCTTTCTGGCTCTGCCAAAAGTCATCTCCTTTTTCGCCTCGCTGGTCATCTGCCTGCTGCTGTGGGTGTTGATGACAACCACCGACCTCGGCAAGGCGATCCGCGCCGTCGCCAAGGAACGTCAGGGCGCTCGACTGGTCGGAATCAACGTCGAAAATATTTTCGCCATCACCTATGGAATCGGCATCGCCTGCCTGGGCGCTGCCGGGTGCCTGTTGCTGCCATCATTTTACGTTGATCCGTATACCGGCAACATCTTTGTCATCATCGCCTTTACCATCGTTGTTCTGGGCGGCATGGGAAGTATCGTCGGCGCTTTGGTCGGCGGCTTCATCATCGGCGTGACCGAGTCCCTGGGCGGCCTGTTCCTGGGCGAAAGCCTGGGCCAGATCGGCATATCCTTGATCTTTATTCTGATTTTGGTGTTTCGCCCGACCGGGCTGTTCGGTGCCAAGCAATGAACGTCTTCGCCAAGAAGACCACGCTGATCGTCGTGGCGGGCCTGATTGCCAGCGCCTTGGTGCCGGTGGTGATCGTCAACAAATTCTACATCGACATTCTGACCCTTATCCTCTTTTCGGCGTTTCTGGGCCAGTCGTGGAATATTCTCGGCGGTTACGCCGGCCAGTTCTCCTTCGGCGGGGTGATTTTCTTTGGCACCGGCGCATATGCGTCATCAATCCTGCTGACGACTTTCGGTATTCCGCCGTTGATCGGTATTTTCGCCGCCATCGCCGCCGGCGCGCTGACCGGTGCCTTCATCGGTTTCATCAGTTTCCGCTATGGCTTGCGGGGATCATATTTCGCACTGATTACCTTGGCATTCTCGGAGGTGTTCCGAACCCTTGCGAACTCCGTCGAATTCACCGGCGGCGGCGTCGGCATCTTCATCAAACACGCCCCCGGTCTGGCCAACCTGCAATTTATTCACCCGGCCGGGTATTACTACATGGCACTGGTCATGGTGATCATATCCTTGGCCATCGCCGGGTGGCTTGAGCGCTCGCGCTTCGGCGCGCAACTCATCGCCATTCGCGAAAACGAGGATGCCGCCGAGGCCCTGGGCGTCGATGCCTTCAAGTGCAAGATGTATGCGATCATGATTACCGGCGGTATGGGCGGCGCGGCGGGAACTTTTTACGCCCAGAAATATCTCTACATCGATCCCCCTATCTCTTACAGCATCGGTACGTCGGTGGAGATGTTATTAGTCACCATCGTCGGTGGCATGGGAACCGTATTTGGCCCATTGATCGGCGCCTTCGTGCTGCATATCGTCAATGAGATCGCCCGCCATTACATCGACACGCCGGGTCTCAGCTTGATCGTCTACGGCATCATTCTGGTGGCGATTATCGGCTATCTGCCGAACGGCCTGATTGGCCTTTTCAGGCGCCGGCAGCGGAAGGGCAAGGAGGCCTCCGATGCTTGAGGTCAACGGCCTGAGCAAGTCTTTCGGCGGGCTTGCAGCCGTCAGCCAGGTGAACATCTCCGTGGATGAAGGCCGGATCATCTCATTGATCGGCCCGAACGGCGCCGGCAAGACGACCTTGTTCGCCATGGTTGCCGGTTTCCTGAAACCCGATGCCGGCGCCGTCACCTTTGAAGGTCACGACATTACCGGGCAGAAACCGCATCGGATTTGCGCTCACGGCGTCGTCCGCACGTTCCAGGTAACGCAACCGTTCGCCACCTTGAGCACGCTTGAAAACATCATGGTCGGCGCCTATCACCGCACCGCCAATCGGCACCTTGCGGAAAAGCAAGCCCGCGCCGTCGCCGAACAAGTCGGCATGACGGCGCTTCTGGATCAAGCGGCCGAGGGGCTGACCGTTGCCGGACGCAAGCGCCTGGAACTGGCCCGCGCCCTGGCGACGGGACCGAAGCTGCTGTTGCTGGATGAAGTCATGGCTGGCCTCAACCCAACGGAGATTGACGATATTGTCCGCGTCATCAAGGGCATTCGGGATTCCGGCGTGACGATTTTCCTCATCGAACACGTGATGAAGGCCGTCATGAACCTGTCCGATTATACCTATGTTCTAAACGACGGCATTCTGATCGCCGACGGCACGCCAACCGAGATTGCCGCCCATCCAAATGTCATTGAGGCCTATTTGGGCCACGGGGCGGCCGAACGTATGTCGGGCGAAGGAACGGCCCGTGCTTGAGGTTCGAAACCTTGAAGCCGGGTACGGGCAGGTTCAGGTCCTGCGTGGCATCGACATTGATGTCAGTAGCAGAGAGATTGTCGCCGTGCTGGGCAGCAACGGTGCCGGTAAATCGACCCTCAACAACAATATCAGCGGCCTTTACCATCCGTTTGCCGGCTCCATAAAGTTTGAAGACGAAGAAATTTCGGGCAGCGATCCCTCCGATATCGTCGCCATGGGTTTGGTGCAAGTACCGGAAGGCCGCCGTGTCTTCCCCAATCTATCGGTTCTCGAGAATCTTGAATTGGGCAGTTATCGACGGGGCAAGCCAAACCGGGCTCGGAATTTAGATCATGTCCTCGAAGTTTTTCCGCGCCTACAGGAACGACTAGCTCAATCGGCCGGGACGTTATCGGGTGGGGAACAGCAAATGGTCGCCATCGGGCGCGGGCTGATGGCAGAGCCAACACTGTTGATCCTGGATGAGCCGTCGCTTGGTTTGTCCCCTTTGCTCGTTGAGCAAATGTTTACGCTGATCAAGAAGATCAATGACGAAGGATTATCCATCGTTCTGGTCGAACAGAACGTCGTGCAGTCGCTCGCCGTGGCCGACCGCGCCTATGTCATGGAAAATGGCGCGATCAGCATATCGGGCCCAGCCGATACATTGATGGAGGACGATCAATTGAAGAAATCGTACCTCGGTGTTTAGAGGCTATTTCGCCGTATAGCCGCCGTCGGCGCAAATCACCTGCCCGGTAATATAAGACGCCGCATCCGAGATCAAAAATAAGACCAAGCGGGCAATTTCGTCGGGCTCGCCGAACCGCCCCATGGGGATACCCTGAAGCAGCCAGTCGCGCCGTTCCGGATTGGCGCGTGTCGCCGCCGTCATATCCGTATTGATCGGGCCCGGCCCGACAGCGTTGATGCGAACGTTCTCCGGTCCCAATTCCAGCGCCATCGCCCGCGTCAACCCATTGATACCCGATTTGGACGCCGCATAGGCGGCGGCGCGCGGATGACCGGTCAGCCCGATCTGACTTGAGATCAAGACGACAGACCCCTTCTTTTTCTCCAGCATATGGCGCGCGGCGGCACGCGCCATATTGAAGCAGCCCGTCAGGTTGACCCCGACCACTTTCGACCAAGCGGCGTCGTTTGTCTCCGTTGACGGCAACAATTCAATAATCCCGGCGCACGCAACGGCACCGTCCAAGCCGCCGGATTGACCAATGGCATCGGCCATTGCTTGATCCAATGCAGTGCTATCGGTGACGTCGGCATCGTAAATTAGGGCAAGATCGACATGCTCTGCCAGCGTCGCTTTTTGCGTTTGGCCCTGGACCGTACCCGCCACCACGGCACCCAGCGAACTTGCCATGGCTGCCGTCGCCAAGCCAATTCCTGATCCCGCTCCGGTGATGAACAGACGCTGCCCGGTCAAGTCGATCATGCCGATTTTCCTTTTGTATTTGGTCCGATGGAACGCAATGATCATCAATCTACGAGGTGGAGAAAGTGATGTCCAAAGTTCTGGTAATTGTGCCGTTCCCCATGAGCGAAGAGAATCTTGATCAGCGCCGGGATCAATTGAAGGCCGTCAAACTGGGACCGGATATTGACTTCGATTTCCAATCGGTCCGGGTCGCGCCGAAAAATTACGTCAGCCAATACGACATGGTGCTTGCCGATGTCGGTATCATGGAAGCCGGCCTGACGGCGCAGGACAACGGCTATGACGCCGTCTGCGTCGATACCATGAGCGATTCAGGCGTCGCCGCCTTACGCTCGGTGCTTGATATTCCGGTGATCGGCCCCGGACGGGCGGCTATGCTGACGGCGCTCATGTTGGGCGAGCGGTTTTCGATCATCTCCATGTGGCGTCATTGGGATCATCTCTATACCAAAACACTGAAAGACCTGAGGCTTGACCAACATTGCGCGTCGATTCGCTCCATCGACGTTCATCCCGACAATCAAGGCCTGCTGGGCGGCAAGGAGGAGGATATTTTCCCCTTGTTGGCCGACATCGCCGCACGCTGTATTGACGAGGACGATGCCGATGTCATCGTGCTCGGCTCGACAACCATGCATCAATCCCACGCCTATCTCACCGAGCGCCTAAGCGTTCCGGTGATTAACCCCGGACCGTTGACTTATAAACTGGCGGAAACTTTGCTCGGATTGAACCTGACCCACAGTCGCCACGCCTATCCATCACCGCCGGCGCCAAAGGATGCCGTACTTCAAGCGATGCTCGATACGGCTGCCGAGTTCGATCACTAATATCTAGCGATCCACATCCAAGGTGTTGGGTCCCGCCATGTAAACGGCGACGCGGCTGAAATGGTCATCTCTTACCTCGAAGAAATTGCAGTTCGACTTGTGGACCAAGGTGCCGTCGTGGTGTGTGTTGACGACCTGAAAGCGCGACGCAATGCGGCCGGTCTCAGGCGACGGGACATGGACAAAGTCCTGATGCTTAACCGCCGCGTGATCGGCCCAGAGGCGTTGGAACATGGCCTCGATCTCGGCGTGTCCCTGCAGCCGCACCCCATGGGTTTCGACGGTGAAGACGCAATCAGGGTGGAGGGTTGCCTTGATCTCGTCCATGGCTTCGCCATCTGCGCCGGCGAAATACCGCTCCACAAGATCGATCATTTGGGCGCTTGTCATACGATGGTCCTAACCTGCCGTTGAGCGCTGTTCGGCCAGATCATTCCAGACACGCTGTTCGACCAATTTGGCGTCCGTGATCCGAAAACTGTCGATAAACCGAATGCCGTCAAATGCGGTTCCGTCCGGCCATTGTCCGCTCAGGGTGCCCGAACAATAGACGACGGCGCCCTGGTCGTCGAAGGCTTCGTCAAATCGCTCATAGGACTTGGAGATCGATTGATAGCGGGGCTTTGCCCATTCGATCAATTGCTCCAGTTCGCTGAATTCAACGCCGCCGGGGAAGGTCATCATATATTCATCCGACAAGCAGGACTTGGCGGCATCAAGGTCGCGGGCCTGCATGGCGTCAAGAAAACGCCGGACAAGCGCCGCTGGTTGTTCCGGGGCGATCGCCGGGATGCGGCCGACCCGGCCGCGCATGTAGTTCTCGCCCGGCAATTCATTGATCATCACGGTTATACCGTCCCAGGGCGCGCCGGTCGCCGACCGCGCCGCATCGCTCAATCGGGTCTCCAGTAAACGCTTGGTTTGTTCGGAATAGCCGTCGATCAAAACGCAGGTAATGACAGGCATGAATGCCCCCCTTGTGGAAACGCGGATAAAGAAGATACAGACGCCGCGAAATGGTATATCAATTGGCTATTCGCCGACCATAGCTAACATCCGCCGCGACCATCATAGGAAGACATTGGAACCGTGCCCGTGAATTTCTCGACACCCGGCGCTATCGGCACGATAGACGACAAACTTCCGACGCCGCTCTATCACCAGATATACATCATTCTGCGGAACAAGATACTCGACCAGGAATTCACCGACGGCGATCTGTTGCCAAGTGAAGGTCAGACGGCCCTCGCTTTCGGGGTCTCGCGAATCACGTCGAAGCGCGCGCTCAATGAATTGGCAAACGACGGACTGGTTATCCGCGAACGCGGCCGCGGCACCCGGGTTACCTACAACGGTTCAGCCCCACCGCAGCAGGCCAGCATCGAAGGCATGTTGGAAAACATCATGGCGATGGGCCTGGACACCCAAGTTTCGCTGTTGGAGTTCGCTTATGTGCCGGCCACCGGCCCGGTGGCTCATGCACTTGGTTGCGCCGAAAATGAGGACGTCCAGCGTGCTGTGCGTGTCCGCTCCCATGAAGGCGAGCCGTTTTCCTATCTCGTGACGTTTGTCCCCGAAGCGGTCGGCAAGACATACACACAAAAAGACCTCGCCACGACGCCCCTGCTGACCTTGTTGGAGCGCGGTGGCGTCGTTATCTCGCGGGCGGAACAGACACTGACGGCGACGCTCGCCGATGCTAAAGTCGCGCCGCTTTTGAACCTGGATATCGGCGCGCCATTGTTACGGATCCGCCGCAATGTCTTTGACCAAAATGATCAGCCGGTCGAATTCATCACCGGTCTCTACCGACCGGACCGTTATCAATACCGCATGGATTTGTCCCGAATTCAGTCAGACCAAGCGACGTCATGGTCGCCGACCGGCTGATCACACAAACATCCCGTGTTGGGCCGTGGACAGCTCAAAGCGATATGATATATTCGTATATCATTTGATCATGCGTAGCCGCCTTTACCTATTGTTCGGCTCTGACGAAAAGTCATCACAATGCCCCCCGCTTCACTCCGCGAACAACTTTCCGAAGGCCGGACAATCGTCGCCCCCGGTATATTCGACGCGTTCAGTGCCGCCAGCGCCGAGCAGGCCGGATTCCAAGCCGCTTATCTGTCCGGCGCCAGTATCGCCTATTGCCGCTTCGGCCGCCCGGACATCGGATTGGTCAGCATGCGCGAGGTTGCCGATACCGTCGCCGAAATTCGTGAACGCGTCGACCTACCGCTGTTCGTCGATGCGGATACCGGGTTCGGCAATGCCCTGAACGTTCAGCGGACAGTAAGGCTGTTCGAACAAAACGGCGCGAATTGCATCCAACTGGAAGACCAGACCCTGCCCAAACGCTGCGGGCATTTGGCCGGCAAGACCTTGGTCAGTGCGTCGGAGGCGGTCGGCAAAATCAAGGCCGCCCTTGATGCCCGCAGGCATCCCGAAACCTTGATCATGGCGCGCACCGACGCGATCGCCGTGGAAGGTTTTGATGCAGCGCTTGAGCGCGCCGAACGTTACCTGGAGGCTGGCGCCGATATCCTGTTTATCGAAGCGCCCAATGACGAAACCGAAATGAAGACATTGACCCATCGGTTCAAGGATCGTGTCCCGCTGCTCGCCAACATGGTCGAAGGCGGGTTCACACCGATGCTCGATGTCGAACGCCTGAGCGACATTGGCTACCGCATCGCGATCTTTCCAGGTGGCTTGGTTCGCGCCCGTGCCCACATGGAGCGTGAATATTTCGCCAGCTTGAAGACCCACGGCTGGAACCAACCATTCCAAGACCGCATGCTGGATTTGACGGGCCTCAACGAAACGCTCGGAACAAAGGAAATCCTGGCTTCCGGGGCCCAATATGACGCGGAAAACCAAAATGATTGATCCGGTTACCCTCGCCGTCCTGAAGGGCCGGCTGGAACAAATCGCCGATGAGATGGACGCGACACTGTTCCGCAGCGCCTTCAATCCAATCATCGCCGAGGCTCACGATGCGTCGCATGGCATCTATGACGCGACGACCGGCAAGACCTTGGTTCAGGGCAAATCCGGCTTGCCGATTTTCGTCGGCGCCATGTCCTTTGCCGTCAAGACGGTGATCGACAAAGCGGGCCGTGACGGCGATCTCACGGATGGCGATGTATACGTGTTCAATGACCCCTACGATGGCGGCACGCATCTCTCCGACTTTAAGCTGGTCCGCCCTTACTACCGCCATGGCGAGCTGTACTGTTATCTCGCCTCCGTTGGCCATTGGCATGATGTCGGCGGCAACGTCCCCGGTAATTACAATCCGGAAGCCACCGAAAGCTTTCAGGAGGGTATGTTGATCCCACCGGTGAAGTTGATTGAAGCTGGTGTGTTCCGCCAGGATATCGTCGATATCATGCAGGCCAATTCACGCCAGCCCATCAGCCTGTACGGCGATCTTAACGGTCAACTCAACGCCTTGAATTTAGGCGAACGCCGGCTGACCGCGCTGCTTGACGAATACGGAGATGACACCGTGCAAGACGCGCTGGCCGAATTGCAGGACCGCGCCGCGCAATTGATGCGGATGAACATCGCCGAGCTTCCCGACGGCACCTACGCCTGCGACGATTGGCTGGATAACGACGGGATCGTTGACGAACCGCTGAAGATCGCTCTGGATTTGACCATCACCGGCGAGACCATGACCTTGGATTTCTCGCGTTCATCACCGGCCTGCGCCGGGCCGGTCAATATCGCTCTATCGACCGCTGTCGCATCCGTCTACGTGGCGCTCAAGCACGTCTTCAACGACGTCCCGGCTAATGCCGGTGTGCTTGAACCCATCGACATCATCATTCCCGACCACACCTTGCTGTCGGTGAAGGCGCCGAAACCGGTTGGTGGATACACGGAGACCATCCTGCGCCTGATCGATGTCGTTTTCGGTGCCGTCGCCCAGGCGGCGCCGGAACGCAGCAACGGATGCGCCTACGGCACCATCAACGCCTTGTCGCTTGCCGGTTACCGCCGCGATGGCCGGCGTTGGGTGATGTTCAGTTTCTTCGGCGGCGGCCATGGCGGACATCCCGAGGGTGATGGCCTGAACCACGGCAATGCGCCGATCTCGACGGCGACCATCCCGCCCATCGAAATTCTTGAAGCGGCGTACCCCATGTATTTCACCCAATGGGCCTTGCGCCCCGACAGCGGCGGGCCGGGACGGCATCGTGGCGGGCTTGGCGCGATTTATGAGATCGAATTGCTGGAAGAAAATGCCGACGTATTTCTGTTCGGCGAACGCGGACGGTACGCACCACCGGGCGTCGTCGGCGGAGAACATGGCGCGCTTAATAAGTTCAGCTACGAGCAGAAGGATGGTTTCCTGGAGCCGCCCATGGCGTCGAAGATGGTCGGCATAAAGATCGAAAAAGGCCAGCGGCTGCATCTTGAGACCCCCGGCGGCGGCGGCTATGGCCATGCCCTTGAGCGCGACCCGGCGGCGGTTGGCCGCGACGTGTTCCTGGGTTACCTCAGTGCTGCGGCGGCGGAACGTGACTACGGTGTCATCGTCGATGATCAGGGCGCCGTTGATCAAGACCGGACCAAGGAACACAGGAGTTCACGCCCTTCATGAGTTCTCCATCCAAAATGGTCGTCGGCGTCGATGTTGGCGGCACATTTACCGATGTTTTCTTCCTTGATGAAGCCTCCGGCCGTTGCGATGTCGCCAAGGTGCCTTCAACACGCCCCGACCAGTCAAAAGGATTTATCGACGGCATCCGTGCCGGTGTTGCCGACTTTTCTTCGTTGACGACGGTCGTGCATGGAACAACCGTCGGCACCAATGCCTTGTTGGAACGAAAGGGCGCGATAACCGGCATCATTACCACGACCGGGTTTCGGGATGCCCTTGAAATGCGCCGCCGGGACCGGCCGACGACCTGGGGCCTTTGGGGTCAATTCGAGCCGGTGGTTCCCCGCAATCTCCGCCTGGAAATCGACGAACGGACCTTGGCTGACGGCACCATCCACCGGGCGGTTGACCCCAACGAGGTCAAGTCAGCGGCGCGACAGTTGATCGATGCCGGCGCGGAATCCGTGTGCGTTGTGTTCATCAATGCCTACGCCAACGTCACCAATGAGCAGTCCGCCGTGGCTGCCGTCCGCGACGTTTGGCCCAACGACCACGTCGTTGCGTCGTCAGAAATACTGCCGGAAATCCGGGAGTTCGAACGCACATCGACGGCAACCTTGAATGCCTACCTGCAGCCGACGATCGGGAATTACCTGCAGGGTCTGGAAACAGCACTCAGCGACGGCGGCTTTGATGGGCAGGTTCTGATCGTCCAATCGAACGGCGGTGTGATGTCTGTCGATGTCGCCCGACGCCTGCCCATACGCACGGCCCTCTCCGGTCCCGCCGCCGGCGTCATCGCCAGCGCCTATATTGCGGAGGTCGCCGGTTTCCCCAACGTCATCACCTGCGACATGGGCGGTACCAGCTTTGACGTGTCCTTGGTCGCCGGCGGCGAAAGCGCGCTCAGTGCGCAAACATCAATCGATTTCGGCATGGTCATTCGCACTCCGATGATCGAAATCACAACGATCGGCGCCGGCGGCGGATCCATCGCCTGGGTTGATCGCGGCGGCCTACTGCAGATCGGACCTGAATCGGCGGGCTCAGACCCCGGTCCCGTGTGTTACGGACAGGGCAATGACCGGCCGACAGTCACCGATGCGAATTTGGTGCTTGGCCGGATTAATGCCGACCGACCGATTGGCGGAAAGCTCGACCGTCTTGATGTCGCCGCGTCGAAATCAGCCATTGATACCCACATCGGCAAGCCTTTGAATCTCGATGTAATGGACGCAGCGGAGGCGATTGTGCGGGTCGCCAACTCGCGAATGGCCGGGGCGATCCGACTGGTTTCCATCGAACGCGGACACAATCCGAATGAGTTTGCCGCCATGCCCTTCGGTGGCGGCGGCGCCCTGCACGCCGGAGCCTTGATCAAAGAGGTCGGGCTCAAGAGCGCCTTGGTGCCGCGTTACCCGGGGGTGACCAGCGCGCTTGGCTGTACCATTGCCGACATGCGTCACGATTTTGTCCAGACCCTGAATGCCATGTTGGACGGCATGGATGTGGATGATCTGAAATCCCAAATGGCGGCATTGGCCGGCAAAGGCATGCAGTTGCTGAACGACGCCGATGTCAATTTCGGCGCGCTCGACAGCCAATTCGAATTGGACATGTCTTATCTTGGCCAGACCCACACCGTTGATGTCGCGCTGCCCGCTGAATTTTCCGATGGCGTGGTGGAAATTTCCCGGGACCAGATTCATGCAGCGTTTGGGTCACGTTACGCCCAGGTATATGGCCGTCCCTTGGACGGCATCGCTATTCGGGTCCTCAACCTCAGAGTTTCGGTCATTGGCCGGCGGCCGAAATTCGACCTTCAACTGTTGGCGCCCGATGAGGCATCTACCGTCGAGGCCGCTGAATTGGGACGACGTGATGTTTGGGTCGATGGCGACTGGCATGATGCAACGATTTTCGAACGCTTGAGCCTTCCCGTCGGCGCGGAAATTCCCGGCCCGGCGCTTCTTGAGCAATCCGATACGACAATATTTATCGAACCGGACCTCTTCGGTACGGTCGACACTTTTGGCAACCTGATAATTTCCCGCAAGGACACGGGCTGACAGATGCTTGAACTTAATCCACGTCAAACCGGCTTTGTCATTTGCGACATGCAAAACGATTTCGTTCATCCGGACGGCGCCTATGGACGGGCGGGTCAAACTTCGGCCGCCATCGCAGCGCTTCCCGAACGCCAGAAGCTGGTTGCCGAAGCGGCCCGCATTGCTGACGCCTGGGTCATATCGACACATTTCACCTTGGTCCCGGGACGCCATGACGTCCCCTTTATCTCGGACCACCTAAAGCAGCTTCGGCCGTTCTTGGGGAAAGGCGATTTTGCATCCGGCAGCTTTGGCCACAGCCTCATCGATGAACTTCAACCGGTCGATTTTGCGGTCGAGAAAGTCGCATTTTCAGCTTTCTACATGAGCCGGCTTGAATGGGTGTTACGCCGCGCCGAGATCGAAACCCTGATCTTCTGCGGCATTGTCACGAACGGCGGCGTCGCCTCCACAGTCCGAGATGCCCACGTCCGGGACTTCCGCTGCATCGTTTTGGAGGACGGCTGCGCGGCCTTCAGTGAAGAGGCCCACCGTTCGTCCATCGGATCGCTATCAACGCTGGCCGAGATCGCAAGTTGCGCCGACGCCGCAGCGGCATTCACAGGCTAAGCCATGGCCGTACGCCCAGCCGCGGGTATGAGTTTTGAAGTCACGGTGTCCGTCGTCATCGTCGGTGCCGGGGCCTGTGGGCTGACGGCGGCACTGGCGGCCAAGGACGCCGGCGCAGACGTCATGGTGCTTGAACGCGATGCGGTGCCGCAAGGCTCGACGGCGCTGTCGTCGGGCTTTATTCCCGCCTGCAACACACGAATTCAGCGAGACAAGGGCATTGAGGATTCGGTCGAAGTTTTTGCGGCCGATATCCTCGGTAAGGCCCACGATGAAACCGACGCGGAAATGGTGCGGGCGGTCTGCCGTGAATCCGGTCCAGCCATTGACTGGCTGATGGAAACGCACGGTATCGAGTTCATCTTGGTTGAAGGATTTCTGTATCCCAATCACAGCCATTTACGCATGCATGCAACGCCGCCGCGAACCGGCGCGGATCTGATCGGCGCCATGACACGCGCCGTTGAAAGAGCCGGTATTGATGTTGTGACCAATTCAACGGTCGTCGACTTGTATGCCGACGAAGACGGGCGGATCCACGGACTTCGCATAGAACATCCGGATGGCAGCGATGATCTTCTTGGCTGTGAGGCTCTGATCCTGGCGTGCAACGGCTTCGGCGGAAATCCCGAAATGGTCCGCCATTTTATACCGGATATGGCTGAGGCCAACTATTTTGGCCACACCGGAAATCAGGGTGATGCCATACGTTGGGGCGAAGAACTGGGTGCGGCAACGGCCGATTTAGGGTCTTTTCAGGGACACGGGTCGGTCGCCCACCCACACGGCATCTTGGTGAGTTGGGCGCTGATGATGGAAGGCGGCATTCAAGTTAATGCCGATGGCCTGCGGTTTTCGAATGAGCATGACGGCTATTCCGAACAGGGCCGGCGGGTGATCGCCGAGCCTGGCCATATCGCCTGGAATATCTTCGATTCACGGCTCTATGCGTTTGCCCAGGACTTTGATGATTTTCGGCAAGCAGTATCGGCCGGCGCAATCCTGACGGCGGCCGATATCTCAGAACTGGCGGCGACGTGCGGGCTGCCCGAAACCAATCTAAGAATGACGTTGGAGGAAACCGCCCGCCTGGCATCGGGCGACGGCGAGGACCAATTCGGTCGTGATTTTTGCAGCGCCCCGACGCTGACGCCCCCCTACCATGGCGTAAAAGTCACCGGTTCTTTGTTCCATACTCAAGGTGGTTTGCTGGTCGACCGCGACGCAAGAGTGCTGCGTCAGGATTGCACGCCGTTTCCCAATCTGTATGCCGGCGGCGGCGCGGCGCGCGGTGTTTCCGGGCCCTCCGACTGGGGCTATTTATCAGGAAACGGGTTGCTGACGGCGCTCTCGCTGGGACGCATCGCCGGCCGCGTGGCGGCGAAGTTCGTGAGATCACTCGCTCTTTGAAAGAACAACTTAAAGATTCCTGTGACTTCTCAAATCTGAGATTCCGAAATGCTTATGGGATCAAATACTATCCTGAACATGGGTCCCTATTCACCATAGATTCAACTGACGTATTTTCTATCTGGATAAGTGGCGAAACATATTTCTCTGCGGCCATTTTGGATCCTTTTGATTCCGATTTTCAGGCATTGTTACCTGGGTCACCTAATTTTTGAAAGATCGTAATGCCCTTTCAAGGATCGTTTAAAATAACCTGCGCAGAGGTGCCTTGAGGCAATTCAGGGTCTAGCGAATTCATCGACAACCACAAATCAAGTGGTGTCCCTCGCAAATCAAGGCTCACTTCGATATCTCTTTCTGGCGAAGATTTGAAAAAGATCGCTGCCATGTTCTGTAAAGAGGCAGAAGGAGCATCAAAGTGCAGCATTATACTTTCGTCGACATACAGTTTGCTAAGGAGAGTGGCCAGAGATGAGCCATTGCAAGACAACAAATCCACCGTTGGGGTTGAGGCGCGAGGGCGCCACAGCATATCTTGGCGTTGGCACTACGAAATTTGACGAAATGGTCGGTGATGTTCGGATGCCTCAAACTCGATGCGTCGATAATTGTAAGATTTGGGATCGCAATGAGTTGGAGGGAACGTTCGAAGCATTGCCACGCAAAAAACCCGAAAATACGTTTCGTGGGATGATGTGGGATGAGTGGTGATGGCGAAAAAACCGAGATACACGCATGAATACATGGGCCGTCATGGTGTTACTCGTTTGGAGTTTCGCCGTAAGGACATCAAAGGATGGCCCCGACGCCAACCGCTCCGCTCAGACGCCTTCTGGGAAGATTACAACGCCGCTGTCGAAGGGAGAATTCCTCTTGGTGTTGCAGATCGCGGTCAACGGCCGGCCGCTGCGGCAATGGGATCGATGCGATGGCTCTGCACTGAATACAAAATCGGCGCCGCGTTCAAGAGATTGGACATCACGACGCAGACCCGTCGCAGAGCAATACTAGATCGGTTCTGCCGAATTCACGGTGACAAGCCGTTCGCTATGTTGGAGCGGGCACATCTATTGAGAATTCGAGACAAGATTGCCGACACGCCAGAAGCCGCGAACGGATTGATCTAGGCGCTTCGGCAAGTCTTTAAGTTCGCAGTCGAGTACGATTATCTTGCCGCAAACACGGCACGCGACATCGCCTACTTACCCAGCAATAATCCGGGTGGATTCCATCCCTGGACCCTGGAAGAGGTTGAGCAATTCGAAGACGCTCACCCCATCGGCACAAAGGCGCATTTGGCGCTCGCCTTGATGATGTACGGCGGATGCGCCCGGAGTTCCGATGTTGCTCTGCTGGGGCGCCAGCACCTGACCAAGGATGGCCGGCTCCGCGATACCCAGTTCAAGAACCGTAAGCGTTCTCCTGTTGAGATCGACGTGCCGGTGATCGATCAGCTCGGGCAAATACTCGAAGCTTCACCCACGGGCGAGATGACCTTTGTCATGACGTAATTCAATCGGCCCTTTAAATCAACCGAGGCCTTCGGCAATTGGTTTAAAAAGCGATGCAATGAGGCCGGACTTCCCCATTGTTACGCTCATGGCGTCCGAAAAATTGCCGCCGCTCGGCTCGCCGAACTCGGATGCAGCGATCATGAGATCATGGCCATTGGCGGATGGAAGACACTGAAAGAAGTTCAACGCTACACGGCATCGGCCAGCAGGAAAGTCATGTCAGATAACGCCATGGACAAGGTTCAGGCGGACATAGAAAGAACGAAAGTGTCTAACCTTTCGCGCAATGGAAAATAGGTTAGACGGTGAGGTCGAAAAAAATGAATGAATTCAATGCACAAAATATGCAGTGGTGCCCAGGGGCGGAATCGAACCACCGACACCGCGATTTTCAGTCGCGTGCTCTACCAACTGAGCTACCTGGGCACGTCCCCGTTCGGGGAACCGGCGCGGCAAGGAACCGTCCGGTTTTGTTGGCATCGGGCGCTTTTAAAGGAAACGGCGCGGCCTGTCCAGCGTCCGCGTCGGATGGTTTGGGAATTTAAATCAGTCTTCCGCAAATGCATCGTCGTCCAACTCGGCGGCCTCTTCGGACGGAATGCGGTAGTCCTCATTCAACCACTTCCCCAGGTCCAAATCAGCGCACCGCTTTGAACAAAACGGTCGATAATCCTGGGCCCGCAGTTTGCCGCAAACCGGGCATTTCCCGCCCTTCAGCGGCACGACTTTCGCGCTGTCCGCCAGTTCAGCCATCCGCCGCCCCCAGAGGCCGTACGGCATAGGCGTTCGGCGCCAGGGCCGCGTTGGTGTCTACGTCCAGCCGGCCGCCCAGTTGTTCACGCGCCGCGGCCAGGGCATCGGCGGCTTCTTCGGCGAAGGCATCGCCCACGGCCTTGCCGACGTCTAAACTGTAGCCCGATCCCGGTTCCGACGCGCTGGCATGCAAAGCCCCGCGAAGCGCTTCAAGGGCCGCCGTCAACGGTGATTTTTCCGGAACAGACGGTCCGGCGCAGAGAATCTCCGACAAACTCAGGCCCTTGCGGCGGCGCGTCAGTTCGACCAAGCCAAACCGCGTGAAACCGCCGACGAACGGCCGCTGAGGATCTTCCGCGACAGCGCGCCGTAGCGCATTCAGAACTTTCTCCTGATTTTCCTCGCGCCGCATGGTGATAAAATCAATCACCATCAGGCCGCTCAGGTTGCGCACCTTCATCTCACGGGCAATGACCGCGGCGGCCTGGCAATTCACATCGGTAATCAGATGCTCGCGATTGCCGCCCGTGGCACCGCCGGAATTGACATCCACGGCAACCAGGGCATCGGTCTCACTAATCCGGATATTACCGCCCGACGGCAAGGCCACCCAGGGGTCCAGAACGTCTTCGATCAATTCTTCAACGCCCTCCGATTGGAACAGCGGCGCGGTGCCCCTGTAGATGTTCACCAGATCCGAAATATCCGGCATTTCGACTTCGGTAAACGCCTTGATCCGATTGAATACGTCCGGCGAATCAACCATCACGGCCGCCAAATCAACGCCGCCCTGGTCGCGCAGCAGGCGGCACGCCGGCTCCAGTTCGCGCTCCAGACAGACCGGCGCATGGGCATCTTGGTAGGCGCCTTGAAGGCCGGCCCAACGGCTCTCAAGGCGGCTGGCTTCGCTGGTGACATCTTCGGTCTCGGCCTCTTGCGCGGCGGTCCGCAGAATAAAGCCGCCCGCCGATTGTCCAAACGCCTCCATGGCCGCACTCAACCGATCGCGCTCGCCAGCGTCGACAATCCGCCGCGACAGGGAAACCCCGGGGCGCCCCGGCGTGAACACCAGATCACGCCCGGTGAGTACCAGCTTCATGGTCACCTTGGCGCCCTTGTCGTCCTGCGGATCGCGGGTGATCTGAACCAGCACCTTATCGCCTTCGTTGACGTAATTTCCGATGGCATCGTCGGACCCGGCGTCGTGCGGCCGGGCGTCTGCCAGCCCCAGGTATCCGGACCGTTCCTCACCAATGTCGATGAAAGCCGCTTGCAGGTTATGGATAACGGCTTCGACGCGGCCGGCGACAATATCGCCGACAAGCGATTGCTGGACGTCGCGGTCAATGGTCAATCCGACCAAATTGCCGTCGTCCAATTCGGCAATCCGGATCTCGCCGGGTGATGCCGATATGAGAATTCGATCAACGCTCATGATTTCCTCGTTCTCATCAGTGCGGCCCCGTTCTCAACCCCTGGCCGTCCAAAAGCGACAGGGTTTCAAATAACGGCAGGCCGACCACGTTACTATAAGATCCATTAATTCGTTTCACGAATCCGCCGGCCCGGCCCTGGATGGCATAGGCACCGGCTTTGCCCGACCATTCGCCGGACGCCAGATATTCAGATATGTCGGTCTCATGCAGGCGTTTGAACGTCACCTGCGTCATCACCAGGCGTTCAAAGGTTTGGCCATCCGGCGCAACCAGACAGACCCCGCCAAACACCCTGTGACGGCGCCCCGATAATAACGACAAATGGGTCCGGGCTTCGGCCTCACTGGCGGCTTTGTCCAGAATGCGCCGCCCGCAGGCAACAACCGTATCGGCGCCGAGGACATAGGCTTCCGGGTGATCATCGGCAACCTTGCGCGCCTTGGCGGCCGCCAATCGGCGGGCAACCTCACGGGGTAATTCCGATTTCAACGCGGTCTCATCGATATCGGCGGCGACAACCGCATCGGGCGTGATGCCGACCTGCAATAACAACTCACCGCGCCGCGGCGAGGCGGATGCGAGGATGAGACGGCCCGGCATTTCGCCGAAACCCTATTTATAGCGGAAAGTAATGCGACCTTTTGTCAGGTCGTACGGGGTCATTTCCACATTCACACGGTCACCGGCCAGGACACGAATACGGTGCTTGCGCATTTTCCCGGCCGTATGGGCGAGGATTTCGTGATCATTGTCCAGTTTCACCCGAAACATCGCGTTCGGGAGAATTTCACTGACGATGCCCGTGAACTCTAGCGGCTCTTCTTTGGCCATAATTTACTCAGTCTGGTTCAAAAGTCGCCATAAAGAAGCCGTCAAATCGGCTTGGGTCAAGCGTTTTCCCATGAAATCAGGTATCGATGGCACTGGTCAGCGGAAACCGCTGCTTAATTCGCTGCATCAACTGGTCGCGAACCTGACGGTAGGCCTCAAGACGGCGCTCGCGATCGTCGGTTTCAATCATCGACGGATCGAAGGTATTCCAGAACTCAATCTCACAGGCCATGACGCGCGTCATCTCGACGGCCCGGTGTTGGGCCTGCGGCGACAGGGGAATCACCAGATCATAGTAACTGTCATCCAGATCGTCGAAAGTCTTGGCGTTGTGGCGGCTGAGGTCGATGCCGATCTCATCCATGACGGCAACGGCGAACCCATCGACGTCAATGGTTCGGACGCCGACCGAATCGACATAAATCCGGGTCCCGTGTAGGAATTTCAAAATCGATTCGGCCATCGGCGACCGCACGGAATTCATCGTGCAGGCGAACAATACGGCGGAGGGGAGTTCCATGGCGCGCCGTTCACCCGCGAATATGAAGAACGCAGACCAGGGTGAACAGACGGCGCGCCGTCGCGCGGTCCATCTGGGCCTGATCCGCCATTCGGTCTTTGAGCAACTCGGCACCCTCGTTGTGGAGGCCGCGCCGCGCCATGTCGATGGCTTCGATCTGTGACGGCGCTTTCGATTTGATGGCTTCGAAATAGCTGTCGCAGATCATGAAATAATCTTTGATGGTCTTGCGAAAAGCACTGGTCGGGACGGATATGGCGCTCAGCGTCGTCTCGTCAGGTCGCCGGACGTCAAATATCAGCCGGTTTTCCTCAATCCGGAGATGCAGGCTGTAGGGGCCGGCATCGCCGTCGGCCGTTTCAACCAGGCCGAATTCGTTATCATCCAAAAGATCGAAGATCGCGACCTTGCGCTCATGCTCAATCTGCGGCGAGCGGCGGACCACGGATTTCTCATCAAGAGTAATATTGACGATGCGGTTATCGGCGGCCATGGCCCTTCCCCGCGTTCAGGCCTTGGGCGGCAGGTTAAGACGTAGGGCGATGGACAGCGCATGGGCATCTAGACCTTCCGCCCGGGCCAAGGTAACCGCCGCCGGGCCGACCGCGTGCAAACCATCGCGGCCGCATTCGATCATTGAGGTGCGCTTCAAAAAATCCAAAACCCCAAGCCCCGACGAAAACCGCGCCGAGCGCGCCGTCGGCAGGACATGATTAGGCCCGGCGATATAATCACCGAGCGCTTCGGGCACATGCCGGCCGATAAAGATCGCGCCTGCATTATGCACCCGATCGGCCAAGGCCCGGGCGTCGTCGGTGGCAATCTCAAGGTGTTCCGGAGCGATCCGATCAATTAACGGCACGGCGTCCGACAATTTAGGGACAACGATGACGGCACCATAAGTCTGCCAGCTTTGGCGCGCCGTATCAGCCCTCGGCAAGGTCTTCAGATGACCATCAATGGCGGCAATCACGGCATCGGCGAAGGCCGTGTCATCGGTGATTAAGATAGCCTGCGCCGCCGTGTCGTGTTCAGCCTGTGACAACAGATCGGCGGCGATCCATTGGGGATCGTTGGCGCCATCGGCCAGGACCAGAATTTCCGACGGTCCGGCTATCATGTCGATGCCGACGGTGCCGAACACCTGGCGCTTGGCGGCGGCGACATAGGCATTGCCGGGACCAACGATCTTATCAACGGGTGCAATAGTTTGCGTGCCATAGGCTAAGGCGCCAATCGCCTGAGCGCCGCCGATCCGGTAAATTTCATGGATGCCGGCTATATCAGCGGCGGCGAGAACCAAGGGATTTATGATGCCGTCCGGCGTCGGCACAACCATGGCAATGCGCGCCACCCCCGCCACCTTGGCCGGTAGCGCATTCATCAGCACCGACGACGGATAAGCGGCAGTGCCGCCCGGCACGTAAAGTCCGGCGGCGCCGACGGCGCGCCACCGATAGCCGAGGCGAAGTCCGGCGGAATCTGTCGTATCGAGGTCTTCGGGCACCTGTTTTTCATGAAATGCCCGGATGCGGTCAGCAGCCAATTCCAACGCCGCTAACGTCTCGGCATCGCAGGCGCCGCGTGCTTCGGCAATCTCTTGCGGAGAAAAAGCCATGGTTTCCGGGGTGATTTGGAAGCGGTCAAATTTAGCTGTCGCGGCACTCACCGCAGCATCGCCGCGGGCCTTCACATCGGCCAGGATATCCGTCACCGCATCATTGACGTCGGCTTCCGTTTCGCGCTTTTCGCCCAGCAACGCCGCGAACGCGCCGCCAAATTCCGCATCGTTCAGATCAAGCCGCTTCGGCATGGACGGCCTCCTCAAATTTGGAAATCCAATGCCCAACTTCATCAACGCGGGTCTTCCAGGCGGCCCGGTTGACGGCGAGGCGCGAGGTGATATCGCAAATTTTTTCAATTTCCACCAAGCCGTTGGCCTTCAGTGTTGATCCCGTCGAGACCAGATCAACAATCCGCCGGCAAAGCCCCAGTTGCGGCGCCAGTTCCATGGCGCCGTTGAGCTTGATGCAGTCGGCATGGACACCGCGGCTGGCAAAGTGGCGCTGCGTGATCGCCGGGTATTTGGTCGCCACGCGAACCGAACTCCAGCGCGACGGATCATCGCTGGAAACCAGATCGGCCGGCTCAGCCACCGAAATGCGGCAGTGTCCGACATTCAGGTCCAAGGGTGCATAAAGCTCGGCGAAATCGAACTCCTTCAGCACATCATTGCCGGCCACACCAAGATGCGCACCGCCGAAAGCGACGAAAGTTGCGACATCGAAACTGCGGACCCGGATCACGTCAAGGCCTGGGATATTTGTCGCAAACCGAAGCTGGCGCGCAGCATCGTCATCGAAGGCCGCTTCAGGCTGAATGCCGGCACGGCGCACGATGGGCATGACTTCTTTGAGTATCCGGCCCTTCGGCAAGGCCAGAATTAAATTCTCATTGGCTGATGCAGTCGACACAGTGCCGCGTCCCAAGCGATTGATTTCGCGGCATTCATAGAAGGTTTTCGCGGGGTTCTCTAGAAAATGTTTGGTTCACACGGGCTCATGACGGCCGATGGCGGCCGATGGCGGCCGATGGCGGCCGATGGCGGCCGATGGCGGCCGATGGCGGCCGATGACGCCTCCGGGAGGCTCGGGGCCGCGTCAATCGTCAAGGCGCTCGATTTGGGCGCCACACCGGGCCAACTTCTCTTCCAGGCGCTCGTAACCGCGATCCAGGTGGTAAACCCGATTGATGATGGTCTCGCCTTCCGCCGCCAGACCGGCCAGCACCAGGGAGACCGAAGCCCGCAAATCCGTCGCCATGACCGGCGCGCCGGACATCTGCTCAACGCCCCGGATAATCGCCGACGCCCCGTGCACATTGATATCGGCGCCCATGCGGCAAAGCTCGGGCACATGCATGAAACGGTTTTCGAAAATGGTTTCCGTGACCATGGAGGCGCCGTCGGAAACCGCCATCAGGGCCATGAATTGCGCCTGCATGTCGGTGGGGAAGCCGGGAAACGGTTCGGTCATCAAATCAACACCGCGCAGCCGTCCGTTGGTCCGCTGAACCCGCAAGCCGTCTTCTTCTTCAGAGAACTCAACACCGGCGCGGCTCAACAACTCGACGGTCGCATCGATCAGGTCCATGCGCGCGCCGCGCAGCAGCACGTCGCCACCGGTAATCGCCGCCGCCACTGCATAACTACCGGTTTCAATACGGTCCGGCAGCACCGCATAGTCGGCCCCGTGCAGGCGATCGACGCCCTGGACACGAAGCGTGTCAGTGCCGACGCCATCGATCTTAGCGCCCATGGCCACCAGGCATTGGGCCAGGTCCGTAACTTCCGGCTCCCGCGCGGCGTTGGAGATGACGGTTTCGCCGCGGGCCAGGGCTGCGGCCATGAGGATGTTTTCCGTGCCGCCGACGGTGACCATGGGGAAGACCACGTGGCCACCGCTCAGACCCCGCGGCGCCGTCGCGTTGATATAGCCTTCCGCCAGTTCAATTTCGGCGCCCAGTTGTTCCATGGCTTTCAGGTGCAAATCCACGGGCCGCGTGCCAATGGCACAGCCGCCCGGCAACGAGACGCGGGCCTCGCCTTCGCGGGCCAGCAAGGGGCCCAGCACCAGCACGGAGGCGCGCATTTTCCGGACCACGTCGTAGGGCGCCGTCGTGGCGGTGATCACGCCGGCGTTCAATTCCAGGACCCGGCCCACGGAAGCCGCTTCGGACGCAGCACCGTTTTCGGTAATCCGAACGCCCAGTTCCTTCAGCAAGTCCGCCATGGAGGCAATATCGGCAAGGTCCGGCAAATTCGACAGGGTCAGTGTCTCATCGCTCAGCAGGCTTGCCGCCAACAGCGGCAGCGCGGCATTCTTGGCCCCACTGATAGGTATTTCCCCATGCAACGGCTTGCCGCCAACGATCCGTATTTGATCCATCTGTTGGTCCCTATAGACTGCCCGAAGGCCGCAACAACGCTTTTAGATCAAGCCTTCCCCAGGCTCAAGACAAGGCTCAAGACAAGGCTCAAGACAAGGCTCAAGGCCGGGCTCAAGGCCGGGCTCATGATATGACGTGGGACCTTGGCAAAAATAAGGCGGCGGCATTGCGGGTCGGCTATTTGTCGGTTGCCGGTTTCTCGACGCGCCCGCGGGCCTGGCTTTTGCGTTTCTCCAGATTAGCCCGCAGTGCGTTGGCCAGGCGTTGGTCACGGGCCTGCGCCTTATCGGTCTTTTTTCCGGCCCTCGTCCCAGGCTTGGCATCGCTTGCGGCTTTGTCTTTGTCTGCCATAGACCAATCCTGGTACCCCCATCGAACGGGGTCAAGCGGGTCGTCGCAAGGGATGCTTGCGCGGGCCATCGGCCTATGGCATTTTGCGCCCGCCTTCCCTCAGAGGCCGTCGTAGCTCAGTGGTAGAGCGCGCCATTGGTAATGGCGAGGTCGGAAGTTCAATCCTTCCCGACGGCACCATCTGCACTTCCCCTCCTCCTTCAACGGCCCGATTGGTCGACCGACACCGGCGGCCGGCATATCCGGACCTTGTCGCATGTCGGAAAACTTCTCGGATCCGTCGGCAGGTCAAATACCGACCGGAAAACCCGCTAAATTTTTCCGGTCGATCGCCCATTTGACCTAGATCAATTCCAAACTGGATCAGGTAATATACTTGATATGCATCAATTCTGACGAAGCGAGGACCCTATGCCGAATACGGCGAGCAAACCCGAGAAAAAGCGCGAACTGATGGGCTTTCTGTTCCTGACCGTCGTTCTGGCGCCGGTGCTGTCGGTGATTTTGGTCACCGGTTACGGCTTTTCCATTTGGATGGTCCAGATCATCGCCGGACCGCCCGGTGCCAATTGATGGACGCCCTAGAATGAACCGGAGAGTAAAAATGTCCGAACCAAAACAAGCCCCCGAACACCCATCGCGGCGGGCCTTTATGAACCCCCGTCCGAAACCGGCACAGGCCCACATCGCCAGCCTGTTGGTGCAGACCTGGCCCGATAAGACGGCGGCCATTTCGGGCCATCTGAAACGTATTCCCGGGATCGACACCCACGGCGACGCCGACGGCAAGCTTATCGTCACCGTCGAGGCCGAAAACGACGACCAACTGGTTCAGTTGGTCGGCGCCATCGAGGCCGCCGACGGTGTTGTCTGCGCATCGCTTGTCTACCATCAGATTGAGGATCACGATCATGGCTAAACAAAAGCCCGCCAAGGGCCTTTCGCGGCGCGACTACATCAAGGCCAACGCGGTCGCCATGGCCGCCGCCGCCGCCGGCCTGCCGCTCAGCGCCGGCGCCGCCAACGTGGCGACCAAAAGCGAGGTGACCGAGCTCAAATGGGACAAGGCGCCGTGCCGGTTCTGCGGCACCGGATGCAGCGTCATGGTCGCCACCAAGGAAGGCCGGGTCGTCGCCACCCACGGCGACGTCCATGCCGAGGTCAACAAGGGCCTGAATTGCGTGAAGGGTTATTTCCTGTCGAAAATCCTTTACGGCGAAGACCGCCTGACGACGCCGCTGTTGCGCATGAAGGAGGGCAAATACGCCAAGGACGGCGAATTCGCGCCGGTGTCCTGGGATCAGGCCTTCGATATCATGGCCGAAAAGTTCAAAAAGACACTGAAGGAAAAAGGCCCGACGGCGATCGGCATGTTTGGCTCAGGCCAATGGACGGTCTGGGAAGGCTACGCCGCCTCAAAACTCATGAAAGCCGGGTTCCGGTCCAACAACATCGACCCCAACGCGCGCCATTGCATGGCGTCCGCCGTCGGCGGCTTCATGCGGACCTTCGGCATCGATGAGCCCATGGGGTGTTACGACGATATCGAGGCCACCGACGCCTTCGTGCTGTGGGGCTCGAACATGGCCGAAATGCATCCGATCCTATGGTCGCGGGTTGCCGACCGGCGGCTCAGCACGCCACACGTCAAGGTCGCCGTGCTGTCGACATTCCAGCACCGCTGCTTTGATCTGGCCGACGTCCCCATGGTGTTCACCCCGCAATCGGACTTGGCGATCCTCAATTTCATCGCCAAATACATCATCGACACGGGCCGGGTGAACAAGGCCTTCGTCAACAAGCACGTCAATTTCCGGCGCGGCAACACGGACATCGGCTACGGCCTCCGGCCCGACCATCCGCTGGAGAAAAAGGCCAAGAACGCGAACAAGGCGGGTGGGTCCAAACCCATGACCTTTGATGAGTTCGCCGCTTTCGTCAGCGACTACGACATCGACAAAGTCTCGAAAATGTCGGGCGTCTCAAAAGACCACCTGACCAAGCTGGCCGAGCTTTATGCGGACCCGAACACCAAGGTCGTGTCGTTCTGGACCATGGGCTTCAATCAGCACACGCGCGGTGTCTGGGCCAACAACCTGATCTACAACATCCATCTGTTGACCGGTAAGATTTCCGAACCGGGCAACAGCCCGTTTTCGCTGACCGGCCAGCCGTCGGCCTGCGGCACGGCCCGCGAAGTCGGCACGTTTTCGCACCGTTTGCCCGCCGATCTGGTGGTCGCGAAGAAAAAGCATCGCGATTTCGCCGAGAAAATCTGGCAGTTGCCGTCCGGCCTGATCCCGCCGAAGCCCGGCTATCACGCCGTTCAGCACAACCGCATGCTGAAGGATTCAAAAATCAACGCCTACTGGGTCCAGTGCAACAACAACCTGCAGGCCGCCGCCAACATCAATGAGGAAGGCCTGCCCGGCTATCGCAATCCGGACAACTTCATCGTCGTCTCGGATGCCTATCCGACCGTCACCGCACAGGCCGCCGATCTTATTCTGCCGACCGCCATGTGGGTCGAAAAGGAAGGCGCTTACGGCAACGCCGAACGGCGCACCCAGTTCTGGTACCAGCAAGTCGCGGCGCCGGGCGAATCGCGCTCCGATCTCTGGCAGTTGGTGGAGTTCTCCAAACGCTTCACCACGGATGAGGTTTGGCCGACCGAAATTCTGGATGCCAACCCGGCCTACCGGGGCCGCAGCCTCTATCAGGTGCTGTTCGCCAACGGCGCCGTTGACCGCTATCCCCTGTCCGACACCAGCGCCGCTCACGACAACCAGGAAGCCCGGGATTTCGGCTTCTACATCCAAAAGGGCCTGTTCGAGGAATACGCCGGCTTCGGCCGCGATCACGGCCACGACCTGGCGCCCTTCGACACCTACCATCAGGTGCGCGGCCTGCGCTGGCCGGTGGTCAACGGCAAGGAAACCCGCTGGCGTTTCCGCGAGGGCCAGGACCCCTACGTCAAGGCCGGCACCGAGGTGCAGTTCTACGGCAAGCCCGACGGTAAGGCGGTCGCCTTCGCGCTGCCCTATGAGCCGCCGGCGGAAAGCCCGGACACGGATTATGATCTCTGGCTATCAACGGGACGGGTTTTGGAGCACTGGCATTCCGGGTCCATGACCCAGCGCGTGCCGGAACTTTACAAGGCCTTCCCCGACGCCGTCGTCTACATGCACCCGGACGACGCCAAGGCGCGCAAGCTCAGGCGCGGCTCGGAAGTCAAGGTGGTGTCCAGACGCGGCGAGATCGTCACCCGGGTTGAAACCCGCGGCCGCAACAAGCCGCCCCGGGGTCTGGTCTTCGTGCCCTGGTTCGACGCCAGCCGGCTGATCAACAAGGTGACGCTGGATGCCACGGACCCGATCTCAAAACAGACGGATTTCAAGAAATGTGCCGTAAAGGTGATCCCGGTATGAGACAGATCATTCTGATGCTTGGCGCCGCCGTCATCCTGACCGCCGCCGCCACCCCGATTTATAGCGCCGAGCCCATCGCCACCCTGCGCGGCGAGGCCATTGCCACCGAGGGCGCGACCGCGCCCATGCCGAGGGTCTCCAACAAAGACCTGAGGCGGATGCGCAATTACCCCGAACAGCCGCCGACGATCCCGCACAAGATCCGCGGCTATCAGGTCGACAAGAACGCCAACAAATGCCTGAGTTGCCACAGCCGCCGCGCCACCGTCGACAGCCAGGCGCCGATGGTCTCGGTGACCCATTTCATGGACCGCGACGGCCAGGTGCGGGCGCAAATTTCGCCCCGGCGTTACTTCTGCAATCAGTGCCACGTGCCGCAGATGGACATGAAACCATTGGTCGGTAACGGCTTTTTGGACGTTGATGACGTCATCAAGGGGCTCGCCCCCAAGAAGGGAGGCTGAGCCGTGCAATTGGTGTCGCGCCTCAAGGGCTATTGGAATCTGCTGAACAGCCCCAGCAAATACTACAGCCTGGCCTTCCTGACGGCCGGCGGCTTCATCGCAGGCGTCATTTTCTGGGGTGCCTTCAATACGGCGCTGGAACTGACCAACACGGAAACTTTCTGCATCAGTTGTCATGAGATGCGCGATAACGTCTATGTGGAGCTTAAAGACACCATCCACTACACCAACCGCTCGGGCGTCCGCGCCACCTGCCCCGATTGCCACGTGCCGCACGAATGGACCGACAAAATCGCGCGGAAAATGCAGGCCTCCAAAGAGGTTTGGGGCAAGCTGTTCGGCACCATCTCAACCCGCGACAAGTTCCTGGAAAAGCGCCTGGAACTGGCCAGCCATGAATGGACGCGGCTGAAAGCCAATGATTCCCTGGAATGCCGCAACTGCCACAACTTCGACTTTATGGATTTCACCCAGCAAAGCCCGCGCGCCGCAACCCAGCACGAACGCTTCCTGGCGTCGAAGGAAAAAACCTGCATCGACTGCCACCAGGGCATCGCCCACCAACTGCCGGACATGGCGAAAGCCAATAAATAATCCGCCGCCGGCAAGGCCCGGCGTGAAGACGGCGAAGGCGGTGAAGTTTAGTCCTGCTCGGCCATCCAGGCTTGGTGAGCGGCCCAATCGCCGCCCTTCGGATGGATTTTGTTGATGGCCAGAACCTGATGGTGATGGTCGTGGCCGACGGCCCTGGCGATAAACGTCGTCCTTGGATGCCGCAAATTTGCCGGAGATTGCGATCATTTTAACCCGCTACGGAACAACCAGCCAAGTCGGCCCGGCCAGAACCTTCTAACTCAGCTGCGTCACGGCATCCCCATAGTGGCGAAGCGCGGCTTGGCCATGCTCAGACAGACGATAAACACCCCGTGCCGCGCGCTCGAACCAGCCATAATGGTTCTTCTGAAGTATTGATCCTGCCCTGGAGACGCCGGTCGATGCCTTGATGTCGGCAAGGCCCAGGGTCTTGCCGCCGGCCAACACGATGGCGCAGCGCAGAGCATCTTGGCGATAGGCGGTGACAATCTTTATTTTCGAAGACCCGGCTGTGTTCGGATCACCGGAGCGTGCCAAGAATTCTTTCTTCAATCGCGTTTGCTTACGGGTACTTTTGCGGGGCCGATAAGGTGCCGGATCAACAAGAACATCGACCGGCCTGGCTTCGTTGCACGATGTATCGACCAACAAGAGACCCAGCCCCAGGCGCCGGCATAAGCCGATGATTGATCGCTGGCGCTTTCGCCAATTTCGGCGTTTCGCCGATGTATCCGGTTTCTGCACCGCCAGATACACATCATCACTTAGTTTTTGGCGTTCGATCCCCTGTAGGACAAGCTCCAGTGAGAACGCAATCTTGAGCTCAATGATGACCGTCGACGCACCGTCCTTGCGGGCGACCACGTCACAGTCCGTGATTTCGGATTTGACCTCATAGCCGTCATCTTCAAAGAACCGTTTGATGGGTGCATAAAGGTCGGTTTCTCGGATCATGGTCAATCCGTTCGTGGAAATTCGCAGCCAATCCAAATTGTCAGATTGTCGATAGTGTTTGCAACCATCTTTGGCGGCGGGTTGCGAATTCCCATTGATATCTGGTTGTGCCTGAGGCTGTAGACATATCTCAGGCGTCAAACCCGCCACCGTCCCCGGCCACCGCCATCAAATTCATCGTCAGCCGGGCGCCCGGCTTCGGCAGGCCGGTGACGGAAACCGCCGAGCGGGCCGGGCGGCGCGCGCCCATGCGGTCGGCATATGCCCCGTTCATCTCCTGGAAGTCGGCCATGTCAGCTAGGTAAACGGTGATGTGGAGGATTTGATCGAGGTTTGACCCGACCGACGTCAGCATGACGTCAAAGGCATCCAATATCTGGCGGGTTTGCGTGGCCACGTCAGGGCCGGCCAACTCACCGGTTTTTGGATCGACGCCGGCGGTGGCGCCGATGGTGATCAACGGACCGGCCTTGGCAATGTGGCTGTAAGGGCCGACGGGGGTCATGGTGTCCGGCGGGGTCGAGGTTTCGACGGTGAAGGGCATGGTGGCCTCCTTGTGGGGCAGCTGAATTTTCAAGCAGTGTTCATCATCTCCCAAACCGTAAAACCTTGACAAATCCTATATTTTAGTATATATACCTAGGTGTTGAATTGTTCACAACCCCGGGCGGCGGCTTATCAATGAGAACCAACAGCATTACAATGAAGGGGACGACATGGCGGGCTTTTGCGTCGCCGGGCGAGCCACCCGCTTCGACAAAAAACCGCGGAAAACCGCCGTTTAAAAATTTGACTGGATGACATTTTGTCATCCTCGAACGGTACTGAAACATTTCCCGCATTTGCCGGCCTTGGGCAAGCCAACGCCTTTCGCCCGATGGGTCCTGGCTTTACAGTGGCGGCCTTGGCCATTCGGCGCAATCAGCGCGCATCATATAAAATTATAATGTCGGCATCGGATCGGCGTGGAGTTTGAGATTGATGACGACTGAAAAAACCATCGCCGTCGCCGGTGCCAGCGGCCTTGTCGGCTCAAACATCGTCCGCGCCGCCCTGGACCGCGGCTATGGAGTCCGGGGCACGCTGCGCGATCATCAGGCGCCCGACAAGGCGCCGTACTTGAACGCGCTCTCCGGGGCCGCCGAACGGCTGAACTTGTTCAGTGCCGAGATGTCGGATGAAGGCGCCTATGACGCGCCGCTTGCCGGCACAGACGGCGTATTCATTGCCTGCCTGATCCCCACTTACGCCGGCCCCACGGGCACCCCGGCGCGCGAGATGGATGATGAACAGGGCTACCGGGAAATCATCATGCCGACGGTGGACGGGTGTTTGAATATTTTACGCGCCGCGGCCCGCCACGGCGTCAAAACCGCGGTGATCTGCAGCTCCACCAGCAGTACCAACCCCATTCCGCCCGTTACCGCGAAGAACGAGGTCGACCATTGGTCCGATGAGAACGAACAGTGCCGGGCCAAGAAATACACGTCGGCCACCAAGACCGTGATGGAAAAGGCGGCGATCAAGTTTGCCGCGGAAAACGGCATGCGCCTGTCGATCCTCATGCCGACGGGTATGTACGGCCCGGTTGTCCTGCCCGGGCACATGGACGGCAATCCGCAGGTCTGGCTAAAGCGCTTAATTGACGGCGGCGCGGCGCGGCATGCGAAAACGCCCAACGATTCAACATCGATGATCCATCTGCACGATCTGGCGGCGCTGTTCCTGGCAGCCTATGAAAACCCCAAAGCATCGGGACGCTATTTTGGGGTTTATGACAGTTGGCATTGGCAGGACGTTTATGCGGAACTGCAAAAAATTCTCCCCGACATGCAGATGCCCGATCCAATCACTGAGCCGCCGGCGACGCCGACCGGTTTCGATTTCACCCGCCGCGACAGCCTGGGCGTGGCGCTGCGCGATATTCCGACGTTTCTACGTGAAACCGTAGCTTGGATCCGTACCGATCCGTTCCCAACCTGAAAACGCTTTCGCCTTAAAGGATAGTCCATGACCGATCCCGCCATTTCCGCCGACAATCCGTACGCACCGCAAACCGCCACCGTTTTGGATAGCCACATCAGCTATCTGGAATCGGGCGCCGGCCGGGCCATCGTGATGATCCACGGCAACCCCACCTGCGCCTATATCTGGCGCAACATCTTTCCGCACGTCGAGGGCCTTGGACGCTGTCTGGCGCCCGATCTGATCGGCATGGGCAATTCCGGCAAGCCTTCGGGCTGCGCCTATCGCTACGAAGATCACATCCGCTATCTGGATGCCTGGTTCGACGCCGTGGTGCCGGACGGCGACGTGGTCTTTGTTGTTCAGGATTGGGGCGCCGCGCTGGGGTTTGATTGGGCCCGGCGCCACCCGGATCGCGTCGCCGGCATCTGCTATATGGAGGCCATGGTACAGCCGCGGAAATGGGCCGACCTGCCGGAAGCCTACGAAGGGCGGTTTCGCACCTTCCGGACCGAAGAAGGCAAAAAGGCCGCCATGGACGCCAACATCTTCGTCGAAGCGGTATTGCCGAACGGCGTAGCCCGCGGTCTGACGGACGCGGAAATGGCCGTCTACCGCGCGCCTTATGCTAAGTTGGAAGACCGTCTGCCGACCATCCAATGGCCGCGTGAGATCGCCTTCGACGGTGACCCGACCGATAACCATGACCGCGTCCAGGCCTATGCGGATTGGCTGGCGGCCAGTGACGATCTGCCGAAACTGTTCATCAACACATCCGACGGCCACGCCCTTTTGGGCCGCAATCGGGATTTCTGCCGGACCTGGCCGAACCAGAAGGAAGTCACCCTGCAGGGCAAACACTATATCCAGGAAGACGATCCGGTTGGCCTGGGCGGCGCCATTGCCGCGTGGCTGGCCGGGGTATGAAAACACGTCCTGGGAAATCTGAGGAGTAAGACCATGAAAGCACGTATCGTTCGGGCCAATGAAGGCACCACCAAAATCGCACCGGCCGACAAGTTCGTCGGCCATGTCCTCCAAGACCAGGTCTTCGTGCCGGAGGGCCCATCGCGCATGCGGGTCACCCGCGTCACCTTTACGCCGGGCGGACGCACCAATTGGCATAGCCATGCGGTGGGTCAGGTTCTCTATGTGCTATCCGGGGTCGGGCGGTTTCAGCTCGACGGCGAGGATGTGGCGGAAATCCGACCCGGCGACACGGTTGTTATTCCGCCCAATACGCGCCACTGGCATGGGGCCGCGCCGGATTCCATGATGTGCCATCTGGCGCTTTCCGAAAGCGATGACACGGGCGCCTCGACGGATTGGCTGGAGGCCGTCGATGACGGTGATTTTACTGCCCCTCCTGGCCCCGGGGCTTAAGTATCCGAGGCGACTTCCAGCTTGCCGGTGACGCCATGCTTGGCGATCAATTCGGCCACCAAGCCACTTTGCTTGGCATCGGCGAGAAAGGCCTGAACCACGGCGTTCAAGGCCGGGCTGTCGTGGGTCGTGCCGATGGCCTGACGCACCGATGTGTAGCGCCCGTCCATGACCCGCGATCCGGGCACCTTGGCGGCGTTTTCCTTCAACGCCGGCACCAAGCCCGCCAGGGCATCCATTTTTTCACTGACGAACAATTCAAAGGCGCCGGCAAGGCCCGGCCCGCGGTGCAAGGTTGCATGCTTCAGGGTTCGGGTGAGATAGAGATCATAGGCGGCGCGTTCGGAAACGGCGATCCGCACACCCGGTTGGTCCACATCCTCAACGCTTTGCAAGGGCGAGTTTTCGGGGACAAGGTAGGTCGCCTCGATCTCCACATAGGCATCGCAAAAAGCGATGACCTCGGCGCGCTTGGGTTCAATGGCGATCAGGCCGATATCCCACTCACCACGTTCCGCCGCATCGGCAACCTCGCCAGGCGTTGCAAAGGTCACGTAGGATACGCTGACACCAAGACGCGCGGCCAAGGCGGCAGCCATGTCCGGCGCGACACCTTCGGGATCGCCGTTGGCGCTGGTTCCCGTGACCAACAGGATGTTTCCAAGATTGATTCCGACGCGCAGGGTGCCGGGGTCGGCGAGGTTCGCCAAGGCATCTTCGTACATGATCGGCCTTTCAAATTAATGGGGCGTTCGCAACGAAGGAGAACGATGGTCCATACGCGTCCGGAAATCAAATTCCGGGTTTTGGTAGCTGGCGGCGGGGCCGGCGATTATTTCAACGGCTCGCCGGCGGCACATACTTGGTAAGCCGCAACAACGGCCGCGGCATCTCGGGCGATATCGGCAAGCGCCTTGCCCGGTTTATACAGCGACGACCCAAGACCGAACCCGGCGGCCCCGGCGGCCATATAGTCGGCCATGTTGGCGGCACCGATGCCACCGACCGGCAACACCGGCACATCGGCTGGCAGCACCGCGCGCATGGCCTTCAGCACGGCTGGCGGCAGGCCTTCGGCGGGAAACAGCTTCAACGCATCGGCGCCGGCAGCCAGGGCGCGGAACGCCTCGCTCGGTGTCGCCATGCCGGGAATGGAAATCAGGCCGCGGCGCTTGGTCTCGGCGATGACGTCGGTGTCCGTGTTCGGCGAGACGATCATCCGTCCGCCGGCTTCGGCGACGTCCGCCACCTGATCCGTGCTGAGCACCGTGCCGGCGCCGACCAGACCGCGGCCGCCGCATTGCTCGTCGAGGATCGAGATCGACGCCAGCGGGTCGGGGGAATTCAGCGGCACTTCGATCAGCGTCAACCCGGCATCGACCAGGGCGGTACCGACATCAGCGGCTTCATCGGGGGTGATGCCCCGCAGGATGGCGACCAACGGGCATTGGGCCATGGCCTCGGTGAGTGTCGGCATGACGATTTCCCTCCCTACCGGTTCAATGTCTCGGCGGCGACCCAAAGCCCGGCCAACGCGGCCGCTTCAGCGTCCCATTCGGTCGTCGCGATTCCGCTCACCGCCATGGCCGCTACGTATGGCGCCCCAACGGCGCCGGCGGCCAGCAGATGCACCGCGTCAACCGTGCCGAATATTTCACAGACACCGGCCAATTCGGCCCCGATCAACTGGCCTGACAAGAATGAGGCCAGGCTTGGCTTCGCCATGGCCTCGGTGATGCCCAAGGTCCGCGTCGCAAACAGGCGATGCAGCAACCCGCCCGGCGCGGCGGCGTGATTAAGGCCTTCTTCGAAAGCCGCCGGATCATGAGCGTCACTATCCGCCATCAACCGGCCAAGAATGCTATGATCCCTGAGAACAGCAAAGCATTCACCGGTCATGAATGTGGCGAAAGAAGTGATCCGGCTGTCGGTGACCTGGACCCACTTCGAATGGGTACCGGGCACACAGAACAGGCCGTCGCGGACACCGTGCGCAGCGATGATGCCGCCGATCTGGGTCTCCTCGCCGCGCATGATTTCCGGCGCCCCGTCGGCGCCACGGGTTTGTACGCCGGGCATGATGCGCACCTTGGCACCCGTGTCCGGCACGACAATCATCGCCGCGACCAGCTCTTCCAATCCGCATGGTGCGTCCAGATAGGGGGCCTCGACCCAACCCTGCTGGCTGCCGATCATCCCCGACATCAACACCGGGATGCCGGGGTCTGCCGCCTGCCAGGCGCCACAGGCAGCGTCCAATTCTTTGGCAAATTCGCCGGCCGGCACGGCCAGGATGCCCATCGGCCGGGTCGTTCGCGCCAAGACCTCGCCACGGGCACCCAGCAGCATCGCCCGCAGGCTCGACGTGCCCCAATCAACAGCAATACAACAGGCTTCGGCCATGGTCTCGTTATCCTATCGCACCGGACGGTAGATGACGGGCAACCGGCTCCCCGTGTCATTTCACGGGAACCTGACGTGGACGCGGCGATGGGTCAAGGCAGGCCGATGGGCAGCGGGTTGCCTGAGCGCCAGAATCCCATAAGCTGGATAAAATTTCCTGCCAATCTTAAAAACACGGAAAGAGGTAACGGATGTCAGTTGTTCATGTTGTCGCAGTGATCACTGCAAAGCCCGGAAAACGCGCCGAGATTTTGGCAGCGTTCCACGAAAACGTCCCGAACGTCCACGCGGAGGACGGTTGCTTGGAATACGGACCGACCGTCGATACCGACGGCGCCGGCGCCATCCAGACGGCGTTTGGTGCCGACACTTTCGTTGTCATCGAAAAATGGCAGAGCATGGATCATCTGAAGGCCCACGCCGCGGCGCCGCACATGGCGGCCTACGCCGGCAAGGTCAAAGACTTGTTGGCCGACCGGGTTATCCACGTCCTGTCACCGGCCTGATCGCGGCTAGAATGACCGACACCGACAAGCCTCGGATCCCCGATCCCCCCGAAAGTTCGGCCGAAGACGCCGATACCGAACCGGTCCGCTATGACGGTATCGCCACCCTCACGGCGGCCAAGGCAGCGGCGCAGATGGGCATCACCACCACCCAGTTTCATCGTTGCGTTGAGCGCGGCGAGTTGCCGCCGGCGGCTTTGAATTGCCGGCCGCTGCGCTGGTCGGTGGCGCAGATCGAGGCCTGGTTGATCCGCGATCCGTCAGTTCCATCGGCTTCAAAGGCGTCAAGCGCACCTCAACCCGAGCCTCGGAAGCAGGTATCGCCGCGCAAACACACGGACGATCCGCTCATGCAGGTGTTCGCAGACCGGCTGCAGGCCCTGGACGATCAATAGCCGGCCATGGCCGCGCTCAGTGCAGTTTCACGTACTCGTAATCGATCGGCTGGCCGTGGATGCCACGGCGCGGCGCGGCAATCCAACTGGCCATCTTGCCGGGCTCCGTCACTGGTTTCATTAGGCTCTTCACATAGGCCCGGTCTTCTTCCGTCGGCAGAAACTCGGTCAGGCGTTTTTGGAATTCCTCGCCGCTGATGATCTTACCCGCCGGGTCCGTGCAAACATCAGCCCAACTGCCGATATCGCGGCGGAAACGGTTGCTTGGCAGTGCCAATTGGAGATCGAAGCCGCCGGTGGTGATCGTCTTGTTCCAGCGGTTCATGCCACGCTGGCAATCGCCAATATAAAGATTGCGGGTAATCTCGTTCATGGCATTGCGGGTCGGCACTTCCTGGGTGGTGACGCCGCCCTGTCCATCGGGAATTTCCATGACCTCGACAGTCTCCGTGCACTGGTGATCGTCAAACTTGTCCTCATCTGGGCGGCCCTTCAGACCAGTGGCGAAATAACCGGCCGCATTCGAAGACTGGTCGGCGCCGAACAGATCCAGGCACGACGAGAACCAGAAATTCACGTAGCGCTGAAGCAACGGCAGGTCCATCACACCAGCGGCGCGCAGGGTTTCCGGGTCTTCGGTCTTCAATTCCTTCATCATATCAACAGTGCGCTCGACAATGCGGCCAATGCCGGTTTCACCGACAAACATATGATGGGCCTCTTCCGTCAGCATGAACTGACAGGTGCGGGCCAGGGGATCGAAAGATGATTCAGCCAGGCACTTCAATTGGTACTTGCCGTCCCGGTCCGTAAAATAGGTGAACATGAAGAAACTCAGCCAGTCGTCGATAGGCTCGTTGAAGGTGCCGAGGATACGTGGGTTGTCGGGATCTCCGGAGTGGCGTTCCAAAAGTTCTTCCGCCTCTTCGCGTCCGGACCGACCGAAATGCGCGTGCAGCAAATAGACCATGGCCCACAGGTGGCGGCCTTCCTCGACATTGACCTGAAACAGGTTGCGCAGATCATAAAGCGACGGACAGGTCAGGCCCAATAGGCGTTGCTGTTCGACCGAGGCCGGCTCTGTGTCACCCTGAGTGACGATCAGGCGACGCAGGGCCGCGCGGTGCTCGCCGGGCACGTCCTGCCAAACAGGCTTTCCGTAGTCGTCACCAAAGCCGACCGTGCGCTCGGGATTGAGTTCGGTTAGAAAAATACCCCAGCGGTAATCTGGCATTTTGACGTGACCAAAGTGCGCCCAACCTTCGGCGCCGACATTAATGGCCGTGCGCAAATAAACATCATTGGCCTGAAAACCTTCCGGGCCGAGCGCGTTCCACCATTCCAGATAACGCGGCTGCCAATGCTCCAAGGCGCGCTGCAACTTGCGGTCGCTACCGAGATCGACGTTGTTCGGAATCTTCTCCTGATAGTCGATGGCCATGACTTACACTCTCCTCCAATCGAATGTCGGTTTTGATCCCGACCCGAATTGTTTCAGGGCACCTTTTTCACCGACCGCATTGGGCCGGTTGAATATCCAGTTTTGCCACGCGGTTAAGCGCCCGAAGACCTTGGTGGCAACATTTTCAGCCCCGGCAAAACGCAGGTTGGCTTCCATGCCGGTCAGGGCATCCGGTGACAAACTGGCGCGTTCTTCGATGGCGATACGGATTTCGTCGTCCCAATCGATGTCGTCCGGGGCGAATGTGACCAAGCCTGCGTCTTCCGCGTCGATGGCACCAAAGGAATTCCCGACATCGCGGGCCAAGCTCGCGAGTTTTTCCTCGTCGTCCCCAAACCGAACGGCCAATCGGCTTTTATCATTGACCATCTCGAGACCGCCGAAGTTCATGTCCGATAGGGCGATGACCGGCGGCACCCCCTCCTCTTCAGGGATGTCCAGCATGTAACTGCGGTCAGCAGCCAGGGCCAACTCGAACAAGGTCCCGGCGAAACATGACCCCTCATCGATGATCGCGAACAGACTGCGTGACGAGACATCCAAACGCGCCAAGGTCCGCCGGATCATGCCGATGGTCTCACGCACGAACCAATGTTCGGCATTTGCCGCCAAGGCCTTGTCGGCGGCCAACACCGCGGACCCATCGCCTTGGGTCTTCAGCAAAATGACGCCGGTTTCGTCCTCATTGGTGCGCAGCATGAGGATGGCATCATCCAACTCCCGCGCCATGGCGAGAGGCCAGAATTCCATGCCCTGCGCCAGAATGTCATCAATGGCGCCGGGGACAGATTCGGCCGGCGCGTGGACGGTCAGCGTCGCGGTGCGGGCGTCACGATCAAGGGTGGCGTCAACCCAGGTGTAATGATAGCCGCTGTCATCAATGGTTCGGTTGAGCGGCGTCAGTAACACTCCCTGCTCGCCACCATCAGCCCCGGCGACTTCCTCGGCGCGGGCGCGAACCCTGTCCATGAATTGCTGGGCCGGCGCCAGTTCGTCAACGAGGCCCCATTCCTTGGCGCGTTTGCCGCGGATACCCTCTTCGCTGGTGCAGAAAACATCCGCCAGATCACGACGCACCTTTCGTTTGTCGACAACCCGGGTCAGTCCGCCGGTTCCCGGCAACACGCCCAACAGGGGCACTTCCGGCAGGCTGACAGCGCTGGAGCGGTCATCAACTAGCCAAATTTCATTGCAGGCCAACGCAAGTTCATAACCGCCGCCGGCCGTTGTGCCGTTCAAGGCGGCGATAAATTTAATACCCGAATGACGACTGGTGTCTTCAATGCCGTTCCGTGTTTCATTGGTAAACTTACAGAAATTTACTTTCCAACCGTGGCTCGACTGGCCCAGCATGTAGATATTCGCGCCCGCACAAAACATACGCGACAAACCACTAGTCATGATCACCGAACGGACGGTCGGGTGTTCGAACCGAATGCGCTGCAACGCATCGTACAATTCCATGTCAACGCCCAGGTCGTAGGAATTGAGCTTCAGCTTGTAGCCGGGTTGCAATCCCCCATCTTCATCGATGGCAAGGGTTAGCATCGCCACGGCGCCATCAACCGCCAGGGTCCAATGGCGGTACGTGTCAGGATGTCGGTCATACAGTATGGGATCATTCATATTGGTTTCCGTTTCGACAAAACATGCATTATAATGCACTTGATTCACATCAAGTCAACCCGCCAATCGCCGGCATATGTTCACGAGATCATCGGCGCAATCATTCGCATCGCGACCGCTGGTATCGAACACCGCGGCGGCGCGTTCGTAAAGCGGCGACCGCGCCTCCAAGATTGCCCTCAGGTCTTTCATGGCCTCGCGGTTCTTTGCCATGGGGCGCAGATCACCCTGCGCCATCACCCGGCTCATGTGATCCTCAGGCCGGGCTTGCAACCAGATACAATGGCAATGGCGCAAAAGCAGATCGTAAGTCGCCGGATCAGCAACGATACCGCCGCCAGTCGCAATCACCGCCTTTTGGTGATTAGCGATTGTGTTCTCCAAACTGCGCCGCTCCAACCGCCGGAACGCCGGTTGTCCGCCTAAGGCCAGCAGTTCGCCGACGCTGGCACCGTATTCCTGTTCAACCAGCCGGTTCAATTCGACAAACGGCACCCCGATCCGTGCTGCAACGCCAACTCCAAGGGTCGATTTTCCGGCGCCCCGCAATCCAATTAGCGCAATTCGCTGGGCCCGGTCAGCAGTCGCATCACTATCATAATTTGCGACCAGCAGCGCCTCGACCTCGGCCATCCGGTCCGGTCCGATTGTCCGCAAACGATCAATGACCCGCGTCATGTGGCCGGGCATGGTTTCAACGCCGGGAACAAGATCGCGAATCGGATAATCCATGGCTTCGGCCAACTGCCGCAAAACCGCCGCCGAGGGATTCGCGGTGCCGCCTTCCAGTTTCGCCAAATAGCGCTCAGAAACACCAGAATCCATTGCCAGAATGCGCCGAGTCATGCCACGCCGAGCGCGGGCATCACGAACCCGTTCGCCGATATCGACAAGAAATGCATCTAAATCGCTGGCACCCGGACTTCGGCGCTTGCGCCTGATTTGATTGTTGGTCTGCCCGGTCATGCTGAATTCCATCTCCGCCGAAGGCGCTATCCGAATTGATCTTTATCTACACCGAATATGCATTATACTTCCACTAAAATATCATGCTACTAGTTCATGCCATAATGAGATCGATGATAATCATCGACGCGGCAAAAACGACAGGGCTAAAGTACAAGGTGTAACCGGGGAGAGATCAATGAGCAGTCAAACAGTACCGGGAAGCGGTCTCTACAACGCCGCTGAAGACCTGATCGGGCGCAACCTGGACTCCGGGCGGGCTGACAATATCGCTGTCATCGACAGCGGTGGCGTCTATACCTACGCCGAAATTAATAGCCGAGCTCGCAAGTTTGCCAACATATTGAGCGGTCTCGGCTTAGAAATGGAGCAACGTGTTGTCCTTTGCCTACACGACACCATTGATTTTCCAACTTGCTACTTAGGCGCCATGCTGGCCGGCGTCGTGCCAATCCCGATCAATACACGACTCACGGAGAAAGACTACGACTTCATCCTCGGCGACAGCCGAGCCCACGCAGTGATCGTTTCCGAAAACTTGATGGATGTATTCACACCGCATTTGGAATCGCACCCCTTCTTGAAGCACGTCGTCATATCAAAGGGCACAGCAGACGGGTATCCAAGCCTGGACGACCTCATGGCCGACGCCGATGCCAACTTCACGACGGCACCGACGAAGGCCGACGACATGTGTTTCTGGCTCTACACTTCGGGCACGACGGGCACGCCGAAGGGCGCCGTGCACCTGCATTCGCACCTGATTGCGACCGCCGATCTTTATGCAATCCCGACTCTAGGTTTGACGGAAAACGACATCATGTTTTCGGCTGCCAAATTGTTTTTTGCTTATGGCCTGGGTAATGGCCTGACCACACCCTTTGCCGTCGGTGCCACCGCGGTACTGTTGGAAGGCCCGCCGATGCCCGACGCCGTTTGCGCCGTCCTGCGCGACCACAAACCGACCTTGTTCTTCGGTGTGCCGACCCTTTATGCCATGTTGTTGGCCAGCAATGATCTGCCTGGTGCGGGCGAAGGCAACCTGCGGCTATGTGTCTCGGCCGGCGAAGCGCTGCCCGGTGATCTGCTGGAACGATGGAAAGACCGCACGGGCAGCGAGATTCTCGACGGCCTGGGCAGCACCGAAATGCTTCACATTTTTCTCACCAACCGCCAGGGCGATGCCCGTGCCAACTGCAGCGGTAAGCCGGTCGAGGGCTATGAACTGCGTCTTGTCGATGACGATGGCGCACCGACACCATCGGGAGAACTGGGCCATCTTCACGTCAGTGGCCCAACCAGCGCCATCATGTATTGGAACCAGCGTGAAAAAAGCCGCGGCACCTTCCAAGGCCGTTGGACGGTGACCGGCGACAAGTATTCCATCGACGATAACGGATATTACATCTACGGCGGGCGCTCCGACGACATGCTGAAGGTCGGCGGCATCTACGTCTCACCATTTGAGGTTGAAGGCGCACTGATTTCCCAAGACGCCGTGTTGGAAGCCGCTGTCGTCGGTCATCCCGACCATGACGACTTGATCAAACCGAAGGCTTTTGTTGTCCTAAACGAAGGCCACGCGGCTTCCGACGGCTTGGCCGACGAGTTAAAGAACGCGGTCCGTCAGACGCTGGCGGAGTATAAATATCCGCGCTGGATTGAATTTACGGACGCCCTACCAAAGACCGCAACAGGCAAGATTCAGCGCTACAAACTGCGCGATCCCGGCTGAGCCATGGACGACAGCGCGGGGGCGCGGCGTCCTGACAAAATTTCCGCGGTCAATATCGATGGCGCCCGCTTGGAAGTTCATCACTATAAAGGCACCAGCGAAACCGGACAGCCAGTGCTGGTGTTTCTGCATGAGGGTTTGGGATCGGCCGCCATGTGGCGGAATTTTCCCGGTCGCCTGGCAAGGGCAACTGGGCTTTCAGCCATTGTCTATTCGCGGCGCGGCTATGGCACGTCGGCACCACGTAACAGGCCCTATGGCGTTGATTTCATGCACGAAGAAGCCCGCCGCACGCTTCCGCAATTATTGACCAAACTGGGCATTAGCGCGCCAATTTTGATTGGCCACAGCGACGGTGGGTCGATTGCTCTTATCCATGCTGCAGAACACCCGGTCACGGGCCTAATTTTGGAAGCACCGCATATTTACGTTGAAGACATCTGCGTCAATGCCATCGATGCGGCCCGCGAAACCTTCGAAGCATCGAACCTAGCTGAAAAGCTCGGCCGTTATCATAACGATCCGGTTCATGCCTTCCGAGGCTGGAACGATATCTGGCTGGAGGCGGCTTTTCGGGACTGGAATATTGAGGCATGCCTTCCCCATGTCACCTGCCCCGTACTGGCCATTCAGGGCGAGACCGATCAGTATGGAACCATGGCGCAAATCGACGGGATCGCCGCCGCCGCGCCCGGCCCCGTGGAATTGATTAAGGTTCCCGATTGCGGCCATTCCCCACATCGTGATCAGGCCAACTTGGTTTTGCGAAGAATGGCGGCTTTCATCAACGGATTGAGGACACGGCGAATGGATGACGACGAACCCAGCGGGCGATATCTGGAAGATTATGCGGAAGGCGAAGTGATCGTTTCCAGACCCTATTCACTCTCGCGACGTGAAATTATGACTTTCGCCCGCGCTTACGACGCTCAGCCGATCCATGTCAACGAAGCCTACGCCGTCGGTGACGGCCCGTTCCGCGACATTATCGCCAGTGGTTTTCAAACGGTCTCCATCGCCTTCGGGCTGTTCGCCGAAGCCGGATTTCTTGACGGCGGCGTGTCGCTCGGCGGTCCCGGCATGGATGACGTGCGCTGGCTGGCCCCGGTCTATCCCGATGACACGCTGATCAATCATATCACCGTCCTCGAAGCCCGCCGTTCCCAAAGCAAGCCCGACCGCGGCATATTGCGCCTTGGTCACGATTTGCGAAATCAGAACGGGGAATCGGTAACGACCTGTTCAACGGTGACCTTCGTTCGGTCGCGAACCTCCGGGCCCGATTAAACACCCAACAAACGATGCATGCGTTCGGGATTGGAGGCCAGTTCCGCGCTGTCCCCGTGGAATGCGACAGCACCTTTCACGAGGATCATGTGCCGATCCGCCAAATCCATAAGTTTTCCAACGTTCTTATCAACGATGATCGCGGCAATACCGGCGCTTTTGATGATCCGGATTACCGACCAGATTTCGTCGCGAATTAGCGGCGCCAGGCCTTCCGTCGCCTCGTCCAACATCAATACCTTGGGGTTTGTCATCAGCGCACGGCCGATGGTCAGCATCTGCTGTTCACCGCCGGACAGGTTGTTACCCCAATGATCGCGGCGTTCCGCCAGACGCGGGAACACTTCCATGACCCGATCAAAAGTCCAATCCGCGCGCCCGTCGGGCCCGGGCCGAGCAGCAACAACAAGATTTTCGCTAACCGTCAGGTTCGGAAAAATACCGCGCTCTTCCGGCACATAGGCAACGCCGGCCTGCGCAATGGCATGCGAAGCCATGGCAGTTCCATCGCGCCCCATGATCTCGACCGCTCCCTGGCCCGGCCGGATCAATCCCATGATTGTCTTGAGCGTCGTCGTCTTTCCCATGCCATTTCGGCCCATCAGGCTGATACATGCACCGCGTGCCAATTCCAAATCAATGCCGTGCAAAACATGGCTGGCACCGTAATAGGCGTGGACCCCGTTCAAGCGGATCAAGGTTTCGCTCACGACACGCCCCCCTCTGGCAACTGCTCGTCGCCAAGATAGGCGTCGCGCACCCGCCGGCTGTCGCGAATGGCTTCCGGAGGACCGGATTCCAGGATATTGCCATCGACCATGACGGTCAGCACGTCGGCGACGGCGAAGACGGCATCCATGTCGTGCTCGATCAAGACCACACAATGGCTGGCGGCTAGGCGTTGAATAAGCCCGACAACGGCCGCCGATTCCTCAACACCCATGCCGGCCAATGGCTCATCAAGAAGCAGGACCTCTGGTTCCATGGCCAACAGCATGGCGATTTCCAACTGGCGTTGCTCACCATAGCTAATGTCCATCGCCGGCACATCGGCGCGATCCTCCAGACCGGTTGTTGCCAGCGCCCTTTCCGTACGGTCCCGAACCGCTTGGATAGCACCGGCGGGTTTAAAAAATCTCAGAGATGAACGTTCCCGCGACTGGCCGGCCAACCAGCAATTCTGCCAACAGCTAAATTCCGAGAAAATATTGGTTCGCTGATAGCTGCGGCCGATTCCTAGTCGCGAAACCCGGTGTGCAGGTAGTGGCGTGATATCTTGGTCCTTAAACAATATACGCCCGCTGCTGGGCAGCAGGTCACCGGAAAGCAGATTGATCAATGTGGTTTTGCCCGCACCGTTGGGACCAATCACCGCGTGAACCTGCCCCGTATGGCAGACCAGATTGACGTTATGGACGGCTTGCAGACCACCGAAACTCTTGCTCACGTCCTGGGCCTGAAGGATCGGTGCCGTCATCAGCGTTCACCGTCCCGGCGACCAGCCAGGGTCAATAGCAAACCGCCGAGGCCGTTTTTAAAGAACAAGACGACGGCGATGACGAATGCGCCCATGAGTATCTGCCAATGGCTGGCCATGAACCCAAACAGGGCTCGATCGCGGAACAATTCCTCCACCCCCAGCAGCGCGATGGCGCCAAGCACCGGACCGAACAAGGTTCCCATGCCGCCCAGGATGACCATCACCAGCGCTGTCCCCGATTCCTGCCAGCCCAACAACTCCGGCGAGACGAAGCCGTCGATGCTTGCAAACAGGAACCCCGCATAACCGGCAATGATGCCGGCAAGGGTGAAACTGACCAATTTGTAGAGATAGATATTGTAGCCGAGCGCCTGCATGCGGTGCTCATTGACCTTGATCCCCTGGATCACTTTGCCGAACGGCGAGCGCAAGACAACCACAAGTAACGCATAGATGGCAGCCAGGCTGCCAAGCGACATGTAGAACAATGCTTCGCGCCCGCCCAAGTCAAAGATGATCACCGAACCGGTGGCCATTATGGGTTTTACATAAACATAGGCGCCATCGGAACCGCCGGCTAATTCCGAATCGTGAAAGAAATAGAACAACATTTGCGCGAAGGCCAACGTCACCATGATGAAATAGATGCCCTTCGTGCGCACGGACAGCGCCCCGATGATGGCTGCCGCGACACCGGTGACGCCAAGACAAAACGGTAATGCCCAAAGGAGGTTTACAGCTTCGTCTTCCGGCGAAATCAGGTGCAGCACGTATCCAGACAGGCCGAAAAATGCCGCATGGCCAAAGCTGACCAGCCCCGTGTAGCCGACTAAAAGATCAAGGCTCATGGCGAAGATGCCGAGCACTATCATGCGGGTCACCAGCTTGGTCCAATACTTATCACCGCCCATAGGCACTGCGGCGAGCACAATGGCGATTACCAATAACGCGATAATGACGTTCCGGCTGGGCAGGTTGACCATGGTCTATCCCCGCCCGAACAAACCGGCGGGCCGCCATAACAAAACCGCCGCCATCAGCGCATAAACGGCGACGCTGGCGATCTCCGGGAGAAACACCTGGCCGTAGACGTCAACAAGGCCGATGGCCAGTGCCCCCAGGAAGGCGCCCTTCACGGACCCGATACCACCGATAACGACAACAACGAAGGAGACGATGAGAATCTGTTCGCCCATGCCTGGATAAACCGTTTCCACCGGCGCGGCCAACATACCGGCAACCCCGGCCAGGGTGACACCGACGGAAAAGACAATGGCATAGAGCAATCGGATATTGATGCCGAGGGCTTCCACCATCTCCCGGTTCGAGGCCCCGGCCCGGACCCGCATGCCAATCCGCGTTTTCGTGATGACGTAGGCCAGCAAGCCGGCAAAGGCCAAACACACGACAGACAGGAAGATGCGGTAAACGGGATAACTCAGCGTATCGGAAATGGGAATGGAACCGGAAAGCAGCTTCGGCACTGGCACGCCGTTCGGGTCCCCGCCCCAGATGATCAACTGCAGTTCGTTGAAGATCAAGATTAGACCGAAGGTCAGCAAGACCTGCTGCAGGTGGTCGCGGTGATACAGATGAACGATAAAAAAGCGCTCAACGATCAAGCCCAAGACCAGCGTAACTGGAATGCCCAAGATAATCGCCAGTGGCAGGCTGCCGGTCATCTCTGTAAATGAAAACGCCAGATAGGCGCCGATCATGTAAAACGATCCGTGCGCCAGATTGATGATTCCCATGATTCCGAAGACCAACGTCAAACCGCTGGCGATCAGAAACAGCAGCAAGCCGTACTGAATTCCGTTCAAAGTTTGAATCAGTAGAAACAGCCAGTCCATGGTGTCGTCACATTTGCCTGTCCGGGGGCCAAGTACAGGCGATCATAAAAGACGAGGCCACGGACTCAAGGAGCCCGTGGCCTCTCGTTGTCATTTTTTGATGCGCCGTCGCCGACTACATCTTGCAGCCTTTGGCTGGATCGGAAAGATTGGCGTGGGCCAGCTTGACCACTTCGTTGACGCCATTCTTAACCTCGCGCAGATAGAAGTTCTGCACCGGGTTGTGCGCCTTCGACATGGTCCAAGCGCCGCGCGGTGAATTGATCGAGGCATTTTCCATGGCCTTGATCAAGTCGCTCTTTGCCCCCATATCACCACCAACGGCATCAAGGCCGGCACGGATCAACAGACCGGAATCGTAACCCTGCACGGCGAAGACGTCGGCCTCCTTGTTGTAGGCCTTCTTATAGGCGGCCCGGAAGGCATGATTGGCCGGCAGGTCCAAGGTATCGGCATAGTGCAGCGTCGTACGGATGCCTTCCGCCGAGGCGCCTTGCGCCTTGGTGACGCCTTCTGTCAGGAAGCCGGCACCGGTCAGTTCGATCTTGCCTTTGAGTCCGGCTGCGGCCCAATCCTTGACGAATTTCACGGCACCGCCGCCGGCGAAGAACACGTACACGGCGTCCGGCTTGATCGAAGCAATTTCCGTCAACGCGGATTGGAATTCCACCTTCGGGAAGGGGATGCCGATTTCCTTGATGACATTGCCGCCGTGCGGCACGAAGCCGTCCTTAAAGCCCTGCGCCGATTGCTTGCCGGCGCCATAGGCCCAATAACAAAGCACAACGTTCTTTTTGCCTTCGTCCAACAGCACCTTGCCCATGGGATGACCGGGTTGCCAATTGGAGAACGAGGTGCGGAAAATGTTGGGCGCGCAGAACGGACCGGTGACCTGATTGGCGCCGGCATTCGGCACCACCATCATGGTGCCTTCCTCGCGGGCGATCTTGGCCATGCCCATGGCGACGCCCGAGTGCACCGGACCGACGATGAAGTCGACCTTTTCCTGGTTGATCAGCTTGTTGGTCAAATCCGCAGCTTTCGGCGGTTTGGCTTCTGAATCTATTTTCACCAATTCAATGTCGCGACCGCCCAACTTGCCACCGCCTTGGGCGAAGGCCAGTTCCATGGCATTGGTGATCGCCTGACCCAAACGGGTATAGGTGCCGCTATAGGGCAGCAACGTACCGATTTTTACCTTGGCTTGTGCGCCGATGGCAAAACGTGTGGGAAAGGCGCTTGCGGCAGCAACACCGGCGCCGGCGCCGGCCATGGCCAGCACGGTGCGGCGCGTATATTGGGTTTTCTTTTGAGTCACTTTGTTCCTCCCAGTCCTTGTTAGTATATGTAAAATCGTGACTGAATGGGGATTGTCTCCACTCAGCACCGATTGCACAACCCCTTAGTCGGAAAGGATTTTTGAACTATTCAAGACTTCCGACCACACATATTCGACGCCATTGTTAGACATCATGCCGAACCACGGCTTAACCGGAGTCAATTCGCGTCGATATTGTCAGCCTTGATCTCTGTCAATTTGGAAACCTCACTAACCCCGCAAGGATCGGGTGGATGGGGTCGGGGATTTAACGTTATGGTGTGTTCATGATGAGCAATCAACACACACCCGACAGCCGCACCGACGATTATCACCGTGTCGCCGATGCCATTCATTACTTGGTCGCCAACCAGGAAGATCAACCGGATCTGGACGCCGTTGCCGCTGTCGCCGGTCTCAGCCCGCATCATTTCCAGCGGATATTCACGCGCTGGGCCGGGGTCAGTCCAAAAAAATTCCTTAAGCATCTGACCTTGTCGGCCGCGAAGTCGCGGCTGGATGCGTCGGTCAGTGTCATGGATGCTGCTTTCGACGCTGGCTTATCCGGACCGGGACGTCTGCATGACCTGTTCGTCACGGTCGATGCAGTGACGCCCGGCGAATACAAGAGCCGCGGCGCCGGCATGACCTTCCAATACGGGTTCCATGCGACACCCTTCGGCGAATGCGTCGTGGTCGCCAATGAACGAGGGGTCGCCGGATTTGGTTTTACCTCAGAGATCGGCCAGGAAGCAGCTTTGTCTGAACAGATGGCTGGCTGGGACAACGCGGACTGGCGCCAGGATCAGATTGAAACAGCAGGCTATGCTGCTGCTGTGTTCAATGAAAAAAGTGATCCGTCTGCGCGTCTATCCGTCCTCATGCGCGGCACACCTTTCCAGGTGAAAATTTGGGAAGCCCTGCTGCGCATCCCCAGCGGCACGGTGACGTCGTACGGAGATTTGGCCCAGCGCGTCGGCCGGCCAAGCGCAGCGCGCGCCGTGGGAACGGCTTGCGGGTCCAATCGCATCGGCTATCTGATCCCCTGCCATCGCGTCATCCGCGAAACCGGCGCGGTGACCGGATACCGATGGGGGCCAGACCGCAAGCATGCCATGCTCGCTTGGGAAGCGGCAAAGGCTGCGGCGGCTTAACTCCGTGCCGCGACAACCTCTGCCAGCAGGCAGAGAATTTCGTACATGATGGTGGCGCCTACCAATGCTGTGTTGCCAGATGGATCGAAAGGCGGCGCGACCTCAACCACATCGCCGCCGACAAGGTTCAGGCCCCGCAAGCCGCGCAGCAGGGCCTGGGCCTCGATAGTTGTTATTCCGCCGATTTCCGGCGTCCCGGTGCCGGGCGCGTAAACCGGGTCCAGGCCATCCACGTCGAAGGAAATGTAGGTACGGCCGTCACCGACGACCCGCCGGGCCTCTTCAATTACTGCGTCCACACCCAGTTCCGTGAACTCCTCCATGAAAATCACCCGCATGCCGTTGTCGCGCGAAAAATCCCATCCGTCATGGACATTTTGCGGGCCGCGGATACCAATCTGCACGGTGCGTTTTGGGTCCAAAACACCGTCCTCGACGGCGCGGCGAAAGGGCGCACCGTGATTAAATTTATTGCCCTGCCAAGAATCCCAGGTATCCGTGTGCGCATCAATATGGACCATGCCGATGGGCGCGTCCGGCGTCGCGATGGCCCGGAAAATCGGATGGGTGATGGAATGGTCGCCGCCCGCCGACAGGGGCAGCGCTCCAGCGGCATGAATTTGCGCGAAAAATGTTTCGATCTCCGTCATCGCCTTCTCTTGCACGTGGGACTCTAGGAACGGTACATCGCCGACATCGGCCACCCGGCAGGCCTCGAAGGGGTTAATTTTCGACACATGATGGATGCCGCGCATGAAACTGGACTGATTGCGGATTTCCCGCGGTCCATGACGGGCACCAGGGCGATTGGTAACGCCGCCGTCATAGGGGACACCAGCCATGGCTATATCAAAGCCGGCAATCTCCGTCGCATATGGTGCGCGCATGAAGGTTGGAATACCAATATAACGCGGCGCCGCAATACCGTCAGGGTGGTCTGGCATGATTATTCTCCTTGCCTCATGGTCCCTGGGTGACGGCGCGCCGTCAACTCCTTCGTCGTGGTTTGCGGTGGCGCGCCAAGCCGTTAGGATCGCGTCATGGAAACCGTTTTCGATATTGTGAAGCGCCACATTGAAGACACCGCGACAAGTTGGTCCATCGGCACCTTTGGCGCCATCGCCGAGTTTCATCGCGAGGCTGACGAGCCGGTGCAAATGACGCAGGGCAAGGGCTGGATCGCCGTCACGACAGAGCGTGGCGCGCTGCGGATCGACAGCCATCCGAAAGCCCGCCTGTTTCCTTATGAGACCATTTCCAAAATACCCTCTGCCTGGAGCCAGGGCGTCATGGTCTGCCTGCCGGACGACGCTGCCGCCCTGAGCGGCCGGACCGGTGTCACGGCGTTAGATTTTGATGACGGTTCGCTGATGCCAGCCGGCGGAGACGGCCGGTTCGACTTGGGATTTGGCCTTGCGCACATCGACGTCTGCGTCCGCACGCACGACCCGGCGTTGATCGATGCCCTATCCCAGGTTCAAGGAACCGCGTTTGTCGACCTGCCCCCGGCGACAGTCAAAACCATAAAGGCATGCGACCCAACCCGCGTGTTCGTATCCCGCATGGGCCGCATTGAAGTTGCGCAATCGATTCCGGCAAGCCGCGACGCCACGCCGATGGGCCCGCACACTCATGTTTTGCCGGCACTGCTGGGCCGCGGCCGGGCACAGGCCGCCAATATACCCGTACCGGAGGGATGGTCCATCGCCCTCGCCTTCTATCCGCCGCATCCCGTGCGAACCGCCGACGGAAGCCTTAAGGGCTTTGACCGGGTGTCCTTTGATGCCTTTCAGAAATTGATCGACGATCATGCACCGGCCGATCTATCCCAGGCGAAACGGCAAGCCTGGCAGTTGTTGGAAACCAACGCCGCGCCCGATACCGCCGCCGTTCCTGATAGTCGGCACGCCCGCACGGCCTTCCGCGTCGCACTCCGGCAATGGGAATTGCTGAACGGCACGACGGTGACGTCGGCCGCCTGGCGCGGCCTATGCGATTCGACGCGGATTGAGGCCGGTGACGCCGATCCTCGGCCCGATCATGAGGGGTCGATTTGAGCCCGCGCGTGGGTTTCGCGGATCAGCAGCGCCAGCACCGTGGCCACGGCACAACTGGCCGGGAATATCCAAAAAGCGCCATCATAGGCATCCTGTGAATAGATCCGCACGCCACCGGCCATGCCGCCACCCCAATGTACATCCAATAGCCATCCGACAAGCGGCTGCGCGACGGCACCGGATCCGATGACGCCAACGTTGACGATGGCCATCGCCGCGCCGGCGTCTCGCGTATCATTGTGTTCCCGGCCAATGGCAAAGCTGACAACCATGCCGGCGGAGAAGATACCGTTCACCATCAAAATGCCGTAGATGGCCGCCGCCGACAAATTCGGCAGATAAAACAAGCCGGCCATGGTCAGAAGATTGACCACGGCCGCCGCGATCAACGGCGGTTTGCGCCGCCGCCAACGATCAGACAACCAACCGACAACGGGCGCCAGACCGCCCCAGCCGACCAAGATAAGCGACACGGCCAGCGCCGCGTCAGGACGGGTAAAGCCGTGCATCTGCATGAGATACGGTACGCCCCAAAGCGAGCCAAAAGCGAACATGGGCGGTAACAGGAACAACATATAGGCGGCAACCAGCCAGGTTTGCGACCGCCGCAAACAACGACCGAGACCAGCCATAATGGATAGACCTGTTTCGCCCCGTGGTGCCGCCGCCGGGCGGTCACGTACAATGAACCAAGCGGCGACAGCCAGAACCATTGCTAGCACGGCGCCGGCCTGCATGGTTGTCCGCCAACCGTAGGATTCCATCAGAATGGCCAATGGCGCCTGGCCGGCAACGCCGCCGACCATACCGATCATCATCAACCCGCCGGTCAACATGGCCAAGCGGTATGGGGGAAACCAATCGGTGACAATTTTTAAGGTACAGACAAAGACCACGCCGCCGCCGGCACCGACCAAAAGTCGGCCGACGGAGGCCAGAAACAACGTGTCCGCAGTTGCGAACATGAAGCCGCCGACACCACCCAAGGCCGCCGCCCAGGACAACAAGCGCCGGGGTCCCCATCGGTCGACAGCAACCCCGACCGGCACCTGCACGATGACATAGGACCAGAAATAGAAGGCTGACAGATTGCTCAAGGCCGCCGCCGTGACACCGAAATCGCGCATCAGCTCGGTAGTCATTACGCTCGGCGCGGTGCGTTGCAAGAACACGTAAAAGAATAAGCTGCATCCGGCGGCCCACATAAACCAAGGTCGCGCAGGATGCATGCTGGGAGGGGGGTGGATTTGGGTCATAGAGCGTCCATGGTCACATGCCCGCGCCGGGTCGCCAAGGCCGATTGCGCATGATAATGTCCGCGCCAACCACAGGAGGAACACCTTTCATGAGATACTTGCACACCATGGTCCGGGTCACCGATCTTGACGCATCGCTGAAGTTCTACGTCGATCTGTTGGGCCTCAAAGAAACCCGGCGTATCGACCGGCCTGAGCATAAGTACTCGCTGGTCTTTGTCGCTGCCGAAGACACGCCGGATGCGGAAGTTGAACTCACCTACAATCACGACCCTGAAGATTACGATGGCGGCCGCAATTTCGGTCACTTGGCGTTCCGGGTCGAAAATATTTACGAAAGCTGTCAGCGCCTCATGGACGGCGGCGTTACCATTAACCGCCCACCCCGTGACGGCCGCATGGCCTTCGTGCGATCACCCGACGGCATTTCCATTGAACTGCTACAGGATGGCGAGTCACTTGAATCCGCGGAACCCTGGGCGTCCATGGAAAATACCGGAGAGTGGTGAGGCGCCGCGCCTAACTTCCCGCCTAACTTCCCGCTGGCGGCACCTTAATGGGGCCGAGGATATCTTCGATCTTGTCGCGGCTGGGTACCTCGCCAGGGGTATAGGCCTTCATGGTTTCAACAACATGGGCCAAAATTTCCGGCGTCGTGCCACAACAGCCGCCAATGATCCGTGCCCCGCAATCGCGGGCCAGCTTGGCGTAGTCGGCCATGACTTCCTTAGTGCCCGAGTACTGAACCTTGCCGTCGATCATCTGCGGCATGCCGCAATTGCCCTTGGCGATCACCACATCGCCGTCATGGGCGGCCTCACAAAGGCCGACGATGGTGTCGATCAGCATGGACGGCCCAGCCCCGCAATTGGCACCAAACGCAATTAAGCCAGGCTCAAATCCGTGCACAAATTCAAAAGCGCTGGCCGGGGTGTCGCCCATCATGGTGCGGCTGGCGGTGTCAAAGGTCATGGTCGAGGCCACCGGTAGGCCGCATTTCTGGGCGCCGCGGATCGCCGCGCCCAGTTCGTCGAAGGCGAAGATGGTTTCGATCCAAATCACGTCGGCGCCGCCCTCCGCCAGAGCTTCTGCCTGCTTGGTGAAGGCTTCTTCGACCACATCGGGGGTCAATTCGCCAAACGGCTCCATCATGCCGCCCGTCGGCCCCATGGAGCCAGCGACCACGACCGGCCGGCCGGCCGCATCGGCGACTTCGCGCGCCAGACGCGCGCCAGCAACGTTAATTTCCTTATATTTGTGCTCCATCTTGTCGAGGATCAGGCGGTGCGGATTGGAACCAAATGTGTTGGTCAAAATGATGTCCGCGCCGACATCGACAAACGCCTGGTAAATACTTTTCGGTTTCTCAGGGTCTTCGATGTTCCACAAATCCGGCGGGCTGCCGGGTTTTAAATCCAGTTCAAAGGCGTTGGTGCCGGTGGCCCCGTCGGCCATCAGGTAGTCGCGTTCGGCCAGCAGATCCGCCAACACATTGCTCATTGCAGTCTTCCTTCCTTGCTGGCAGCGCGTCGGGCCCGCGCGTTCGCCAATATGTCCCTCTTTGTATCGTCGGAGGCAGCGCCCCAGACCGCCACTTCGCTACGGCTACGAAAACAGCCCCGGCACAAGTCCGTATCGAGATCCAATTCGCAGATGCCGATACACGGCGAATCAACGGTCGGCTGCACGATCATATTTCAGCGCTCTCCATATCCGCCGCAAGGTAGGCACCGGGACCGGAAAATCAAGCATTCCTCGGTGCCTGTCGATAGCCCGCAGTTCCCCTAATATGGCACAGCCCGGTCTGGCCGGGGTCGGATCGTCGTCCGCTTCATCAGACGAACCGATTCGGGATCAAAGGCATCGCGGCGATGGATCGTCGCCGCATTGTCCCAAAGGATCGCATCGCCCGCCTGCCATTGGTGGCGATAAACAAACTCAGGCCGAACGATCCAGTCAAACAATTCATCCAACAACGCCTGGCTTTCCGCTTCCGGTACGCCATCGATCAACGGCACCATGGCAGGGTCAACATAGATCGCTTTGCGGCCGGTCACCGGGTGGGTGCGGACCACCGGCTGCAGAACCGGCGGGGTGCGGTCAGTCTGTTGGTCGTTCGTCGGCACACTCCAGGTGCCGTTGAAGTATGCGTAGGAATGCACAGCCTTGAGGCCTTCCAACTGGGCTTTCATGGCCGCCGGCAAGGCGTCATATGCGGCCGCCAAATTGGCAAAATAGGTATCGCCGCCCCAGTCGGGAAGTTGGAAGGCACAGAGCATGGAGCCGATCGCCGGCTCTTTCATGTAGCTCTGATCGTGGTGCCAGCCCAATTCCTGGTCCTTCAGGATGCCCACCTCGCGGCCGTTCTCAACAATATTGGAAACTTGCAGCAATTCCGGGAAGGCCGGGTCCAGATATTCTGCGCGCACGTGAATTTCCAGCGTCCCTAAACGTCGGCAGAATCCGATAATGTCCGTTTCCTGAAAGGTTTGGCCGCGGAATAATGTAATACCGTTTTCATACCAAAGGCGTTCGACCTCGGCGAAATCCATATCATCCATGTCCTCGCGCAGTTCGACATTCAGATATTCGACACCGAACCGATCAGCCAATGCTCGAGTTTCCAAAGCCATATAAAATCCTCCTCGGCATCTCCGGGCATGCAGTAACATTGCGCCGCGCCACGATATCGGACACCGCTCGATATCGCCTTCGGAAGTTGCCTCCGCTGTCTTCCAATATGAGAAGAAATCAGTGCGATTCCAAGGTCTCGCGGCTTATTACAGGAATCTATTGAGGACAGCACCATAGAACCCTGTACACGGGCGCCGCCTTGAGTCAGGCTGTATAGCGTCCCGCTGAAGACGCCCAGGTAACCCATGGAAGTCTACATATGGAAGACCGCTTGAAGAAAATCCGCCCGATATCCGTGGACGATGTCTACGTGCCGGTGAAACGCAAGAAAACCCTGGAGTCCGAAAAAGTCGAGGCCATCGCCGAAAGCATTTTGGAAGAAGGCCAGAAAACACCGATCCAGGTACGCCAAGGTAACGGCCGGTTGGTCCTGGTCGAAGGCCTGCACCGGTTGGAGGCCTGCAAGGCGCTTGGCGAGGGGGAAATTCAAGCCATGTTCGTGCAGGCTCGCCAATTCTAGGGACGGTTTGAATCCAGGAACTTTCGAATTTTTTCCAAAACCGGTAAGGCGCTCGCCAATTCCTTTGGCGATAGCTCTGCCATCATATCGGCGAACAATGGCGTGATCCCCTCCAGGCAATGACCATGCATCTCGCGTCCCGCTTCGGTGAGGGTGACAAGTTTCGCGCGGCCGTCATCGGGGTCGGCAGCGACATCCACCAGACCCCGTGTTTGGAGCCTATTGAGGGTGTTGGTCATGGCCCCTTTGGTGACTTGGAAAGCGGCGGCCAGTCGCGCCGGCGCCCAGGCTCCGCTGAGACGCACCAGATGATTGAGCACGGCGAACTGCGACACCTTGAGCCCATCCGGCAATCCGCGTTCCAGCCGGTGACGCCCAAGTTGTTCGATAATTCCAATTTCCGTGAATAACCGATAGATCAAATCATTATTGCCGAGTTTGGCCATTAGCTGCCTTTCATGCGTGTCGCCAAGGGCCAGCGCGGCGACGGCCCCACGTCCGGTGCATAACCCAGACGGGCCAGCATTTGTACCCGTTCTCCGGACCTCTTCACCAGGACCGCGTGGACTTTATCGTAATAAGGACGCATAGCAGGGTATTCCTGCAACGCTTGGCTCATGGGCTGCATGGCCAGACCCTCTGCCGCCGCCTGCAGCGCGAGACGCATATAGGCGCGCCCGGCATCAATCTGCGCCGGGCGGCTGTTGTCGACGGTATTGATCCAAACAAACCCCATGGCGGTCATGGCGCTTTCATCCATCATCGAGATTCCGGTTTGGAAAGCGCTTGAACTGGGGTCGGTGAGGTTTTTTCGGGTCAGCATGCCGGTCAGGTTCAAGGTCTCCAGCAAGACCCCACCCATCGATATGCCATCCGGGCTGGCTTCGATCTCACGGCGGCCAATGCGCATCAGTTCGACACTTTCTTCGTGTGCCGCCGGAGTCTTCATTTCCGTGATCATCGCGTCGCGCGTCAAAGATCGGAGCGCAGTTAACGATTGTCCGCCATTGATCGTGCCGATTCGGGTATTTTCAGCCACCGCTTTCTGCAGGCGCTCCAAAATGTCACTGCTGATCGGCCGGCCCGTATCGTAGGGATTGCGGTTGGTGTGCCGGTTCATGACCTGTGAAAACAGCGGGTCGCCCACCAGGCCATCTTGTTTGATCAATGCCAATCGCGCGATGGGTCGGCCGTCCAGATCGGCGCCGGGCTCACCCTTTGGAAAATATGTGATGTCAGCACGATAACCCTGCGCGCGCGCTGCCAGAGAGAACAGTTCCAAAAAGCATCCCAAACCGATAACAATCTGCCGGCTGAATGGGTCCGTCTCCGGCAGCAGGCGACCCAGGTCACACGTCAAGACAGCCTCGGTCTCGCCTTTCAGATCGACTACCCAGGGCTGACGATTGTGCGGATTGGGTGCCAGGATCGCATAGGAAAGCGCGCGGCGCATAGGGTCCGTATAGAGCGACCGGGCATCATTCCAGGGTTGCAGTGCATCAGCCGGTGTACGTGTTGTGGTAAACCCGACACCTGCCGCCGCGACAATGACGCCTGTCGAGCCGGCAATTTTTAAAAATTTGCGTCTATTCATAATTTGATCCTCCACGGGGCATTCATTTTGATTTAACATTAAACAATATATGATTTAACATTAAACTAATCAAGCATTTTTTCCAGGAACCTTTGTTGCCGGTTCGGCGTTGGATGATTTCCGTGTTAACATGTCGCCAACAGTTAAGGATCGGCACCGTGTTCCTCGTTATCGCGCAGCGGTTATCAAACAGTGTCCGGGGATGCTCATGCGCCCCGCCCGGTTACGGCGTTTCGATTATTTCGTATTACGAAACGACATGTGCACTGGAGAAAGACAATGAGCGATCTGTCCGAAAACCCCATGGGGCTCGAGGGCTTCGAATTCGTTGAATTCGCTGCGCCCGCGCCGGGCGTTCTGGAACCAATTTTTGAGACGCTGGGCTTTGCCCATGTGGCAACTCACCGTTCCAAAGATGTCACGCTGTACCGCCAAGGCGGCATTAATTTCATCATCAACAAAGAACCCGGAAGCCCGGCCGCTTTTTTCGCCGACGAACACGGACCCTCGGCCTGTGGACTGGCGTTCCGGGTGCGCGATTCACATCACGCCTATGATTATGCCTTGGCGCAGGGCGCGCAGCCTGTCGAAATACCGACCGGCCCCATGGAGTTGCGCTTACCGGCCATCAGCGGCATCGGCGGCGCCCCCATTTACCTGATCGACCGCTTCGAGGACGGCTCTTCCATCTACGACATCGATTTCCGTTTCGTTGAGGGCGTGGACCGGCGGCCGTCGGGCTGCGGATTTCATGCGCTGGATCATCTCACCCATAACGTCTATCGCGGTCGCATGGACCATTGGGCTGACTATTATGAGAAGCTGTTCAACTTCCGTGAAATCCGGTTTTTTGACATCAAGGGCGAATACACCGGGCTCACGTCGAAGGCGATGATGGCACCGGATGGCAAAATTCGCATCCCCCTGAACGAAGAGGCTCCCGGCGGCAGCGGCCAGATCGAGGAGTTTCTGATGGCCTTTAACGGCGAAGGCATTCAGCACATTGCGCTGGCTTGCGATGACCTCCCCGCGTGCTACGACCGGTTGAAGGCGCGCGGTCTGCCCTTCATGACGGCGCCACCGAACGCGTACTATGAAATGTTGGGTACGCGCCTTCCAGGTCACGGCGAACCGGTGGAAGACTTAAAATCACGCGGCATATTGTTGGATGGATCCACTGAGGACGGTGATCCCCGTCTGTTACTGCAGATATTTTCGCAAACGCTGCTGGGGCCGGTGTTCTTCGAGTTCATTGAACGAAAACGCGACGAAGGTTTCGGCGAGGGCAACTTTCAAGCACTGTTTGAATCCATGGAACGTGATCAAATCCGGCGTGGCGTTGTCGAGGCCAATTGAGATGAAGAGGCTTTAATCATGAAAATTTCGAAAATCCATCACGTCGCCTACCGCTGCCGGGATGCCAAGGAAACGGTCGAATGGTATGGAAAGCACCTGGACATGGATTTCGTCCTGGCCATCGCCGAGGACCAAGTGCCGTCCACCAAGGAGCCCGATCCCTACATGCACGTTTTTCTGGATGCCGGTGGTGGTAATGTTCTGGCCTTCTTCGAAATTCCCAATTCACCTGAACTGAGCCGCGACCCCAACACGCCGGACTGGGTTCAGCACTTGGCCTTTGAGGTCGAGACCATGGACGTACTGAACGCGGCCAAAGACCGGTTGCAAGACGCCGGCATCGACGTTCTCGGCCCCATTGACCACACCATATTTCAGTCCATCTATTTCTTCGACTGCAACAATCATCGCCTCGAATTAGCGGTCCGCACCAACACGCCGGAGATGGACCAACGCCTCGACGACGTAAAATGGGAGATGCTGAACGAATGGGCGGCGACGAAAAAGGCCCCAAAACACGCTGATTGGCTGCACGACAACAGCGGCGCATTGCAATGAGGCCGAACTATACACCGTCGGTGGCGTCATTTGGGTTGAGCGCGGCGATGCCTGACTAGGTACTGCCGTTATTGCTAATCAAAGAATGACGGCGTTCCGTATTGCCGAAACCCATAAATCAATGGTTTGCCGTCCCCCAATTCGGTGCGTTCAACGTTGCCCAAAAAGATAAAGTGCGTCCCGGCTCGGTGAATTTCCTCGACCCGGCAGTCAAAAGAAGCCAAGGCGCCCGCCAGCGCCGGGGCCCCGGTGGCGACGGCCACCCATGTGCCGGCGGCGAACATATCATCCAAGGGCGTTGCGGCGGCGAATGTATTGGATATTTCCTGCATGGTATCGGCTAGAATATTAACGCAGAAGACATTGTTTTGGCGGATCGCCGGCACGGCGCGGCTTTGATGGTGGATGCAGGCCAGCACCATGGGTGGGTCGGCAGAAACCGAACACATGGCGCTGACCGTGACCCCGGCGCGGCCGGCCGGGCCATCGGTGGTGACGACGGAAACGGTCTGTGCGGCCCGGCTCATGCCCTCAAGAAAGTCTTCGCGCGACATATTCTAATCCTTCTTCGTGCCCATTAACCAATCCGGGAGACCCGCATCGATTTGGCGAACAGTTCAAACGTCAAGCCATGCCACGCATAACCGGCGGCCCGCTCACCGTTGATCCAAACTTGGCAGTCATCGCGAATGAGGTCTCGATAGTCGTTGCCGGTTCGAATCATGATGGCGCTCCGTTCTCCCCAATATGACCAAAGCGGGCGCCGGAAAGAAGCGGAAAGATGGCTCGAAATACGGAACCAATCCTCTATAGTCGGGCCATGGACCACCACGTCAATTCCGACGATAAGCTGCTCACACCCGATGACCCGGCGCCTTTTGAGACGATGAATCGGGATGGGCCGGCGCCGCTGTTGCTGGTTTGTGACCACGCCAGTTGCGCTATCCCGGCACGGCTCGGCCATCTAGGTCTGGCCGACGATGTGTTTGAACGCCACATCGCATACGACATCGGGGCCCAGCAAGTGTCGCGACATCTGGCAACGCACTTGAACGCACCGCTTATTTCGGCCGGGTTTTCGCGCCTCGTCATTGATGTAAACAGGCCCGTGGGACACCCGGATTCAATTGTCGAGGAAATTGACGGCACGCCGATTCCCGGCAATTTGGAACTCGATGAAAACGCCAAGCGGCATCGAATCACCGAATTGTTCGAACCCTACCACGATGCCGTCAACCGGGCCCTGGGACGTATTTGGGAGCGCGGGGTCGCCCCGATCATCTTTTCGGTGCACAGTTTCTCGCCGGGTTTCGGCGCCGCACCCAGGCCCTGGGATATCGGCGTACTGTGGAACCGCGACCCCCGCATCGCCGTGCCGCTGATGGAGAAGTTGGAAGCCCTAGGCCTTAAAGTCGGTGACAATGAGCCCTATTCCGGCCAGCAACTGGCTTATACGATCGATATGCACGGCGGTTCGGCCGGCCTGGCGAATTGCGTCATTGAAATTAATCAAGACCAAGTGCGCGATACGGCGGGCATCGCGCGTTGGTCTGCCATCTTAGAAGAGATCATGCCCGAAATTATGGGCCTGAGCGGCCTGCATCGGGTGGAGCGCTTCTGATGGTCTTCGCGGCCCCACCGTTCACCATCGGCATCGAGGAAGAATACCTGCTTGTCGACACGGAAACCCGGGGTCTGGCCAAAGATCCACCAGCGGCCCTGTTCGATGCCTGCACGGCGGAACTGGGCAATAAGGTGGCACACGAATTTCTGCGTGCCCAGATTGAGGTCAACACGCCGGTGGCCGCCAGCATTGCTGAGGTTCGCCCGCATTTGACGGATTTGCGCCGCTGCATCGCCGAGCACGCGGCAGAATATGGCCTGGCCCCTATTGCCGCCTCTACGCATCCATTTTCGCAATGGGCCGAGCAAGATCATACGGATGCGGAACGCTACAACGTCATCGCCGAAGATTTGCAGGCCGTGGTCCGGCGGTTAGTGATCTGCGGCATGCACGTGCATGTGGGTATCGGCGACGACGATCTGCGCATGGACCTGATGAATCAGGTGATCTATTTCCTGCCGCATTTACTGGCGCTCAGCACTTCGTCACCGTTCTGGCAGGGTGAAAACACCGGTCTCATGTCCTATCGCATGAGTGTATGGGATGAAATGCCGCGCACTGGTCTGCCGCATTTCTTTGAATCATTTACGGAATTCCAACGTCACGTTGATGTTCTGGTTAACGCCGGCGTCATTGAAGACGGCACCAAGGTTTGGTGGGACGTGCGGCCCAGTGCGCGCTATCCGACGCTAGAGATGCGTATCTGTGATGTCTGTACACGGATCGACGATGCCCTGGCCGTAGCCGCCCTGTTCCAATGCATTCTGCGCATGCTTTACCGTCTGCGCCTGAACAATCAACGCTGGCGTCAGTATTCGGCCATGCTGGTCAATGAGAACCGGTGGCGGGCGCAGCGTTATGGCATATCAGGCGGTTTGGTCGATTTTGGCCGTGGTGAAATCGTGCCCTATTCCGAGCTTCTGGATGAATTGATCGATCTGATCAGCGAGGACGCAGAAGCCCTGGGGTGCCTTGCCGACATCCATCACCTGCGCCGCATCCAGGAACAAGGCACCAGCGCGCACCGACAGGTGGCGGCGTATCTCGAAGCGGTGGCCGATGGCAAGGATGAGACGGTCGCACTGAATGCCGTGGTCGATATGTTAATCGAAGAAACCCGTGCCCCAGGCGGTGGCGGGGCGTTACCGCTGCAGGCTTGATCCTCAAGTCCGCAAGTCCGGATCAATCCCTATAACGTTCGCTTGAAACCGTGCGGACATCCATTTCATAGTCCAACGTATCGACTGGCGGGCGGCTGAAATGCCAGGTCAAGCCGCCCCGCGCGGCGCCACGCGATACCAATTCGTCACCGATAAAGGGATGAATGTCGTGGATCGTATAGATGTGAGCGTTGGCAACATCACGCCAACCGAAATCAAGCGCATCAAGACGATGCCCCATGACATTCATCACCCACTGGGCCTTCTCGCGCATCGCCTCTGACGATTGGTCGCCGTACCGCACGGTCCTTTCACGATAGCTCCCATTTCCGTCTTTCGCCTCGGCGCTGCCCGAAATGACGAAATTCCCGCCCCCTGGGTTCGACGACGGCACTGTATATGAAAAAGCATAAAATACTGGCTGATCCGGCGGATCGATCTCCGGGCAGACATTGCTGCGGGCCACCGGATTGTCGTCGCCGACGGCAATTTTCCACTCCTGCAGGGGCTTGATGTATTCCCGGTTGAAGGCGATGAAGCCGGCATCATCGAATGGTGCTGGTGATCGCAGTTCGCAGGCACAGAATGCCTGAAGCGGGCGACCGATTTCCTTTAAATGCGCGCCAATCGCCTGGAAGCCGGCGCTCACGGGTAACGGGTTGGCAAATCGCACGCGCTCAATCTCAAATCCCGGCAGCGCCGCCACTCCGCCGGAATACTGGAACACACCGTTTATATATTTGTAGCCGCCGGCTTGAAATTCCGTTGTCGCGGTCATGAGATTTCCCTAATTCGTGGTTATATCCTGCCAATCATTACAGGCCTGTCCACGAAAGCATGGTCAGAATCTTCTAATTTGGCAAATAGGATGACAGATCAGAGCCCGGATTCGGCGTCGCCACCGAAGATATCCTTGAACAGTATCAGCAAGTTCTGATCGATCCCGGTCTTCATGCTTTCCAATATCTCGAAAGCTTTGGCCGGCGGGAACGGCGGCTTATAGGAACGCTCGTCCGTTAAGGCACCGAAGATATCAACAATTCCTGACATCCGCGCCAGTTCGTTCAGTTCAGCACCGGCAAGTCCCTTTGGGTAACCGGCGCCGTCAATCTTCTCGTGGTGCTGTTCGGCAATGATCTTGGCGCCCTTGGCCATATCATCTCCACCATCGAGAAGGTTGCCTGACTCAACCACGTGATCGCGCATGATCGGCCATTCTTCCTCGGTCAGCTTGCCCGGCTTGTCGAGAATTTGCGGTGGCGTGACCATCTTGCCCACGTCGTGCAACAAACCGCCGGTTGATAGGATCAACAGGTCGTCGCCGCGCATGCCGATCCCATAGCCGAACATGGTCAGCAAGGTCGCCACCCGCATGGAATGGACATAGGTATAATTGTGGTGGGATTGGACGTTTTTCAAAAGCGCGTGGTGGCCGCCTTCGTTAATGGCCGTCACTAGGGGCGCACAGCTATCGGCGGCGGTATTGTATTGTAAGGGCTCACCCGAAGCGATTTTGTCGGCGATCCCTTGGTATTCCTCGACGGTCATTTTCAAAGTTTTGCGCTGCGTATCGGGCAGATCTTCCCAGGCCATTTCGGCCTTTTCGTTGATCAATTCATTAATCGAACTCATCAACAGACTGGCCGCAAACGGCCAAGTGAGGTAACGCCCGGGGCGGCCCGTATTGTCCAAGGAGATGCTGAATTCCTCGCCCTTGTGACGTGTCAGTAGAAACCCAGCCTTGTGGTGTTCGTCGGAAGCCCGCGCCACTAATTGATTGATCCCACCAGCCGGTGGAATGTCGTTCTCGGCAATAATGACATCGGGGTCCGTGTTCCCCAGCGCATCAACGGCGGCACCGGAACTATCAAATACGGACACCTCGAAATACGGTGACAACGCCGCATTCAACTCACCGCGGTGGCGGTCGTCATGGGCAACAATAAAGATCGACGGAACCTTAATGTTCGAGGTCGAGCCCGCATCCATGAGGCTGTGCTCCTGTCGCCCCTGCGCGATTTTCGACACTAGGGAACGTATAATTGGCTTTCACGAAACCGCCGACTGCCGAACAGCGATTTTTATTACGATCCCCTATTATGATATTTGGGTTCTTCCACGGGGTTTCGCAAGCAAAAATGTGTGTCTATATCCCTCGATATATTTCAGTATGTATTATATTAGAACAATTCAAATATCACAATGAGGTATCTATTCGACAACCTGGAACTTGCCGATACTTTGCTGCAATCCTTTGAGCACGGCCTGCCCTGTTTTGCCGCCGTCGCCAGATAATTTTTCGCGTAAGATCGCACGCATGGAATCAACATGGCACTTGACGATTTCAACTGCGTTGTCGTCTTCACGGCACCCTTCACCGGTCAGATCGAAAAGCATTTTGCCGATGCGGGAAACCAAGGGGTATCCAAAAGTGCCGCCTTGGCCGCGCAGTTCCAAAGCCAGTGTGTGAATTTCGCTGAAATGACGAACCCGGCGGCCGGGTTCCAAAAGCGCCTCAGTGCATAAGTCGGACAACTTCGCCAAGTATTCCAATGCCCAGGTGGTGAAGTCCAGGGCGGCACGCTCCAATTGCTGTTCGGCCTGCTCCAACAAATCCGTCGGCATTTCGCCTTTCGTCGCGGGACCAAAAGACCCACCTGCGACTTTTTCTTGCAAGGCATTCGGCAGGCGCCAATACCATACGTCCGTCGGTTTCGACGCCTTGACCACTTTGTCCGTTGAATAGACGACGGTCACATCCTGCTCGCGTTTTTCCCGACGTTCTTCGCTTGGGGCACTGCCGTCCGTCTTACGGCGCCGGTCCGGCCCGAAGAATTTTTGAGTTGTGACGAATTGGCGGGGGTAATCAATAACTTCCAAAATACGTTCATAGATGGACGTCGCCGAAAAAGGTTTCGCCAGAAATTCGGTGACCCCCAAATCGCGTGACGAATTTACATACTCGCGGTCGGCGGCGCCCGACAGCATGACAAAAGGCACCATTCGGTTTGGGCTTTCCTTGGCGGTTCGGGTCCATCTCAGCAACAACAAACCATTGATCGGCGTCATCACCAGATCGGAGACGATCAAATCGGGACCCGGGTTCTGGGTCACCTTCATCGACTTCAGATAGTCAATGGCATCTTCGCCGTTTTCCGCTGTCGAAATGCGGCCGAACTGAAAATGGCGCAACAGGTCTTCCAAAGTATTACGGACATAAAGATTGTCCTCGACCAGCAGAAGACTGCAACGGCTGAAATCATATTCGCTCAACGGATTCCCCTTCGCCTGTGGGCGGTTTTGAGTAGCGTAATTAAGCTGTCCCCTGGACGCAACAGCCAGCCGCACCGTCGGCGGCTTGCACAAGGCGCAGTCGCTCCGTATGTTGCGGCGCCCGGAACATCCCGGCGCACGAAAGAACAGGGAGACGGTCCAAATGGCAGACGTAGGCGGCGTGGCAGGCGACAGGCTGAGAACAATAATTGAGCGAATCGAGCGCTTGGAAGAAGAGAAAAAAGCACTTTCCGACGATATCCGCGAGGTCTATTCGGAAGCCAAAGGTGCCGGCTTCGACGTGACGGTGCTTCGCCAAGTTATTCGGTTGCGAAAAATGGACGCTAGCGACCGCAGCGAAATGGAAGAAGTCCTTGATGTTTACAAACGTGCACTTGGCATGATGTAGCTGTCCAAGTGAATTAACGAAAAGCAATTTCTGCGTAGACGGAAAGCTTTTCCAGACAATCGTCGATACTTTCCGTTCCCGTATTCAAGACCACGGCAGGTGCCTGAGGTTTCTCATAGGGCGAAGAAATGCCCGTGAATTCGGCGATCTCCCCGGCCCGGGCCTGACGGTAGAGGCCCTTTGGGTCGCGCGATTCACAAACTTCCAGACTGGCGTCGAGAAAAATTTCATGAAAACCTTCGCCGATGGCTTGGTGGGCATTTTCCCGATCTGCCCGGAACGGCGAGATAAAGGCACTTATCACCACCATTCCAGCCTCGGCAAACGCCGTCGCCACCTCGGTAACGCGGCGAATATTCTCCTGACGGTCGTCATCGGAAAACCCAAGGTCTCCGTTTAAACCGTGCCGTAAGTTGTCGCCATCCAGAACAAACACCTGAAACTTTTTGGCAAACAGCGCCTGCTCTAGCCCGATGGCAAGCGTCGATTTGCCGGAACCCGAAAGCCCAGTAAACCATAAAACCCCACCCCGATGGCCGTGACGACTGGCGCGTGAATTTGCAGACACGCAAGACCGGGAAATGCGTTCTTGGATTGCTTGCAACGTCATTGAAACGCCTAATTGCGGTTTAGGTCTTTGAGGAAGTCCGCGTAAACAATCGACAGGGCGGTGTTGAGTGAATCCACCGCAGCGCCAACACCGGGACCGCCACTGGCGTTTTCTTGGCGATAGGACTTCAAGAACATCAGTTTACCATCATTCGGCCGCCGTAACCCCAATTCGACCTCTATCGTGGTGCGGTTCTGTTTGCCGGTGACTTGTTCCAAATGCTTAATCTTGCCGGTCAGGACATAGTCTGCTTGAACCCGCATGGCCGGCGTGACAACGGCATCGGCAATCTTGGCTTCGCGTAGAAACGTCACCAGTTCATCGCGCAACATTACGGTCGGGGCTTTGATCCAAAAATGATAGTGATAGGCCTTCACTTCATTGGGTTGGCCGGCCTCCGAATACACAATCGGACGTTCCGATGTCAGCCCGTCAGCGACGAAGCGATCGACTTCGATAGTACCCGGCAGAGATTTCGACGTTGTCGCGCCTCCCGCATACACGGCCTGCAGGCGATAATAGCGATCCTCCGGTACCGGCGGGGCCGACCCGCAGGCGCCCAAAACGGCGGTCATCAACAACACGGCCGCAAGCGAAATAATACTCCTTCGCGGCATCGCCTGGCTTCGATCTCGAAGCGTCATCGAATTTTCCGACATCGTCACCCCCTATTGAACCCGATCTTGTTGCGGCGAACCGCCCAGCAGCAAGCCTGGATTTGCACGAATTTGCCGCGAGAACTCATTCATATTACGGGCCGCACCTTCCATATTTTGATTGATCGAGTCGATATGCCGCGACACGGAATCAACGATGTAACGGGTCTCCGCCAGTAGTGCGTCGATATCCTGTTTCGGATCGACAACCAATTTATCGAGATTGCCCGCAACTTTCTTGGTCAGGTCCAAAACTTCCTGAACATCACTGACCGTCGTATCCATGTTCTTCAACAAGACTTCGATCTGTTTTCGGTTGCGGCCGGACGCAAGCTTCATCACTTGTTCGCTCGCCTGGTTCATGTTGGCAGTGAAAATTTCAATATCCTCAGCAATCCGTGGAATACGGCCCTTGACGTCATTGATCAGTGACGTGATGTCCTTGACCATGTTGGTGCCGTCTTTGATCAAGAAGCTATTGATATCATTGACGGCGAAACTAACATTTTGCAGCAGCGGTTTGACTTCGGTTTCGACCAGTCCGGCAATGGAATCCGCCAGCGTCGACATGGCGCCGAAGACATCGGCAGAATCGATCGTACTGACGGCATCTCCAGGCTTCAAAGCGGCTTTCGAATTACCGGCGTGAATACTGAGAGTCTTGGCTGAAAGAAGACTGGGGGCGACGATCTCGACCTTGCTGTCCTGCGGAATTTTCCAACCTTGCACAACGGCGAAATCAATGCGGAAAACCATGCCGCCTTCTTGGGCCTGCGGGGTTACTTTCCCAACCTGACCGATGGGATACCCTTCGTAGATGACCTGCGTACCGAATTTTACGCCGGTGACGTTTCGGTAAATCGCGTGATAATTGTCAACGGCGCCGGTGCGGCCCATCAACAAAGCCATGGAGCCAACCAAGACCCCGGCCATGATGATGACGAATAGGCCGACGATCAGATAATTGAGCTTCGAACTTCTCATAAGGGCTGGTTCCCCACATCGAATTGTTCCCCGGTCAGACGCGCCAGATATTCGTCGGGATCGAGATTGTCACTATCGGGCACCCTATTCAGCAAATTGTAAATACGTTCGTTACTGGACGCCTTCACCTCATCGACGGTGCCGATCATCAAGATATGGCCACGGTCCAAAATGGTGATGCGATCAGCAATTTTGAAGGCGCTGTCCAACTCATGAGTAACGACAACGATGCTCATGCCCATAGCCTCGCGCAGAAGCAAAATCAGATCATCCAATGCCGACGCCACGGCCGGATCCAGGCCCGCTGATGGTTCATCACAAAACAGAATGCGCGGATCCATGACGCAAGCCCTGGCAAACGCCGCACGCTTGATCATGCCACCGGACAGTTCCGCCGGCATCAGGTCCTCGAAACCGCCCAGTTCCACCACTTCCAGTTTCATTCGGGCCATGATCTCCATGGTCTTGCGGTCTAGTTCCGTATGTTCGTAAAGCGGCAGCATGACGTTTTCGCCAACCGTCATGGAACTGAACAGCGCGCCGCCCTGGAAGGCGACACCCAGCTTCTTTCTGAGTTCCGTGAAGGCCATGGTGCCAAGATCATCGATGTCCTGGCCGAGGATCCGCATGGTGCCTGAGGTCTTCGCCTCCAGCGCCATGAGATGGCGAAGCAAGGTCGACTTGCCAGACCCCGAACCGCCCATGATCACCATGATCTCACCCTCGCGGACTTCCATGGTGACACCTTTGAGGATCATGCGGTCGCCGTAGTGGGTAATCAAATCCTCCACTTCGATGACATTGGTTGGAGTGTCGCCGCCAGGGGCATGATCATCAGACATATCCGCCCCTCCGTTAAAATGTCGATATGATGACGACGATCATCGCCGTCACGATTATCGCCGAAATGGCCTGCACCACGGAGCGTGTCGTCGCCTTGCCGACGCCTTCGGCACCGCCATGCACGCCGGCCCCGTTGACGACCCCGATAATGGCAATCTCAATGGCATAGATGACGCTTTTCCCAAGTCCTTGGTAGACATCTTCGACTTGCAGAATATCGATCACCTGATCCCAGAATGCCGACAGGGATATGCCCAATTCCACGTTGATATAAACGCCGGACAGGAACAGCCCGACAACGGCGCTCATGATGGTCAGACACGGCACCATGATCAGCATGGCAATCAGCGGTGGCGCCACCAGATAGCGCACCGGATTAATCCCCATCACCTTCAAGGCGTCAATTTCCTGATTGATCTTCATCGTGCCAATGCGCGCCGCCAGGGCTGATCCGGATCGGCCGGCCACCAAGATGCCCGTGATCATCGGCGCAAATTCACGCACCACAACGAAAGCCAGCCCTGCCGTGACGTGACTTTCAGCACCGAAAATGCGCAGGGTATGTATCCCCTGAATGGCCAGGGTAACGCTGATCGCGCCGCCTAACATGGCGATGATCGGAATGGCACTGATGCCGATCTCCATCATCTGCTCAATAATGGCATTCATCCGCACTGGTTGCTTCATGCGGTATCCAAATAACAGCCAATAGAAGGATTCGACCACCATCACGCCGCCATTGCCGACCTCTTCAATGCCGTGGACGGTGGTTCGGCCGAGGCGGTCTAAAAACCGGCTGACGGGGTTTATTGGGGTTTCTGAAGCCATGATCGGGTCGGTTATCCGAGTGCGGCTATTCCGTCTTCAAGGGTGTCGCAGATGGTGAAGACCTTGTCGAGACGCGCCAATTGCAGAACGCGTTTCGCGCCGTCGCTAACAGATACAAGGACCAACTCATTTCCAGCTTTACGTGCCGCCTGAAAACTTTCCACCAAGGACGCCACCCCGGACGAATCGATATATCCAACTTGGCTCAAATCAACTAAAATTGAGCGATCCTTGCCGACTTCGCCAAGCAGCACCTGCCGCGCTTCCGGAGAACTCTGCAGGTCGATATCGCCCTCAAAGGACACCACTGTCGCCCCTTGTTCTTCTCTAACTTCGTGTTTCATGCGCCTTTCTCGGCCCCTTCCCTCGGTTGTGGGTTCTTATGCCCTATTCTTTTTAGCAATCTTAGTACATTGCCGCCATCTCCGCCATCATCGCGGGGCGGCGGCAAAAACTCCACCTCATCCATGACTTCGCGGATAAAATGGGTGCCCAGCCCGCCCGGCCGAATATCATCAAGGTCGCGCGGCTTTACGGTGTTGGGATCAACTCTTGATGCCCAATCCCGTATGAGGATGATCAGCGTCTCATCTTGCATGCGCAAGGTAATATGTATGGCGCCGTCAGGGCTACCGCCGTATCCGTGTCGGATCACATTTTGCAGGGCTTCATCGACGGCGATAACAACATCGCGGACCATGTCGGCATCGCAACCGGCCATGGTGGCAGCTTCTGCAACAACCTGGCGGACCAGCTTCAAACGGTTTGGGTTTGACGTCACCTGAAGCGCTGCAAGGTCCTCGCCCGCGTCAGCCTTCAATTTGTCGTCTTCAATATCAACGTCATCGTCTTTTCCTGCGAATGCGGCTCGTCCGTCAATACCTAACAAAGTCAAATCATCGCGCAACGCCTCACCCCTTCGGGTAATGGTCTCGGCGATAGCTGCCAGACGGGTGCCGACAGGCGCGTCACGCAGGTCTTCCAGCATTCCACGCACCCCCTCGGCGCCCAATTCGCTGCCGTCTTCGGTATAGCCTTCCGTGACGCCGTCGGTAAAAATATAAAGCGCCCCACCCTGTAGGTCGAACTCCTCCTCGGGATAGCCGTCGTCATCGACCAAGAACGGGGAAATGCCGATCGGCGGCGCCTCCGCCGGCATATCCGTGAATGAGCCGTCAGCACCATGAAGTAGCGGCGGTTCATGACCTGCATTGGCAATTCGAACGCGACCGGTCTTCGGGTCATAGATGCCGCCAACCATGGTGACGAACATGCCGCGCGCCGCCGTCTCGCAAACTTCTTCATTGACGCGCGCCAGAAGCTTTCCCGGCTGATCGATGTCCTTACCGAGACATCGGTACAGGCTGGCCGTTTTCGCCATCATCAATGCGGCGTTCATACCCTTTCCGGAAACGTCCCCCAAATTGAAGCAGATTCGCCCGTCTTCGAGTTCGAAAAAGTCGTAAAAATCACCAGACACCGTGCGGGCCGGGAAATTCACGCCAGCGACGGGAAACTCGGCAGCCGGCTCATCAGGCAACAGTGAACGTTGTATTTCGGCAGCCAGTTCCAACTCCCGGGCGACGCGCTCTTGTTCAACAAGGGCTTCCGCCATGCGGGCGTTATGGATGGCTAACGCCGCGGAAGCGCTCATGGCCTGCAAGAGATGCATGTCGTGATCATCGAACAGGCCGTCGCCGGTACTCTTGTTAATCAACTCAATGGCGCCGATACGCTCGTCCTTAACGCTCATCGGCGCACAGAGGATCGACAGCGTCGTAAAGCCGGTTTGTTCGTCGACGCCTTTATAAAAACGCGGGTCGTTCTGGGCATCGCGGATAATTTCCGCTGCGTTGTCCTGAACCGAGCGGCCGACGATGCCTTGGTCGCTGGGCAGTGTCAGGCCGGAAATTTCCGTCGGGCCGACGCTGGCGTGGCATTTCAACGTCCGGCCTTCATCTTCCAACATGAACAGGGCGCCGCCCTCGGCGCCCACGTAATCGGCAATATGTTGCATGGCACGCCCCAGGGAGGCGTCCAGATCACGCGTTGAAACGAAATCCTGACCCATCTCCGACAACAGTTCGAGATGATCGTAAACCACCGATTCCACAGCAGGTGGGTCGGCTTGAACGGTTATGTCGACGGTATCGTTCATGGTTTCAGGCCACCTCAGGAATTCAACCGGACTTTCACATAGGATCCGGGTGCGTCCTCAAGGGGTTTGTGTCGCTTGCCACCGGGTTGGCGGGCTTTGACCTGGCCCGCAGCGGATTTCGACACCCATTTTTGCCAATCCGGCCACCACGAGCCATCCGTCTGTTTGGCAGCGTCGAACCAGGCATCGGGATCATCGGGTAAGCTGGCGCTCGTCCAATGACAGTATTTTCCGGCCGCCGGTGGATTGACGACACCAGCAATATGTCCGGATGCGGATAACACGAACCGCGTCTTGCCCGTATAGAGCTGAGTGGCCCGATAGGTGGATTTCCAGGGCGCAATATGATCATCCTTGGTGGCGATGATATAGACCGGCAGGTCGATTTTGGTCAGGTCAATGGGGACCCCGTTGAGCGAGATTCCACCGGGCTCGACCAGCTTGTTATTGAGATACATCTCACGCAAATAAAGCGCGTGCATCATCGCCGGCATGCGGGTCGAATCGGCATTCCAATAAAGCAGATCGAAGGCCATGGGTTCGCGGCCCATGAGATAGTTGTTGATGACGAACGACCAAATCAAATCATTGTCGCGCATCATATTAAAAACCTGCGACATATGGCCGCCGTCAAGATACCCCTTCTCCGCCATGTGTTCTTCCAGACGGTCGAGTTGCTCTTCGTCGATGAAGACGCCCAATTCGCCCGGCTCGGCAAAATCCACCATGGTCGTGAAAAACGTCGCCGATGCGACCCGGTCGTCGTCCGTCTCTGCCATATACGCCAATGCACAGGCGCTCAACGTGCCACCGATACAGTATCCGATCAGGTTCAACTTGTCGGCGCCGGTGATGTCCAGCGCCACGTCCAGGGCCGCCAAGGGGCCTTCCAACATATAGTCATCAAATCGCTTGTCCGCGTGGTTTTCATCGGGATTGACCCAGGAAATCACAAATACCGTATGCCCCTGGTCAACCGCCCATTTGATGAAGGAATTTTTCGGCTGCAGGTCCAAGATGTAAAACTTGTTGATCCACGGCGGCACAATCAGAAGCGGCCGTTTGAACACTTTTTCGGTTGCCGACGCATACTGAATCAGCTGCATCAGGTCGTTCTGAAACACCACCTTGCCCGGCGTCGTCGCAACATTCTCGCCCAATTGAAAGGCGTCCGTGTCGGTCATCGAAATCCGCAGCTGCCCCTGCCCTGATTCAAGATCACCCAGCAAATGATCCAGGCCCGTCAGCAGGTTCTCGCCGCCCGATTCTATGGTTTTCTCCAGGACTTTCGGATTGGTTGCAGCGAAATTGGTCGGCGACAGCGCATCAACATACTGGCGCGTGTAAAATTCAACTTTCTCTCGGGTCTTGTCGTCCAATCCCTCGACGTCGCGGAAAGTTCCCTGCATCCAGTTGGAGGTCAGCAGATAGGTTTGCTTGATGGTGTCAAACAGCGCTTGCTCGCTCCAGGCGGCGTCCTTGAAACGGCGATCATCCTTGGCCGGCGTAACAACCGGTTCTGCTTCCTGGCCAGCAAGACGTTTTGAAGCGGCATCCCAAATTTCCGCGTAACCCTGCCACAGCGCCGCCTGGGCTTCGGCCATTTTATGCGGTTCGGCCATCATCTTGGCGCCCAGTTCCATGAACGCCTTGCCGACAACCATGGGGTCGGGAATCTGGAACCCGCCATCGGCGGTCTGACGCTCCAAGAAAGCCTGCATAATGCGCTGTCCGCGCTCAGCGAAGGCGGTCATGCGTTCCGCGGTTTCTTGGGCATCCACCGGGGCGCCGGTTTTCCCGGAATCACTCATGAACAATCCCCGCATCAATACTTCGAGCACCATAAACCGCACTATGACGATTGGAAAGCGATCCGGGTAACCCGGCGCATTGTGTTTCGTCGCCGACGCTTCCACTTCCGGAGCGGCGTGCTACCATCCGGACCATGAAAGATGATATTTTCCGTCGCGAAGCCGCCATTATGGATGCTGCGCAAAAAATCTTGGCCAGTCCTGACGCCACGGATGACGCCATACGTTCGGCCTTCGCCGAGCTGTCCGATTCCTACAAAAAACTGTTCCGAGAGACCCGCCGGCTGGTCCGACTTAGCGACCGCAATGAGGCGGAACTGCAAGATGCCCGCAAGCAGGCAGAAGCAGCCACACATGCCAAGGCCGCCTTCCTGGCAACAATGAGCCACGAAATTCGGACTCCGATGAACGGCATCGTCGGAATGATTGATCTGTTGGCGCAGTCCAAATTGGACGAAGATCAGCACCAGATGATGGGGACCATTCGGGATTCCGCCTTCGCCCTATTGACTATCATCAACGACATCCTGGATTCGTCGAAAATCGAAGCCGGCAAGTTGGATATGGAAATCATCCCCTTGTCCGTGCGCGATATTGTCGAAGGCATCGCTGAAACCCTGGCCCCAAACGCCCTGGCTAAGGGCCTGGAGATTGGCGTTTTCGTCGATCCAGCGATCCCGGCCAGCTTGCTCGGCGATCCCGTTCGGTTGCGCCAAATCCTGCTCAATCTTGCCGGTAACGCGATGAAATTCTCAGAGGCCGGCAGTGACCCGGCTCGAAATCGAATTTCGCTTACGGCACAACAGAAGGCAACAGAGGGTTCGCTGCGCTTTGAGGTCACGGACTTTGGTATCGGCATGTCGGCGGATGCCGTTTCCAATCTATTCAAGCCTTTTTCACAAGCCGACAGTTCGACCACCCGGCGGTTCGGCGGAACCGGTCTGGGCCTCTCCATTTCCAAGAACCTCACAGACCTCATGGGCGGCGCCATCGGTGTCGATAGCGTTGAAGGCGAAGGCTCTCTGTTCTGGGTCGATATCGAATTAGTCATCGGTCCGAATGCAGATCGCGTCGACCGAGCTGTCTTCGATGGGTTGAGAGTTGCTGTGGATATGATCGATCCTTCAATCAGCGCCTCGATAACACGTTATTTGGAATTCTGGGGTGCCACGGTCATCGATGGGCCCGACGCTACCGCGGACGTGTTGACGACGGACCAAGAGGCGACGCGTCCGCAACCAACAATCTTTCTGCACCCACCGGGTATAGAGGCACCTATACCGACCGATCGCCTGGCTGTCATACGCCGCGCGCCGCTTCGCCGGACGATGTTTCTCAGCACTGTCGCCCGGCTGGCGGGACGCGATACCCCGGAAGCGGCGTCCCACACCACGACCGATATCGGACCGGCGCGCCCGACCGAAGACCGGCAAACCGCCGCCGCCGCAGGGCGGCTTGTTCTCGTCGCCGATGACACCGCTACAAACCGCGACGTTATCAAACGCCAACTGAATGCCCTGGGGTATGCGGCCGACATCGTCAACGACGGGGCCGAAGCCCTAGCTGCGCTGGAAACGGCGCCCTATGGCCTGTTGCTGACTGATTGCCACATGCCGAATATGGACGGTTTCACCCTGGCCCGGTTGCTCCGCGAACGCGAAGATTCGACGGCCGATCGCCTGCCGATCATCGCGGTCACAGCCAGCGCCATGAAAGAGGATGTGGATCAGTGCTTGGCGGCCGGCATGGACGCAGTTCTAACCAAGCCGTTGGAAATGTCCAAGCTGAAATTGGCTTTGCAGGAACACCTGCCGCCCTTGGATCCGGCACCAATCACAAATGATCATGCGTCTCCCATGAACGTCGCCGATCAGCCCGAGAAAGGGCCAGTCGATCCATCTGTCTTGAAGGGAATTTTCGGCGACAATGACGCAACATTCCGTGAGATACTTGTGGAGTTTGTAGCCCCGGCCCAGGAAATCGCCGCCGAGATCAATGCCGCATTCGGTGTTAACGACCCGGCGGCCGTGGGTGCAGCCGCGCATAAGCTCAAATCGGCGGCCCGGAGCATTGGCGCTAACGGATTGGCGGATATTTCCGAATCGCTGGAACAGGCCGGCAAAAACGGTGATTGGCCATCTGTGCAGCAAGCCATGGTGCCCTTCGACGATGCGGTGGCCGGCGTTTTAAATTACATCGACGCCCTTTAAACACCGCGATATTGTGCGGGCACGTCACGAGGAGGCTTGAAAATATAATGTCGGATAAACCGGATTTTTCGCAGGTCCGCGTACTGGTCATCGACGATGAATCGTTTATGCGCGCGTTAATAGTACGAATCCTATCGGAAATCGGAGTCGGCGATACCGTCACCGCGAAAAACGGCGAAGAAGGCCTGGAATTACTGATCAACATGGATGGTGCGGTGAGCGTCGTCATCTGTGATCTGGAGATGCCGCAAATGGATGGTTTCGAATTTGTCCGGCGCCTTCGCAGGAGCGATCAACGGGGCCTTAGCGACCTGCCCGTATTGATCGTCACCGGCCACGCCGAGCCCAAAAACATCTATAACGCGGTTGATATCGGCATTCACGGCTATCTGGTCAAACCAATCTCCCGTCAGACTCTTGAGAGCCGCATCGTCAACGCCCTGACATCGACAGCCATTGACCCGGCCCAGATACGGCGATCAAACGGAGACACGAAACCGGCATGACGAAGCGGGCGTTGATCACTGGCATTACGGGTCAGGACGGGTCCTATCTAGCCGATTTGCTACTGGCGAAAGGTTACGAGGTTCACGGCATCATCCGGCGCTCGTCGTCCTTTAACACCGGCCGTCTGGCCCATATCTATGAAGACATCCACGAAGAAGATGCCCGCCTACGTCTGCATTACGGCGAATTGACCGACAGCAGCCGTTTGGAGCGCTTAATCGAAACCGTGGCACCGGACGAAGTCTATAACCTTGGCGCCCAGAGCCATGTGCGGGTTTCGTTTGACGAGCCGCTTTACACGGCTGATGTCGTCGGTCTTGGGACATTACGCCTGTTGGAGGCCATCCGTACCGTTGGCGCGGAAAAAACCGTTCGCTTTTATCAGGCGTCGAGTTCCGAAATGTACGGCAATGCCGTGGATTGCCCGCAGACCGAAGCAACCGTCCTTAAGCCACTAAGCCCTTACGCCTGCGCCAAGGTATTCGCTCATCTGCAATCCCAGCAACATCGCGCCGCCTATGGCATGCATATTTCCTGCGGCATTCTGTTCAACCATGAAAGCCCGCGCCGTGGGGGCACTTTCGTGACCCGCAAGATTACGCGCGGTCTGGCGCGCATCCTCGCCGGCAAGGAAGATAAGCTTTACCTGGGCAACCTGGATGCCAAACGTGACTGGGGATATGCCAAGGATTACGTCGAGGCAATGTGGTTGATGCTGCAGCAGGACGTTCCTGACGACTATGTTGTCGCCACCGGCGAAACCCACAGTGTCCGCGAGCTTTTGGACCAGGCCTTCGGCGCCGTCGGCCGCGACTGGAACGAATTTGTCGAAATCGATCCTCGTTACTTCCGCCCCGCCGAAGTTGATTTGTTGCTGGGCGATGCGGCCAAGGCCCGCGATGTTCTAGGCTGGTCGCCGAAGGTAAATTTCGAAGAACTGGTCCGGATCATGCTATTCCATGACATACAGGCCGAAGGCCTGGAACCTACGGAATTTGGTCTGTGAGCGTCTACCGGAGCACTGTCACCGCTGACGATTTCCATGCTGAAACGCGCGCCTATTTCACTGGGCGAACGGTGGCGGTCACCGGCGGCAGCGGTTTTATCGGCTCACACGTTGTCGAGCAATTATTGTGTCTGAACGCGCGGCCAATCATTCCGACCCGCCAAACAACACCACCGTTCCTCAGCCATCTTGGTCAAGACGTTGAGCGCCGAGTCGCGGATCTGAGTAGCCGCGAGGCCGCTAAGGTCAGCCTTGAAGGCGCGTCCGTGGTCATGAATTTGGCCGCCGTCGTCGCCGGAATCGAATACAATGCCAGCCATCCGGCGTCGGTGTTTCACGCAAATATGCGAACCTTCTTGAACGTCATGGAAGCCGCACAGGAAGGCAGCGTTGAGCGTTTTTTGGTGGTCAGCTCTGCTTGCATTTATCCACGCCATTGCACCGTTCCGACACCTGAGACGGAGGGCTTCACCGACTGGCCGGAGCCGACCAACGCCGGCTACGGCTGGGCCAAACGCATGGAGGAGTACGCCGCCCAGGCAGCCCATGAGCAGTTCGGCTTGGAGACCGCCATTGCCCGGCCCTATAACGCCTATGGCCCCAGGGACAATTACAACCCCGACAGCTCCCACGTGTTACCGGCATTGATCCTCAAGGCTTTCGACAGCGACGACGGGACACTGCCGGTCTGGGGTGATGGCACACCGACCCGGTCATTTCTTTATGTCGATGACTTTGCCCGTGGTCTTTTGGAGATTACTGCGCGTTACGCCAAAGCCGACCCACTGAATATCGGCGCTTCGGAGGAACTGAGTATCAGTGACGCAGCCCGCATGGTGGCTGACATTGTTGGCGTCCATCGTGGACAAACCATTGAGCCGGTATTTACGCCGACAGTTTTGTCCGGACAACCGCGTCGCGATTGTGACACCACGAAGCTGCAACAATCCCTGGGTTTCAGGCCACGAGTTAACCTGCGCCACGGTCTTGAAAAATCAATTGCCTGGTTTATAGAAAACCGGGAACTGGCGCTGACGGCGCACCACCTATGAACGCCGCCAACGACCCCCTCCTGCAACCCTTCCAGTTGCGTCATCTAAAATTAAGAAACCGGGTGATGAGCACCTCGCACGCGCCGGCCTATGCGGAGGACGGCAATCCCCTGGAACGCTATCAACGTTACCATGAGGAAAAGGCGATAGGCGGCCTCGCACTTTCGATGTTTGGCGGATCGTCAAATATCGCAGCCGATTCGCCTTCCGTTTTCGGACAGATTTACGTCGGCAATGATGACGTGATCCCACATTTTCAGGCATTTACCGAGCGCCTGCACGCGCACGGATGTGCGCTTATGTGCCAGCTTACCCACATGGGCCGACGCACCACATGGGCGGACGGCGCGTGGTTGCCGGTGATTGCACCGTCGAGGGTCCGCGAACCTGCGCACCGGGCCTTCCCCCGGGAGATGGACGACGATGATATCGGGCGGGTCACCAAGGCCTTCGGCGCGGCGGCGCGGCGCTGCAAGGAAGGTGGCTTGGATGGTCTGGAACTCCTATGTCACGGCCATCTGCTGGATCAGTTCTGGACACCGCTGGTCAACAAACGAACCGACGGCTATGGCGGATCGCTGGCAAACCGCATGCGGTTCAGCCTGGAAGTCATGGATGAAGTGCGCCGCCAGGTCGGGCCGGACTTCATCGTCGGCCTGCGCATGGGTATCGACGAGGCGGCGGACGGCGGCCTCGGCCCGGATGAGCTAACCGAGATCGCGCAGGTGCATGTCGCCACAGGCATGGTGGATTTCCTCAATTTGAATGTTGGCACTATCGAAACTGATCGAACTCTGGCCCACATGATCCCCGGCATGGCCGGTCCGCTGGCACCGCATCTCGCCCATGTGAAGGCGTTCAAGCAAGAGATTGGCATCCCCGTGTTCCACGCTTGCCGGGTCACCGATGTGGCCACGGCCCGCCACGCCATCGCCGACGATTGCATGGACATGGTCGGCATGACCCGGGCCCATATCGCCGATCCACATATCGTGCGGAAGATCACCGATGGCGCCGAAGCGACCATCCGGCCCTGTGTCGGGGCCGGCTATTGCCTGGACCGCATCTACGAGGGCAGCTCAACGCTGTGCATCCACAATGCCGCCACCGGGCGTGAGCAAACCATGCCACAGGCTATCACCGCATCGTCGGGGCCAGGCCGCAAAGTTGTGATCGTGGGTGGCGGACCGGCCGGCCTGGAGGCGGCCCGGGTGTCAGCGGAACGGGGCCATGACGTGGTCCTGTTTGAGGCTGCGCCGGCGCTGGGCGGGCAACTTATCATCGCGGCAAAGGCCGGATGGCGCCGCGATCTGATCGGTATCCGCGACTGGTACGCATCGGAATTGGAACGCCTGGGTGTCGATGTGCGGACAGGCGCTTTCGCGGAAGCCGATGACATTGTCGGCGAGACGCCCGATGTGGTGATCATTGCCAGCGGCGGTATCCCCGACACCGACACCATTGAAGGCGGTGAGTTGGCGGTCAGCACATGGGACATCCTGACCGGCAGCGTGCCGATTGGTGAATCGGTGCTGATATTTGACGACAATGGCCAGCATCCCGCCCCGAGCTGCGCCGATTTCCTTGCCGACCAAGGTTCAACAGTCGAATTGGTGACCCCCGACCGCATGGCCGCGGCGGAAATGGGCGGCCTGAACTGGACAGTCTATCTGGAGCATTTTTATACGAAAGGCGTACGTCTGACTGCGGACACCCGAGTTCGCCAGATCAAGCGCGACGGCAACCGGATGTCTGTGATGCTGCGCAACAGCTATTCGGACGCGGAAGAAACCCGGAGCGTCGATCAGGTCGTTGTTGAACACGGCACCCTGCCCGCCGACAGCCTGTTTCACGACCTGCGCGACCGGTCGTCGAACAATGGTGTGATCGACATCGAGGCGCTGGCTGCCGAACGGCCGCAGGATATGCCCAATGGTAACGGCTTTGTGCTGTGGCGGGTCGGTGACGCCGCCGCCAGCCGAAATATTCATGCCGCAATCTATGAATCGCTGCGGCTCTGCAAAGACCTTTAAGTGGCGGCCCGGTATAGCCAACCGACACCATTGCGGTGGACACGCCGGACAACCGAACGCAAAATGCCGTCCATGCCGAAATTTGCCGCCAATCTGAGCATGATGTTCAACGAAGTGCCGTTCCTGGAGCGGTTCGCGGCCGCTAAATCAGCGGGATTTGCGGGCGTCGAATTTCTGTTCCCCTACGAATTTTCACCCAACGAATTAGCCCATCATTTGCACGGCAATGGCCTCCAACAAGTGTTGTTCAATTTGGCGCCCGGCGATTGGGAAGCTGGCGAACGCGGCTTGGCGGCCCTTCCGGGCAGGGAAGATGAGTTTCGCGCCAGCGTCGATCAAGCCCTTGAATACGCCGGAGTTCTTTCGTGCAAAACATTGCACGTGATGGCCGGCGTCGTGCCGTCCGACACACCATGGGAGAAAATGTTCGATACCGTTGTCGAAAATCTTGGCTTCGCGGCAGATGCTTTCGCGCAAGCCGGCGTAACGGCTGTTTTGGAGCCACTGAACAGCCGCGACGCGCCGGGTTATTTCCTGCCGCGTGCCGCCGATGCGGCACGGGTCATCAAGGCCGTTGACCGGCCCAACGTCGGCCTGCAGTTCGATTTCTACCATGTGCAAATTATGGATGGGGACCTGGCCCGGCACTTCGAAGCCCACGCAGAGATCACCCGTCATGTTCAAATCGCCGGCGTACCGGAACGCCATGAGCCGGATGTCGGGGAAATCAACTTTCCTTACTTGTTCGAACTTATGGACCGCCTTGGGTATGACGGCTGGGTCGGTTGCGAATACCGACCGCGGACGACGACTATGGAGGGCCTCGGTTGGCTGTCGGACTTTTCCTCTGAAGACAAAGAAGGAAAGCCGCGATGACCGTGCTGCTTGGCGCTATTGCCGACGACTTCACAGGTGCAACCGATTTGGCCAACACTTTGGTCAGCCAAGGCATGCCGACCGTACAGGCCATCGGTGTGCCGGACGCGGATTTCGATCCCGGTGACGCCGCGGCAGTGGTGGTGGCGTTAAAGTCGCGAACCAATCCGGCGCCAGAAGCCATCCGGGATTCCTTGGCGGCACTGGATTGGCTGAAGACACAGGGCACCCAACAGTTTTTCTTCAAGTACTGTTCGACCTTCGATTCGACCGATGCCGGGAATATCGGCCCTGTTGCGGATGCGCTTATGAACGCGTTGGGCGCGGACTTCACCATCGCCTGCCCGGCGTTTCCTGCAAACGGCAGAACCATCTACAAGGGCAATCTATATGTCGGCGATGTGCTGCTTAGCGAATCGGGCATGAAGGACCACCCGCTTACGCCGATGACCGACGCCAATCTGGTTCGTGTGCTTTCACGCCAAACCGACAGCGACGTCGGACTTGTCGACATGGCCATTGTGAGCCGTGGCGCTGACGCCATTATTGACCGGTATCAGGCGCTTCGCGCCGATGGTTGCCGGCATGCCATTATTGACGCCATCAATGACGAAGACCTCATGACCATTGGCACGGCGTCAGCGGACTTGGAATTAGTTACCGGTGGCTCCGGCGTTGCCTTGGGATTGCCGACCAATTTCCGCCAGAGAGGTCTTTTATCGGAACAAACCCAAGCGGTCTTTAAGCCTGCCAACGGCCGTGCCGCCGTGTTGTCCGGCAGTTGTTCTATCGCGACGCGCGGTCAGGTGGCGGCGGCAGCCGCACACTGGCCAGCCTTGGAGTTGGATGCCTTGAGCCTAGCCCGACAAACGCAATTTGACGTTGATCACGCCTTGCAATGGGTGGATCAACACGAAGATGGTCAACCGATCTTAATATTCTCCTCGGCCAACCCTGAGGTTGTCGCCGAAGCCCAGGAGAAATTAGGCCGTGATGCGGCCGGTGCCGTTGTCGAGAAAGCCATGGGCGCGATCGCTCAGGGTCTAGTGGAACGCGGAGTGCGGCGCCTTGTGGTCGCCGGCGGCGAAACATCGGGTGCTGTCGTTCAGGCATTGGGCGTCAAGGGGTTGCGCATCGGCCCCGAGATTGACCCAGGCGTACCCTGGACGGAAACGATCAGCGATCCGGCCATGGCGCTGGCGCTCAAATCGGGAAATTTCGGTGCCCCGGATTTCTTCATGAAATCGCTGGAGATGCTGCCATGAGCGAAGAATCAAAACTGCGGGACGAGATCGCACGTATGGCCAAATCCATTTTTGACCGGGGCCTTACTTTCGGCGCCACGGGAAATATCAGTGCGCGAGTTGAAGATGGCTGGTTGATGACCCCGACGGGATCGACCATGGGCAATTTGGATCCGGCGCGGTTGTCAAAACTGGACAATGACGCCAACCACATTTCCGGTGACAAACCGACCCGTGAGTCCTTTCTGCATATGGCCATGTATGACGAGCGCCCGCAAAGTGGTGCCATCGTGCATCTCCATTCCACCTATTCCGTTGCCGTCAGCTGCTGCGCCGACATCGACACCAGCAACGTCCTACCGCCCATCACCGCCTATTATGCCATGAGGATCGGCACGTTGCCGTTAGTACCGTTCTATCCGCCCGGCAGCACGGAGCTGGCTACCGCCGTGCGGGAACTGGCGCCCGACCATCACGCTGTGTTGTTGGCCAATCACGGACCGGTGGTGGCGGGCAATTCCCTGGCCGATGCCGTCTATTCCATCGAGGAATTGGAACAGACCGCGCACTTGTATTTGCTGCTGCGGAATTCGGAAACGCGGTACCTGACGCCAGAGCAAGTAGCCAGCGTCCAGGGAGCCTGAGACGTCAGGCTCATACGACGACCTGAAAGGTCTTGGAGGAAATTTTGTGTCGACTTACAGGCATATCCAGGTCGAAGCGGTATCCGGTGCTTTGGGCGCCGAAATCAAAGGCGCTGATCTCGGTAGTCTGGACGACGATACGTTCGCCGAAATCCACGATGCCTGGCTGACGCATCAAGTGGTGTTCTTCCGTGACCAGAAAATCACGCCTGAGCAACAAATCGCCTTCGCACGGCGCTTTGGCGAAATCCATCACCACCCGTTCATGAAGGGCATGGACGCCTTTCCCGATATCCTGGAAATCATCAAGGATGAGGGCGACACCCATACCTTCGGTTCAGTCTGGCACACGGACCAGATGTTCAACCCACAGCCGGCAAAAGCCACCATGCTGTATGCCAAGGAAGCACCATTGGCCGGCGGCGATACCCTGTTTGCTAACATGTATCTGAGTTATGACGCCTTATCAGAGGGCATGAAGGCAATGCTGAGCGGCGTTCAAACCTGGAGCGTCGGCGACAAATTCAAACAAAGCGGCGGCCGAAACCGGCGCGAGGACTACAGTGGCAACAGCCAAATGGCGGGCATGGTGAAGGATCCAGGCAATGTGCCAACAGAAGCCGCCCATCCCCTGTTTCGCACGCATCCGGAAACCGGCCGTCAGGGCCTCTATATCGGCAGCCACACGCAATCCCTGGAAGGCTTCAATGACGAAGAGGCGGAACCAATCCTTGAATTTTTGCGCACTCACGCCGTCCGGCCCGAGTTCACCTGCCGGTTTCGCTGGCAGCCGGGATCATTGGCGCTATGGGATAATCGATGCGTTCAGCACTACGCCATCCCCGATTACGATGGCCAGCGCCGGCACATGCACCGCATCACCATCGCCGGCGACACACCCTATTAGGGGGAGATATCCATGAAAGACAAAATTGCTATTTTCGGCGCCGGCGCCTTGGGCGGTCACGTGGGCGCTTACCTGACACGGGACGGCCACGACATCACTTTGATCGACCCATGGCCCGAACATGTGGACCATATGATGGCCCATGGCTTGACCTTGGAGGGCGCCACGGATCCGGAATGCTTCACCCAAGACGTCAGCGCCATTCATTTGACGGAACTGCAAAAGACCGCCCATGAGCGGCCCTTCGATTTCGCATTCGTCTCCATGAAGTCCTACGACACGGTCTGGGCGACGACGATGATCGCCGATTATTTAACTCCCGAAGGGTTTTGCGTGTCGCTGCAAAACGGCATCAACGAAGAACGCATGGCCGGTGTCACCGGTTGGGGAAAAACCGTCGGGTGCATTGCATCGACCATCGCTGTCGAACTGACAGCGCCGGGCCAAATCCGCCGCAACGTCAAACTAGGCGGCGCCAACCACACCGTCTTCAGGGTCGGCGAAGCCCACGGCCGGATCACGCCGCGCATTGAGAAGATCGCCGCCATGTTGGCCTGTGTAGATAGTTCCAAGACAACCGCCAATCTGTGGGGCGAGCGTTGGTCGAAGCTGATTGTCAACTGCATGCGCAACCCTGTCTCCGCCGCCACGGGCCGCGGCGGCAATGCGAATGACCGCGATGACCACACGCGGCGGTTGGCAATCCGCTTGGCCGGCGAGGCGGCGCGCATCGGCGCGGCATTGGGATATGAACTGGAGCTGGTTTACAAAATGGAGACGGCGCAACTGATCGCCGCCGAACAGGGCGACGCCAGTGCCATGGCAAGTTGCGAACAAACTATGTTGGCGAGCATGACCTTCCGCAACGACGACCAACGCCCGTCCATGGGGCAGGATATGATGAAAGGCCGGCGCACGGAGATCGATTACATCAACGGTCTGGTGGTCGAAAAAGCCACGCAGCTTGGCATTTCCGTACCTGCCAATGCCGGCATCGTCGAGGCCGTGAAGCGGGTCGAGCGCGGCGATATTCCTGCCGGTCCGGAAGCTGTATCAAAATTATAGATTGGCCGGGATATCACCGGTCCGCGCATCGAGAGATTATACAAGGAACGAACATGAACTGGCAGGACTCCTACGAATCCTTGTGGGCTATGCGGCACCAATTGATCAAAGATTTAATGGGCTCCGGTGAAACCCATCCGGCCCGGCTTCATTATCTCCTGCAATGGTTCCATCGATTTTACGATCCGAGCGGCCCCATCGACCACGCGAACAATCGCGATGGGTTTCCGCTGTTGCCCACAGGTGTTCCGGCATTTCGTACGATGGTGGTCGAGGACCAAGTTGTCGTTGTGCCGTTTTATGACAACCCGAACGACTTTCTTGTCGATCTTCTGATAAAGGACAAACCCGAAGCCGTAGTTGAACTCGGCAGTGGATACGGACGGAACCTGATCGAGTTGTTCTATCGGGGTGGCCCCAGCGGCATTCCGTATTATGCAGGTGAATTCACAGAGAGCGGTACAGCCTTCGCTGATACCCTTGGATCCCTATCGGCAGACCTACCAATTGTCCCGTTTCGTTTTGACCACAACGACCCAGACTTATCGATTGTGAATGAGAGCTCATTCGTTGTCTTTTTCACCTGCCATTCCATTGAGCAGGTCACCAAATTAAGGCCGGATTATTTCAAGATACTCGCCGATCAGGCGACGCGGGTCATGGGAATTCATTTTGAGCCTTTCGGTTTTCAAATTCCCGGTTCAAATACTGAGCTTGATAATGTTCAAAAACGGTATTTTGAGAACAACAATTGGAACATGAACCTTTATGATGTCTTGCAGGCCAGCGCTGAGAGCGGTGAAATAAATTTGAAACATGTTTCAAAAAACAGCGTTTCCAGCACCGACCGCGGCAACCCGACCTCGCTGATCGTATGGGAATCGAATAGCTAAAAGAATTGGCCCCGCCGGTTGCCCGGCAGGGCCATTGTCGTCCAATCCGCACCGCGCCACGGCAATCCGGAATTCTCGTCAGCGTATTACATCTTTTTGAACTGGAAGCGGTACGGCCATGTATGGCCAGCCTCTTCGATGTATTTCGAATATTTTTCCATGATCGCGACACCATCGATGCCGTATTTCGTGATCATGTCATTGGCGCGTTCATTCGGCCAATCTTTCAAGGCTTCCGCCCAGGCCCGCTGTTGATCGACGGGCAGCGTGGTCACCGGAACGCCGACGCTGCGCAGCTTGTTCAAGCCGAACGCTTCGGCCTTGTGGGCCGAGTTCACCGATTGGGTTTCATAATCGGTCGCGACCTCGTCAATAATCTTCAGCACGTCAGCCGGCAGTTTTGCTCGGGTTTTCAGGTTCATGGTCAGAACGATCTGCGCCATGGCGCCGAAGTTGGTGATCTTCCAGTTCGGTGCCGGCTCATGGAACTTGAAGCCGAAATAGCCGCCCGGGAAAATGATGAACCCGGACGCCACACCGGTCGCCAGGGCGTTGTAGGCGGTCGGCAGGGTCGTCGTTACCGGGATCGCGCCGAAACGCTCAACCCACGGCAGGTTCGGGCCCGCGGCGATGATCTTCTTGCCTTTCAGTTCAGACACCTTGTCCCACTTGAACTTGGTGCCCAGGCCATAGTTGTCGAAACCGGAGATGGCGATCATCTTCTGGCCGTATTTCTTTTCCAGCATATCGTAGAGCTCGGGATGCTCATTCAGCATACGGCGCTTGACCTTCGCCTGGACGCGCACGTCCGGTGTCGTGAAGGGCATGAAATAATCAATGTTCAAAGGCATCAACTTGGCACCTTCGAAACACACACACAGGCCGCCGATATCCAACAGGCCCTTTTCAACGGCTTCCAGGGTTTCGTGAACCTTGGCGACGGTCCCGGCATAGGCCTGAATGAACTTCACCGTGTGCTTGGTGCGCGCGGCAACGCGCTTGATCACCTCGGGCACGAAGTAGTGTTCCATGTTGCGCACATAGGCGACGGGCTTGCTGGGGTGTCCCGATCCGATACGAAGCGTGATGTTATCGGCTGTCGCCGGCACCCCGAATGTCGCGGCGGCAAGCGCGGTGACACTCGCCACCGTAAGAATTTTTCTGCGGATATTCATGGGTCTTCTCCCTGTTCACTTAATTTAACGGCGTCTCTTTCCTTGGATAAGCATCTTAGTGACTCATCAGCGAATTGGCGTCTCATTATTTCGTGATGCGCCCTTCGGTAGTCTAGACAAACTTGGTCAGCCAACTGGCCAACTCCGGGAAGGTAAAGACGATGGCCATGGTCAACAGCATCAACAGCCAATACGGGATCGATCCTCTGAAGATATCCGACAACGTCACATCGGGATCGGGGACGGTACCCTTCACAACAAACACAACCAGTCCGAAAGGCGGCGTCAAAAGCCCTGCTTCGATGGCTAGAATGCCAAAAATTGCAAATGCATAGGGATCAACCCCAACGGCCAAGGGAGCGAATATGGGCACGGTCAACAAAATGATCGAAATCGAATCCAACAGCATGCCCAACAACAACCAGATCACCACCATCATGACGATGATTCCGCCCGGCCCCAATCCAATCGAGTTCAGGGCTTCTCGGATAATGTCTATGATTCCGCCCAAGGCCAAAAAGCGCGAATACATGCCGGCGCAGACCAGCAGGATCATGATTGGTGCCGCGGTCTTGCCGGCCTCCAGAATGACACGAAGAATGCCGCGCCAGCGCATGCCCTTAATGATCGCCAAGACCAGGGCGCCCAGCGCCCCGGCACCGGCAGCTTCGGTGCTCGTGAATAAGCCACCCCAGATGCCACCCAGCACCAGAATAATCAGAAGCAGAATGCCAAAGGCGCCGATCAATTCCGACCGGGTAAACGGCTCCGTCGCTTCCTCCGCGGAGCCATCGGGCGCGATGTCCGGATTGCGGATCGCCGTAATTGTGGTGTAGGCGATAAACAATATGACCAGAACAAGCCCCGGCCCAATGCCGGCGACAAACAGCTTGCCGATGGATTGCTCGGTAATAATACCCCAGACAATCAACAATACGCTGGGCGGGATCAACATGCCGAGACAGGCGCTGCCGGCAATGGATCCCAGCGCGAACGTTCGCTTATAGCCGTAGCGCTTCATTTCCGGATAGGCGATGCGGCTGAAGGCGGCGGCCGAGGCGATGCTGGTGCCGGTCACGGCGGCGAAGGCTGCATTGCCAGCGACAGTCGCCGCCGCCAAACGTCCCGGGATGCCGCGAAAGGCACGGTTAATGATCTTATACAAATCACCGGCGGCACCCGATTGGGCAACAAAATCACCCATCAGAATAAACAAGGGTATGGTGGCGAATATGTAATGCCGGACCAATTCATAGGCTGCACCGCCGACCTGTGCAGACGCCAGATAGACATCACTGAAAATGAAATATGTGCCGACCAGAGCCGTCGCACCCAGTACCAACGCGATATGGAGTCCGATAAAAATCGCCGCCAGCATACCCACCAAGGTCAGCACCATCAGGGTATTCAGGTCCATTTGGTGTTCCCTTTCGGCGGCGTGACGATGAGCCTCATGGCCCGGCGCCTTCAATTGGCCCAGGCTCTGAACTTTCACCATGCCGCACGAAAATCCGGACCAGCAAGGAACCGTAAACCAGCACCGTTAAAAGCGCCGAACCGATAATGATCGTGCGGATTGGATAGACCGGAACTTCAAGCGCACCAATACCCTGGTACTCCTTGATTTCCCATCCCTTGATCATGTCTTCCCAGCCACCGACAGCGATGGCGAAAAACAGGATCAAGCCGACAACATAGGCCAAACCATTAATAAAGTTACGGCCGCGCGGCCCCAAATGATCGTAGACAATGGTCGTCCGCAGCATTGATCCGGAATGGATAGCCAGGGGAACCTGAAGAAAAACAATCGCCGGCACGGAATTGGAGACAATCTCATCACCGCCCAAAAAAGCACCAAAGAGGCCACGCCCCGTGACCTCGAAAAAGATCACCACAGCGAGCAAGATCAGCCAGATCGCGGCGATGCCGCTTAACGCGTTGACGATCTTGTCGAGCGCGCGCTCCATGAACCCTCCCGTTCCATTCGATACCCGGCATTGGACAGCATTAAGAGGCCGTTGGTTTGTTTTTACCGAAAACCGACGCCGTATCTATTCATGGGTTCAGAATCAGATCAAGCGGTTACGGATAAAGTCATCGTGAGGAGCAACGACAGCATTCGGATGGCAGAAGCTTCGGCGTCATTTTTAGAGCGGCTGCAATGGTGCCTTTTACATTTCTCCAAAGGCAGGGCAGCATGGAATCCCCATGGGATTTTCGGTGAAGAGTTTGATGGCCACGAAACGTCGAACAAAAACCAAACCCGCCAGCGACAAGCCGGTCCTGGCTCAGGACCCGCACGCGGCGCAACGGCTCGGCGGTAAAGTGCTTGAAAAGTCCATCGGCTGGGAGGTTCGTGGCCTGCGCGAACAACTGGGGCTGACAATCAGTGAACTGGCCAAAGCGGCGGGGCTGTCGGGCGGCATGCTGTCGAAGATTGAAAACGGCACCACATCACCTTCCCTGACCTCCCTGCAAGCCCTGTCGCAGGCCCTCCATGTGCCCATGAGCGCGCTGTTTGATGGATTTGAGCAAAGCACGGAGGCGACCTTCGTCAAGGCCGGCGATGGCTTGGAGATCGAACGCCGCGGCACCCGCGCCGGCCAACAGTACATGTTGCTGGGCCATGCCCCGCACGGCGATCTCACAGTTGAGCCCTATTTGATCACGCTCAGCAAACCTTCCGACATCTTCCCCGTATTCCAACACGACGGGTTGGAGTTCATCTATATGCTGGAAGGAGAGGTCGTCTATCGACACGGCGACAAGACCTATGCGCTGGGGCCAGGGGATTCGCTGTTTTTTGATGCCGACGCACCGCATGGCCCCGAAGAGATGAAACAACTCCCGATCAAATTCATTTCGATCATCAGTTATCCAAGAGAACGGTAAGGGTTATATAAAACTTAGTGAATATTTCCTGATATGAAATTAAATTTCCTGACAGTTGATAATATGTTGACCGCCTGTTAGTCTAACGACTTACATATTGCCCAGGGTTGGGAGTGCAACTAGGTGTGCGGAATTGTCGGCCTTTATCTGAAGAACGCGGAATTGCAATCCAGCTTAGGCGCACTGTTCGAACCCATGCTGGTGGAAATGACGGACCGCGGGCCTGATTCTGCGGGTTTCGCGGTATATCGAAATCCCGTCGCCGAGAATCAAACGAAATTTACCCTGGCCAGCGACGACCCGGCCACGGATTGGCCCAGCCTTGACGCCGATATGGCGTCGGCCCTGCACGGGACCACCAGCATCACTACCCACAACGATCACGCCGTTGTCATTACCGATATCGACGTCGATGAAGTCGAGGTCTGGCTGGCCGAAAATCGGGCGGGGGTGCGTATCGTCGGTTCGGGACGCGCCATTGAAATCTTCAAACAAACCGGCCTGCCGAAGGATGTCGCACGGCAGTTCGATCTTGCCGGCGCGCACGGCAGTCATGCCATCGGTCACACCCGCATGGCAACGGAAAGTGCCGTAACCACGGCCGGTTCCCACCCCTTCGCCACCGGGCTGGACCTTTGTCTGGTCCATAACGGGTCGCTGTCCAATCACAACCGTTTGCGGCGCAAGTTGGAACGCGAAGGCATTCGCTTTCAGACCGAAAATGATACCGAGGTTGCGGCCGGCTTCATGACCTGGAAGCTGCGCCAAGGCGCGACGTTGCCGGAGGCTCTGGAAGCCGGGTTCGAGGAATTGGACGGCTTTTTCACTTTCTGTGTCGGCACAGCAGACGGGTTCGCCGTGACCCGTGATCCCATCGCCTGCAAGCACGCAGTGATGGCGGAAACCGATGACTGGGTCGCCATGGCCACCGAGTACCGCGCCATTGCCCATTTGCCGGGCGCCGATGCAGCGCATATCTGGGAGCCCGAGCCGCACCGCATCTACACCTGGGAGGGCGCCCATTGAACGCGACCGAGCTTGATCTAAACGAAATTGGCGTGCGCGGGGTCAATGAAACGCTGCACGGCTTGCCCATGGGCAGCAATGAAACTGAATGGCTGGTTAAAAACCCGAAGGGTCAGCATGCCATTGCCTGCGGGCTGGATGCCCCCCTGAATGTGACCGTCGAGGGCCACGTCGGCTTTTACTGCGCCGGCATGAATCAACACGCCGATATCACCATCCAGGGTCATGCTGGGGTCGGGGTCGCCGAAAACATGATGTCGGGCACCGTCAAGGTTACCGGCAATGCATCGCAATCGGCGGGCGCGACGGCGCACGGGGGTCTTTTGGTGATCGACGGCGATGCCTCGTCACGATGCGGTATTTCCATGAAAGGCGTCGATATTGTCGTCGGCGGCTCGGTCGGCCACATGTCAGCGTTCATGGCCCAGTCGGGCCATTTGGTGGTTTGCGGTGACGCCGGTGACGCGTTGGGCGATTCCATCTACGAGGCGGTGTTATTCGTACGCGGCTCGGTCGCCAGTCTGGGCGCCGATTGTATCGAGAAAGAAATGCGCCCCGAGCACCTGGAGAAATTGGCTGAGTTGCTGGACGCCGCCGCTATTGACGCCAACCCGGCCGACTTCAAACGCTACGGGTCGGCCCGCAAGTTGTACAATTTCCATATCGACAACGTCGATGCGTATTGAGGCCATTCCATGACCGGCGATATCCCCCAAACCCTGCCCCGCAAATCCGCAACGTTCGATGACTACACGCTTTCGGAAATCCGCCGCGCCGCGGCCACCGGCATCTATGACATCCGCGGCGGTGGCTCAAAGCGGCGGCTGCCGCATTTTGACGACCTATTGTTCCTGGGCGCCTCCATCTCCCGCTATCCATTGGAAGGCTACCGCGAAACCTGCGCCACCAATGTGGGGCTCGGCACCCGGTTCGCCAAGAAGCCGTTGGAACTAGACATTCCCATTACCATCGCCGGCATGAGCTTCGGCGCGCTCTCGGCGCCGGCCAAGGAGGCGTTGGGCCGCGGTGCGTCGCTGGCCGGCACCTCGACAACCACCGGCGACGGCGGCATGACGCCAGAAGAGCGCGGCCAGTCAAAGACTCTCGTCTATCAATACCTGCCGTCCCGTTATGGCATGAACCCCGATGATCTACGCAAGGCCGACGCCATCGAAGTGGTCATCGGCCAAGGTGCAAAGCCGGGCGGCGGCGGGATGCTGTTGGGCCAGAAGATTTCTGATCGGGTCGCTGGTATGCGCGACCTGCCGACCGGCATTGATCAGCGCTCGGCCTGCAGGCATCCGGACTGGACCGGCCCGGACGATCTGGAAATCAAAATTCAGGAACTGCGCGAGATCACAAATTGGGAGAAGCCCGTATTCGTCAAGGTTGGCGGCACGCGGCCCTACTACGATACGGCGCTTTCGGTTAAATCGGGCGCCGACGTCATCGTCCTGGATGGCATGCAGGGCGGTACGGCGGCAACCCAGGACGTATTCATAGAACACGTGGGGCTGCCGACATTGGCCTGCATCCGGCCGGCTGTCGCCGCCCTTCAGGAATTGGGATTGCACCGCAAGGTTCAGCTGGTTATCTCCGGCGGCATTCGCAACGGTGCCGACGTGGCCAAGGCCTTGGCATTGGGCGCCGACGCCGTTTCCATCGGCACCGCGGCGATGGTCGCTTTGGGCGATAATGCCCCCGCCCATGAGGACGAATACAAGGCGCTTGGCACCACCGCCGGCGCCTACGACGACTGGCACGAAGGCCGTGATCCGGCCGGCATCTCGACCCAGGACCCGGAGCTTGAGAAACGCCTCGACCCGGTCAAGGCGGGACATCGCTTGGCCAACTATCTGAAAGTCATGACCTTGGAAGCACAAACCATTGCCCGGGCCTGCGGAAAGAGTCACCTTCACAACCTAGAGCCTGAGGACTTGGTAGCGCTAAATGTCGAAGCCGCCGCCATGGCTCAGGTCCCGTTGGCCGGAACCAGCTGGATTCCGGGCCAGGACAACAATTAGTTTAAATCCGGCATCGGCTATTTGACAGATAGGGAGAGGAGAACAGGCATGGCGACGGATCTGGCGGCCTACGCAGCGGAAAACGGAATCAAGTTTTTTTTGATGAATTTCACCGACCTGTTCGGCACCCAGCGCTCGAAACTGGTGCCGGCGACAGCGATTGCCGACATGCAGAAAACCGGCGCCGGGTTTGCCGGGTTTGCCGCGTGGCTGGATATGACCCCAGCCTACCCGGACATGTTCGCCGTGCCTGACGCCGACGCCGTCATCCAATTGCCCTGGAAGCCGGAACTGGCCTGGGTGCCAGGTGATCTCTACATGGAAGGAAACCGCGTCGCTCAGGCGCCGCGCAATGTTTTGCATTCCGTGATCGCCCAGGCTGCCGAAGCTGGCATCTTGATGAAGGCTGGCGTCGAGCCCGAGTTTCACCTGATCAACGAAGATGGCACGGCCATTTCCGACGACCGCGATATCCAGGAAAAGCCGTGTTACGACCAATCTGCATTGATGCGCCGCTATGATGTAATTTCGGAAATCTGTACGACAATGATCGAACTGGGCTGGGCGCCCTACCAGAACGATCACGAAGATGCCAACGGGCAGTTTGAAATTAACTGGGATTATTCAGACAGCCTGAAAACCGCAGATCAACTGTGTTTCTTCCGCTTCATGGTCAAGTCCATCGCCGAGAAGCACGGGCTGCGTGCAACCTTTATGCCGAAGCCGTTTACCAACCTGACCGGCAACGGCTGTCACGCCCACGTGTCGCTGTGGAGTTTGGACGGCAAGACCTGTTTGAGCCACGATCCGGATGGCGAACTGGGGATATCGGAATTGGGCTATCAATTCCTCGGCGGCGTCATGACCCATGCAACCGGGTTGGCGGCCCTGACCAATCCGACGGTCAATTCCTATAAGCGCATCAACGCGCCGGTGACGGCTTCAGGTGCCACCTGGGCGCCAAATACAGTCACCTTCGGTGGCAACAACCGCACCCACATGGTCCGCATTCCCGATGAAGGCCGGTTTGAATTCCGCCTCGCCGATGGCGCCGCCAATCCCTATCTGATGATGGCTGGATATTTGGCTGCCGGCATGGACGGCGTCAAAAACAAGACCGACCCAGGCAAACGCCTGGATATCGATATGTACGCGGAAGGCCACAAGGCCCGCGGCGCCAAGAAGCTGCCGCTTTATTTAGTCGATGCAATCCGCCTGTTCGCCAAAAACAAAGTCCTGAGAGCTGCCCTGGGCGATGAGTTCACCGACGCGTACGTTAAATTAAAGACCAATGACTGGGACCAGTATTCCCATCATCTCACGCAATGGGAACGCGACACGACCCTGGACTGCTAGATGGCGACTGCTAAATGGGGACTGCTGATTGAGAACTGCGGATTGCGGGTTGGCGGCGCCTACTTCTCCTGAAACGCCAGACGTACACCCAAGAAGCAGAAAATGCCGCCGACGAACTTGCCCTGCCAGCGCATAAACGCAGGATGCCGCCGCATAAAACGGCTGGCGCCGCCGGCGCAAAAGGCGACCGTCATTGTACTGACAAGGCCCATGGCGATGAACAGAACGCCCAATACACTCAATTGAAGCGCAATGGCACCGTTCTCAGGGCTCACAAACTGCGGCAGGAACGCCAGGAAAAACATGGCGGATTTCGGATTGAGGATTTCCGCCACGATCGCCTGCCGGAATGCCGTCGGTACAGTCAGCGTCATGGCACCGGATGTCTCAAGAATATCAGACTTATCTAGGAACGCCCGGATACCCAAGTAAATCAGATAGGCGGCGCCGGCATATTTGATCAGATTGAACAGCAACGCTGACGCGAGAATGACAGCCGACAGGCCCAGCACCGTCATCGCCGTGTGAACCAGATCGCCTACCGCTATGCCCAAACACGTGGCGATGCCGGCACGGGTCCCGGCGGCCGAGGCGCGGGCCAGCGTCAACAGCACGGCTGGTCCGGGAATGAAAACAAACCCCAGCAATATAGCCAGATAAGTAATCAGCGTAGTTTGGTCGATCATCTTCCACAGTCCCTCTGCCGAAGCGAGAGGTTATGCGTTTCATTCAGGGCACTCCACACATGTTTTCTTTGTCGCACGCCTTTGCGCTCACCAAATACCGCATTAAGCTATGATCAACGACTGTGTTCGAGACCTGAGAGATCGTTGCCATGACCCTTCATGAACTTCACCACTGTTCAATCCGTACCGACAAACTGGAAGAGACGAAGAATTTCTTCGTCACGGCCCTTGGCATGGAACCCGGCGATCGGCCCGATTTTCCGTTTCCCGGCTATTGGCTCTACGCCGAAGGTGAGCCCATGGTACATTTGGTCGGCATCGATCCGGACAATCCAGAAGGCTTAATTCAATACCTGGGTGATGCCGCCATGGACGGCCCGACTGGTGCGTTTGACCACATGGCTTTCAACATTTCCGAACCGTCACCTCTTCGCAAGCATTTGAAAAAGAAGAAAATTGCTTTCCGCGAGCGCGAGGTCCCGAATATGGGACTGCAGCAATTCTTCCTCGAAGACCCCAACGGCGTAACGGTCGAACTCAACTACTGGGCCACCACCGCGACACCGGAAATCGGCGCTCAGCCCTCGCACCGGGAAATCCTGCTCGGCAAAGCTCGGGAAATGAACGCTGACTTGCGCGCCCGCTCCGCTCAAGCGGAAAAGCGCCACCGCGTGCAGAATCAAACCATCCGCGACTTCGAGGAATCCGGCCTCATGGGAATCGTTCAACCAGCGCGGGTCGGCGGGTCCGAACTGGATTACGCTGCCCTGTTGGACGCCACCCTTGAACTAAGCCGTGGCTGTGGTTCGGCGGGCTGGATCTACATCAACATCGCCTGTCATCACTGGATGCTGGCCATGTTCGACAAACAAGCCCAAGACGATGTCTGGAAGACAGGCGCTGACACCTACGTCGCAACCTCCGTCATCTACCCTGCCGGCCGTGCGAAAAAGGTGAAAGGCGGCTATACACTTTCGGGCCGGTGGCCTTTCTGCAGCGGCATTCACCATAGCGACTGGATCATCTTCGGTGGCATGGTCGCCGGCCGCACCAAGGCCGCGCCACAGGAACGGCGCATGTTCTTGCTGCCGAAAAGCGACATCGAAGTTATCGACACATGGGACGTGACCGGCCTGGCGGCGACGGGCAGCCTGGATTCCGCGGTGTCGAATGTCTTCATACCGGTCCACCGTACGCTGGCGGCAATTGATGTCTGCGGCGGACCAACACCAGGGTCCGCCGTCAATCCGAACCCCCTGTATCAGCTGCCGGTGGCGGCTTTGTTCCCGCATCTGATCGCGGCGCCTGTGACCGGTATGGCCATGGCCATCAACGACACTTGCCAGCAGTCCATGAGTGCCCGGGTGTCCACCTATAGCCAATCAAAAGTCGCCGACTTCCCAACCTTGCAGCTGCATCTCTCCGACGCCATGGCGGCCTGTGAAGCGTCACGCTCATTAATCATGGCAGATTGCGAAGAAGCGCAACGCTACGCCGAGGCCGGCAAGGTCGCGCCCCTGGAAGCGAAGACGCGCTGGCGCCGAAATGCCGCGTTCCTCGCCAATATGGCCGCCGATGCGACCACCCAGCTCTACCGGTGTCAGGGCGGCGGTGCGATTTATGCCAAGAACCCCTTGCAGCGGCAGTTTCGCGATCTGCACGCCGGGCTTGGCCATATTGGTGTTTCCAACGATGCCAACGGCGTTGCCTACGGTCGGGTCGCCTTGGGTTTGGACACCGATAACCCGTTAGTCTGATCCGGGTGCCGGCGCCTGTTTCAGAAGCAGCCTGCCTTTAGACAAGGCGAGCAACGTTCGCACCGAAACTACGCCCACAGTGATTGTCGCCAATCCGATCGCGCCGATGGCCAGGGCCTCGGTGATCGCGGACGGGGCCAGTTGGTGATATCTCACGGCTGCTGCGGCAACCGCGTCGAGAGGAAAAGTAAACGCCCACCAGGCCACGGTAAACGGCCATTGGGCAACGTCCCTCGCAGCCCAGATAAGCGCGACAGTTAAAAATAATCCTAGATAAAACAATGATTTAGATAAAAAATCCAAACTACTTCCGGTTACTTCCATATACCCTAGAAAGATCACCATCGGCGGCACCAGCAGGATAAACCATGATGGGCGCAGACCGGCGGGCACTGTCGGGCCAAATATCATCCGCGCCAGGATGACTGGAAACAAAACTAGCCACATGGCGAAACCCAAGGAGAGACAAAAATATGCTGTTCCTGCGTATCCCAATTGCATGCCGGCCAGGGGAGCCAAAATGGGCGAGACCATGCCCAGCAACCAACTGCCGTTGGCCGCGTCATAAGGGTGCGGGTCACGGAACAAACGTCCGGCCAGCAGCACGGCCAGGACCAGCATGGTAGTAACGCTCAACCAAAACATGATGGCGGCGAACGATGGCCACCGGTCAGCCCAACCGGCGGAAATCAACAATATCCCGATCGGAATGGCGGAGAAGAACCCGGCCTCGGCCGAATCGGCGTATTCGGCAGCGACGGCCGGACGAAATCGCAATGTCTTAGTCACATAGGCGGAAGCCAGGACGACGAAAACCGCAGCACCGGCGAAAATCAGCAGATCTCCGAAGAAGGCATCAATCGCAAAAACCTCCGCCGTAGAACGCCAAACCAAACCCAGGCCAGTGATTCCCATGACCGCGGCGAACAGGCCGACGGGCAGCGCTTCCAAGGCTTGCACGGTAACCGGAGCCGGTTTCTTTACTGCATCCAAGTCATTTCCAATCGGTCAATGGGTCGGCGTGCGAACAATCTAGAGTACCCTTGTGCACATCAAAGCCGCGTATAATTTCAGCTTGGAAGATTTTTCCTGAAAGTGCACCCCAAACAAATCCATTGGCGACTTCCGACGTCACGCAGGCCATTCTCTGGGCATGGGCGAAAGACGGCATTGCTCTTTACGCTCTCGAATTCACCGAAGAATGGTGGGCGATGTAGGATTCGAACCTACGACCCGCTGATTAAGAGTGAGATGCTATTAGGTAACTTAGACAAACACATCAGAGCATCCACATTCCCATAACTATTGATATATTTGACACTATAAGCATACTGGCTAACATAAGTAAACTTTAGGCGACACACCATAACATATATTTTGTCGCCTAGGTGTCGCCTAACTGGAAGCCGCTGATATGCCAAAACGTGTCACGAAAGACCTGACTGATGTACGGGTCCGCAACGCCAAACGCACTGACACCCAGTACGAGGTTTTTGACCGAAGCGTCGGCGGCTTCGCGTTGCGTGTGGCGCCTAGCGGCAGTAAGTCGTTTGTCGTAAACTTCCGCTGCAACGGCAAAAGCCGACGCATGACATTAGGCAATGCTAGGGTGATGTCGCTAACAGATGCCCGTGAAGCGGCAATGGCGGCGAAAGCAAAGGCCAAGAGTGGTATCGACCCGCTTGAGGAAAAGCGCCGACATGATGAGCAGTTAAGGCGCGAAGAACAGATCGAAGAACGCGCTGATGAGCGCACGTTCGCTACCATTGCCGATCTATATATTCAGCGTTACGCCAGAGGCAATGGAGCCATACCAAATAAGAAGACATGGCGAGAGGATGACCGCATCCTTCAAAAATACGTCGTGCCGAAGTGGGGGCCGCGGCAGATCGATGATCTCGGGCGCAGTGATATTGTCGCCCTACTCGACACCATCGAAGACACCAGCGGTGTTTATATGGCCAACCGCACGCTCGCCGTCGTTCGTAAACTGTTCAACTGGTGCCTCGTCGAACGCGCCCTCATCGAAGTTACGCCAATTGTGCCGGGCATGTCCCGAAAAGGTGAGAAAAAACGCACCCGCGTATTAAATGATGATGAAGTCCGCTCAATGTGGGCCGCGACTGGCACCTTGGGTTACCCGTTCGGTCTTCTTTTCCGCCTGCTCCTTGCCACTGGCCAGCGCCGCGACGAAGTGGCAAGCGCACGATGGTCTCAAATGGATTTGGGCGAAGCCCTCTGGACCATCCCGTCATCGGACACAAAAGCAGATCGCGGCGATCACCTTGTGCCGCTCAATTCTGTGGCGATGAAGATCATCAACGCCCTGCCCCGCCTTGACGGCAGCGAACTCCTATTCCCCACGTCATCCAGTAAAAACCGCCCCGTCTCAGGGTTCTCCAAAGCCAAGGCACGATGCGATCAATTGACTAGGTCGGAAGAGTTCGCCAAGGCGGGAATGGTCCCCGTCAGTGAATGGCGTTTGCATGACCTTCGCAGAACGATGGCGACAGTGCTGGAAGATGAACTTAGCATCCCCCCCCATGTCATCGGTGCCTGTTTAAACCACGATCCAAAAGGCTTCAAGGGTGTCACAGCCACCTACACGGTCGGGCGGTTGCTTGATGACCGGCGCCGTGCGCTCGACGCTTGGGGCAAGAAGCTGGGCAGCGTCCTTGACCCTGATACGGCCAGCAATGTGGTGCCGTTGAAGACAGAATCTAATTCGTGACAAATGACTCACCTTATCACCGTTTCTTAGCGGCCCGTGATCGTGAGCGGGATGAAGGCCCAACAGCCGAAATCAACGCGGCATTACGCACGGCTTTGAGCGATGGGTTGCTCGCATACTGCCAGGATTCAGATGCATCGAACTTCAATTCCGAAATGGCCCATTATCTTCACATCGCGCTAGATACTCTCTCGGAGAACAGCGATCATCCATTATTCGATATGGCCCGTGGACGCGGCCGAACCGGTCTGCATCCATATAAAAAGCGATGCATCGCGGATGCTGTGCGTTACATCCGAGCCGCCAGAGATGGAATAATTGAAGACCCCAGCCCCATCGAGAGCGTGATTACCGCTTTCACGGATACAGCCGCCGACGCCACATTAGACCAGCGTACAGTCGAGCGATGGCTTGATCGCGACGATATGGTACCTTGGCAACATCAGCCCGGATGACTTCGAACAGCAGTCAGCCGGATCTTTTTGAATTGTCCATTAAAACCGGGCAAGACCAATCAGCAGACCTCAATCGGCTCCGACTTTCACGTCTGCTTACCGCTCAGAAGCGGACCTAAATCACTGGCGTTCGTAAGGTCACTTCCTAGCCAGGAACAGTCTTTAGCTGTGGACTACCTACTAGCCTTCCGCTCCTCGCACTTTCGCGCAAGTGCAGAATCGACTCGCTTACTTTGGTTCATGAATTAATGTGATCTACATGGATCAAGAAACGCCGAAACCCTATCCAACACCGGACAATGAAGATGATCGCAACGAATCATTGCGTTCGTATCAAGTCATGGATACAGGGCAGGACTCAGCCTTCGACGAAATCAACAATATCGCTGCTCAAATCAGTGGTTGCTCGGTCGCCTACATTAGCTTTATCGAGGACGACCGGTTCTGGTTTAAGTCGAAGTACGGATTGCCCGATGATTTCGAGGGATGCCCGCGAGAAATCGCCTTTTGTTCGGTTACCGTATGCGGGTTCGAAATCGTCGTCTGCAATGACCTCGCCGCCGATGATTACTTCAAGGATTTTCATTTCGTCGTCAATGAGCCGCATTTCCGGTTCTACTGTACCGCATGGTCTGGATATGAACCAAGCGGAGCCCTCATGAACTTGGTCGAGCGCAACTTGTAAGTTTGTCGGGGAAACTCCATCTGGCTTGATCTCCCCAGTCCGGGTAAAATTTACGGTGTCACAATTTTATTCATCAATGCAGGAATAAGCGGGAGGTTACGGTGCCCAATACCATCATCACAAATGCGCGGGTTCTAGATTGCTCGGGGGACGACCCTTTTGCCGGCGAAATCGAAATCCAGGGAAACCGGATACATGCCATCGCACGCGAGAACGGGGCCATTGCGCGCGAAGATAAAGACGTCATCGATGCCGGCGGCGCGACCCTGATGCCAGGGCTGGTGGAGGCGCACGCGCACCCCAGTTTCAATAATATCTCGACCTTCGAGGAAATTGGCGATACGCCGCCCGAGGAACATACCCTTTGGACCGCACACTATGCCAAAGTATTGTTCGATCAAGGATTTACCAGCCTTTTCGGTGCCGCATCCGCGAAGCCGCGCGTCGAAGTGGCAGTTCGGGATTTCATCAATAACGGCATCATCGACGGCCCGCGCATGCTGGTTGCTAGCCCGGAAATGACGCCGACGGGAAACCTGGGCGACGCGGCGCGGCGCCACATGTACCGGGAAACCTTCGGCATTGTCTGCGACGGCCACGATGAATTTTTAAAGGCTGCGCGCGAGTGTGCCCGCGACGGCGTCGATACCTTGAAAATGAATCCGTCCGGCGACTTCGTCATGCCGCTTGGCAAGGCCACGGACACGGTGATGACCGAAGACGAGGTGGCAGCCGTCGCCTTCGTCGCCCATAACTACGGGCGGCGGTTCGCAGCCCATGCCCGCAGTGCCGGTTCCGTCCAATTGGCGCTTAAGTACGGCGTTGACGTGATCTACCACGCAACGATGATCGACGAAGAGACCATTGATCTCATGGAGGCGAAGAAGGACGAGATTTTCGTCGCGCCGACGCTTGGCGTCACCTACGCCGCAACCTATGAGGCCGCCGAGTTCGGCATTTCCCAAGCTGACGCAGAAGCTGCCGGGTTCAAACGCGAACTGGAGACCGGCGCCGAAAACATGGCCGAGTTGCATAAGCGTGGCATCCGTGTGCTGCCGGGCGGCGACTACGGCTTGATCTGGAACCCCAATGGCAATGACGCCCGCGACATCGAACACTTCGTCAAGTTGATTGGCATGTCGACCATGGATGCGATCTTATCGGCGACCAGACTAGGCGGTCAGATCATGGGCATGGGCGCTGAGCTGGGCCAGGTTCAGGAAGGATTTCTGGCCGATTTACTGCTGGTCGACGGCGATCCCTTGAAGGACGTGGCGATCTTGCAGGATAAGGACAACTTCCTGATGATCATGAAGGACGGGGTGATCTACAAGGATCCGGACAACACGCCTAGGCGTCAGTCGAAAGCGGCCTAACCGCTAACCCGTGCGTTAACCCGTGGCTTGGCCGGCGAGCAGACGCCGGCAGCCGCGAAACGCCGCGTCATCGCAATCGATGCCGAAGGTCGGGATCGCCTGAACGATCCGGCTCATCCTGCCTTTGTCTTCGAACCGGGCGCGGAAATCGCTTTTCTGCAGAAATGGCCGCATGCGCGGCAGAATGCCACCTCCCAGATATACGCCGCCCCGGGCATTGGTCAGCAGCGCCAGATCGCCGGCGAAGGCGCCAAGAACCCCGCAGAATAGGTCGAGCGCCCGAACTGCCCGAGCGTCAGGCACATCCTCGGTCACAGCTGCCAAAATGACGGCGGCCTCAGACCTGATCATTGCCTCACTGTAGCCGCCGACAACGCCTAGCGCATCGAAGATATTCTCCAAGCCACTGCCGGAAAGCAGCCGTTCGTAGGACACGCGGCCGAACCGCTTACGCAAGACGCGGCAAACTTCCGTCTCCTCTTCGGTCAGCGCCGCAAAGGCCATGTGGCCGCCTTCGCCGTCGACGACCGTGCCGCCGCCGGCGCCGATAAGAGCCACCCCCAGTCCCGTACCCGGACCTAACACGCAGGCCGGAAACGCCGGATCAGGCGCCGGCGCGCCGGAACCGACCACAATTATGTGGGTGGCATCCAGGCTGGGCACGGCGGCGGCAAGGGCCTTGAAATCGTTAACCACGAGAAAGCGGTCGACGCTCAAGTGGCTCTGTATCGAATTCTTGGAGAAGGACCACGCGCTGTTGGTCAGATCGACCTGGTCGCCGCTGATGGGACAGGCAACAGCGAAACATGCGGCCGTCAAAGCGAGGCCGGGCCGGTCGCGGGCGTAATGGTCGATGGCCTGATCGAGACCCGCGAAGTCCGCCACCTTGTAGGATCGGTGGCCGAACAGATCGCCATCGGTGCTGAGCGCGAAGCTAACGTTCGTGCCGCCAATATCGGCGAGCAGGGCCGTATTGTTCGGCATTTCTATTCCCTTTGGCTCTGGTGTCGGCCCTGGATACAGTCCTTATTTAGGCGCCGTCCAGCGCCCCGAAGCTTTCGACGAACGGATCGCCGCATCGATGAAGCTGATCCCCTGAAACCCGTCATCGACGCTCGGGAACTGAACGTCCGATGGTGCATCGCGGCCATCAATGGCGGCGCGGATGGCGCCGGCGGCTTCGGTATAAATGTTGGCGAACCCTTCCAAATAACCTTCCGGGTGGCCCGGCGGAATGCGCGTCATCCGCCCGGCCGCCTCATCCGACCCCGATCCGCCTCGCGTGATCAGACGTTTCGGTTCGCCGAAGGGGGTGAACCAGAGGTAATTCGGGTCTTCCTGGGCCCATTCCAAACCGCCTTTGGTTCCATAAACGCGAAGGCGTAACGCGTTCTCATTGCCCGGCGCGACTTGTGATGCCCAGAGCATGCCTTTCGCGCCGCCCTTGAACCGCATCATGATGTGGACGTTGTCGTCCAATTTCCGGCCCGCGACGAAAGTCGTCAAATCGGCGCTCAGGGCTTCCAGTTCCAACCCGGACACAAAACAGGCCAGGTTGTAGGCATGGGTGCCGATGTCGCCAATGCAGCCGCCGGCGCCGGAACGCGCCGGGTCGGTCCGCCATTCGGCCTGTTTCTGGCCGGTGCTCTCCAGATCCTCGGTCAGCCAGTCCTGCGGGTACTCGGCTTGAATGACCCGGATTTCTCCCAACTCACCCGCAGCCACCATGGCCTGCGCCTGACGGATCATGGGGTATGCCGTGTAGTTGTGGGTCAGGGCGAATACGCAACCGCTCTCAGTGACAAGCTTCTGCAGCTTCCGACCGTCGCCTAGACTGGTGGTCAGCGGTTTGTCGCAAATCACATGAATACCTGCCCGCAGGAAAGCACGGGCCACCGGATAGTGCATATGGTTCGGAGTGACAATGGCGACCGCCTTGATGCCATCCTTCAAGCGCCGTTCGCGTGACGCCATTTTCTGAAAATCCGTATAAGTACGGCTGGGATCGAGGCCCAGTTCGGCGCCTGACGCCAGGGCCCTGTCCGGATCCGAGGCCAGGGCCCCGGCAACCAGCGTGTAGTGCCCGTCAATCCGGGCGGCGATGCGATGGACGCCGCCGATGAAGGCACCTTGTCCGCCGCCGACCATGCCCAGGCGAATGGGAGCATTTGACATGATTTATCTCCCTAGGAAATGCCGAGCATTTTTCTGTTAGTCGCTTCGTCCGTGCCGCCATCGGCGAAGTCGTCGAAGGCTTTTTCGGTGACCCGGATGATGTGATCGCGGACGAATTGAGCACCCTCGCGGGCGCCGTCTTCGGGATGCTTCAGGCAGCATTCCCATTCGACTACCGCCCAGCCGTCGAAATCATAACCGGCCAGTTTCGAGAAAATGCCGACGAAATCCGCTTGCCCATCGCCCAGCGAGCGGAACCGTCCGGCCCGGTCGACCCAGGGCTGATAGCCCGAATAGACGCCTTGGCGGCCGGTCGGATTGAACTCGGCATCCTTCACATGGAACATCTTGATGCGTTCATGATAGATGTCGATGAAGTCCAAATAGTCCAGCGCCTGTAAGACGAAGTGCGACGGGTCGTAGAGGATGTTGCAGCGCGCATGATTATTGACGCGTTCCAGAAACATCTCGAACGTGATGCCGTCATGCAGATCCTCGCCCGGATGAATTTCGTAGCAGACATCGACACCGCATTCATCGAACTTGTTGAGGATCGGTGTCCAGCGTTTCGCCAATTCATCAAAAGCCGTCTCGATCAATCCGGCCGGACGCTGCGGCCAGGGGTAGACATAGGGCCAGGCGAGCGCGCCGGAGAAACTGGCGTGCGCCGTGAGGCCGAGATTCTTGGAGGCGTCCGCGTTGAGCATGAGTTGGTTAATCGCCCATTCGGTGCGAGCCGCCGGATTGCCGCGCACTTCAGGCGCGGCGAACCCGTCGAAGGCCTCGTCGTAGGCCGGATGCACGGCGACCAATTGACCCTGTAGGTGTGTTGAAAGCTCCGTCACCTCAATGCCGGCCTCGGCGGCAACACCTTTGAATTCGTCGCAATAGTCTTTCGAGGCGGCGGCTTTCTCCAGGTCGAACAGGTTGGCGTCCCAACTTGGTACCTGCAGGCCATCGTAGCCAATCTCCTTGGCCCAGGCGCAAACGGTATCCCAGGCATTGAACGGCGGTTCGTCACCCCCGAACTGAGCTAGGAACAAGGCGGGTCCTTTGAGGGTTTTCATGTCTCTATCTCCCTGCTGAGCGTTAAAGTCGAATATATTTGAGGTGGAAGCATGTCGTCATTTCCCGAGGTAGAGGCCGTATGCCCAGGCCGAAGCCAAGGCGAGAATGACGACGACAACGAAAACAATGGCGACAATCAGCGCCACCTTGCCCACGTCCTTGAGGGATTTACCGGCAACGCACACTGGCACCAGGTTGAAGGCCAGTCCGCCGATGACGACACCGATACAGCCGGCCGAAAAAAGTGCCTGACTGAACGGCTGGAAGATGCAGGCCACGGCCAGCACGCAGAACCAGATGATGCCCATCTCCAATCGCTTGGCCTGAGTGGAAGTCATGCCGTGGACGACGTTTTCACTCATGATCCGATTAACCTCTCGTCTTCGCCAAACACCAAAGTTTGTTCCGGTTTCGGGACCAGATGCAAATGTTCGCCGACGCGGACCGTCTGGGACCGTTCGACGACGACCCGCACATCCATGTCGCCGGCGCGGGCATGGATCAACGTTTCCGCACCCATGGGCTCGATCAGGTCAATTTCGACGGACAGGCCTTTGTCGCTGGATTCGCTCTTCAGCGCGAAGGCCCGCGGGCGGATGCCGACGGTGATGTTACTGCCGGCGGCAACGCCAGCAACCGCCGGACCGACATCCAGACCGGCGATCTGGTTGCAAAGGTCAAAGTTGGCGCTGCCGCCATCGCGCGAGACCAGCGTGCCCGGCAGCAAGTTCATGGCCGGCGTGCCAATGAAACCGGCCACGAAGAGGTTCGCCGGGCGGGCGAATATTTCATGCGCGGTGGCGATCTGCTCGATACGGCCGGCCCGCATGACAGCGATCCGGTCGGCCATGGTTAAGGCTTCCAACTGATCATGGGTGACAATAATTGTTGGTTTTGAAAGTCCGCTTAATATCTCCTTGATCTCGCCACGCATGGTTTGGCGCAGCGTCACGTCGAGCCGGCTCAGCGGCTCGTCGAACAAGAAGCAATTAGGATCACGGATGATCGCGCGGGCCACGGCGACACGCTGCTTCTCGCCCTCACCCAACTGATTGGGGGTGCGGTTTATGACGTCAGTCAGTTGCAGGGCGCGGGTCACCTCGTCGACCCGCTTTGCGGCTTCATCGTCGGAGATGTTTTCCGAACGCAAGGGGAAGCCGATGTTTTCGCCGATGCTCAGGGTCGGATAGAGAGCATAAAACTGGAAGACCATGGAAATGTCGCGTTCCGACGGTAACCGGTCATTGACCCGCTCCCCACCGATGAAAATGTCGCCCTCGGATTCCTGTTCGAGCCCGGCAATCATCCGCAGCGTCGTCGTCTTGCCGCAACCCGAGGGGCCCAGCAGGCAGAGCACCTCGCCCTCGTCGATCTGCATATTGACCGCATCAACGGCGACAAGATCGCCGAAGCGTTTGGTGACGTTTTCCAGTCGGACCGTCGCCATGTCCAGCCTCCTACTTTTTCACGGTGCCGAAGGTCACGCCACGCAGCAGATGGTTTTGCAGCATGTAGGTGACGATGAAGACCGGAATGAGGAATAAGGTGATAATCGCCGACAGGAGGCCCCAATCAACGCCCAATTGCCCGCCCATGGAGCGCGCCATGGCGACGGGGACCGTCCGTGTGTCGTTGCCGGTGAGTAACAACGCGAATAGGAACTCGTTCCAAGTCAGGATCAGGGCGAACACAAAGGTCGCCGCCAGACCGGCTTTGAGTTGTGGAATGCATATCTTGAAGAAAACGTTCCAGTCGCTGGCGCCTTCCAGACGCGCCGCGTCTTCCACATCGGGCGACAATTCATCAAAGAAGCTTTTCATCATCCAGACGGAGAACGCGATGTTGAACATGGCGTACAGAAGAATGATGCCCAGATAGCTGCCGCTCAGCCCGGTGACCCGGAACATCAGAAAGATCGGCACGATGACGATGATCGGCGGCAGCATTCGGGTCGTCAAAATGACGAACAGATAGGTGTCGTTGCCGCGCAGCGGATAGCGGGAGAACCCATAGGCCGCAAGTGTTCCCAGAATGGTCGCCAGCAACACACCGGCGCCGGCGACGAAGATGGAATTGAAGAAGAACAGGCCCATCCCGGTCGACAACTGCTCACCGTCCGTTGTCACACGCACGAAAACGCTGACGAAGTTGTCCAGTGTCGGTGTGAAGAACACCTTCGGCGGCGTCGCCAAGGCGTCCTGCCGGGTCTTGAATGCCGTTAAGATCATCCACAGGACTGGGGAGAAATAGATCAGTCCGACAAATCCGCAAATCGCCGTATATCCCCATCCGGCTTCCCGCAAGGCCCGTTTTTTCTTTTTGCCAAACAACATGATCAGGCCTCCTGCTCGCGCTGGTTGACGAAATAGAGATAGAGATTGGTCAACACGATCACGACAAACAGCAGGATATAGGAAAGCGCCGAGGACTGGCTGGTTTTGAAGAATTGGAAGGCGACCCGGTAAACATAGACGGCAATGGTCTCTGTCGAAGCTCCGGGGCCACCCGCCGTGATGATGTAGACCACATCAAATAGCTTGAAGGTCTCAATGGTTCGGAACAGCAGGGCCAGTAACAACAGACCTTTCACGTAGGGGAACGTCACGGTCTTGAAGCGCTCCCACCACGTTGCGCGGTCCACCTCTGCGGCTTCATAGAGATAGTCCGGAACACTGACCAAACCAGCCAGGACCAGCAGCATGACGAAGGGCGACCACATCCAGGCGTCGGCAATGACAATGCCAAGGATGGCACCCCATTGGGTCGCCAGTAGGGCCAGCGGCTCGCCGGTGAAGAACATGGCGACATGGCTGAGCACCCCGAAGGTGGGCTCGTAAAATAATTTAAAGAACACGCCGACGGCGACGAAGGACAGCATCATCGGCGTCAGGATTAGCATCAAAATCTCTCGCCGCAGCGGAAATTTCTTGGCGAACAGCAAGGCCAAGCCGAAGCCTATCACCATTTGCATCAACACGCTGGACGAAACGATGGTCGCCGTGGTTTGGAACCGCTCCCAAACCACCGGGTCGGCAAGAACCTTCTTGTAATAGTAGAGGCCTGCGAACCGTGGCGGCTTCATGGAAGACGCTTTGTAATGAAAAAAGCTTAATCCGAACGACCACATGAGCGGAAAGATATTCATCACGAACAGCAACAAGACGGTCGGTGCGATCAATAATGCGCCGCGCCGTTTTGGGTCCATGAGCCAGGTGAAAAAACCGTTCATCGGAAATCGTCCGTTACCATGCGTTATGACCGTTAGGGTGGAGCGGGATCGAAAGTCTTTCCGTCGATCCCGCTCCAGGGAGGTCCCCTGTGGGTCTGTTGTCCGACCGCCTTACTTAATGCGCCCGGCTTCGGTCAGCAGATCCTGCTGATACTTGGCAATGTTGTCCATCGCCTGCTTGGCCGAGATTTGGCCGGTGATGGCCTTGTCGAACTGTTCTTGCTGTTGGGTCAACAGTTCGAAGAACTCCGGCACATGCCAAACGTCTTTCTGCCATTCCAGCAAATTGACGTGGGCCTGGTTCCAGGGTTCGAAGCCGTTGTAACCGGGCATCGACATGACGCTCTGCAACGCCGAACTGCCGCCGTTCTTGGCAAAATTGATCTGCGTATCCTTGGACAGCCACCACTTCACGACATTCAGGGCTTCCTTAACCACTTCGTCGCTGTTCCAGGTAGTCAGAACAAAGGGCTGACCGCCGATGTTGTCCCAGCGCACCATTTTGCCGCCGCTCATGGTGCCCGGCGTCAGGGCATAAGCGGTCTTGTCGGCAACTTTTGACACCTTCGGATTGATCGCTGTCGCAGAGACCGCGTTCCAGTTGATGATGGCGGCAATCTTGCCCTGCATGTACAGATCGTTGATCTGGAAGATGTCCATCTGACCGGTCTTGGCGACCGGCGGGGCGTATTTCAGATAGCTCAGGTACTGCTCAAAACCCTTAACGGAATTGGCTGAGTTCACGACGCCGACGGCTTGCGCCTTCGGTTGTGCCGACTCGTCCCAGATCGCACCCCCGTTTTGCCAGATAAAGGCGTTGATCTGCATGGATGAGAAGTCATAGCCCTTGCCGGCCTGATAGGCGACGCCGTAGAAAGCATCCTTCGTCGTGCCCGATCCCAACTTCGAACCGGCCTTCCGCGTGAAGAATTCACCGATGTTGCCCCACGTCGCCCAGTCGACTTTTTCCCAATCGGCGTAGGTGCACGGCAGCGTCTTGTTGTATTTGGCTTTGAACGCGGCCTTTTCCCCGGCATCGCAAAACAGGTCCTTGCGATAGACGGAAACCTTGGTGTCCGGCATCTGCGGGAAGCCATAGATGTTTTTGGATTTGTAGGGATAGGTCGCATAGGCTTCGGTCAACGCTGGGTGCACGTCCTTCAGGATCGCCTGAAGTCCAGGGTCGGCGTCGATGTACTTGTTCAGCTTCATGAACTGGCCGCCTTCGATGAAGGTGCCGATCCACTGGCTGTCCGAGACCACCAATTGGTATTTGTTTTCGCCCGACGCCATTGACGCGGCGACGCGCTCGTAGAAGCTCGGCCACGGGATGAAGTCGATGGCCAGCTTGACGTTGTTGCCTGTTGGCGACTTGTAGGTTTTGTCCGCGTACTCCTGCATGAAGCGAGTGGGACCCCAATCGGGCGCCGCCATTTGGATGGTAATGTCCTTGGCAAGGGCGGAGCTCGCCGTTCCCAAGGTCGAAGCCAAAGCGACGCCCAGCGCCAGTCCGCCTCCTATCTTCAGTATCGTTTTCATTGTCTTCTCCTTGCTTGCGTTAACAGATCTAGGTCTTGTCGTTTTTGTTCCGGCGCGCTCACCTAATTGCTGTACCGGTTTGTTTGGCGAAAACATGCGTCGCTTCGAGATCAAAGGCGCATGTCACTCGATCACCAACCTTGTGAAGCACCGCCTGTTCTTCGGGCAGCACCATTTTCAACTTCGCCCCGTGGGCAATGAGATCCAAAATGACAACGTCGCCAAGCGGTTCCGTCAGATGGATCTGACTTTCGAACGATGGACCGCTGGACGCGTCGGCCGTATCGACGGGCCGGATGTCATGTGGGCGAATGCCCAGCATCAGGGGTTCGCCGACCGAAAATGGTCCCAACGTTTGGCGCCAGGCGTCGCGCGCGAACTCGCCGAACGGCACGTCGACTTTTGGCTCGGCATCCGTGCCGGTGCGGGTCGCGTCGAGGAAGTTCATCTGCGGTGAACCGACCATGCCGGCGACGAAGGTGTCGTCCGGCGCGTCGTAGAGTTCGTCGGGCGTGCCCACCTGCACCATCCTGCCATCGCGCAGCACGCCGATACGTTGGCCCATGGTCAGGGCTTCAAGTTCATCGGGGGTGGCGTAAACAATAGTGATGCCGCGTTCGCGGTGGATGCGCTTGAATTCCGCGCGGGTGTCGTGGCGCAACTTGGCGTCCAGGTTGGTCAGCGGCTCGTCCAACAACAAAAGCTCCGGCTTGCGGATCAGGGCGCGGCCGATGGCGATGCGCTGTTGCTCGCCGCCGCTTGCCGTACCGGGCTTGCGTTCAAACGTATGGGAGAGCTTCAGCAACTCACCGATCTCGCCGATGCGGGCCTTGATTTCCGCCGGCTCCAACTTCTGCTGACGCAGCGGGAAGGCCAAGTTCTCGTATACCGTCATATGCGGATAAAGGGCGAAGGATTGGAAGACCATGGCGATGTCGCGATCGCGCATGGCCGCACCGGTCATGTCGCGGCCATCCAGTTCAATGGTGCCGGCGTCGGGCGTCTCGATGCCGCAAATGGCGCGGAATAATGTTGTTTTGCCACTCGCACTCGGGCCAAGGAGGGCGAAGAACTCTCCTTTGTCGACCTCCAGGTTCAGCCCGTCGACGGCGCGAACATCGTCGAAGTGCTTGACCAGACCGGTGACCTTTAGCGCTGACATGTCGCTATTCCCTGCGTCTTACAAATACGAGTTGACGATACTTTCCAGGTATTCCTGGCGGCCCGAGACCGGTGCCGGATTAATGTTTTCGTTGCTGACGCGCGCCGCGATGTCTTCCAGCGACCGCTCGCCGTTCAACATGGCCTGAGCCTCCGGCGTCCGCCATCCGGCGTAGCGGTGCTCAATGGCGCCCGCCAACTTACCGTCGGTGATCATGCGCTCTGCCATAAAAAGGGCGCGGGCGATGGCGTCCATGGAACCTACGTGGCCGTGCAGCAGATCGTCCGGGTCAAGCGATTGGCGCCGAATTTTTGCGTCGAAGTTCAAACCGCCGGACGTGAACCCGCCGGCCTTAATGATTTCACAAAGCGCCAATGCCAGCTCCGGCACGTTCATGGCGAACTGATCCGTGTCCCAGTCGGATTGATAGTCGCCGCGGTTGATGTCGATGGAGCCGAAAATACCCAACGCCGCCGCGGTCGCAATCTCGTGCTCGAAACTGTGTCCAGCCAGGATCGCATGGTTCTGTTCGATGTTGACCTTGATCTCGTTTTCCAGGCCGTAAGCTTTCAGAAAGGCGTAGACCGTCGAGGTGTCAAAATCATATTGGTGTTTGGTCGGCTCCTGGGGCTTCGGCTCAATCAGGATCAGGCCAGGGAAGCCGATCTTATGCTTGTGCTCGACAACCAGGTTCATGAACCGGCCGATCTGATCCAATTCGCGTTTGATGTCCGTGTTGAGCAGCGTTTCATAGCCCTCGCGGCCGCCCCAAAGCACATAGTTCTGGCCGCCAAGGTCGTGCGTCACGTCCAGGCAGTTCTTTACTTGCGCCGCCGCGTAGGCGAACACATCGGGATCGGGGTTGGTCGCCGCACCAGACATGAAGCGGCGGTGCGAGAACAGGTTTGCCGTCCCCCACAATAAATCGACCTTGGCGTTCGACATCTTGGTTTTGAAAATGTCCGCAATGGCACGCACGTTGGCGTTCGATTGGGCCAGCGTGTCGCCTTCCGGCGCGATGTCGCGGTCATGGAAGCAAAAGAACGGCACATTGAGCAGCCGGAACATCTCGAAGGCGATATCGGCCTTCAACGCGGCGGCCTGCATGGGCTCGCCGCCGAACCAGGGGCGCTCAAATGTATCGCCGCCGAAGGGATCGCCGCCCGGCCAACAGAAAGAATGCCAATAGCACACGGCGAAGCGCAACTGGTCTTCCATCCGCTTGCCAAGGACAAGTGCGTCCGGGTCGTACCATTTAAAGGCCAGAGGATTGTCGCTTTCCGGGCCTTCGTAACCGACGGGCTCATCGATGCTGAAAAATTGCTCGCTCATGTCGCCATTACTTCCTTGAGTGCCGGGTAAATTGACCGGTATTGCCCCCAAGCGTCGTGATAGGCCGTCACGAAGGCTGGGTCCGGTTCAATGGTTTCGGTGATCGGTGGTGGCGTGCAAACCGACGCCGTATCGTCGCCGGTGGTGGCCAAAAGGCCCAACCGGGCCGCCCCGAAAGCGGCGCCGAAATCGCTGGCGGCCGGCACGTGAATGGGTAGTTGCAGCGCCGTCGCGATGGTCTTCATCCAGACCCGCGAACGGGATCCGCCGCCGACGGCGATGACCTCATCAATCCGCGCGCCGGCGTTTTCCAAGGCGCCCAAGCAATCTCGGAACGCAAACGCGACACCTTGAAGGATGCCGCGGGTCAAGTCCGGCCGGCTGGTATCATGATTGATTCCCAAAATATTGCCGCGCGCGCCGGCGTCGTTGTGCGGGGTGCGCTCGCCGGACAGGTACGGCGAGAATTGAATATGGCCCGGCGCCCCGATGTCGTCGCTCAGTTCGGCGGTGAGGTCATCCGGCGCCGCGGCAACGAGCCCGGCAAACCAATCAAGACTGGCCGTCGCCGAGAGAATAACACCCATCTGGTGCCAGGTATCGGGAACCGCATGGCAGAACGCGTGCACCGCTTCCGCCGTGTTCGGCGAATACCCGGCATTGGAGACGAACAGAACGCCGGATGTGCCCAACGACAGGAACGCCGTATCCGGACGCACGACGCCGACCCCGCAGGCGCTGGCCGCATTATCGCCGCCGCCGCCGGCGACCACGGGTCGCTTGATCATGCCCCAGCGTTTGGCAAGATCATCGCGAAGCCGACCGCCGGCCTGGCTGCCTTCGACGAGACGGGGCATTTGCCCGGCCGACATGTTTGTCGCCGCCAGCAAATCATCGGACCAACGCCGGTTCGCCACATCCATCCATAGGGTTCCCGCCGAATCTGACATGTCGGAAACGGCCTCACCGGTCAGATGCAGGCGCACGTAATCCTTGGGCAGCAAGACCATGGCGACGCGGTCAAAGACCTCAGGCTCGTGCGCTTGAACCCACATGAGCTTCGGCGCCGTGAAGCCCGGCATGGCGAGGTTGCCGGAAATTTCACGGGACCCGGGGCAACGCCGTTCCAATTCGGCGCATTCGTCGGACGAACGGCCGTCGTTCCACAAAATGCAGTGACGCAGCGGCTTGTTGTCACGATCTAAAAGCGTCGCGCCGTGCATCTGCCCGGACAAGCCGATACCTTCGACCGCCGACAGATGGCGCCCGTGCGACACGGCCAATTGATCGAGTGAGTGTTCCGTAGCCTGCCACCAGGCATCTGGGTCCTGTTCCGACCATCGCGGTTGGGGGCGCTGCACAGTTAGCGGCGTCGTGGCGCTGGCCAGCACCGATTGCGCTGCGTCCATAAGGACGGTCTTCACCGAAGAGGTGCCGATATCGATGCCGAGATAGGTGCTCATGGCAGGTTGTCCCGCAGATAGATATCGATGCGGATGCGTTCCTGGTCATCCATGACATTGGTGTCGTCAATGAGCGACAGCAGAACCCGGACGGCGCTGCGGACCTCGTGGCCGGTATCTTGGTTGATGACGGCGTCGACGGTGCCGACGGAAAGCGCCTGACGCGTCAGCGGCGTCAGTTCATGGGCGATGAACACAATGTCGTCGGCGCGCCCGGATCCCTCCAACATCGAAATAATGCCGCGATTACCGGCCCCCGTGTTGTAAAGCCCAATCAAATTTGGGTTGTTGTCGATCATCTGTGATGCGATTGCCTCAACTTTTTTGAAGTCATCACGGCTTTCCTCGACGGGCAACCACGTCAAGTTCGGATACTCATCGCGTAGCACCTGTTCAAAACCATAGCGGCGCTCCACATGGTCACGCAGCGATAGCGACCCGATGATCACGCCCACGGCGCCCTTGCGCTCACCGATAAACCGGCCGAGCAAACTTGCCGCGGTCCGCCCCGCCGCAGCATTGTCGATGCCCACGTAATGGCCGCGACGCGACGACGGGAGGTCCGAAACTAGAGTCACCACTTTGGTGCCCCGATTTTCCAGGTTGTCGATGGCTTCGCGAACCAATGGATGGTCAAGCGCCACAACCGCCACGCCATCGTACTGGTCGTCAAGATTTCTCAGGGTTTCCGCCAATGCCGTACCCGCAAACACATCGGTTTCCTGAACTTGGATGTGAACCCGGTCCGCTTCTTGGCGTTTGGTGACATCCCTCAACTGGCTGTTCAATTGATCGAGAAACGCCGTATGGCTGGCGGGAAGGACAAAGGCGAGGCGGTATTCCCTGGCCCGGGCTAGGCGCGCCGCCAGACGGTCCGGCTGATAATTCAACCGAGACACCGTACTTTCGACGCGCTCGACCGTCTGCTGGCGCACCCCCGAACGCTTGTTCAGAACACGGTCAACCGTCGCGACGCTAACGCCCGCTTCTCGTGCGACATCATGGATGGTAAGTCGTGCCACGCATCAATCTCCTCATTGGCATGATTATATATCACCAGTTATTGAGGTACGCAACTCATTTTTAGAGCGTAATGCATCATGAAGATGATTCAGGGCATTGTTCGGTGATTCTCGGGCATGAATTGGCTGAGAAGACTAACCAGCCTCAGGTTCACAAATGAGAGCTCATGCAAAATGACGTCATAATTTCCGCTTCCAGCACTGTGCTGGCAGCGTCGGACCGGTTGAACGAATGCCCAGAAACTGGTCACCAAGCAGACGTCGCACTGATAAAACGGAATGACCGCTTTGGGTCATTATCGGAAGTCAGAAGTGATGCATTCTGAGGTCCGCTTTATCCCAGAAAACAGACATTAAGTGGCCAAAAGTGGGATCCGAATCGGCGGAGTTAAGTAAGTCTTTAATCCCGCCCCCACAACCACTTAGTTAGAACATTCAGACTTGTTTGGCGATCGTAGGTTCTTCAACAAATCCTACCCCCGCAACCAAATTTATCCCGCTATACCAAATGGTTAGCGGGATTTTTTATATATGCTAATTCTATATATTTTATTCAGTGCTACGTTGGGGCTACGCTCGATGCCAATTGTAAATCGGTGATAGAGATCCGACTTCCGTTAATGGGCGCTAAGCGGACGTGGAATGTTGCGCCTGAAAACGGCTGCTTTTGACCCTAAGCGGACGACTTCAACGGGCTTTCATCCATTCAGCTGAAAACCAATGACCGAAACATCATCACGTCGATTTTCGTTGCCCTGATGCTGCCTCAGCGAATCAATCAATCGGTTTTTCTGATCCTCGAACGGTAATTCATAAACGGTTTCAAGTAGCTCTTTAAGCCGACGTTTACCGAATGCCCGGCGTTTAACACCGCCGATCTGATCAATTAACCCGTCCGACGTCATATAAAATTTCTGGCCTGGAGAAAGAGAAATAGTGTTTTCCGCATAATCCTGATCATGTGGGATGCCGCGGTATCCTGCGCCTGCTTTCGTTCCTTTGATTGTCGAAAGTTCCACGCCGTCGGAAATGAACAAATCAAACCGTGCCCCGGAAAAGATCATGTCCGGCTGGTCCATTTTAAAAAAGACAGCACCCAATTCGATGCCATCGTCCGATTCGCCGCCTTCATAATGTTGACTCAACGTAATTTGAATAAACTGATGCATTCGGGTCAGAAGATCGCCGACATGGCCAACCTTAACCTCGCCCATTGCCCGATCAATAGCGCCCATCGAAATCAAAGTCATAAACGCGCCGGGCACCCCGTGGCCGGTACAGTCTCCAAGTATCAATAAAAACCCGTCGCCCCAATGGCCCGCCCAGTAGATGTCGCCGCCAACCACGTCACGGGGTTCCCAGATTATAAAATGGTCTTTAAAAGCAGATGAGATGTCATCTGTTTCAGGCAAGATGGATCGTTGAATGCGTGACGCATAATCAATACTGCTGGAAATCACATGGTAAGCATCGGCAAGATTGGTTTCGGCGTTTTTACGTTCGGTGATGTCTGTATATGTCATGACAAAACTACCGTCTTCCGCCGATTGCAGCGTCGCGTACCAAATGAGCCCGTCATTGGTTTCGATCTCGACGCTTAGTGATTTTCCGGAGGACAATGCCGCCATACGGGATTCGACAAGTTCTTCGTGATCACCATCCCCATAGAAACCAACATCGGCGGCGTGCTCAACCATTGCTCGGGTTGAGGTGCCTGGAACGACGAGTTCATCCGGCAAACTCAGCAATTCCTGGAACCGTCGATTGCAGACAACCAGGTCCAGGTTTTTGTCTACGGCAACAATCGCTTGTACTGTGTTCTCGAGCACCGATTTAAGTGCTTGGCGTTGATCGGACATGGTGCGTTCATTGTTTTTGCGTTCGGTAATATCGTCCAGCCAGGTCAAGATGGCCTTGCTTCCCTGATAGTCGATAACCTTTGCGCTGAGTGTGGCCCAGAATGGTTTACCGTCGGCATTCTTCAATGCCACTTCAAAGCCGTTGATTTCTCCTTTCAATTCCAGCGCTTTCAAATAGGCGTCGCGGTCGTTCGAGTTTTGATAAAATTCTCTCGCATTAAACTGGTCAAAAGTATCTTCATCCAAATTCAGCAATCTCAATAACGCCTCATTTACCATCAATGTTTCACCGCTATGGCGAACCAGCAAAAACCCGATGGGGCTGACCTGCAGTAACGTGCGCAGCCGGGCTTCGCGTTCTTGAAGGTCGCTCTCACCTAATTTTATTTCATCAATGAGTTTCGACACATCGTTAGCCGCGGCGTGGAAACCCCGGGCGATGTCACCGATTTCGTCGTTCTTCGGAAAAAGAGATGAATCGGGCACCTGTTGGGTTTGATGAAAATTGACAACCGATTGACTTAGATTTGCCAACGGACGGGTAATTGATCGCGAAAGCAACAAACCGCCGAATCCGACGACAAACACCAAAGCGAACACGATATAGATGGTAGACCGGAGCATCTCGTTAATGGGCCTGCGTATCTCCGCGATGCCTTTCTCCGCCAATAGCGCCCAATTTGCGCCTCTGAAGTTCAGGGGCCGGTAAGCGGAAAGAACCTGACCGCCACGGTACCCTCTAATTTCCCGCACCCCGCTTTCACCCTTCAAAGCACCGGCAACGGTATCCGTATTGACGACTGCAGCAAGAATTGTAGAAGTTTCGGAAAATCGCGAGTCAGAGCGCATAAGATTATCCGAACCGACGAGATAGGATTCGCCAGTCTCACCCATGCCCGCCGTCATTTGCATGACGTCACGTATACGCCCGATAGGCATTTGCAAAACGATGGCGCCGATTGTTCGTCCCTGATGAACGATTTTGCGTCCGATAAATGCCGCTGGCGCATTTTCGCTCGGTTCATAAGCTTTGAACCCTTCGAAAACGATCAAGTCTTTTCCTGTGGCATTCATGCTGCGTTCGAACACCCGGGCGAGCCCTGTATCAGACCACTTACCAACGGATATGTTTGACGCAAAATCGGCCTCTTTGAACATGGAATAGATGACATCTCCGACCGGAGAAATAAGAAATAAGTCGTAATAACCACGTAATCGCGTCACGTCGCTGAACCAGGAATGGTAACTGTTGTGCGCGTAGAAATATTCCAGAATAGGATCGGACAAACCGCCTTTTAGTGCGTTTCGGTTTCCGGCAGGGGTTTCCGGCGTAAAAACTCTTCGAAGATCATCCTCACTCTCAAATCGCCTCGTGACATCTATCTGACCAAAAGCGTTTCGAAACTGGGTCAAGGCATTGATGGTCTGCTCGTTCGTTGCGAGAATCTCCAGGTCTTCCTCAATCGAACCCAAATATTGTTTTAAAGCGATATGCCGGGCGTCACGAATTGCCAGAAGTTCATTCGTCGCTTCGCGGTGAATTTCTTTGGAAGCTTCGATATAGGAAAAAGCGCCAACCGAGACGGCGGCAATCCCCGCCGCCAATATGACCATCAGCGGTAGGCGGAAGGAAATTTTCTGAAACAGGTTCATTCGATTCTCGTCCCATGGAGTCTGGATGCTCTTGTTTGTTCAGTTATAGCAGACCCAAATACTAAATTGATTGTCGTAATATGGAATGGGGCCGAACGTCCGTTCCTGGCTAAACTCGGACTCATTCGGCAGCCAGTCAGAACGTCCGCTTTAAGGGGGCTAAGCAGACTTGCGATGTCTGCTTTTTCAAAATTGGAAAATCGACTTCCGCTTTCTGTCGTTTAGCGGACTTAAAAACCGGTCAGTAAAAACTTCCGGTTTTGACCCATTGCGGACATTTGTCCCTCCCACTTCAAGCTGCCCGAAATTTCCGTTCGTATTTGATTGGTGGCTGTCTATGCTACACTCGCCTTTCATCCGATAGCGCTTCTTAAGCCGCGCCAACCGACCTGAGGGTCATTTCTATGAGTGTATCAATTCTAAAAATTGCGACTTTCGTGCTGATCGGCCTCGCGGTGGCTGGGAATCGGCTTTCAGCTGCGGAGTTGAAGATGTCTTATAATTCGGATTGGCCGCCCTACTCATCCGGTGTCGGGTCAACGGTTCGCGGCATTCTACCTGACCTGATAACCGAGATCGTCGAAAAGCGAATGGGCATAAAGGTCAATCATCATGGCTACCCGTGGAAACGTGCTCAACACGCGGTAGAGCGTGGAAATCTCGATGCCATGGTTACCGTGCCGACCGAAAACCGGCTCGCTTATTCGAGATCATCGCTCAACACGGTCTATACAATTGATATGCGCCCGGTTGTGGCCACCGGTGGCGCAGCTGAAAAAAAGATCAGTGCCGTCCCAATGCCCGAAACACTTCGGAACCTTCGTCTTTGCGAAATATTCGGCAATGGATGGGGGGCACGATTTGCAGATAAATACGACCTCGCCCCGTTTATGGCGACGAAGGTGTCCAGTTGCCTGCGAATGACTGCCAATGGGCGAACTGACGTCGTTGTCCAATCACTGGCTGTCGCCAACAGAGGAATCGCTGCCAACAAACTGGGCCGAAAATTGACCGTATTGCCGACATCATTTGGCAAGATGAAGTTCACATTTCTGCTTTCCAAGATGTCCACTGTTGATGCGGATTTCATTGCAAATTTCGATGCGTCGCTCGGAGAAATGATCGCGAACGGCTCGTACACGACCCTTGTTGATCGTCTTCGAAGCGGCACCCCACAATAATTCTGGTTTTCGCTCCGAAAACGGAGATTCCAGATAAACTTCTCTGGCAGCGGCTTCTGGCAAGAAAGAGACCTACCACGCCTCACTGAATAACGTCTAGTTCTGCGCGCCAAGCGGACATTCGACGGCCTGACTTCCGCTTTAGGGCGCTAAGCAGATATGTTTGGAGTGTGGCTTAACTTCTGCTCATGATATGTTACAGACTCAAATAAACTCGATTTGGACAAAAATGATTGGCCGCAGCATCATTCCGAAATCGGTTTCAAGACGACGGTAACGTCCGGAAAATCCTCTTGCAGGTCCATGCCAAATTCCTCAATGAGGTCGTTGATTTCGTGATATATCCAGATCACGGTGATCAATTCTTCACTCGGCGCCGCTTCGTTGAGTTCGTAAATGATATCCATCAAGATTTTCGCGGTGCTACTGTTGAACATCGTCAAATGGAACGATACTGAGATGAGCCGTTCGCTGCCGGCGTCGAGAAATTCACTCAACCACGCAAGCACCGGTTCGAAGAACCGCATGGCGTTCTCCGGGTAGGATTCGCCGCTCAGTTTAAGAACACCCGTCTCTGCGTTGAAATCGATCGTCGGCGTAATATCTGTTGCCGGAATGGCCAAATTGTCCATCGGTCCTTCGCTCCTTAATATAGATGTCCATATTCTATATCACGCCTGCGCATCATGCCCGCCCATAGATTTTCCAGTACGGGTTTTAAAACCAACCAGTGAGATGTCATCACGCTGCGGCCGTGAACCCATGTGCGTGTGCAGCGCGGCCATGATTTCATCGGGCTTCGCGGACATCGGAACATCGCCAAGTGATTCCAGTAATCGCAGAAAGCCTCGTTTCGAGAACGGTAGGCGAGTCGCTTCGCCGACCTGGGTCGGCAGGCCGTCGGTGGTCATGTAAAAACTCATGCCGACTTCTGGTTCGATTTCATGGTTGGTGAACTCCGCATCTTGGGGCAGCCGCCGATAGCCGATTTCCTTGCGGTCCCCGCGGAGCTCGCGAACGGCGCCGTTCTCTTGTATGTAAAGGGAAATGTTGGCGCCTGCATAGCGTAGCGCACCGCCATTCTGGGGCAGGAAGCAGACCCCCAATTCAAGGCCGTCATCGGCAAAGCCTTCATCGCGGTCCTGACCGAGCGCCTGCTGGACAAGTTGGTGCATGCGTTGGATCAGGGCGGCACAATCGCCGGGGGGAGTTTCGGTTAGTGCCCGATCCAAGGCACCGCTGGCGATCAAGGTCATGAACGCACCCGGCACCCCATGGCCTGTACAATCGGCGAGCATAATCAAATCGCCACCGTCCCAAGGCCGATGCCAGTAGATATCGCCGCCGACCTGCTCGCAGGGCTCCCAGATGACGAAGTGCTCAACCAATACTTTGCCGAGGCGATCTTTGTCAGGCAGGGCGGAGCGCTGGATGTGGCTGGCATAGTCAATGCTGTCGGTGATCAGCGTGTGGGCGCGGGTGATTTCCTCCTCAGCCCGCTTGCGTTCGGTGATCTCGGTATAGGCGATAACCAGACGGCCATCAGGCGTCCGATTGCTGTGTGAAATATGGAAACGATCATCGCCGTATGTAACTTCGGTGATATGTTCTCCGGCCCATAGTGCGTCGGCGCGTTGACGTGCCAGTTCGTCACTGTCCCCATCTCCGTATGCCCCTTTTTTTACGACCAATTTCGCTAGATCATCTAACAGAACCCCAGGCTTAAGGACCTTCGGATCAATGTTGATAGTCCCTGGGAAACGCGGGTTCCAGGCGACGAGTTCACGATTTTCATTGAACAATACGACGCCCATTTGGACGTTATCCAGAATGTCGTTCAATTGGGCCCGCTGTAGATCGGCCTCTTGTACAGCGAGCTTTTGCTCGCTGATGTCGGTGGCAACGGCAACGGAACCGCCGCCCGCTATGGGACCGATTCTGACCTCCAGGATGCGGCCATCGTGCAGGTGGCGCTCATAGACGTGATCGGCGCCGTCGTTAAACAACTCTGGCAGCTGTTTGACGAAGTCCTCAACACGGCCCTCACCATAATCTCCCCGTTCAGCTTGGTATCGGAACATATCCTTTAACGTGTTGCCCGCGTCCAATAGACCATTGGGGAACTCGAAGAGCTCCTCATAATGGCGGTTGGCGAGAACAATAGTTAATTCATCATCGACCATGATCATGCCGCCAGGCATATTGTCCAAAGCTGAGCGCAATTGGGACCCCTTAGCGCTAAGTTCGTTCGTTCGTTCCTCGACTAGCTTTTCCAAGTTTATCTGGTAGGCCCTGATCTCAGATTCCGCAGCTTCTTGTGCCTCCTGAAGTTCATTAAAAGTCTGCACCAATTGTCCAATTTCATCGACACTGTCCCAGACTATGGGCTCACGGACCTTCAAGGTCTTGAGACGCTCAATTGACTGGCGTAATCGTGCGACTGGCGACCCGATAACCTGGCGTGTTGCCATCGTCGTAATGCCCCCTAAGACGATGCAGAGAATGGCGAGGATGATCAGGTCGAGAATGAGGCGATCCTTGAGCTCGACCTCGATCGCGCCGGCATGGAAGGTGACAGACAGGGTGCCCACGCCCATCGTTTGCCCATCTACGACGTATACAATCGGTTCCTTCGTGGTCAGATCGTCGAAGATTCGGACGCCCTCTTCGGTCGCCGCCGCCGATGTCGTCTCCGCGATTACATCACCGTCTGAATCAGTTATTTGAGCCGTACGAAAATCTGGGTTTAGGCGCATGTTTTTCAATCTGGCAACAAGTGCGTCATGGTCGAACTCCCATAACGCTTTGGAGAGGGCTTCAGCTTCAACGGCAGCCATCCTCGTAAGAGTATTGCGGTTCGTTTCGAGGCTTCGCGTGACGTGGGCACTCTCAAGGATAGCGAAAAGCGCGAAACTACTGAGGAAGACCAACGGCAGGAAAAGAGACAAAAGCTTGGTCGTTAGGGAACGGAATTTGATCGGCAGTATTTGCGCATTGTTCTGGAGCGCGATCTTCAACTGGGTTTCCTTCTCACCCAACTCGAAGTTTCGGTCTTCAATTTTCTGTTCGAGAAATACATTTTGGGCGTGCAACTGGTCTCGAGCCTTACTCAACTCAATGTGCAGTCGTACCCGCGCGATCAGCACTGGCGCTGAGATCGGCTTGGTGACGTAGTCCACCGCCCCCAACTCGAACCCCTCGCGTTGTTTCTCGGACGTCAAATCCGCACTCAGAAAAACAATCGGTACATTGTCCGTACGCGGGTCACTCTTTAACAAACGGCAAAGTTCAAAGCCGTCCATGCCCGGCATCGAGACGTCGAGCAGAATGAGATCAAAAGGTCCGTTTTCAAACGCTAAACGAAGGGCGTCTTCGCCTCTGTCAGCTGTTGTGACGTCGAAATCGCGCCCGAGCACCTCGGCAATCAGCTTCCCGATTAACTCATCATCGTCTACCGATAATATGCGGTTCCGCATGTCCTCCCCCCCCCCCCGCCGATCATTGATTAACGAAAGGACATGGACCGAGTTTGGAAATTCCTGCCTGGTCAAGCGTCGGTCCCGTAGATGAATAGTCCGGTGATAACGCCGAATGCGGATACGGCCTGTATAGAAAGGTTCCGTATTCCCACCATGTCCCTGCCTGTCGTTTCGCGCTGACCGATGCTCGCGCGAGCACCGCTGCCTGTCATTGGCGCGAGTCCCAATCCGCTCTCATGACCTCAGTTTTTTTACATCACTGAACATTGTGCCCTCAATCCATACAAATACATACAATTAAAAGGGATATTGCGTTTGGCGCCAATTTTTCGCGCGAACGGTACGACGGATATGCAACGCCAACCTCGCGCGGTTTCAAAGCCCCTGAAGTGGCTGTCGGTGCATGTCCGCAACAGACCGAATTTCCGCTTGTGGCTATGAAGAGACCTTCTGACGGCACTCGATTTTAGTCTGCTGTTGGGTGGAAAGCGGAAGTCATCCGCACGAAATCTCAATTTTCAAATTCAATGTCTGTTATGAGGGGGTAGAGCGGACGTGAAATGACGCCCGCGAAAACGTCTCTTCATGACTCGTTGCAGTCTTCACGGCCGCTGAATATCAACTTCCGCTTTTTGATCAGTTTCGAGACGTTCCGGCAATAGGGCCCGGACTGCCGGAACGTGCTAGATACTCACGTTGCTTCAGGCCCGACCATTTGCCAGCTTTCGACGGGGAAACTGACATGATAGAAACCAGGATGGTTCCGCACCGCCTGCGAGCGTGTGACATCCGTCAGCTTGGCTGCAGGACGACTTTTGCGATTTCCAGCGCATCGTCGATGGTCATGCCAGAAATCGGGTCGGTGAGGCTTTCGAGGGCGCCGGCATCGTCTCCACCAAGGCGCAGGATCCGGGCGCATCGACGGATCGTGCTGACTGCCGAAAACGGAACCGTCACAGTAACCACAACATCCTCGCTAACCGGGCCGTCCTTGGCGTCCTCCGCGTCTTCCAACAACGGTCGGGTCAGGTCGGAATCACGACGGCCATAGTCACCCGAGAGAAACGTGATATATTCCCTATCTACGTTTAAGATGTGGCGACGCAACCATCCGACCAGGAAATCGAGAAGCTTAGAAAGATCTAGGCGCTTCGGACATTCCAGTTCGATCTTCCGGATGGCGTAGATCATGCGGACGAAATCATGGTGTTTCTGGCGGTGCGCATTGAGCCCTGGGAACTTGTACTCAGCCATCAAGTGCTCTTCGCGCTCAAAATGCTCTTGAGCGTAGCGGGTCAGGCGATTGGTGATGTCTCTCAACTGATCAATCGGCGCATCTTCCTCCTGCAACGCATGGAGATCGTTGACCACGGAAAAAAGCTCGCGATGGTCGTTGTCAATTAGGCGTATCCCGACCGAATATTCGTCCGACCATGGAAAATATTCAGAGATCATGCGATCGTTCTCCGGAAATTAGTCGTTTATTGGCGTTCGTTAAATCCTACGGGTTGTGGGTCGGTGTACGGAGTGCCCAGCGTTCGATATCGCTTCAACTTCGTATCAAGAATCCAAAATTCTCTCAAACTCGACTTTCAATTCATCCACGGAATACGGTTTGACGACGTAACCGTAATCAGGTGGCTGAAACCCGGGTGCGGCCACGGAACTCTCCTTGTCGCCGTAGGCGGTTACGTAGACGATATCGACGCCCATGAATTCCTTGATCCTCAGGGCAGTTTCGACGCCATCGTGATCACCCTCTAATCGGATGTCCATTAGGATAACATTGGGTCGTTTGCTTTTCGCGGCCCGGATCGCGTCGTGCTCTGTCTTGACCGTTTCAACCACCTCATGACCTAAGGTCTGCATGACTTCCTGGTGATACTTAGCCGCGATCACCTGGTCCTCGACAATCAGTATCGTCTTCCCCATGTGAGCCCGAACCTCATGATCTGGAAATTAATCGCCAAGTTAGAATCACATTATTTCTAAGTTGCGCACATCTTCGTTGATTTGGGTCACTTCTTCTATATTCAAGGCCAAGCGGCAAGGCCGGAACGGCGCCCGCAAACGCCTCAGTTCGAAGCGTGCGGCGCTGTCTAGCTCGATTTGTCAAAGGTCGTCGCCGACAACTGGAAATCCATCTCTGTAAACAGTTTCAGGCAGGCATCAACGCAATCCGGATCGAGCTTGCTGCCCCGGAACTTGCGGATTTCTTCCAACGCCCTATCCAGGCCGAGGGCTGGCCGGTAGGGCCGGTGGGCTGTTATCGCTTCGACAATATCGGCGACGGCGATGATGCGGGCGCCAAGGCCGATCTCGTCACCTTTCAACCCCTGCGGATAGCCCGATCCGTCCAGATGCTCATGATGCTGATACGCCATGTCGGCGATCGGCCAGGGGAGTTCCACACCCTTGATAATGTCATAGCCTGCGGTCGTATGGGTTTTCATCAAATTAAACTCAGCTTCGGAAAAACGCCCGGGGCGGGTCAGAATTTCGCCAGGTATATGAATTTTGCCGATGTCGTGGATCAAGGCGCCCATCTGAATGCCCAACACGTCTTCGTCGCCAAGGCCCAACTCCTTGGCAATCGCAACGGAAAGGTCAGCTACCCGACGTTGGTGGCCGGCTGTATAGGGGTCGCGCTGTTCAATTGTTCGGGTCAGCACGTCGATGGTCGACAACAGGCTTTGCCGGATCGACCGGTTGCTCTTGGCCAGCGCCTTGGCTGCTTCGACGCGCTCGGAAATATCACGAACGGAAGCGATAAATATCCGTTCGCTGGCCTCTATGGTTGACGAGATTAGGACTTCCACCGGAACCAGTTTGCCTTCAGCCGTCAACGCCTCCGTTTCGAGAGTCCTCGGCGAACCGCTAGGAGAATTATTCGACTTGTAATTATTCATCGCCGCCATGTGTCTTTCCCGTAGGCTCGGCGGTATCAGGAGTTCGGGGACAGAGTTGCCGACGGCCTCTGCTGCCGAGATTCCGAACAAACGCTCGGCAGCCGGGTTGAACTCTTTGATGATATTGTCGGAACCGGCGACGACGAGGGCATCTTGTTCGGCCTCGAAGATCGTCCGCAAGCGATTCTCCGTCTCCTGCCTTCTGTTGTCGGCGATGTCGCGTTGGTCGTTCGCCACGGCATGCTCCAAGCCCCGTTCGATGGCGGGAGCGAGCCGGTCGAGGTTGGATTTTTCGACGAAGTCGTAGGCGCCGGCACGAATGAGGGCTGTCGCTTGGGTCATCTCGATAATGCCGGAGACAATGATCACTGGACCACTGAAATGGCTCGTCTTCAACGCGTCGACGACGTTTTCAGGACTTATGTCCGGCAAGTGATAGTCGAGGAGCACGACGTCAAATCCACCATCATTCATGGCCTCTTGAAACGCTTTTCTATCCTTGGCGTTGCGATAGGTGAGACCTGGCCATCGACGCCGCAGAATCCGTTCGATCAAGACCGCGTCTTTGTCGTCGTCTTCAACGTGAAATATCCTCAAAGGCGCAGCCATTCTATGCCCCTGTTCGCGGCATTGGTTCGTTGGTGATCACCCAATAGAGGCCGAGGTCGGTGATCGCTTTTCCGAATTCTTCGAATTCTACCGGTTTACGGACGTAGCTATTGGCACCCAGTTCGTAGCTGCGGACGATGTCTTTTTCTTCGTCGGACGATGTCAGAACGACGACGGCAAGGTTTTTCGTCCTGGGATGGTCGCGAATTCTCTTCAAGACCTGAAACCCGTCCAGCCGCGGCATACGTAGGTCCAGTAGCACGACGAGCGGCAGATCAGACTCAGGCCTCGGTTCTGAGCCATCGCTGGGGAACAGATATTCGACGGCTTCTTGGCCATCCCTGGCGACGAACACTTCGTTGCCAAGATTGACACTCTCTAACGCCCGCAGCGTCAGTAGCTCGTCCTTTTTGTTGTCCTCGCAGAGAAGAATTTTGTTATTCGTCATACTCATCTCCTTCAACATCCAAATAAATGCGGAACTCTGCGCCTTCGCCAATCTTACTTTCGCCGCGGACCGTACCGCCATGACGTGAGACAATTCTTTGCACGCTGGAAAGCCCGATCCCTGATCCCTCGAACTCCGAGGCTTTGTGCAGGCGTTGGAATGGAAGGAAGAGTTTATCGGCAAAGGCCATGTCGAAGCCGGCGCCGTTGTCGCGCACGAAGAATCCCATGCCATATTGGTCGGTCACCGCGCCAATGCGAATTTCCGCTTTCGGGTTGTTGCGCGAAAACTTCCAGGCGTTGCCAATAAGGTTCTCCAGGACCACCCGGAACAGGCGACGGTCCACTTGCGCGAAAAGCCCGTCTTCGATGTGAACCTGCACCTGCCGGTCCGGGTTACTTTTGCGAAGTTCTTCGAAGACTTCGCGCACCATGGCTGACAAATCCGTCCGCTGCCTCTGCAAGTCGCCCCGAGTTGAGCGGGACAGTTTGAGCAGATCGTCGATGAGGTGCGAGAGTTCTTCCGTCGCTTCCCGAATGAAGGTAATAAATTGATCTGCCGTATCGTCGAGCTTGCCGCCGTAGTCTTGTCGCAGGGCCTGGGTGAACCCGTCGATGGCGCGCAGCGGCGCCCTGAGGTCGTGGGAGACTGAATAGGTAAACGCTTCCAACTCCTTGTTCGCCGCCGACAGTTCGCTGGTCCGTTGTTCGACTTTCCGCTCCAACGACTGGTTCAACTTATCGATTTCTCCATAGGCGGCGTTAATCTCGGTAACGTCGAATACGGTTCCGGCAACCTGGTGTGAACGGCTTTCCGTGGACTCGATGCGGCGCCCCCGGGATTGGATCGTTTTCCATTCGCCGATTCCCGCAGATATTGGATGCTGGGCAAAGAATGGCTGCCCGGTCTCGATGCAGATTTCCAACTGCTCCTGCACGCGAATCCGATCATTGACTTGGAGCGGCGCGATGAACTCTTCGAAGGAGATCAGGTTCGCGGGTCGGCCGTCCAGCATGATATTACAGAATTCCTCGGAGACTTGCAGCCGGTTCGTGTTGGCGTTCCATATCCAGCTGCCAAGGTGGGCCGTCATTTGCGATTCCATGAGCGTCCGGTGGCTTTCCTCAAGCTCGCGCTCCCGTTCGGCGACAACATTGGCCAAGGCGTTGAAACTGTCGCCGAGTTCCCCAAGTTCATCGTGCCGTCGGAATGTGACCCTGGCATCGCGTTGCCCATCCCGATAGTTGTCGGCAACCGTCTTGAGTGCGATGATCGGCGCCACCATGGAACGCCCGGCCCATATACTCAGAATAAGCGATAGAACCGTCACCGCTGCACCGATCAGTAGCACGTTCCGGAGTTGTTTGACGAGCGGTTGGGTGGCCTCAGACTGGTCGATCTCGGTGACAAGGCACCATTTGTGCTGCGGTAGCCAGATGTAGTAAGCGAAGACGTTGATCCCCCGGTAATCCTTTTCGGCCAAAAAACCGGTCTCGCCATCGGTGCACTTCGTTGACTGAACAGTCTTTATCTGGCGGCGCAGCACGATCGATGGATTTCGAAATCGTGGAGCGGAAAGGAAATAGTTGAACTGGTCGACAAGATAGATGTCGAGCGATTTTCCTCGTAGAAGACCGACGCGGATCGATTGCTGAATGTGGGAAAGGTTTAAATCGCCGACCATAACCGCGATGACCGTACCGCCGGTATCGAAGATCGGAGCCGACACATGCATAACCGGAGCCGGGTTTCGGACCTCAAGGACTGGACTGAAAAATGAGATCCGCTCTCGCCCGCTTAAGAAATATTTTTTGGTTTCGCGGAATTTTCCGACGTCTCCAACTGCTGTACTGGCGATGATCTCGCCGGTTTTGGAGGAGAGAACCTTGAACTCCTTGTACATACCATCGGCGCTAGTCCAGGGCTCGAGGGCCTCGCGCACCCGGGATCGCTGGATATTCACGTCGCCAGCCGGCGCTTGCGATGCCAGAGTGTGGATCAGTCGCTCGGTATGCTCGAGCAAACCCGGTGAATGTGTTAGAGCGTCAATATTGCTGCGCGCACTCGACAGCGTGTTGGAAATAATCTCGACAGATTCCCTCGCCGTCAGTTGAAGTGTCGCGGCGACGCGATCGAGTATAGTTGCCTTTGACGTCTGGTGGAAAAGGCTGCCTAAAACGACGGCTGTGGCCAGCGAACACCCGCCGACGATGAGCGCAAATCTCGTGGCAACGGGGATGCGTATGGCGCGCAAATTCTAGTCCGATAAAACATCATCAATGAATCGCCTGGCATCGATCTTCGACGATACAAATCCGAGATAGAACATCGTATTAGCGATCTTCTGCCAATTCTCTATATTGATGTTGCCGATCTGGTCGTCAGGCCCCCGCAATAAGGCGCCGGTGATCTTCATGTTGCTGGTCAAAGAACCTTTGGTGTAGTCCATATTGTAGGATTGCATGATATTGACGGTCTCGTCGATGTGTCCGGCCGCAAAACGCCAACCTTTGACGGTCGCGGTAACGAACCGGCGACCGATGTTGGGCTTGGCGCCAAGATAGGCCTTCGACACAATGATTGAATCCCCTGGCACGTGGACCCGAAAGTCGTCCGGATAGATGATGTTAATCGGGATGCCGGCGGCATCGGCTTTGGCTGCCATGTTTGTTAGATAGGAAAACCAGACGTCGACGTCGGAGTGCTTCAGATTATCGATTTCGGAGGCTGACCGGTCGATCTTGAATCTGTCTCGGCGGACACCCAACTGCGCGAGGATGGTCAATCCTGCGACTTCCTGGGGTTTGAGAAGCCGGATCGTCTTGTCGATCAACTGACTAGGCTTGGTGATGTTCAGCTCCTTGCGCGAAATCAAAGCTTGCGGATTGCGCTGGAAGATCGTGGAAATGGCAATGATCGCCTTTCCCGTGTCGATGTGAGCGATGATTTTGATCGGGTCTTCGACGCCGAACTCGGCCCGGCCGTCGGCCACTACTTCGGGGACGTTTATACCGCGGCCGCCTTCGAGCAACTGAACGTCGAGACCAGCGTCGCGGTAGTAACCCTTCGCTAACGCTGCGTAGAAGCCAGCGAACTGACCTGAATTGTACCATTTCAACTGAACCCGGACGAGTTCGGCGGTATCGGCGGCCAATGGTTGGAGAAATAAGAGCAGACCAACGAATATCGCAGCGCATTTTCTCACGGAAACTGCAATATTGAGCATTTTGACCTCCGCGACCACAACCTGCGGCATTAAAACATGACATCACTCAGTGAGGCCCCTCACATGTTGGTATTGTAGACCTGATAGCGTTTGAAAGAATTGATGTGGGTCAAATAATCCAGATGTGCTATGGCGCATTATCGGGAGTGGTCCAAATAGTTGGCTGATGGAGAATATGTCTGGACGCGTAAATCCGTCGACGGTTTTCGGGATGATCGCCGGCATTGTGATCGTGGTTGCCGCCATTTGGGCGACGGCGCGTGACGCTTTGATATTTGTCAACGTGCCCGGGTTCATCATTGTCCTCGGCGGCACGATTGCAGCGACGTTGATGAGTTTTCCGCCGCGTTACGTGCTGCGTGTGTGGCGCAATTTCTTGATCGCACTTCGTAACGAACGCATCTACGACAAGGATGATGTCGACGACATCGTTTTGATCGCCAAGCTTTGGACATCGGCGCAGATCCACAAGATCGAGGACGTTCTTAACGACATCCGAAGTCCGTTTTTGCGGACGGGCGTACAGTTGATTATTGACGGTTCGCCGATCGACGACGTCATGGATCTCTTGGAATGGAGAATTGCCCGGCTTAAGGCCAAGGAGACGGCCGAAGCCAATGTCTTTCGCACCATGGGTAGCTATGCCCCCGCCTTCGGCATGGTCGGAACCCTGTTAGGGTTGGTCAACATGCTATATGACATGAGCGGCGGCAGTTTCGAACAGATCGGGCTGAACATGGCTGTCGCCCTGATCACTACTTTCTACGGGCTCGTATTCTCGAACCTCATCTTCAAGCCAATTGCGGCAGTATTGGAGGAACGGACGAACCAACGGGTACGGACGTTGAGTATGGTCGTCGAAGCGGTTCATCTTCTGAGCCAAAAACGGACTCCAGCCTACATCCGCGAAACCCTCTATTCGTTCCTCGCGGAGTACGATGACGAACTGGACGACACCCGACCAGCAGCGCCACCGAAAGAGTGACAGACTTGGTCGACGACATCGAAATGGCCCCGGAACCGCCCGAACCTTCATCGTCACCCCGGGTTCGCCGGCGACGCCAGATTGTGTTGGAGAGCTCGGCGACGCGACCGGGCGAAGAATGGATGCTTACTTACATGGACACGGTGACATTGCTGGTCACGTTTTTCGTGATGATTCTGAGTTTTGCGAGTTTCGATAAGACCCGCTACGCGGCATTCGTCGACGGCATGAGCTTGTCGAAGTATGGTACCGGCATTCTGATGGGCACGATCGGTCGCAGTGAGCCCGTTGACAGGTCGCCCCCCGACGTCACAACAATCCGACTGCCGCTCTTGCCGCAGCCCGAAACGCCCGGCACAAAAAACGTAGATGACGCGCAATTGGAACGCCTCGACGCCTTTCGGAACCGCATTGCGGGGGAAGGGTTAGGCGACGATATCAAGGTGCGTGCACGCACCGGCGTAATCGAGATGGAGATAAACGGAAAAGTGCTGTTCGCATTGGCCAGTGCAGAGCTGTCCGATGCCGGGCTTAGGGTATTGAGCCGGTTGTCGCGATTGCTGACCGAGTCCCCAGGTACTTTCGCAATCGAAGGCCATACGGACGACCTACCCATCCGTACGACGCGCTTTCCGTCGAACTGGGAATTGTCGGCGGCCCGCGCTTCATCGGTCGCCCGCCAGCTGATCAGCGGCGGCATCTCTGCTAAACGGATGCGCGTTGTCGGCTATGCCAGTTCGCGCCCCATTGCGTCAAACGCGACATCCGCTGGACGCCAGCAAAACCGGCGCGTCAACATCATCGTCGAGTTCCCTGAGGCGACCGGCGATTAGGCGACGTTTAACGGTGTTTAAAAGCGGCGCCAAATCTCTTCCAACTTCAGCATGCGGGCGTATTCGTAGGCAACGAAGATCCGATCGCCTTGGCGGATGCAGATCTTGATGATCTCTTTGTCGAATTGTTTCCCGGCGCCGCGCCGCCACTCCGCCATGGCACTGGCGTAGGAACGTTTTCCAAAAGCCATGACGTGGATCAAATGCGAATTGGCCCTGGCGAGAAGGGCCTTATATCGGACCTGCCAGAACTGCTCGAATTGGGCCATCACCGGTCCACGAAGTGCATACGCGCCGACTTTCGCTGACTGATCAGTAAACCGATAATTCCCGGGAACCCGCGGTGAGGCAGCTCCTGGCTAGACTCGGACTATTTCGGCGGCCCGTCAGAACGTCCGCTTTCAGGGGGCTGAGCGGACTCGGAATGTCCGCTTTTTCAAAATTGGGAAATCGACTTCCGCTTTCGGGCGTTTAGCGGACCCTAAAATCGGACAGTGAAAACTTCGGCTGTTTGGTCTTGCCCGGTTTTAATGGACAGTTCAAAAAGATCCGGCTGACTGCTGTTCGAAGTCATCCGGGCTGATGTTGCCAAGGTAACCATGGCGTCGTTTTCGATTATAGAACACCTCAATGTAGTC